>Ga0208645_1000099_pt1 | contig 133900 bp, 164 predicted proteins | sample VirMetDEL_Sep_01_FD_184519 | JGI IMG/M metagenome (GOLD analysis project Ga0208645, IMG submission 184519) | Aqueous microbial communities from the Delaware River and Bay under freshwater to marine salinity gradient to study organic matter... | ecosystem: Environmental > Aquatic > Marine >...
AAGGCCGGAGCCAGCGTATCGGACTCCTTAGCATTCAATTTTCCTTTTGCAGCCTTTGATACGAACTCAGCGATCACCGAAGCCAGCATGTCGGAGGTAAGGTGAAGGGGTAGTTTTATGGTGTCGAAGTCAGCCTGCTTGATTGTGAACAGACGGATGTGATCGTTACGATAATCACGTACATAGATGACATGACTCTCAAATGGATTGGAGTGGTTAAAGGCATCCATACCCCAGCCAGCAGCCTCAAGATGTGCGTTTGACACTGATTTGTCGTAATCAAATTCCACGTTATTATTCTCCGTCTTGTCGTTCAGGAACTTTCACATGTGAAAGTTTTCCGTCGGTCATGATGTCCAGGACAGCTTTGTCCAATCTCATCCCTTTATGGTTTTGAACAGGGTCTCCCTTATAGAAAAATCCGGGCTCGTTATCGGTATGAAATACCCCGTGAGGAATGTTGTCGTGATCGCCAAGCCACATGCGAAGCCTAAGATCGACCAGCCAACCATCATCCAGGACAACCCAAAAATGAGGTGTAACGATGTCCTTGGTCTGTTCGTTTCGCACAAATCCATACATGCAGTCATGCGGGACACCAGCTTCGTTCAGTAGGTGACTTACCGCCCATGTCATGCCGTCACATTCCATTTGGCAGTCGTCAAGTGTCATAAGGACAGCTTCCAGCTCTCGGTGCCACTCTGTCATCTGTTTAGCCTCTGGCTTCACCACCAGCTCGTTTTTGTTCTCAGCCAGGATGATGTCATCTTCATCAATACTGCATTCGTCTATAGCTTCTGAGCGGATGGATACAGCTTCATCCCAGTCATCGCTTGAACCAAAAATGCTCCAGCCCTCAAGCCCGTAATTAACCCATATGATGAACCGCTTAATCGCTTTCATGTGCGGCCCCCTTTATCCGTGCAATGTTCCCACATACTCACTTCCAAACTGTAAACCCACCAAAAAACCACTTTCTAATGACTTTTAATTAATTGCGACAGGTGCCATCTGAACGCCAATCACCGAAAAACCACCTTTAGATCGCTTTTTGGTGCTTCTCAAGTTCTCCTGAGTGATTAGTCAATCTGAAAACTTTACTTTTCACAGCATCATTTTATAATACTGTAAATCATAAAAACAACCCAGTAAAGAAAAAAGAGCGGCTTATGTTAAGACGAGAAAATCAACGAGATTTGTTCGATGACCAGGTGATCTTGCCATCCTTGGAATCGGTTCTTACTGGTATATCTTCAATTCAGGTTTGTGATGAAAGAGCAACGTACTTCTCTGCTCCGGATGTGGACTTGAGTTTGTACGACCACATCATTGTCTGTCAGGTGGCAAAGACTCAATTGCTGCGTATCTGCGACTGGTAGACATGGGGGTTGATAAGTCAAAGGTGGAATTTTGGGACCATGACGTTGACGGGCAGGAAGGTAGTTCTTTGATGGATTGGGCCTTTATGCGTGATTACTGCCGTCAGCTTGGGGATGCACTGGGTATCCCAATGCACTTCTCATGGCTTGAGGGCGGTTTTGAGGGGGGGAATGCTCAAAGAGAATACCTACAGTCACCCCCATCGCGTAGAAACGCCTGAGGGGCTTCTGGTGCTGCCTAGAGACCATAATAGATCTAAGCCTGGCACACGCCTTCGTTTTCCACAGCAATCGCCGTCATTGCAAACACGTTGGTGCTCATCTGCCTTGAGGATTGATGTGGGTCGTAGGACGATTAATAATCAGGAGCGCTTTAAGGAGAAGAAGATCCTTTTTATCACTGGTGAGAGACGTGAGGAAAGTGCAAACAGGTCGAAGTATAACCAGCTCGAAGCACATGCTTGTGGCAGAAGATATGGGAAGACTGCACGGTTGGTGGATGCTTGGAGACCAGTTCTTCACTGGAGCGAGGTGTAAGTCTGGGAGGTGATAGAGTGTCATCGTATCCTGGCTTCAGTTTCATATCGGCTTGGCTGGAGCCGGTTGTCATGTATGACTTGTATTTACAACTCATAACGGATTTGGTCCACAATTCGTCACTATTGGCCTGATAGAGCTTGGAATATTGCTCGGTATGAACAAACCTTTGGTGTAACTGTATCAAGGAAAAAAATGACGTTATTGATTTAGGTTCTGCTGTTGCGCCGATACATATAAGTGATATTGAAGCGTTGGAGCAGGTGTCCAGGTAAAGTTATACACTTACTATTTTCGTACCTGAGGGTCAGAGGTGGGCTTTTCCTGGTGGTGCGTTTGGCCGAGAGGCCTGTGGTTCTGATTGATTTGTGCTGAGGTGGCAATGTTTGATTTTATTCTTTTGGTGTTTTTGGGTTTAGTTATATCTACTGTGCTGGTGCGACGTTCTTCGCGTAAGGCAATGGGTCTTGATTTGACATGGGTTCAGTCTTTTAAGGTGGTGCTGGTGCGAGGAATCGTTGCTTTGGGTCTGGGTTTTGTAATAGGCAAACTCGTATTTTTAAGTATCCAGTACGGTCTATTGAGTGAGTATGTTCTAAAAGATCATCCTTTTTTTTCTGTGGTGATAATGTTGATTTGTGGTTTAGGTTCGTTCGTTGCATATCAATGGATCGTTGGGCGAATCTCTGGAAGATCTATACGCATTACCTCATTGATCAAAACTGTGTTGTATGAGTCGGGTTACTTTGTGCTGTCTATGTTTGCACTGCTAGTAATAATAATCGTGTTTGGCCTATTGCACGAGACTTTTTTCTAAAAAAACAAAGGCGGTTATTTTTTGTTCAGCGATTATAAGGATAAATATAAAGATCTTTGATCTTTGTATAAAGGATTAAGAACGGTTAAGAACAGGTTAGCTGTTTTTAATGTGTCGTCAAAGCCTTGATATTATTGACAATCCTCTGTTTATACCGTGCAAAGAACCCACATAGTTACGTGCAGCGTTCCCATAGGTTGCCGTGCAGCGTTCCCATATGCCTCTGGATCTTATCCACAGTTATCCACACGTCCCCCACTTTTTTTCCACAAAATCTTTAAAAAACAGACCTTTCGTGCAGCGTACCCATATATCTTCTTTGACGCTCGTGCAACTTATCCATATATTTCCCCTTAAACGTGCAGTTGCCCCATATACTTTCTACTAACGTGCAACGTACCCACATATCAAATTTGGTTGTTTTTTGCACCGTGCAGCGTACCCATATGTAGCCGTGCAGCGTACCCACATACCAACTCCGTGCTTATGCACAGGAAATGTGGATAAATTTTAACCTTTCGAAGTGTGAATATGGCCACAATTTGGATTGTTAGGGTAATTTTGACCTGTTTTGGCGTTTGTCTTGTCCTGTCAATCTTTGTTCTGCTTTGTCAATCGTGCAGCACTCCCACATATAAACGTGATACGAAACAACTTCCGTGCAACGCTCCCACATATCAAACCCCATAACGTGCAGCTCCCCCATACATCATTCCTTTAAATATCAACGACTTAAAAAATCAGCTTTAACCTTGCGAGACTGCCTATTACAGAGTTTCTATCGAGTTTTCACGGTTTTGAGGTTGCACCTTTATTTAGCGTGCAACAAACCCATATATAGGGGGAACTCCCGCTGCATATGCGTAGATTTACCAAATGCCGATGTTATCTCGTTTCTAGATTTGACTAATGGCTTTGGCGATCGCGCTTTCTCTAGGAATAAAAAAAGGCGCGTCAGCGCCTTTTTCTATGCTCTCTCCGCAAGGAGATGTTGGCAGTTATTTTCTCTTGCGCTGTCGTTCATTAATGATGTCGTGGTCAATCATGCCTTGCTTGATTGCTCTTAGTTCTGTTTGCTGCTTACGCTTATTGGATGCCATTACCTGTTTCACGAAGTTCTCATGAGGCCTTATGACGTAACGCACGTCGATGACTTTGCGTCCATCCTTAATCTGGTTCGCGTCGTAATCGCTTATGACCTCTTGTTTGATGAGTGCTTCCAGTGCGAGCTTCATGGCCCTGACGTTTTCTGGCATACGTGGGCTTAGCTCACGAGGGCTCTGGGTCAAAAAGCTGATAAGTGATGGTGTGTACGGCGAATCTGGGGATGCTTGAGTCCAGTAGTGACTCATTCTCTTGTAGATGTACCGGGCGAGAGGGGAGCGGATTTGCATTCCGATCTTGTAGTTGTACTGACGAAACGACAGATTCATGATCGATTCGTTTACCAGAGGGTTAAACTGCACATAGCATCTGGCGTTACCACCTTTCTTACGGAACTCACCTCTGGTGGTCAAGCCCACCATCGGGAAGAAGCTGGAGCTGATGAAGGCTTCGCCATCATTACTAATACATTCGAGTGTTGCGCCGCGACAAACTTGAATAGCCTCCTTAATCTCGTTCAGGTTGTACCCGTGGCCCATCTTTGACAGTTCTTTTTGGAGTTCGTACAGAGTGAACATAACTCCGGCTTTGCCTTCGATCATATGTCCTTTGCCGTTCACCGCGAGCTTACGTAGCGCATCTTCAAGGATTTCCTCTCGCTGTCCTGCATAGATAAGAACGGTTCTACCGTCATCTTTCTCAATAATGGCTGGTTTCACTTTTACTGTGAATTGCTGACCTCTGATTGAGCATTGTCGCGTCACTACAGCGTTGGAAAGGTCTTCGTGCTCTCTCTTTTGGTCCCAGATGTACTTGGGCAGCGCATCGTAAATTTCGATGGTGTTGGAGTAGTCGTCCTTTTTGGCCTGAGACTCAATGATCTCAAAAAGGCTCATTTGTAGTGAGTCTTTGATTACGTCTAGTTTTTCCACGTCTTTGTCTTTGGTTCTCTTGCTCATGATTGTTCCGTCGATACTATCTAGCTAGTGGTCCATGCCGCCAGCAGTGTCAATAATCCCGCTGCTACCGTTGCTGCAAATACTAGCTGGTAGATGCGACGCTTAGTCCCCGCAGCACCGTTCATGAAGCGCAGGGCAGCAGCTTCATACCGAAAATGGGCGAACTCACCTCTAAGGGTGTTATCGGTCCCCTGTGGCGATTGTGGGCGTTTTGCTGGGGCAAGTTGAGGATGCTTAGCAAATCTTTTTATCATCGTTTCGCATTTGCCGAGCTTCGCAAGCTCAGTGGCCGCTACAGATACTGTCATGTTATTACACCTCATTGTTATGAGTCTTGTTTAGCAGTCGCTCATACTCGTTGAGCGCCCGGCGAATTTTTGCTAACGCTGTCGCTCTTTGTCTTAACGCGGCATACCTGCTTTCTACTTGTTGGATAAGCTCTTGTGCCCAAGCTGGCTCTTTCTTGAAGTGCGACATACTGTAGGCATGACCTCGGCCCTTCTTGATATGTGTTGATAGAACCCTTTTCTTTTGACCTGGAACCTGTTCGACAAATCTGTTGCGATACCACTCTGCAACGAGTGATACGCCTAGAATGCGAACTCGTGTACCAACTCGCCCTTGTTCGTCCTCTGATGCTTCTTCACGCGCAGACCTGTGCGCGTTCCAGTACATATCTGCTTCCTGCTGTGCTTCGACAGCAAGAACAGCTATAGCGTGATCCAGCTTGCTCCGTAACTCCGCGACAAACTCTCGACCTTCTGCCTCAAGCAGATCTTCTGTTATCTCGGATCGTTCTTCTTCGAGCTTAGGATCTAGCAGATCCAACCATCGCTCTTTTGGTAGACTCACCTCAAAACCCTCCCAATTCCTATCCAATTCCTATCCACATAACTATCTATCTGGAATTTAAAGCTGATTATTCCAATATTGGAATCTAGTCTTGTTACTAGGCTACCTCATCTTTGGAATTTGTCAAATACACCTCTATCTATCTGGAATCTTACAGCCTTAATTCAGTTATCCATAATTCCTATCTAAATTCACTAGGCAAGATTCCAGATATATTGGATAAAGATTGTAAGATTCCAAAAATTTACGAGATCACTATGGAGGCTGGTAAAGGAGAGCTTTATATGTCGTGGGGTGCTGTTGTCATTAATTTATCTATCCGTGCAGCATACCCACATGTATGGCCGGTTCTAAAACCCAAAAGCCACCGAAAAGCAATCTAAACGCCCCTTTTGGGCAACTACAGAGGCTATAGAGGCCTGAGTCAGGTTGTATTCTCTCTCTAACAAGAGAAAGACAATCGAAAAACAATCAAAAAGCAATCTTTGGAGGATTTCATGAATCAGTTTATTATGGGTTTGGATATTGGCTACTCCAACCTGAAAATGGCTATGGGTCATAAAGGTGAAGAAGCTCGTACTGTTGTTTTGCCTGTTGGCGCTGGTCCACTGGAACTGATGCCACAGCAGTTAACTGGTGGTGCTGGGACCTGTATTCAGGTTGTGATTGATGGGGAGAAGTGGGTTGCTGGTGTTGAACCTGACCGTCTGCAAGGGTGGGAGCGAGAGCTTCACGGTGACTACCCATCAACGAAACCGTATAAGGCTCTTTTTTACGCTGCACTTCTGATGTCGGAACAAAAGGAAATTGATGTACTGGTGACAGGTCTTCCAGTAAGCCAGTACATGGAAGCGGAACTCAGAGAGGCATTGAAAGCTCGGCTGCAGGGTGAGCACCAGATTACACCTAAACGAACTGTAACGGTTAAGTCTGTCGTGGTTGTGCCTCAACCTGCCGGTGCTTACATGGATATTGTCAGCTCAACAAAGAATGATGATCTACTCGAAATTATTCAGGGGGGGAAAACTGTTGTTATTGATCCCGGGTTTTTCTCTGTTGACTGGGTTGCGCTTGAAGAGGGTGAAGTTCGTTATCACTCATCTGGCACCAGCCTAAAGGCTATGTCGATGTTGCTACAAGAAACTAATCGACTCATCCAGGAAGACCACGGTGGTGCGCCTGGCATAGAAAAGATCGAAAAAGCAATTCGCGCCGGTAAGACTGAAATTTTTCTCTATGGTGAGAAGGTATCGATAAAAGATTACTTTAAGAATGCGTCAGCCAAAGTGGCTCAAAACGCATTAGTACCTATGCGTAAGTCAATGCGGGAAGACGGGATGGATGCTGATGTTGTTCTGCTGGCTGGTGGTGGTGCTGAAGCATACCAGGATGCAGCCAAAGAGCTTTTTCCTAAGAGTAGGATCGTACTGCCCAAAGAATCCGTGGCATCCAATGCCAGGGGATTCTGGTACTGCGGCTAATAGATAGGAGGTCGTAGTGGCTGGTAGCAAATGGGATGGGAAAATATCTAATCTGAATATTTCGGAGCAAGGATTTCCGGAGTTATATCGTGAGCTGTCCCAGATGCAGCACAAGGCGCGTAGTGATCGGCTGCGCGCTCTTGCTCTATTGGGGCTTTATTCTCTTCGTTTTTCTGGCAACATTGGAGCTTTTGGGCAACCGAGTTCAGAGTATCAAATAGCTAAGTCTCAACCTGAACAGTTGCAGGTTGATGATAAACTGGACTCCAAGCGCGATAAACTTAAAGGAAAACTGATGAGCTCCGTATAACATGAAAGACCACGAGGAATTCTCTACGCTATCAGCGGCTGAGCGTAGAGAATTGATAATCGCAGAGTTAAAGCGAAAAAGCCGGATACGCACTCTATTACGAGGGCTCCCGCTGGATGAAGTTAGGGAGATCATTGACAGAATGAAAGGAGTTCTTAATGAACTGGAGAAAGAGTACAAAAAGCGAGAAGAAGAAGAAAAAGAAAAGCGAGCTCAGGCCGAACGAATAATGAGTGACATGGAATCATGTGGAGTGGACATCAATCTTCTCAATGAGATGTACACAAGCAAATCAGAACCTGATAATGCAAAATATTCAAAAGACGGCGTATCCTGGAGCGGTCAAGGGCGTCGCCCTGATGCTTTTAAGGGGTTGGGGCATGTTGAGCTAGAACGCTTTCGTATACTGCATAAAAAGTAAAAAAAATGAGCGCCGCAAAATTGAGGTGCTCATCTTTTCGTTGAAAATGTCATAGGCTACTCAAGCACAGTCTTTCTCCCCACCACCATGCCTTCCTTGTTCCTTGCAGAACGGACACTCAACGCAGGTTCTTTGATTGACAGAAGTGAAGTACGTGCATTTGCAATTATCGCATTCCTCCAACATTGCGTCCCCACTTCGTAACTCAGAAGCAAGACACCAAGCATCGGTAATATCAAACGGAGCCCATCGCGCACCTTTCATTCCTGGCACTTCTTTGCGAATAGCGTGATACATTCTGAACGCCTTATTTAGAGCTTTTATGTTCACTGAGCGTAACACTGCTACCCCACCAATGTTGAAATAGAGCTGCATCAAAAGTGATGCCTGTATCTTGGACGTATGACTATGGATAAGTGTCGCACCACCTCTGAACGTTCTGGACTTGCGCTCTAGAGTGTATCCATCTCTCTCCAAATCTTGATAAAGCCGTCGGACCTGCTTATAGGTCAGCCCTGTCTCGATCATGATAATTTTTGTGATGTATCCGGCGAGGGCCATGTGTCTAGCTGTAACCCACCGACCCAATGTACCAGAGCTGCCAATGTTCATCTCCACCTCCCACGTCCCTGTAGAGACTGTTGCAGTTTTTTTAATACTGGGTGTGTTACCTCATCCCGACTATCATCAAGGATTTCTTCAATGATGGTGGGAGCAAAACGCAGTGTAAAATGCGTCACTGTTGTTCCAGACATATGACGCAACTGACTATCTGTTGCTTTCGCCACCAGCTCTGCAAGCTCTCTCGATACACCGAAAACTTCTTTAGCCATCTCCGGGTCTCTCGAAGCAACGCGGTTAAATAGCAACCAATAGGCCGCATCAAACTCATCGACGCTATGATTGATGAAAACAACCGGATCATAGCCTCCTGATAGCCGCGTTAAGATGTTCTGTTCTGCTGTTTCCAGCTTGAAAGAAATCAGTACACCAGAGGCAAGCGCTTCTAATTGTGAAGGTGTCGCCAGTGATAATTTTTGTACTGTACCCATGCTCAAAGCAAATTGTGAGGTCGCGTCCTCTGGACGTTCTTTTGCGAGAGAGCAAAGCAGATTCCAAAGTGTAAGATCGAATTCGTAGACGTTTCTGTCTGCTTTTTCTTGATCTAGGTTGACCGCTTTAGCATCCCAAGCACCAATAATGTCTAGTTCTAACATTTCGCGCCCCTCACAAATCACGAAGGTTGCGATAGATAGCCAAGACCCGACTACCGTAGTTTCTGGCTCGGATTTCGTCTTCCCAGACATGATAACGGCCAATACCAAGCTCCAAATCATTTGGAGATGACTGAATGGCTTCTGAAAGCACTTCTGCACCAACCATTACGTTGGTTTCCGGGTTAAGAAGTTCTGCTGGTGAAGATACTCTGTGACCATTCCAGCGGATGTTCACTTGCATGAACCCAACATCAATTGCCCGTCCATACTGTTGCTGAAATTCAGCCAGCTTCGCCTTGGCCTGGTCTTCCGACTTGGCATAGAAAGGAAGCCCCGGAACGCGAAGCGTCCAAGGCCAAGGACTTATAGCGCCGTTACCTCGTCCAGAGGCAGATTCGGCCAATGCGACCGAATACACCAGAAGAGGATCAAGGTTATGTGCTTTCGCGGCTTTGTCGAAGACCGTCCCACTCAGGTCAATAGCATTTGCTGTTGACGACAAGAGAGCCGCAGAAAGAACCAATACTTTTACTTTGTTCTTCATTAGCTTGCCTCCCTATGTTTAATGGGTATTTCGTGTTCTTCGTCATACCGCTCCGGCCAAATCACAGACGGCTTCATACCCAAAGCTGTCGCTATCTCGTGCTCCCAACGTGGGTTGGGCTTGTAGAGTGCTGTAGACACTACCTGCCGAGAAGTTTTGTGTTTTCTACCCAATGCGGCCAGAGAAAGTCCCTGGATCTTTAATTTGTACTTGATCCATTCGCGTTTTTTCTCCGGGTCGATTGGGATGTCTATTGCTTGGCATTTGTCCATTGTTGCCATCCCTTAAACTGCGTTATTACCAATACAAAAAGTGCGTTATTTAATGAACGCTTTTAGAGTTTCTCTGTTGTCACAAATTGACACATTTATAAGCCCAAATAATGATGCCGTCAACAAAAGAAAACCTTTAAAAACATACACTTAACTTTGTACCGACAGCACAAAGTTACAATATTATTAGTAATCAATAAGATACGAGTTATTTTGAAATAGTATTAGAAAGTGCGCCAATGGAATGACTGAAATAGCGCACAGGATGTGCGATATTTTTGGATATATAATAGCGTTTTTTATAAGTGACTTTATGGATACAGCGAGGGCTGAAATTGCTAATACAGCAGGAGCTGAGGAGGGCAGGGAAGACAAGACAAGACAAGACAAGACAAGGGAGCACCCTGACCACACGAGGATGATGGAGTTTACAAAATGAGATATTTGGAAATAAAGACTCTGCGATGTTGCAGATGGGGACCAAAGCGTTAGCAATGACCTATACCGTAGTTTATGCTATCTGTTTTACATGTTCAACTATGTAATGGTTTGTCAAGAAACGCCTTGTTCCGTAAGGTCTGACTTTCACATGTGAAAGTTTCGGAGAACATTTTAATCATAATTTTTTTTGATGAAATGCTTTCTTAGCAAAAAATAGTCAAATTTTCACAGTTGCATTTTTTGATGCTGTGGTAAACTTGATTTAAAGATTGAGTGAGGGGGTTGGTGTGAAGCATGTGATCAATATTCTACTACTGGGAATGGTTCTTCTTGGAATAACTATGATGGCTGATACCCCTTGGGGGCTTGGTGTGGCATTGGCTCCTTTTGCAGTTTGGGGGGGTCGGTTCCTATTTTTTATTCACAAAAGCCTTTGGGCTGCTGTGGTTTTTTGGGGAGGCATCGCCTACTTCCAGTGGCAAGTTGCTTTAGCGGTCGGAGCCCTGTTTGGAATGACATGGTTAGTCCGATCTGCTCGGTCAGCTTACAAAGAGGCTCCGCCTACTCGACGTAAAAAGAAACATGCTGGTGGTTTTCAAGATTCCTATGACTTTGATCAGAAGTGTCATATTGGGGCTGGAGACGAATAAGGGGGCCTATGGCCCCCTTATTTTTTGCTTGTTTTTAGAACCGCTGGTTTGCTATGTTGTAGCCCCTGATGGCTGTCAGATAGCTTCCTGAACGATCCCCGGCGTCTGTCGAGTTTTGCAATACGTTTACCAACTTGTCTGTAAATTGTTCGTTCTGTTGAGAAAGAACAGGCTGACCATCTTGCATTATTGGTGAGCCATCTGGGTTGCGTTCTGCGTATTCCATTTTCAGGTTTTGAACAGCTTGGTCCATGCGCCCTTGGTTGGTATCAAAAGATTCAGCATAAACAGCAGCTTGGGATTCCGTCAGCCCGTATCGGCTTTGAGCAATAGACTGCATAGTTTCTTTAAACTCATCACCGTACTGGCTCATAAACTGCTGAGCCGCTCCACCACCTGCTTCTGAGGCTGAGGCAAGAGCGGCTGCATAGAACGCTCCTCGTTCCTCAATGTTCATTCCTTTGGCCGCTTCTGACAGGTCGGATTTACCTGTTATCCATTCTTTGGCTAAATCATATCCGCTGGCCGCAGCTCCCATGACGTTGCGGCCAAGTTTAGCCATCCCAACCAAAGCATCACCGGCCCAGCCAAACTCTTCTTTTACCGCTTCATCTCCCCGTTGAGTCGCCGCAATGAATTGATCTCGCTGTTCAGGTGTCATCGTTCTCATTTGGTCCATCGCTTTAGAAAAAGCATCTGCGCCAGCCTGACTCCCAGCAATTAGAGCTCCGCCAGCTTGCTCAGCTCTACGTCCCATCCAATTAGAGGAGTTATCCCACGCGCCCCATGAAGATGCGCTCTTGGACATCTCTGGAAGCGAGTTCATAAGGTTGTCCTGAGATTTTTTCAATTCAGGAGCTGACACATCACGCTCAGTTTGCTGTGCTTTATTGTTAAGAGCTGCTGAGCCGATAGCATTGTCATTTTGAACAAATGGACTGTCTGTTGGTAACTGGCTGGCTTCTGACGCAGGATTGGTTCCTGCCATACCCGCCACATTCTCACGAAATCCAGGTTGTAAGTTGGGGCCACTGCCAACGGCTCTTTGAACCTGGGAAGGCAGCCCTTGAACATTAGGACCTTCAATGCCGTTATTTCCGTAAGCATCGCCATTAAACGCTCCATTGCGACCTGATGCGGTATTAATAGCCTGTAGTGCTGCTTGATACCCGCCAAGCTCCTTACCAGGTTCGTAGTTTTTGGAGTTAGTCATTGCAGTCATTCGCGCTGCTGCTTGAGCCACTTGAGGGGACATTCCGTAAGACTGGTATCTTTGTTGTAGTGAAGAAGCCTCGTCTTTCACAGACTGTGGTGCAGCATTACGGAAGTAGTCGTTCAGTTGATTCATAGCCGCTGGAGTTTGCGCGACAGCGCCACCGAGAGTTTTAAAGTCGGTGTTCGTCATGGACCCCATTTGATTCTGGAGCTGGCTCATTGTCGTGAATGTATCTGATGCAGAAACCAACTCAGAAGCCGACTTGGACAGATTCTGTGAAAGGTTATCCCCCCATGTTTGCTTAAATGATTCGCTACCAGAGCGACTGAAACCCTGTGCTAATTGATTCGTTAACGCTTGGCTATCAGTCTGCGAATAACTAACACCTTTCATGAACTGAGACACATCACTTGCAGACCAGCTTGAAGAGTCTTGCGCGGATGACTCTGTTGATCCCTTTGCTTGTGCTTTGATGTCAAGGAGATCACTACCGCCACCACCAGACTGACCTTCACCTCCGGCGGGAACAAGAGCTGTACTACTAGATTTAACTCCAGCAGCAGCCTTCATCGCTGCTCTCGCTTTGCCAACCATAGGCATGAGCATGGAAGCCGCTTCGTCAACATCGAGAGTGCCCATAGCCTGCATGGCAAACGCACCCTTTACAGCATCGGAGTGAGTATCGTCCACCTGGAACTTATCCATAAAGTTCTTGGCTTGCTGGTTGACGAGCTGGCTCTGAGCTGTGTTTTGCGAAGATACATTGCGGCCTACATTGGAGAGTCTCGAATATGCTTGATCCTGGCTCACTCCATCAGAAAAACCTCGCCCTAAGGTGCTCTGGAATGCCTCTGATTTCTGACTTTGTAACGCTTGAGCGGAACTAACTCCTGAGGCCAAAGTGGAACCAAGAGAGAAGGTGCTGATCATGCTTTCTGCGCCGTTCGCCATCGCTCCACTGAACTGATTGTGATTGTAAGCTGGCTGACTCTGCATGACCGGACCTTGCTTGAGGAGATCTGGTGTTTGCATCTTCTCATCAACATGGTCAGAGCCACTAATTCTTGATGCTAAGCTGGTGAAGGCATAGGTACTACCTGTGACGATAAACAGTGAAATTACAGGGGTGGCCGCTGCAAGCATCCCGCCTGTAGCTATCCAGTGTTGCAACATATCCCCAGTCGAAGATAGTGCGTACATAGAATTGAGGCCAGAAGCGCTGAGGCTAGACATCTCGTTTGACGCGGCTGTGTGAACAAAGAGGTTGATAATCGAGAGAACCGGCATCCAGAGCTGAATCCAGAGTATGGTTTGAACATATTTACCAGCCAACTGGAGCCCAAAGCTGCCCATCACAATGATAAAAGCAATTATCGGGGTGATAGCGTAGATGAAACCCTCGAAAAACGTCAGCATTGGGCGAACGACCGTCATAAACATAGACTGTTCTGCGGCCCATTGAGTGTTACGTTGCTGGATCGCTTGGTTGACCATCAAAGCAGAACCGTAATCCTGGAGATCTTGATAGCGACCTGCTGCGGCTTCGTAATAGAGAGGTTCCAGAACGGCGGCTTTTAGGTAGTCGATTGATGATGTAGTGGTGGCTCCCATAGCTTGAAGGGAATCAGTCAGCTTCGTTAGTGCGTTATCACCGGTTGAAGTGTCTATGCCAAGCAAGCTGTTCAGGGCATCAACAACAACGGGACTGCTCAGGTTTGCGGTGGCAGAGCTAATTGACACCCATCCGTCTGTGCAGGTGTAATCTGCCCCATCTGGGTCTGACGTAGATAAATACAAGCGAGTACCGTAGAGCTGCGAGTTGAAACGTAAAGCAGAATCAGTAGAGCGATTCATTAACTCATCAAGTGACATGAGGTTAAGATCGACTTTAGTTAACGTACATTCCCTGATGTAGTTGTTCCAGGAGCGTCTCACGTCAACGTAGCCTCCGCCATTTGCAGAGTTAAGAGCGGTGAACACCCCGGTGTCATAGGCTCGCCTTCTGACGTCGTTAAGCAGTTTCAGAGTTTCGGAGAAATGGCTTTCCGTAACATTAGGGACGATCACACCATACCCGGTTTCAAACAAATTGGTGATGGTGTATCCCACATTGGATATGACGCCACCAGCAAAACCTACACCAATAGGTACATTGGCTACGACTCGAACTTGCCCAGTATAAGCGTCTTCGATAGTCACTGTTGTGGTCGGTCCGAAGAAGCAAGCATACAGAATCCAGCCAACTAGAACCTGCTGAATGTTTATTTGCTTTGCACCTTGGAAGACAGACTGAATACAAACCATTAAGACACCAAGAAGCAGGCCGATACTGACCATTTTCTCGAAGTCTCCAGTTCCGGTGATCATTGATACTGCAATCAGGATTTGCTCCAGAAAAGCAGAGTCACCAATAGAGTAGATTGAAAAAGCTCCCATTCCTATTACCCCTTAGTTTGTGCTAGGAGGATTGGACAACGTTGCCAGCATGTATTTTTGCTTGCGGATGTTGTCCAGTAGGTTGTTATATTTCTCAATTTGGCTCGCTAGGTCGCCATACTGAGAGGCAAGAATTGTGTACTCGCCACGGATTTGCTGTTGTGATTGAGAGAGAAGATCTAGAGCCTCTTTTTTATAGGGTGAGTTGCTGTTTGCCATTGCAATACGGGCGGCACGGAAAAACTCTTCCGAAAAGCTATACATCATTGCCAGGGCAATTGCTCCAGATGACTCCGTGGCGAAAAGGTTAGCTCCGTCTTGCGAAAGGACAGACAAGTTGCGGACAATGGTGCCTATGCCTCCTGGAAGATTAGACACAAAGGCTTTTTCCGGGTCAGTCAAGGTTCCTGAGTTGGTTGCGTATTTGTAGATAACTCCTGGAGTGGAGCTGGTTCCTAGCAGCATATCCGTGATCTGGTTCTTAATCCCTTTGAGCGCGACCGTTTTATTGGAAGTTCCGGCATTCAAACAATTGGTCGTATCGCTATCACAAGAGTAAATCTCAACAGAGCCACCTGAAATCAAGTCTGAAAGGGTAATCTTGTTGCCAGGTAGCGTCGTCAGAGGAGTAGTTTTTGCGCCAGTTCCGGTTGAGCTAGGGTCGTTGACAAGATCACCAATGATTACCGTGCCAGTTAAAGACATGATCGCTTCAAGCAGAGTGTTATCCCCGTACTGGAACCAGGTGTTTGCGTCGTTGCCCTTTAGTTGCTTCCAAACAATGTTGCCAATCATTTTGTTGTATTCATCAGGCTTGTTAGCTTTTAGTTCTTCCAGAGGGCTCTTACCGCTGGTTTCCTGTTTGGACCCGAAAAAGTCTTCATACAAGCCGGAAGTTGTGGCGGTGATAGAAGCATCGGTTTTGTGCTTAACGTCCATACTGCTGGTTAGGTCGTTTACGATCCCTTGCGCTAGTTGGCAGGAATTTCCTAGATGTTGGTTGAGTGCTTGCACCTTCTTTTGGAAGTTCTCTATCCATTTAGCCCCATCAGGGAAAACGTTATCCAGTGCAAGCTGGAAGGCATAGCCTTTGGCATTTGCTGCGACAGCGCGAAGAAGCTGGACGATTTGATCGGCATTAATAAATGAAAGTGACCCACCGAATAGGTCCACACCACCACAACCTGCTTTCCATGATGGAGGTGCAAAACTCACCAAATTCTCGTCAAAGATACGAGTCTTGGCAGTGAATCGCCCACCAGCTAACACACCGCGCCGTTGGCTTTCATAAACACCAGGCGGTGTTGTATTACTCATTTCATTGAACAGCTTGTCCATCTGAGATTGTAGGCCGTTAGATGCCATAGCTCCTGTTGGAGCAATAAAGAGACTGGTCGCCACACTTAGGGCAATCAGGCTCCTTTTTAATGTCTTGTGCGTGACCATTTTAGTTCTCCTGTAATTTGTCCCGGATGTACTTCATTAGTTGTTCCGGTGGTACGAAGTTGTCTTTGTCTCCGCTCGATTGTGATAGCTGCTGGAGGTCAGCCCCCAACTCTGGTGATGCCAAGCGTTCGGCTATATTGTTTTCTAGGTTGAGCACCGGACGAGTACGGTTGAACTCTTCGTCTGATACCCAGCCGTTGCGTTTAGCTGCGACCAAAATCCGGTGGTTCAGCTCAGGCAGTGACATTGGTCCTTGTCCTATCGGGGCGAATTGACCATCTGGAGACGCTAGGTAAACAGCAGGGAAAGTTACGATGCCAAGTTGTTTGGCATGGCCTTCATCGGTTTTGTAATTAGGAAAGATTCCACTGGGGAGAGGTTTACCATCCATAGACACAGGGATAATCGAGAAGCCTCCTCCTTGTTCAAGCATTTTGATGAGCGGAGCTTGTAATTCGCTGTAGTCGTCATCTGACTTGTAGAAGAAGAATATCCCCACACGGTCGGCAACACTTTTGAGCAGCATATTTTTGGCGTTGCCAGCATCTCGATCCACCTGCTGTGAAGCAAACGTGGCCGCTGGGCGTCTGGTTATCTCATCCAAAAAGGGATCACCTACAACAGCAAGCTCTGTTGCATCGGAAAACTGCTCTGAGCGGTCTATTGCAAATCTTTGCAAGTAGAGGAACGTCCTGACGTTTTCAACAGTCGGGTCGTTCCAAGCTAGATCTTTGTACTTGGGTAAGTTCTCTCGGAACCATTTTGCCGAAAACATTTCTGGACCGCTCGGCTGTGGATCGGTAGGCTTCGACGGCGCTGGCTTCGCTTCTGTCACCGGCTTCGGTTTAGGTTTTTCGGGTTTCTTCTCTGGTTCTTCTTTGTACCAGAACCAACCCTCTTCTTTTCGCTCATAAAAACCTGAGCTAGTGCTATCTTGAGCCCAAGCCTGGTGTGATGCCCCCAGCGTGAGCGATGCTAGGAGCAGTAAGTTCAAAGGTGATTTTTTCATAGTCTCACGCACGTATTTTCCCATGTTCGTTATGGTAGAGGTGGGCGGCGTGAAATTAGGCAGGTGTAAGCGCCCATTTAGGGCGCTTAGAGCGTTTTATTTGTCAACTTTCACATGTGAAAGAATTGACCAAGCTATTTGGACGTGTCCTCTTCAACTTCTTTGGCCTCAGCAGCCATCTTTATCTGCTTTTCGACTAATCGCTTTTGGGTAATGTAGCGGATAACCATCTCTACAGCGCTGTTCAAAGCAAGGATACGCATCGCCCTGGTGGAGGCGACGTAGAGCAAGTTTATTTCGTCATCACGAGTCATAGGGTCGAGTTCAGGGTCAAGGACATCAGGAAAGTCGTCATAGAGCTGAACAAAGTCCCATTCAAGCCCTTTGCAGCGATGGGCAGTCGAAACCGTAATATCGGCACCAAACTCTTCTTTGACTGTATTTCGTCGAAGAACAGTGAGTCGCTCAGGTATTTCATCGTAGCTGTTGATGATTTTGACAGCTCTCATCATCTCGGGGTCTTTTGTCGCTTTGGCTACTTCTTGATACTCAAAGTAGTCTTCATATTCATCAAGCAGTTTCTTATTTTTGACCCGTTCAGGTTCAGCCATCGAGAACCAATACAAGTCCTGGAGCTCGTTAATTTGGTAAGCATCAATTCCACCCACCCAGAAAACTTGTGAACCTGCTTCGGTAGCAGATAGAGCAGTTTCAATGACACCCATTACGGTTCGGTGAAGTATTGCTCGATGGCCCACATCGCCCGGTAAAAACATAACTACCTGATCTGCTGGCCCCCGGCCAATGACTGGGCGAGTTTCACCTTTGAGTTCAAGAAGAGCGTTTGCCACAAGCGACACATTGGGACCAAAGCGGAAGCTATGAGTGAGATAGAGTTGATCGGCGTTCATAAGTTCTTTGCTATCAAGAGCGTTGTTTGCTCCTCTGAACCTATAGATCTGCTGGTGGCGGTCTCCAACCAATATTACCTTGCAGTTCTGCTGCAAAACGATATTGCTTGTGACAGGGTTTGCGTCCTGAGCTTCGTCAAAAAGAATAGTCGTGTACCTGCGAGAAAGATTTGGCATACCTAGTTGATACTGCTTTAGGTAGCAGTCGTGGACAGTAGGGAACGGATCTTCGGCGCTGGTCATGCGCTTCCATATAAGCTCAGCACCCTCAATCACTTGTATTTGATATCTCTCCTGTTTGGATGTAAGCAACTTGCCAGTGTCAGCACGAGCAAAATGAGTATAAAAAATTCGCGTGTCAGCGCTACACATAAAGGCGTTGAGCGTGTCAATAATGTCTTTGGCAAAGGTCCAGTTCTTCGTATTTACCGCTTGCGCTATATCGGTAAGTCTTAGGTTGCCAGTGAGTTTATGCTGATAGCTTCTTCCAATAGTGGCGTATGCAAGCTGATGGGATGTTTTGCAGTCCACGTTTGTAGGAAACTTCTCTCTGGCCTCGTCGCGGATGGCTCGGTTGTATGCCAAATAGAGGATTCTGGAATTGAGATTGTTGTGGGCATATTTAACCAACGTAGTTGTTTTACCCGTACCAGCGTAAGCCTTAACGACAAGTCGAGGCCCTTTATACTGGGTGATCAGTGATTGTTCGGGTGTATCAGGAGGTAGTTGCTTCATGAAACCTCCTACGCCAAACACATCTGAAAAGTGATGCGTTTCCTTTGTGTTGAGATGAAGGTGCTGACCCGTTTTTCTTCTCGGGGGAGTGATACTTCACAATCCAGATCTGTCCACCAGTCTGGGACGTTACCCTGGGCCACTTCTGCAACCCAGACATGCAGCCTGTGTAACCAGCCATCGTCACCAATAGACGCAGAGGCTATTTCCATAGCCTCCTCGATATTGGCTTGAAGAGCAGCCGCTCTGCTTCGCCACTCTTCTGAATATTTAGCCTTACGCGCCATCAGTTTTCCTCTTTCTTTTTCCCTCCCTTGCCAGCTTTAACGAGTTCTAACTCTAACCCCGAAATTTTGATCAGCGCCTCATTGAGCCTCTGTTCAAGGTTCCTGGTCTGCTGGTCTTTTTCCTGTAACTGACCAGCAATAACGCCTTTGTCTTGAACAAGAGAGCGAGCTTCCGCTTCGGCGCTAGAGAGTTTAGATTCCAGCTTTTGGACATCACCAGATAGACGCTGGCACTCTCGTTCTAAGGATTCGCCATGAGCTTTGGCTGTGGCAAGGGAGTCCTGTGATTGGGCCAATTTGGCCTGTGTATTTTCGAGCTGCTCTTTTAACGCTTTATTTTGCTCGTGAGCTGCTCGGAGTTTTTCAGTCTGCTCTATACTCTTGCCTTTTTGGGCCGCTAACTCACCCTCTGTAGTTGCCAATTTTTGGCTCAAAGAGCGATTTTCGATTTCAGCTTGCTCTAAGTGGTCCTGGGCTCGGGTAAGTTCTGTGGATTTCGCTTCCAACTTTCCTTCCAAATCCATGATCCGCTTTTCTAGTTTTTCTATGTCAGTTAGAGAGCGTTCTAATTCCGCAGATTTGAGTGATAACGAGTTCTCAGTTTTAGCAAGAGCAGCATCACTCTCTGCTTTTTTGTTGGTTATAGCCTCAAGCTGCTCTTCGAAAAGCTCAGATTTTTCTGTGGCATCATTAGCTATATCCACGACTTGCTGCATGTCTTCTTGGAACTCAATCTCTTTTTGGCGCAGAAGTTCTCGCTCGCGTTCAAGCTGATCATCAGCACTGGCTTTTGCAACAGTGTATATTTTCTGGAGAAAGAGCTGAGCATCACTCATAACCGATTCAGGCAGAATCACTTCTACGGGTTCATCATCGAGAGAATGTTCCTCTGACCACTGTTTTAGAAATGTTGATATGGTGGTGTAGCTTCCCTTGCCAATGAGATCTCTGACCGCGATGAGAGTTGGACGTTTACCTGCGTCTTTGAGCCGCTGTGCCGCTGCGGCTACATCGTCGTACTCAACTAATTTTCTAGCCATAATAAAGTTCCTTTTATTCTTGGTAATTACGATAATTACCGTAATTTTACATTAAAGCAAGATAGATTGAAATTATTTCGTCTGGACAAAACCCTTCCGTGCTGAGAAGGGTTTTGTTACATGGTCACGTTTACTCAGGGGTATACTCAGGGGTAGATTCGATGGTGACGCCGCCAAAGGTGCCAAGGATTTCCGAGGCCGACTTATCCGAGCGTGTTTTGCGCTGTTCTGATGCGTCGAAGCTGCGAAGCATTTTGATCTCAACATCCTTGTCTTGTAGCAGAATCAGGGGCATGGGGGCGGTAACGGTTTTGAGTACGCCTGCGGCCATGACGTTTGCTACCGGCTGCACTTTTACCTCCCTTCGCTCCCGGAGGTAAGGCTCTGGAGTGCTGACTATCCTTTGGATAAGTTGTTCAAGGGGAAGCTGATAGTCAGCACCAGAGCGTTCAAGCTCCTCTCTTATTCGTTGCAAGAGTTCTTCTTTCACTGGCTTCTTTAAAGAGTCCTTCCGTTGCCAGGTGAAGCGGATAGAGTCGATGTCGCCACTGGAATAGCATCGGATTTGCCTGTAAAGGTGAAGTGTCATTACTCCAGGGCAGTCTACTCGAAGCGCTTCAAACCGCTCTTGCCTGGAGGGGTATGTAGAGATAATTAACTCTTCTATACCGGCTTTGGCCGCATTGATACGATCAACTGTCGCAGCAATTTCAGCAGCTAGCCCGACTTTGGAAGGGGAGAACCATAGGACTCCCACTGTGCGCCTGGCAGACTTCTGCGAATAGTCTGGGTTGATGTGCAGATCTTTGTAGCTATGCGCTGCGAGTTCAAGAGCTTCGCGTCCTATTTGTTCCGTCACGACAATATTGTTGATACGCTCATTCTCCATTCCCTTTCTGGTAGGGGGGATGGCCGCAACTTTTGCGTACCGTGGTGGTAGTCGTTTGATAATGGAAGATAGGTTCGTCAAGTCCCGGCACATGGCCGAGAATTGTTCTGAAATGAAGTTTTTAGCCATGTTGCCGCCTGTGTGTGGGTTTGTTCTATTAGATCATTGGTTACATAGTAGACAGTATTAGACCATCATGCAACGAGGGGAGGAAGCAAGAATTAGCCTCCGCTTCGCTTCGGCTGGAGTCCTGTTTGACCCTCGTGTGTGAGATTAGATTGAGAAAAAGAGAGAAAAAGAGAGAAAGAAGAAAAGCGCTAGCCAGACCAGAAATGTGGCTGAGTGGGACTGCGCGGGTGGGGCTGGCATCCATATCCCCCACTTTGCATGATGGTCTAATTTTGTGGTTATAGGACGACTTTTAGGGTGCCTAGATTTGCTCGATTAGGACAAATTTCGGTCCATCCACGCTGATTGGCGTAGCAGCGCGATAGCATCAGAAGGGGTAACTTTCCATGCGTTTGAAAGCTGGCGAACTGCGAAAACTGCAAGCTCCATCCGGTCGTCATCATTGATAAAATTCTGGAGCTGGTTGCCTCGCTCGCTGAGGATGATTGCAACACCGGCTTTGCCGTTGTTGTAAACCGCAAAGCTCTTGTTCTTCGAGTCACCGTGATATGAACCCTCAGCCTTGCTACGCAAGCCAAAGAGAACACAGCAAAACGCCGTTAGCTCGCCACGAGTGAGCTGCACTGTGATCTTGCTTTTCCAGTCTGGGCTGGACCCCGACGCCCTGATCGGTGCAATCTCGATGCTGACAGTAGGATAATCACCTCTGGTTAGCGTGTGTTGCACATTAATGCCGGTACGTTTCGCCGGGTCTTTCTGCCAGTCTGAGAAAAATTTCAGGCTTTCGCCGTAGGATTGTTCTGTCATTCCAAATTACCTTTGCTTTGAAGCTCCTGGATCTGAACCACGAGATTACGTTGGACTTTTGCTATCTCTGTCACCAGATAGGCGGTGGCAATGGCGTCGGCTCTGGCGAATTTGAGTTCTTCATCATTCATGTTGTTAATCCGCTAGATCGAGGCGTTGGCTTGCTCTCTTCAAACGTTCATCACCACGTCTGTCATATTTCTGGGTGGTGGCGATACTTGAGTGGCCCATAGCATCCTTCACGGTCACAATGTCCTCACCGTTATCCAGCATCGAGGAGGCAAAGGTACGCCGAAGATCGTGAGGCGCGAACTTTTCCAGACCTGTTTCGACTCTTCTGGTTTCCAGAATGTGGTAGATGGCCTGATCAGACATCCTCTCTCCTGTCACATCATCAAATCGCCTTATCCTCGGGAAAAGAGGACCTTCATGCTCCCCCCGAACCTCTTCAACCCACTTCTCCAGTCTTTTCCATGCACCGCCAGGTACATAAGCAATTCTCTCTTTGTTGCCCTTGCCAAGCACCTTGAGAGCTCGGTCCTTATAAATCATGTCCACCATGTCCAAGGCGACAATTTCAGAACGACGTAAACCGCATCCAAGAAGAATCCCCAAAATAGCCGCGTCACGCCCCCCCTTGGAGCTTAGATCGCTTTCACATGTGAAAAAAAGACTGCGAATTTCATGGCGTTCAAGGGCTCTGCCCTTGGGTAGCCTGGACCCTTTCACAGAGCGTACTTGCTTAATGTGCTGGAAACTGTCCGTGTCTATTTGTTTCATCGTCCACGCTTCAAGAGCTACACCTTTCAGCGCTGCGAGATAGGTGTTGATGGTTGCCGGAGCCTTACCTGAATCGCTTAGCATTTCCAGCACGGCCAAAATGTGGTGCCTCCTCATTGAGCTCCATGCACAATCACGAAGGTTCTGAAACCCGAGCATCTTGGCGACTATATTGATGAATGAGCCCATTGTCTGCCTACTTCGCTTTGAGCCAAGACTCAACAGGTAGGCGATGGCCGGGTTGTCATGGATGTTCTGGAGAGAGCTCGATGATGGCAGCAACTCACCACGGACGCTTTGTTCTAACGGAACAGGAGCTTCTGCGTGTGGAATTGGATCTTCTTTGTTGTTGTTCGTATCGTACAAAATTACCTCCTAAGTCCGACCGCTACGAGAAGCAAATCCCATATTTTGAGGTGGAGAGGGGCTTCCCTCTCAACATGTTGCGTTTCATAGCTTTGTATCAGTGATTCATACTTGGTCGGAGCGCACAGCAATTCGTAAACTGTTCGGTTGGGCTTGGTGATCGGCTTATTCGGAGTGAATCCATGTTTGTTCTGGAGGTACAGTGCTATCGCGCCACTTCTGGATTCTCCGTAATAGCAATGAACGAAGATCTGATCGATACCGCTACCAACCAATCCATCTAGGAAGATGGACAGCTTTTCAGCCTGGAGCGAGTCGATGTAGGATGCGTAATTCATCCGGAACGCTGACTTCATCGTGTGGATGGTGTTCTCGGAATAGCCTCCGTCGTAGAAGCTGTCACGGTACAATAGCTCCCAGGCACCAAGCATAGCAGGGGACTTATCAGGGTCAGTTATGGAGATCATGGCCGCACCGGCAACTGGCTCCAGTCTTTCGGCCTCAGACTGGCTTATAAAGGTAACTTTTTTCATCGGCCTCTCCTACATCATACGACGAGCACAAGGATGAGAAGCCATAAGCTCACGGGCCTGGCGCTCGCCTTCATCAGTACCGACCGGAGCGGTGGTATAGGCACCACCATGCCTCAGGTCCACTATGTTGCTTCGGCAGCACTGACCGACGTTCTGCACCTTACTATCTGCATCCAACCCACCAAATGTGTGGCAAGGCCCAGAAAACGGCGTTTTGCACACTGAGCATCGGTTACTGTTCTTGTTGATGACTCTCGCCAACACCTTTTCAAATTTGTTTTTGTTTAACATCGAGTTCTCCACACAAAGTTAATGGCGAGCATCCCAGCCAGGGCAGTCTGCTGACCTTCGCTACAAGGTGCAAATCCGGCAAAAGCACCGGCATTAACCTTGAGCTCATCAAAGCGTCCATCAGTGTCCCGGTAGTACACCTTACGTTTTCCAATTCCACCTTCGAGGTTCGCGGCCAACCAGGCGAGCACTGCATCAGCATCGTTCGTAACTGATGCTCCCTGATCCAGATCGATAAGTACCAGGTGGGTGTCAGTCTGGAGTGCCACCTCGAAGGTCGCTCTTACATCAAAAATCACCGATCGCGCTCCTTGTAAAAAGTGGGTATTCGGCACCACCTATCCTATTCCAAAAGCTCTACTTTTTCAAAGATACATTTTAATAAGTAGAGCAACAACAGAGAAATTTAAATTTATTTACAGTAATTATCATAATTACGATAATGAATGGTATAAGATCTATCGCTGGAACATACTTGCTGAAAAAACGCTTAACAACGATAGTGAACACATCATGTGCAGGTGCGAGAAATAATATGTATAAGAGCCTTGAAGAATGAAAGCCTTGAGAAATGGGTAGAGTCAGTGTTAACCAGTAGGGAAGACGATGAGGAAAATGAGGCTGCGGCCAATATCGTGGATCTGCTTAATGGGTGTCATGACCTACTGGATACAGCAATAATCAACTATATTTTCAAGGTGGGGAAAATCAAAGAGCAAGAGATTTTGTCGCTTATCTATTATGGAGAGCTGTGTGACCATTCTCTTGTCGGTACGCCTTTTTCAACGTTACATATCCCGAGTGAAAATAACGTCCACGAACGTAACATAATCCCTATTAAAAAAGGAGCCAACTAGGCTCCTTTTCGTTATTTAGCAACGCTGTCGATTATCTTTTTAACCTTAGATTTTTCAGCATAATAGTCATAAAGACCAGGCCCTTTTAAAGTCGGCCACATCTCGATTGATGATTCGAGCAGAGAAGCACTATTCAAGTTCATGACAACAAAAACTTGCATATTGTTACTAGGAAGGCTGAACTTTATATCTCCTTCTTTGTTTGTGGAAAAATGTATCTTCTGGCTTAACAGTCTGTTCTTTATCGTTCTAATGCTGTGAGCCGTGGGTTCTTCATACGTTGTTCTCCACACTCCTGGTATAACCTTGTTTAAGAGAATTTCTTCGTTGAATTGGCCTTCATCCAAATATCTTTTGGTTACAGCCTCCCCCTCATCTTCTTTATAAATGGGGTTCAACGTTTTGATGTAGCATTCATCAAACAGCTCTTTCCTTTCACATGTCACACTGTAATCAATTTTGTAGCTTGCCCTGCCACGCACACTCTGCCCAGTATCAAGATAAAAGCCAAGCTCGAATTGGAGTGCATCATGATCCGTAAAATTATATTTTGAAAACTGCATAACTTTATATGATCTGACAGAACCGGCCTCGGAATTTTGATTTCGCCAATAGGAGGAAAGAGTCAATTTCCGGTCCTCTATACTCATACCATCGTCGTTAGACATGCGGAGCGTCGCCATTAGACCTTTTGTCTGGATTTGTTCTGTATGAACCACCTTCTCCACAGAAAGAGTCTTACAACCAGAAAGGGTTGTCATCGCGGCAAGAGGGATAAGCATTAGATATTTTTTCATTACAAGCTCCTAATAAGAAAAATAATGGTGGCTCAAATGAGCCACCATTATTTTTACCAGAAGTACATTAGGTGAAAGGCACCTCTAACTGCCCAAATTGGAAAATTAGGGCTTGCTCATGTAGACCACCTCATTCCAGGTATGAAGAACCTTAGAGAGGTGCTGATGCTTTCTGGTGAAGTCCTTATCATCCAGGAGTGCCTCAAATGGCGCGTTCAGGTTGCTGCAAGTGACGTTCTTACGGATCACAGACAGGGTATCCTGGAGTGATCCACCAGCAGCATCCAGCCCCATTCTATCGACGGTCTCACTACTCACCATTGCCTGGACAACATTGGTGAATGCCTTTGAGTTGAGCTGCTCAACACTCAGGGCCGTATTGCATTTTTGCTCAACCGCTTGCTTGTACTGGATAGTGTACTTAGCAGTGATCGGTGACATGGTGTTCATCGCAAGTATGTATGCGTCCACCTCACTGGTCGGTAATGTCGCGGCGTAGACTGGCGAGCCAGATGCGGCTACGGCCATTATCAAAGCTATTACCTTCTTATTCTTCATTTCTCTGAAATCCCCCTTTTTGAAGATCGAGATACAGCTCTTTATAAAAATGGTCTACCAGTGAAAAGAGCCATAGTTCCAGCTGATAGCGAAAACAAAAACGAATTGTTATTTTTGTTTATCAATATCTTTTTTTAATCTTCTAAGAAAATCCCATAGCAATAAATTTTTAATAAGAAATATTAAGCTCGGAGCCAATAGAAATAAAATAAGTACATAATGATTTATTTCAGGATTTCTTAAAAAAACCATATCGAATACCAAGCCAACAATAACAACACCTATCATAATATCAATTTCAAATGGGTAACTAGCTCTGAGTAAAATTTTATTAATCAGAAATGTAGGAAATGACAATATTAAAAATATCGTTAATGCACTTCTTTCACTAAAAGAATTTTTTAATGTATTTATATAATCATCTTTTTGATCTTTATCAAAAATCATATATTCCAACCTTTATTTTTGTAGATGTTTTTCAATTCTGGTTGTCACTGTCATCAACAGAGCTGTAAATAGCAATATTTGCTAAACAGACAATTACCCCCATCACTATCAACAATAGTGATAATGGATTTAACCAAAGCGACCACCCAAAATATTGGCGAGATAAATTAATCACTCCACCAAGCACGCAAAGACCCACTGATAATATTGTCCCGCTCCAAAGAATAACCCCCTCTTTTGCGGTTTTATTCTTTAAGCGTTCTTTAAATAAATTACTAAATAATGCTTTGAAAGTTTCCATAGTTTCCATAGTTTCCAACCTTATTTAATTCTCATTTTTTCTTATAGATTTAACATAGGATTTAAAGTTAGATTCTTTCGCTTTTATCTCTTCATAAGTAAACCCCATCAATTCGAAGTCTTGAACTTCGATTAGAAATTCTGTGCCAGTTGGACAAAGAGTGCCACCCGTACGAGAGGAGGCTGAATAACGAATCAGGACATCTTGAGTGCTTCTAGAGATTTCTTCAACAACACCTCCTGCCTTTACCACGCAATCATCACCAAATTCAAACTCATTATTTGATGACTCAATCGGTGACTCATTTACAACTGTCACCCATTGATCTGAATGTATTATTTGTGAATTAGCAAAGGAAAATTGAGTAACAAAAACACTCGTAATAACTAAGATCATTTTCTTTATTTCATATTCAATGATAACAGCAGCACCAAAAGCGGTGGTGATCGGTTTTCCGTTTAATTTTTTAAATTTTACCATAATATTTCCAACCTTCCTTAATTCAAGAACTCACAAGCTATATTTTATTCTTCTAAAATTTCTTATAATCAAACCTATTAAAGCAGGAGAAATATAAAACGAAAATATATTTAAGATTACCCCCAGAAACATCATGATTTGGCTATCGTTATAGTACTTACTCACACTAATATTAGTAAAAAAAAATGAAGGGTATATAATAAAAGCCCCATATAAAATTAAACACACCTTACTTTTATAAAATTTTTCAATCAGTTTGTGAATAAATGAATCGTGTTTATTATCCATTAGAATCTTTTTTAACGTCTCCGAAATCTTTTCACCACTCATAATAGATTCCAACCTTCTATTTTAGTGAAGCAGGGCGATTGGCCGCTACCGTTGATTATTCAAATTATGCCGCTGTAGATTTTAGCAATAATGTTTACTTTACTAATTTTATTCGTTGCGCTCAAAGACTGTTATAAGAACACGTTTTTGATTGTCATCGTTGATCACCATCAGGTACTTGAACTTGGAATCTCTATGGCCCCAGACTTCCACGTTATCTACGCGGCCATACTTTCTAGCTTTATGGCGAGCCACTTTCTCGTCAAAGGGCTGAACTTGTAACTCTGGATGCTGGAGGCGGCCAACGAGTGAGGCCCACGGTTTTTTAGGGTCTCCAGAGGTTATCCGGGCCTGATACTGATCGATGGCATGTTGAGTAACCAGGACGGGGCCAATGGCCGGTGTAGATATTTCGTCATGGGTCTGGGTATAGGCTTGCTTGTCCACATCGAGGAGCTCAACGTTGCCCTCTCCCGGCTCATCCATAAACTCCATGCTCTGCGAGACTTCAATAGTAGCGCCCTTTAAACGCCCAGTGAGGCAAGCCGCAAACTTGAAAGCAAAAGCCTTGGTGGATTTGCCCAGCGCCAGCTTCTTGATAGCACCTTTGGATACCACCAGCTTGTAACCAGCACCAGCACCTGGCTCTCTGCAAAAAACCTGTTTGTCCAGCGCCAGATAGCGAATGGCTACGAGCTCAGCCAAAAGATCCGCCTCTTCGTGGTCAAAATCAATATGGACATCAAGGATGCCTTTCCGTTTTGTACCAACGCGCCAGAATACAAGGGCTGAATTATTTGAAGTTTTCTTCGAGACGGTAGTCAATGTCATCATGGTCTATTTCTCCATTATCGGGATAATGGTCGGCATCGCCGCCAGCACCCCTATTCGTTTGGGTTCATTTAGATGCTATCACGGGTTTTAAAAATGCAACCCCTCGTGTCACTCTATTTATGGTCCCATGTATTTTTATAAGCTCGGGCTAGGCGTTTCTCGATCACTTCTGACAAACTGCAACCATCGACTTCTGACAACCGCTTCAAGATCCTGTGGGCGTTATTGCTTATAGTTATGCTTTTACCAACACCATAACCCCTTCTTCGACGTTGCCTAATAGATGTCCCGAGCTTATTAATTTGCTCTGCTGTCAGATATTTATTAATCCATTCGGTGAGTTCTGAGGGTGAGCGTCCTATGCTATTCAGACTATTAATAGCTTCAAGTTTCTTATCGAAGGGAATGTCACGCCAAAACGCTGGACGTGAAGCGGCTCTGAGGAGGTAAATTGACGTCGAATGAGCGTCTTCATTGGATACTTTCAAAAAAACACCTTTTCCGTTACATGTCACGCTTACCTTATCGTGACATGTAACACCTAAAACTTCAAGTATAAAAAAAGGCCAGCTATTGCTGGCCTTTTCGCTCATTTTCGCAGTTATTCTTTAGGCGTTGTGATGCTTTTTTTCTTTCTGTTTCTCATGGTAGAGATACAGACTGCCGCCAGTGACGATAGTGAAAAATAAAAGCAAACCTAACATACCCAATGTGAAAGCGTCCATTTGACCCCCTTAGGAATTGCTAACCTTGGTTAAGATTATACCATAGATCCACAGGATAACCCCAACAAACAACACTAAACCGGCTTCTTTGACGGTGATAGTGTCCCCAGATACAGCCAATCCTACAATACCAACACCGATGGCTGTTACGGCTACCTTACGCAGGTCTTCACCGATAGCTCCCAGGGTCTTCTTGTCAGGAGAGAAAAGACGCACAAACCACGTCTTAATACGCAAAAACTTTTTCATAATTACCTCCACAGTTGAAGAGGAGGCGTATCATGCCCGAGAGGGCATGAATACCCCCTCAGGGTTAAAGTTTTAAGCAGACAAAGCCGATGAAGGCTTTGCCTTGTTCATTTTCATTGAGTTAATGATCTTAGTCGCTTCGTCAGCAAAAGGACCAGTAACTTGGATGGACTCCCTTCTTGCGAAAGAAGCCGTCACCATCATTCTCTGGTAGTGCATCAGATTACGATACCGAGACCGCATAAGCTCAATATAAGCCGCAGAGTCACCCTCCCACCCATCAGGGGGTGAGAAGGAGCACACTTCGTCGTTACCAGGCGTAGTATCAACCTTTGAGACATCAATGACGGGCATACTCATCTCTCCTTCTCGCAATAAAATCGCGCAGGTAGCGAGCATTTGGGAAGCCGAGGCTTCCCTGACTCATCAGGACATCGTTCCAGTCAATCCCTTTCGCTCTGGGCGGGATAGGGAGCTTAGGCAGCAGGATGTACACACGAATGCCGCGCTTCTCCAGCTTGGCTTTCAGCACATTCGCTGACTTCTCACCAGTCACAGACTTATCTTTATCAGCCCAGATAAGTACGGTGTGAACACCTTCCGGAACCTCGAAGGACTCCATCAGGGTCGCATTGACCGTTGACCAAACCGGGATTTGAGTGACTCGATAAGCGGATAGAGCTGTTTCCAACCCTTCTGCAACACCCAGGATACCCTCAGTCGGTTCACCAAGGCGGATGGCCGCACCATTGACATCCAAACCTTCCGGAATGGGCATCATTTTCTTGGCGTTGCCGACCTTAGCTTTTTTACCGTTTGGGGTGAGATAGGTGCGGTGGAGCGTTACCAGGTTGCCTTCCACATCTCGGATAGCGCAGACGATAGCCGGGAACTTCCCAACTTCATTGCCATCTTCGTCGTAGTAGGCCATAGCCGGATTGAACCGCAGACAGTCTGTTTTTTCTACTTCATCGACCTTGAACAGAAGCTCACGGTTTTTGAAGTACAGACGCATTGGCTCAGTCACATGACTGGAGAACGGTAAACACTCGTTCCATACCTTCTCGATTTTCTCACGGAGACGAGCACTGTAAGCGCGTTCGCGCTCCATTCTCTTCTCCATTTCCTCTTGGAGCTCAAGCAGCCAAGGCTTGGGTTGTTCACGAAACATCGGAACAACTTTCGGCTTGACTTCACTGCTTTGCACTTCCGGTTGTGTTGCCGCAGATTGTGCTTGCGGTGCCGGAGTTGCTACCGTGTGATTGACCACAGGGGCCGTCTCAACATAGTGACTCACCGGTTCAACACCACCGTTTGAACGAGCGCGGAACTGCGTTACCGTAGCGCCACGACGTTCGACCAACCAAGTGTTGCGGTGCGTTTGCATAGGTTGTTCTCTCACAACATTCCCCTGATCGTCTTTAACTTCAACGACGACAGTTACAGGCTCGCGCCCGAGGTTTGTCATGATGATCTCATCCCCATACTTGGCTTCGCTTTCATCAATGGCTCTTTCAAGATCCACACCCCAAACGGTGCGTTCCAAGCCACTCTTGTCACGGATGAAGGCAAAGTAGCTAAGCTCATTGTCTTCGTTATGCTCGTAGGGAGCTTTACCGTGGGCGATCAGAGTACCGGCAATGGATTTCTTGCGATTCTTGGAATCGAGAACCTTGTTGTTTACCTTCATAGGCTCTTGCTGAACAGGCGCTTTGGCCTGGGCAGGAGCTCGTGACGGTGCAGCAGATTGTTGATACTGGGGTTGCTCTTTCTCAACTCCCAGATAATCACCAACCTCGCTTAGGCACTGCTTAAAGTCCCAATTATTGAGCCACATGAGCAACTCAAAACCATCATGATTAGCACCGCATGTGTTGCATACGCCGCCACCAGTCAGGTGGGCATCCTTGAACAGTCGGAAGCCATCTTTCCCGCCGTGGATAGGGCAAGAAACATGACGACCTGGTTTACGGAGAGCTGGTTCAAGATGGGGCGCTAGGGCCGCCAGGATGAATAGCCAGTTTCCGTTTGCAGCTTCACGAACGGTGTCAGCTTTGTAGTAAGACATAGGTTTTCTCCTTAGCGTGAACCCCAGCATCGAGGCTTCCTTAACCCCCCGTTGCCAGGGTTTTAAGGAAACCCCGACACTGGGAGGATGTGCCAAGGAGGCTCCCCAGCCGGGGAGAACTCCCCGGCAAGGGGTTTAAAAGATCGCCCCCGAAACGGAGGCGAATTTTGTGAATATCACAAGCACAAATGGGTGCCCTCTTCCGAGGCCATCATGACTGTGACATCTGCGGTTACAGGATCTGACTTAATCACAACCTCAGTGGGTTTGAAAAAGCCATCTACAGTAGGCATGGGGTAGTAAAGACGAATCTTTCCCCAGTTCTTGTTGTCGGTAAAAGCGACCTTTGTTTGAGCAACACAAAGCTGCAAAAACATGAAAAGGAAGTCTTCTACTGAGTGTTTACCATCTGCACCAAATACACCATCGACAATTGCCGGGGTCACTGCCACATTCGTCAGGAAACCAGCTTGCTTACCGATGGAAGATTGGTCCACCAGCAGTCCATCATTGATGGCTTGTTGACGGATTTGGGCGATGTCCAATTTAGCTAATTGGTTCATAAGGTGTGCTCCAAAGTTAATGGGTACACCAACCCCGTGCGGGGAAGTGTACCCGCATGGGTTATTGAAAGGTCACGGCCAAAGCCGAGCTTTAAGGTTCCGAATTTTACGCTGGCAAGATGCGCCAAAGAACGGTCGGGGGAAACGAGTCAGCGACACGCTTCACATTCACGTAAAGAGTGTCTGTAAAGACACGCTCTAAGCGACGACCACCTTGACGATAAACCAGCTTAAAATTTTGGAATTTGCTATTCATGGATACCTCCAGAAAAAACGGGAGGTATCTCCAGCAGGAGATAAACTCCCGCAGGGATTAGTAAATTAACGTTAAATTGCTGTTTGTTTTTGGCGACCAGCTATCGCACGTTTTCGCTCTCCGGAGAGAACAAAATCTGCTTACTGATGGCTTTACCATGAGTAAGAAGACTTGGAAAGTAAAGCAGGGGTTTCCCCCTGCCTTGATTATGCCGCTTTGAGGTGGCGAGAGAAGAAGTCCCTGGTTTGCTGGATAGCAGCCCGGAGAAGTTCTCGTCTGTAACCAGCGTAACTCTTGTCATCACTGGCAACGGTCAAACCGTGCAGACTATCTTCACCCAGAACTATCTCGTTTTCACGAGAGAGTACCTCAACTCGTAGGCCAACAACTCGCTCTTTCCCTTCCAGAATGGAGCAAATTGTTTGGTCTCGTACTTCGTCATCCCAGTGGCCCATATCGAAATCCCGCTCAGGGAGTTCAGTCACACGCACCAGGTAGTTTTCAGTGGTCCGTTCCCAAACCACCTCTTCTTCGCATAGAGATGCATCTATCAGCGAGTATCCGTCGGATTCGAGCTTCTTGGAAATGCTTTTCACATCATCCGCCAGCTCCAACACAAAACGATCCCAGATGTCTTGCCAACGCTCGATCATATCCTGGTTAATCGCTTCAATGCAGGTTCCTAGCATGGTGTCATCATCAGGGAAGATCCCTGTAAAGTCCACGTTGTCGTCGATGTTCATGCAGTTCCAGTGGCTGTAGTGATGCCCATAACTGTTCCGGGTAATGGACAAGTCACAGGAACCATACTCACGGAGGACAAAAAGCATATTCTCAATGTCTTTCTGTGCCATCAGGTTCTTCACGCGACTGACAGCATCTACTTGGCCGAGCTCAGTGCTGAATAGGCGCTTCATGAGTGCTTTTACGTCATCAACGCCCAAGTCTCCATAGAATGCCATTCCATCGCCCTGGCAGTACCCGAGACTGTACTCAATTTTCAGATCATCTGGGTATCCGCACTTAACCAGTTCGTTTTTAAAATGCTGTTTAATCATTGGTATCTCCTTAGTTTCAGAGGGAGACACCACCCCCGCAGGGACTAATGTCCCCCGTGGGGTTAGTATTTACAGACCATCTCTTGTCATTGGGCCTGCACTAGGGGGAATAAGGTATCCACCGCGCCCAAGAACGTTGTTACACCAACTATCAAGACCGTAAGGGTTATGATGGTATGGAGCATCTCTTAGCATCTGAACCTCAACCACTGATCCCACCATTCGGTGAGATATGTAGTATTCGCTGCTTTGCAACGTTTCCAACATACCAATCTGAGCTTCTGTCATGGTTGTCTCCTTAATTTTAGAGGGAGACACCACCCCCGCCAGGGACTAATGTCCCCCGTGGGGTTAATATTTGGGTTTAAGAAGCCTTGCGGCTTAATTCAGCATCGAATCGAGGGCCTTTGATAACCGCAGTTTTCATAACCTCGAAGTTTCTTGGGTAACGCAGCTTTGAAATTGCGCCAGCACGGATGTCAGCAGCCTCACTTGGAGATACAAGCCTAAACCATTCGCTAGTTTCAGCGTAGAACCAACCGGCGTAACGCTCATAGGCATACTGCTGGTATTGTTCAGTCGCAATGTTCTTCTGGATCGCCTCATTTAACGCCTCAACAACACTGTCATCTTTCGTGATGATGTTGAAAACATGAGAGACCGTAAGAAAGTTCCCAAAGAAACAAGCTGCTCCCAGCCAAGGCTGGAATATCTTATCATTGCGCCCCGTCTTAATCAGGGGTTCAAACGGATAAGAACGGTAGCAGTGATACTGCTCAAACATTGGATCAAGAACGTTGTTGCCGAGAACATCCAGCAAAGTCTGAATGTTATACGGGTCTTGGCCTGCCCACTTACTCCCGTTGCTGAGAATCAGTGTCTTGCCGTCAGTACGTTCCAGAGCCTGTTCAAAGTTAGACATAGTGCATTCCTTATAGTTAGGACGCACCACACCCTCTCGGGATGATGCGCCCGAGTGAGGGTTAACTTATTAAGTCAGATTTTGATTAGCGAACTGTTGCAACTCAAATAGAGCTTCTATCACACAATCGTAGCCATCAATCTCAGACGACAAATCAATACCTAGTTCACTTAAATCAGAGAGTAACTCAGTATCTTCGGCCAAATGCCTTTGAATTTCCCCTAGCTTACATGCCAGTGTATTAACCTGCTCTTTTGATAAGGATTTTAGTGATGCTTTCATAGCATTTCACCAAAAAGGTCATCGTTGATGGCAGAAAAATCGACTGGAGATTGGTCTCCATAGGTCTGATTTACGCCACCAGCATCATCAACACTGACAAAGACCGTTCGGAGTAACCCGTTAGGCTTTGCTGGGTAAACGATACTGACATGCTGACCTTTGTACTGTTCAGACAAAGTGCTTTGAAGCTCATCAACCGAACGGAATTTCCGGTCGCGGCCAAAGTCCTTAATCTTGATGTCGCCAGGTTGTAGGTTAGTCATCGTTACCCCCTGACAGCAGTTTATCTACTGAATGGCCGAGTCCGTTACCAAACCATTTATCCAGAGCGTCGATTTCCGGAAAGTCCAATTTCACCTGAGCAACAACCAGCTCCATTTTGCTAAGCGCATCCTGGAACTCAATGCCATTACCTGCGGCCACCTCAAGTTTGCACTTGATGTAAGCGGAGTAGGTATCACAGGCCTTAACCAGTGATTGTTCATAGCCACCGGGAGCGAAGGCTATGGCGACTGCATCCTGGAGCTCTACGGGAAGAGTCTGAATGAGTTTGTCCTCTGCGGCCTTCTCCAATCTTTCAAACTCACGCTGCAAAACAGCATTTGCTTTCTTGACTGGTGTTACAACATCAGAGCAGAGAACCTCGGCAGCGTCATGCAAAGAAGCATGAGCCAGCATAGTTGCCAGATCCACCGACTTACCTTGCTGAATAGCGATATTGCCAGCCAGATAGGAAAGTAAGGTAACAACAGCGCTGTGCTCTAACACAGACTCTGGTTGAACAGAGTGCATCAGTGACCAGCGTTTGATCAGGCGTTGGCGCAAGGCCAGAGCTAAAAAGCCGAAATTTGAATTAGACATAGTGCCTCCAAAATTGGTTGGAGGTACACCAAAGCCGACCGGGCCTTGGTATACCCGGTTGGGTTAATGAGTTATCTCGGGTCAAGCTGCTTAGCTATAGCGAGTAAAAACGGATGGAATGGATGATCTTGCGGGACACCCTCAACAAGCTCACGGGCTAAACCGACTGAATTGGTAGCCAACACCTCTTTGACGGCCAAAATGATTTCATCATTGATTTCATCCTGGGTCTTTCGTTGTTGGTCCACCAGCCGACTTAACTTTTTTAGGCTCATGTTTCTCTCCTTTGGTTATGGGAGAGAAAACCAGGAGGGTTTTCCTCCCGAGGGGTAAATTTATTGCTGTTTTAGGCCAGCTACCGTTATAGCCAGCAAACGCTGACAATAAGCAAAGAGTATGACAGGCATGTACAAGGGTAAAACGCTGTAATTGCCCTTTTGGGGTGCAAGAGAAAAAGCCCTCCCGAAGGAGGGCCTTTTATGCGGCCAAGGACAAGCCTTGTTGTCCTCTTTGCAACTCTGTGCCGTTACGACGATGTTTGCGTTGAACCGCCTTGATCATCGTTCTGACATGTCGTTCCAAAGAGGCTGGGTGACGTTTTGACAGTAGGTTGATCCAATCCAGATAAATAGTCAGCGCTGAACCTTCGGTTAAAGCTGCCTTTATCGACTCATACTGCCCCAGTGCCCCCTGCAACACATCAGACACCCAAGGTGCATCAGTATTGTTTAGGAGCTCACAGAGCGCCGTATAAGCCTTTCTTCTGGTCGCTATCATGTAGCAGCGGATGTTAGCGTTTCCGCTCCCTTCTCGCCCTTCCATGACGCTCATACAGAATGCACTGGAGTAACATAGCATTGCATCGGTCACGTAGTTAAACCATCGTGCTTGATGCCGCTTCTGTTCTTCCATTGCTTCCTGGTTTAGTTGCTTCTCGATGAACAAACCTGTCGGAGTCCGGTGGTGTAGGTGGTACTTGAACGTTAAGTGCAAGTTTACCCACCAGCGTACAGTTGCCAGTCTTCCTTTGATTTTTCGCATAACCAAATCTTTGTACTTGGCATCGCTAAACACTTTGACATCCTTATGTTGTTGGATTCCTTCCATCGTCTGGAGCCCAGTAAGTCCCATCTGGTGGTAGGTTTGGCCTCTTTGCATCATGCGGTGATACAAAGCGCCTTTTCCTTTCGCAAGCTGGATTGCTCCAAACCTAAGGTAAAACTGAGCAGCGCTGCCAGGCGTATAATGTCCCTTTAGCACAGACTCTCTTAGTCGCGGGTATTCGTTCCAGATGATGAACGCAGCGGAGTCGGGATCGACTTTCACCTCATCATCTTCTGCGAAACAAACCACCCTTCTCTTTCCGTCTGCGGTATTGATTACTTTCGTTGCCAACGGGTCATCCCCGCCGTCAAAGTAAACCATTTCCGCTAACGGATCGGCCAAGCCATCAGAGAGCGAACCATCGCCCCATCGTCCAACCTTCAACCACAATGGCTTCGGAATTGGTGACTGAGGTACGGTTTCACACTGCGGCTCATCTTCCAGCAAGTCCAGATCACCCATCGACCAAACCCTGTGGTAAATCTCCAGAGCATGGAAAGGCTTATCATTGAAATGATGGAAGGCCCACATGAAGTCGATATGTACTAAAGCCTCTTCCGATATGATCCGGATGGCCTTTTTCTCTGTTGCCGACCACACGCACTCTCTTGTTGCCGCCTTGTAGAGCTCTGCCGTAGTGACATTGCTCTGCCAAGTAACTTGGCAGAGGATATTTTGAGCCCATGCCAGCGGATAACAAGAACTCCCATACATCACTCGCCAACCAGTTTTTCACAACATACAGCTCAGCCCCATCCTTCGTCTTAATGACGCGATCTGAGCTTCCTCGCTGTTTTGCAATGTTGGCTGCACGAATAGTGCTTTCAGCATCACGACTGCCCAGCAAAAGGCAGACTTTCTGCCTAACCTCTTTGGAAAGCTCTCGCATATAAGCCGCCTTCGCTCTTTTGGCCGAAGTGATTTTTAATTCCTGGCTTACTCCCACGCTTTATTTTGATAGTTTTCTGGAAAACCTTACCTATAGAGGTCTCAAGGAGTTTTTATGTTTTCCTAATTCATTAGCGTAATTGGGGAGTTTTGAGCGCATTTTAGAAATGTTTTTCCAGAAAAAGTATAGTGACAATATTGCCTGAGTGACGACTAAATTGAAAAAAAAGAGCCCGAATACTGATGATTTGGGCTCTATATTTCACCTATAAGCTACATCGTTCCAGATTAGTCTTTTTCGGCTAAGGGAAGTGGTGGTAGTCCTAGTTCTTCGAGGAACGTGTTATGAGTGAGAGTTGCTCTCTTAATTTTCTCCTCCAGTGATACCAACTTACTGTGGACATCCTCTAGAACTATTTTTTCTTCAGGCTGTGCAGTACTAAGATAACGTGAGATATTCAGATTAAAGTCGTTTTTCTCAATCTCTTCCATAGACACTCGACGAGAATATCGCTCTTCTTCCTTCCGGAATTGGTAGGTGTCGATAATTTTTTCTATGTCGCCCAACTCTCCATTAGGCATTTCTTCAGTTCTTCGAAGGTAATTCTGACGTTTTCCTTTCTCGAAGTGTTTTGCGGCGTTAATGAACAATACATCATCTGACTTCTTACAGCGTTTGAGGACAAGAATGCAAACAGGTATGCCCGTTGAGAAGAACAGATTGGCAGGAAGGCCAATAACGGTATCTATATGTCCATCTTTTAACAGTTTGGTACGAATACGCTCTTCGACTCCACCACGGAACAAAACACCGTGCGGCAGAATAATCGCCATAACCCCGTCATCACTAAGGAAGTGAAATCCGTGCAAAAGGAAGGCAAAATCAGCCGCTGATTTAGGAGCAAGACCATAGTTCTTGAAGCGGAAATCTTCACCTAAAGCTTCGGTTGGTTCCCAGCGTAAACTGAAAGGCGGATTGGCTACGATAGCGTCGAACTGCATTTTCTTCGCAGGATTCATCTCATTGAGAATACTCCAATCATTCTCTAACGTATCACCGTGATGAATTTCAAACTCGGTATCTTTTACCCCATGCAACAGCATGTTCATGCGCGCAAGGTTATAGGTAGTAATATTTTTCTCTTGGCCAAATATTTTACCTATAGAGCCTCCTTCATCACTTAACCTGTTTCGTACATTCAATAACAACGAGCCTGAGCCACAAGCGAAATCCATCACTTGTTTGATTTTTTTCTTTGGGCCTGTCGTCGGGTCTTGACTATCTAATGTGACGATTTCTGACAAGATGGTAGAAACTTGTTGAGGTGTATAAAACTCCCCTGCTTTTTTTCCTGAACCTGCTGCAAACTGGCCAATCAAGTATTCATAGGCATCACCCAGATCATCCCTGGCATTGCTAAAACCAGAAATACCTTCAGCGATTTTATGAATAATGGTACAGAGCTTGGCATTACGATCAGCAGGCTTTTTCCCGAGCTTTTCAGAGTGCAGATTTATTTCCGAGAACAAGCCCTGAAATGTGCTGTTGAAGGACTTCTCTTCAATATATTTGAACCCCTTCCATAGTGTATCTAGCAAATCTGTATGCTGAGTACGCGCCATTTCGGCCACACTGCTCCACAGATACGCAGGCTCAATAACATAATGTGTTTTAAGCCGCATCTGTTTTTCAAAATCGGCAATGTCAGTTGGGTTGTTCTGATACCAGATTGCTAGTAGTGCGCGACGATCATCATTGCCTGGTTCGGGGTAATCATGGCCTAACTCCTTTTTGGCCGCCTGTTCGTAGTTATCGGACAGATAACGCAAGAAAAGAAAAGACAGCATGTAATCACGGAAGTCATCGGCATTCATCGCGCCGCGTAGTTGATCAGCAATATCCCAGAGGGTTTTACCAAGCTGATTAAGTTGTTCTTTGGTCATGTTAGTTATCTACCTTTAGGCATGGATATCGGGCAAATCGAAGGCATATCGCTCCAGAAACCCATTCAGAATGCTGTTGAAAAGTTGCTTGTTGTCTTCGGTAAGTTCTTTAGGATCAAACAATGAGTAATCCCCATGACTTAATAGGTTTAGGGCTCGTGAGAAAAGCACCTCATCTTCAATGCCGTGAATACAGCCAGAAAAATCCTTAAAACCGAAAAATGCGGAGGTTTTTTCTAACACCCCGCGTAACACATTAAAATGGTTTGCATAGAGCCTACCTGCATCTGCGGCTTTCTTTAGTTCACTGAGCATGGCCACATGATGGAAAAATGGCGTATCTGTTGTGGATTGAAGGCTATAACCATCGCCATTACGGCTATATATGAAGTAAGACTTATGCGACTGCTTCTTTAACTCATTACACATAACGTTAAAAAACAGGCTGTGGTGTGACGATATAACCGTTTTCACTTTGCCGATTGCACGTTTTAAGAGCTTCGCCAGATCAGAACCTACGGCAATGGCATTGTTGTCATCTAACGAAGATATCGGATCGTCTATATAGAAATATTTCACCCAATCGTAGGCTTCTGCTCCATCTATAACCAATTCGCAAATTGCCAAGAACACACACCAGATAAAGATATTCTCTTCACCGCGCGAAATCTTGATATTGTCTTGAAAAACAGTTTCAGGCTCTTCGGACTCAGGGCGATAACGCGGATTCTTTACCAGCTTGCTGAAGCTAACATTCCAGTTATCGTAGTTGACCTTAAAGTTAAAGTTACTGTAGCGCGCCAGATAGGTGAAGATTTTTTCTTCAAGGGCCAGCTCTTTGAAGCCTTCGAAAAACTTGGAGTCTGAATTGATCTGCAACACCCTGTTCGCATCCCCCACAAGGTCGTTATCCCAATGAAACAAATCCTCAGTAAACGCATTGAAGTAAAGGGTGTCGCGGTCTTGCCCCCGTTTACGCTTGCCCGCGTCTTTAAACTCCATAGATAGACGTGTTTTTCCCGTACCGTTATAGGCATATAACAGTACAAAGTCGACACCGCCATTGTCACTTTGCCTCAGGTCATCCCTGATAAGCTCAACTACTTTTCGGAGGTTGTTACGGTTTCGAATTTTTGGCTTATTGCTCATAAGTCAGCCTCATCCATGGCAGGAAATAGTTTTTGAATTAGAAACTTTTTATGCTTTTTTAAGTATCCAACTCTTGATTTCTGCTCCTTAATAAAACCATCAAACACAGTGAAAAAGGAAGCTATCTTTTCTTGCTCTGCTATTTCAGGAAATAGAATTTCTAAGTTTTTTAGCTGACTTGGATAAAGATGGACGACAGAAACCCCCTGAGCCATCTTAGCTATATCTAACTTTTTAGCGTTATTCAGGTAATAAGATAGAAAAACACCATTCAACGATGAGCGTATAATATTTAAATCCCCCCCCAATGCTACACCACCGTTCAACACACATGATGCAGTAGCAATATCTTCCTGAGTCTCACCAGAGGCTGGAATAATTACGTCGTTTTCGTCACTCAAAACCAACTCATTAGCAGGAATGTCTGTATAAGAAACAACATCGTCTATTGTTTCATTGTAATGGGTGTATAACTCACCATAACGAATGCAAGGAAGAGAACCACCGATTGAAATATCCGACTTTGCAATGCCTTTTCCCTTAAAGAAGGAAGAAACTTTCCCAAGCGTCTTTGACTTCCATTCTCCTGAATTCTTAAACTCAGAAAATCGTAGTTTTGGCACAGTTTCACCTCCGGTAGGTAAGAGCTGTTGCATAAGACCTTTTTTATGGGCATTAAGGGCGTCGATTTTTTTGGTTTGTAGCGCAATCAATTCGTCGACGGATGCTAGACAATCGGCTATTTTTTGTTGTTCCATACTACTAGGATTAGGTATAGGCATCGCCATAAAATCACTGCTAGTAATACTCATACGATCGTGGCGTGCACCACTATTCGAAACAGTTTGCAAATAGGCATGCCATTTAGACGACTTGAAGAACTGCTCGAAGAAATCATTTGTCTTGCTATTAAAACTAAAGACAGTGTAAAGCGGAGACATAACCCCTTTGCCAACTTTATTCTTCGAGATTGGCCCTACTGGTGCCGTGGATGATATCCTCGGGTTATAGACGTAATCGCCTTTATCAACGATGTAGTAGCTTTCAAGATTCCCTTTAACTGCAATATCCTTGTCGAAATAATCTCGCTGGTCTACGACTCCATCAACCGCAGAATTAGTCAGTACACGAGTGATTTTTTCTCCCTTGTTCTTACTTGTTGACCTTTTTGCCACGGCATTCAACCGCACACATGGCCAGTTAGGTTCCTTCTCAAACTCAGGAAACCGTAGCTCAGGAACCAAATCTTTCTTTTGCTTACTCATACGCATCTAATCCCGAAATTTCACGCCCCTCGGCCTGTTTTTGTAAGTAAGGTACCAAATCGTCCATCAAGGCCAGCTCTGCCACGCGACGCGCTTTCCAACCGAGCTCTAAGGGAGCAAGTAAGTCTGTTAATTGTTCGCCATCAAAAATCATGCGATCTAAAATACTGTCCACAAACGTTTGCAGCGCTTGGGTTTGCAGCCCATGTTTCTCGGCAATTTGCGTTAATACCTGCGCGGCTTTCTGCGCTTTAAAAGCTTGATAGCCTTCGCGGATTTGCTTTTCATTAAGTGCTTCACCCGCCTTGAGGCTATTGATGTAGGCAATAATATCTTCACGCTCTTCCATCAAGTTAGCATTGGAGCTAATCAGGTCGATCAGCTCCTGGCGCGTCATCTTTTGCTTGCCAGTTTTTTGCGTGGATTTGGCAATCAGCCCCATGATGTAGTCATAGTCGATAATGCTGGAGGCAAAAAGCACTAGATCAAACTCAAGCTGCTCCACAGATTCTTCGTTGTCATCACTTTTACCTTGTTTACGCTTTAGCTCCATAGCTGTGTCGAGGTAAATGGCTTTAAAACCCCGCAGAGTATCTGTTGGCAGTTTTTGTTCGATGGAGGCTTTGCTTTCTTCGTCAAGATCAGTGTATTGCTCGAGCTGGGTTTTCAGCTTCTGCACTTCTTTAAAGTGGTTGATAAACTCGGCCTTGGCCGTATCGCCTTTCAGGTTGTGCACCTCAGATGGCTCGCAGGTTAAGCCTTTAGACTTCATAAAGGTTTGCAATTCGTCCACTTTTTTCTGGAATGCCTCTATCACTTTGGGCGCGAGATCGACCAGCCAGATTTCTCGGGCTTTATCTTTCGCCCCGCCAGAAAATAACTCAATTGCTGCGTTGACTTCATTTTCCTGATAACGGAAGTCCAGAATGTTACCCCAAGGTTTGGTGTCATTCAAAACACGGTTAGTGCGAGAGAATGCCTGGATAAGGCCGTGATGCTTCAGGTTTTTATCTACATACAGAGTATTGAGGTATTTTGAGTCAAAACCGGTTAACAGCATGTCCACCACAATAGTGATGTCGATTTTATTTTTACGAGGATAATCAGCATTGCTGTACTTTTGGTCTTTAATGCGCTGCTGCACATCCTGATAGTAAAGGTCGAATTCGTTAATGGTGTGATTGGTGCCGTATTGCGCGTTGTAGTCGGCAATAATCGCCATCAGGGCTGACTTTTTCTTTTCGGGCTCTATCTGGTTGTCGGCACTTTCTTGGGGCAGATCTTCCTGAAGCTGCTTAATATCTGCCGCATTCTTGTTGCTGTTTACACTACCATTGCCGTTACCATCGTTCTCTTTAGCGATCTGGGCCGGGGGTGAAAATACACAGGCGATATTCAATGGTTCGAAATTTTCGTGTTCAGACTGCTTTTGTGCTTGAAGCGTTTTAAATTTCTCAAAGTACTCGATGGCGTGATTGATCGATGCTGTCGCTAACACGGCATTAAAGCGGCGCTGATTAGTGGCGCTATCGTGTTTGTCGAGAATGGCTTTTATTACCGCTTCATGTGGTGGCAGTTCTTTTTTCTTAGGCTTGATTTGACCACCTTTACCATCGTCTTTCCCATAATAGTCAATGTGGAAACTCAGTACGTTTTTGTCCTCAATGGCGTGGGTGATGGTATAAGGGTGTAGCTCTTTTTCGAAAATATCCACCGTGGTTTTGAAAGAGGCCAAGTTGCCATCTACTTGCTGATAGCTTGAATTTTCGTCAAAGATAGGTGTGCCGGTAAAACCAAATAACTGAGCTTTGGGGAAAAATTCTTTAATGGCTTTATGGTTTTCACCAAATTGAGAGCGGTGACACTCGTCGAAGATAAATACCACGCGCTTATCACGCAGCGGCTCCAAACGCTCTTTATAGGTCTGTTTGCCATTTTTCTGCTGAGCCTTGTTGCGTTTGCTATTTTCATCCAAGGCCAGACCAAGCTTTTGAATAGTAGTGACAATCACTTTATCTGCATAGTCTTCCGATAACATGCGGCGTACAAGCGTTTCGGTGTTGGTGTTTTGCTCTACACATCCTTCCTGGAATTTGTTGAATTCCTCTCGCGTTTGGCGATCGAGATCTTTGCGATCTACCACAAATAAACATTTTTCAATATCGGGATTATCTTTCAATAGCGTAGAGGCTTTGAATGACGTGAGTGTTTTACCAGAGCCTGTGGTATGCCAGATATAACCATTACCACGGTTCTGGTGAATAGCATCCACAATAGCTTTAACAGCATAGATTTGATACGGGCGCATGATGAGCATTTTTTGCTCGCTCTGCACTAGTACCATATAGCGGCTGAGCAACTGACCCAAAGTGCACTTGGATAAGAAGTCATCAGCAAATTCATGCAAATGAGCAATTTTCTTGTTGTCCTTGTCTGCGTGCTGATAAATCGGCAGAAAACGTTCATCGGCATTAAAGCTGAAGTGCTCTTTGCGATTATTGGCGAAATAGCGAGTATCGTTACCATTACTGACGATAAATAACTGCATAAAGCAGAGTAGAGTATTGGTATACCCGTTACCAATGTCGTTTTTATACTCAACAATTTGCTCCATCGCTCTGCGAGGACTGATCTGTAGCGACTTCAGCTCAATCTGTACCAGTGGTAAGCCATTGAGCAATAGAATCACGTCATAGCGATGATGACTGTTATCTGTGTTGATACGAAGCTGGCTAATTACTTCAAAGTCGTTTTTACACCAGTCTTTAAGATTAACCAGCATGTATTCCAACGGAGTGCCATCTTCACGGGTAAATTTCCCCTTTTCACGCAGCGCTTGAGCGGCTAAAAAGACATCCGCAGCAATGATCTCTTCACGGAAGCGGTTAAATTCTGCATCGGATAGGTTGACTCGGTTTAAAGCTTCGAACTTCTTCCGGAAGTTCTGCTCCAAGCTAGCCTTGCCGCGAATGTCGCTACGGTAGGTATATTTGAGGTCTTGCAGCTTGGTGATTAAACCTTGCTCAATTTGTTGTTCTTTAGTCATGGGTTACGCCTAATGATTTTGACACGTCGTGGGCATAGGTTGACTCTACAAGTGCCACGCTATTCATCCGTGAATTCCAGTATATCCGCCACTTCGCAAGCAAAGAGCTTGCAGAGCTTATTTAATGCCTCAATGTCTATCTTTTGAGCTGTTTCCCTGTACATTAGCGTCACTGTATTGCGGCTAAGCCCTGTTTCTCGTAAAACGTCGGAAATCTTCATTTTCCGCTCCCCCATCAGGCGGGCGAGATGGCAACGTATCATATATGTGCTCGAGGTCGGCTCTGTTTAAACTGATCTTAACCTTTTAAACTGTAAAAATTCAATTTAATCTTGAATTTTTATTGGTTGGGATGATTTTTATACAGGTGTACGGTGACATTATAGTTTGATACGAATTTTCAACTACCAGAACGTCGAAAACATGCGTATTTCATAGGTTTTTATCAGACTTTATTGTTTCTTATCAAACTATAATGTCACCGTATAACAGGAGCCGGTAGGGGACGATCTTTCACATGTGAAAGTTTTTGGGGATATTCGTAGAAGGTCCATACGGACCGATACCACAGTAGCTATTCCCTTGGTGGAAGACATTGGAGAACATACTGGTAGATTAGGCCTACGTTCATTGGTTCTGCCCTCGCAAGAAGCCGTTCCATGAAGAGGTCTCTTTCTAGCTTTTCAATATCATCACTAATCTTGTCCAAGTTGTTTCCCCGGATATAGTCCAAGACCCTCTTTGCATTCGGATTAGGCTGCATCGATTCAATTACTGCCAGTGGTGTTTGAGGCATGTTACTTAGAACCGACATTTTCAAACTTCCTAGACTACGTGCTTTAGCTAAAGCATACTCACTTCGTTTTCGCAGGTAGAAGGAGTACAACTCAGGGATGCTGGCAAAGTCAGGGGAGCCAATCCTCAAAATATCTTCGATGGCTTGAGGGTTCTGTTCCGCCAGCTTCTTGATAGCCGCTGGGATGGATGTGTCGCGTTTCCCACTCTTGGTGCCATCGCTTTCAATCCTGAGTTGGTTTAGGGCATCTGCGGCAAGGGCATTTGCTACTGCGTCAATACATATCTCCATGTCTTGAAATGCGATCGGTTTTGTTCCTTTGGACACCCAACTTCCGTTTAACTCTCGCAATGGGTTTGGCAATGGTAGCCTCATGCATAAAGCGGCCACCAGTTTATATTGTTGTGATGTAGCAGTAATTTGAAGGCCAGATGAATCTTTTTCGTTGGCTTCCAACTTGGCAAATGAGGCTGTATCGAACGTATCGGTAACCTTGCCTTTCAGATAGTTGTTCAACGCAGCGAAGTGTGTGACTGACGCAATCTGGCTGTACTTTAATATCTTCAGGCTTGGGGAGTCGGTGTCTTTCGTTCGATCCTTCAGAAAAGGAGAGATCCAGTCAGAGTTAGCGTGATTTGTTAATTTTTCAATGCAAATGTCGAGGCATTTTATCAGTCTTCGAATTTTATCTGGCTGGTAGAACAACATGTTTGCATAAAGCTCCGAGAGGTACCCACCGTATTCTTCACTAAAGGCAAAATCTTTTCTCGGGTAAAACACTCTGAGGTCTGTAGACCAAATATCACTCTCAGCCGCCAACTGGCGAATGAAGCTAGGACTTGCTTTATGCAGATGAGCAAGTAAATAAATGCACCTCAGCATATCGTCGTGGTGTGGCTTGTCAGCGTCAGTATCTGTGCCTTTCTTTATGTACACTTGCTTCCAGCCTTGCTTCTTTTTGGTAGTACCGAGAATCGGGTTTAAATACCTGTTCAGTGCTGATTCATTGAAGTTTTTCCAAAAGCCAGTTCCCGAATCAAGATCGTCCAAGCACTCAAGCTCTTTCTGCAAACCGGCGAAAGTTAGAGGTGCCGAGCCAGTAATAGAGGGCTTTAGGAAGTCATAGTCTGATAGTTGCTCAAAAAACTCAGACGGTTGGTTACGTAGACGAATCTCATATGGGAGAAGATAACCTTCTCCATTATCTATAGGTTTGTAGTTCCCTGCATGCCTTCTACGGAGTGAGTCTTTGTTTGTAATTTCCAGCTTTTCCTTGACTGTTTCTTTCACAAAAACCTCGCTTATCAATTTTTTCGGCTTTTTGGCGACCGACCTAGAAGTAACCTAACCATGTCGATTAGGGGCACTATTTTGCATCACTTTAACCGCTCCTCAATATGGCAACTTAATGAAATTTGTAACTAATGCAAGGGAATAGGGTATGTCTAAAGAAAAGAACAAAGCTCAAAAAGTTATCAATAAAGCTGCAGATACGGCGACGGATAGTATCGAAGCTATTATGCCAGCCACTACCAAAGCTGGCGGCGTAGTGAACCGTGTCGCATCGCTGGATAAAGCAGGTGTAGATCATGAAGTGATTGCCCTGCAGATGACAAAAAACTCTGCGAGGGGAAACAAGTACGAGAAAGAGGAAATTCCAACGCTCGTGAAGGTCTACGAAGACTGTAAGACCCGCGTCCCTCTGAGCGCGAAGTCGGCCAGGACACTTGTGCAAGACCAGGAAAAATACGGTAGTCAGCAAAAAGGGGAAGAAGTGAATGTAGACGGTAACGCCTCGCCATCTCCCTCAGTATGAGGAGCTCTTGAAAGAGAGGTATAAAATAGATGCTAAGAAAAGGCGCCACAGGTGCCTTTTTTCGCTCATACCATTAATTGTTCCAATGGTCTCATCAAGCTGAAAACATTCCTCTGTCAAAGAATGACCGTGGTTTTCTAAGAAGGAATGGGGCGTAAACGTTTTATAGTTGATTGCGTATCGATGAGCCAGTAAAGGCCAGAAAACGATGCTCTGGCCTCTCAGTTTTTTTACAGTACAAACGTGTGTAGGTAGGTTTTCGACATTAACCCTTCATAGTACTGGCTACACTGACGGGCCGAGGAGTTGGAAAACGTAGGCAACCCCCTTCCAGTAAGGATTCGGCCAGTTTCTGATCCGCCAGCCACCTTACCTCTGGGCTTTCGATCAGTGTGTCAGTGTGCAAGATGAAGTGGTACTGGCTGATGGTCGCCCCACTCCTTAAGCCCGGATCAGGGCCATCAGGAACAGATGCAAGACCGTTTCAGAATCTTTACCACTGGAATAGCCGATCATCATGGTTCACCCATCAATTAAGGCCGTGTGAATGGCCTCAACCAATGGCCTGATCAACGATGACAGGCTGGTCCCTCTGCTGGCATCAACGAAGTTCAAATCCTCGTTATCAGTCAGTTCTGACCAAACAGAATCCCACTTATCCCCACGCAAAAGCACAGGGATGGGGTGTTCTGATAGTTCAAAGTTTAATGTTTGTTGCATAGGGCCTCCTGGATTAGCAGGGTGCCCATCCCTTCCGGGATAAAGCACCCCGGTAGGGTTAAAATTGAAACTGCCTATCAGAACCTCACTAGCTGGTACTCGACATTTGATTGTCGTCGTATTGCCGCTTGGCTTGTTTAACCAGATCAATGTCACTGTCTTGCAGCTTCTGAATATCAAGCTGTAGACGAGCCTTGTGTTTCAACAACTCAGCAACCGCATTATCAATGTGATCAATGAGCGATTGGTTTTTTTGGATGGTGTAACTGTTGAGCTCATCGATCAGGGGCCATGCAACACTCGAATGAGTGTTGAGCAATGGGTACTCTGCTTCGATCTCACAAACCACACCGTTTGCTCCTTCTCGGTAATGAGGGAACCCGACACGCAGACCGATACGACGATCCAGCGCTGCATTCACAGTACATTCCAAAGAAGTTCGGTTTGTAAAAACATCGTTGACGTTTTTAAACATGTTATATCTCCATAAGTTTTTTGGAGATAGCCTCCTACCGGAGAGCTATCCCCGGCAGGGTTGATAATTTGCTGTTTGTTTTTGGCAGCCAGCTACCGCACTTGAGCGCCTAAGGCACTTTCCGAAACATCCAGGTAGAGCGAGATGCTTGGGAAAGCGAGGGGGTTCCACCCTGCGCTTATTACCCATTTTCAGGGAAAGGTACGCCGATTTCTCGGCGCACTCAGGTTGAACCTACACAGTCAAGAACCAACGCTTCATAGGAACGGTGATCTCTATCAACCCATTTCCACATGGATTCTGGCCCCAAAATCTGTAGGTCGTCTCATAAAAGTCAAACTCAGACAACGACTGAATCTGCGATTCTGAGATCGGCTCAAATGGGCCACCGCAACCAATGTGCATATCGAGCCCATAATCTCGAAGCTCTAATTCTCCGAGGTTCAGCGTTTTTCCACCTACACAAGCAATCCGTTTCTCGTTTCTGACGTCTCCTTCTTTGAACAGCAAAGCAGACTCGTCGTAGCTCCCATATTGGTAGGTAAACTTCACAATATGCCCGTGCTTCGGTGAGGTTTGTTCCGACAACTCTTTCAGCAATCGCTTTACGCTTTGAAATCTTGCGTACAGAGCTGGCGTAAATTGCCCTGAGTAGTTCAAGTTCGGGCAGATCATTTCAAGCATCTCATCAGGTACTGATTCAAGCCCCATTTGCGCGGCCAATGGCTTCGCCTTTTTCAGACCTTCCTCAAGCACCCTCTGATTTACAAGTTGTTCCAATGTATTCATTTGACTCTCCACTTTCGAGAGAGCAATGCAAGCCGTCTCCGGACTTACATTACCCGTTAACGGCTTATTGGTTTATCCCAAGAGGTACGGAGCTACGCCGGTCAGGAAGCCCATGACTCCCAACACAGCACCAACCACGCCCAGTTTGATTGACAGTTGGACACTTTGATCCGGATGATTCCAGAACCACTGCCAGACTTCCCAGCGCCTGGCTCTGCGAACCTCAAGATTTACAGTGTCTTTAAAACGAACACCCAGAGCATCTACCGCATCGTAATCCAGCGCGACCGCCAGCTTGGTGATGGATAAATTCCCAGGGTTGCCCATCGCATACCGGAGTACCTTTGCTTTGGTCTCTGGGTTTACGATCATAACCGGCTCCCTCCTGAAAAAACGGGTTTTGTCTTTTCGCTTGGAATCCATATTGCGGTTATGGAACCTGGCAATGCAGTGTTGAAGGCCTGAATCCTCGGGAGGTAAAGGCACAACAGTTTCGATTTTCATAATTACTCTCCTTACGGATAGGCCGGAGCAAAGACCTTTCGGCATTGCTCCGGTGAGTTACTAATGAACCAAAGATGAAGTGACCACAATTGCGTCTCCGGTCATCATTACTGGGAGATATTCGCAAGGTTCATGGCCGCAGCTTTTTTTGGTTCCATTAGGTGAATAGACAGCCAATTGACCGTCCATAATGTTGAAGGGCATCCCCTGTCTTTCTGCTGTCGGTGACAGCTTGAGAGTGCCCTTTGCATCAACCAGAGCCGTTGCCCAATGGAAGTCTTCACCACCGATAACCGGCTGTGACTCATCCACGACTTCGACCATGATCGGCATCATTCCAACCCAGTTCCAAAGACTGTTCCCTAATGCGAGGGCTAAAGCCTCGAACGCGGGAAAGACTACAGATTGCCCGAGAATCTGGTGGGCAACTGTGTCCGATAGACCTTGGATGAGCTCCTCTGGTATCCCCTTCACTCGACAATGTTCTATCGGTGTAAAGATGCGAGACAACTCAGGCTGTTCCGGATGAACAATGAAAGGCTCGGTACTTCTGCATTTTGCATAATGAGCCCCTATGGTGCCGCAATACTCATCATATCCAGTCAGGAGCTGACGAGAGAACCCCTTGCCAGCGGCTTTGTCTCTCAATTCCTTATCAGCCAGATAGTCAAATGACTTCCAACGTTCAGAATCGAGAGGCACCGGCTCAAGGATTTCGTGGATGCGGCTTTCTTTGGTACGAACAGGCTGAACCTTCTCAAGCTCAAAACCGTCGATCCCGGGGGAAAGCGCAACGACACAAAGACGCTTGCGGCGTTCAATAACCCCAAACTCATTGCCGTCGAGAATGCGCTCTTGTAGGGAGTAGCCCAACGAAGAGAGTACAGAACGGATAACTTCCATCGAAGCAGTATTCTGGTACTCGGGCACGTTCTCAATCAGCACAACGGCTGGGTTTAGCGCTTCTACGAATTTCAGGAAATTAAAGAACATAGCACCTGCCGCCTCATGCGATTCGGCAAACTCCAGTTTGTTCTTACTACGACCTGACTTCGATGCACCGGTGCAAGGTATTCCACCCATCAAGACATCCACCTGCGGTGGGCGCTTGCTGAGATTCACTGCCTGGATTGGTGATTCGATAACTATTGAATCTTCATTCCAGAGCTCGGGGTTATTTGCCAAAGACGAATCGAGATATTTCCCTTCCATCTCCACGGCCACAGATATGGCACTGGCAATTCCCGCCTTGTGAAAACCGGCGTGAACCGCTTTGTCGAGCACACCACCCCCATGAAAGAGGCTGCATACTGACAGCGATTCTCCATTCTCCAGCTTACTGATAAGCCTGTTGACACGCTCGATCACTCGCTCTTGCTGATGGTGAGCGGAGATCACGATAGCGCCGTTACGAATGAACACGCGGAGCATCTCTACGCCGTCAAAAACGGTAGCGAGCTCCTGCGCGGTCAGATCGATGATTGGAGACACTCGGCCATTGCGCTCACGCTTGCTGATGGTGAATTTACCTTCCTCTTTGACTCGGAGCACAACCTGGGAGTCTTTCAATTCCAGATCGTACTTCATGCCAGGATAGTAACCTTCACGCAGTAGCTTTTGACCTTCCAGCCAAACGCGCTTCTTGCCTCGATGTTCTCCTAACTTAGTGTTTACGATAGTAGCCATGAGCTCTCTCCTTTCGGTTGAGAGGCCACTACCGTCCCAATCGGGAAGTAATGGCCCCGATGGGTTTAAAGTGGTTATCAGTTCACAGCAACGCTGTGAGACTGAATGGCATTAGCAAAGCCAGCCATATGTTCAGGAAAGATGTAGCGGTTAATGTCCTGGCTGCGAGCCAGATTGACATGCACCTTTTTCACTTTCGTGTCGTCAGAGTCGTACTTCTCAAGCGCCAGCTTTTCAGCTTCTTCCGGATCTCGGCCCAGCGAGTAGGCGTAAATCACAGAGGTGAAGCCAAGTCCTGAGCCGAATGCGTAGACTTGTTTCTCGAAATAGACGTCAGCGAAATAGATGCTGAATCCAGATTTGAGGTTATGTTTTTCCATGATGCTCTCCAATTAGTTTGGGGCGCACCACGTCCCGAGCCAGGCGGATGCACCCGGTTTGGGTTAGGTAATTTCAAGCCATCACTTCAATGTGACCACTTTCCCTGAGCTAACTCCTGCGCGAAATATGGCGTCAAGACGATAGGAGAGATAGGTAGTTTCCAACGAAGTCTTTCAGCATTATTCCGCAACGATTTGGCTGTGGAATAGTTATCCCAACCTGCCTCAAAACTTGCCTTGGACAACAGGGCTTGAATTTGGGCTTCAACTTCAACCTTTTCGGATGAACTGGTGACAGGTTTAACCCAAGTAACCTTGGTTCCGTCAACAGTACCACCCATTATCAGGCGATGCTCTCTGTCGTGAATACGAACATTCTGGACTAATGACCACTCCAGACTATCCTCGTCAGGACAGATGTACTCTCGTGCTATCGCATCCAGATCATTGTCGTCGCCGTGCTGATTTAGGAACTGACCTATCAGCTCTACCGCATCGCTAACGGTAGGTGCTCCACCGACGAAATGACTGCTGGTTTGAGAGTATGTGCTAACTCGGTCGTTATCCAACAACCCAATTTCCAGTTCGACATAGACAGAAAATTGTACAGAAAATACATCTTCTCTCATGCTGCCGCCCACAGTGTAGGGATTGGGAACGAACTTAGTGTTTTTGCTCATGATGCACTCCAAATAGTTTGGGGGCGCACCACGTCCCGAACCGGGCGGATGCACCCGGTAAGGCCAGTAAATTAACGTTAATTTGCTGTTTGTTTTAGGCGACCAGCTATCGCACGTTTTCGCTCTCCGAAGAGAACAAAACCTGCTTTCCGAGGGGCACAAAACTTTCACATGTGAAAGTCGATGCCGCTGGGAAAGCAGGGGGTTAACCCCCCGCTTTAACCCGCGCTAAACGGTTTAGGATAGACTTCACGCCTTCCCTTATTCCAGATGGATCGTAACCGGCTTCACCGCAGCAGGCCACAAATGAGAAAGGATGCACGTCGTCGGACATCATCCACGCCATCGTTTCCTGCTTGATTTCAGTTCCTGCTCGACCATCTGCCAGGACCCTAAGGCTGTGCCATAGAAGCCCATATCTTAACTGCTTCACCTCATCATCAGACCATTCAAGCCTTGGCTCAAATGGAATAACTTCTGCGGTTTTCTGCTCTTCGTCCAAGAAAAAAAGAGGCAGCTCAAGCTGGCTTTCCTTCTGGATCATCTTTACTGCGTTCATGGTGGCTCCTTTTATGGGCACCACGCCCCCACGGGGGCATGAAGCCCCCAGTGGGGTTACAGTCATAGTTACTTCGCGCCTGCCAGTTGAGAGTTGATACTCTCTTCCAGCCAGATTTGAAGTGATTCAAGGTCACACTTGTCTTTCAGATTGCTTGCTTTACGTGCATCTTCCGACACAGCGCTCAACATGGCGTTAGCCTCAGCAAGTGATTCAACATTGTTCCCTGGGAACACAATCGTTTGACTGTGATCTGTCATGGTCTTCTCCTTTGAGAATGTGGGACCGTCTCCCATCAGGAAGAGCAGCCCCGAGGGTTAAAAGTAAAAATCCTCCAGCTCTTCATGATCCGGCTTTTGCTTGACTGACTGAGGCAATTCAGCTTCGTCAGCAAACTCAAACTCAGGATGAAAAGCGGGATGGAATCCTCGATGCCAAACTGGATGGTCGTTATCGAGATCTAAGTAGCAGTGCCTTCCACTAGCAGGGTGGTAACAGTAAAGCCATTGCCTACCACTGACGGTAAACGGCTTCTCTGTACCACCACAGGCTGGTAAAAGGTTATCTGCTGCTATATGCGCTACAGCGGTCATAGGCTCAATCCTCGTCATCACGAACACAAAGATCACGAGCAACTATCTCCGCTGCTATCAACGCATAATCGTTACCTTGCCAGAACCATCGTTCCGCCAGCTCATAGGCTTCACTGGAAGGCTCGCCATAACCATGAGCAACCACGTAATCGTGGAATAATTCATGATCAAATGACTTGCCATCAGCTTCCATGAACCAGCCGACGGGGCACTCCAGAATGCGATGTCTGACAACATCTCGTTCCGAATACCCTTCTCTGACAGCTTGCTCCAGCATTTCCCTCGACATACCTGGTGGAGTGATTATCTCCAGGCTGATCCCCTCGCTCCCAGCAAGGTTGTCGTCGTATGGAAGACCGGCAAGTGTAAGGTGGTTGCGTTTGCACCAACCTATAGTCCGGAGAATCCGACCTTTATCAGATTCTCTGGCCGTGTATCGGTTAAGCTGCATAGCCACCTCCAGCCCTCTCGCTTTCTTCGATGTCATTGCCAAGTTCGACCATTCCAATCAGGTCTAGCTGGGTCATGTCCGAATCCAGAGAACAATCAATCGCTGACTGTATGATGCCTTTGTGGGCCAATGCCAAAACCGACTTAATTGTCGAAATCAGAGACTCGGCTTCGCTTTCGATTTGTTCCAGAATGTCTTTCCACTCCCAGTGCTCAAACGGTTGCCAAACGATCAGATCATCAGGCTCATCTCCCCGCTCTACGCACTCAGACAAATACTCATAAGCCTTGAACCAATTCTCTTGTTGACCCAGTTCACTGAGCACTTGAGCAGTAGCATGACCGTATGCGATTTGTTCAACTTTGGTTTTGATAGACATAGTGTTTCTCCTCGTAATGTATAGAGGAGCCCCACCCGCAGGAAAGGCCCCTCCGGATGGGTTAAATTTCCAAGGTCACATCAGTTTTTGCTTTAGCGCAGCAAACCAACACTTCCCCTTCTTTGACAAATGCGACGGGGGTCTCGTCATAGGCCACTTGACCTTTGAGAAGACGAACCCGGCACATGCCACAAAAGCCACTGCGACAATGCGTTTCAACAGTGAGGCCTTTATTTTCGATTTGCTCCAGCAGAACATTGTTGCTGGCTTGCAGTTGTACGTTCATGGTCACGCTCCTTAGTTATTGATGAGCGCGACCACCCCTTCCGGGATGTCACGCCCCGGTTGGGCTACTCAGCAAGTGCATAGACACCTACCTCGATGCGAATAAAGAACCTGGCATCTTGGAGAACCTGCCTGACCTTTGCTTGCCAGTGGTTATTCTCTCGATGCTTTGCATAAGGTTCGATCTCTTGATAAATCTGCTCCAGCTTCAACGTCTTCCCTTGCAGGACACGCCGTATTGCAGCTTTCCATGTTGTCGAAACCATATTGGTTGCTCGACGGTTAACCGCAGCAAGAAGACTGAGAGATGAGGCAACGTCGTTACGACGAAACACCAACAGTTTCTCATGGGCGATACGCACCAGCTTCCCAGAATACTGAGTTCGATCACTCACACAGTTGTGCTGCGTTTTGATGATCTCATCCACCAGCTTCCCAGGCGCTATACGTTCTACAAGGCTAGAGAGGTTGTAATAGTCCCCATCTCGCCTCAGGTTTCCCATAAGTATTCCGTAGTGTCCCCCTCGCTCGCAGGCGTCATGAATGTTCATAACAGCCAGCTCCAGAGCTTCAACGAACTCCGGCAAGTTCATGCGACTCATGTCCCATTTGTTGGGCTCGCCCCACTGCATACCGGAATACTGAATCATGTCCCAGTAGGGAGGATGCCACCAGATAAGGTGGGCAGGCTCTCCCAGGAACGAAAGGAAGTCATCCCGCAGCAGATTGAATCCCTGATGCAAGTCTGTTCCTTTGAAACGGATACCAAGTTCATTGGCAACGTCGATACTGGAACCTCCCCCTACACTGGGATCGGCCACTAGACCATTAGGCTTTCTCATGTAGGATTAAATAAAGTCCTTCACAATAAAGCCTGAGCAGTTACCTCTGTACTTGTTGTTTCCGTAAGGCCCCCTATTTTCATAGGAGCATACTGATGATTTGAACATGGCGTCCTCCATCATAGATGGGGCGCACCATGCTCCTATCAGGGGCAGGTTCGCCCCTGGTTAGGGATTAAGATCAAGTGTTATCTGCATACCACCAGCTAAGGCGATTGCAATCACGAAAGAAAGCAACCTTATCGGGAGCCTTCATCATGACAACATCACCTTCGCAGTAGGTGCATAGCTCAAGCGTTGCTTCATTTTTCCAAAAGGCACTGCACCCCGAATCTTGGTACATAACCTCCCATTTGGGATGGCGCAAGTACCGATGGAAGAAATCGAGAGTGTCACCGTAGGGAAAGCTAAAGCGTTCCATCACTGAACCATTTTCAGTCAGTTCAGGTTTAACTTTGCCGGTCTTTAAACGCTTCTTGATGACGCGCTGAATCCAACGAAGTCGTGCAAACAGCTGCTTGGTGTCTTTCTCGTACCGCCGGGGATTACGCTTGCTCCAATAGAGCTTGGCGAATATCTCTCCTGACAGGTCCTTCATCTGGTTTTCGTTGAGTTCATCAAGAAAACGTCGAGAAGGTTTGTCGTGGTTAAGAACTGATTCCAAAGCTGATAATTTTTTCATAAGGGCTCCTTATTGCGATTGCAGAGCCCCTTCCCCTCAGGGCTATTGAGGCCCCATAGGGTAATTAATTGAACGGCGGATTAATGTGGGTTCGTAAATCGAATGGCTTTACCAATGAAATCAGCCATCAGCCGATTCCCAGTAGAGCTGAAATAGCTCTGCCACTCTTTCCAACCACCTACAGACTCGACCGAACTTGGAGACTCGAAGATACCCCAGATACGCATTTCACAACCACGTTTCAAAACTCGGTTTACTTGGTCAACCAAATATTCCTTGTTCTGCAATGACGATAGATTGCAAGGCATCTGCATGATTAGCTTTTCAGCTTGCTCAAAGTCGATTTTTTCAATCAACCCCGTGCGGGTATCTACAGAGAACGGAACCACCTGCTGACCGTGGTTAGACCACAACCAATGGGTGATATAGATCGGATTGACACCAACTTCCGTTGGCACCAAAACGCTGCCGCAATCTCGCAACAGCCATACCAAACGCAAACCATCAAATCTTTCCAGAGACTCCACATCGGTAGTGATGTCATCTTTGTAGATTTCAGGCAGCTTATGTTCGGCGGCAAGAGAGACCATTACGGATTTCAGATTAGTTAAATGAGACATGTGCGCTCCTTAAAGTAATTTGGGGGCACACAGAGCCTGACAGGCGCAGTGCGCCCTTAGGCTGAGGTTTAATGCTGTTTGTTTTAGGCGACCAGCTATCGCACGTTTTCGCTCTCCGAAGAGAACAAAATTCACTTTCTCAGCAACCCTCAGCGAAGGCATCTGAGAAAGTGGGAGGGTATTCCCTCCTCACTTTGATTGTTCCACGAGAGCAGTGTGAACAGGAACGCTCAAACTGCCCTTTTAGGGTGCAAAGATCAAAGACGTATCAACTAACACGCCTTTTCAGTTCTTCGACCAGATGTTCAGGCACCTTGCTCGCAGTACAGACAAGTAAGGTATCGAGGCCAACTGGCTTACGAAAGCTCTTGTTTGACCAGGAATCACCAACTGATGACTTTGCCCAATCAATTGCTTGCCCAAGATTGTGGAACTGCCGCCTGCCTGTGTATCCCATACGACTATCCAAGGTAACGCCTTGGAAAAGTCTCCAGTACATTGGAGGAATGCGCTTGGCAAGCAGTATGAAAGGCGTATCAGGCACTATGGCCCTTTTACCTTTGTTCCGATGATACAAATCCAAGAATGGATGGAATTGATTCATAGACTCTCCAAATAAAAACGGCCACCCCCGAAGGGATAGCCGTTTATCGTTTCACTTCCTGTTAGGCCGCAAAAGCAGTCAATGACCGCTCCATCAACTTAAACAGTGTGCGTTGTAAAGCTGCCGCGTCATCAATGACAATGTTCTTTTGGAACAGTCCTGATACTGCGGTAGTCTCTACCCCTATACCGATCACCTCAACATCACTTCGTTCACAGAGGTCAATCACAGAGCGACATGCCGGAGCGCTTTGAGGCTGCCCGTCAGTCACCACGATCAACATTTTCCGCTCTTCACGGGTCTTGGTGAGTTCAAAAGCTGCATACCACATGGCTTCCGCCATAGGAGTGCCGCCTGTTGCTTTGAACCCAAATCGACCGGCCCGATTTTGAACAGTATCTCCATGCTTAACGACGCTAAACACTGGTTGATTCCGATTGCCACCAAAAAAGGTAACAGCCGGGTTTACGCCGGGAATCGCTGCTAGGGCCATCGAAATAGCCAAAGACGCTTCCCGCGCAATGTCTTGACGCTCCTTTCCATTGGCGGCCTTGTAGGCCATCGAGGAGCTCATATCAACCAGAATATGAACCGCCGTGTTAGGGCGCTTCTTGGCTTCCGGCTTGAGGAATACGCGAGTATCACCCGTCACTACACGATGTAGTTTCCGAGCATCCACACGCTTCCCTGAACGTTGGTTACGGTGAGCAACTCGCTGGCTGGCCTGAACCAATCCGTAAAGCTGCGTTCTTATCTTTGAAGTGGTGCTCTTCACATCCCCCACAAGGCTTTTGCCAACAGCAGGATTGTTTTGGGTATCTACAGCGGAGCGAACAGTCATATAGCTGTTATCCCCCTTATCCTGAGCCACCCGGTTAAGCTCGGCTTTTAATGCGTCATGCGCGTCACCACGCAAGTCACCGGCACCGGCATTCAGAACCTGCTGTAGAATTTTGGCCGCGTCTTGTTTCGCCGCGTCAGAATTACCACCAGCCTGGCTTTGTCCTGCCTTAGTGCCACCATCAGCATCTGACTTAGCTTGGTCGCTCTGTCCTTTCGGATCAGACTTCCCGCCAGCTTCATCTTGCTTCTGATTTTTGCCTTGCTGATCACTGCCTCCGGCACTAGGCCCTTGGTTCTGATCATTACCACTTCCACCCTGATTGTTCTGAGGTTGGTTTCCACCAGCATTTTGTTGGTTGTTACCGTCCTGACCATTCTTGGGTTTCTGCTCTTCTTTTTCCTTTTCCTCTTCGATCATCTTGATGATTTGGTCGGCCAAGGATACTACCTCCGCGGTGGATTTCGTGTTCACAGCTTTACGCAGCAAAGCGTTCAACCGAACCACAACACCTTGAGGAAACACTCGCTCGAATACGGTAGTAGCCGAATCGAGATAGGGTTGCAGGACAGATTGCCCAACAGCCTTAGTTTGCAGCCAGTACAAACAGAACCCTGTCAGAATGGAGGCTGGAGCCTCTTTATCTGTGACGTGCTCGTAATGACCAGCTTGAGCCATATAACGAGCGACTTCATTCAGGGTTTGTGAAGTGCCTGGGAAGAGATCCATCATGGCGCGTTCAATACGGCAGTCCTCCAAAACGTTGGACAGCTCAGCATGAAGGCCTCTTCGGCGTTCGACACCAAAATCCGTAAAACGGACGTGGGCGGCTTCATGGGCCAAATACCCCCAAACAGCATCCATATTTGGATAGTCGTCGGGGATATTCGGAACCACGATGGTTTTACCGTCGGTATAAGCGTCATCGTTACCGATTGCCACTTTAACACCGAGTTTTTCACCATAGGCTGCGGCCACGATTGGTAGAGCACTGTAAATGGTGCGTTTTTTGGACATATATTTTCTCCTGATTGAGAAGGAGACAGTCCACCCCTAGAGGGGATGGCTATCCCCTCCGGGTCGGTTTAGTTGAAGTGACTATTAAAAGAACAAGTCACCATCATCGTCAGTTTTAGGCGGTTCCTGGTTGAGAGGCTCCGTAGCAGGCTCCTCTTGGATGGGATCGGGTTCTACCAGAGTTTCCTCAGGTAAAACAGGCTCATCCTCAACATCAACGTATTCATCTTGAACAGCATCACCGGCATTGGGGTCATCTTCCGACTCGCCCTCACCTCGCTCTGCAAAATTCTTGAAGAAACTGTCAATGTCTTCATCCACGTCAACGGCGTCACCACCGTTGTTGGTCTGTTCAGATTGAACAGCGCCAGCACCACCTACCTGTTGTTGCACAGTGTTGTCACTCTCTAATACGAGGGCAGACTCACCAGCTTTAGCTTTATCGCTTTCCAGTCCGGCTTTTTCATTTTTAGAACGGTCCTCCATATGGGCTTCCGAACCGCCAATGTTAAGAGCCATTCCCTCTACAGTGATCGAACCGTTGGCATACTCCTCGATGCGTTCCCTTTCACTCATGATCAGCACTGCGGCCACGACCTGATAAAAGAAAGGTGCAACGATGTTACGACCATCAGCATGTTGCTCGTAGCCACGAAGGGTCTGATCGAGCAGCTTGACCAAAGGGTTAAAAGCGCTGTTCAAGAAGCTAAGCCCATCCACTTTGTCGCGGATATTACGGAGGGTTTGTCGTGTCGTAACCGCACATTGGTCTCGACCTGCCAGCCGTTCCATATAGAACTTATTTGCTTCCTGAACTACTTCGGAGACAAGATCGTCACCAAGACGCTCAACCTTGCGGTTAAGGCGCTTAGCGTTAGCCTCATCCTCGTTCACCGGCTGAATCATGAACACCTGATATTCAAAACCAATCCGCTCTTCGACCGTTTCCTTTGGAAGGGCTCCAGCGCGTATGGCTCGTTCGTATTCAGGGTTTTCCTGACACCATTCATTCACAGCTTTGTTATAACCGTTGATGAAATCCTGTTTCAATTGGTTGAACTGGTAGTTGATGTCATTCAGCTTGTTACAGATTTCATCGGTCCTGCTGACAGGGACGGCAAATCCGTTCATAAACGGCATACCGAATTTCAGCAGAAGACGACGAGTTTCTGTTTTCAGGCGATGAAAGCCTTTCAGCTTCGCCGGATCACAGATTTTTTTACTTCCTAGTTGAGCGACTTTCTCAGGTGGTATTTCACCACCCTCACCCAGCTTGAGGTCAGATGCAGACAAACGGGTTTGTCCGCTCCAAATGTCAAAGTCAACGTGGATAACACAAAGGCTTTGTAGATGGTTCACTTTAGTCATGATGCACTCCAAAAAGTTGGGGGCGCACCACGTCCCGAACCGGGCGGATGCGCCCGGTAGGGCCAGTAAATTAACGTTAATTTGCTGTTTGTTTTTGGCGACCAGCTATCGCACATTTTCGCTCTCCGAAGAGAACAAAATCTCCTTTCCGTTGAAGACTCTCAGAATCTCCAAGGGAAAGCGGGGGAACCCCACCCCACTTAATCTCCAAGGAAAAGCGGGGGAAAATCCCCCACTTACCAGTAGAATGTAACTACTTCTTCCGGCAGATCATCAAGAGGAGCAAGTACGTCCTCATCAACAATGTACCGTGGTTTCACCGAACCTGTAACCGTTACACGGCACCGTTCGGATGACTTCTCTCTGTACTGGTCAATATCCTCAGGCTTAACACCTGATGCTTTGTCAGCAAGCAGTTTTTTGTAGTCTACCCGACCAGCCGCTTTGTATCTCGTCACCATCACGCCGCAGTAATCGGCATGGAAGTATTCCCCCATGAGGGACTTCATGGTTTCGAGATGAGGTTTTTGCCTTTCTTGAAGCTCAGTCAGTCGCTGTTTAAGCTCCTGAATCTCAGCATCATAGAGGCGGTATTCCTCAGCAGCAGCAATCCAACAATTGACCTCACCACCTTGCGGTATGTATAAGTCTCTCTCTGGATCTTTATCAGGTTCCTTCTTGTCTACTACCTGTTGCCAGAACTTTTTAGCCTCAGCCAAGATTTCTTTGATCATGGCTTCATCTCGGAGTATTGGAAACTCCTTTATCTGTCCTTCAAAGTAGAAGACTAACCAACCTTGCTTAGCACCCGTAACCAGGAGCTGGTGTTGCACCTGCGGGTAATAAAGCTGGTATGCCTTGCTGTTTGCTTTCTCAGCACAAACATCTTTCCATACAGTAGCACTCGGGCTTTTCAGCTCGACGGGTTCCCCGTTATCTCTCAGGCCATCTAGGGAGGCCCTCATGAGCGGGTATTGAACCGATTGAACACAGGCAGGGAGGAGCATGTCATCATACTTCTCCTCAAAAGCACGTCTTGCGGCATCTTCATTTTCTATCCCCCGGCGAACCAGCGGATTAAGACTCAGATCGACTTCTCGCGCATACCCAGTCTTCTCGGCCCACAGTCTCCATCGTGTTTTGTACGGAGACCGGTTGAGCAGGATAGCGGCGTCAGTGGCTGTTACACCTTGACGTCGCCAATCAAGCCAATCTTCTTCGCGTTGCGATAGGTTGACTATTTTCATGGATCTCTCTCCAGTGGTTAGGAGGGAGATCTCCCCCAGCAGGGGAGTCCCCCCCGTTGGGGTTAGTAGTAATGCCCTTCCGCGCCCTCCTCTTCTGCTACGGGGATCATGTCCACATCACTCAAAGGCGGCACTTCATCGGCACCAGGCTTTGCATTAGCTAGGCCACCAGCGATGGTGGGCTCTTGCTCATGCGTTTCCTGGTAGTCAGGCTTCGGTGGCTCCATTTGATCCAATTCCTTCTCACGAAGAAATTGAGTCGCATATTGCAATTCCGAACCTTCATACCGTCCCTTCACATACTCATGCGCCGCAGACCATGCTTTTTCAGCAATAGCGCGATTTGCGAGTTTGGTCAGGATCGGATCAAGCTCTTTATGCTCGATAGCCAAAGGCTCTTGGCTATGAACTTGCGTCGGTGAAGGGAGGTTGGCAATAGCCGGGTTAATGGCTGATGCTTGTTCCATTTCACGAATACGTTCAGCTTCATCTTGGTCATAAATACCGGAGAAGCCAAAAGCGACACGAGAACACTGGATCAGTGACTTGTGCCGGAGTTGACGCTTAGTGTGTGTTTGCCAAGGACCAGTGACAACATAAGGGCCGTGTTGCCCATTTTTCTGCAATGGTTCTCGGTAAACTTCGTCAATGAACTCCTTGATCCGGATAGGGCGAGATCTGTCCTTACGGTAAATCACGCATTCTATCCACTCAGGACACTCAACGTTCGCGCCTTGCATTCTGATCATCTTGTCCGCGTAAACGAACTCGACGCCATCATACTGGGGATGATCGTTGATGATACGGCTCCAACCATCAACGCCTACAACCGGAATAATCCCATTTTGCTTATCAGGAAACGCATAGATTTCCCGAGTGAAAGGGTTTAAGCCGTATTGTTCAGCCACGATCAAGAGCGTCATCATCTGCTCATCGGTCGGTGCGCTGCCATCTCGCTGTTTGAACGCTGTAGCCTTCAACGTGTCATAGAACTTCCGGGTGTCAACACCAAAACGTTCAGCGATACGGGTTACAAGAGATTTGCTATCAGACATGGTGTTTCTCCTATTCACTAATGAACGGTTTGAGGACACCATGACCCCATCGGGGCATCGGTGCCCCCGTAGGGTTTAGTAAGAACTGGCGGTGTTACCCGCCAGCCAAGTTATTTGGACAGGGCCAATTTTCCTAAGAGGGAGTAGCCTCCGTTAGGGTTAAAAAAAGTGATCCTCTTGTTCGGATTCGATCTCTGCAAGCCGAATCAGCTCAGATACAAGGCCAAGCCTTTCTGCATCCGCTCTTACTTCGTCGTAGCTGAAACCAAACCGTTCAATGAGGGGGTTTAGTGAATCAAAACGCTCGTAGTCGAAGGTGACACTCTGTTCATCACAGAAGGCCACCAGCGGCTTATTAACGTTTGAAAAGTCATCCGCGAAACGCTGTTGTAAGTAAACCAACATCAGCAGGGGTTTGTGACCATGTTCAGGGCGGAGTTCACCAGCGCCTTCCAGCGTTGCTGGATGGATAGTGTTCTCGCCAAGACCAGTGCTCACCCCAAGCTCATAACCGCTGTCTGTACGCATTAGCACACAGGGCAGCAAGTCGTTAGAGCCTTCATTCCGAGCAACCTCAAAGCCGATTAAACTGGCTCCTTTGGCAAATATCCCAGCTACGAAACCTTTGAAGAGGTTTATGTCGCCAGGAGGTAACTCAGAGGGCGGAGACAACAGCCAGTTTAGAGATCCTAATCTGGTTGTTTGTTCGGCTGAAACATTTACCCCTTCCAGCACAGTCTGTGTCTCTGCGTTTACCAGCACCTCATCCAGAAAGGTGTACCCCTGGCTGAGAAACTGTGACACATACTGGCTTTCTTTGTCCTTGTAGGACATTGGGATCGTGTCTGGGCCGTTGGCTTCAAAAGGTCCTTCGAGCTTTGTCTCAGACCAGTTTTCAGCTTTCCCATCAGTGACGGTTCGGTTTAGCCTAACCATCGTGAATTGGCTTGGCTCCGAGGAGCTGGGCTCCCGGAGAGCTTTGTAGCCAATAAATACCTCGAATGTTTCCAACGTTAACGCATCTTGGAATGTGTAACGACGGCACAAACAGTGATTTTTCTTCATGCGTCACTCCTTAGCGCCATTGGTCCCCAAACACATCCTTCGCAACACGCAGTATGGCTTCACGCTCCTCTTTGGCCGCACGGATAAGCAGAGCTTGATCCAGGGCGTATTCAAGAGCATTTGGGGCACCTCGGAACGCAAGAGACAGTTTCGCCCAACGCACCAACGTCCGGGTGGACATGGTGATGCTTAGCTGACCATCTTCACCGTTTTCACCAAGAAACAGTTTGCGGACCTGATTAGCAATCCGAACCATTCCCTTCCGTACATTTTCCGGAAGTTTCGGAGTAACGCGGCCAAGAATGCTGAGTTCAGCTTCCTCATCCGCATACCCTACTTTGGTGAAACGATAGCGATCCATAGCTGCGAGGTTCTGCATCATCACCCCCTGGTACAAACCAGAAGCATCACCGGAACCCGTAGAGTTACCAGTAACGACCACACGAAACATTGGGTGTGGTTTGATGATTTCGCCACCATTCTGAGCGATCACAAGAGGACGCCCTTCAAGGACATCGTTGAGACCAGCCAGCTCAGCAGGGTCGGCCAAATCCACCTCGTTGATGAGGAGTAGATGACCTTCACGCATAGCAACTGCCAGAGGTCCATACATGAACTTCATGACAGGTGGTTGACCTGGTTTTTCCGCGACCAGAGCGTGATGTCCAATCAGATCTGTCAGCTCCATCCGCCCGTGGGCAGTGATTTGCTGAACAGGCCAGTTGAGACGACCAGCGATCTCGGTGATACCAGAGGTTTTACCAGACCCGGTAGGGCCGGTTACGAACAGTGCGTCACCGCCAGGTTCTTTGAGATAGGCCAAAACCTCTCGCAGAAACTCTTTGCGGAAAACGTAGTTGGTATCAGTGGCAGGGATAAAAGGGTGCGAGCCGTCAGCATAGCCGATGGCAGTTACCTTCTCCGGAATGCTAGGCATACCGAAAACCTTGCTTACTGAGAATTGAGTATATTGAGACATAGGTGCGCTCCTAAATTATTGACAGGCGCACCACGTCCCGAACCGGGAGGATGCGCCCGGTTGGGCTAGTAAATTAACGTTAATTTGCTGTTTGTTTTAGGCGACCAGCTATCGCACGTTTTCGCTCTCCGGAGAGAACAAAACCTGCTTACTGATGGCTTTACCATGAGTAAGAAGACTTCTTTGAGCGAGAAGAGTAGCCTCTCCTGGAGGCTACTCCCTCAATGGACGAACATCACCACATCGTCGTCTTGACCAATGACCCAAGTTTCTTTGGCCCATTTCACTGCTTCGCTGTGCGCCAGGTAGGCGCTGGAATACAGTTTCGGATCAAATTTCTCCTCGCGTCCATCAGCTAGATAGATGATGCCTGCGTGATCGTCGTAAACATGAAGATTCTGTTGCATTAGACATTCGCCCTGTAGCTTGTCGTCAAAGCAAACTGAAACCAGAAGACTTTGAGGACAAGCCACAGAGGCTTGACCAGAAAGAGAGGGGTTTCCCCCTCTCTTTTCGTTGACTATCAGCAGTAGCCAAACGATTCAGCGATTCTCACGAAACGACGAGAGATTGCCCAACCAGTAGGGATACACATAGCGATGATAGCGATTTCCATGATGTTGCTCCTAAGCAAAAAAGGGGCAACATCCCCGTCGGGGTGTGATTGCCCCGATGGGTTTGAAAGTGTCGAAGATTACTCAGCGACAGTAATTACCAAACAAGATCCTTACCCTTACGAAGGTAAGTAGGGATTTCGAGATAATCCCAATCAGGTTCTTGTTTAGCGGCTTCTTGAACTTGAGTTACCTCAGGCTCAACGGCTACCTTGGCTTGCTCAGCCTTAGCAGCACGTTCTTTTATGACGGCCTGTACAGACCGCATTGCAGGGACTGCGAATTTGTTCCAAAGGAACAAACCGATACGCTGGAACACTTTAGCGAGAGCGATGAAGGAAAATGCAAATACCTTCGCGCCAACGTACAGTGCGCCCAGAGATGCAAGCAGAACTACAATGAAAGTGATGATGTGCATGGTGTTGCTCCTATATAAAAAATCAGGGGCAACACCCGGAAACCGGGAGAAGCCCCCGGTTTGGGGTTAAGTAATGCCATACGGCATAAAGCTAGATGCTGTTTGTTTTTGGAGACCAGCTATCTCACCTATAGCCGCAGGGCGACTAAGATGATTCAAATATAGCTCACCTTCGCTCAAGAGAAAACGCTGTAACTGTCCATTTTGGGCACTTCGGGATGTCAGGTTACAGATTGACCGCATTTATCCTTTCCTGTGCGTTTATCTGTACCTCAAATCTAGGAGTATCTCTAATGGCAGAAGCACAAGCCGCAGTGGACACAAATAGCGACCGTAGCAACCACTACTCTCGCCCTATTTTCAAACAAGCATTGAAAGTGAATAGCCTCCAAGCTCAGCGAGTCATGGAGCGCAGCTTTGAGCGAGTTTCCAACTCTCTGTTCTCCATCGACGTTATCCTTCGTATCATCGGTGAGCAGAATGAAATCGACCAGGTTGAAACCGTCATCCTGGAACAAATCTCCAAGGTCTCCGAAGATCTTGACAAGGCCACCGATCAACTCAACAAACTGATGGAAGATAACGGCATCGATATGATGCCGGGCTATACCAACCCGAACGAATACACCATCGAGATTAACTCTCCCCAAGTTGCCCAGTTCGCGCATCTGATCCGCAAGCTGGACAAACTAATGGGGATCGTTGACACACTCTGGTTAAACACCGTTCTGACTAGCAAGCAGCGCACTGACGCGACCTATCAGTGGCAACAGCGCCTCATCAAACTGGCAGGTCGCATCATCGGCATCGAGAAACGAGCTCGTATTTCCGCACATACCAAAGGTAAAGAAGGTGAAGTAGCACAAGCAGCCCCTGAATCTGAAACTGGCGACAAAGAAATCGCAGACGAAGCCGAAAAAACGAAAGCAGCATAACCCAGCCCAAACCTCTGCCCCTCACCTGAGGGGCTTTTTTTTGTCTTTTATGGTTGCATTTTATGATGCCGTGATATTATCGAAGTAAATAAGATTCAAACTCAAGCAAAAACGGAGAACAACATGAACAAAACATTAATCACGACCGTAGCTTTGGCTGTAGCAACTCTGTCTGGCTGTGCATCTACCAGCAACTATGAACCCTCAGCCTATAAAGCCAACCAAAGTCGCGCCTACAACATTGCAGAGGCTGGTGGTCTGGTCACTGGTATTCAGGACGCTTCTGTTCCTCGTGATAAGCTGGAGCGCCTGACAGACACAAAGACGTTTGGGGCGGCTTACGTGCTATCTGGTTACACCTCACCTCAGTTTGGAATGACAAACTGGCAAGGTGGCTTAGTGAACTTTGCGAATTGGTCAATTGGCCCCAAACAGCATGGCGCACGTAACAGTTTGGTTGCATGGATGCCAGCACACGAAGCAGATTCACCAGCAAAAGCTCAAGCTAAATTTCTTTCACATGTGAAAGTTTCCATCGAGTCAGCTCTGACCGACTTGGGTGCCGATTTCACGCTTCTGTATGACAAAGATGGCCGCCTCACCTATCAGTTCTACAAAAACGAATGGGGTTGCTCGACGTGGATGAACGGACAAAGCAGAGTGGCTGACATGTGTTCAGTCAAGGTGAAGCTCGTTGAGCCTCGCCTCGGTGTAGCTCCTGATTTTATCTCTAGTGTCCAAGGTGCGGCTTATGCGTTTACATCAGGTCATGAGACCGCGTACAACTTTGTGAATGTCGGTAATGGAACCACCAGCCACGCCCCTCAACAGGCGATCTATGCAGCCATAAGCAAGCAGCTACCGGCTTGGACCTACCTCTATCTTGCTCCGAAATCAGTGGAGCTGGAGAATGGCGAAAAAGTTGCATTCCCTTACCTCCTTGAACAGGGAAAAGCAGAGCTATTTGTTTACCCGGAAGCGTAATCAATCGACATAAAAAAGAAGGACCTTTGATTACAGTATAAGGAGAAATACCGATGAAAATTACACCTATCGTAACAAAATTTCTTGAATCTGAGGGCATAAACTTAGAAGCAGTTGTTCCTGTCAGTTCAGATTTTCCTTTTACATGGAGGGTGTTACTAGAATTTCTTGATTGCAAATTTCCTCACCAAAACCCAGCGTTACTTTTTGATATTGAGTCAATCCTCACTACAGACACGTCTCTAATTCCATATTTTACCCTTTTAGCTCACGGTATGGCCGAAATGTTAGAGAATGGTTTGGTGGAGGTATTACCTCATAAGCATATCTGAAATTTATGTCTTGGTGTGGAAGAGTAATAAAAGGCGAGCAAGTCACCCCAAGGATAGGGACTTTATTACTCGCCCACACTTGGAGGTTAGCTCGTCAATTGAGCATTATAACAATCAGATGACACAAAAAAATCCGATTAAGAAAGCTTAATCGGATTTTTTGAGGCTATTTAATAAAATGTATCCTTAAGAGAATAGCATTAAGTTTTTCAGTCCCTTTCTTATCTCCCACCTACGCCATTTGTCGGCGCTCCAGTTTGAGGGTCTATGCTATTTGTAGCCTCCTTCCGCTTCGCATCAACATCAATCCCTTTTAGACGCTCTAAAGTCCTTTCCTGAGCATTTTTCCGTGAACCGTCAGTATCAAAGTCGCTCCCTGCACCTGTCAGCGAATCAAGATTTATTGAATTTGGATCTGGGAATTGACCGTTCTGCTGCAATATCCCAAGCCACTCATCCAAATTAATTTTACTCCAATCAATTTCAGCAATTTTATCTAGTGGAATACCTTCACACTGAGGGTTTTTCGGATCTCCAAAGTTTTTCCCTAACTGAGGACGAATCTGCTCCTGAATAATGCGAGAGAGGGGAGAATTAAAACAACAGTAGGCTTGTCTTTTTTCAATGCAAACCCCTAGAACATCGGATTTACAGTAAGAACCCACATAGGAGCAATTTTTTAGAGCTCTTTTTGCGTTCATGGTAAACTCTTTTTCTTCACATTTATAAATCATCTGAATAAGAACCATCGATACAACATAGACGGTATATATAGTCATGGCAGTACTAAGCCATGTTGTTGCCGTCTCCATCATCGCTTCGGCAGCTTGCTCAGATGCTGCTACGGCAGCCTGTTCTGTTGCTGCATCCTGACCTGCTGACTTCATGACGTCCATCATCACTTCTTTGACTTGCTGTTTTAGCTCATCAATAAGCTGATCAACGAACTGCTCTACTGGTTGAAAAAATGAATCTACAGCACCAGAAACGTTCTCAATGTAACTTGTAAATGGTTTTGTAACTTCTGTCCATCCTTGCAGTGCAGGCTCTCTAAGAACCTGATAAGCGCCTTTAAGCGCGTTACCATCAGTCAAACCCATTACAGCACCATCAAGTTTTGGAACAGCCATTATTAACATCAAATAATCGGCAAGAGATATATTAGTTGGTTTTTCACAGCAATCTGAAACGCCTCCAACAGCTATTTTGCACTCGCCAGCTTCTCCGCTGAATGCTTTACAATAAGTATTATTCGCACCAGTAATGTCTTCACAACTCATATCCTGCGTCATGAACTGAGCAGCATTAAGCAATGCTGTAGCACGAGCAAAATCTGCACTTTGAGTTTTTGTCACATCCAAACAATCATCACCCATGCAACGTATAGGTCCGCCACATTGATACTCTGTATTCTTTTCTAAGGTAGGAACAGAAACATCCGTCCCACAATCATAAATTTCTTCATGTACATAGCAGTTACCTTTTGAACCTGTAGCACCATCAACACATCGTGAGCTAATAAAACCACATTGAGGGTTCTCCTCATATTTTATACATTGGTCAACGTCTTGGTAATTTTCTAAGCATTGCTTATTTCCATCTTTATCTATCCAACAAGTACCTTGTCCCTGATTAAAAGAACACTCTAGTTGAGAAACTTCTACACGCGCAGCTAACTTCGGTACGTTAGGTAGTGGTGGTTCACCAAGTAAATTATAAACAGGGTCTCCTTTACACACCTGAAAACCAGAAAGCATTACACACGAATTATCATTAGCTGGTGAAGAAGTATAGGAACCTGAGCAAAACTCTTCTAAAGAGGCTATTGCATCATTAATGCAACTTTGTGGCGTCCATTTATCTGAAATTACGGTAAGGTTTTGTGCAAACTTTAAAAGCAATGGTCCTGAAAAATAATCAGCCAATGGTGTACCAATACTTTTTACATTCCCGTTGTTGTGAAAAGAAAAAAGCTCTATTTGATTTGAGGCCAATGCTGATATAGCGGCAGATTTATTACCGCGATTATCATCGTTACCAATTAAAACTAAAACTTTTCTTACATCCCCCCCTCGCCATTGATAATGATTAGCTGCCCATGCGATAGCATCAAATGGATAAGTTGGGGCGCTAGTTGCTCTAACACCATCTAACCATGATTTAAAAATATTAAAATTTGAAGTCAGTTCCACGCGATTAAATGTGTAATCACTATTCCTGTAAACAGCTCCTCCTAGTCTTAAATCACCATCGCCATTTTGTGTTAGCAGTTGAGCAAAAGCTCTCACGTTGTTTCTCAAGTCATTAATGACATCACCCATTGAACCTGAGTTATCAATAAGAAATACTATATCTGCTGGCTCAGCTGCGATTTCGATAGTATGAGTAATTGTACAGCTACCTTTAGGTTTATAGGTTCTGTCACAAGTAAAATAATCAGGAATATGCGTACTGATAGTATTCTGATTAATGGTTGTTTCGGCAGAACAATCTCCAAAGCCATTTGCTATGAGGTCTATGTCCTCATAGGTCTTTTTGCTTAGGTTTAATACCGGATCATTGCTAAAATCAGGGCGTGATCGATTAGATGCATCAAGAAGAACTTTATATGCCGCCCCTGAGATTGATGGGGTTGCACTATTAGCATCACTCCAGAGAGTCCCCTTGGCATTATTCCCCACGCTGTCCATATTGTCGCCCGAATCGTAAATGCCTTGCAGGCCTCCCACGTCCGGTTTGTTTGCATCAGGGAAATAATAACTGTCTGGTTTATTGTTAGTTCCACTCGTTCCTGGGAATAGATCATTGACATTAATTTGGCTCCCACCATCCATTTGGAACTGCCCATTTTTCAGTGCTGGCATAGATATAGTGCCATCTTGCACTGTCCCAGAACTTGCCTTGAATGAATTTGATAAGTTTTGTCCGAATGTTTGAGCTTCTTTACCCACAGCTGTGATGTCCAAGTCTTGACTACTGTTAGCATATGAATGTATCGGCAGCAAAGACATGGTTACTGTCAACAGCCAGGCCACGGTTCTCATTAAATGAATATGACTTCGCATTATTTTCTCCACTTCAACCTTCCCATGCTATCTGAGAAGACAAAGACCACCCATATGTGTAGTGGCCCTTTTGGGGCATAATAAGAAATGCCCATGCAAATTCGTTTGATGCTGATTAATTGTTGCAGCAATCATTCCAGCGCCAGACAGTGTAGATAGGGTCTTGTCCAATTGCTGGTATAGTCCGCGCTAGACCCCAGGTAAGAGTGGATTCACCAATGACGTGAGATGAATTGGTCTCTGGAACCGGATGCAATAGCGTGAATTTGTACTGCGTTTTGGGGAGCGTTGGACTAATAACACCTCTGCACATAGCCTCAGACCCCATTGTCTTCCATGCCAAACCACGGCGATGCAATGAGGCCAAAACCCTGGTGCTAAGAAGGCTACTATCACGGATAACACCTTTCCCACCGTTCTGATTGCCACTAAATGGATACAAGGTCCCCCATGATCCTGCACACCAGAAAAGCTGTTTTAAAGGTTTTCCAGCGGTTGATGAGATAGCATCCGCAGTACACGCCGCTGCCGCAATTGGGTTTGCCACTGCCGCAGCTTCTGGGTTTGTGAAAAAGGCCAATTCGTCATTGTTCCACGTTGGGTCAAGCTCCGACATGTACATGATATCGAGGTCCATATACCCATCAGCGTTACATGTCTGCTTAATAAACAAATCGAGCATCACTAACAAAGGAAACGCATAGTAGTGATAGTGCATGAAAGAACCATCGCTACCATCCATATCACCCATGCCGTGGTGTCCTTGGTTGGTCCTGTCAAACGGGAACCTGACACCATTCAAGACAGATGAGCAGCCTGGAACTCGCTGAAATTCAACAAGCCGAGCTGGCTCCCACATGGAAGTAGTAACACCTGGACGAGGAACTCCAAGGTTGTCGTCACATGCACATAATGGTGATGTTACTGCATCACTAGGAAATCCCCCCCCTCCTCCACTAATTGGAACCCCTGCTACTTTGATGGGGAACATGCAGCTCCAGCAGATGTCTGTGATCAGCTTACCGCCAATAACTTCTGCATTCTGACATCCAGGGTCAGCCGACACCGAGTTGATCAAAAATACCGCGCTTACGGTCATTATCCGTAGAATTTTTTTTATCATGGTAAGGCCTTTACATTTTTCAAATTATTATCCATGACGACAGGTTTTCCATGATAGAAACCTTGCTGCCATGATAATCCAAAAAGTTTTGCACTCTCTTCAAGAGGCAAGGTTTCAACTTGTTCAGCAATTAGCTGAATACCTTTTCTTCGACAATGTGCAATTGCTGGGTAATCTTCGAAAGAGCGAAGTCTTCTCGCGTCAAACTTACAATAGCGCCAGGGATAACAACTCAAACGCTCCAAAGATGAGTATTTGTCTCCATAATCATCTATGGCTAATTCAACTCCAGTTTCGATCAACGCATCCCATCTGAACGCGAGTGACGCATCTTGGATACCCTCTGTAATCTCAACCACAAAACGGCCTGAGTGATTTTGCGCTATGGCATGAATAACCCTTGTCCATGCTTTGAAAATGACATCAGAGCGCAAAGTGTGCTCTGAGACGTTAAGAAAAAGTGTCGGATATAAATCCAAGCATTGATCCAGGTTTTTCTGGATGAACCTTGCCACTTCCATGTCCACCATCCCCCAATGAGGTTGAGATAACAGACTGGATGGCGTAAGAACCTGGCCTTCATCGTACCAGCGAGCCAATACCTCAGCAGCGACAAACGAACCAGTGCCGACATCTTTGATTGGTTGGAAAGCCGCGGCAAAAATCATTCATCGCCCTCCTCGGCCAGCTCGCGGACTACAAACATATTGCCTCTGGAGGTAATCACGCTCGGAGTATGCTCCAGCTCGAAACGAGTAATCAGATCAGGAGTTAGTAGATATACCGGTGCATCAAAGTTGTCGGTGACACTCTTGTAAGAATCCCATCCTTTGTCTTTATCGAACGAAGTAGCGATGTAGGTGATCCTCTGTACGCCAGGCTCCCGCTTGATTTCAGGCAGTTTTTTGGCGAGCAGCTCCATTTGTTTTTTATCTAATGGGTCGAAAACCACAACAGCCTGGGTGAATGTACGAGTTCCTGGCTTGCAAACTTCTTTCGGGTCGCACAGCGGGTTGATCACATCACCAGCATGAGCAAACACGGTGCCATCAGGAGTGCTGATGTCACTGGTGATCATCACACTGGGGTCAATCTCTCTGGTTCGAGCTTTAGACGCTCTGGGCAGCTCATTGAAGTTCTGTTTGGTCCAAAATCGCTCAGCCGCCTGTTTCTTCTTATCTTCCCAGTCAATATTGGCAAGACGTTTCTTGGCAACATCAATAAGATCAGGTTCACCTATCTTCTCTACTGGCCCCCTGACACCAAAATCACCCTTCTCGCCGTTATCAACTTCACGAGCAAGCCATAACGGGTCGGACAAACCAGACACTTGGGCAACAACATTTGGCTGCTCTCCCGGCAACGGTTCATCTTCGATCATCACAATCGTCGGGACGGCTGTAATTTTGTACGTTTTGAACAATGTAGGGTTGATGATTATGTTAGGCACAGGGTCTTTCTTGGCCGCCAGCGCCTGAATAGCCTTTACACCCTGTCCCAAGTTCATCCCCTCCGGAATACCACGGAACACAACCACAGCATCAGGCTGACCTGACACTGCCGTTAAGACATCATCTAGCCCCTGTTCGCCAAGAGAAAGAGAAGCGAAAACCAGTATCCGATGATCGGTATAGATACCTTTCTCGGCCTGCTTGAGCTGCATTTCCTTTAGTGTCTGGTTGGTAGACTGGAGCTGTTTGAAAAACGTCTTGGCTTCGGCCTGAGCCTGGTCCATGTGTTGGTTTTGCAACAAAGACGGCATTTCCATCTTCTGAGCTCTTTCGGCTATCTGTTTTCCTTGCTCAATAAGCTCCCTGTCCTGCTCTGTAAGCAGGGATTCTTGAGCGACTCCACCACAAGCTACAGAAAGCATCAATACCATTAGAACGGTCTTAGAACAGGGGATATGCGCGGCCAATGATTTGATCATTTTTCACAGTCCCCCAATAGCGTGAGTCGAAACTGAATGAGCTTTTGCCCATAAACCAGTAGTTGTCATCTTTCAACGTGGATTTGCCGTAAAAATGGCTCTCCGGCAAACGCAGTTTTCCTGCAAGCTGGAGCCCTTCTCCAACGACATCACCGTTGACGGTGATTTTCCATTTCTCGTTGATCTCCACCTTATCGCCTGGCATCCCTGTTAGGATTTTGACCATGCGGGTCCCGTCCTTATAAAAAGGCTCCATGTTCTTCGCACTAAAGGCGTACACAGCTCCTTTCTCCAATGACTGATCTTTGAGATCAATTAGGAAGAAGGTATAACCCGGCAGGCATTTCTCTTGCTGTGGATCAATGCCGATTCGGTAGCGACTGGCAAAAGCTGCTCCAGCAGCCCACAAAATAAGAAGAGTCACTCCGGCCTTAACAGCGAAGCGCTTCCAGGACTCCTTTTTGACGAAATATTTAGTGAGATGAAATCTCATTTCAGCACCTCCTCTGGGAGATACAAATCGTTTGGCGCACCGACAACAGTGCTTGCATCAAGCACCAAATACCCTGCGTCTTTCAGCTTCAAAATCGCGTTATTGGTATTAACCATCAGTTTTTCCAACTCCTCTTGAGAAGCTCCAGCAGGATATGCAGACGCAACCTTGGCAAAATCGACCACGACTACAGGCGGGGTTTGATTTAAGCGCTCATGGATACTTGCCGTTTGTTCGTTCATTACGAAGTAACTACCGCCAAAGCCACCAGCGGCACCAAGAACGGCAGCGATTACGATTGATTTAATGTCCATTAATGTCTCCCTGGTTATGCAGCCTGTTTACGGTTTCGCATCACGGCTTTGATAGCCTCAGGGATGCTCATGCCTTGTTTCACAAACTGGTCGATGGCGTTAACGTCCACCGGATCTGTCGAATACAGCAGCTTCTGGAAGTCGCCCACTATCAAGCGTCCTACCCCCATACCACTCTTCGATTTAATAAAGATTTCTGAGTACACGCCCTGAATGGTGTGTACCGTCTTGAGGGTATGGAACCCGCCCTCAGAAAGGGTCAGACGACCGCTACGCTTAACGGATTCCACGGTTTCTTCGGTTTGGCCGAGCAGGTACATACTGGCCGAGTTTTCTGCGATGGCACGGCCAACAGCGTTTTCATAAAGATCGTTGATAGACTGGGTTGCAATAACAACTGAACCGCCATACTTACGGAATTTCCGATAGGCGTGTTCCATAAACGTAGATACTTCACCTTCTTTGAGCAGATCCCATGCTTCATCCACGATGACGACCTTCTTGCGATTACGTTCACCAAGGAATACTTCCTGTTGGATCTGATAGATAAGCTGGAGTAACACAACCTGACGGAGGTGTTTACGCCCTTGCAGCTCATCAAGCTCCAGTACAGTGAATTGATTCTGGAAGCTGACGTTGTTCTTACGAGAAAAATACTTGCCGTAGCTGCCCTGAGACGTAAAGGCGTAGAGCTGCTGACCAATGTCTTTTAGTCGTACATCTTCACCTTCGAGACAGCGCTCAGCGATGTCGTCAACCTTCATCTCTTTACCTTTCTCATCCCAAAGACGAGAAAGGACCTGCTTCAACGCAGAGATCTGCCACTCATCCAATAGGCCTTTCGCTGAGGCCATCGCACAAACGAGACTGACAATCGCGTCTTCTTCGTCTTCATAGTTTTGTATGAGCTCGAACGGATTAAGACAAACGTGCGTACCTTCTTCAAAGTGAACAAAGTCACCATTGAGCATTTCCGAAAGTTTCTGGTAAGACTTACCGGCATCAATAACCCAAACCTGTGCTCCCTCGGAAAGGTAGGAAAAGATCAGTTCGTTGGTAAGGAACGATTTGCCTGAACCGGATTCAGCAGCGATAACTAGGTTTTTGTTCGTGTTACTGTCGTGAAGAGACAAACTCATGAGCTGGCCGTTGCGCGAAATCAGTGCAGCATGGTAGGTCCCAGTTCCCTTCCACTCCCCAAACACCGGCAGTACAACAGCGGCCTGTTCGGTTGTCATGGTCTTATAGCGAAATAGATCCCGTACTGCATCACGGTCGGTGCAGAATGGCAGGCAGTTGAGGAACATCGGCAGAGCAACGAACTTATCCTCCATCAGCTCGAATCGAGATTCACGCCAAATGTTTCGTGCGGCCATCGCCGCAGCTTCAACACGCTCTTTGGTCGGAGCAAACAAGACCACCGAGTAAGAGATCTTGACGGGCTTAGCTCCCTCTTTCATAGACTCATAAAGAGTGTCGAAACTCTCCTTTTTATCAGCAAGCACCGGCACGAACTTGAGCATGGGTCCGTAGGCTTGGTTTACTGTGAATTGGCGCTTTCGCTCCAGAGTGTTTTTCGCACTCTCAGCCTCGGGGAAAAACACATTGGTCACGACCATGTAGTTTTCTTTGATGCTGGAATTACCGCCACTCAGATCACCTGCATAGGTCAATGCATCACCGAAATAAAAAACATCAGGCAATTTCTTCGCTGACATGACTTTTGCGTGGTAATCACCCAGTCTGAGGCCGTTCTTACTGACTTCTACATCGGTGCCGTAATCGAAAATTTGCTCGCAGATAGGCTTATCTATTTCCCAGTCAACAGCATCATTTCTCCACGACGCATCGGGTCCCCAGTTCAGAATTGTGCTCATGATCCGGAGGTAATTCACAGCAGTCATGGTACGAGGACGAAGGCCAACGGTTTGAAGCGACGATTCTACCTTCGTGCGGAGCTGGGCGAGGTTTTGGAGTTCGCTTTCACTCGGGTTGTTGTTATTGATTGGAACTTTGCATGTAACAAACAGTTTGAGATCTTGGATCAGGCCGTTGTCGTAGATGCCTTTGTTGGTCTTAGCAAATATACGGTCAGTAGTGTGGTGCTGTAGGAAGTTGATTCTTTCCTTAATGACAGATGTTAGAAGCTCGTGACGGAAGCCGTCACGCAGACCCATCATCCGATACATCTCCTGGTTGATGTCCGGTGATCGGAATAAAACAAACTGGAGCGTGGTTTTAGAAGGAAATTCTTGGTTCAGAAAGCCGTTCATCCGCTCTTGAACTTTTTCATCGGCACCACATAGAGGCTCACACATGAAGCCAAAGCCAACGCTGTGGTCATCCATAAGGAAGACGTGATCGTCTTCGTCATAAGCCAAAACAGGAATAATCCCAGCAGCTCGCAAATACTCCGGTATCAATGTTTCTTCGAGTTTTTTCTTGATGGTTACGATCATTCAGCATTCTCCAGCCATGATTTCAGACTCTTTGGGCGTCCCTGACTAACGCGGCCATCCGGAGCAACGACGAACGGAACTCCTTCAATCCCAATGAAGTGAGCTGTCAATAACGTTTGGTCATACTGACTTGAATCGCAAGTCTCTTTTGAAGGAAGTGTGGCCAAGGTGTTATTCATCAGCGCATCGAGCGCATGAGCCTTGTTTTTCGCACAGAACAAGTTCTTGGCAAGTCGGTTAGACTCAGCCCCCAAGGCGGGGATTACGACGATTTTGAAAGTGTACTCATCTATCAGCGACTTAGATTCGTCAATGAGCTTGTGACAAACAGCACAGCGAGGATCAACAAATACCACGACTTCTTTGTCCCCACGCCCCATCGAGAGGGTGTTCAGCGTGTCCACGTCCATGCCCATGTTCTTGAAGTGAATACGCTCTGCCACATCGCGCATCTGGGACATCGTGTTGAGTGGCGTTTTGCTCCACAGGTCATAAATTTGTCCTGAAATAACAAAACGCCCGTTTTCGGAAAGGAACATTATTTGTCCGTCACTCTGAACAGCTCGAACCCCCTTAATGGGCAGCTTCACGATGTCCTCTATCTTTGCAGCTCTTGGATCGGTGATTTCCAATTTCGATGACGCATGAGCAGTGCTGGTAATAATCCCGAACACTATCAGCGCCCCAAGTAATTTTGTTCGCATGTCTATCCCCTAAGATTAGATTACTGGATGCTGGGCAGTGTATCTGGGAGATGGGAACAGACTCGCCTCTGTAATAGCCCAATTTGGACAACTCCAGCGAGATACAAAAAAAAGCCCGATCTGAACCGGGCTTTGTGTGGAATGAACCTTAGTTCATCGTGACAGCTTCGGATTTGCCACCAGAGTCATCAACTCCAACCAAAGAGATGGTCGGTATCGTTTTATAGGTGCCCTTGCTGATAGTGACGCGATCAGAGCTTATGCTCTGCAACTCACCAGCAATAATCCACTCGTAAGACTTCATTCGACCATCTGTATCTTCGCAGTTCGCGTAGACAATCCACGACCCAACAGTATCTCTTGATCTCAGGCTACATGCAGGCAACTTGTTCTCTACCACATTGATGTTCACTTCGCCCTCTGCTTCATGCCCCATCTCGGAGGTTATTTTCAGCTTAATGCTGTGCTCACCAGCGCCAAGAGTCGCTCTCCCGTAGTATCCACTGCCATCCAACGGCGTTCCGTCTATTAAGTAGACACGAGCTGAAATACGGTCGCGTGGGTGACCGCCAGAAATGTACGGTCGCAACAGCACATCCAGAGGCTCACGCTTGTATTTGTTTGAGCCAGAGTATTGCAGGTCGATAGCGTAAGGAGCTGCCTGGCCTATCTTGAGCGGTTGCTCGATCACTGTCTCATGGCCGCGAGCATCACGGACAGTCACCTTGATGTTGTATTCACCTGGCTCATTGATAACAAAGGACCTGACTATATCCTGACGCTTGTCCTGAATAACTGCGCCTTCCGGCAACTCCCAGTCATAGGTCGGCTCTTCCAGCTTGCCGTTGAAGGCAATTGGTCGCACTGACGCTGTGATCGTTGCAGGAGCCACGTCAGCGTTCTTCCTGATCTGCATACCGAAGCTCGGCCACACATACTGCCACACGCGGGAGCGCAGGCTGTGTGAGGCTTCTGCACCCTGATCTCGGTATCCTTCGATCCAGGTGGTGTACTTCGTTTCTACAGTGGCCTGGTTGAGGTCCGCGTCCGAAGGTTCGTACTCGGCGGTATCACCTTGAACAATCGAGCCATTCGGCAGTGTAAAGAACCCGTTCAGCTTCACGTCCATACCACGGTAAGGCAGGCTGGTTTCAGCTTTGAACACGTACTTCTTGCCTGTCTCAATGACTCGTGGCCCTGTAACGTAAGGACGGGGAGCCTTAACTGCTCGAAAGTCTACAGACGTCTTCGCTATCTCATAGGCATAGCCGTCATCAGCCGGTGCCGTGGCGGAGCGTACCCTAGCCCACAAGCGGTATCGGGTTTCTTCACCACTTGAAAGCGTGATGCTATCACCTGTCTGCGAGTAAGTTTTGCCACCGTCAGTAGACCACTCAACAACGGCATTACCTCCAGAGACCGGCTCATCGTTCAATGTCAGGCTTGCTGTGTACTTACCCTCACTCCCCACGAACAACGTGGTCGGGCCGACAACAGCAATATCAGGTTTGTCATAAGCGACTACACTGACTACTTCGGTGTACTTCTCAGCTCCCGAGTTAACGTTCATCACCTTAGCTCGTACCTGGTACTCACCCTTGTCGAAGGTCTTCACAAGCTGATACTTGTACCGATCTTCTGGGATGAACTGCTCCCAAGTTTTGCCATCATCCTTACTGGTTTCCCAGACAACTTGGCCGGTAGCCCGAAGGTCCTGACGGTCGTCAAGAGATAACTTGAACACTGCCGTGAAAGGAGCTTCACCAGACAGCTTACGCGCATCTACTCCAGCACCGATGACACCACCACGTAGTACGGTCAGGAAAGCGGGTCTAATGGATAACTCAGTTCGGTTGTACCCCTCAACAGGGCTTTCCAGAATAGCCTCAGCCGAAATACGGACAGAGGTTGTATCCACTCCTGATAGGTCCACCGAGAACTGAGCTTCACCATTTGATGCTTCCGTATAATCAGTGAGAGCTACTGTCTCGTTATAGGCCTTTTGCTGAATCAGGCGTACTTTCCATACACCCATCGTGTTGGCGTCATATTCACCGTCAGGTTTGTACTGATCACGGATAAGCACCCGGACAGGCAAGGCCTGAGTATCAATCGCCGTGTCACCTTGAACCTCAACGATAGGCCGGATGCTATCAGAAGGTGCGGCTATAGCTCGGTAGACAACCTCCGCTTTTACATCAGGCACCTTGTTGTACGCAGCATTCACCTTGTAAGTAGTCTCCTCCCACAAAGCTCGCTCATCGGTATTGATACGACGATGCACCTTGTTGGTCGCATCCCACCCAGGAGTGAAGGTTTCAGACTCTAGGACATTAGAATTACGCGAGATGGCAATATCCAGATCAGCTCGTTCAGAGTTAATAATGACATCACCCATGTGGCTACCTGTCATCGGCACCATGTAGATATTATCTTTAAAGTTGTACTTAGAGGACAATTCAACGGTCGGAGCCGGTGGATCAACAGCTTCAATATTGAAGGTCTGGTCGTTCAAAGTCACCCGTGTGCCATTACGAGTAAAAATACTTACGCGCCAGCCTAATGGGTAGGTGCCGTTTTCTATAAAAACACCTGAGAGCGAAGGCAATTCCGATAACTGATTTTGAATCAATCCATCGGGTATTTGTTGCCACTCGAATAAACAGGTACGACTTCCATCAGTTTTATTAGCTGCTTCGTTTTTCGCTTTATCAGCACTTAAGGTGATCGAACAATTAGGGCCTTTACTCTGCTTAAAGTTCACATCAAAATCTTCAATGACACGATTCACCTGAGCAATATCATCAATCGGAGAGTAACCAATAGAATCATAGGCAGTAGTTACCGTCAGGTTCTGTGAACCTGAGCCAACTTTCACCTTGGAACCATCACCACTGAATAGATATAGACTGTAGTCAACAGGTTGTTCGCCAATACTTACAGCCTGCCCCACCAGTCCAGCTACATTCATACCATTATTGACCTGAGTGGTTTGTTCCGCCTCATCAGGAGTTCTATCCCACTGGAGTAAGCATACCGGATCACGAATAGGGTCTGCTGCCATAGCCACATCCTCTTTCGTGGTAAATCGGCAAGGAACCCCTAATTCAGGCAAAGCATAGATTTTTACTGGATCAATAACTTGTCGAATTTTCCATGACTCAGCAGAAAGTTTAGCTGCACCTTTCCAAGTATTAATGTCTACAACCAGGATGGGTGAGTTCGGCGCAGAAGTCATAACAAGGAGGTTGGAAGAACCAATTACATCTGTTATTGCAGGTTTAACCGAAATGCTCAAGCGACCATCTGACTCACCGAAATTATGCTGGCTCATGATCCCCATTGTTTGACCCGGTTCAATGCGAACACCATTCACCACTAGAGGGACTTGTGCGTCAGAGCGGAGAGTTGCAAATACATCGTAAGAACCCGTAACTATAGCTCCATCATTTAGCACCAAAGGTTTAGTTTCGATTATACGTTTACCATCCGCATGAACAAATTCATGATTCACAGCAGGAATCATAACTTTTCCATCCATACCATCAGCTAGCATCACTTGGCGAGGTTTGTACTCAAAGTCAACAGTCTTTTGTACTAAGTTTCCTTGTGCATCTTCGGCAATAACTGTCAGAGTATAAAATTGCCTATCCGTCAAAGACGGGAACATTACAGGGTACTCAAGACGGAACCGTCTTTTTGATTCTTCGCGCCAAGATAGCTGCACCTTATCATTAGCTGGCCCACCAACAATAGCAATCGAACTGATTTTCGGCGTATTATCCAGATTATCTGTTAGGTCAATAGTTATGTCATCTAAGCTTTGAACAGAGCTATTAGCATTAATATTCAGGACAGGGGGAGTATTATCAAGAATAAACGACGTAATTGGTTTTTGAGCTGCATTACCATGATTCTCTAATACATGAATTGAAAGATCATGGTTTCCTTCTGGGAGAGTGTCTAAACTAAACTCAAAATAATAGTTTTCACCATTTTCTTCCCACTTAATGCGATTACCACTCTTTATTCCTGAGGATTCAACCCAGGCATCTGTTATACGAATACTATCGAAATAATATCCCCTTTGTGGTTGTTTCACCCAAGCTTTAACTATACGATTTTTTTTATCCCAATCGATTTTTGTTATTTCAGGAATATGTGCATTATTCCAGTCAACTGATGCCCAACCGGGTGAGCCATATAACTTCCCATCTTCGCTTTTAATTGATGAGCCAGAATGAAGGTTACCATATGTATTTAAATCAATTTTTTTTGAAGGTTCATAAATAATAATACACTCAGTTTCTCCAGGTTCTATTTCACATGTTCCCATATGATCAAATATCTGTTTGTAATTCCGAGGTTCAACTACGATTTTTGATGCAGTTACCTCAATGGGCATTTCTTTAACTTTTACATGTCGAGACCAACTAGACCAACCAATATCAGAATATTGATAATAATTGCCCTTTCTTACTGGCTGCTCTGGAGCATCAGTTGACAATACTAAATCATATCCAATTCCAGAAATACTCCATGACCTACGGTCTGATATTCTGATATAGTTACTATCTAGAAATTTATATGGCCGTTCATATATGCCGTAAACATAATCACCATCATGAATAATCTCTCTAGCCCCCACATAATAGGCACCGCCACGATAATAATCAGAATAGTTAATTTTTGGTAATCTATACATGAATTGAACTGGATTGGTTTTTACTGTCATTCCAGGCTGATATTTAACCCAACCTGTACGACCAATTATCTGTTCATTTGAATCTGGATCATATACTGCAATAAGTTCTAAACCAGTCGCTCCTACGGTATCGTAATACAATGATTTCACGCTAGATCTAGCAACATTCCCAGCTTTGTCAGTAACTTCAAATTGCAAACTATAAAGCGTCTCACCATTGTCTCCATTTGGAAACCAATTGGCTCCATTACCTATGTGTGCTTGTTTACTTTGTGCATCCCATATAGCTTTATCATAACGATAAACGTCATTGCCTGAAGTACTTATTGCCTTTACTTCCAAAATGCCTGAACCTGTATCCTCCACGCGGTCAATGTAGTATTTATTTGAACCATAGTATCCAGTGTACCAAACATCTGGGGAGGTTAGATTATTAGTAACACCACCATAACTAACAGCCTTTAGTTCTCCAAGAGTTGGAGATGTTGTATCAATAAAAATTGAGTATGTATCTGCTTGGACAGAATCTCCAGATGACGCAATAATTTCCGCCTTAAATAAGTATTCACCTTCGGCTGGAGCTGCTAGTTCTAGCTCAGCACCATAATAGTTTTTCCCGTTAACAGTTATACGGTCTGTACCTCCAAGCAGATGACTCGTAGTAGAATTCACTACTGAACCATCTGGCCTTACAATAGAAATTTTAACTTTACGGTCTACCCCTGCACTCAAGGCGAACTTAATATCTCCTATAGGGTTAGCATAAATAGTATTAGCAGGTAGAGACCTTTGTGTGCCATCAGGTGTCTTAAAGGTATATTCCAGCAACTCTGCGTGAGCAGCACCAGCAGTAAGAACCGCCAGAGCTCCAAGCAAAGCCGGAAGTTTAGGCTTAAAATTAATCATCGCATTCTCCATTAGTGTTGAGTTATATGGACTCAATTTGGAGGTTACGATAATGTTGAGAAAAACATGGACTGTAAAAATGCCCTTTTTGAGCAAATAAGGAAATAGTTAAGAAAAAATAAGGGCAGCTTTTATGCTGCCCTTATCACTCGATCATTAACGGCGAAGTATCTATTACATACCCAAGCCATTGCTGAGTTGCACAACCGTCGGGATAACCTTCTCAGCATGTTCCAGAGTGGCAGACATGATGGATTCCACTACGGTTGGGGAGTTATACAGGCCCATACCGCCACCGATACCCATAGCGAACCCCATGAGACTCTGACGAGCAATACCTCCTATAACGCCGACAAGTATCAGCGCACCCGCAACAATTCGTCCCAAAGTACCTTGGGTCCAATCCTTGAGAGTTACCCATACGTCATCAAACGCTGTACCACCAGTACCAGCGTGGGCCTGATCAGGAACAAGCAGGAAGAAAGCTACCACCATCAACCCCATGAAGAGGAAGAGTGTTTTGTTTTTACTTGAGGCATTCGCCAACTGATTTACGTTCATTAAGAACATCTCCTATTTAGTTGTTTCAGACTTCGGTTCGTGTGTTACCGTTTGCAGCGGTCTCAAAACTGGCTCACTTTGCGGTGTGCCATCCCCAATTACCCACCTGCGCGGTTCGATTTCGGTGTAGACATACCCTGTCACGATGAGATCACCATTGGTGTCCTCCCAGGGAGCTACCCAAATCCGCATAACCTGCGCGGGTGTGCGAATTGGAATTGGGCGATCCGGAAGACGTGGTGCGACATAATTGTCGATAACCGAATCCCCGGAGTTAGATGAGTTCACTGAAACGTCAGAGGAACCTCCGCCATCCGCTTCCGCTTTGGCCTCGACTTCCTCAGGCTTCATTGGGCGAGGGACATTTCCGTCATTTGTTGCGGCGTAAACGTCTCTCGCTGACATACACTGAACACCACTCGGCATTCCCGGACAGCTATACTCATCGCTACCGATGTTGAGCGAGGAGCAACCCGACAGAACAAGAAGGAATGCTCCCACCCCCAACATCTTTGCTGATCTTACTGCCTGTTCCTTTTGAGCCTTGCCTCTGGAACTGCCCTTTCTGGTCAAAATGTTCAAATTTTTCATTTCTTATTGCCCCCATTGGAACGAATTTGTAACTTGGTGCCCTTTGTCACAATGATGTCTACTTGGCGGCCAGCATCGACCTCTATGACCGGGAAGATACCTTCGGCCATGTCGATGTAGAATTGAGCGATACGATCCAGCGCCTTACTAGCTCCCTTCGCAGCAGCCCCCTGAAACATCTGATCAGAGAAAACTGACTGATACTGGGTATTTGAGCCTGGGTTAGTGTTAACAACTGGTACAGGGTTGACATCAAAGGCCTCAGACACGCCACCAAGGAACCCAGCCATCAAGCTCTTGGCAATAATCTGCCCTTGCTTCGATACAACGCGGCCTCGAACACCAGCCTTTCCGTCCTCACCAACCGCATAAGAATCAAGCCTCGCTTCAATCACGCCACCGTCTTCCCTGACACAAGAGAATGTCTCACCGCGAAGGTAGGCTCGTTCAGAACTAAGGTCGCCATAGCCTGAAACAATCAGGAAACACTCTCTGACATCCGCACGGAAACGATTAGGCAATATGGCTTCTTTCTGAATCCGAAGAGTTGAAGGGAATGGATCTCGTCGGGCACCCTGGGAAGTAGGCGCATCCATACCGTTGATAAGTACACCTGTAAGGATGGAACCTGACGGCAGATAGAGGGACTCATCATCTTTGTCGTCTTTCACATCAACTTCTGGGGCCTTCTGTGAGTAGCTCACAATCTGAATGCCTGGCTTAGTGGCATCACGGCCATCACCTTTGCCTGTTGCTGGAGCTCCACCCTTCGAGTCCGGGAGTGGTGCGTCGCGGAAAAAGGATGCCGGATCTTTGTAGTCCAGCTTTTTCTCCATGAACTGACCTTCACCGTCTGATATACTATTAACATCGGCTCTGGCATCACCTGTTGAAGAGGCCGTTTTTCCACCAGCCGTGCCAGTTTCAATTTTCTTCGTAAGCTCCATGTTTTTCTGGGTCAGAATATCAATATCTTGGCGTAGGCGAGAAATCTCTCTGCCAACATCGCTGGATTTGCCAGCAGTATTTTTTGTTTCCTCCAGCTCTCTTTTGACTCTATCAAGCTCCTTCTTCAGATCCGAATTATCACGAGACACTATCTTCACATCGGCAGACAACGAGTCTATCCCGATCTCACGGGTGTTTTTGTCTGTGAGGACATGCTTGATAGTTTCTTGCCTACCGCGTTTTTCTTCCTTCTTCGGCTCACCAGAGAACATCGTCACTACTGCAAAAAGAACGAATAGGCCACCAGCAACAGCTACCCAGCGTTTCTTTTTGGGGTCTAGTTCAGTCCAGAATCGTTTGATCATTGACCACCCCCCAATAACGAAGGACGCTTAAACGTTGGAGCAATTCCACGCTTTTGTTTCTTCGCTACATAGAGTTCCGCTTTCTGGCCGGGCTCAAGCACGTTGAGCGGCCACGTAGTAACAGCAGCGATATCCCAGCTTCCACAAAGAGCCTCTTTGAACTCGATAGGCTGTTCAGAAACGTTCTGTGCTACACCGATAAATACATTCAGGTGATGCCCCATCATGTATTGCCCTTTTCCGAAATCCACCTTAACCCCAGGGTGTGAGCAACTAGGTACAGCAACTCCGGCAGGGATACGGTTCAATGTGTAACCCTGTGGGACCTCCCCGATGGCAATTTTCCTGAACACAGAGCGGATAGTTTCGACGTAAGGCTGACTCTGTTCCCAAGCCTCAGCCTTGGAATTAGCAAATGCCCCACTGATCCCTACACCACCATCGAGTTTGAGAAATACTTCTCTAGGCGGAATACGGCGAGGAACCATCGTTAGGCTTAGTGCTTGGGCTTCTGAGCCTTTTTCCGTAATGAACATAGTCACTGGGTATTGTTTATCCGTAGCGATATAAACTACATTATCTTTAATACAGACCTCACCGCATTTATCGTTCTCGTTTGCTCCAGTTAGAGAAGTAGAAACAATCTCGGGATTACTGAACGGTGTTACAACACGATTTGGATGCCCAATGGCAATAGGAATTATTTGGTTTACACCAGGCTCCATAGTCAGTACTGGGTTTTCATTTACATGACCCACTACTTCACTGGTGTTTTGTCTCGACGTTACAGGGGCAGGAACGCCTTTTTTCATCACGCTTGCCGGGACAACAGGAATATCATCCGAGGCATAGGCCATTGATGTTCCAAGCGCCAAGGACAGCGCCAGAAGCGAAATTTTAGCGTTGTTCTTCATTATTTCTCCGGTTTTCTTCTTTGCGCTGGAGTTGCTCCAGAACAGTTTTGGTACGTGGCTTTCCTACATAGGTGTCGATGTAGTTCAGCACTGGCGCGTAGTTTGAAATTTTGATGACGAACTCGTATGAGCGTTCGCTACGCTCTTCGTTTGAAGAAGCCCCTTTGACATAGGAATATCCGTAAACAAAAACCTTGTCGCTACTGGGCTCATATTCAACAAATCTCGGCTCGAACCTCATGGTTACTCGGTCGTTCTTGATCTGCTGAGATTGAATTTCGATGGCATCAATCACGTCTTGATAGATGCTCGGTGAGAGAAGCGGAGTGATCCGTTCCTTAACGAAATCCACAGTTCCGGGAGTAACGTTCCCAAGTAAATGGACAAAGGCAAAACCCCAAGCCTCTTTGTATGACTGAGAGGCGTTGTTTTTTGTCAACCAAGCTTCTTCTGTTAGAGTGAACGGCTGCATAGTGACGATTGTTTCTTTACTGAACACCTGGATAACTAGAAGCAAGACGATTACGATGAGACCACCCTGAAAAACTCGACCCCATCTATTTTCTGTTTGGGTCCCTTCCCAAGTCTTGAGATACTTTTTAAAGTTCAAGGCAAATACCTCCTGACAAACGGGTTCTTGAGAGATTTGGCCTTGGTTATGATGAACCCGGCCCAATAGATCATGTGGAGCATGTATCCATCCGGATGGTTATCCCTGAACCGTCGATAAAGGTTGGTTACAAGTAACCCCCCTAAAAAGCAGATCAAGGCCTTACCAATGATGACCCCAATCGTCAGCCCCAAAAGCATTGGGGCCAACTCATCTGCGCTCCACAACAGCAGATGCGGTGGCTCATCAACCCGGCGCGGTATTTTTACAGGCTTCATAGCAACCCTCATATTTTCTTAGTAGACTGTATTCTCATTCAGGGGGACTAATTTTTTGCCACGGCTTCGCGCCCTTTTCGGGCACTTCCAGCGACAAATAAAAAAAGGCAGCCGAAGCTGCCCCTTTTACTTTCATAGGATCGGTTATTAGTTCTGAGAAACTGCAACTGCATCTTTTTCAGAAGAAGCAACGCCAATTTCATTGGCAGTGCGAATACCAGCCAGCGCTTCCTGTTCCTTTTTGGCCTTGGCTTTAAACTTGAACATAAAACTGTACGCCGCCAGCAAAAAGAAGCTGAAAATTCCCCAGTAGGTCTGAACAGTACCCAGAGCCTTGATAGGATCACTTGCAGCTCCGTTGACAGCATCAGCGGTCAGCTTGACCCACTGACTCCAGTCAAACCCTGCCGCAAAAGCAGACAGCCAAAAGGCGACCGCTACGGGAAGGATAAAGATGCACATAAGCACCGCGTTCATCAAAAACCAGAAAAATTGTTTATTAACGTTCACAACTTCCTCCCATTAAACTAGAAAATTGAATGTGTGTTCCAGGTTCATCCCTGCAACAACACCTATAACGAACATCACCTGCCATACAAGGAACTGCCAGGAGATGAATGAACCAGATGAGCTTTCGCTTTCTCTGACGTGAGCTTGTGCGGACATAACTCCTCCAAATAACTTGTCGTCATCACGGATGTAATCGTCTCTTAATTGAGCAATGTAGGAACAGTGCTGTTACGGCCCATTTTGGGCACTTTATGGAGGTTTATTCGAGGAGATGATAAAAACGGGAGGCGAAAAACTTTCACATGTGAAAGTTAAAAGCGGCCATTGGCCGCTTGTTTCACATTGTTCTATTGTGCCGGAGTTCTCGATAAGCATCCCATGCTTGCTCTGATGAGACACCTCGACGACCAACATCTGTGGCGCACTCAAGGTCCATCTTGTACTGCTTAACCTTCTGGCCTGCTGTATCGCCCCAGCTCATAGCTGATGGGTACTTGGAAACACTAAACACATTTTCAAGTTCAGCCTGATAGTAGTCGTTTTGTGACAGAGGTTCGGTTTCACCATCATCCCAGCGAATGTAAGCCTTATCCTGGAGAGCTTTCAAGTGCAAAGGCACCAGTAAGGTGGAAATCACTTCATCAGCACGGATGTCCTTGTAAGCACACCAGTGCGGCTTCACGGTGATCACGCCATTAACCAAAACGATGTCACAAGCCAGCGTTGCTTCCACATTATCGTTGACATCTTGACGAGCATAGATTTCCACATAGCCAACCTGTTTGGTATCAACCTTGTCGATGAAACTCCAAAAGCTGGGGTACGACGTTCCATCGCTGAGCGTCAACTGACCGTCATGCTCTTTCAACATACGGTTCAGTTGTGCGGTGAAAAACTCTGCTGATACTTTGCTTGCCAATGGCTCCATATCACTCAGTCGTAGAGTGGCTCCTCCACTCCCCTCATACACCTCTCCAAAAAAGAAATCTCTCTTACGCATTAGACTTTGCCTCCTTTAATTGCTTGCTGGGTCAGCTTGATCCAGTTCAATGGGTTTTCACAGTCAACATGGTTGCCAGCGGCACCAACTACTGTTTTGTATGCCTCCGAGCCTGCCGCAGTGTGTACCGCCAGCATAAACGAAAACATAGGGTCATTTTGCATAGTTCCTATCATCATTGCACTGGAGGTATCTTTTAGCTGGCAGTTTTGAACCCGAAGATTGAGCACATCTTTTGCCACCATTTCACAGTCAGGGCAAACTTTCTCAAGGTTTTTGAGCTTTGCGTCGTCATTGAGCACATCAGGTGCAGCGATGGCAGTACCGGTCATAAACAATCCCAGCGCCAGCAGATGAATTTTCTTGGTTACGTTCATGGTTTCTCTCTATATCGTTCCAATTTCGTTTCTGTAGAAGAACAGTGGCCCCGAGACTGTTCTGAGCTCGGGCGTTATTTGCTTTACTCTTGAGCAGATGTGCTGCTTGAATACGTTGTGGTATCCGTACATTGCTGGTCGTGTGAATGCAGAGTAAATGATGATGGTGATAGCCGCGCCAGCGGCCCACCCGATCACATCTGGATAGAAAAGTCCTGATACGTCAGAAATTCGCTCTGGTGCAACCATGCTGCACAAAAACAGCACCCAGAACCATGCGACTGGCATAACAAAGACCATCTTCCCGACGCAAGCAATTAACACCTTAACCAAATTCAAAATCTGCACCCAGTAAAGCCACAACTCTGACAGGGACTGGCGACGTATCAACTGATAGACATTCCGTGGAATGTCACACAGATGCACACCATCTTGATTTAAAACGGAGTAGCTCATTCCCCCTCCTATACCCGTTTTTGTAGGTTGCCGAACGTCAGGCCTACCAGAACGCAACAGGTCATCATCGTAAGTGGAATGACAACCGGATCGAGAGCTATAGGGACGAAGAATGCGATGAACAAACCAGCCATCAAGTACATTGTTCCGCGAACGCTATAGCGATGCAAAACTGGGCTTGCGTAGTCGAAGTTGGTCCGTTTGATGCGCCAGGTCATCATCCCATCGTACACAGCCGGTACAAACAGGATGAGCATATAGGGAGCCCAAGCAGCTAACAGCGCCAGTCTGGTATAGAACTGGTAAATGACGTTAACAAAGGCCTCCATGCGCCCCTTAACCCACGCGAACCAGCCCTTCCCCATATCCTGCATACCCTTGGATTTCTGGCGCTCTTCTTCTGAGGGGATCAACGTTTGGTACATCCCTTCATAGAAGCCAGAATCAATAATGCTCGACCGGAACCAGGTAGATGCTTTGTCCTGTATCCAGTCTCTGGCTTCGATCCCGAGACTCTGCTCCACCAGCACAGACTCTCTTTTGATAGCTTTATCAGTCCAGTCACCTGGGATCAGCAGCAATATCGCAAGTATCTCAATAGCCAGCAGCCATGCGACCAGCAACCACGGCTTGCTCATAGTCAGTTCTCCTTAAAACAATTTTCACACTTTCACAGGTGATGAGTTCATACAGCAAGCCGCGCAAAGAGGTTTCATCCTCGTGGGGCTGCGGGTTAATAGATAATTCTCCTGGATGGGAAGACAGCCACAGTGAGAACGGTTCTCCTGAATCGACAGACCATAAATCGCCACCGCAATCGACGATTTGTACTTCCAGCGCTCTACAAGTCTCAGTGATGAGAGTTTCTAAAAACGCCCCTATTCGGGCTGGGTCTTCGTACTTTTCTCTCTGTTCATGGAACACAATCTGACTGTAGCGATGAAGAGCCTCCTCAATAATCGGGTAAATCACTGGCTCTTGATTAGCCTTAATACCGTCTGTGATGTAGCAACTCAGCTTCTCGATGATGGCCTCTGATGCAGGCCAATCGAATTGAAGGATGCTCAGGATATGAGCGTTTTTGCGGCCACGATTTTTCAATTCATTCATAACCCGGTCAAAAGGGTTCACATCGACCACGATGGCTACCTCGTGGTTTCTATACTTCTTGTTACACATAGCTTTGCTCTTACTGGGTCAATATTGGCAGACGGCCTTTTACGATAGTTCCGCCTGAAATCTTGGCTATGTATTCCAGATTCGGAAGCATTCCCAGTAATTGGGCAGGGAAAAGATCCGCTTCCTCCTCCATCAAACGCTCGCCTTGGTTGCCTCCGTGCATAATGGGTTCCTTGCCATCAGAATTCTGGCCCTGTGTACGCATAACGTACTTGAGCCGCGTCTTCGGCAGGTTATCCGCGATGTATTCTTGGGTTTCCCCATCAACAATACGCAGAGCGAACGTGTTGTTGATGTTCCCCAAGACTTGGAGCGCTTTGTCTTTGCTGCCCAGTCGAGCTGCGAAATCTGCAAAAGTCTGGGTTGCAACGAAAAGACGAAGTTTCGCACCACGTCCTTTGTTCAAAAGTTGGATGAATGGGTCGTTGATCACCTCAGCAGCTTCGTCAACAAAGATGTTTACGGGTCTGTTGTTGACGCCATAGTTGTATCTATCCCCAGCCACCGCTGTAAGGTCAGAAAGAAATATTGAGCCCATAGCGCTACCCACCATGTTGTCTGTCAGCGAGTCGAGGCCCAGGTAGGCTACTTGGGCGTTATTGATGATCTTCGCGGAGTCAGTGATTTGGCGTTCGTCACTTAGGTCAGTTGAGTCTGGCGATAACAATGCCCCCAACTCTCCGGACGTCAGCATATTCATGATCGGAAGGAGATTTGCCACCATCTTGGAAAAGTGGGTTTGGTCGTGCTGGAACATCGACAACAAACCTTCAAGGTCTGAGTTGGGATGTTCAGGCTGAATGATTTCGTAATAGAACCTCATCAAAGCGAAAGCGATCTTTTCACGAGAGCCGTTTTTTACTTTCTCTAGGAAAGGTGCAGCTTCGGCCTCCCAGTCAGGCCGAACTCGTTCTGAATAGGCTTGAACGGCTCTGATGACTAGACCTGCAGCGCCACCTTCAAGGAAACGACGAAGCTTTGTCAGGTTAGGACGGTCATGGGTGATAACAAGCCCTTGAGCAATATTGTTAAGAGCCTGCCAGCCAAATGATTTGAATGGGTCAGCCCCAGCTTCGGATGGGATCAATGCAGCCAATCGACTTGCGATTTCTGTTACACGGGTGAAATTTCGCAGGGGATCTATACGCACTGATTCTTCCGGGAATGCCGGGTGGAATGAGACGAACCTTTCCGGTTGTCCCATAGCTTCACAGGCCCGTCTGGCATTGTCTCGCATCTCCTTATCACCTTTCGGGTCTATGATAATCACAGCCTCTCCGCGCAGGATGGCCTGGGAGATAAGGATGTCGAACATACGGGTCTTGCCCGAACCGGTGGTCCCTACAATTAGAGTGTGCCCCTCTGTATGCTTTAGAGGCTGCATAAGTTTTTCTTCTTTTGGCTCAACCCCGTGAATCCAAGGCTGGCCGATTGGCAACTCTTTTCTCTTACCCTGCATTTTCCGGACAACCTTTTTAACCGTCGATTCTTTCCCGACGATAGAGGTCCAATCTCGTTTCAGGATCTCAAACACGCGCTGAGCATGACGGTTTTCCCACAGGAACCCACTACCAAGCCACATATCTTCCGGCGTATCTTTGATGTACTTCTGGAGCTCCGTAATCGAGATAAACTCTAAGTCTCGGCCCCTCAAATGCTTTTGCAGCAAATAGAGTTTGATAGCCTTAGGCAAACGAACGATTGCCATCACACCACAAATCCCAGTCATCCAATAAAAAGGCTCTGGAGGCATAGTGCTGACTTGCTCCACAACCAAAGCAGCACCGGAAGCTGCAAGCCAGCCTGCCACAGCATTTTTTTCATAGTTAGGCCGCCACGGCATCTCGTAGGCGAGCGGGTCATAACTCATTGTCATGTTTCATCTACCTCTAAATACAATTTTCCTTGACGTTTTTTGAGCAAAGGGCGTTTTTGTGCCCGGCTCAACAACCCACAGAGGATATGTTTGTTGATGCCGATGTTTTCCCCGGCAATCATGTCGAACGCTTTGTCGCTGGTTACTAAGTAGCCGTCTTCTTCCAAGACAGGTGTAACTAACCACCTGCCCGAACGTTTCTGGATCATGTCCTTGAGGATCAAAATCGCTTTCTCAGGAGTAACACCAGGCGGCAAGAAGTCTTCGTCTTTGATGTCTTTTGGGTTTGTTTTAGCCTTTGGTGGTTCAAACTCCCTCACTTCTTGATCTTCCCTTTCTCGGACCTCGATGTGACCAAGTTCCTTTTCACGCTCAACTTTGGTAACTACAACAGCTTCGGGTTGAGCCTCTCTCTTGGGAAGGTGAGCCACGTTCTGTTTTTCTTCAATCGGCTTACGTTCATGACCCTCAACCTTTTTATCCTTTTGAGGTTTCTGAGCAGCTTTTTCTTTCGTGTCTTTTGCCGGTGCAGCTTTACCTGATCCAGCATCAGACTTCTGTTGTTGGTTTTTTTTCTGCATCGGTTGGCTTTGTTGCTTCGGAGCAGACTTGCTCTTTCTGACATCAGAGTCAGGAGGAGACACAAGCTCAAAGACATCCTTGTATCCACCCATTGACGCTTCTACTTCCTTGATGGCTGCTACGACTGCATCTGAAAGTTGTTGCGCCAGTACAATTGCTTTCACACCACTGAAATCTCGCACTTTACGACCAGGCATAATAGGGTCTGGAACAATCGCATTGGCATGGGATAGCTTTGAGAGAACTTCTGACGGCGCACCTAATGACCGAGCACCTTCTGGGTATAGAATGACGGCTTGGCCCTTCATCAGACATAGAACCTCTCCCAGCGTCTTTTTCCCTTCCAGAACAGGCATGATCGCCTGCTCAAGCAGAGCAGATGCTTCGCCATAGCCAGCAAGCATCTCAGACAGCAATGTCTTAGCGTCCTTTTCCTGCTGATTAGGTTTGTTCGCTTGTGACATTTCTGTTGTGGCAGAAGTCTCTTCTGACTCAACGGCCAACATAGGCAATGGTTCAATAGTCCATGATGAAGGTTCATCTGAACCACTAAACATGGGGAAGTCATCGCCCTGCAGGGAGTTTTGTTCTTCTGGAGCGAAGTCAGGCTTGGGCTGTTCGAGCTCTGCCTCGTTGGAGTTTTTAAGGCTCTCTTCGTCAGCAATGCAGGTGTCAGTCGATGCGTTGAATGCGTCAAATGGGAAGTCGATGTCACCCAGACCACCCCCAACATCCTTGAGGGCTTGCAGTGGGTTATCGTTCGCCAAAGGTGGCGCGTTTTTGGCGATGTCCTGAGGTGACAACTCTTCTTTTGCCTCAGGTTTCTCTGTTTGTTCTTCTGTGTCTTTTTTGGGTTTAGCCTTAACCTTTTTTTCCTTGCTTGGTGTTGTGGCTGATGGTGCTTTAGGTGAGTCCTTTGTTTCAGCCGCGCCTTGGGCCGGTGTGTCTTCGGGTTCTGTTGAAGTGCTTTTCAGCATTTCCATCGCATCACCGAAACCGAGACCGGCTAGAGCTTTCTCTGCTTCCTGCTCTGCGGCCAACATGTCATCGTTCAGAGACACTCCGCCTTCATCTTGATCGTCATCACTCTCATCAGGGTCAACGAACTCAATCTCAGCATCCTCAACGTCTCCAACAACTTCTGCTGCAACTGCTGATGGTGGCTCATTGGTAAACACCAAGTCGTTTGATTCGAGGCGGAGCATTAAAATCTTCAAAGAGCCTGTCGCTTCCTGGAGCATCTCCGGCAGCACTTCCCAGTATCGGTAGTACGCTCGCTCACCTTTTTCCTGCACAGTGTTTGGCACAGCAAAACCGCGCTCGATGAGAATGTCCGCCAGCGTATCTGGATCTCTTGGAATGCCGGGGATTTTGTCTTGACTGATCAAATCATAGAGATCTCCAAGCTGTTTCCATGCGATGAAAACACCTTGGTTTAGATGCCAAACTTTTGCGCCAGGCTCATTGACTTTCCACTTCCCAGTTTTCACCAGACGACGGATAGCATCGAACACGTACCGCTCTACTGGCACACCATAAGAGAACTCGTCCACATCAAGACGGCTTTGGCGAAGGTCCCTTGAAACACTCTCTTGGTCAGCACGAAGCATCAGTCTTGTAACAGGCTGATTGACAGTGGTTCCCGAAATAGCTTCAAGCATCGCCTCAATGATGGAAGGACCTGACTTGGAAAGAAACTCCTGCGTCTCAGCCGGAATAATTCGATGCCAAGCCAGTAGCGAGAATTGCTCATGCCTTTTGTGTCTCTTATCGCGCCACCGGATAAAGTAACGCTCTATTCCGTGACGGTGCGCCCAGTCATGAAGTGACTCTGAATAAGGATTCCATGTGATCGATCCGTCTTTATCTGTAATAGATACATCTGACAACGGTTTGCCCACATCATGCAGGAGCCCGGAGAAGCAACTCGCCAGTCGCCAACGAGGTTCATTGTCGCGGCGTTCCCGAGGCGTTCCCTCGATTGAAAAAATAACCGACTCAGATGCCTGAGTTGCCCAAAAGGCTACTTCAAGCCCATGCCGGAACAACCCACCAGCTCCTCGATGATGGTGAGATTCGGAAGCTGGCAGCAAGTGAACAAAAGCGGCATACCGTTGGATCACCGGCAAAACAAGCCGGTTGAAGTCGTCCACAGTGAAACCGAGAGAGTTCCGCACTTTCTCAATTAGTTCAGCTTGGGTTGCCAGTATCTTGTCTAGTGGGGCCACTGGCAGGCCCTTGGCAAAAGGCGGGTATCGAGGGATTTCTTCATCTTCCACGTCTTTAAGCGGCAACACTCTGGCGCTTGGCATGGCCTCGATCACTCCACTTTGCCCACCAAATAACTTGTTCAGGGCTTTCAGCATGTAGGTTGACCATATTCCTATCGTATTTTTCGTCAGTACATGCTCTCAAAACACGTTTAGATCGCACACACGCCTATCTGTCCAATTTGGGCAGTTTGAGAAACCAGCTTTCCATCTCCCCCCTTTTAGAATGGGTTTATCGACAATTTTTGATGAGGAATGACACGATGAGACAACTGATAGCAATTCTGGGAGTAGCAATTTTGGCCGGGTGTGCCTCTAACGACGCCCCTAAACAAAAACCCCAATCCCAAGTATCCCCTGCGGAGAATGACAAACCGGCCCGAGTTAACCGGGAACTTTCTATCGCATGGGACAATATGGGACGCGGTGGTGCGGCATTGCGCCAACCAGGTTATATACATGTGCTAGGCGACGGTAATGTCAGCGCGACGATTAACAAGGTGAAAGATGATTCCGCTGATGCTGTTAAAACTCCGGTTGGAATAAAGCAAGAAGGGGATGTAGGCGAAGCCATCAATACCTTCAAGTCCATGAACAAAGGTAAAGGTTACTCGCTGTACGAGTTGTCACGCTGGGAACGCTATTGCGATAGCGGCAAGGGCATGGATGAGCACGATTGGCGCTTTATTGAGGGTGAAGGTGCCACGAACATACCCGAGGACGTTGTGACTGGCTGCATACCGCCTGCTCATAACTATCAAGATTACCTGAATGCCTGGACGCATTTTTGCTCCAGTCAGGCCGTAACAGACGCAGATCGCCGTATTGTACGCGAATCCGTGCGTCCCTACTCTGTGGTGAATCCATGCAAAGCTCTGAAATAAGAAATCATACAGGGCCTGGCCGAAAGGCTGAGCTCTTCGACGCTTTATCAATCATGCTCCAGGAGGCTGGTTCGAGGGGTAATACCCACGAAGCGGCCTATGTCATTTCTGGAGTCCTCGAAAACCTTTCCAGAGACTATCCCGAGATAAAAGTTCTTGCCCAAAACTGGACCGAGCTGGCGAATCTGGAATCAAAGATGAAGGGAGCTGCTTGATGGACCTTTATATCTGCGAAAAGCCTTCTCAGGCAAAAGACTTGGCAGGAGTAATGAAAGCCTCACAAAGGGGAGATGGATTTATCCATGATGGAGGAAACAGGGTTATTACCTGGGCCTTCGGCCATCTTCTGGAATTGTATATGCCAGATGACTATGACGAACGATACAAGTCATGGTCACTAGAGACTCTTCCGATTGCTCCTGAATCCTGGCGGTACAACGTTCGCAAGAGTGCGCTAAAGCAGTACAAAATCGTTGAAGGCCTAGTCAAAAAAGCAAGTACCATCTACATCTCTACCGACTTCGACCGCGAAGGTGAAGCTATCGCCCGTTCGCTTTTGGATCGATTCCGCTACTCAGGTCCTATTCGTCGTGTTTGCTTGACTGCACTCGATGAGTCGAGCATTAAGAAAGCGCTAAATAACGTTAAGGACGGCAAAGAAACTGTCTCGCTATACTACGCTGCACTAGCAAGGCAACGCGCCGACTGGCTGGTGGGGATGAACGTAAGCCGACTCTATACAGTATTGGCGCGAGATGTAGGTTTCAATCATACCCTCCACGTAGGTCGGGTCATTACACCTACCGTAGCTCTCGTGTGTCAACGAGATCGAGAGATCGCGGGTTTCACACCATCCCCATACTGGACTCTGGGCGTGAACGTATCCGTGCAGAATGGTCAGTTTGCCGCTCAGTGGATACCGCCAGAGGAGTGTAGTGACGAACAAGGCCGATGTATCAATAAGGCCTATGCCGAGCAGGTATCTTCTCAAGTCAACGGTGCCAATGCAGTTATCAGCAAGGCAGAGACAAAACCAGGAAAAGAGTCTGCTCCCCTTCCCTTCGATCTGACTTCATTACAGCAATACGCAAGTAAACGATGGGGATATACAGCTCAGCAGGTGCTTGATGCAGCCCAAGCTCTGTATGAAACACACAAAGCAACAACCTACCCTCGTACCGACAGTCGCTACCTGCCAGAGAGCCAAAAGGAAGACATTCCTGACATCCTACAGGCGCTTATTTTGTCCGATCAGAACGTCTCAGGGCTGGTAGCTGGCGCAGATCCTCACCGCAAGGCCAGAGTATTCAATGACTCTAAAGTGACCGCGCACCACGCGATCATTCCCACCCCAGCAAGAACAGACATCAGTGCCATGTCTGAGATCGAGTTAAATCTCTACGACGCCATACGTCGTTTCTACATCGCGCAGTTCTACAGCGAGTTCGAGTTCACCAAAACCTCCATCGAGGTGCAGTGTGGACGTCACCTCTTTGCTGCTTCCGGTAAGACCCCGACCAAACAAGGCTGGAAGGTTTTGTTTGCTTCTGACAGCGAAAGCAGCCCCAAGGATGAAGGAGAAGATACCGACGCGCCGGTTGAACAGGAGAAGCTCCCCAGGGTTAGTCAGGGCGAACCTGCCTTGCTCAATGGTACTGAGCTGATGAACAAAATGACGCGGCCAGCACCTCACTTCACAGAAGCCACATTACTTGCCGCGATGGAGAACATTGCCCGGTTTGTGACTGAGGAGAAGTTCAAGCAGATCCTCAAAGATACAGCCGGTCTGGGCACTCCAGCAACACGCGCCAGCATCATCCAGGGAGCTGTAGATAAAGGCTATTTCAAGCGTCAGAAAAAGGTACTGCTTGCAACAGATAAAGCTCATGCACTTATCGCTGTGCTTCCACCAGCAATAAAGTCACCTGGCATGACTGCGGCCTGGGAACAAGAGCTTGAAAAAGTCGCCACTGGCTCCGGAAACATGTCTGTCTTCATGAAGCAGATTTCCACTTGGATTTGCCAGATGGTCGATCAGCTCAAAGTGGCCGCGCCAGTTCTGACAAAAGAAGGTGGCGCGATGGCTAAAGCATTTGAAGGCGCGAAACCTCCTTCACACGAATGCTTTAACTGTGGTGGAGAGATGCACCGAATCAAAGGTAAAAACGGCTTCTTCTGGGGTTGTCAGAACGAGGCTTGTAAAAAGACATTCCCTGATAATAGAGGTAAACCCGAGAAGCGCATCGCTGCGGAGGATTGCCCAGACTGCCCAGATTGCGGTAGCCCTATGCGCCTTAGAAAAGGGAAAGCACCAGGTAAAAAACGAGCCTCTAAGTTTTGGGGTTGCACAGCTTATCCAGACTGCAAAGGCACAATGCCTTTCAAAAAATCAGACTTAGAATAAGGAATTAACTATGTTCGGATCAATCATCCTAGCTACCATACTAACCACAAGTTCAGCCATTACCGAAGATACAGGTGAAGGTATTTCATCTGGAATAATGGCGGCGTCAGCAAGCTATTTAGCACAAAACATAATGCCTCTCACTTCTGGACTTAAAAGTAACCATAGCTACCAGAACACGGAAGAAGTTGATATGGCAAAGGCTTTGGGAGGTCTAAAAGATCTTCCTGAATTTATTTACGTCATTACTGATGTAAATGCCCACATGGCCGATATGTGTAATCGCATCTGGGAGCCACAATCTTTGGCCCTAACCCCATTCATCGTAGAGATGGTAGAACTGCGGAAAGCAAATGAAAATAGCGCCTACGAGAAGGTGCTATCCGAACTCAACTGCTCGCATTTAGAAGATTAAAAAAAGGGGCCTTATGACCCCTGCTTTCAATTGCCTAAATTTCTTTGAAACCTAATTTGCCTGCCAAATACCGTTCTTATATATCGAGACATCGCATCATAATCACCTCTATTTAACCAGTCATTAATTCGGAATGGCAAGTCTGGATCAAATGTCTTTTTGTGGAGCTGTGAAACAAACGCTTTACCGGCAGCAGACAGAGAATACGCTTTGTTTCTATCTTCGGCATACACAGATAATGCTCCACGTTGCATTGCTCTCACGAATATAGCGACTCTTGACATGGGAGACCCTATTCCTTGACACAAATCGTCCTTGTATTTCCCTGAGCCTCTCCATCTATCCATCAAACGGATTATTTCACTTTCACTCATTGGGTTGGGCTTGTCTGCCAAGATACAAAGTAACATCAGCTCATACTTTGAAATAAGTGGTGATGCTACAAGTCCAGACCACTTACTTAGTTCTGAGAAAACAACAGATGAATTTGCGTTCCACCAATAATCAAAAGTCTTCTTAGCCAGTTGCTGTCTTGCGAGCTTTTCTGCAAGGGAATCTTGATTCCACGTATTTTCAGTTCTATTCTCCCAGGCATTTTCCAGAGAGCTCTTATCCGTTGCCATTAAATAAAGACAATGAACTGGAACGTCGCTATTCTCAGTCCACCCCAGTTTGTCTAACAACTGTTTCGCTGATCCATAACCTGTTCTGTCGCAGTCTACCGCGCAGATGATTTCCTTATACTCTCCCATCTGACCACGTAGATACTCCACAAGGTCATTTAATCTCTTTTCATGCTCAGTATTGGTAGCATCCTCAGAGACGTAAAACTTGGATTTCCCATCCACTCCAAGTAGGACATTTCTGGGCTTAAATGACTGAGGCCTTATCAAGGATGGTGGGGTGGTAAAAGGAATGTCTGCAAAAGACAATCTAGGAATGGTATAACGCCATAGCCCAATACCAAAGGTGAACACAATTTCAGTATCATGTTCGATTAGATTATTCTCATGAAGAATTTTGGCAAGTTGAGGCTTCTCAGCTATCAATAAACGCATTTACTATCTCCTAATCTTGTTATCTCAAGTGACATTTCGCGCAGCTTAGCTGCGAACTAAAACCAGATTACAATGAATGAATCGTTGTTACAACTCACTCTAATTCACATGGATGGCGAATACTTCAACGGGCTCGGCTCCGAAGTGTGGGTGTGTAATTACCTCCTTTGCGAAACCACTCCACGGTCTCACCTCTATCCTAGACATATCACCAGCCTTTGGATAACCACACTTCACATGAATTTCATCATACTCACGTCCCTCAAGTCTCTTTATCCAGTATTCCGTAACGAGGCGATATTCATCTGGCTTTTCCCCTGACCTTATTTGATCGAAGTAGATCTTTTTTACTGACAGATGAAGTATTCGTTTTTTCATAATCACCTTCCTGGAGTAAAGCTGGGGCATCGAGGCACCCGGCAAAATACTCCTTTTTCAATTTCACTCTTTGCCGATCTATCTTGTCCACACCAAATCCCATTTAGCGAACCATATATCCAGCTTCTTTGGCCGCAGCATCAAGCTCGGAGGAAAAGTTGACGTCGGACTTTTCTGCCGCGTTATAGAGGGCTCCACACTTGGGCCATGAGCGCCCTACCAGTTTCATTGCCAACGCATCCGCCAGCATTTCTCGGATCTGTGTTTCAGCCTCACCAAACTCAGCCAGAGTTTCGTCTATGCCCGACTCTTCCATCAGCTCGATGAGCTGAGGTTGTTTGAGCCAGACTCCTGTTTGCATTTCCAACTGATCTCTTGCGTCGGCCACCAACTGGCGTTCAAGGGTTACGCCATTTACGGTCTTAACAAATTGCTTTGGCTGACGCTTTACCTTTTTTGGCCTGGACACATCAGAGATAACCGTCACCGGCTTCCCACGCAGTTCACGCGGCAACGGTCCACTTAGCCCCAGAACTAAGCGACGAGCATACTCATGCTCGTATGGTTTCAACCCTCGGCCTTCACGGAACATTTCAGTATCCACCAGCAAATCACCGCGCTGCCTCGCATTTTTCCGGGCTTGTTCGGAAAAGACAGATTTACCTTTTCCACTTGTTCCCATAAAGAACGTATGATCCCCTGCATTGTTACCAAAAAACATAGTGTCTCCTATTTGTATAAATTCATGTTCTTCTCGACCAAATAGCTGGTGGCTTGATTATTACGCCCACCGATACTCTGGGCCACGAATTCTGTTCGGGCCGTTTTCCCCTTTGCCATTGGCGATACCCCTTCATTTTCCACTGAACCCAACTTACTCAGTATTTCTGCTTTTGTAGCCGGGCCGTTTTCCCCTTTGCCATTGGCGATACCCCTTCATTTTCCACTGAACCCAACTTACTCAGTATTTCTGCTTTTGTAGCGCGATGGCCGCGCATTAGAAGAGCATCCAGCAGGTAGCCAGTGAACACCTCTTTACTCGGCATACGGTCAAGCAATTCAACATACTGCTCGTCTGTAAGGTTGTGGATCTCACAATACGTTTCCACCGCCTTTTCATAGGCTTCATTGTAGCCATGAGTAGAAACCCGGAAAGCAATATCCCCATTGCCGTAACCTGGCTTTGTGACGAGAAAGCAAGGTGTAAAGTAGGTTCTCTTCCCCCCCATCCGACTCCTGTTCTCGATACCGATGTAAGCTCTCAACCCATCAGCAATGATGTTTGGCCCGGAGTTGCGTCGCCGCTTACAAGTCTTGTTTTGGCGCTTGACCTCTTCTGCCTCAGCTTCCCACTTTCGGTCCAAGCTGTAGGCCAGCCGGTGAGCGGTGGCGTAGGAATACTCTCTCAAGGAGAAATATTCCTGCCGGTAATCATCCGCCACGCCAACTGTTCGTGCGACACGGAACCCGACGAAACCGGCATCATGGGTTCCCTCGCCGTAGTAAATTACTGCCATTATCTACCTTCCTTACTTCTGATACCGTGCTGCACCACGGTATGGCGACCGCAATTCACATTCAGGTGATCCCGAACTGCGGCCATGACCGCTGAATGCAATCTGTAATCCACACTCTGCCCAAGCGTTTCTGTCGCTTGTTCTTTTGCCATCCACGACACATCAAAGCTCTCAGGAATCGACATCAGCTCTTGAACCAAATCGACCGATGGCTTGTAAATGCGTCCGCCGTCTTGGATGTACACTGCGTCTTTGACCCCACGGTCCTGAGACTTGAGAATGGTCGGGCAACTGATACTTTCTCTCGTCAAGAATGCTGGCATCCTACGAGATGTTGACTCTCTGGCCTGAATTGACTTTAACCCTGTCACGTCTGTGCAATCTCCGAGGTGTTTCTCGATCACGGGCCACAGCCGTCCACCAGCTCTCTGCTGAGGTTTCGGCGGAACGAATCCGGGGAATACCGACGCCACCATGTAATAGCGCTCTCGTCCCTGGTAAGCCCCGAAATCAAGACCGTTCAAAACCATCTCAGTAAGGAAGTACCCCATACGCCGCAGAGTGGTTCCCATCATCGCACCAGCTCCTGATGATTTGAAATTTGGGACGTTCTCCACCAGCACGACCGCAGGGTTTACTACCTCGATCTGTTTCAATGCCGGATAAACCATGTCGAGCATAGTGGAGAGATCTTGAAGAGAACGCTCCTTGTCTTTTGGGCTCTTTGCGTTCGAGTGGTCGTCACAACCCAGTGAATAGTGAGCCAAGCCAATTGGTGGGCATTCCTCAAGCAAGGCACCGAGGCGATCCAGCTCCAGATGATGAATGTCTTCATTAAGCAAGATACGCGGGGAGCTGTTCACCAGCGTGTTGAGCGCATGTACTTCACTCAGATTCCGCCCGGATGCCCTGTCTCTGGCTTCTACTGGACGATGCTCCAAAACAATCTCAGCCTTCCATCCAAGTGACTCCATAACATGAATGTCTACCCCGCCAGTTAATGCCACAAAAGCACGAAAAGGGCTGGTTTTTCTGAATCGATCAGCAATAGCAAAGGCTCTGTTTGCGACAGGAGTGAAGACTACTCGGCCTTTCCGCATTTCGACGTGGAAACGCTCTGTATAGCGAGGGAAACACTTATCTATGAGCCCTTGCCCTGAAAACTCAATGACGGTTTCCAGTGGGTTATTGGAGCGACTCTTTGGCTGATACCGACGCTGATAAACCTGGTGTGTCTGTAGTTCATCAGACGCCGGGATCACCGAAAAACCGCCCATCCTCTCCCCCGGCTCAACGGCGATGCCCATGCCTGGCTTGAACCCCATAACATCCAAAAAGTTGGACGAAACCCTAACCTTGCGCTTATCGCCTACTCGATTGAACGCAAGTTGTTTGGTTACTACGCAAGGGGAGACTATCGGTAACATCGGTCAACCTCTTTTCTTATTGTTTTGCTCGCGCTTCACCATTGAGGCAGCGGCTTTCAGAAGTCTCTGGTTCTCCGTCAGTTCCTCTTGAAGCTGCTGGGTGTCCTCTTCGGTTTGTGGCTTTTTCAGCTCGTTCTCGCAGTATTGGACCTCTTCCTGCAAGCTGGCTTTCGCAAATTTAAGTGCCGCCAACCGTGTCGTATAGACACTAAACGGCAATTCGCAACCTTCCCTGAATTGCTTCAAACACCAACTCGGTATAGATGGCAACCAACCAAAATCTCCGTTCTTTCTGGATCTCTTTCCCCAGGTAACGCCATCTATCTTTTGGGCCAGATTGACGTAGCGCTGATCGCTAGTTGAGTTACGTTTTTTCTGAATGGAACGAACTATCCACTGAGTAACTTCGACCTTTGCTTTATCGTCATCAGAAATGTAATAAATGGCTGCATACAAAACAGCGTCTTTCCGAATTACCGATGGTGGGTATGCCTGTGCTTTCATATGGCCCCCTATCGTTTTTTCTGTCCGACTATGCGGAGATGTTGGGCGGCGAGGTCATACTGCTCGCTCTTATCGCAGCAGCGGAATCTGTCAAAAAACTTCCCTCGTGGCAGAGTCTCTTCCATAGCGATCAGACGATTCAACCACTCTTCTTGAGGCAGCATTCCCGCAGGAGTCGGCCCTAACTTACGCCCTTCCTTGATGTGCTCCATTGTTTGCGTGGCCGTAAAAATTGCACAGCCAAACTTTCTCCACTTGAATTGCAGAGGGATGGCTGGAGATTCATCCAGCATCAATTTCTTATTGGTTTGTTCCGTCACGACAATTACTCCACCATCCACTCTTCGCTAAGCAGGAACGACCATCGCTCTTCTGCTTTTTCAGGATTATCTTTGGCCTGTTTGATCATGCTGTCAGCGGCGTTGAAACCTACCTCACCACTGAAACGGCCCCATGAATGGCTGTACCACTCACGCATAACACTCCGTCCAAGAGAGGCAAGTTCAGGACTGACACCTTCATGGATGGCATAGAGCTCCCACGCATCCCACCCGTATCGCAATAGGTTGTGCCCTGGGGCGTTAAAGGCCTTAATCGCCTTAAACAACTCTCCCGGCTCCTTTCCCCTCACATCTACACCATGTAGCACCAGCCCCATTACGACTTCAATGACTGGCTCTTGTTGCTTCTTTGCCAGTTCGATAGCGGCCACCAGCATTGCTTTTGCGTCAACAAATTTTGTATGCCCTTGGCACATCCCGCAGGTTTCTTTGGTAGGCGAAAAGTCATAAACACCGGAGCCAGCACAGAGGCGGCATGTCAGATCAATCATGGACACTTCTCTCCTCATACTCTGCAATACGTTCTCTAAGTCGCTCAACCACTGGAGCAAGTTCATGGATAACTTCTGCTTCTTTAAGCGTGTACGGCTTGTCTTCTTGGTAATCGACTATTTGAGGTGGTCTTGTCTGCTTTGGGAACGCCGCAAAGTCATTCAGCGACATGGAGGTAGGCAAGCCACCTTCCATCTCGCCCTTCTCGTTGAGCGACTGGGTGACGATAAGTTGTGTGCCACCAACTTCGGTATCAAAGCGATCATCAAAGCGCTCACCGACAGTCCAGCCACCACGGCCAGAAACATAAGTAGCTCTCATCCGGAGGCGGTTGAATACTTTAGCCTCACCCCAGTTCAGAGAATTCTCACCCATGAAGAAAGAAGGCGCTTCGTCCCGAATGAACACCTTAGAATTCGCGTTATCGAAGATTGGACCAAACACCCCCTGTTGAAGGTATGGTGCAATTTTCTCAGCGAGGTCCTTGTGTCCTTGAGAACGCAGCGCCTCATAGAGCTGGGTGATTGTTTGTTTGCCGGTATCAGGAAGGCAGGACAATACAACCTGTTTTTCCTCACGGCTCAGGCTTACCATTCTGGATAGAAAGCTGACTACCAGCTCGTTGTGCCCATCTACCGTTTCAATGTTGAGTTTTTTCTCGTCCATTTTTTCCTCTGTAATCGGTTCGATAAATTCAATGGAGTCCATACCCACATGACTGATGACAGCTTTCAGACCGCAACAATCACATGGCTCAAAAACCAGCTCTGATCCCTTGGGAGACTGGTGCGAGACAGTTGCTACTGCCCCTAGAGGAATCATTCCCCAACCATTTTTCAGTTCCCGCGTAGTTCTGACCAGTCTACCTTTGTACTCTCGTTTCAGTTTTGGATGCGGCACTACCGCGTATTGCTTACTCATTTCCGCTCCCCAGCACCAACGGTTCAATAACCAGCGCTTGAGCCTCGTCCCAGTCGGACACCTTTACGTCACCAAAAGCAAACGCTATCCGCATAGCCACTGTTGGCCTGCCCATTTTCATCAAATAAGCAGCCGCACCGGCACACATCGACTCTTGTCCCGAAGGTGCATAGTTGCCCTCTTCATCCCATTCACCACCGTACTTTGAATGCACGGTTTTGTGGCAGTGGAACGTCGTCATATCGTTTTCAACTATGTCGTTGATGATGCCTTCCAACCTACCAGGGGCAAGTTCGATAGCCCCTTCCTTTCGGAATGGGCAGTTGGCGCAAGGTTTCTTCAAACGGAGATGATTTGCTGTCTTTGGCATATCGCTCACTTTCATAGCATCATTTTATGACCTTATGATATAGGCATATTTCGTGTAGTCAATATCTCACTAACAATTACTTTAAATGGGACGCTGACACGCCCATTTTGGGAAGAAGAACAAGTTATTTGGAGGTGGGGATCACGCTAGATTGGGGATTTGAATACTTTCACATGTGAAAGTTCATTATTCTCAGTATCGTTTTATTGCCTCTTGATATTATTTTATGATGCTGTAATAATCATAAATAAGGGCCGCATCGCTCTTCTACCTTCGTTGCAGCCCTTACAACACAATCAAGCTATTAAGGAGCTTTGTTATGCTGCAAGGCAATACTAACACGAATAAGCGCATCCCGCTCGCGGCGTTCATGAAATGGCCGCTGGCGAAACGTCAGGACTTCATCGACCGGGAAATGTCCGGTTGTCCCGACTTTATCAAGACGTCTTTGCTTCGGCACTAAGGCAATCAGGAAAGCTAAGAACCTCGCTTCGGCGGGGTTCTTCGTTTCTACCTCTTGAATGTTTCGTCAGAACAAACTGGAGAGCTTATGTCACCAGAAACACAGCAACTTACATCCAAGGCTTTATCCCTCATTGAGCAGTCCCGTTACAGAATGGGCACTTCTCAGTTTGTTGAGGCCTTTATCGACCAATGGGCTTATTTGCAGACTGGCCTATACCCAGCCAAGGAGGAGATCCCAGAGGAACTACAGCCGGTCGCCTTCGAGCTTTCCCATGTTCTGTCTGCGGCAATGAAACGCGATCCCACAAGCGATGTTCTTGGCTACGTCCTCAGCATGTCTGGCTTCCACAAGAAAGGCACCAACTACTTCCCCACCCCTCCAGAGATTGGCCGCTTGCTGTCACTCATTGTTGGCTCACAGTCTTCGGCAGACTTCTATGAGCCTTGCTGTGGCTCTGGCGTCAACGCCATTCACTGGATGGAAAACCTGATCGAGAACAAAGGCCCAGGGGCCTTAGCCGAAACCTCAATCTACCTGGAAGACATTGATCCATTAATGGTGAAGTGCTGTATGCTCCAGCTCTTTCATTATTTCGAGTCCCGTGATGCCACGCCAAAAACTCTGAGTATCGTCGGCATAGACACCCTAAGCAGACGAACCAGGAATATCGCCTACTACGCTGAGAAACCTCCAGCATCCGCCGCCACCGTGGCCGCATAAAAAAACCCGCCTGATGGCGGGTTTTCTATTCATTACTCTGCTCTATGGCACTTTACAGCTTTCCGTACCGGTTCAAGAACGAAGACCTGTCTAAGATCCCCCAATCTGTCAGTATGTAGTAGCCGGTGGCACCCCGTTCGCCGGTTGACTCCCTGACGAATAAAATGTTCATTCCGAACTCATCACGCAAAGCAGCCAACTGCCTCTTGATTGTTGATTCAGGAATATTTGTCGCCTTGTGAAGGTCCTGGAGACTTGGCTTCTCCGTTTTAGACAGGGCATTCACCAAAGCAAATTTTCTCTTCATGTCCTGCGAGATCTTCATATTCACCTGTTCTTGACAGGCCCACCCTTTTTGGCTGGGCCTCCTTTGTTAGCCTTCGACACTAAGGAGTTCAATGTCTGACACAGGCACATGAACATGCTTTTCCTTTCCTTCACTATCGAGCGTTTTGACCCAGACAGTAGATGGAACCAGAGCCACACGGTCTGTCATGATGACTCCGCGTTTAGTTTCACCATCCAGGTTAACGTTGACAGCAATAACCAAACTGTCGGCTCGGACATTCTTCCACTCTTTGTCCTTCGGCAGAGGAGGAAGAGCATCACCACCTTCATCTTTGTTCTTTCCGCTGTTAATAGGCTGCTGGGCAGGCTCTTTGTCCTCTTCATCGAGCAAAGGGTCCAAATCATCGTCATTCAGACCATCACGGTCTGAACCGTCTTCCAACACATTCTGGTTATGGTTCTGCTCGGTATTACCCAGTTGCTCCTCCGTACCATTCCCATTTGAGTTTAGGGTTTGGTCATCGGTATTTCCATCACCAGGTTCATCATTGTGGCCGGAGCCAGTCAGAGGGCCTTTTTCCATTTCTTCTTTGATGCGCTTGGCATCGTTCAGAAGCTCACGACTTTGTTTCCGGGTGATCCCGTCAGACATAGCCACAGCACAGACAGCACGGCAGCGTTCTTCGTTCATATCGAACAAAAGACGAAGATTATTCAAGGTTTCTGTATCAGAACATACTTCATTATCATACAACTCGCGCACACAGTCTGGTAGTTTTAGCAATGACAAATGCGTAGATACGAAAGTGATGTTTTTCCCGAGGCGATCAGCAATGTCTTTTTGCTTCCAACCGTCTTCAATAAACAGATTCAATGCCTCGGCTATTTCTACTGGCGTTAGGTCATCTCTTTGGATGTTTTCGATCAACTCACCAGCAGTTTCGTCCAGATTATTCTGGACCTTATCATTGACAACCAGATCGATAGTATCAATACCTGCATGTTTACATGCTCTCCAACGTCGCTCCCCCTTCTGAATGACGAACTTTCCTTCCTCATTCTTAGGAAACACGATGATAGGAGACTGCTGCCCCTCGGTTAGCATAGTCGCTGCCAACTCTTCAATGTTGCGGAAGCGCTTACGCACCTGGACTTTGGAAACAACGTCGTCAACTGGCACAGTAAGAACTTCTTTACCTTTCTTGCCTTTGGCAGCTTTAGCAAGATCCGACAGGCCTCTCAAATTATTTAATGCCATCGTTTAGCCCACCTTCTCTAAAATTTCTTCTAACACCGCCTCAACCTCTCTGGCCGCGACATGTCCGTAACGCAGATCCCAAACAGGTATCCCATCCGTGGTTGCTGTATCTAATGGTGGACGGTGCATAATTTTGTTTTTAAATAAAAAATCTGGTATTTCTTTTTCCAACTTATGCAAAGACTTAGCGTGATTAACTGATCCATCCATATCATTTATAATAATTCCAAGAATGTTCAACTCAGAGTTATACGCTTCTCGAACACCAATTATTGTATTTAAAAGACCTTCAACACCGTCAACAGCAAAACCTGATAGCTTCACTGGACATGCCACATGGGTGGACATGACCAACGCAGCCACCAGCTTTCTTCCGAGGCTAGGCGGACAATCAATCAGCACGTAGTCATAGTTCTCAAAAAGAGCAGCCAAATGGCGAGCCGGGTTCATTGCTTGATCGAGAGGCACAGCCTCCATTTCAAACAAATCCGGATCGTTTTTCGGTGTATGAATAAGGTCGGCACCACAAGGGCAGTGCATAACATCAATGCCGTCCAGCTCGTAAGCGAACAGCTCAGCGGTTTTTGTTCCAGTTAGGATAGGCTCATAGTCTCCATCCTCCAGCTCTCGTCTGGGGGCCAGTCGAGAGGATGTATTCCCCTGACCGTCCATATCCAAGACCAGCACTTTCTTTTTCTTCTGTAACGCCAGATAAAAGGCCTGTTGGATACAGAGGGTACTCTTCCCCACCCCGCCTTTCTGGTTGGCGAAGCTGATTACTTTTGCCATACCCACCTCAATTTTGGTTACTTTCAGGTGATTTATATCACCCCCAAACTTTCACATGTGAAAGATTGTACATACCATAAAATGATACTGCAATATCTAATTATGGTTCTGTTAAAACAAACTTGAAACAAAAAAAACGGCCATAAAGGCCGCGTATTGATAAGGTTTGTACTGTCGGTGCAATTGACTTGCTGCCCCAAGCCCATTCGCCAATAACTGCTCGGCATCGTTGAACAGCTCGGAGCCCCGTTCTGGCGTGAGCAACTCCGGCATGTCTTCTCTTGGCCAAGTATCGGCAACTTGAATCAGCAAACTTGCTGCCCAGTGAATTTGCTTTTCTTCGCTTTGATCGGCCAGAGTGCATACGACGGGAAATCCATATTTACGCCCCCAGCGACTCACCTCTTTAAACGATACTAACTCAGGCTTTTTTAGATCCCGGCGGTAAGCCTCTATGATCATGCGGTTCAGTTCTTGAGTGGAAGGACTTTTGTTACGTTCATACAAACCTCTTTTTGTTATTAAATAATATCAACTAAGCTATTTCGACAATTTATAGCCCGTGAGAGCGGATAGCAAAATTTTCATCTCTTGTGTTAAATGCCTGGCAGCAACCACATCATCACCTTCATCACAAGGATGAACTTCTACACGGTCTAGCTCTTTACGAAGTACAGCTTTGGCCGCCAACTCTAAGGGACTAGCATCTAGCCCTATTGATTCTAATAAATCACGCTTCATGAATATTGCCCTGCTCCCGTTCCTACCATTCCTATTGCTGGGTTCATCCAAAATCCATCAAAGCCGGTGAACATTTCCGCCTGGGTGCGAATGTACTCAAGGATGATGTCACAAGCGATCCAGCGCCGGTTATTCCTTTCTGCGGCCAACCCGCTCTTATTCGACCCACTGAACGGATCAACAACCAGGTCCCCCTCTTCTGTCAGGAAGCGGATAGCCATCTCAGGAATGTCTGTTGGGAACATGGCCGGGTGCGGCGGCAATCCCAGTTCTTTAGCGATCCTGCGAAGCTCCAGCGTATCCGCACAACGGTGGCCGCGTTGGATAACGTTCTTCGGTATCCGTCCTTCGGTAACATTAGAGAATGCGTTCCCTCTCAGTCGATAGGCCCCGTCACCATAACTAACCACCCTGCTATCACCGCCTTGGGCCATCAGCTTCTGATGTTTCTCTGTATGAGGGATTAAGACCCTCCTGTTGTCTGAGCGCACTCTGTCAGGGTCGTTGGTAAACCAATAAACAGGCTCCCACCCGGAACACAACTGGTAACGGTTCACACAAGCCCATTGGGTAGGACTTGGTGGTTTGGACAGGTTTATCCACGGCCATCTATCCATGAGAGACAGCCCGAGCCGGTCATGGAGCGCCAGCACCATTCTCTCAACGTAGAGAGATCTGGAGGGGCTCTTGGCCTCGAAGATGTCATTGCTGACATTCAGAACAACACTTCCACCAGGCACAAGGTTCTTGACTATCGGTTCGAGCGCCTGAGTAATGAAATCCACCCATTTGGCTTCATCAACGTTTCCATAGCCACGCTGTATCCGGAGCGGGAACGGCGGCGATGTAACACACAGATGAACCGGCTCATCGAGGTCAGAGAAAAAGCTCCTGTTGTTTGACCACACTGCCAGTCCAAGATTTGTTGAATAGGCGACAAGTCGAACGCCGCCAAGAGCCTCATGCAGGCCCTTCTTAGTTTTGCTTGATAGCTCCCAGACCCCCCGCTCGCCGTCTACCTTTTGGAGAAGGTTCATCGACTTGAGGGTTTGCTGATACCAGCGGATCTGCCTTTTCAGCTTGCTTCGCTTGACCTTTGCCTTACCAATTTCACTTTGTTCATTCAGAGCGCTTTTAGGAATCCCTGCGAGCTCCGCTACTGAATCGTAGAGTTCGTCATTGGATAAAGGTTTGTCCGCCTTGGCATACGCTTCTTGGACATGGAAGAGCTCTAACTGGTTACTCATCATGCCCCTCCATATTCTGGAAGATGCCATTGAACACAGAGGTTGCTTCGGCACTATTTACGTTATGCTCGGTGTAAAAAGGCCACAGGGTTAACCCACCACCTTCAAACCAGGAGCAGCGAAACTGGATTGTCTGGTCATGAAGGACTTTGAACTCGACATGCTGTGGTTTGTCATAACGGCACATTTCACCGAGATCTAGGTAAAATTTTTCTATAACCAATGCGGATGGCATCGCACCTTGACTCAAACCTTCACTGTTAACCCAATAAATCCTGTTAGCAGCACCAATAATGCCGATGAATAAGAAAGCCAGTATTGCCCCGGCCTTTAACCACACAAAAACACTTTTTACAATCATCGTTTTCTCCACCCAAAGATGTCTCTCACGTCCCGCACACAGAAGAACCAACTTACTTTTGGCAGAAACGCATCGACCAACACACCTAAGGCGATAACAAAAAATGGTGCCATCAGGATGAAGCCCAAACGTGCAACGATCCCATATATACCTGCACAGATGAATACGGCTGCGATGACAGTGCAAACTAGCTTATGCTGACGCCTTAGTCTGGTTAATTCAGACGATCTTTGGTCACTGTTCATCATCAGTCTCCGAAAGTTGAACACTGACACTTACTGCCACTTACTGCCGCTGGAGGGGAAAACTGTACTGTCAGTCCAGACTCGCTTGGCTTTCAGTTCCTGAAACGCATCAACATCTTCCCGGCTAAGAGTCAGGGTGAACGTTTCCCCGTCATCGTTAGGCTTGATGTTATCCAGGCGACTGGTGATAGAGCTCACGCCTCGGTGCATAGCCTCAACCATTTTTTACCCAGACGAGGACCTTTCTCGACAGACTTCTTAGTCAGTTTTTTTGGAGTCTTCTTACCGTCATTGCCTGTGGTTTGTTCTTCCTGTGCTTTTTTCAAGATCTCAACGGCGTTGGTGCCGTGCTCGTTGTAGAGCTCTTGAGCATAGGTGGCGGCCACTGATCCTTCCTGAATCATCCGTTTCAGCTCCAACGGCATCTCCAGAAGGGCACGAGCAATGCGAACGTGCTCAGCCGAGCGGCCAACACGTTGGGCAATCATTTGGTCACTCCACCCCCAGTTTGCAAGCCGAGCGTAGATCACGGCTCGCTCAAGTGGAGAAAGAGGGAGCCCATCGTTGCTGGTGGCGATCAGAAGGCTCTGTTCGGCTTCATCGCCTTTGTGCTCTACTACCTGCACGAACTGGATGTCCGCTCCTTCCTCGATAGCGAGTAACATGGCACGGCGACGGCGATGCCCTTCACGGACATATACCTTACCGTCGATAACCTTGACGATGATCGGCGGAACATAGTCGCCACGCTTGTAAGCATCGGCCAGAACTCGAATTCCAGCCTTAATTTCCGGGCGCTCGTAGTAGTTCTCGCAGAAAGCACCACGAGTGTTAAACCCCTCCTCTTCAAGAAGAAGCTGAGGGGCAATAGTGAATCCATCCCCTTTTTTAAGTTCTTCTGGGGCGGTAACACCTTTAAGAGCGCGGAGAGAGTTGATAGCAGTCATTCGTTGGTTCTCCTTGTGACTTGCCTATTTTATAGCATCACTTTTTGATACTGTAAACAGGGCTGCATAAAAAAACCCAGTGCTTTACAGTACCGGGTTATCCCTTGTTTCTCACCACTAACGAGCCACGTACCTCAAGTACAACTACTCGGCCAGATGTTCACGCATAATCCCCCCCTCTAACATCTTGCTTTGGCCTTGATCGTTCTACCTTGATCGTTCTAAGCGCCAGGATGTTCAATCCAGAATGATCTTTCTCTTGTCTCGCTTGGGAGCTCCTTGTTCTACCTGGTCCGTAGTGGGGCTGATAACTTCCGGCTCTTTGCCCTCACGGCTTTGTAGCTCGTCAAGACTGACCAGTTCTGTTGTATCGTGACTGTTCCCTGCTTCTCGTTGCTCTCTGGTTGAACGGCGGATCTCTTCCGCAGCACCGCGAAAAAAGCCAATCACATTGGCCCGGAATGCACGTCTCTTTTCCTCAACCTCAAGCAGGTAACTCAAGTAGATGTAAAACGGCATAGAGACGAATAATGACAAAGGAAACCAGCCTTTTTCGTTAGTAGGAACAAAAAATCTCGGCTCAAACACTTTTATGGCGATGACCGTCATCAGCACAGCCACTACTACTGGAGTCATAGCCATCATAAATCGAGAATGAAGGTATGCCATCCACACGCCTGCAACCAAAACCGTTACCGAGAGGAGCAAGGCAACAACCAATGGGCTCGCATCAATGGTGATTAACCCTATCTGGATGATAATGACTAAGCAAAGAAGCGCTATTCTGTATAAAAATGACCGCATTCCAACCTACCCTAATCCAAGATAATCTTGCGCTTATCTTTCTGAATTTCGACCTGTTGTTCAGGTTCACACAGAACATGACCATCCTCTGGCGATTTCAGATCCTGGATGCTTGGCAAGCTCTTTCCAGCTCCAGCACTTCTTGGTCTGGGTTCCGTTACCGCAATCGCTATCTCATCCCCTTCTCGGAACTGCGGGTAGCAACCAACGCGGTTGGCATAGCGATTCAACGACATCTGTAGCAATCGGTGTTTCTTCGGGCAGGTGATTTGTACTGACATGCCAGAGTCACGAGCGGCCTTAAGCTGTTGGAAAAAATCCTCAGGAATCCCCTTTACAAGAAGAACATTCAACTCATCCATAGCCCTTGAGCTGGTTGGCATTGGATATGGCAACTCCCGGTATTCTCTGTAGATGTGCCGCTTGATGACTATGTGCAAGATAAAAGCAGCTACCCCCCACGCTGGGCCGATGAAGAGCCCTGCACCGATAAGTAGCGCCGACGGTAAGGGAATGCCAGCTATACACAGCATCGTTTTTATCTTCGCTCCCTGTGGAGGATGGCGCTCCTGCTCACTCATCTGTTGGCCCTTTACGTGCAACCACGTACAGCACTTTCAGATCGTAACCATCCACTTCCTGGTGAAGTACTTTCACTGGGACGCCTTCAACGGTCCTCAGGTACACGCTCAGCTCAACTTCCGGAACATCATCCCTGAGCCCCAGTACATTGCGCCACCCAGTCGATGTCTTCTGGCAGTGAGCGCCAACCCTATCATCCCGGTAGTAAATGTCTTTGCTATCCCCCTGACAGATAAAGAATCCACTAACTTGGCCTGTCCTTAACGTCCACTTGCGATTGTGGAAGGTAGCTTCTTTCTGCGCCTCAATGGGCTTATCTAAAGCAACCTGACTTACCACCAGCTCTTGTGCGGACAAACCAGACGCAGAGCCCAAGACCGACACCGATAATAGAGCGGCCATCACCGCCCGTATCATCATGCTGCTGCCTCTTGAGAGTTGGCGGCAAAAAATTTACCTTGTTTGTAGATTTCATCCTTCTCGAACGCGATAGCATCCGAACGACTGCTGAACGGGCCATAGCTCTTACCATCAATCAGCACTTTCCACTGGCAACGCCACACACGAGTCCATGCCGCAACTTTTGACTCGTCGGAACAAAGTCCGCGAATAACGTAGAACGCGACCATGAGTAAGCCGTTTGTTGGCACGATGCGCGAAACCCTTTTTTTACTGTACTCCTTCACATCGAGGCCTTTGAAGGAAACCTCATCGGCAAATCCGCAGACCTCACCATTTTTGATTACGATACGCTTCTTGCTCATAAAACCCCCATTAATCTTCTATTCCCTATCTCACTAATCCAAAATAATTTTACGCTTGCCTGGCTGCACTTCGATTGGTTCTTCCTTTTGCACTTTCGGTGCTGGAGCCGAAGAACTGACAACCACAGGTTCTCTTTCTGTGTTTTGCTGCTGGCGCTCACGGAGTTCATCCACTGATGGTGGTTCATTACTTGGACGCTCTGTTCTTTCAGAAAGTCGAGCCTCACTCATCCTCAATACAATTTCTGAATCTCTCCGGTTGATCATGAATGCCCGATAGGCAAAGAAAATGAGTACAGGCAGCAATAACACCAATAGGAAAGGAAACGAACTAGCGACCTTCTGCACTTCACCTTCTTGCTTAACCACCTGGTATTTAACTGCCATGTTGTTGCCGTGGACCTCAATGGTTTGTAACGAGATGGGCTTACCTTCCATCTTGGTCAGGACGTCTTGGAGCGGCAGCTCCTGAGCATCGGTCATACCGCCTACAAAGCCATTAAACCCATCATCATTAATACGACAGCGCAGTTTTCCAAAGTAGCTACGGTATTCACCTGGGCAAACAAAATAACCGCCTTGAGGGCCGTCCAACTTGCGCCATTTGTTACTTTTGAAGGCCTCCACTTTGGTTACAACCGGCTGGCCGTCATGGTAATCAATGACAGTTTTACTCTCTGGGCCAGTGTCCTCTACCTTCTTGCTGCCTGAGTCATCTGAGAGTATTTTCCCCACAGCTACGCCAGTCACAAAGTCACTGGCAAAGGCCGCAGGAGCTGCGACCATGAGACCAACCAGCAAAAGAAGGGGGACGCGCCCTGTCCTTCTCATCACCATTCGTTCTTTTCCGTTTCGTGCTGGGTTTGACCAGCGTTGAAGTGGTACTCGGGTTTCAGCTCTTTTTCTTCGACTTCGAGCTCTTCTGGGCGAATACGCTGCTCCAGCGCTTCACAGGTCTTACCCTGGAATCCCGTGAAATCGGCAGCAATCTTGCCGCCCTTGATTTTGATGTTTACCTTTTTCACTTTGTCACCTCGTTATTAAGTTCAACCAATCTGATTGCCTTGGCGCTATTACCAAACAGCTTCCTCAGCTTCCAGTTCCAAAGTGCCATCGTGATGCTGCTTCACCGTCACGCTGAAACCTTCCTCTTTCAACTGTTGCTCGTAGTGGAAGGCAATGTAGCGATCCTGAACCTTGCTGCTTGCCTGCTGCGTCCAGCGGCCATAAGAGCCGTAGTTTTCCTGGTATTGCTCCCAGACACCGTTTTTTTCCTTGTAACCAATCCGGTGCTCCTTGTTGTTCTGGTCGATCAGAACAATCGGGTATTTCTCTAAGGTGTAGCCAGCGCCTACGCGGTACAGCTTTTCGTTTTTAACAACGACGCCAACCCCCTCCAGAGCCTTCAAAAGCAGCTCTTTGTCTTTGTAGGCGACCTGTACTTTGCCTTTGACGATATGACTCATACCTAATCCTTCTTTGCCAATTTATAAAAAATAATCAGAGTTGTTTGATATCGTTGACTTCGAAAACCAACACCTACGAAATAAGTTTCGCCTTTACCAAACCTGTAATCTAGGTAACTCTGCATATCCACACCTTTCCCAACTGGCTGGTAATCGTACCGATAACCTTCTAATGAATACCACGGCAGTTTTACCCGTTTCTTGATTACACAATGTTCATCTAATGCCACAATCTTTTTCTTTTCATCTTCATCAGGTAGGCAGATAAAGAATTCAGGACCATCTCTATAAAAATTTGCCGTCTCAACAAATCCATCGTTATTAACGGCTGGCGCAATAATCTCTGAGCGATCATCTTGTAGGAGCTCTCGCTGGAGTATAATTGCTGCTCCATTAGCCAACACTTGCCCAGAAAGTAAACTGATCATCAAACAAATAATTAAGCGTCCCATCACTAGCCTTCTCCGATGGCGAGTTTGCGTCCAGGGCCATTCTGCTCTTGAACATCGAAGTTATTGGCAGGATAGAAGCCTTGATCTCGCAAGCTGCGGATCTGGTTAATGTCTTCCCGGCGAGTTTCACTGGTTGGGGTAATTCGTGTGACTGCATTAACCAGAGATTCATTATTGAGTTCTGTATCTTGGGCATTCGCCAGATACATAGCGTCAATAACGGCCTGTTCAATCTCTGCCCCGGTGTATCCCTCGGTAGTACGGAGTAACGTAGGCATATCGAACGCGGCGATGTCTGCTTTCTGCTTAGCAAGGTGGATCTCAAAAATCTTCTGGCGCTCGGCCACGCTCGGCAGATCAATGAAGAACGCCCGGTCCCAACGGCCAGCTCGCATCAGTTCGGGAGGTAGGGACTGGACTCTATTGGCCGTCGCCACGATGAAGATTTTCTTCTTTCGCTCCTGGAGCCAGTAAAGGAAAGATCCAAGTAGGCGTTTGGATACTTCGTGTTCACCATCGGTATTGCCAAAGAACTTCTCCATCTCATCAATCAACACAACAACTGGTGCGATCTGCTCAATGGTCTGTAATGCACGGTTAAATTGGCGCTCAGTCTCACCGAGATACTTGCTGTAGAAACGGCCCATATCCAAGCGAACCAAAGTAGTGCCAAGTACCCCAGCAGCGGCTTTGGCGGTCAGCGATTTACCACCACCAGGCACACCGGCCAGAAGCACACCTTTCACGGGAAGGTCTTTGTCCCAACCGGCTTTACGAATCCGGAGGAACTCTTTGAGGTTTTCGAGGCCGCCCACGTTGCCAATATCAATAGCCTCTAACACATCAAGACCTACATCACGCAAGATGTGAGCTTTTTCTTTCCGAATCTCTCCCAGATATTCTTCACCCTTGAATTTCAGGTAAGCAGAGTAGGTGAAGACATTTTTCATCTGTGTGTGTGATAACCCAAGGGCATGGTTTGCGATGACAGAACGTTCGTTGCTCTCGAAGACACCGCCCTCTTTCACATTATCTTCACAGGTTTGGAGCAGTGTCAGGATTTCCTGATTACTCATGGCCGGGAGGTCGATGTGATAGACAAACTCTTCATTAAAGACATCTTTGCCAGCGATGATGTAATTGATCCCTTCATTCTCCAGATAAGTCAGGGATGATTTGAGCGCTGGGAGTGTTTCTGGGTTTGCTCGTTGACGGTCGAAGAAAAAAGTGTCGAACACGACAACGCCGTTTTTCGAGGCTTTCTTAGCCTCATCTACCATTGCCTTCATAGTGCCTGGATCTGGCAGCTTCTTGAATGGCATCACGATAAAGTGCTTGCCGACTTTTTTTGCAATTTCAGAGAAAACGCTCTCTGCGCGGCCCAGCTCAAAGGTGCTAACGTTTATGACTGGAAAGGACAACTTGATTGGGATTTCAAGTTTGTCCATTTGCTGTGTAATATCGCTCATCGCCTATCCTTTAAATAAATTTCGGATTGTTCATCACTTCATATCATAATATCACTTTATGATGCTGTAAATATTCAATTTCCAACTCTGTAGCGGTCTACAGAGGATTCAAACAGCTTGACAGATACGTCTACACCACTTGCCACCAGCAGCTCACGCCACTGGCTACAAACCTGCTGTTTTAAGCCAAAGAACTCTTCGTTAACACGGGCATACTCTGCTGCCGAATTGGAGGCGGATCGTTTTAGATCCGGCATCAGTGATTCAACGCGAGACTCTACTTTGTCCAGAGACGAACTAGCAGACGACAAGCTGAACAGCGAGAAGACGCTCCCAAAGTCGAAACCATCATTCAAACCGGCAAAGTCCATGCCTAGATCGATAAACTCTGTTGCCATTGAGTGGTGCAGCGAGCCCACAATGTCACGATGCTCCCCCAGGGCGTTTGCGAAGGCTTTCACAGCTCTTTTCGCATCGTTTATTTCACTGCTGGCCGAGGAGTTGGACATCGACGACATGACGGAAATCCCCTTGTTGTCAGTCACAAGGTCGAGAACTTCCATTGATTGTGCTGACGAAACACTGGAGGAGGCCTCACTGATTTCGCGTAAGGCTTTTTGCCCCATGTCCACCAGTCGCTTATTGCTCTCGTGGAGCCGAGATGCTGCGTCAAGCCTATCCTGAGCTTGGGTGATTCGTTCCAGAGTTTGGCTACCATCAATCGCTTGCTTAACAACCCGAGCAATCAGAGCCTCCTTGAGGCTTTCCCTCTCCCGATGCAAATTTCGTAAATTGCTGTTACAGCCTTTCAGTGCTGACCGTATAACGGCGATGTCCCTGCGAAACTGCCAGAATGTTTTGATTTTTTGCCAGAACCCCAACGATGCGCGCTGCCGACAGAACGCATCGTATTCCCCCCCTTTTTCTTTAACCTGACTAAGGGCACTGGCAATCCTATCCAGGTATTGCTGGTCTTTAGCCAAGTAATTTTGAATCTCTTGTTCCATCCAGTTCCCCCCAAAACTTTCACATGTGAAAGTTCATTCTTGCTTTGTTCTGCTAGTACAAAGTATTTTGCCTCAGTACCACACCTTATCCCCTTCCTGTTCACGCCCATTTTGGGCAATTGCAGGCTCAATTGTTATAGGGTTATAAAGTGACCCTATAATAAACAAATAAAAACGGCATAGCCGATTTACGTTACTCTCCTTTGCTCCTACCCCCGCATAGCGCATTACCAATGCGTGACGAAAAATCCTTCCATTCAGGACTGTTTCGGTAGTGTTCCTGTGTAGTTGTTTGTTCCTGTCCAGTTGATACAAATTGATCGAGAGCGTCCGGGCACGATGAGCAAACCCCCAACCCTTCCACTCGATTTACACGAAGCCAGTGGCATGGTTGACCATTTTCAACACAAGCATGATCATTTGTGCATCCATACCCTATACATTTCGCCGTAAGCATAATCGTCTCCAAGAGTAAATTTACACAATCATAGTATCATTATATGATGCTGTAAACACTAAAAAGAAAGCGGCCAAAGCCGCTCTTACAAAATAGTTGTCCTTTAGCTACTTCTTTACATGAGCTTCAATCATTACCATAGTTATTTCCCTCCCAGAGGGTAAGGCGTGTCGAGTATCCAAGCATCAAAGGATGTTTCGGATCTCCTGATCCAGTAACACCGAATATCATGACCGGCTTACCAGATGCAACCAGCCGCTCAAAATATCACCTCTTTTGGTCTGAAAAACGCCTATTCACGGTTGCATTTTTTAATTCTGTGATAGGATGAAAGTGTAAATTGAAAAGGAGAAATAACCATGAAACATGTACTGAATATCGCGCTGATGGCTATTGTTGTTCTTGGACTGGCTATGCTTGAGGCTACCAACTGGGGTTACGCAGTGCTCGCTATCCCGGTAGTTGTTTGGATCAAACCAGTGCTTAATCTTCTGCACAAACAGCCAGTTCTGGCGGCTGCTTTTTGGGTTCTGGTTGCTGTTTTCGCATGGCAAGCGGCTCTTGCTGGTATCCTGTTCTATGGCGTACTTGCTACCCCTAAAGCGCCAGCTCCAGCAAACACCAATGGCAAGAAAAGCCGCAAAGCCAATCTGATGGGCACGTATAGCTACGACTTTAAAACCGGCGAATGCTTTAGCTAAGACAGGCTCCACGGTTATTTTTCTTCCTCACCCAGAAACAACTTAAAGCCTCTAATTCCACCCTCGCTTAAGTTGGCTTTGGCTATCGTCAGGGGATGGATACTTTCTTGAGGAACGTACATGTCGGCGGACATAACTTCATAAGTGCATTTCGCATCTGATAGGTATCCCTCCAACAGAGCCTCTGCAATGCCGTAGTCTCTCCCCTTCGTCCATGCCTCGGCTTCCTCTTTATCGCCGAGTTTGCCTTTAACATTTTTATCCAACCCGCAAGGCACCAGAGATTCCAGTGGAGATGGTCTTTTTTGAGTGACTCCCTTTACCCAGGATTTAGCGTTCTTCAGCGAATTGAAGTGCTCTTCTAAGCCTTCCCAATCAAATTCGTGAATAAACTGCGGTTCGGGATTCAGGTTCCTTGCAACTTTTTCAGCACACGCTTGATTAAGTGGAAGCAACTTGGCAACAACTTCCCAAACACCCTGGTGTACTCCGCTCCTACGCTTGCCTTCCAAACTGTGGGGGGTGATGTTAGGTTTAATCTCCCGCCTAGCCTTTTCTAGTGCGTTTTCAGTCACTAACTGAGCGATAGCTGACCAGTTGACGCCTGTTTTTATGATGACCTTTTTTCTTGAATTCATGTTGGCTCCAGTTTTCTATTCTTTTCGGGCTAAATTAACCAAATAAGGCTTCCAGTCATTCAGGCATTCTTCTGTAAATTTAGGAGCTTCGTTTTGCGGACATAACCTTACCTTTCCTTATTAATGGATAGTTTGTTCTTCCACAACAATCATCCCGTCAACCAAGCAGATTGTGGCGGGACCGCAGTTACCCAGCACCTCAGCTTTTACTTCATTGTTCAACGCGACATAAAGCCGTCGCGCACCATTGGTAATGCGGATGCCTTTCTGATCGAGTTGTTCAATCATTTCTTCGTAGGTGATTTTTTCATCCATCAGCTCTCCTCAGCAAGAATCTCGTTGATGAGGTTCTTTGCTATCAATCTGGCTTTCAAAGGGACTGCCAGGTTATCAATTCTGTCTCTTTCGTGGGCAACAATGAGTTGCGCCTTCCAAGCGATCCCGGAAAGAGAAGCATCAGGCTCTTTACCTGAGTTTCTCATACATCTTGCGTTTCGGTACGCCGCCAGCCATTCAGGTCTGGCTGAGTTATAACGCCCAAGGCCAGCTTTTCGTTGGAAGCACATTCATCTCACACCTTTATAGATTCACTTTATGATACTGTAAACAATAAAAAGACGCCTTGCAAGACTTTCACATGTGAAAGTTTTCTTGTTTACACCTGCTGAAAGAGCTACGGGTTCAAAGCAAAGGAGATCCTCTCAGAGCGTTCTTTGCATTCGATCCAAAGCGTAAGGGGATTCTTCTCTGTGCCGGTAATAAGACTGGGGATGAGAAACGATTTTATGAAGTAATGATCCCAATTGCAGACCGTGAATTTGCGGCGCACTTGGATAAATTAAAGAAGGAGTAAACGTTATGGCAAGAACTCTTGACCAAATGCTGGCAACAGAAAAGCCTGATGTTGTTGCCAAAGCACAGAAAGCGGCGACTGAAATGTTGCTGAACATCCACCTAGCAGAGCTTCGCTCTCGCATGAAACTCACCCAAGGTGAAATTGCTGCTTCTCTGGGGGTTAAACAACCGACAGTCTCTGATATGGAGAAACCTGGACGAGATCTAAAACTTTCGTCCATTAAGCGCTACGTTGAAGCATCCGGCGGTAAGCTGCGACTCGATGTGGAACTGCCGGACGGCACCCACTACGGTTTTTCTGTTTAACATGCACTACGCCCCGGAGCGGGGCGTATTACTTCTCCTGATCTTCTTCTAGCCGCTTGCGGTATATCTCTCCTGCACGTTCCCTTCCATCTTCGGTTAGCTTAAAAGCCAGCTTTAGAGAAGGGTTCCTGTACTTACTCAATAAACCATTCTCCACCAGCGTGTGGCATGATGTTCTGAAATTCGTTCCATGAATACCGCTATGACGCGATGAGTTGATCATCTCCAGTATTTTCACGCCAGGAACAGGCTGGGCTTTTCCACCAGCCTCAATTGCGTATAGAATGAACAGAACATCCTTCTGCGTTGACGACAGTCTCACGCCGCCCCCCTTATTCATGTCTGATATGAATAAGGCTCCCACAAAAGGAGCCTTATGTAAATCTTATTCATGTGTCACATGATTAAGAGCTAGTTAACGGAGTCTTTTAGCCCCTTACCAGCTTTAAACCCAGGTATCTTGGCCGCAGCGATTTGGATATTCTCACCAGTCTGGGGATTTCTCCCGATTCGCGCAGCGCGTTCCTTGACTTGGAAAGTACCAAAACCAGTGAGCGCCACAGTTCCACCTGCTTTAAGCTCCTCTGTCACTGAGTTGATCAGCGCATTCACCGCAGCTTCGGCCTTTGCTTTGCTAATGTCAGCGTCTTCGGCCACTTTCATAATCAGTTCGCTTTTGTTCATATCGTCCCCTTAGTGCAAATTAATTTGAACAATTCGTTTGTTTTTCAATATTTGAGGATCTACATCCTCAATGTTTTGTGATGTTATAACTACCTTCATATCATGACTAATAGCCAGCGCCAGCACATGATCCAATTCATCGCCTTGTTGATAGCAATGAATTTCGTCTATCAATAACGTTCCATTTTCCGTCGGTTGAAAATAGTCGCTACTGGAGAGCTTTTGTCCTTTTTTTTCCCAATAAAGTTCGATTATCTTGTCGCCCGATTCGTAAGGCAATCCAAGAGCTCTTGTGGCAAGGACACTTTTTCTTGTTCCTGAGCTACCGACCAGTAACGGAATTTTCCCTTGATTAAGAGCTATGCTTATCGCATTTTCTATCCCAGGGTTTCTGCTATCTATATCGGCCACAGCTTCCTGTATTAATTTTCTCATTCTTAACTCCTGCATTCGTGAATAAAATCGACTAAAACTTTGACCATCAGGTACAGCGCATCAAAAACTTAGTCTTTCCTACGCCATTCCCAAGGTGGGGTTCTCTCTGATTCTGGTAACGCCCAAAGGCCTCGCTTATCTGCTTTAGCCTCGGCCTCCAGCTTGAACAGCTCCGGTGTTTTGGCGTACTGCCGGTATACCCACGCACTACCAGAGCGGACCATTTCCGCATTGACCCACTTGCCATCGACATAGAGATTGGCAACCAGGCGGCCATAACGGTCTTTGTCGATTTGCTCCACTTTGATCATTCGACCAAACACCAGATCTGATAAGGCCTGCTTCGCCTTTGAGCCGTATGGCTGCTTTTTCTCTGGGGTATCGATCTCCGCGAGCCTTACTCGATACTGGACCTTGCCACTCCGGCAGTCTTTCCCTGTATCGCAGCTTTGTTCCGTTAGAACTTTGACGGTATCACCATCAGACACCCCCACAACTTTTGCTGTGAAGGTCTCTGCCCACACATGAGGAGCCAGCACCAGCATTGCTGATAGGAACGCTGAAATCCCCATCTTTTTCACAAAACCTAACCTCATAATCACTCCATCCAAATTACTTGTTTTTCCCAGCCGGTAGAGCCTTGGCCCAACAGAGCCTTGTTTCATCCACCTTGCTGTCTACGATTCGACAGGCATCCCAGTTAAGAGATGACCAGTGAGCAATGGCAGAGGCCAACCAGTACCACGGTGCCGTAAACACCGGCTGTCCCCCTTCCTTCGTTTTAAATACCTGGTATCGCACGTTATCCTCCTGTTTGGGTGAGGCTTAGGCCTCGTAATAGAAATTTTTTGTGTCCGGATAGGGTTTAAAGCAATGAGCCGTGGCTCTCCCCAGGGAAAGCACTGTAGCCTTAGCTTCCGGCGCTTCCTCAGTGTCTTCACGAAATTCCCCGCCAAGTTGCTTCACCCATTCGGCAGCGAGCTGCACACCTTCATCAAAGGGAACTTTGTTCTTTTGAAGCACATCCAGATAGGAAAGCAGCAAGCAGTGAGGCGTAATGACGGCGGTGTTCCAATCGGTTGCGAGCCGTGTTTCGTCCGTATCTGCATACCAGCCATCAACCTGATGTTTCAATCCGATCTCGGCCATCATGCCGTGCTTACCGGCGACCTTTCTGCCTTCCTCTACCACATCAACCGGGGCGTCCCAGTAGAGGACTCCCCCGTCCGTTTCTTGGGTCGCACAGGTTGCACCTTGCGGCCAATGCCTCCGTTCCATAACGAGCTCGCAGAGCGTTTGGTTGCCTACAGGAGCCTTGTAGTCCTCATCGAGATTAACCACTATGGTTTCCGGCTCCCGTTCAACCGGTGGCAGGTATCTGGCGACCAGAGGCATTGTCAAAATCACAGCCCCATCCATGTGAAAGGATGTTGGAGCCTTCACTATTCGGTCCATTACCCAGCACCAAGCATGAAGCAACCGATCCTCTACCTTTTCGTCAGCCTCAATCTCTTGAACGAACTGGCTGAAACGAACCTGACTATCCAGAAACAGGCCTGTGCTCTGACACTTATCGCTGATCGTATGAATGAGCTCCGCCTGCTCCAGAAGCATTTCTCGGGTGACTTCCTCCACATCACCAAATGCGTCAAACAACTTTGTCATGTAGTCACGAATTTGCATGTTCTTCCCCCTCGGCATCGAATTGCTTTGCAAGCTCAGGATCACCGGCCCAGCGAAGGGCGTCTCCCATATGCGTGAAAGCGCGTTTATTGTCATCCTGCTTATTCACCCTGACCGGCGTCTTTTGGTCACGAGGCTGTAGTAGCCAGTACCCGGCCTCTTCCTTGATTAGTTCTGCGGCCACCAGCAAGCCGTTCTTCGTTGCAATGATCATCATCAGCTCCCGTGGTTAAGCCAGTAGGCATAGACAGTGATGGCAAGGCCTCCCGCGAGCACAATGACTGCGGCGGTACGCTGGACCCACTTCGATGCACCAAACCGCGCCAGGTGTCCCCCCAGGAACTGGAAAGGTGCCGTCTTTCCGATAGCGCGAATCACCCAGGTGATTGCCAACAGAAGGATGGCTGTGGCCGGGTATATACCAACCCCTAAGAGATTCATCTCTCCGACCGCGAACTGATAGATGAATGCCAACAGCATGGCTACCGCAGTCAATACGGCTACAACCTTGGTCCCGTTTCGCCAGTCCCACGCTCTACGTGCGTCACTGGTAAAAATCACCATCGAGACAAGGAACGGCATAAATGGCAGGTTCATGCTGGTGGGTTTATCCATGAATGCGTCAAGACCCACAAACATGGCCGTCATCACCACATAGAACAACAGGGCGGGGACAAGCATGTCGCGTAAAGACCGAACCTGGTTGGCGTTCGCATTTTGAGTATTCGTCGTCATTGTGTTTGCCCCTTCAACATTCCCCATAGCTGACGGTGAAGATCAGCGATTACCTTGTACGTCCCCTTCACTGCTGGATGCTCAAGGGTCTTGAGCATCCACAAAGCAATAAACAGGCTGGAAAGCAGTGCCACCACCAACTGGATGTTGTGGCTACTCAAATAGACGGCATAGCCGTTTAGGCAGGCACTCAATAGCAACCAGACCCTGGCCGTCATCAGACCCCAGCGGTGATAGGTCACGAGCAGGTAGGCTGTTACGACAGAACAGAGTGTCATTGCACCAGAAGTGGCTAGGTAAACGACCCATGTACTGGCCTCGCCAGTGACGTAAGTGCCACCAACGGAGAAAGACAAGCCAAAGATCCAAATTGCTGCATTCCGGAGTAGGGCATCAACAATGATGTAACTAGCAGCGAGATTGATAATTCCACGTTTTAGCATTGCCCTCTCCTATAAATCTTGACAGCCGATAAAGAACAGTGGCTGGTAGTCTGGGACCTTCACGAGTTGCTGCTCTTCATCGACTTCAAAACCGTTATGCTTGAACCAGGCAACAGCCATCTTGTTGACAGAGACGATTGCCTCACCAGTGGCCTTGTTCAGGGCCTTTGACGTCGCTGTCTGCTGATAACGATAAATTTCAGGAGGGACCGCAAGAGCGAATGCTGTAGTGGCTTTTACAGGGCACGTAATTGCCATCACTCGAAGGTATTCATGCGTCATTGTGTCGAACCGGGTGTGGGCCATCACGCGCTCTTCGACATCAACATCCTGAACATCGGCGTAATAGTTCTCCTCTGCTAAGCGCAGCTCATCAGGAATGTTGCGAGAGAACCTTTCCCTGCTCGGGGTTACAGTCCTCATCACCGCGTCGAGATTGGCATTAACCCAGTCAACCCAGAGTGGAGACTCTCTATCTATCCAAGTCCCATCAGATAGCTTCTGGAGCAGCCATTGGCGACCGGATACCAAACCGATCAGAACGCTGACAGGAACCCAGTCACGCTTTCCAATAGCAAAACCGTTCACATCACCGATGTAGTAAAAGTAGAAGTGCCCCTGCTTGGCTTCGCCATAGTCAAATTCTGCTTCCTGCGCCAAGTGCGAGTTTTTTTTACCTTCCCTATTGAGGAGGTGAGTATTAAGTTCGCTGGGATATTCTGGGAGGGTCGAAGGCCCAAGAATTGGAGGCCTCTGCCTTACAAATGGATCTTCCTCAGGCCACTTGGAATGCACCTGGTAGTAGAGTCGCATCAGGAAGTCATCCTGTGTAGCAAGATGCCCTATGTGCCATTCACACTGCGACAATAAGGTGGTCTTGCTGGCTATGGCTTCGACCAGTTCCCGATGCTCATCAAGACGTTTGGCAATGTTTCTCGCGTAGTTGAGCTTTTCCACCGGCATGTAGCCAAACTGACGAGCTCCCTGATGAATTAGGCTTTTAATCATGTCTCACTCCCTTGGAATATTTCTCCAGCTCAGCTTTGAGCCTACTATTTTCATTTGTTGCTTCCATCAGCTTCTCCCGGTACTCCTTGAGCTTCTGTTGCGAATGCCAGGATTGTCCATTCGATACTGACTTCGTGATGGCGGCGACCTCATCCGGCGTTAACCGGGTGAGCTGCTCTTCCGGGTAGATCAGGATGGTGTTGCTGTCCCAATCAAACCCAGCATGAATTGCTTTCACCCCTACGGTAGGGGTTCCACCGATCCCTCCAGGCTGGTGGATGACTAACCTCAAAGGCGCTGAGGCCTTGTGAGGATGAAGGCTATCGAGAGCCTCTTTTGCTTCTTGTAACTCCATAGGTTCACCTCATAGTGAAATCAGGCCCCGGAGAGCCTGACTTTCACATGTGAAAGTTTTATTGGTTCGCTGAGTCGTCTTGTTGCGACTCAATCATCATTTTTCGCATCACCGCCATGATGGCTTGAGCTGGTTGAGCACCACCAAGCAACTGACTCTTACCTGTCTGGTTGTCTACAACAAAGGTGGCTGGAGTACCATTAACGCCGTAACTCTTGGCTTTCTGGATGTCAGCTTGAACTTTATCTTCGTACTTGCCAGAGCTGAGGCACTCACGAAAAGCACCCAGATCAGCTCCTACACCAGTGACCACGGAAGCAAGGTCTTCAACGCCTCGCCCATTACCTTGGGAACGCTGAAAAACATCATTAACAAAAACCCAAAAACCACGATTGCCCTTCTGCTCAGCAATACATTCAGCGGCCAGAGCTTCCTTGTGAGCAGCCGGGTTATGGAAGTCGAGGGGCATGTGCTTCCACTGCCAGTTCACATTTCCTTTACTGGCATCCACAATCTGTTTTGGTGTGTCATGAAATTGCTTGCAGTACGGACACTCCAAATCAGAAAACTCCACCAGCGTGAATCGGGCACCAAGGTCCCCATAGATGTGCTTGCCATCCTCAACCTTTTCGGGAGCCCCCTCAAACTGAGCATACTTTTGATCGATGTCCGATTGCTGTTTTTGCTCGACAAACTTGTTGATGCTTGCCGCCACAGCTGCATCAAACTCGGCTTTGCTCTTGAAAGTGACGCCTTCGCCATCCTTCACCTGGTTCACTGTGGATTTCACGCTGGCGATTTCTTGCGCCAGCTCCTGCTCTTTCATGAACTGGTAAATGCCGAAACCGGTTCCTACGAGCCCCAAAAGAATGGCGGCAATAACCCCGAGGTATAGTGTTTTGGTGCTTTGTTCTGTCATGTCAAATTGCTCCTATTAGTAAACTTTCACAGCGCTGAGTTCTTGCACGAACGAGCTGGCTTCGAGCTTGGCTCGTTGAGTCAGTCTCCGGATGATGTCTTCGGTTGGTGTGTAATCCACTAGGCTGGTCTGGTGAATGACGTCTCGCGCCACTGAGTTCAAACTACCCAGCCCATCAATCAAACCAATCTCTTTGGCCTGCTCACCATTCCAGAGCAATCCAGAAAACACCTTTTGGTCGTCTTTCAGTCTCTCCCCCCGTCCAGCCTTCACTCGCTCGATGAACTGCTGGTGGGTTTTTGATAGAACTCCTTCCCAGAAAGTCTTCATATCAGCGGTAAGAGGGGAGAAAGGATCGAGAAGTGCTTTGTGCTCTCCGGAGGTGATAGCCCGTCGCTCAATACCGAGCTTGTCCATCAAGCCGGTAAAACCGAACCCGGAGCTGATAACGCCGATAGAACCAACCAGACTGGCGCGGTCTGCATAGATTTCATCCGCCGAAGAGGCGATGTAGTAACCGCCTGAGGCACCAATGTCATCAATGATGGCGTAAACCTTTTTCTCCGGATGCAGAGCTCGCTGCGCCTTCACCTCCTCATAAATCCGTCCAGCCTGAACAGGGCTACCTCCTGGGCTGTTTATGCGAAGAACGACCGCTTGAGAGTTAGGGTTGTCGAATGCAGCCTGAATGGACGGAATAAGATGGTCCGCGTCTGCCAGCGTTCCTGCTGCAATCTCGCCACGGATGTTGATGTAGGCGGTATGGGGAGCAGCTGCTTTGGCGCTTTGCCAAGGCATTCCACCTGGATTGGAAGCTAGGATGATGAAGCCGACTATAAGAAGCACGAAGCCTGATGCACGAAGTACACGCAAGATTGTCCGCCAGCGGCGATCTTTTACTTGCTCTTTGTGAAGAGTGAACATGTATTTCTCAATGAGTTCTCTCTCCCAGGGGATTTCTTTGTTTTCTGCCATTAGTCGTTCCTTTTGCATGTTTCAATAATCTGTCCCCAGAATTTTTCATCAGTGCTATCAGCCCGATCTTTGACTTTCTGGTAAACAAGGTTGCTGTTGAGCTGATGCTCACGACAGAACTGAGCAATATTGCTATAGGTTCTATCCTGGTAGGTGAAGGGTTTTCCTTTACCTTTTTTCTTTGAAAGGATGAGTTTCCACTCATCATTGGTGAGTTTTTCTGCGGTCTTTTCGGTATCCGCAATGCGTCTCCGCACTGTAACCGGATCAAGTCCATGTGCTCTGGCTATATTGGCTATGCAATTGAATTTCCGACCATCAATCATGACAGTAGGCAAATCACCAGAAGCAGCTTCCTTGAACCGGAACCCTCTGTAACCAGGTTTGAAGATCCCTGGAGCAAGTTGTTCACGGAACTCTATTGCCTGTTCTGACCGAACAAATTTGCTGTCGATCTTGCTCAGCATGTATTTGGCCCGAGCTATCACTTGGTAGAGAGTCTTTTCCAGGAGCATGGCATCAGCAGCTCGACTCGGAAGACCAATATCGTCTTCTTGCTCGATACCCAGCATTTCTGCATGGCTGGAGCCTTCGGGATGTCGAAAACACCCGTCATACTCAAAAAGAAAGGAGGCCAAACCTCCTCTCAGCTTTGCTTTGAACCGGGTATTGGCCGCATTCTCTGGCGTTGGAGCCAGAGAGGATATTTCAATCCCTAATTTGAAGGCCAACGCTCGCAGTTCTTCCTCTCCAATCCTGCAACCGGGCTGCATGATCTTAACCAGAGCAGATTCATCACCGCCGCGTTCTTTAAGCTCAGCCAAGAGATAGGGAGCTCGTACTAACCCCATAAGCTCAAGCTCCCTGAATCGCGTGGATCACAAGCTCACAGAGCTTCCCGTAAACAGGTGCAATACAGAGTGAAGCCATCACCATACCAAAGGCTTTCGACGGGGCTTCTTTAGCGAATTTAGTCAGCCACGGCATCATGCCGCATAAAGCTGCAACCATAGCGCCAGACATACCCAGGGAAGGGAAAGCAAGCGCTTGGGCCAGAATGAAGATACACTGGGCGTATGCCGCATGGGTCATCGCTTTTTTATCTTCTACTGTGAATTCCACAGCATCTACGTTTTTGATTTTTTCCATCACATTTTCCTCATGCAACATTAGGTTTTCCGAAAAATTTCTCATACACTTCGAGGTCAAAGGCCAACATAGTCTTTGCTGCCTTTTCGCTGAGCTGGTGGAGACTGAGCATCTGAACTTTGTTAGTACCAGTCACTTGCAGGTCAACTGCGAACCAGGTTCCACCTTCGGCTACTGCTAGAACTTGTATCGCCCAAGGTTTATCAAGTCTTTCTGCCGGGGTAAGCATGTTCGATACTTTTGCAACCGTCGCGGTTGAACCTACCCAGTGCTTGTCGAACGCAATGACGTTCAACGTTTCAAAAGCATTCTTCGCAGCCTTGAAACGACTCTGTACAGCATCTTGTTGCTTCCAAGCCAAGAACTGGAGAAGGGTTATTCCACCAGCCATAAGGGTGATAAAGCTCAACCCATTAGCGGCAGCTACAACTGTTGCCATCAGGGACCCCAACATGACTAAGCGGTTATGTTTAAGTTGAGCCACGATTCACCTCCTATGCCAACCAGCGTACAGGACTTTCTTAAAATGCAACCCCGCCTAACTGCCCAATTCGGGCAACTGTTTTTTCACAAAAAAAACTTTCACATGTGAAACTTTCCGCCACAGGAACAGGAGGGTTTTACCTGACCAGAACGGATCGATAGGTAGCGGTGCCACAGCTTGACCACTTCTTTTTCACTGAGAAGGGTTGTTTTGATGTAACGGACTTTATCTCCGTCTGCTGTTTCCACAACGGTTCGGACATAGCCGTATTTCGCAACGGGCACTTTGTACTTGTGTGACAGAATTACCTGATAAACAGAGAGCTGGATAATGTCTGACTCATAGATGTGGTTTATCTGACGTAGCTTTGTGTCTAGGGGGATGAGAATTCCTCTCTTTGTTTGGTACACCTGATCAACCCTGCCGTGCATTGGCACTGGCAGAGTGGTTGATACATCCTGCTCGGACAGAAACAAAGTGGCTGAGCGTAGCTCCGGCGGCATGTTCTCTGATTTCCACCACGCCCATGTGTCTCCAATACTGCGCTTGCGCCACTGGTCCACTTTCGCAATGACGAAAGGGGCGATGATCAGGACGAATATCCAGAGAACTGCCTTCATGACTACCTCCGGCCCCTAAACCACTCAGGATGATTAGTTACATCCATGCCTTTAACCTGCGATGAGAATGCCAACACCTCTTGGCTCGTCAGGACGGTCTTAGGAGCCCGAGCAATGAAAGGCCTCAACAATCCAGAACCGGCGTAAATGTTGATTACCATGTGCAATCGCTCTGCTGCCCCTGACACTCTTCGCCAGCTCCGGTAGGTTTCCGTTGATTTGGCATAGCCGACCAAGGCCGGAGCCAGCGTATCGGACTCCTTAGCATTCAATTTTCCTTTTGCAGCCTTTGATACGAACTCAGCGATCACCGAAGCCAGCATGTCGGAGGTAAGGTGAAGGGGTAGTTTTATGGTGTCGA
>Ga0208645_1000100_pt1 | contig 133797 bp, 153 predicted proteins | sample VirMetDEL_Sep_01_FD_184519 | JGI IMG/M metagenome (GOLD analysis project Ga0208645, IMG submission 184519) | Aqueous microbial communities from the Delaware River and Bay under freshwater to marine salinity gradient to study organic matter... | ecosystem: Environmental > Aquatic > Marine >...
TGCAACTGGGCATCGACCCGATCCACCTGGGCATCATCATGGTGGTGAACATGGAGATCGGTTTGATCACGCCACCGGTGGGGCTGAACCTGTTCGTCACTTCGGCGGTGACGGGGATGCCGCTGACGGCGGTGATCCGCGCAGCGATGCCGTGGCTGATGCTGCTACTCAGCTTCCTGATGGTGATTACCTACATCCCGGCTGTGTCCATGGCCCTGCCGAATCTACTCGGCATGTAAGGATTCAAACGAACGCTGCTACTTCGGTACCCTGTGTACCCACTCCGCCCGGCCTTGTGCCGGGCTTTTTTCTTCATGTCGACGTATCCATGACGCTGCCATATTGGCTCGGCATGTGCCAGGCAGGGCCTCAAGACCATGGTCTTAGAGCGGTAAGACCATGGTCGAATGGCCTCACGAAGGGGCGGGGGATACAAAATGCACCATACAAAAACAACTCCCCGTCGAGGTGATTTCATGAGTGCTGCGTCTCTTTACCCTGTGCGTCCCGAAGTGGCCGCGCGGACACTGACCGACGAGGCCACCTACAAGGCCATGTACCAACAGTCCGTGGTCAACCCCGAGGGTTTCTGGCGCGAACAGGGCAAGCGGATCGACTGGATCAAGCCCTACAACAAGGTCAAGCAGACCACCTTCGATGATCACCACGTTGACATCAAGTGGTTCGCCGACGGCACCCTGAACGTCTCGTACAACTGCCTCGACCGTCATCTGGAAGAGCGTGGTGACCAGATCGCGATCATCTGGGAAGGTGACGATCCGTCCGAGCACCGGGAAATCACCTACCGCGAGCTGCACGAGCAAGTGTGCAAGTTCGCCAACGCCCTGCGTGGCCAGGACGTGCACCGCGGCGACGTGGTGACCATCTACATGCCGATGATTCCGGAAGCCGTAGTGGCCATGCTGGCCTGTGCGCGCATCGGCGCTATCCACTCCGTGGTATTCGGTGGCTTCTCGCCCGAGGCACTGGCCGGCCGCATCATCGATTGCCAATCCAAGGTGGTGATCACTGCTGACGAAGGGCTGCGTGGCGGCAAGAAGGTGCCGCTCAAGGCCAACGTCGACGACGCGCTGACCAACCCCGAGACCCGCAGCATCCAGAAGGTCATCGTGGTGCAGCGCACCGGTTCCGAAATCAAATGGAACCAGCATCGTGACATCTGGTACGAAGACCTGATGAAGGTTGCAGGCAGCGTCTGTGCACCCAAGGAAATGGGCGCTGAAGAGGCCCTGTTCATCCTCTACACCTCCGGTTCCACCGGCAAGCCCAAGGGCGTGCTGCACACTACTGGCGGCTACCTGGTGTACGCCTCGCTGACCCATGAGCGCGTGTTCGACTACCGTCCGGGCGAAGTCTTCTGGTGCACCGCTGACATCGGTTGGGTCACCGGCCACACCTATCTGGTCTATGGGCCGCTGTCCAACGGTGCCACCACCGTGATGTTCGAAGGCGTGCCGAACTATCCGGACGTTTCGCGCGTCGCCAAGATCGTCGACAAGCACAAGGTCAACATCCTTTACACCGCCCCGACCGCCATTCGCGCCATGATGGCCGAGGGCAAGGCCGCAGTCGAAGGCGCCGATGGTTCCAGCCTGCGCCTGCTCGGTTCGGTTGGTGAGCCGATCAACCCGGAAGCCTGGCAGTGGTACTACGAGAACGTCGGTCAGAGCCGTTGCCCGATCGTCGACACCTGGTGGCAGACCGAAACCGGTGCCTGCCTGATGACCCCGCTGCCGGGCGCTCATGGCCTCAAGCCGGGCTCCGCTGCGCGTCCGTTCTTCGGCGTACAGCCGGCGCTGGTGGATAACCTGGGCAACATCATCGAAGGCGCTGCCGAAGGCAACCTGGTGATCATCGACTCCTGGCCGGGTCAGGCGCGTACCCTGTACGGCGACCATGACCGCTTCGTCGACACCTACTTCAAGACCTTCCGTGGCATGTACTTCACCGGTGACGGTGCGCGCCGCGACGAAGACGGCTACTGGTGGATCACCGGCCGCGTCGACGACGTGCTCAACGTATCCGGCCACCGCATGGGTACTGCCGAGATCGAGAGCGCCATGGTCGCCCACGCGAAAGTCGCCGAGGCCGCAGTAGTCGGTGTACCGCACGACATCAAAGGGCAGGGCATCTACGTCTACGTCACCCTGAATGCGGGCGAAGAAGCATCGGAACAACTGCGTCAGGAATTGCGCAACTGGGTGCGCAAGGAGATCGGCCCGATCGCCACGCCGGACGTGATTCAGTGGGCGCCGGGCCTGCCGAAGACCCGTTCGGGCAAGATCATGCGCCGTATCCTGCGCAAGATCGCTACCGCCGAATACGATTCCCTCGGCGACATCTCCACGCTGGCCGATCCTGGCGTGGTACAGCACCTCATCGACACGCATCGTCAGATGCAAGCCGCCTGCGCCTGATCGGTAACGGCAAACGAAAGCCCCGCCTGGCCACAAGCCCGGCGGGGTTTTTCATTTCTGCGTTTCGAACATTTCCGCGTCTTGATCGTTCTTGTATTTAACTTGTACATGAATAAATCTTTGTACAATTTTTTCAGGTGTGCATAATGCCTCAGTGCCACCACACGTGGCCTGACTTCTCTTGCTTCAGCGTTCTCGTTGTCCAGCCCCGTCCCAGGTGGGCGCTGTTTTCGTGCGCCCCCATTTTCTGAATCCAGAGGTTCTGCATGTTTGCCAATCTCAGCATGTCCCAGAAGCTGTATGCGGGTTTCGGTGTTGTCCTGCTGGTCATCGTCGGCCTGGTACTGTCCACCTGGCGGGGGTTCGACCAGGTCGACAGCACGGTGAAAAAGAACATCCATACCTACACCGTGATCAACGAATCGGCCTCTTTGCTGACCAGCCTGGTCAACATCGAGACCGGCATGCGCGGCTTCGTCATCACCGGGCGTGAGCAGTTTCTCGTGCCGCTGACCGAGGGCGAGGGCAGCTTCCAGCGGCACCTGACGCAGTTGCGTCAACTGACCGCTGATAACCCGGCTCAGCAGCGTCGCCTTGAGCAGCTGCAGGGTTTGCACGATCAGTGGCTACGTGAGGACATCAACGACAGCGTCGAACTGCGCCGCCAGGTGTCGAGCGGGACGAAGAGCCTGGATACGCTCGTCGAGCTGATTGCCGCTGGGCGGGACAAGGTGAAGATGGACACCATGCGGCAGCTGCTGGACGCTGTGCAACAGGATGAAAGAGTGTTGCTCGAACAGCGTACCGACGCCATGAACGGCGCCAAATCGATGTCACTGAGCATCCTGCTGCTGGGCGGTTTGCTCGCCACCGTGCTGTCCATCAGCGTGGCATTCGCCATGTCGCGTAGCATCGCCGGACGCTTGCAGCAGGCGGTCGAGGTCGCGCGCAGTATTGCCGAAGGCCGTCTCGACTCGAGGATCGAGCGTGGTGGGCGCGATGAAATCAGTGTGCTGCTCGATGCCTTCGCCACCATGCAGGATCGCCTGCGCGACATGATCGGCCAGATTCGCGCCGGTGCCGGACAACTGGTGGCCTCGGCGCAGAGCATTTCCAGCGCGTCGAGCCAGCTGTCGGTTTCCGCGCAGGAGCAATCACAGGCTGCGTCGAGCATGGCGGCCACGGTCGAGGAGCTGACCGTGAGCATCAACCACGTGGCAGACAACGCCAACGAGGCGCATGGCCTTTCCAGTGAATCCGGACGGCAGTCGGCCGACGGCGGTGCGGTGATCCAGGAGACGCTGGGTAGCATGCAGCGTATTGCCGATACGGTGCAGGGCGCGGCCACACAGATCGCCGAGCTGGGTCAGCACTCTGATCAGATCTCTTCCATCGTCAACGTGATCAAGGAAATCGCTGACCAGACCAACCTGCTGGCCCTCAACGCAGCCATCGAGGCGGCACGGGCTGGTGAGCAGGGGCGTGGTTTCGCCGTGGTGGCCGACGAGGTGCGCCTGCTGGCGCAGCGCACGGCTAACTCCACCCAGGAGATCACCGAGATGATCAAGAAGATCCAGACCGGCACACGCAACGCGGTGAGCAACATGGAAGTCGGCGTGCAGCAGGTCAACGGTGGTCTGGTGCAGGCTGGCCAGGCGGGCGATGCCATCGTCAGCATCCGTGCAGCCTCCGAGCGCGTCGTTGGCGTGGTCGATCAGATTTCTATGGCCCTGCGCGAGCAGACCGTCGCCAGTCAGGACGTGGCACGCAATGTCGAGCGTATCGCGCAGATGTCGATGGAAAACAGCGAGGCGGTCAGCGATACCTCGCGAACGGCGCACGACCTGCAACAGCTGGCTGTATCGCTGGACAAGAACGTCGCGTTCTTCCGTTTTTGACTCACGCTGAACACGCTGGACTGCACATGCCTGAACGAGGAGAGTGAAATGCTGATCGATACCGCGAGCCGCAGTGACTTTCCGCAACCCTTTCGCCCTCTGGGCTGTCGCGAATGTCGCGACAGCCCAGCGCTGGGGTTCGACTTCACCATGGCCTTCCAGCTGATTCTCGACGTTCAGGAGCAGCGCCCGTTTGCATACGAAGCACTGGTACGGGGCGTCGATGGCGAGTCGGCACAGCAGGTGCTGGGACGGGTCAACGACAGCAATCGCTATCGCTTCGACCAGGCATGCCGGGTCAAGGCCATCGAGCAGGCGGCCAGCCTGAGGCTGCTCGATATTCCCGACTGCCTGCTCAGCATCAATTTCCTGCCCAACGCTGTATACCGCGCCGAAACCTGCATTCGCGCGACGCTGGAGGCGGCCAGGCGTTTCGCCTTTCCGCAGGAGCGGTTGATGTTCGAGGTGACCGAGGGTGAGCGGATTCACGACCCCGAGCACCTCAAGCAAATCTTCGCCGAGTACGGGCGCCAGGGGTTCACCACCGCCATCGACGATTTCGGTGCCGGCTATTCGGGCCTCAACCTGCTGGCCACCTTTCAGCCGCATATCCTCAAGCTGGACATGGCCCTGACCCGTGGCATTGACCAGGATGACGTGCGTCAGGCCATCGTCGCCGGCATCGTGCTGGTGTCGCAGCGACTGGGCATCCGCATCATCGCCGAGGGCATCGAAAGTGCGGGGGAGCGTGATGCCTTGCTCGGTCTGGGCATTCGCTACATGCAGGGTTTCTTTTTCGCCAGGCCACAGGTCGACAGGCTCTGCCTACCTTGAAGCACCAACGAAAAACGCCCTGATGATCAGGGCGTTTTGGTTTGTGTGGCGAGGCTTCAGAGTGCGCCGAACACCTTCTTCGCCAGGCTGGTAGCGGCAGCGGCCGGGTTTTGACGGATGCTCTCTTCCTGCTTGGCGATCATCTCGAACAGGCCGTCCAGCGCTTGTTCGGTCACGTAGCTTTCCACCGTGCTGCTCTTGGCGTCGACCACGCCGAAGCTGGCGGCCTGGCCGGCGAAGGCGTTGTACTGCTGCGCCAGGCCGACCTGGTCGGTGGCCTGCTTGACGATGGGCAGGAACTTGGCGCGAATCTGCTCGCGGCTGCTCTTGTTCAGGTACTGGGTAGCCGAGTCCTGTGGGCCACTGAGAATCGACTTGGCGTCGGCCACGGTCATCTTCTTCACGGCATCGACCAGCAGCGCCTGCGCCTGCGGCACGGCGGCCTCGGCGGCCTTGTTCATGCTCGCTTCGAGTTGATCGACCTGGGCGCCCATGCCCATCATCTTCATGGTCTTGGCGGCTTTGCCGAGTTTGCCGGGCAGTTCGATGCGCACGTCCGGGTTGTTACTGAAGCCGCCGGGCGCGCCCAGTTGCTTGACGGCCACCTGGGCGCCCTGGATCAGCGCGTCTTTCAGGCCGCCACTGGCGTCCTGCTGGCTCAGGTCGGAGAGGGACAGGGCGAAGACGTTGGCCGAAAGCAGCAGGCCAGCGGCAAGAGTGGTGAGGCGCAGCATGGTGTTCATCCTTGCATCGGGGGGAAATGATGTGAGCTTAACGGAGTCTGCCGCACTGGCAAGCCAACCGATGGGCGTGGATGGGCAGCGCGCGCGGCTATGGCTATGATCAGCGCAATGAATTCACCGCTTCCTCTCCGAAATTCTTGCCCTCCGGGTGCCTGCGACTGCCAGCGCGATGAGTTGCTGGGCGTGCCGGGCGCAGACACGCGCGTGCTGTTGCTGACGCGTAACGAGGAGCAGCGCCTGCTCGAACGCCTGGAGAGCCTGCAGAGCCTGGAAGACCTCGAGCGCATGCAGAAACGCATGTTCGAGCAATTGGGCATTCGCCTGCATATCGAGCCGAGCCACGGCGAGGTACGCAGCATGCGCGGTATCCATATGCACTTCGATGCTCATCCGGGGTTGTGCCGCAAGACCCGGCAGAGTATTCCGGCAGCGATCCGACGGGCCATGGAGAAACGGCCGGAAATCGCCTGGCGCCTGCTTGACGCTAACGATTTGTTCAGCGGCCTGTGAGCCTCAATCCTGTCTCGCCTTGTGCAATGCCAGGCGATAGGCCTCGACCAGTTCCAGCAATAAAGCATTGGCCATTTCCGATTGTGCCTGGCTCGGCTGGCTTCTGAGCAGCTTACCCAGGCGAGCGGCCTGGTATTCGGCGGTGGCCTGGTGTTGGCAGGGCTCATCGCGGCGGGGCAAAGGCAGCGTAAAGCCCTGGCGGGGCAAAGCATAACGTCTGATGGTCAGGTTCATCGCTTGCATAGGTTTAGCAGAGGGGCGTTTGCAGGTCATCGGTCTTGCTCTCCAGGCGCCGCTTCGAAGAGTAGGCTGATGCCTTTTCGCTCCTTGCTGATCAGTCTCTGGCGCATATGCTCGATCAATTGACGAGCTGTCGAGGTAATCCCTTTGTGTGGCGGCGTAAGGGCATGCAGGATCGTTGGGCAGGGTTGCTCGCCGAGGCAGGCGCGTTGCAAGCGTTGCTCGATTAGATCTTCGCTGCAGGCATAGAGCGGTACGTATGCTAGCCCCAGTCCGGTTCGCGCTGCCTTGAGCAGCGTATTGGTGTTATCGGCCAGCAGTGCCGGCTGATGGATATCGCGCAGGCCGGCTTGCAGCTTCCAGGGCCTTGGCAGGGTGTTAGTACCAAGCGTCAGCAGGTGTTCGTCACTCACTTCGTTGAGGTTTTTAGGGTTGCCAAGTCTGGCGAGCAGGGCGGGTGTGCCGACGATCACCATGGTCAGCTCTGCCAGCGGTCGGGCAACCAGGGTGCTGCTGTCGGTGGGCACCTCGTCGAGGCTCAATGCCAGATCCAGACGCTGGGCGGCGAGATCCAGCGAACCGTCCTCCAATGTCAGTGCGAACTTCACCCTGGGGTGGTTGCGCTGGAAGCTGGCCATGGTATTGAGCGTCCACTCCGATAGCGAACTAGGCGCCGCCACTCTGATCAAGCCGCTGGCCGTATTGTTGGTCTCCAGTGCGCAGAGTAGTGCGGCCTCCATGGAGCTGATCATGTCCAGAGCGTGGCGATAGATCTGTTCGCCAATGGTGGTCATGGAGAACAGGCGGGTGTTGCGATTGAGCAGTTGCACGTTGAGCACTCGCTCCAACTGGGCGATGCGCCGGCTCAAGCTAGACTTGGCCACACCAGTGCGGTCGGCGGCTCCAGAGAAGCTACCGGCCTCGACCACTTGCACGAACCAATAGAGATCACCCAGCACTCTGGCGGCCATGTTGGTCTGCAGTTGCTGTTTTCGGTACGTAGTGTTCGATCCGTGTGAACGGTCATTCATTCAGCTTCCCCCGGCAATGCGCTATCTTATGCGCCGCTCCGAACACGGGCTTTTGCTGGAGCGGACGAAGGTTTTGCTTGAGGGGATTGCTACCGGTTTCCTCACACCTGGAAGGGAAACGAGTAGTCATGTTCGCGAGCAAAGAAGCCGTTCAGAGTCCGTTGATTCTGGTGATTGACGATATGCCGGAAGCGCTGCAAACGCTGCTGCAGCAGATCCGAGCCCAGGGCTGGCGTCTATCGCTGGCCAGCGAGGCCCGGCAGGGGCTGCAACGTGCCCTGGCTCTGCGCCCCGATCTCATCGTGCTCGACGTGCGCATGCCGCAAATGGATGGCTTCACCCTGTGCCGTCTGTTGCGCGAGGCACCGGCTACGCGCAATACGCCGATCATCTTCCTGACCTCGGCCGGGAGCCTCGAAGAACGTCTCGAAGGCCTGGAGATGGGCGGGGTCGACTACGTGCTCAAGCCTTTCGAAGCAGCCGAAGTCATGGCGCGCATTCGCATTCACTTGCAGCTGTCGCGTACCGGGCAACCGCAGGGGGCGATCAACAATCCGCTCGAACCGGCGGATGAAGAGGTGGTGATTCTGCAGGCCGCGATGCGCCTGATCGCGCAGAATCTGGCGGATCTGCCTTCGCTGGCCGAGATCGCCCGCAAGGTTGGCACTCATGACAAGCGTCTATCGGCGATCTTTCGTCAGCATCTGCAGACCACTGTCTTTGCTTACGTCCGCGAGGCACGCCTGCGCAAGGGCCAGGAGTTGCTGGCTGGTAGTGGCATTAGCGTGCAGGACATCGCCGAACTAATCGGCTTTCGCAGCGCCTGCAACTTCACCACGGCGTTCCGTGAGCGTCAGGGCATGACGCCCAGTCAATTCCGCCAGCAGATGAGAGAGCCGAGTTGAGCGGGGCGATGCCCAGCTGGAGCATTTGTCTACTGCTTGCGCTGCTGCTGATGCAGCAGGCGCTGGCGGCAGATGGCAGGCCGTCCTGCCACCTCGACGGTGAGGTGCCGATCCGGGTGTTGGAAGACGCCTCTCGCGAGCTGGGTGTGGAACAGGTGCTGGCTGCGGACGAACAGGATTTCTGGAGCCTGCCGCCAGGCTCTTTTCCGATCGAGTTCAGTCACTCTGCCTTCTGGTTGCGATTCACCCTCAGCGCCCTTGTGGATGCCTCCTGTTCCAACTGGTTGAGCGTAGGCGAGCCCCGGCTCAACGATGTACAGGTCTATGTGCAACGTGGCAACGAGATGAGTCGGATGCACGCGGGACGTGACTATCCCATCGAGCAATGGCCGACCCGCACGCGTACACCGCTGTTTCCGTTGGTGCTGGAGGAGGGCGAGCAGGTCGAGGTGCTGGCGAGGGTGACGACTCGCGGCGTGCTGATGATTCAGCCGCGCCTGTGGGGCGAACTGGAATTACTGCAGAACAGCCCGGAACTGTACATGGCGGATGGCCTGGTTTTCGGTATCGTGCTGCTGATCGTGCCGTTCAGCCTGATCGTCGGCTTGCAGATCCGCTCCGGGCTGCTGGTGATCAATGCCCTGGCGATCCTCGCCTACGTGATGCTGGCTTGCGTCGCCAACGGTTACCTGTTCTACCTGCCGAAGATCCTGCCCTACAGCAGTGAGGTCAGCAGCCTGATGGGCTGCACGGCCCTGCTGTTGTTCATGTCGTACCTGTATGTGCTGTTCAAGGTGTGGCAGATGTCCGGGTTCTGGCGTTCGCTGCTCATGATCAGTGCGCTGCTGCTAGGAGGCCTGCTGTTGTCCGGGGTGCTGCTCGACTACACCGTCACCCGCGGCCTGTTCAGTGAGTTGCGCTGGGTATTCTACGTGCTGGTGCCGCTGCTCTGCCTGGCCGCCTGGCACAGTGGCCTGCGACCAAGCTGGCTGGCCTGGTCGCTGAGTGGTTTCTTCACCCTGCAGGCACTGGCGCGTTATGTCTTCGGCATCAGCGATGCCGCGTGGCAGTACGGCGAGGACTCTCTCGGGCTGGCCTCCAGCCTGCCCGGTGTGCTGTTGCTGGTTTGCACCCTGATCATGGAGTTTGCCCAAAGCCGGCGCCGCGAGCGCCTGGCCCTGGCCGAGTTGGATGCCCAGCGCAACGCCGAGCATGAGCGTCTGGAAAACACTGTGGAGCGGCGTACCGAGCAGTTGCGCGAATCCTTGCGTGCGCGTAGTTCGCTGTTGGCACGCATCACTCATGATCTGCGTTCGCCGCTGTCGAGCATCATCGACTATGCCCGCCTGCTGCGTGTCGAGACTCGTCAGGATTATCCGCAGAAAATCGAGCGCAATGCGCGCCGTCAGTTGGAGCTGATCGACGAGCTGCTGGAGTTCTCGCGCAGTGAATTGCAACAGCAGGAACTGGTGTTGGCGCCCGGTTACCTGTACGGCTTTCTGAGTGAGATCGAGGACGAGGCGCGCTTCTTCGCTCAGCGCCAGGGCAATCAGTTGCACTGCCAGTTCGGTGTCGATTTGCCGCCGCTGGTGCAGGCCGATTTCCGCCGCCTGCGGCGGATTTTGGTCAATCTGCTAGCCAATGCCGGCAAGTTCACCCATCAGGGCCGGATCGATTTCAGCGTGAGCCTGGTCAGAGCCGAAGCTGATGAAGTGGAGTTGGCTTTCAGCGTCCGTGATACCGGTATCGGCATCTATCCCGATGATCGCGCGGATCTGCTGCAGCCCTTCAGCCGCGGGCGCAATGCCAGACGCTACGAGGGCAGCGGTCTGGGGTTGTCGATCGTCAATCAACTCCTGGATCAGATGGGCGCCGAGTTGTTGATCGATACGCGACCGGGGCACGGCAGCTGCTTCTCCTTCCACCTGTTGCTGGCGATTGCCGACGAACACGAACTCGACGTGGTCATGGAAGAGAGCCGCGGCATTGCCATCCGTGGCGAAGACCGCCGTGTGCTGATCGTCGACGACACCGAGCAGAACCGCGAAAGCATCAGCGATCTGCTCGGTGGCTATGGCTTCGATACCTTCGTCGCCGAAGACGGCGCCCAGGCTCTGCTGGTGCTTGAGGAGACGACCTTCGACCTGTTGATCACCGATCAGATGATGCCGGTGATCGACGGCTGGCAACTGTTGTCGGCGGTTCGCACGTCCTATCCAGCGCTGCCGGTGTTGCTGTACTCCGCGGCGCCACCTCTGCGCCCCTCATCCTGCAACCCGGCCTTGGCCTTCGATGCCGCACTGCTGAAACCTGCCGATGGCGGTGAGTTGCTTGAGCAGATAGCCAGGTTGCTGGACACGGCATGATGCGTCTGGCGCTGCTGTTCGTCCTGCTGGTTGTCAGTGAGATGGCCGTAGCCACGGTATGTGCCGATCAACCGCCTGCGCGTCTCGAGCGCCTGACGGCGTTCGAGGATCGTGGCGCGCAATTGCGCCTGGAGCAGATTCTGGCTTTGCCGGATCAGGCTTTCAGCAACCTCGAAAAGAGCTACCTGTTTGCCAATTACACTCATTCTGCGTACTGGGTGCGTTTCTCTCTGGCCGATGTAGCGAGCCGTGAGTGCGTACGCTGGCTGACGGTGGGCGATCCGCGCCTGAACGACATTCAGGTGTTCATCCAGCGCGCTGGCCAATGGCAGCGCATGCATGCCGGCAGTGCCTATCCCGCCGAGGAATGGCCGGTACTGGCGCGCCAGCCGAGTTTCCCCCTGCATGCCGAGGACGACGGTAGCGTGTTGATTCGCGCGACGAGCCGCTCGGCGCTGATCGTCGAACCGATCCTGTGGTCATCGCAGGCGATGCTCATGCAGCGTCAGATCAGTGCGTTGGTCGATGGCCTGAGCCTGGGGATCGTCTTGCTGGTGGTGCCTTTCAGTCTGATCGTAGGCGGCATCATGCGCTCGCCGTTGTTGCTCGCGCACGCGGCAACCGTGCTCAGCTATATCGTCGTGACCTGTGTGCTGAACGGTTATCTGACCCACTGGCCGGCGTTGCTGCCGTGGAGCGACGTGATCCGTTCGCTGGTCAGCGTAATCAGCTTCGCCTGCTTCCTCGGATACGCCCGTGTGCTGCTGCAGGTGCGTCATCTGCCGCGTTACTGGGGGTTGTTGTACGGCGCTTTGCTGGTGCTGTTCATCGGCAGCCATCTGTGGACGCTCTTGCTCGATCACGCGCAGGGCGGCGCCTTCACCGATCTGCTCAGACGTTTCACCGTCTATCTGCTGATGCCGCTGACCCTGCTGGTCGCCTGGTATCGCGGTGTATCGCTGATCTGGATGGCCTGGGCCGTACCGCTGCTGTATCTGGTGCAGTTTTTCATGCGCTACGTGCTGCAGGCTGATCAGGTGATTTGGCAGTCGCGCCAGGATTTTTTCAGCCTCTCCTCCATTGTGCCGGGGGTGGTGATGCTGACCTGTACGCTGCTCACCGAGCTTTACCGCAGCCGCAAGCGAGCGCAGCGGGCGTGTGGTGAACTGGAGGATCTGCGTCAGGCGGAGCAGGGCCGTCTGGAAGGCATGGTGCAACGCCGTACCGAGCAGTTGAGCGAGTCGCTGCGGGCACGTGGGGCGATGCTGGCGCGCATCACTCATGACCTGCGCACGCCATTGTTGGATATCGTCGACTATGCGCGGCGTCTGGTCGACGAGACTCGTCATGACTATCCACAGCGGATCGCACGCAGTGCTCACCGCCAATTGGCGTTGATCGACGAGTTGCTGGAGTTCTCCCACAGCGAGCAGCCGCAGCATGAGGTGCCGGGTGATCTGCACCTGTTCCTGCGAGAGATCGCGGAAGAGGTGGAACCGCTGGCTAGGCGGCATGCCAACGATTTTGAACTGCACCTGGCAACGGACGTACCGCAGCAGGTGAGCGCCGATTTCCGGTGCTTGCGCACGGTGTTGCTGAACTTGCTGGGCAATGCCGCCAAGTTCACCCGTGACGGTCACATCCAGCTACACGTGAGCTGCCAGCAGCGTGGTGTCGCTGCGCTAAGCCTGCAACTGCAGGTAGCAGACACGGGGCCGGGCATTCACCCTGACGATCAGCAGCGTCTGTTGCAACCTTTCGAGCGAGGCGCGGGAGTCGAGGCAGTCGAGGGCAGTGGCCTTGGTCTGGCCATCGTCACTCAGGCGTTGCAGGCCATGGGCAGTACGCTGCAGGTACAGAGCGACGGCGTGTCGGGTAGCCGCTTCAGCTTCGAGCTGAACCTGGCGCTGCCGGGCGAGCGAGCGGGGGCTCTGGCATGAGGCGCCTGTGGCCGTGCTGGCCTGGCCTGCTGGCGTTGCTCGGCAGTACGGCACTGGCGCAGGTTACCAGCGAGGAGCCGGCGCTGCTGCAGCTCGATGACCTCAGCGTCAATGCTCGCCAGCGCCCGGAGAAGGCTGGCGACGTGCCCATCGCGATCAGCGTGATCGAGGGGCGACAACTCGACGAGGCGGGGCTGACGCGCGCCAGTGAGCTAGCGGAGCGAGTGCCTGGCCTGTCGCTGGCCGCACCCAATGCGCGGCAGGCCAGCTACGCCATACGCGGGCTGGGTTCGAGCGGTTACAACGATGGGCTGGACGGGAGTGTCGGTGTGTTCGTCGAAGGTGTTTACTTGGGACGGCCGGGTATGTCTGTCGGCACGCTCTTCGACCTTGAGCGTGTCGAGGTGCTGCGTGGCCCGCAGGGCACCCTGTATGGTAAGAACAGCACCGCCGGTACGCTGAATTTCTACAGTCGCCAGCCCACCTTCCAGCCTGAGGCCAGCGGCGAGGTGACGATGGGCGAGGCAGGCCTGCGCCGGTATCGCGGGGTGCTGTCTGGTGAGCTGGTGGAGGGCGTACTGGCAGGGCGGCTGTCCGGCTACGACAGCCAGCGGGAAGCGGCGGTCGACAATCCTCATCCAGGCGTTTCATCGCGTGAGCGTGATGAGCAGGGGCTGCGCGGCCAGTTGCTGTGGCAGCCGGACGAGCGTTTCAGTGTACGGCTGATTCTCGATCACGATCAGCGCCGCGAAAATGTCGCTCTGGCAGCCAGCAACTACAGCCAGGCCACCATACAACGCAGCGCTTATGTGGGTTATGCACTGCCGCCAATCGACCCCTACGCCAGCGAGGTCGATCATGACCGGGAAAGTTTCGCCGATGTGCGGCAGAACGGTATTTCGCTGGAGTTGAACCGCTACTGGGACGACGGCACCACGCTGACCAGCATCAGCGCCTATCGAGATTGGCGTTACGACACCCGGCTGGACGCCGATGGCACCGGCCTGGCGGTCGCAGCCGGCAGTGCCGAGCTGGAGCACTGGCAGTTCAGCCAGGAACTGCGCCTGGCCGGTTCGCTCCATGAACAACTCGACTATGTGGCCGGGCTCTACTACCTGAGGCAGAACCTGGCGCGTGACATCGGCGTGGGTTTCGGTGGCGATGCGGCGGCGTTCTTCCTTGGTGATCGGCCCGAGCTGAACCAGCCGCCGTTCGGCTCCTTGCCGCCGAGCGTCATCCCGGCGTCTTTGCTCGAAGGCGCCCAGCAACATCTCGACAGCGAGCAGCGCAGCGAGAGCCGCGCCCTGTTCGGCCAACTGACCTGGCACCTTACGCCGCGCCTGGCTGTCACTCCAGGCCTGCGCTACACCCATGAACGCAAGCGTGCCTGGCTGTCGCGCACGGTCTCCAACCTGGCGCCGCTGGTGTCCAACCCGCTCGATCCGCTGGACCCCTTGTGGCAGTGGGGTGGCCCGTTGCTGCGTCAGGTGGCGCTGGGTGGGGACTACTATCGACGCGACGCCATCGACGAGCACAATCTGTCTGGCCACCTGAGCATCAGCTACCGCTTCAACGATGACCTGCTCGGCTACGCGAGTTGGTCGCGTGGCTACAAGGCCGGGGGCATCAACCTCGATGTGACCAGCCGCTATGCACAACCCACCTTCGCTGCCGAGCGAGCCACGTCGCTGGAGGTCGGCCTCAAGCAGTGGTTGTGGAACGAGCGCGCCTGGTTGGATCTTGCGCTGTACCAGACCGACGTCGACGACTACCAGGCACTGACCAACAGCCCACCGGCCGATGCGTTCTCCCCGCCGCTGCGCGACAACCTGATCAATGTCGGCCAGGTTCGCCTGCGTGGTGTCGAACTGGACGGCCGCCTGCGTGCCAGCGAACAGGTCGAACTGCGATTGGGCGTTGCCTACAGCGATGCCCGTTATCGGGATTTCACCAACGCGCCCTGTGCGCCGCAGAGTCAGAGTTGGACGTGCGACCTGAGCGGGCAGCGCCTGTTCAATGCGCCGCGTTGGGGTGTCACTGCCGGTCTCGATTATCGCCAGCCGCTGGATCAGGGCCTGGCCGTCTTCGCGGAGCTCGATTACAGCTTGCGCAGTGCTTCGCAGGGCACGCTTGAAGGTGGCGCCGGCAGCCAGCAGCCGACTTATGCACTCACCCACCTGCGCTTCGGTCTTGGCCGCAGCGATGGTGGTTGGGAACTTGAGCTATGGGTTCGCAATCTGTTTGACAGGCAGTACATCACCGCCGTGCGTGGCCAGCTCGGTTCTGGCGACTACGGGGTGGTGGTCGGCGAGGCCAGGCAGCTCGGTACCACCTTGAGAGTGACCTACTGAGCCCCTCGCGCAGGCGCTCCGGCAAAGCTTTCATCCCGCCTGTTCTGCACCCAACCTTCTGTTTTAAAAGTGCTTTTCACGAATCAGTGATTGGCCTCGATCTTTGCCGGAGAGGATCGGGGTTGCGCACGCAGCAACGCTACTTCCCGCTCCGCTGCCTTGTTCGCGGACTCCCCATCGCGAAACTTGCGCCCTCATTTGGGAGCTGTGGATTCGTCTGCCGATTCGCCGTTCGCCTCGACCGAGAATGTCGGGGGCATGACGTGCTTAGCACGCTGAACGACTGAGTCGCCAAGGTAGGCGAATTCCTTGGGCGCACTGCGCTGGGGGAGGGTTGCATGTTGTCGACACCGAAGCATCGGTCGTGGCTGTTTGGCTGCGCACTATTGGGGGCGGGGTTGTTGCCGCTGGCGGCACAAGCCAGTCTGGGCATCAGCAAGACGCGGGCACCTGGCTTTGCCGACCCGGTCTACGTCGGCGATACCGACGGTTTTCTGATCCAGCTGACCAACAACTTCAACGATAGCGACATCACCGATGTCACCTTCACCGACAACATGCCTGCTGGCTTCCGTGTGGCGGGGGCGGGCGTTGTTTCGACCACCTGCGCCGATGGCAATGGCAACCCGGTGCCTTTCGTCGGCAGCGTTGCTGCGGTGCAGGGCAGCAACAACATCACCTTGAGCGGCGGCGTGATTCCTTCGCGCGGTACCGGCACCCAGGCCGGGCGCTGCGAGATCGTCGTCCAGGTCACTTCGACCACGGCTGGTAGCGGCAACAACGTCATTCCTGCCAATGCCGTCAGCGGTACCTACAACGGCAGCACGGTGCGCAACGCCGACCCGGCGCAGCAGTCGCTCAACTTCCTCGCCCTGGCTGCGCCGACCATCAGCAAGAGCTTCGCCGCCGGCACCATCGTCAAGCGTGACCAGGCCACGCGCCTGAGTATCGTCATCCGCAACAATGCCTCGCAGCCGTTGCCGTTGAACGGTGCCGGCGACACGCCGGCCTTCGCCATTCGCGATCGCCTCGGCGACTACGGCCTGCAGGTTGCGCCAACGCCCGATGCGCAGATCAGCTGCGGCGCGACGCCACCGAGCTTCAACCCGGCTGCCGGTGCCAGTGAGATCATTGCGGTTGGCGGCGTGGTACCGGCTAACGGCACCTGTACCTTGAGCGTGATGGTGGTAGCCGATGGCTCGGCCAGCGCCTATTCGATGGGCCTGACCAACGTCATCAACCGCACCACCGATTTCGCCAACAAGCGCGGTCTGGTGCCGCCGAGCAACGCCAGCGCCAACCTCACCGTCACCGCGCCGCTGCGCGTGGCCAAGAACTTCAACCCGGCCACCGTGGCGGCCGGCCAGGAAGCGTTGCTGACCATCACCCTGACCAACGCCAGCCCGTTGACCACGCTTAACCTGCAAGCCTTCAGCGACGATATCGACGGTGCGGCCAACGGTCTGCAGATTACCTCGGCGCCGACTGCCACCTGTACCGGTGGTTCCAGCCTCAATGGCCTGGGCGGGCAGGGCACCCAGACTCTGGTGTACGGCAGCGGCACGCTGGCGCCCAATAGCAATTGCGTGATTCGCGTGCCCTACACGGCGACGCTGAGTGTGGCGGGCGTACCCGAGTCTTTCACCAATACCATCCCGGCCGGCGGCGTCAGCGTCAGCAATCCGGATGTGTTCAGCCAGGGCGCGGCCGCTTCGGTCACCGTGGTCGATCAGTTCCTCATCGAGAAAACCAGCAGCCCGGATGTAGTGGCTACCGGTAATCCGGTGTACTTCAGCGTGGCGGTGCGCAACTACTCGACCACCGTGCAAAGCGGCGTGACGGTGACCGACCACCTGCCTAGCGGGATGATGCTGCTGAGCGCACCGAACCGGTCCAACCCTTCTATCACCGGCGCCGGTTGCAGTGGCGCGGTTGCCGTTGGCGGCAGTGCCACCAGCCCGACCTTCACCTTCGACATGGGCGCAGGCGCGGCGGGTAACCCGGCGATCTGTACCCTGAATTTCTGGGGCATGGTGCCGGCCGATGCCAGCAGTGGCGCGGTGATCAACGAGATTCCGGCCGGTGGCGTGTGCGCCAGCGGTATCTGCAACCACAGCTCGACGTCCGCGCAATACAGCGTCAGCAGCTCCACTTTGACGGTGGAGAAGGGCTTCGATGCCAGCTCCAGGCCGGAAGGCAGTGCGGCGACCATGACCATCGACCTGGTCAACCTGTCGGCGCAGGCACTGAGCGACGTCAGCCTGCTCGACAACCTGCCGCTGGGCAGCAACAACACGCCGATGCAGGTGGCATTCCCCAGCAACGCCGCCACTACCTGCGGCGGTACTCTGGTTGCGGTGCCGGGCAGCAATGAAGTGCGCCTTACCGGGGCCAGCGTGCCCGCCCGTAGCGGTGACGGCCTGGGTGCGGTTGGCCGCTGCCAGGTGCGGGTGAACGTGGTCGGCGCTGCCGGTCATTACGTCAACTCCCTGTCTGCTGGCGCCGCCAGCGGTGTCGAGCGTTACGCCGATGGCTCGCCCAATCCGGATCGCGTGCAGAGCCCTGGCCCGGTCAACGCCAGCATCGATTTCCTCTCGGCACTGGCAGGCAACAAGACCTTCGTGCCCAACCGCATCCAGCCGGGTGGTCGCTCCACCGTCACCATCAACCTGAGCAACTCGCAGGCTGGTGTGCTGACCAACGTCAGTATCACCGACGACCTGCCGGCCGGCATGACCGTGGCCAACCCGGCCAATGCCTATTCCACCTGCGACGGCGCGCCGACGATCAATGCCGCGCCTGGCAGCAGCCAGGTGACACTCAGTGGCGCGCGGATTTCCACCGGCAGCTGCGACCTGTTGTTCGACGTCACCGCCACGGGCGGCGGCGACTGGGTCAACAGCATCGCGGCCGGTCAACTCAAGGCCGACGGTGGCGTGCAGAACGTCACCGCGTTCGGCGCCACCCTGCAGAACGCCAGCGGCGGCGGTGTCAGTGTCACCCTCAACCACGCCACGGCCAGTGTCGCTGCGCCGGGGGCGGTGACCCAATTGACCCTGACCCTGTTCAACAGTGGCAGCCTGGATCTGAGCAACCTGACGCTGGACAGCTTCTTCACCGATGATGGTCTGGTGGGCGGCGCGCCGACCGGCGAGCGTATCGCCGGCGTACCCAACGTCAGCACCACCTGCCCCGGTGGCGTGGTCAACGCACCGGCCAACGGCAATCGCCTGGCCCTCAGCGGGGCGAGCCTGGCGGCGGGGCAGAGCTGCACCGTCACGGTGGACGTGACCATGGTCAACACCGGCACGGTCACCGCCGTGATCCCGGCCAGCGCGATCAGCACCGACCAGGGCGTCAGCAACGTCGACCCGGCGTCGAGCAGCCTACAGACCAGCAGCGGCCTTGGCCTGGTCAAGCAGTTCACGCCCAAGGTGATCGCACCGGGTGAGCGTTCACGCCTGCGCATCACCTTCTACAACCCGACCACCCAACCGATCAGCGACTTGAGCGTGGTCGACACCTATCCGGCTGGCCTGGTCACGGCAAGCCCGGCCAACGTCGTCAACACCTGCCAGGGCAGCGTCAGCAGCAGTTCCGGCCAGGTCAGCCTGAGCGGTGGTCAACTGCCTGCCGGCACGGGCGCGGCTCCAGCTTCGTGCTACGTAGAGATCGACGTGACCGCCAATAGCCAGGGCGAGTACGTCAACACCATTCCCGGCGGCGGCCTTACCGGTAGCGCCGGTGGCAGCCCGGTGACCAACAACGAGGACACCACCGACACCCTGCGCGTCACCTCGCCGCTGACCGTGCACAAGGCTATTGCCACGCGCACGCTGGATGCCGGTAACCCGGTCGGTTTCACCACCGGCACGGCCAATGGTTCGGCCGGTGTGCCGGTGCGCCTTGCCATTCGCCTGGATAACCCCGGCAGCAGCCCGCTGACCGGTCTGGCCTACACCGACACCTTGCCCGACGGCCTGGTCGTGGCCCAGGTGCCCAACGCCAGCAACAGTTGCAGCGGCACGCTGAGTGCCACGCCGTCGGGCACCAGTGTGCGCCTGTCCGGTGGCGCACTGGCGGGCAACGCCAGTTGCCTGGTCGAGGTAGATGTACTGAGCAACATCGCCGGCACCTACACCAACAGCATCGGGGTCGGCGCGGTGAGCAGTTTCGAAGGCATACGCAACGAGGAGCCGACTCGCGCGCGTTTGATCATTTCCAGCCCGCCAAGCGTCAGCAAGCAGTTCGCCCCGGCGGTGATCCCGCCAGGTGGCATCTCGCGCCTGACCATCTTCGTCAACAACCCCAATGCCTCGTCGATGACCCTCAGCGCTGCGTTGGTCGATAACCTGCCGACCCTGCCGGGTGCCGTGCGCGTCGCTGCTACGCCGAATATCGCTGGCAGTTGCCCGGCTGGTGCCATCACCGCTGCGGCCAACAGCGCCAGCGTGCGCCTGGCCAGTGGCACCGTGGTGCCGGCCGGCGGCTGCACCATCGAGGTGGACGTCACTGCCGATACGGCCGGCGAGCACACCAACATCATCCCGGCCGGCGCCTTGCAGACCGACATGGGCAACAACCCGGAACCGGCCCACGCGCCGTTGACGGTCAGCACCCTGGGCTTCATCTCCGGTCGCGTGTATCTGGACAACGACCTGAGCGGCAGCTATGCGGCTGGCACCGACAGCCCACTGGCCAGTGTGGCCATCGAGCTGCGCAGTGGTGCCAGCTGCGCCAGCGGCGTGCCGGTCAGCGGCATCATCGGTCTGATCAATCCGATCAATACCGATGCCGCTGGTAACTACCTGTTCGCCGGACTTCCGGCCGGCACCTATTCGGTGTGCCAGGCTAGCCAGCCGGCGGGCACGCTGAACGGCCAACCGGTAGCCGGCGGCATTGTCGCGATAAACGGCAGCAGCGGCACCGTCGGTACGCCGAGCAACCCGAGCGAGAGCAGCAGCCAGATCGCTGCCATCGTGCTCCAGGGCAACGGCGCCGGTGGTGAGGTCAGCGGCTCGTCCGGCAATGATTTCCCCGAAGTGCGGCCTGCCAGCCTCAGCGGTTCGGTGTTCGTCGACCTCAACAACGACGGCATCCGCCAGAGCGGCGACAGCGGCCTGGCCGGGGTGCCCATCGAACTGAGCGGTACCGACTGGCTCGGCCGCCCGGTCACGCGCAGCACTGTCACCGACAGTAATGGCGACTACCGTTTCAATGGCCTGCCGCCGGGCGATTACCGCGTGACCGAGCCGACCCAGCCGGACGGCACCACCAACGGTGTGACCAGCGCCGGCAACAGTGACGGCAGCACACCCAGTGTGACGCCAGTGAGCAGCACGCCGAGCATCATCGATGGCGTGCGCCTGAGCCCAGGTTACGTGTCGGAGAACAACGACTTCGGCGAGATCCTCAACGGCCGGTCCATCTACGGCAAGGTGTTCCACGACCGTGATGTGGACGGTGCACCGACCTCCGGTGACAGTGGCCTGGCGGGCCAGCTCATCGAACTGAGCGGTACCGACCTCAACGGCAACGGCATCACCCGTAGCACCACTACCGATAGCAACGGCGACTTCAACTTCACCGGCCTGCCGCCGGGCACCTACACCCTGGTGCAGCCGAACCAGCCCAACGGCCTGATCAATGGCTCGACCACGGCTGGTACGGCAGGTGGTCTGGTCAGCGAGACGCCGAGCACCATCAGCAGCATCGATCTAACCAACACCGCGCTGTCGGTGGACAACTGGTTCGCCGAGGTGTCCATCCCGTCGCTGTCCGGCACCGTGTGGATCGACAGCAACCATGACCGCATCCGTGATCCTGGCGAAACCGTGTTGCCCGGCTGGACTGTCGAGCTGCTGCAACACGGCACGGTTGTCGCCACCACCACGTCCGACAGCAACGGTGCCTATGCCTTCAACGACCTGACGCCGGGTAACGGCTACGAAGTGCGCTTCCGCCATCCGGACTCCGGCACCTTGTTCGGCCGTCCGGTGCCGAACGAGCAGGGGGTTGGCTACACCCCCGGCACCTCAGGCCCCGGCAACCCCGCGGGTGCCGACAACACGGGCGGTACCCTCGATGGCATCACCATCAGCCATGGCCGCAACGTGGTCGAGCACAGCCTGCCGATCGACCCATCCGGTGTGGTGTACGACGCCATCAGCCGCCAGCCGGTGCGTGGCGCCGTGGTCAGCATCAGCGGCCCGCCCGGTTTCTCCGCTGCCGACGTGCTGGGCGGCTCGCTGAGCCAGAGCACTGGCAACGACGGTCTGTATCAGTTCCTGCTGCTGGCTGGCGCACCGTCGGGTACCTATACCCTGACCGTGACCGCACCGGCGGGTTACCTGCCGGCACCGTCGGCACTGATTCCGGCCTGTACCAATACCCTGCCGGTCACGGCGGTGCCCGACCCGGCGCTGGTGCAGAACAGCAACCTGGCACCGGCCGAGTCAGTGACCCTGCATGACCCGGCCACCTGCCCGGCGAGCAGTGCCGGCCTGGCTGGCGGCGCCGGCAGCACGCAGTACTACTTCAGCTTCGTGCTCGACGGCAGCAGCGCCGACCTGGTCAACAACCACATCCCGCTCGATCCGGTGATGGGCGGCGCGATCGTCATGACCAAGGTATCGCCGAAGGTCAACGTCACCCGTGGTGAGCTGGTGCCGTATGTGCTGACCGCGCGCAACACCCTGGGCACCTCGCTGGCCGATATCGCCATCGAGGATCAGATTCCACCGGGCTTTCAATACGTGAAAGGTTCGGCGCAGGTCGATGGCCTGCCGCAGGAGCCTGAAATGGAAGGACGCCGTCTGCGCTGGCCGCCGCGCACCCTGGTCGGTGGCCAGGTAGTGACCGTCAAGCTGCTGCTGGTGGTCGGTTCCGGCGTCGGTTTCAACGAGTACGTCAACCAGACCTGGGCGCTCAATCTGGCGGTCGGCACGCGTGTGTCGAATGTCGCCAGCGCCACCGTACGTGTGGTCGCCGACCCGACCTTCGACTGCTCCGACCTGATCGGCAAGGTCTTCGACGACAAGAACCGCAACGGTTACCAGGACGAAGGCGAGCCCGGTCTGCCCGGCGTGCGCCTGGCCACGCCGCGTGGCTGGCTGGTGACCACCGATGCCCATGGCCGTTACCACATCGCCTGCGCTGACGTGCCCGGTGATCTGCGTGGCAGCAACTTCATCCTCAAGGTCGACGAACGCACCCTGCCGAGCGGCTACCGCATCGTCACCGAGAACCCGCGCGTGGTGCGCATGACCCAGGGCCGCCTGGTCAAGGCCAACTTCGGCGCCAGCATCCACCGCGTGGTGCGCCTGGATCTGACCGGCGATGCCTTCGCTGGCGAGCGCCTGAGCGCGGACTACCTGGCACGCATGGACGAGGTACTGGCCGCTTTGTACGCCGAGCCGTCGATCCTGCGGATCGCCTACCACCTGCCGGTGGGTGGCGATGCCGAGCAGGCCCGTACGCGGATTGGCCATGTCAGGGATTTGATCAAGGAACGTTGGGAGTCCCGCGAGTGCTGTTACGACCTGCAACTGGAAGAAGAAATCGTACCGGCGACCGAAAGCGTGGAGGTGATCCGATGAGCATGCGCAAACTGCTGGCGTGCACCGTTGCCGCCATGAGCCTGAACCCGCTGGCGGCCGCCGTGGCCCAGGCCAGCGAACGCTGTGAAGTTGGCCAGGGTTGCGGCCTGCAAGGCCCGCGAGGGGCGATGGAAGACGAGTCGCTGCTGCAGCGCCGGCCTTTCACCCCCGGTGGTCTGCCGGCCCTGCCGCACAATGCCGAGCGAGAGTTGCCGCGTGAGAAGCTGATCCTCTGGCAATACGAAGGTGCGCTCGGCGAGCGCGAACACCTGTTGGAAGTCGGCGAGGAAACCATCGACACCGTCGCTCTGCGCGACGGCCTGCCGGTGGTGCGTTTCGCCTCGGGCCGTTCGGCGGTACCGGATACCGACAGCGATGCCCTGGCCAGGCTGATGCAGCGCCTGGGCGACAAGCGCAACCTGCGCCTGCGTCTGATCGGCCATACCGACCCGCAGCACCTGTCGGAACGCACCCGTGCCATCTACCAGGACAACCTCGGCCTGGGTTTGCAGCGGGCCAAGGAAGTCGGTGCGATCTTCCGTGAGCGCCTGAACCTGCGTCCCGAGCAACTGATGTTCGACAGCCGTGGGCCGAGCGAGCCGCTGGTGTTGGGCGACAGCCCGGAGGCCTGGGCCACCAACCGCCGTGTGGAAGTGGAAATCTGGTACGACGAATCCATCGTCAGCACGCCGGCCAAACCGCAGGAATGCGCGCCCGGTAGTGTCTCCGGCGAAGGCGTTGCACCGTTTCGCCTGAGCATCGACGGCCAGCCTCAAGGCGGTCAGGCCGCCGGCAGTGCCGATACCCAACGCTGCGTGGACGTGGCGCTGGCGCGTGACCTGCTGCAGGTGCGCTACGACAACTTGTCGGCCAAGCCGCGCCTGAACCTGACGTCCAGCGCGCGCCTGGCGCGTGTCGGTCAGCCGCTGAGCTTCCGTGGCTCGAGCAACTACCTGCACTGGATCGACCGCGCCGAAGTGCGCATCGTCGGCAAGAAGCGCCTGTTCGGTGAGCCGGAGTTGCTGGAAACCCTCAAGCTCGACGAGCAACTGCAAGGCCAGTGGACACCGTCCGCCAGCCTGCCGGAGCGTGTCTATTACCAACTGCGCGTTTATGACGCCGAAGGCCGCTACGACGAGACCAGCCCGCAGCTGATCAACGTCGCCCGTGGCCAGCGCGAAGCCGAGGAAGAGGCCGAGAGCGAGGCCAACCTGTTGGCCGGCTACGACGGCAACCGTCTGGCCCGCCACAGCATTCCGGTGGCCGGCGGCACCGTGACCATCAACGGCAAGCAGGTGCGCGAAGGGCAGCACGTGTTCGTCATGGGCCAACCGGTGCCGGTCGATGGCAACGGCAGCTTCGCTAGTGCGCAGATCATCCCGCGCGGTCTGCATACCGTGGAGGTGGCGGTGCTCGACGAGCACGGCAAGGGGCGCATCTACCGCCGCGACCTGCGCCTGCCGCAGCAGGACTGGTTCACCGTGGCCATCGCCGATTTCACCGTCGGCCAGCAGAACACCAGCGGCCCGGCGAGCCTGGTCACTGGCGAGGATCGCTACTACGACGACAAGCTCTACGCCGATGGTCGCCTGGCCTTCTACAGCAAGGGCAAGATCGACGGCAAATACACCGTCACCGCCAGCGTCGACACCGGCGAGGAGCCGGCAGACAGCCTGTTCAGCAATTTCAATGACAAGGACCCGCGCGAGTTCCTGCGTCGTCTCGACAACGAGGCCGATAAGGGTTGGACCACCTTCGGCGACGACTCGACGCTGATCGAGGATGCGCCGACGCGTGGCAAGTTCTACGTGCGGGTCGAGGACGAAAAGTCCCACGCCCTGTGGGGTAACTTCCGCCAGCAGATGCGCGACACCGAACTGGCGCAGGTCGACCGCAGCCTTTACGGCGCCCAGGCGCGCTATCGCAGCGATGGCTTCACCAGCTTCGGCGAGCGCCGTCTGCAGGTCGAAGGTTTCGCTGCCGAGCCGGGTACCGCTTCGGCCCGTGAGGACTTCCGCGGTACCGGTGGCTCGCTCTACTACCTGCGCCACCAGGATCTCACCGTGGGCAGCGAGCGTGTGCGCATCGAGGTGCGTGACAAGGATTCCGGCCTGGTGCTGCAGAGCCAGGATCTGGTTGCCGGCATCGACTACGAGATCAACGCCATGCAGGGCCGGGTGATTCTCAGCCAACGTTGGTCGGCCAACGCCGACGGCAGCGGCCTGATCCGCTCCGGCGGCAGCCTGTCCGGGCATCCGGCGTTTCTGGTGGTGGGCTACGAATACTCGCCTGGGCTGGATCGCCTCGACGACCTGGCCTACGGCGGTCGCGTCGCTTATTGGGCCAACGACAAGGTGCGCATCGGCGTCACCGGCAGCCAGCAGCAACAGACCGGCCGCGAAGACCAGACCCTGGGCGGCGGCGACCTGCTGTTGCGTCACAGCGAGGGCACCTGGTTGAAGGTCGAGTCGGCGCAGAGCCGTGGTGACAGCCTCGACCAGCGTTTCTCCTATGACGGTGGTTTCGGCTTTGGCGAGCAGATCGCCGGCACCGATTCGCGTGCCCGTGCCAATCGCCTGGAAACCGCCTTCGACCTGCGTGACGTGGTCAGCGACGCCGAAGGGCGCGGTACCTTCTACTACGAGAGCCGCGACGCCGGTTTCGCTGCGCCGGGGCGCCTCACCGACCTCGCCACCGATCAGGTGGGCGGCAGCTACACCGCGCCGCTTGGCGAGAAGACCGAGGTGACCCTCAAGGGTGACCAGACGGACGAGGAGGGCGGCCGTTCGCGGCGTGCGGTCGAAGGCATCATCGCCTACGACCTGAGCGAGGCCTGGCGCCTCTCCGCCGGGCTGCGCAACGATCGGCAGACCTACGGTGGCGCCTACCGCAGCCTCTACACCGGCACCTACGCCGGTTACGACAACGGTGAGCGTGACGAGGGCGAGCGCAACGATGCCATCCTCCAGGCGCTGTACCACGAGGCCGATGACTGGTCGCTGTACGGCTTCACCCAGGGCACCGTCAGCCGCGATGCCGGCCGCCAGGCCAACAACCGCCTCGGTGTGGGTGGCGACTATCGCCTCAACGAGCGCACCTCGCTCAATGGCGAGCTGTCCGGTGGCAACCTCGGCCTGGGCGCCAGGGGTGGGATCAACTACGACGCCTCCGAGCGCACCAACCTGTATCTCAACTACCAGCTCGACAGCGACCGTGGCGACGATGGTTTCGCCAGCCGCAGTGGCCTGGTCGGTACCGGCCGCACCGGGCAACTGGTATCCGGTGCCCGTTCGCGCTGGACCGACAGCACCAGCGTTTACGCCGAGCAACGCATGCAACATGGCGAGCAGGCCGGTCTGATCCAGGGTTACGGCCTGGACTTCGCCCCGGACGAGTTCTGGAGCTATGGTCTGAGCACCGAGTTCGGCACCTTCAACAGCGAGACCGAGTACGAGCTCAAGCGCCGCGCTTACGGGGCCAAGATCGGTTACAGCAATGGCGACCTGCGTTACGCCAGCCGCCTGGAGTACCGTCAGGATCGCAGTCAGGTGCAGGATCTGTCCGTGTGGCTGATGCGCAACAACCTGAGCTATCAGGTCAACCCGGACTGGCGCTTCCTCGGTCGTCTGGACTTCTCGGTGGGCGACTCCGACCGCGGCGATTACTTCGACGGTGACTTCGTCGAGGCCTCGCTCGGCTACGCCTATCGTCCGGTACTCAACGACCGCCTCAACCTGCTGGCCAAATACACCTACCTGTCGGATCTGCCGCCGCCGGACCAGGTGTCCACCGCCACTGGTACCAGCGTCGACTACGCCCAGCGCAGCCACGTATTCGCCGTCGACGGTATCTACGATCTCAACGAACGCTGGAGCGTCGGCGGCAAGTACGCCTACCGTCTCAGCGAACTGCGTATGAGCCGCGATACCTCGGCCGACTGGTTCAATAGTCGCGGCCAGCTCTACGCCGCGCGGGTTGACTGGCACGTGGTGAAGAAGTGGGACCTGATGGTCGAGCTGCGCCGTCGTGAGGAATCGCAGGCGCGCGACAGCAAGAACGGTGCGCTGGTGGGCGTCTACCGGCACTTCGGCAATCACTTCAAGGCTGGCGTTGGCTACAACTTCAGTGACTTCAGCGATGACCTGACCGACCTGTCGTATCGCAGCCAGGGCTGGTTCTTCAACGCCATCGGCAAGTACTGACCCCCCGGAAACGACAACGCCACGCATAAGCGTGGCGTTGTCGTTATGGGCGGCCGAGCCGTTGTCACCAAGGCAGGGGCTGTCCGTCATAGGCGTGGAAACTACCGCTGTACTCGGGGCCGAGGCTGTCGATCACTTGCAGCATTTGCGCTGCAGCCTGTTCGGCCGGTCGTGCGGTGTTGGCGCCGCGAAAGGGCTGTGACAGCGGTGAAATGACCGTGCCGGGATGCAGGGCGAGCAGGCGCGCCTTGGGCTTGCTGCGTGTCAGTTCGATGGCGGCGGTCTTGATCAGCATGTTCAGCGCCGCCTTGGACGCGCGATAGGCGTACCAGCCGCCCAGGCGGTTGTCGCCGATGCTGCCGACCTTGGCCGAGAGCATGGCCATGGCGCCCTGTTTGTCCAGCAGCGGCAGGAAGTGGCGCAGCACCAGGGCTGGCCCCAGCGCATTGACCTGGAACACTGCCTGCAGCGCCTCGGCGTCGATGGCCGCCAGGCTTTTTTCCGGTGCAATACCGCCGCGGTGGAGCAACCCAGCACTGTGCAGAATCAGCTGGTAAGGCCCTTCAGCGGCCAATGCTGCGGCCGCTTCGGCAATGCTGGAGGGTGCCTCGAGGTCGAGCGCTGGCGAGCTGCTGCGGCTCAACTCGCGCACGCTGGCGCAGTTGGAGTCGGCACGCAGCAGTTGGCAGAAGGCCTGGCCGATGCTGCCGCTGGCGCCGATGACCAGCGCCTTGTAGCCGCTGCCAAGGCTGCTCAGACTCATGGTTGAGCGGCGCCCCGGCGGAAGAACAGCGTCACCTGACCCAGTTCGATGCCGAACTTACTCATGGCCGAGCGGTTGATCAGGGTGTCGTCATCCATCAGGTACATCCAGTCGTCGAAGTAGACGACGTAGGTGCTGTCATCCACCGGCAGGTTGAGGTGGTAGCGCCAGCGCAGGGCGTTGCCGGCCACCTCGCCGATGGCTTCGCCGACCACGTCGTCGGCGGTGCCGATCCAGCGCCCGGTACCATCCGGGGTCAGCGTCCAGACGCGGCGCTGGCGCGTGCCATCGCTGTACAGGAAGCGTTCGTCGAGGATCAGTTTTTCGCCCTCGCGGCGGCTCTGGATATCGACGTGAAAGCGTTTGATCACTTCACCTGAGCGATCCTGGAACATGCCCCAGGCCTGCACCGGCCCGGCGAAGAAGGTGGGCAGGTCGAGTGCCGGCTTTTCGTTGGCGTAACGCTCGACCGGTACCTGACCGCAACTGATCAGCAGCAGGCTGGTCAGCACAATCAACAGGGTTTTCATGGAATACCTCACGGGTTAAGGCCAAGCAGCGCGGCGCGCAGTTTCGGGCTGCGGGTCTGCGGATCGAGCCAGATGGAGAAGAAAGCGCGGGCGAACTCGGGGTCGTCGATGATGTGCTGCAGTTTGCCGTCGACGTAGAAACGGCAGCCTGCGTCCGGCAGGAAGACCCCGGTGATGCGCGTGCCATCCTTCACATCGACGAAAGCCTGGCTCATCTGTTGCGCCCAAGCATTCTGCTGTTCGCGGTCGAGGGGCTCTCCATTGATGCGGCGGATTTCATCAAGGCTGGTGTCGACCAGGGTGTCTCGGCTGATGGTGCGCCGATAGGTCAGCTCGAGGGCAAAGGGCTGGGTGAAGTCCACGCGCTCTACCGGACTCCACAGCTTGGCGTTGTAGACCGAGAAGCCGAACCAGCTGAAATCGCCGCTGCCGATCAGGTTGGCCTGAGGCAACTGTTCACGCCAGCCAGTCTGGTTGTTGGCCCACGCCGGCAAGCTGGATAGCAACATGAGCAGCACCAGAGCTGCGCGCAGAGGTCGAAGCAGGGCTGCCATGGTTGTTCCCTCTGATCCGACTGGCGAGGGCCGCGCCCAGCCGTTGCGTGCTTGGCCCTGCGGCGACGGGCCTCGAATAAAAAAATCCGGCAACCAAAAAGGGGAGATGGGCGTTACCGGATTGCGCAGCTTGTCAGTTGGTTCGTCGTGTACTGGGCGTGTAGTTCAAGGTTGCACAGGCCTTGTACAGATCGTGCTGTCATTCAATATATGTACAAACTGTCTGGTTGTACAGATTTTGTATAGATGTGCTGCTGTGCAGATAAAGCGCAGGCGTAATTGCCTCGACGGCGCTGGCGGTATGAAGGGGCAGTGAAGGCAGCACCCTGAACTGTTCAGGTGCTGCTGCGGATGGGACGGGATTCACCAGGGCAACGGCTGGCCCTGGTAATCGATGAAGGCGCACTGGCTTTGGCCCAGTTGCCGGGTGATCACCTCGCGCAGGCCGTTGGCGCTCTGCTCGACGCTCAGCTGCGCGGCATCTCCGCCCATGTCGGTACGCACCCAGCCGGGGTGCAGGGCCAGCAGGCTCCAGGGCAGCTCAGGCAGTTGCGCCTGCCAGCTGCGTAGCAGGCTGTTCAGGGCGGCCTTGCTGGCACCGTACAGGGGCATGTCAGCGGCGAGCGCCAGTTCCACGCTGGCCATCTGCGAACTCATGCAGGCGATCACGCCGCCGTCGAGTATCTGGCCGGCCAACTGTTGCGCAAGACGAACCGGTGCCACGGCATTCGCCAGGAACAACAGGCCGATGTCGTCGACCTCAGCCTGGCGTGGGTCCTGGTGGCTGGGACCGTAGACCCCAGCGTTGAACAGGGCGCAGTCCAGGCGCTGGCCGTGCAGGGCGGCTTCGATGCTGCAGGACGCATCGAGACGATTGAGGTCGCAGGTGATCACCTGCAGTGTCTCGGGATGCTGGGTGCGCAGGGCATCCAGTGGGCTGGCTGGGCGTAGCTCACGCACCACGGCGTGCACCTGCCAGCCAGCATCGAGAAAGGCGCGAACCAGGCCGAGGCCCAGCCCGCGCGAGGCGCCGCAAATAAGAATGTGACGTTTCACGGCCACTGCATCTCGCCTTTGAGCACCTTGGCGCTCAGCTCCAGGCTGCTGTCATCTTGCAGGTGAGGGTAACGTGCCTTCATCGCCGCGATCAGCGCCTGGCTGTCCCGGGCCTTGGGCAGTTCCTGCTCCAGAGCCAGTAGATAGTCGCGGGTGAAGTGCAGGTCGGCCAGGTTCATCGCCGGCTCGCCCAGGTAGTGGCCCGGAATCAGGGTGGTCGGTTGCAGGGCTTCGAGTTGGTCCAGCGATTTCAGCCAGCGTTGGCGCGCCTCGACGCTCTGCGCGTCGGCGACCCACAGGTGGATGTTGGCGCTGGTCAGCACGCCGCCGACCACGGCCTTGATGCTCGGGATCCACAGGCTGGTGTGCTGCGGGTCATGGCCGACCACCTCGATGCGCTGGCCTTCCAGCTCCAACAGGTTGCCTTGCAGCACTTCGGGCACCAGGGTGCGGGCCGGTGCGCTGTCTTTCAGGATCGGCCCCCAATAAGCCAGCTTTGGCGCGCGTGTCTTCTCGATATAGGCGACGGTTGCTGGGGTGGCCAGCACTTTGGCTTCGGGGTAGGCACGGGTCAGTTCGTCGAGGCCGAAGTAGAAGTCCGGGTCGCCATGGCTGATGAAAATGGTGGTCAGGCGCTTGCCACTGACACGAATGCGCTCGATCAGGGCCTTGGCTTCGCTATTGGAAAACTGCGCATCGACCAGGATGACGTCCTTCTCGCCGCTGATCAGGGTGGAGCTGACCGGGAACACCGCCGCCTCGCGTGGGTTGTAGGTGTCCAGGGTCAATGGTTGGGCGAGGGCGCTGCTGGCCGCGGCGAGCAGGCCAAGGCCGGCGAGGAAGTGGGTGGCGAAGGACATGGCGATCTCCGGACTGGTAAGGGTGTGGCGCATCTTATGTGCTATCAGTCGAGCGAAAAGCCCCGTAAGCTGGCCATATTTGTTGCGTGAATCGAGCGAATCATGGATCGACTGATGGCGGCACGAGTATTCGTGGAGGTGGTCGAGCGGGGTAGCCAGACGGCCGCCGCCGAGGCCCTGGAGATGTCACGTGCGATGGTTTCGCGCTACCTGGCCGAACTCGAAGGCTGGGCCGGCGTGCGCCTGCTGCATCGCAGTACGCGGCGCTTGAGCCTGACCGCCGCCGGCGAGCAGATGCTGCCGCAGTGCCGTGAGATGCTGGCGCTGGCCGAGCGTATACAGGCCCTCGGCCAAGGCGTGGATGACACCCCGCGCGGCACCCTGCGTATCACCTGCAGCCAGTCCTTCGCCCAGGCCTGGCTGGTGCATGCGTTGCAAGCCTTCACTGAGCGTTATCCGCAGGTCAACGTCGACCTGTTGGTGGGCAGCGAAGCGGTCAACCTGGTGGAGGCGCGTATCGACCTGGCGCTGCGCATCACCAACCAGCTCGACCCCAACCTGATCGCCCGGCGCCTGGCCGTGTGTCGCTCGGTGGTCTGCGCCAGCCCGGATTACCTGGCTCGGCACGGCACGCCGCAGCGCCCGGAGGATCTGGCGCGGCACAACTGCCTGGCCTATGCCTATTTCGGTCGTAGCCTGTGGGAGTTCGAGCATCAGGGCGAAGTCAGCGCCGTGTCGGTGTCCGGCAGTCTCAGCGCCAATGAGTCGATGGTTCTGCTGGAGGCTACCCTGGCCGGTGCCGGTATCAGCCTGCAACCGCTCTATTCGGTGGCGCACTTGCTGCGCGACGGGCGCCTGGTACGCCTGTTGGCGGACTACCGGCCAGCGGAGCTGGGCATCCATGCTCTGTACGGCACGCGCCGACAGATGCTGCCTGCGCTGCGCCTGTTGCTGGACTTTATCGCCGAACGGCTGGCCAGCGAGGCGCACTGGCAGCATTAGCAGACCGTCAAAAGCTGCACCGGAAACTTGCATTCGGCCAGGTAGCTTCGAGAATGAGAGTGATCGGATAAGGATTTCACCATGCCATCACTCTCGACCTTCGGCAGGCGTGTGCGCAAACTCTGGCACGGCGCAGACCTGGCCCTGGTTGGCCAGCGTCGCGAACGCCGCATGCGTATGCTGTCGAGCGCTTTCATGATGGTGATGGGCCTGCTCTGGGGGCTGTTCTTTGCCTCGCGAGGTTACTGGGCCATCGTCGTCATGGATGTGACGATCATCTTCAGTGGTGTTGCGGTGTTCGCGCTGACCCTGCGCAACCGAGCGCGTAGCGCCAACCTGATTCTGTTCAGTGCGTTGATCCTCATCGTGGTCGCCTCGACCCTGCTGCTCGATCCGCCGACCCTCACGGCGCCGCGTGCCACTCATCTCTATTTGCTGCCGGTGGCCGTGGGCGCCTTGATGGCCTTCCGTGACGAACCCTTGTGGCTGCGTTACGGCATCTCGATGTTCAGCCTGCTGCTGTTCGTCGCGCTGGCAGCATCCAACTGGCGGCCAACCGATCTCTACGCGTTGCCCGACGACGTACGTATCGTCGGCTCCTGGATGCAGGGCCTGGTCGCCATGGCGCTGTTCTTCCTGCTGCTGCACATCCTGCAGAGCGACACCGCCGAGCGTTCGGAGCTGGATCGGGATCTGCGCGCGGCCATTCGCGAGCGGCAGTTCGTGCTCTATTACCAGCCGCAACTCAATGCTGCCGGACGGGTGATCGGCGCCGAGTTGCTGATTCGCTGGCAGCATCCGCAGCGCGGGCTGTTGGCACCGGGGGAGTTCATCGACCACGCCGAGAACACCGGTCTGATCATCCCCATCGGCCAGTGGGTGCTTGAGCAGACGGCCGCGCGCCTGCGCCAGTGGAATGATGAGTCGCTTTTCGCCGACCTGGGGCTGGCAGTGAACATCAGCCAGAAGCAGTTCTCGCAGAGCAGTTTCGTCGCCGAAATTCTCGGTTTGATCGAGCGCCACGGCATCGATGCGCAGCGGTTGGAGCTGGAGCTGACCGAGACGCTGATCGTCCACGATATGGAAGACCTCACGCGCAAGATGACGGCGCTGGTTGAACAGGGCGTGCGCTTCTCGCTGGATGACTTCGGCACCGGTTTTTCGTCGCTCAGCCACCTCAAGCGCCTGCCGTTGAGCAAGCTGAAGATCGATCGTTCGTTCATCTGCGACGTGCTCAGTGATGCCAATAGCGAAACCATCGTGCGTACGGTGATCGCCCTCGGCCAGAGCATGGGCATGACGGTGATCGCCGAAGGTGTGGAAACCGAGGCGCAGCGGCGCTTTCTGGCCGATAACGGCTGCAGTCAGTTCCAGGGTTATCTGCTCGGCCGGCCCATGCCGCTGGCGGATTTCTGCACCTTCGTGCAGCGTCACAACGGCTGATTCGCGTTTCCGTCCATCTGTCATCTCCAGCTCCGAGTGAACTCGAAGCAAGCGGTCAATGTCTGTCTGCTGTCGGCCCGTACCGGCAGGAATGGATGGCTATTGGCCGCCAGTGTGGCGTCTTCGTCGCGAATTCTGCCTGGATCGTGCTTGAGCATGTGCTCGTGCGTGTGGCCGGCATCGTTCATCCCGTTCTCCGGGTTCGTCTGACTGCCACGTGAAGATCGCCCCATGTTTTTATCTCGTCATGCTCCATTCCAACCCCGCATTCTTGGTGCCTGCCTGCTGCTTGGCGGCCTGCTTGGCGGCGCTCAGCCGTCGTTGGCAGAAGAGGCCGCCAGCAACCAGCGTTGGGTCAGCGATAGCCTCAACACCTATGTGCGCAGCGGTCCCACCGACGGCTACCGCATCGTCGGCACCCTGGTTTCCGGGGAGAAGGTAGAGTTGTTGCGCACCCAGGGCGATTACAGCCAGGTACGCGGCGCAAGCGGCAGTACGGTATGGATTCCCAGCCGTGACCTGCAGTCCGTGCCTGGGCAGGCCGAACGCCTGCCGCAATTGGAGCAGAAGGTGGCCGATCTGACCGCCGAGCTGAAAGGCATCGATGACGCCTGGAAGGCGCGCGTACAAGGCATGCAGGAAACCCTCGACACGCGCAAGAAACTGATCGACGAGCTGCAGGCTGCACGCGGCGCGCTGGACGCCGAGCTGACCAGCACTCGCTCGCAGCTACGTGATGCCCAGGCGCAACTGGGTGAAGAACAGCAGCAAGTGCTGATGCGCTACATGGCTTACGGCGGCACCATCGCTGGTGCCGGGCTGCTGCTTGGGCTGATCCTGCCGACCATGCTGCGGGTCAAGCGCAAGCGCAGTGATCAGTGGGTCTGACTCATTCCAGGTGCGGCGCCATCAACTGCTCCAGCCACTCGATCAGCACCGCCAGGCGCCTTGAGCGCTGGCGACGGTGCGGGTAGAGCAGGGCGATCGGCATGGAGGTGGCGCGCTGCTGAGGCATGACTTCCAGCAGTTCACCGGAGGCCAGCAGGTGCTGGATGTCGAAGCGCGGAATCTGGATCAGGCCCAGGCCGGCCAGGCAGCAGGCGATGTAGTTCTCGGCGTTGTTGACGATCACCCGGCTGGCTGGGCGCAGTTCGCACTGCTCGCCATTCTCGTCAACATATTCCCAGGGCAGTTCACGGCCGCTGGTGGGTGAGGCGTAGCCGATCATCCAGTGACGGCTTTCCAGCTCATCGGCTTGCTGCGGCTCGCCATGTTCACGCAGGTAGGCTGGGCTGGCGCAGTTGATCAGCGCCAGATTGCCCAGCGGTCGGGCGGCCAGGCTGCTGTCGCTGAGCGTACCGACGCGCAGCACGCAGTCGACCCCTTCCTTGACCAGATCGATGGCGCGGTCAGTCGAACTCAGCACCAACTGCAGCTGTGGATGACGGCGCAGCAGGCTCGGTAGCGCCGGTGCGATCAGGCGCCGGGCGATGCGGCTGGGCACGTCGACCTTCAGGCGCCCGCTGACCTGGCTGCTGGTTCCCTGTGCGCTCTGCTCGATGTCTTCGGCCAGTGCCAGCAGTTCACGAATGCGTTCGAGCAGCTGGCTGCCATCCGGCGTCAGACGAACGTTACGGGTGGTGCGGTGCAGCAGGCGTACGCCCAGTTGGCTTTCCAGTTGCTGCAACGCCGCCGATACCGAGGCGCGTGGCAGCTCCAGCGCATTGGCGGCCTTGATGAAGCTGCCCATTTCGGCGATCTGCAGGAAAACGCGGTACTGCTCGAGTTTGTCCATTCATCCATCCGTTCAACCTGCCCGACGCAGCCACCACCAGGCGAGCCAGGCGGTGGCCGCGGGAACCCCGAACAATACAGCATGGATCGGCAGTTCCTCGGCCAGGGTATAGCCGTGGGAGAGTCCGGTGCGCAGGTTGAGCGCGCAGACGCCCAACCACAACAGGGTGAACAGCGTGACGACCAGCGTGCGCTGCGCCGCGGGTGCGAAGCGCAAGGCCAGGGCGGCCAGCGCCAGGCCCACTAGCAGCAGAATCAGGGTTCGCATCCGCTCACCTCCCCGGCTTTTTTCCAGTCGCTTACTTAGTGGTATAGCCGCCATTGATCAGAATGGTCTGCCCGGTGATCCACCAGCCATCGCTGACCAGGTGACGGATGAAGGGCACCACGTCCTCGATATCGGTCAGGCCGGTCTTGGAGAAGGGCGACAGCGCCGCCGCGCTCTTGTGGTAGGCCACCGCATCGACACCTTCCTGGCCGTAGAAGAAGGGGGTGTCCATCGGGCCTGGGCCGACGGCGGTGACCGAAATGCCGCGTGCGCCGAATTCCTTGGACGCCGCTCGGGTGTAATGCTCCACCGGCGCCTTGGTACCGGCGTAGGCCGCGTACAAGGGGGTGTAGGCGCCCAGTAACGAGGTCACCAGGGTGCAGATCTTGCCGTTGTCCCTGACGTGCCTGCCGGCTTCCTTGAGGAAGAAGAACGCCGATTTGGAGTTGACCGCGGTCATCTCGTCATACTCGGCTTCGCTGATCTCGCTGAAGGGTTTCTTCAGCACCTTGCCCACGGTGTTGATGGCGATATCGGGGCGACCGACCGCGGCCACCGCATCCGCGAAGAGTTTTTCCACGGCGGCGGCGCTGGTCAGGTCGCCCTGCAGCGCGACCGCCTTGGCACCGAGCTTTTCCACCGCCTGCACGGTGGCTTCGGCCTCAGCCTTGCTTGCCGCACTGTTGTAGTGAATGACCACCGCGCTGGCGCCGTTTGCCGCCAGGTCGCGGGCCAGCAGCCCGCCGAGGTTCTTGCCGCCACCGGCGATGAGTACCGTCTTGTCTGCAATGGAATGATCGACCATGAGATGTCTCCCGACTCGGGTTGAGGAAACCAGAGTCTAGGTAGCCATGTGGGTCTGATCAGCGTCTCGGTTCTGGATGCATTGTCCAGAAAACGCGACCAATGTGGTTCAGAACTCCTGCCGTCCGCGGTGCTCGCAGCTACCGTCGCAGGTGCCAGGGCAGGCGCAGCCTTTGGTGCTGCGCCCGGTGTCGCGCTCGACCCGCCGGGCCACTTCGGGATCGTCGGCAAACGGCAGCATGGTGGCTTCGTCGAGGTCGCGCTGGCTGCCACGGCCAAGGCTCAGTTGCACGCCCAGGAAGAACACCGCCAGGGCGATCATCCACCAGGCTTCAGCCGGCATGGGCGGCTGCTCCGGCGTCGTGCGGTTCGCTGGCTGGGCTGCGCAGGGTCAGCCAGGTGTTGAGCACCATCAGCAGCATGCCGGTGAGGAAGCACAGGCCGCCGACCAGGCGCACCACGAAACCGGGGTGACTGGCCTCCAGCGCCTCGACGAAGGAGTAGGTGAGGGTGCCGTCTTCGTTGACCGCGCGCCACATAAGGCCTTGGGTGATGCCGTTGACCCACATCGAGGCGATGTAGAGCACGGTGCCGATGGTTGCCAGCCAGAAGTGCGCGTTGATCATCCCAGTGCTGTACATGCCATCGCGGCCGAAGACCTTCGGGATCAGGTGATAGAGCGAGCCGAAGGTGATCATCGCCACCCAGCCCAGCGCCCCGGCATGGACGTGTCCGATGGTCCAGTCGGTGTAGTGCGACAGGGCGTTGACCGTCTTGATCGCCATCATCGGCCCCTCGAAGGTGCTCATGCCGTAGAACGCCAGCGACACCACCAGAAAACGCAGGATCGGATCGGTGCGCAGCAGGTGCCAGGCGCCGGAGAGGGTCATCATGCCGTTGACCATGCCGCCCCAGCTCGGAGCCAGGAGAATGATCGACATCACCATACCCAGCGATTGCGCCCAGTCCGGCAGGGCGGTGTAGTGCAGGTGGTGCGGGCCGGCCCAGATGTACAGGGTGATCAGCGCCCAGAAGTGCACGATGGACAGGCGGTAGGAATACACCGGCCGATCCACTTGCTTGGGCACGAAGTAATACATCATCCCCAGGAAACCGGTGGTGAGGAAGAAACCCACCGCGTTGTGCCCGTACCACCATTGCACCATGGCATCGGTAGCGCCCGAATAGATCGAGTAGGACTTGAACCAGCTCACCGGCACCGACAGGTGGTTGACGATGTGCAGCATGGCGATGACCAGGATGAAGGCGCCGAAGAACCAGTTGCCGACGTAGATGTGGCGCGTCTTGCGCTGCGTCAGCGTGGTGAAGAAGACGATGCCGTAGGCAACCCAGACGATGGCCATCCACAGCGCGCCGGTAAACTCGATCTCGGCGTATTCCTTGGTGGTGGTCAGGCCCATGGGTAGGGTCACCAGCATGATCAGGATGGTCGCCTGCCAGCCCCAGAAAGTGAACGCGGCCAGTTTGTCGGAGAACAGCCGCGTCTGGCAGGTGCGTTGCACCGCGTAGTAGCTGGCGGCGAACTGTGCGCTGCCGGCGAAGCCGAACACCACCAGGTTGGTGTGCAGCGGACGCAGGCGGCCGAAGCTCAGCCAGGGTGTGTCGAAGTTCAGTTCCGGCCAGACCAGTTGGGCGGCGATGAGCACGCCGGTGCACATGCCCACCACGCCCCAGAAGAGGGTCATCAGGGTGAACTGGCGGACTACCTTGTAGTTGTAGGCCAGGTGGGAAGCAGCAGATTGCATCGCGGTAACCTTCCATACAGTAATGCGGGCGCAGCCGCGCGAGTGGTGAAACTGTAGGGAGGCCGGGAAAAACAAAACAGACTCAGAAAGTGCCATCTGATGCGTATCAGATGGGGCGATGGGAGGCGCGCGCTACGTTCGGCGCGCGCTTTCAGGGCTCAGGCCTGGGCGGTCAGGTGACGGGCAATGCCCTTCTTCAACGGCAGCAGGCCCTGCGCCACGCGCAGCCCGGCGCCTCGCAGCAGGCGCGCCGGTAGCTGGTCGTTGGTGTACAGCTCCACCAGCAGGTTGGTGGCCTGGTACAGCGGCCAGGTGGCCAGGCGCAGCTGACGTTCATAGCGGGCCAGCGGCGCAGGCGCACCAATGTCCTGGCGTTTGCCATGGGCGGTCAGTAGCGCTTCGCTGAGCAGTTGCACGCCGATCAGGCCGAAGTTGAAGCCGTGCGCGGTGACCGGGTGCATGCCCACGGCGGCGTCGCCAAGCAGGGCGCAGCGGCTGCCGACCATGCGCCGCGCATAGGCGCCCACCAGCGGGTAGGCGTGGCGACTACTGATCAGTTGCATGGCGCCCAGGCGGCGGTCGAAGCGCTGCTCCATTTCGCGGGCGAAGGTGGCTTCGTCGAGCTTCTGCAAACGCTCGACCTCGCGCGGTGGCAGGGTAAGCACGGTCGACGACTGCCGGCCGTTGAGCGGCAGTAGGGCCAGGGTCTGGCCGTAGCCGAACCATTCCCAGGCCACCTGCTGATGTTCCTCTTCATGCTGCATGCGGCACACCAGCATGCTCTTGCCGAAGTCCTTGAGCTGCGCGCCGATGCCGAGCTGGCGCCGGGTCTCCGAGAAACGGCTGTCGGCGGCGACCAGCAGGCGCGGTTGCAGCACCTGGCCGTCCTGAAGCACCAGTTTCACCTCGCTCTCGCTTTGCTGGATGGCATGTATACGGGCGTCACACAGCAGCTGCACGTCGGTACAGTCGCTCACGGCCTGATAGGCGGCGCGGCGAACGGCCTGGTTGGCCACCAGATGGCCGAGGCGCTCGGCGCCGGCTTGCTCGGCGCGGATCTTCAGGGCGAACAGCGAGGGGCCGTTGAATACCTGGGCATCGCGCAGCACGGCAATGTCGGCGGCAGGCAGGCGTGCCCACAGCCCCAGGCGTTCGAGCAGCGCCTGCGAGCCATGAGTGAGGGCAATCTCGCGGCCGTCGAAGGCTGGTTCGGCCAGGGCCTGCTCGGCCTGGCGCTCCAGTACCACGATGGACAGGCCATGCCCGGACAGGGCGCGTGCCAGGCATAGACCTGCCGGGCCGGCGCCGACGATGACGATATCGGGTGACATGCTGCAGCTCTCCGTGCGGATGACCAGTAGGGCGGGTGAAACCCGCCATGCGCCGATACGAGTCTAGGTCGGCGCAACGCCGCCGATATTGTCCGGGATCATGCCGAAGGCTGAATGCGTTGTGGGATCGAGAGCCATGAGCTGGCATTAAATATTGTTGTTATTACTACTTTGGCTGGCTTGAAAGGCACAATTTTCGGGTTTACTGTGGTGCGCGTTGTCTGAACTACAAAAATAATTCGGTTTGGAGTCGATGCCATGCATCCTCACTTTTCTGCAACTGTCGCTCGGCGAACGGCCTTCGCTCCGGAGGCGTTCAGGTGAAACTGGCGCTGGTCGGCGATATCGGTGGTACCAACGCACGCTTTGCCCTGTGGCGTGATGAGCAACTGGAGGCGGTGCAGGTTCTGCCGACTGCCGATTTCGAAGGGCCGGAGCAGGCCATCGCCGCCTATCTGCAGGCCCAGGGCCTGGCCCCGGGTGCCATCGGTTCGGTATGCCTGGCCTGCGCCGGGCCGGTCAGCGGCAACCTGTTTCGCTTCACCAACAATCACTGGCGCATCGACCGTGCGGCGTTCTGCGAGGCGTTGCAGATCGACCGTTTGCTGATGATCAACGACTTCTCTGCCATGGCCTTGGGCATGACCCGCATCGCCGAGCATGAGCGTGTGCAGGTGTGCCCAGGCGAGCCGCAGGCAGACCGTCCGGCCCTGGTGATCGGTGCTGGCACGGGCCTGGGTGTCGGTACGTTGCTGGCGCAAGCGGATGGCAGCTGGCGGGTGCTGCCGGGCGAGGGCGGCCACGTCGACCTGCCCATCGGCAGCCCGCGCGAGGCCGAACTCTGGCAGGTGCTCTACCGACAGCTGGGCCACGTGCGCGCCGAAGACGTGCTCAGTGGCAATGGCTTGCTGGTGCTCTATCGGGCCATCTGCGAACTCGACGATCAGCCGCTGCAGCATGCGACGCCAGCGGCCATCACTGCCGCCGCTTTGGCGGGCGAGTCTGTCGCCGGCGAAGTGCTGGAGCAGTTCAGTCGCTGGCTCGGCCGTGTTGCCGGCAACGACGTACTGACCCTGGGCGCGCGCGGCGGGGTGTATGTCGTTGGCGGCGTGGTGCCGCGTTTTGCCGAACGGTTTCTCGCCAGCGGTTTTGCCAAGAGTTTCCGCGACAAGGGTTGCATGAGCGATTACCTTCACGGCATTCCGGTGTGGCTGGTGACGGCCGAGTACCCCGGCCTGACCGGCGCCGGTGTGGCCTTGCAACAGGCGTCGGAGCGTAGCCCGGATGCAATCCGGGAGAACAGTTGATAGCACCCCGGATTTGATCCGGGCTACACAGTCATAACAAGAAAGGTGGCGGACCATGAGCCAGCCCGGTAAATCGATTCTGCTGGTCGATGACGACCAGGAAATTCGCGAACTGCTCGATACCTACCTGAGCCGCGTCGGCTTTCAGGTGCGTGCTGTGGCCGACGGCGCCGGCTTCCGTCAGAGTCTCTGCGCGGAGTCGGCCGACCTGGTGATTCTCGATGTGATGCTGCCCGACGAGGACGGCTTCAGCCTTTGCCGCTGGGTGCGCGAACACCAGCGCTTCGCCCAGGTGCCGGTCATCATGCTGACGGCCAGCTCCGACGAAGCCGACCGGGTGATCGGCCTGGAACTGGGCGCCGACGACTACCTCGGCAAACCGTTCAGCCCACGCGAATTGCTGGCGCGGATCAAGGCCTTGCTGCGCCGTGCGCAGTTCACCCAGGAGCGCGGCGGTGAGGTGCTGGCCTTCGAGGACTGGCGCCTGGACATGGTCAGCCATCGCCTGTTTCACCGCGACGGCGAGGAGGTGATTCTGTCCGGTGCCGACTTCGCCTTGCTCAAGCTGTTTCTCGATCACCCGCAGCAGATTCTCGACCGCGACACCATCGGCAACGCCACCCGTGGCCGCGAGGTGATGCCGCTGGAACGCATCGTCGACATGGCCGTCAGCCGTCTGCGTCAGCGCCTGCGCGACACTGACAAGCCGCCGCGGTTGATTCGTACCGTGCGTGGCAGCGGCTATCAATTGGCGGCCACGGTCAGCCTGCAGGCCGGCGATGGGCGTTAACCCACGGCGCTGGCTGCCGCGCTCGCTGCTCGGGCGCATGCTGCTGTTGACCCTGCTGGCGATCCTCGCTGCGCAGACCCTGTCCAGCGTGATCTGGCTGTCGCAACTGCGCGCCACCCAGCTCGAAGGCCTGGTCACCACTGCGCGCAGCCTGGCGCATTCGATGTCGGCCAGCGTGCGTTACTTCCGCTCGCTGCCGGTGGCGTATCGGCCGCTGGTGCTCGACCAATTGCGCAGCATGGGCGGCACGCGCTTCGTGGTCAGCCTCAATGATCGCCCGTTGCAGATGCAGCTGTTGCCGCCCACACCGCGCAAACAGGCAGTGACCGAGGCGGTGGCCGAAGTGCTGCACCAGTCGCTGGGCACTGCCGCAGACATCTCGGTGACCTTCGTCAGCCCGGACGACCTGCGCATCTTCAACGGCGGCCTGAAACTCGACGAACTGCCACGCTCCTGGGCGCATTACGCGCTGACCCTGGAGCCGGTCAATCCGCCGGTGCTGGTGACGCAGATCCAGCTGGCGCCGGGCGAGTGGCTGTACATCGCCTCGTTGCTGCCCGAGCCTTATACCAGCCTGGAAGAACCCGTCCTGCCGACCCAGCAGCTGTGGTTCATCCTCCTGACCACGGCCTTCCTGCTGCTGTTCATCGGTTTGCTGGTGCACTTGCAGAGCCGCCCGCTCAAGCGTCTGGCGCGCACCGCGCGGCATATGTCGCTGGGCGCCGAGGTAGAGCCGGTGGCCGAGGGCGGTGGGCGCGAGGTGGTCGAGGTGGCCCGCGCCTTCAATGCCATGCGCGAGCGCATCAGCCGCTACCTGACCGAGCGCAGCCAGCTGTTCAGCGCCATTTCCCATGACCTGCGCACGCCCATCACACGTTTGCGCCTGCGCGTCGAACTGCTTGACGACGAAAGTCTGCAGACCAAGTTCGGCCGCGATCTGGACGACCTCGAGCTGCTGGTCAAAGGCGCGCTGCAATGCGTGAAAGACACCGATATCCACGAGAACATCGAGCCGGTGGACCTCAATCACCTGCTGCATTGCCTGGTCGAGCCTTACCTGGCGCCGGCGGGCAACGGCAGCGTGACCCTCGATGGCGAGGCCTGCGCGGCGTATCCGGGCAAGCCGCTGGCGCTGCGGCGCTGCATCGGCAACCTGATCGACAACGCCCTGAAGTACGGGCGCAACGCCCATCTGCACATCGAGGACGACGGCGCGGCCTTCGTCCTGCATGTCGATGACGAAGGCCCTGGCGTACCGGAGCAGCGCCTGGAGCAGGTGTTCGAGCCGCACTTTCGCCTTGCCGGGCAGCAGCAGGGCTACGGCCTCGGGCTGGGCATCGCGCGCAACATCGCCCACAGCCATGGTGGCGAAGTCAGCCTGCGCAACCTGCGCGAGGGCGGCTTGCGCGTCACCCTGCGCCTGCCGCGTACACCTGAGTGAATGTCACCGAACGGTGACAAAGGCGCGCGCTTTCGTGACCGGTGCAGCGGATGACGCTGACTAGAATCTGGCTTCGACCCAGCGGCATCACGCCGCGCTGCGTATGGAACACAACCGTGAAAGCACCTGCCTGGCGCCCAGACAGCTGGCTATGCCAGCCCGCTCACCTCACCTGGCTGAATGATGAAGGCCGGCGCCTGCTGCCGTTCGCACGCGGGGCGCAGGTCGAGCAGGGCTTCGCCGCGCTCGATGATCGAGGGCGCTTGCCCAAGGGCGCGGTGGCCGAGCTGATTCACACCACGCGCATGACCCACTGTTTCGCCCTGGCGCATATCCAGGGGATTCCCGGCCATGCCGTGCTGGTCGACCATGGCCTTGCTGCATTGCGCGGCGCGCTGTGGGACGAGGAGCACGGCGGCTGGTTCGCCGATGCGACGCGCAGCGGCGGCAAGTCCGCCTACCTGCATGCCTTCGTTGCGCTGGCGGCCAGCTCCGCCAGGGTCGCCGGCCATCCTGCCGCCCAGGCGCTGCTGGATGACGCCATCGAGATCATCGAGCGGCATTTCTGGAGTGAGGAGGAGGGCGCCCTGCGCGAAAGCTTCAATCGCGACTGGAGCGACGAGGAGGCTTATCGCGGCGCCAACAGCAATATGCATGGCGTGGAAGCCTTTCTCGCCCTGGCCGATGTCACCGGTAATACGCTCTGGGTACAGCGCGCGCTGCGCATCGCCGAACGCCTGATCCATCGGCACGCCGCCGCGTGCGGGCACGTCGTGGTCGAGCACTTCGATGCGCACTGGCAGGCGCTGCCTGAGTACAACGCGGATAACCGCGCCGACCCCTTTCGCCCTTATGGCAGCACGCCTGGCCACGCCTTCGAATGGGCGCGCCTGCTGCTGCATCTGGACGCGGCGCTGACCCAGGCCGGGCTCGCCGCGCCGGACTGGCTGCTGGCCGATGCCAAGGGCCTGTTCGCCAGCGCCTGCCGGCATGCCTGGCAGGCCGATGGTGCACCAGGCTTGGTGTACAGCCTCGACTGGAACCAGCAGCCGGTGGTGCGTGCCCGTCTGCACTGGGTGCATGCCGAGGCCGTCGCCGCGGCTGCGGCGCTGCTGCAGCGCAGCGGCGAGGCGATCTACGAGCAGTGGTATCGGCAGTGCTGGGACTTCATCGCCGAGTATTTCATCGACCCGCACGGCGGCAGCTGGCACCACGAACTCGATGAACACAACCAGCCGGCCGCCCGTATCTGGGCCGGCAAACCCGATCTTTATCACGCCTACCAGGCATTGCTGCTGCCGCGTCTGGCGCTGGCGCCGAGCCTGGCCACGGCGCTCGCCGCCGATGTAACCAGGCGGTGACATTCATGCATCCTTTCGTTACCCGAGCCGGCAACGACCCTGATTACACTCCCTATCAACGCAAGCGCCACGACTTGCCCGATAACAACAAGAAAGGTACTCCGATGAACGCTATTACTCGCCTCGCTACCGCCGTTTCTCTCGCCTCCCTGTTCCCCTTCACCGCGCTGGCCGCCGACTCCAAAGGTACGGTGGAAGTGGTGCATTGGTGGACCTCCGGTGGTGAGGCTGCTGCGGTGAAGGTTCTGCGTGATCTGGTCGAGAAGGATGGTTTCACCTGGAAGGATGGCGCCGTGGCCGGTGGCGCCGGTTCCGCCGCCATGACCGTACTGAAGACCCGCGTGGTGTCCGGCAACCCGCCGGGTGCGGCGCAGATCAAGGGTCCCGATCTGCAGGAGTGGGGTGCGCTGGATCTGCTCGCACCGCTGGACGAGGTAGCCCAGGCCAATGACTGGGATGGCCTGCTGTCGAAAACCGTTGCCAAGACCATGCAGTACGACGGGCACTATGTCGCGGTGCCGGTGAACATCCACCGTGTCAACTGGCTGTGGATCAACCCGCAGGTGTTCGAGAAGGCCGGCATCGACAAGGCGCCGACCACCCTCGAAGAACTCTACGCCGCCGGTGACAAGCTCAAGGCTGCCGGCTTCGTGCCGCTGGCCCATGGCGGTCAGCCCTGGCAGGACAGCACCGTGTTCGAAGGCCTGGTGCTGAGCATCATGGGCGCGGAAGGCTTCCACAAGGCGTTCGTCGAGAACGACGAGGCGACCCTGACCAGCGCGCAGATGACCGAAGTGTTCACCGCGCTGAAAAAACTCTCCACCTACATGGACGACAACCGCGCCGGACGCGACTGGAACCTGGCCACCGCCGAGGTGATCGACGGCAAGGCTGGCATGCAGATCATGGGTGACTGGGCCAAGAGCGAATGGACCGCTGCCGGCAAGGTGGCGGGCAAGGACTACCAGTGCGTGCCGATGCCGGGCACCGCCGGCAGCTACACCTACAACATCGACTCCATGGCCATGTTCAAACTCAAGAACGAAGGCGACATCGCCGCCCAGCATGCCCTGGCGCGCATCGCCCTGGAGCCTGAGTTCCAGTACGTGTTCAACGAGAACAAGGGCTCGATCCCGGTGCGCTCGGACCTCGACATGAGCAAGTTCGACAGCTGCGCCCAGGCCTCGATGAAGGATTTCCAGGAGGCCGACAAGAACGGCAAGCTGGAGCCGAGCATGGCCCATAGCATGGCCACCAACCTCGCCGTGCAGGGCGCCATCTTCGATGTGGTGACCAACTTCATGAGCGAGAAGAACGCCGACCCGAGCAAGGCCGGCGCGCAGATCTACGCGGCGATCAAGGCCGCTCAGTAGCGCCAACGGGCCGGCGCTGCCGGCCCACTTCCCACGCACCGCCTCGCACGACAGGGCCCTGGCCCTGTCGGGGCGGCGTTCGGCCCGGATTTCACTTCGCCAACTGGTAATGCCCGATGAGTATCACCACGGTAATGACCAAGGCCTCCCCCCTCGATGTGCTGCAACGCTGGCTGCCCAAGTTGGTGCTGGCGCCGAGCATGCTGGTGGTGTTGGTCGGTTTCTACGGCTACATCCTCTGGACCCTGGTGCTGTCGTTCACCAACTCCAGCTTCATGCCCAGCTACAAGTGGGTCGGCCTGCAGCAGTACATGCGCCTGATGGACAACGACCGTTGGTGGGTCGCGAGCCAGAACCTGTTGGTGTTCGGTGGCCTGTTCATCGGCATCAGCCTGCTGATCGGCGTGTTCCTCGCCGTGCTGCTGGACCAGCGTATCCGCCGTGAAGGCTTCATCCGCACCATCTACCTGTACCCCATGGCGCTGTCGATGATTGTCACCGGCACCGCCTGGAAATGGCTGCTCAACCCCGGCCTGGGTCTGGACAAGATGCTCCGCGACTGGGGCTGGGAAGGTTTTCGCCTCGACTGGCTGGTGGATCAGGACCGGGTCATCTACTGCCTGGTGATCGCTGCGGTGTGGCAGGCCTCGGGCTTCGTCATGGCGCTGTTCCTGGCCGGGCTGCGCAGCGTCGACCAGTCGATCATCCGCGCTGCCCAGGTGGATGGGGCAGGGCTGCCGACCATCTACCTGCGCATCGTCCTGCCGAGCCTGCGCCCGGTGTTCTTCAGTGCGGTGATGATCCTCGCGCACATCGCCATCAAGAGCTTCGACCTGGTGGCGGCGATGACCGCAGGCGGCCCCGGTTACTCCTCCGACCTGCCAGCGATGTTCATGTACTCCTTCACCTTCAGTCGCGGCCAGATGGGTATCGGCTCGGCCAGCGCGATGCTGATGCTGGCCGCGATCCTCACGCTGCTGGTGCCGTACCTCTATTCGGAACTGCGAGGCAAACGCCATGAATGATGCGAGCGTCGCGCAACGACGATCTGCCGCTGATCTTCTCCCGTCAGGAGACAGTGGCGCGAAGCGTCGGGTGAGGGCGATCAGTCCGAGCCGCCTGGCCATCCACGCCACCCTGCTGTTCGCCGCCGCGCTGTATCTGGTGCCGCTGGTGGTGATGCTACTGACCAGCATCAAGACGCCCGAGGACATCCGCACCGGCAACCTGCTGTCCTGGCCCGAGACCATTACCCTGATCGGTTGGGTCAAGGCCTGGAGCGTGGTCGACGGCTACTTCTGGAACTCGGTGAAGATCGCCATCCCCGCGGTGCTGATTTCCACCGCAGTCGGTGCGTTGAACGGCTACGTGCTGTCGATGTGGCGCTTCCGTGGCTCGCAGCTGTTCTTCGGCCTGCTGCTGTTCGGCTGCTTCCTGCCGTTCCAGACCGTGCTGCTGCCGGCCTCGTTCACCCTTGGCAAGCTGGGCCTGGCCAATACCACCGCCGGCCTGGTGCTGGTGCACGTGGTCTATGGCATCGCCTTCACCACGCTGTTCTTCCGCAACTACTACGTCGCCGTGCCCGATGCCCTGGTGCGCGCGGCGCGGCTCGATGGCGCGGGGTTCTTCACCATCTTCGGACGGATCCTGCTGCCCATGTCGGTGCCGATCATCATGGTCTGCCTGATCTGGCAGTTCACCCAGATCTGGAACGACTTCCTCTTCGGCGTGGTATTCGCCAGTGGCGACTCGCAACCGATCACCGTGGCGTTGAACAACCTGGTCAACACCAGCACCGGCGCCAAGGAATACAACGTCGACATGGCCGCTGCGATGATCGCCGGGCTACCGACCCTGCTGGTCTACATCGTGGCTGGAAAGTACTTCCTGCGCGGCCTGACGGCCGGCGCGGTGAAAGGCTGAAAGCTACTGCGCTTTCAAAGTGGAGAAATGAAATGGCTACCCTCGAACTGCGCAACGTCAACAAGTCCTACGGCAGCGGCCTGGCGGACACGCTGAAGAACATCGAGTTGTCGATCGACTCCGGCGAGTTCCTGATCCTCGTTGGCCCGTCCGGCTGCGGCAAATCCACTCTGATGAACTGCATCGCCGGGCTGGAGAACATCAGCGGCGGCGCGATCCTGGTGGACGACGCCGACATCAGCGGCATGAGCCCGAAGGATCGCGACATCGCCATGGTGTTCCAGTCCTACGCGCTGTACCCGACCATGAACGTGCGCGACAACATCGCCTTCGGCCTGAAGATGCGCAAGATGGCCCCGGCCGCCATCGATGAGGAAGTGGCACGGGTGGCCAAGCTGCTGCAGATCGAACATCTGTTGCAGCGCAAGCCCGGCCAGTTGTCCGGCGGCCAGCAGCAGCGCGTGGCGATGGGCCGTGCGCTGGCACGGCGACCGAAGATCTACCTGTTCGACGAGCCACTGTCGAACCTCGACGCCAAGCTGCGCGTGGAGATGCGCACTGAAATCAAGCTGATGCACCAGCGCCTGAAGACCACCACGGTGTACGTCACCCACGACCAGATCGAAGCCATGACCCTGGGCGACAAGGTGGCGGTGATGAAGGACGGCATCATCCAGCAGTTCGGTACGCCGCAGCAGATCTACAACGACCCGGCCAACCTGTTCGTCGCCAGCTTCATCGGTTCGCCGCCGATGAACTTCATTCCTGTGCGTCTGCAGTGTCGCGATGGCCAGTGCTGGGCCGTGCTCAACTCGTCGCTCGGCGTCGCCGGGCAGGCGCGCTGCGAACTGCCGTTGGGCGAGCTGGAGGCAGGCATGGAGAACCGTGACCTGATCCTCGGCATCCGTCCCGAGCAGATCCAGTTGGCTGCCGATGACGGTGCTGAGGCACCGAGTATCTGCGCCGAAGTGGAGGTCACCGAGCCCACCGGGCCGGACACCCTGGTGTTCGTCAACCTCAACCAGACCAAGGTCTGCTGCCGCCTGGCGCCGGACATGGCACCACAGGTCGGCAGCAGCCTTGCGCTGCGTTTCGAGCCAAGCCGGGTGTTGCTGTTCGACGCCCAGAGCGGCGAGCGCCTGCTGGCAAAAAAGCGCCAGGCCACTGACAACAAAGTGGCGCAATTGAAGCGCGGTTAGCCATGTAGCCCGGATGAAATCTGGGCTCTGTGGAAACAACCACCCGAATTGCATCCGGGCTACGCGACGCACCCGTCACGTAGGAGGTGCCGTGCGCACCAGGGAAACGAAAAACCGTCGCTGCGGCGGCTATTCCGCAGCATCCGTAAAAATAAAAACAATCAGGAGCAACGATGAAGACCACACCGCAAGCTGCCCCCCAACTCCTTGGTGCGCGCAGCGCACCCTACCTACTGGTCGTTGCCGTGGCCTTGGCCACGCCGCAGGTGCAGGCCGTCGAGTTCACCGGCTACGTCCGCAGCGGCATCGGCGGTGCGGATACCGGCGGCACGCAGCAGTGCTTCCAATTGCCGGGCGCGCAATCGAAGTACCGCCTGGGTAACGAGTGCGAGCAGTACATCGAGCTGGACCTGCGCCAGGACCTGTTTCGCCTGGACGACGGCTCGGTGATCAGCGTCGAGGGCATGGCGCAGCTTTACAACCAATATGGCCACACGCCCAAGTTCACCGGCGACTACGGCTTCGCGCGAATGAACCAGATGTACGCGGAGTGGAGCAACATGCCGGCGCTCAATGGCGGTTCGCTGTGGGCCGGGCGGCGTTTCTACAAGCGTAACGACATCCATATCTCCGACTTCTACTACTGGAACCAGAGCGCCACCGGTTTCGGTATCGACGAGATGAAGATCGGCGACCTCAAGTACAGCTACGTGTTCTCGCGCAAGGACAACTACGACCAGGAGCCCTACATCAACCGCCACGATTTCAACGTCGGCGGCTTCCAGGTCAACCCCGGTGGCGAGCTGGAAGTGGGCGTCAGCTACATCGACAAGCCGGACAGCACCGACAGCCACAGCGGCTGGGCGGTGAGTGCGCAGCACAAACAGCAGGACTTCCTCGGCGGGGTCAACACCGTCGCCCTGCAATACGGCCGCGGGCCGGGCACCGCGCTGGGTTACACCGGCGATCCGACCCTCGACAGCAGCAACAGCAGCTGGCGCCTGGTGGAGTTCTTCGACTTCCAGATGACCCCGCGTCTCGGTGGCCAGGTGCAGGTGGTCTACCAGAAGGACAAGCGCCCGGATGGTGCTGATCAGAACTGGCTGTCCATCGGTGGCCGCACCAGCTACGCCTTCACCGAGCAGTTCAAGCTGGTCGGCGAGATCGGCCGCGACCAGGTCGAGGCGCCCGGCGGCACGCGCAAGTTGACCAAGTTCACCATCGCGCCGACCTGGTCGCCATCCGGCCCCGGTTTCTGGGAACGCCCGGAAATTCGCCTGTACTACACCTACGCCAGCTGGAACCGTGCCGCACAGCAGGCCGCCAACCTGCTGGCCGACGGCTCGGCATTGTCCGAGAACGGCGCCTTCGGCAGCGCGCGCAACGGCTCCAACTTCGGCGTACAGGTGGAGTACTGGTGGAAGTAAAACGCTCGTAGATTGGGTCCGCTGGCAAATCAGTCGGTGCGCACGGCGTACCCTACGCGACCTGCGGGGTGTTCGTAGGGTGCGCCGTGCGCACCGGGCGTCAGAGCAATCCCGCCACCAGACGCCCGAGCACTTCCATGGCCTGTTCGCTACGCGGGCTCCACGGGTGGCCATAGTTCAGCCGCGCGCAGTGACGAAAACCCTGGCTGGCGGAGAAGATCGGCCCCGGCGCCAGGCTGATGCCCTGGGCCAGTGCCAGGCGTAGCAGTTGCAGCGAGTCCAGGCGCTCGGGAAATTCGAACCAGAGGAAGTAGCCGCCCGCCGGCCGCGTGACCCGCGTGCTGGCCGGAAAGTGCCGGGCGGCGGAGGCGAGCATCGCGCTCTGCTGCATTTCCAGGGCGTGGCGCAGCTTGCGCAGGTGGCGATCGTAGCCGCCGTGCTGCAGGTAGTCGGCCAGCGCCGCCTGTGCCGGCACCGACGGCGAGATGGTGGTCATCAGCTTGAGCCGGGCGATCTGCTCGGCATAGCGCCCACCGGCCACCCAGCCGATGCGATAGCCCGGCGCCAGGCTCTTGGAGAAGGAGCTGCAATGCATCACCAGCCCTTCGCGGTCGAAGCTTTTCACCGGCTTGGGCGGGTGGCTGCCGAAGTACAGCTCGGCGTACACATCGTCCTCGATCAGCGGCACCTGATGCTCGACCAGCAGTTCGTACAGCGCCTGCTTCTTGGCCTCGCTCATGCTCGCGCCCAGCGGATTCTGCAGGCTGCTCATGAACCAGCAGGCCTTGATCGGCAGTTGCTCGAGGCTTTCGGCCAGGGCGCCCAGGTCGATGCCCTCACGCGGGTGCACGGGAATTTCCACCGCCTTGAGCTGCAGCCGTTCCAGCACCTGCAGGCAGGCGTAGAAGGTCGGTGATTCGATGGCCACCAGGTCGCCCGGCTGGGTCACGCACTGCAGGCAGAGGTTGAGTGCCTCCATGGCGCCGTTGCTGATGACCAGCTCCTCCATCGGCAGCATCACACCGCTGACCATGTAGCGCAGGGCGATCTGCCGGCGCAGGTCGGCGTTGCCTGCGGTCATGTCGGCGATGATCTCGTGCGGCGAGAGCATGCGCAGGGCATGCGCCATGCTCTTGGCCAGGCGCGGCAGGGGGAACAGGTCGGGGCTGGGAAAGGCCGAGCCGAAGGCGACGGTGTGCGGGTCCTTCAGCGAAGCGAGCACCGAGAACACCAGCTCGCTGACGTCCACTTCGGTGGTCTGCGCGGCGTGGGCGGTCAGTTCCGGTTCGTGCAGCGGGCGCTTGGCGTGCTCGCGAACGAAGTAGCCGGAGCGTGCCCGGGCCTGGATCAGGCCGCGATCCTCCAGCAGGTAGTAGGCCTGGAATACCGTGGACGGGCTGACCCCGTAGGTGCGGCTGGCATGACGCACCGACGGCACCTTCTCACCGGGGCCGAGCACGCCGGTGCGAATCAGCTCGGCGATCTCGTCGGCAAATTTTTCGTAGCGTTTCATCCTGTCCTGGTTCACCGCCGCAAAGGGTATGGGCGAACACTTTACGGGGTGAGCGGCAGACATGGCAGTGCCTCGTGAAGGGGGACGTATCTCGAATCGCCCCGGATTGCATCCGGGCTACGACGCTTGCTCCCCTCTCCCATTCATGGGAGAGGGGCCGGGGGAGAGGGTTAGATACACCTCCGTGTAACCGTTACCCCCTCTCCCTAGCCCTCTCCCCGTGGGGGAGAGGGGATTGATCGTGTCCACCTTTCGTTAAGTGAACAGCACGGTTTACCGCGCCTCACCGCAGCGGCGCGAGGAAGGTGCTCTTGGTGCTGACGCGGCTCTGCAAATCGGCCTTGTCGTGCACTTCGAAGCGTACGGTTTGCGGGCCGGCGGCGTTATGCGAGGCGGTCAGGGCGACGCTTACCGGCAGGTCGCGAATTTCCCCTGGAGCCAGGTTCAGCGTGCGCGGGCCGTGCAGTTCGAAGTCACCGGGCTCGACCAGTGCGATGGCGTAGCTGCGCGGCTGCTGGGTCTTGTTGATGATCTTCAGGCTGTAGATGTTCTCGATCTGGCCCACGGCGTTCTCGCGGAACAGGCCACGGTCACGGGTCACATCCAGGGAGATCAGCGGGCGCTCGGCCAGGGCCCAGACGAAGGCGCCGATCATCACCGCCAGCATCGCCGCATAGCCGATCAGGCGCGGGCGCAGCCAGTGGGTCGTACCGCCGGCTAGCTCGTGTTCGGAGCTGTAACGCACCAGGCCACGGTCATAGCCGAGCTTGTCCATCACGTTGTCGCAGGCGTCGATGCAGGCGCCGCAGCCGATGCATTCCAGTTGCAGACCATCGCGAATGTCGATGCCGGTGGGGCAGACCTGCACGCACATCGTGCAGTCGATGCAATCGCCCAGGCCTTCGGCTTTGTAGTCCGCATCCTTGCGCCGTGGGCCACGGTTTTCGCCACGGGCGGCGTCGTAGGAAATGACCAGCGTATCGCTGTCGAACATCACGCTCTGGAAGCGCGAGTAGGGGCACATGTCGCGGCACACCTTCTCGCGCAGCCAGCCTGCGTTGATGTAGGTAGCGGCGGTGAACGACAGCACCCAGAACGCGGTGGTAGCGCCCATCTCCAGGGTCAGCAGGTCGGTGGTCAACTGGCGCACTGGGGTGAAGTAGCCGACGAAGGCCATCGCTGTGACCACGCTGACTACCAGCCACAGGCCGTGCTTGGCGCTGCGCCGGGCCAGTTTCTGCAGCGACCAGGGCGCGGCATCGAGCTTGATGCGCTGGCCACGGTCACCTTCGGTGATCTGCTCCACGCGCATGAACACCCAGGTCCACACGCTCTGCGGGCAGGCGTAGCCGCACCAGACGCGGCCGGCCAGTACGGTGATGAAGAACAGGCCGAAGGCGGCGATGATCAGGATCGCCGAGAGCAGGATGAAGTCCTGCGGCCAGAAGGTCGCGCCGAAGATGTGGAACTGGCGGTTATCCAGATCCCAGAGCACGGCCTGGCGGCCATTCCAGTCGATCCAGGCGGTGCCGAAGAACAGCAAGAACAGCAGGCCGGCGCCGAGCAGACGCAAGTTGCGAAAGCGCCCGCTGAAACTGCGGGTGTGGATCGGGCCACCGGCCTGGGCCGGTGTCAGGCGGATGGGTTTGGCGGGGTCGATGGTCTCGACGCTGCGCACGGGGATCAGATCAGTCATGGCGTTGCCCTCATCAGGCGTTTATTCAGGCTAGCGCCATGATCCGAGGGCAACTGATCGCAAAACAGACTCAGGTTTTCGATAAAAAAGCGGATCAGATCCGCCACCAGGGCGTCAGGAAAAGCAGCGGGCAGCGCTGCAGGGCTCGCATTGCCTGGCGTTGAGAGTTATCCATCCGAGCAGCACAGTGATCGCCCTGCGACATCGCGCCGCGCCAATCAGCAGCTGATGGCGAGCACTGCCTGATTGATCTGATCCGGTTTTTTAGAGCTTTTCTGGCGCTGTTTTCGACGCACATTCGGCAGGCATAGTCGACGCCCCGTGATCAGGAGGCCTGCCGGTATGTACCAATACGACGATTATGACCGCGCACTGGTGCGCGAGCGCGTCGCCCAGTTCCGCGACCAGGTCCAGCGGCGCCTGGCCGATGAACTGAGCGAGGAGGAGTTTCTGCCGCTGCGCCTGCAGAACGGCCTGTACCTGCAAAAGCATGCCTACATGCTGCGTGTGGCGATCCCCTACGGCACCCTGTCGGCCAAGCAGATGCGTGCGCTGGCGCATATCGCCCGCGAGTACGACCGCGGTTATGGGCACTTCACCACGCGGCAGAACATCCAGTTCAATTGGGTCGAGCTGGAGCGCGTGCCGGACATCCTCGACTGGCTGGCCGAGCACGACATGCATGCCATCCAGACCTCGGGCAACTGCGTGCGCAACATCACCACCGAGGCGTTTGCCGGGGTCGCCGCTGACGAATACCTCGACCCACGCCCGCTGGCCGAGATCCTGCGCCAGTGGTCGACGGTCAACCCGGAATTCCTCTTTCTGCCGCGCAAGTTCAAGATCGCCCTGTGCGCCGCCGAACAGGATCGCGCCGCCGTTCAGGTACATGACATCGGCCTGCAACTGTACCGTGATGAGGCCGACGAACTGCGCCTGCGTGTGCTGGTTGGCGGCGGCCTGGGGCGCACGCCGATCATCGCCCAGACTCTGCGCGAGGGCCTGCACTGGCAGGACTGCCTGTCCTACGTCGAGGCCATCCTGCGGGTGTACAACCGCCATGGTCGGCGCGACAACAAGTACAAGGCGCGCATCAAGATCCTGGTCAAGGCCCTTGGCATCGAGTCCTTCGCCGCCGAGGTGGAGCGCGAGTGGCAGCCGATCAAGGACGGCCCGGCACGCCTCACCGAGGACGAGTACCAGCGTGTCGCAGCGTCCTTCCACAAACCAGCCTACGTGCCACAGGATGCCCTCGACCTCGATTTCGGCACCCACCTGGCGCGCGACGAAGCCTTCGCCCGCTGGGTGTCGCGCAACGTCATGGCGCATCAGGTGCCCGGCTACCTCAGCGTGGTGCTGTCGACCAAACCGGGCATCAGTGCGCCGCCCGGCGACGTCAGCGCCGAGCAGATGGAGGCGTTGGCGGACTGGAGCGAGCGCTACGGCTTCGGCGAGATTCGCGTCGCCCACGAACAGAACCTGGTGCTGCCCGACGTGCGCAAGAGCGACCTCCATGCGTTGTGGAGCGAAGCGCAGGCGGCCGGGCTGGGCACCGCCAACGCCGGTCTGCTCACCGATATCATCGCTTGCCCCGGCGGTGACTTCTGCTCGCTGGCCAACGCCAAGTCGATCCCCATCGCCCAGGCCATCCAGCAGCGCTTCGACGACCTCGACTACCTGCATGATCTGGGCGAGCTGAGCCTGAACATCTCCGGCTGCATGAACGCCTGCGGCCATCACCATATCGGCAACATCGGCATCCTCGGCGTCGACAAGAACGGCAGTGAGTGGTACCAGCTGACCCTCGGCGGCAGCCAGGGCCAGCAGGCGGCCCTGGGCAAGGTGATCGGCCCGTCGTTCGCCGCCGAGCAGGTGCCCGAGGTGATCGAGCGCATCGTGCGCACCTATGTCGATCAGCGGGAGGTCAACGAAGGTTTTCTCGACACCTTCCAGCGCATCGGTCTGGAGCCATTCAAGGCGAACATCTACAGCCGTGAGGAGGTGGCATGAATAACCTGATTCGCCTGGTCGAGGGCCAGGCCTGCATCGTCGACGATGATCCCTGGCAACTCGACGCTGAGGCTGACGCGTCACTGATCCTGCCGCTGGCCGCCTGGCGCGAACGGCAGTCTGCCGAAGTGCTGCAGGGCAGGGCGGTCAGCGCCGACGGCCTGCTGCTGCAGGTGGACGACGAGCCGGAGGCACTGCAGCCGTTGCTGGCTAGCCTGCCGCTGATCGCCATCGATTTTCCCAGCTTCCGCGACGGCCGAGGTTACAGCCAGGCCTACCTGCTGCGCACCCGTTTGGGCTGGCGCGGTGAGTTACGCGCGGTGGGCGATGTGCTGCGCGACCAGTTGGCGCACATGCGCCAGTGTGGCTTCGATGCCTTCGCCGTGCGCGCCGACAAATCGCTGGAAGATGCACTCAAGGGCCTGCAAGGGCTCAGTGTGTTGTATGGTCGCTCGGTTATCGAGCCGCGTCCGCTGTTTCGTCGGGGACGCCATAAGGAGGAGTCAAGATCATGATGGTGCGTGGCCTGTTCTGGCTGGTATTGCTGCAGTTGTTCGGCATAGCCCTCAATCATTGGCTGTTGCCGATGCTGCCGGCGTCGATCATTGGCCTGCTGCTGCTCTCGGTCTGGCTGATGTGGCGCGGCGCCGTACCTGAGCCGCTGCAACAGGCTGCCGGTGGTTTGCTGCCTTACCTGCCGCTGCTGCTGGCCGTGCCGGCTTCGGGGATCATGACCAGCAGCGACCTGTTGCTCGGTGAACTGCCGGTGATCGCCACGGCGCTGGTGCTGTCGCTGCTGGTTACCGTGCCGTTCTGTGGCTGGCTGCTGCAGACGCTGATCCGCCGTCAGGAGCGCAAGGGATGACATTGCTGACTCATCACCCGCTGTTCGCCATCGCCCTGACCCTGGCCGCTTTTCTGATCGCCGCCTGGCTGTATCGCCGCAGCGGCTGGCTGGTGCTGCAGCCGGTGCTGGTGTCGGTGACGCTGATCGTCGCCACCTTGCTGCTGTGCGGGGTGGATTACGCCACCTACCGCGCCGGTGCCGAGCCCGTTGCCTGGTTGCTGGGGCCGGCCACCGTGGCCCTGGCGGTGCCGCTGCAGCACAACATCAAGCGCATTCGCCAGTTGTTCTGGCCGGTGATGATCACCCTCAGCGCCGGCGGTGTACTGTCGGTGGCGCTGACCCTGGCCATCGGCTGGGCAATGGGCGCCGACTGGAGCGTGGTGATGAGCCTGGCGCCGAAATTCGTGACCATGCCGATTGCCATGCCGGTGGCCGAGCAAATTGGCGGCGTCGCTTCGCTGGCCGCAGTGATGGTGATGCTCACCGGCGTCATTGGCACGGCGCTGGGGCCGCTGCTGCTGCGCTGGGCGGGCGTCGATCACCCGGCGGCCCGTGGTCTGAGCTACGGTATCAACGCGCATGCCATCGGTACCGCGCATGCCCTGCAGGAAGGCGAGGAGTGCGGTGCCTTCGCGGCCCTGGCGATGAGCCTGCTGGGGATCGGCACTGCCTTGCTGTTGCCACTGCTGCTGGCCTGAGTCGGGCGGAATCCCGCCACCTGAAAGCTGCCTGGCGCCGGGCGGTGGCGACATCTCGCCACCGCCATGCTGGTTCGACGCTGTTCGAACCCAATAAATGCCGCTGAATCCTTTCAGCGGCACGCATATTGCTCTTGCTCGCGGCGTGATCGGAATACGCCCGCCAAGAGGCCTGGAACCCCCTTCCTTTCGCCGTGTCGCAGAGCTGCGGCTATCGCTCATGTGTGGCCCACACGGCCGCTGCCCGAAACCTTGCCTGCACGGCCCTTGTCGTCGTGCGACGAACTGGACTGTCCCATGAAAAAAATCCTGCTGACGCTGCTTTGTCTCAGCGTGATCGGTTGCTCCAAGCCCCGCGAGCCCGAGAAAACCGTCGACGTGCTGCTGATCGGCGCTGGCGTGATGAGCGCCACCCTCGGCACCTACCTCCACGAGCTACAGCCGGACTGGAGCATCGAGATCTACGAGCGCCTCGACCGCGTCGCCGGCGAGAGCTCCAACGGCTGGAACAATGCCGGCACCGGCCACTCTGCCTTCTGCGAGCTGAACTACACGCCGGAAACCGCCGACGGCGGCATCGACATCAGCAAGGCGATCGCGATCAACGAGTCGTTCGAGATCTCCAAGCAGTTCTGGGCCACCCAGGTCGAGCGCGAAGTGCTGAGCAAGCCCAAGAGCTTCATCAACATCACTCCGCACATGAGCTTCGTCTGGGGCGACGACAACGTCGAGTACCTGCGCAAGCGCCACGCTGCGCTGCAGCACAGCAACCTGTTCCGCGGCATGGAGTTCACCGAGGATCACGCGCAGATCGCCCAGTGGGTACCGCTGATCATGCAAGGCCGCGATTCGCAGCAGAAGGTCGCCGCGACTCGCATGGCCATCGGCACCGACGTCAACTTCGGCGAGATCACCCGCCAGTTGATCGACTCGCTGATCGGTAAGCAGCAAGCCAGCCTGCATCTGGAGCACGAAGTCCGCGACCTGCAGCGCAACGATGACGGCACCTGGCGCGTGACCGTGGCCGACCTGGCCAAGGGCGGCGCCGAGCAGAGCATCAATGCGCGCTTCGTCTTCATCGGCGCCGGTGGTGGCGCGCTCAAGCTGCTGCAGAAGTCCGGCATCGAAGAAGCCGAAGGCTACGCCGGCTTCCCGGTCGGCGGCCAGTTCCTGATGACGCGTAACCCGGACATCGTTGCCCAGCACCTGGCCAAGGTTTATGGCAAGGCGTCGGTCGGCTCGCCGCCCATGTCCGTGCCGCACCTGGACACCCGTGTGATCGACGGCGAGAACGTGCTGCTGTTCGGTCCGTTCGCCACCTTCTCCACCAAGTTCCTCAAAAATGGCTCGCTGCTCGACATGTTCAGCAGCATGACCACCGACAACTTCATGCCGATGGTCAACGCCGGTATGGACAACTGGTCGCTGAGCACTTACCTGATGGGCCAGCTGATGCTCAGCCAGGAAGACCGCATGGCTTCGCTGCGCGAGTACTTCCCGGATGCACAGGATGCCGACTGGGAGCTGATCACCGCTGGCCAGCGCGTGCAGATCATCAAGAAGGATGCCGAGAAGGGCGGTGTACTGCAGTTCGGTACCGAGGTAGTGACCTCTGCTGACGGTAGCATCAGTGCGCTGCTGGGCGCCTCTCCGGGTGCCTCCACTGCCGCGCCAATCATGCTGCACCTGATCGAGAAAGCCTTCGCCAACAAGGTCGCCACCGCCGAGTGGCAAGCGCGCCTGAAGGACATCATCCCGTCCTACGGGCAGAAGCTGAACGACGACCTGGCGCTGACCAACCGCATTCGTCAGTGGAGCAGCGAGCGTCTTGAGCTGCAGCACATCGAAGTGGCGCCGGACGTGGAAATGGCCGCCGAGCCCGAGCCGGCTGCCGTGACCCTGTAAGCGTTTGACGCAATACAAGAACCCGCCCTACGTGATGCGCAGGGCGGGTTTTTTATTGGGCCGTTGACATTCGTGAGCTGAATCTTTCGTGGCTGAAGCGCAATGCCGTCCAGTCGCTCCTACAGGACGGATGCAGTCCCGTAGGAGCGGCTTCAGCCGCGATGTTTTTTGTCCACACCAATGCATCCGGGCTACTCACCGGTTATCGCCCGCAAGCGCGCTCCTACGGGACGTGGTGTGTTCTGTAGGAGCCGGCGAGCCTGAAGATCACGCTGACAATCATCCCTCGAGATGATGCCGGGCAATCATTCGGTGAGGGTCATCAGAATATCGGCATACCAGGTGCAGTTAAGGCCCAGGGCTTCGTCCTGATCCTCATCGCGATCACCCAGCAGGCGCGTCGAGTGGATGCCCAGCAGATGCCAGGGCAGTTCGCCGTTGCCGCTGGCCCGCTTGACCACCGGCGCACCGCTGATGCCGCGATGGGTGCGGCCGTCGGTGAGGAAGTAGCCCAGCCCCTGAACACGCAGGCCGAAAGACGACGCCAGCCCGGCCTGCCGCGCCACCGGCATGCGGTGCAGGGTGTCCTGAAAACCCAGCGGGAAGCCCACGACCAGCAGCGCCGAGCCGATTTCAACATCTTCGTCCGGCTGCAGCAGGTGTTGCGGGGTAAAGGCCTGGTAAGCGCCGTTGTTGGGAAGCGCGGCCTGATCCAGCTCGATCACCGCCACGTCGATCTCGCCCGCGCCATCCATGCCCTGACGCCAGAGGTGCTGGTCGCCGTCATACAGCGGGATGGAAAAGCTGACGGTACTGGCGAGGTTGCTCGCGTCGGTATGCAGCTCGATCTGCAGACTGTCCGGCTGATGACCACTCGGCTCGTCGAGCACCACGTGGCGACTGGTCACCAGAAACAGCCGACCCTCGCGGCGGAAGAAGAAACCACTGGCATTGGTCAGTATCTGCCCCGCGGCCAGGGTGGTGATGCGTGCAGCGCTCAACATCAAGGAATCGATCATGGCCAGGGCCTCCTGCCGGTGTGTGGTCTATCACTGACTGCCAAACCCGTGACAGGTTCGGCTGCTCGCATTGAGCCTGCATCAGGGTGGATGTAACACGCGACATCCACCCGAGGCTGCCGCGAGTTGGTAGGGTGCGCTGTGCGCACCGGCAGCTACGGTGATTCTAAGGTGTGCACGGCCTGGGCGGCCCCGCGACACCCTACGATCATGGGAGTGTCGGTTCGTCCTCGTTGCGATCCAGCGCCACCTGGCGAATCGATAGGCGAATCTCGGCCGGCAGCACGCGCTTGGCGGCGCCTTCGGCCAGCTCGCTGAGCAGTGGGTGATGGCTGAGCTTGCCGGCTTCGTCCTGGCGCAGCACGCCCTGGTCCAGCAGGCTCTGGATGAAGTGACGGAACAGGCTCTTGTCGAAAAACTCCGGCGCGTTCAGGCCATGCAGGATCGACAGGCGCTGGGCCATGACCGTGCACAGGTCTTCCAGCTCCTCGGCGCTGATCGCGTTCTGTCCGGCGTTGAGCAGCAGGGCGATGGCCATGTAGAAACGCTGCAGGGTCTGCGCTACCGAGCGCGACAGCAGGGTCAGCAGCACGAACTGGCGCGAGCTCGGCGCCGGGCGCACGTACACATCGCCCTCGACCTTGAGCAGGCCCTGCTCGACGAAGGCCGCCAGCCACTGGTCGATCACGCCTTCCAGCTCGCTCTGTTCCCAGCGGATGAACAGCTCGGACTGCAGATAGGGGTACAACGCGCCGGTGTAGCGCAGGATCTGCTCGCGGCTGATCCGCGCACTGCTCTGGAAGAAGCTGGCCAGCAGCGCCGGCAAGGCGAAGATGTGCAGCACGTTGTTGCGGTAGTAAGTCATCAGGACGGCATTCTGCTCGTCCAGATAGAGAATCTTGCCCAGCGCGTCCTTCTGCTCGGCCAGCAGATCCATGCCCTTGACGTGCTCGATCAGCGCCGCGCCGTCGCCTTCCGGCAGGGTGGTGTGCGGCGAATAGGGCACCGCGCGCAGCAGCGCCAGGTACAGGTCGAGCACGCGAGCCAGGGCGCGGTCGTCCAGGGCCAGCTTGCTGGTGGACAGCAGCGCCAGGGCCACCAGATTGACCGGGTTGATCGACGCCGCTTCGTTGAGGTGACGCGCCACGCGCTCGCCGAGGCGGTTGGTGGTGTCGTTGAGCCAGGCCGGACGGTACTGCGGGCCCAGGTCCTGATCACGCCAGCCAGGCTGCTGCTGGTCGAGGAATTCCGCCAGCTTGATCGGCTCGCCGAAGTTCACCGAGACCTGGCCGAAACGCTGCTTGAGCGCGCCGAGCACCTTGAACAGGTCGAAGATCGACTCCTTCTTCTTGCTCGCGCCACGCAGCTCGCCCAGGTAGGTGCGGCCTTCCAGCACGCGCTCGTAGCCGATGTACACCGGCACGAAGACGATGGGCAGGCGGTTGCTGCGCAGAAAGCTACGCAGGGTGATGGCCAGCATGCCGGTCTTCGGCCGCAGCATGCGCCCGGTGCGCGAGCGTCCGCCCTCGACGAAGTATTCGACCGGGAAGCCCTTGCTGAACAGGGTGTGCAGGTATTCGTTGAATACCGCGGTGTACAGCGGGTTGCCCTTGAAGGTGCGACGCATGAAGAAGGCGCCGCCACGGCGCAGCAGGCCGCCAATGACCGGCATGTTGAGGTTGATGCCGGCAGCGATGTGCGGCGGCGTCAGGCCGTTGCGGAACAGCAGGTAGGACAGCAGCAGGTAGTCGATGTGGCTGCGATGGCAGGGCACGTAGATCACCTCGTGGCCCTGGGCGATGTCGCGCACGCCTTCGACGTTGTGCACCTTGATGCCGTCGTAGATCTTGTTCCAGAACCAGCTCAGCACCAGTTCGAGGAAGCGGATCACCGTGTAGGTGTAGTCCGAGGCGATCTCGTTGCCATAGCGCAGCGCCTGGGCTTCGGCCTTCTCCGGGCTGATCTTCTCGCGCTCGGCTTCCTCGGCAATTGCCTGACGCACCATCGGGTCATGCACCAGGCCTTTGACCAGGTTGCGCCGGTGCGACACGTCCGGGCCGATCACCGCGGCCTTCTGGTTGCGGAAGTGCACGCGCAGGATGCGATGCACCATGCGCAGCGTGCGCTCCTGGCCCTTGTCCTGCTCGACCAGCTCGCGCAGGTGAATCGGCGTGGAGAACTGCACGCGGGTCTTGCGCCCGAGAATTAGGATGCTGACCAGCCGGCGCAGGCGCCCGGTCACCGCCCAGCTATCGGCGAACAGCAGTTTCCAGGGGCTGGTTTCGCGGTCCGGTGATTGCCCCCAGAACACGCTGACCGGCACGATCTGCGCGTCGTCCACGGCATGCTGGCTGAGGGCACTGACCACGCGATCGAGGGTCGGTGAAATGCCACGCTTGTCCTGGCGGCCGAACCAGTCCGGCTCCGGCGTCAGGTAGAAGAAGGCGGCGGGCTCGATATGCTCCCCGACGGCCACCGGCAATACCGGGCGCGGCAGGCCGGCCTTGGTGCACTCGCGGTCGACCACCGCCAGGTCGCTTACCGAGGGCTGCTGCAGCACGTAGAACACCGGCTTGCTGCGGTCGAGCCTGAGGGTGAAGGCGGACTGGTTGATGGTTTCCGAGCGTACCCAGAGGTACAGCAGGCGGCGCAGCGCGCTGAAGGCCATGCGGCGGAAGGGGGAACGGGTCATACGGACTCTTGAGCAGATAAACGAGCGGATGCTCGGGAAGGGCGCTAGTGTGCCGCAAGCCGCGTCTGGCGGGCAAAAAACTCGTGCGTCCAGGCGGTCATCCCGATCAGCATGCAGGCGGTGTATGACGAAAAAACGGTCAACGACTCAGCGCCCGTTGATCAACAGAACCGTAAAGCGGGTCTCTGGTTCCCGATCAGAATGCTGAGTCAGGCCATCCCAATGGCGCGGATCGCATCCTGACCTGCGGTTACCTTGGCGGACTGGGTAGGAGCGAGCTCTGCTCGCGAAGCTTTTGTGCTTGGGGATTCGCGAGCAGAGCTCGCTCCTACAGGTGTCCTTGTCGTGTGGGCCGGGCAGCGATTCGTTTCAGCGTTGTAGGGTGGGCTTTAGCCCACCAAGTTGTGATCTCGCAATCCACTTGCTGCACCGCGAATCCCTCACGCCAACTTCATCACCACCACGCCAGCCGCGATCACTGCGCATGCCACCAGACGAATCGGTCGCAACCTCTCCTTGAGCAACACCACCCCCAGCAGCACGGCGAACACCACGCTGGTTTCGCGCAGTGCCGAAACCAATGCCACCGGCGCTTGGGTCATGGCCCAGATGACGATGGTATAGGCGGCCATCGACATTGCCCCGCCGGCCAGGCCGCCACGCCAGTGCGGACCTAGTTGCAGGAAGGCGCGCGGCCCACGGCTGATTGCCAATACCGCGGCCATCACCACGCCGTTGACGGTGAACAGCCACAGCGAATAGCTCAGCGCGTCGCCATTGTTGCGAGCGCCCATGGCGTCGCTGAGGGTGTAACCGGCGATGAACAGCGCCGTCATCAACGCACAGAACAGCATCGCCCCCGGCGGTGCCTGGTGATGGCCGCCGCGCAGCGCCATCAGCCAGATGCCCATTACCAGGACCAGCAGGCCCAGCAACTGCAGGGCGCTGATCCCGTCGTGCAACAGCAGCAGCGAGAGCAGGGCGACCATCAGTGGCGAGCTGCCCCGCGCAATCGGGTAGACCTGGCCCAGGTCGCCATACTGGTAGGCGCGGGCGAGGAAGAAGTTGTAGCCGATGTGCAGCAGCGCCGACAGCGCGATCCACGGCCAGGCTGATGCCTGCGGTAGTTCCACCAGCGGGAGCGCGCAGAGGGCCACCAGACCAGCACCGATCTGAATCAGGGTGGCGGTGAGGAAACGGTCGAGACCGATTTTCAGCAGGGCGTTCCAGCCGGCATGCAGGGCAGCGGCGGCGATGACGGCGAGAAAGACCGTGGTTTCCAAAGCGGGCCTCGAAGGCAGACGGCTGTTGAGGAGGTCGAGCAGCGGATACCGCTCGGTTCGGCATGATGTGGCTGGGGCGCGTTGTCGGTCGTCAGTCTGCCGCAAGCTCGATTCTCGGGCAAAACTCATTACCACCTGATGGCAACACAGTGGCGCAACAGTGCCTATGATTCAACGCATGGCGATGGATCAAGCCTCGCGACGCTGAACGCAAGGGCACCTGCCCTCAACAACTAGAAGACAGCCCGCCTCTGAATGGCCTGGAGAATAAGGCGATGACTGCGCCCAGACTGCCGATTGACGCGCATGATACCGTCGCTCGACGTCCTCGAATCGCAACCCCCTTGAACCTGCTGCTCGTTCTGGCGAGCGTGTTCATTGCCGTCGTCTGGCTGATCACCCTGCAGCGCGTCGCCTTCGAGCGTGAGCAGACGCTGGCTGCGGAAATGGAAGCCAACTCCAGCCTGGCCATCGCCTTCGAGCAGCAGGTGTTCCGCGCGCTGAAGGCAGCCGAGCAGGTGGCGGCTTTCGTGCGCGAGCAGTACCGTCGGCAGGGTGACGCCATCGACCTACGGCGTTGGGTCGAGGAGGGCGTGATCCGCGAAGAGATGTTCACCATCGTCAGCGTGGTGGACGAGCAGGGCGATATCGTCAGCAGTAGCCAGAATACCGGCCCGGTCAACTACGCCGACCGCGAGTTCTTCAAGGCGCAGCGCGATGCCCGTATCGATCATCTGTTCATCAATCAGCCGGTACTCGGGCGGGTGTCCGGGCGCTGGCTGATCCCCATGTCGCTGCGTATCGAGCACGAGGACGGTAGCTTCGCCGGGGTCGTGGTGATGGCTGTCAGCCCAGAGGACGTCACGCATTTCTTTAAGCAGGTCGACCTGGGACCGCAAGGGCTATTGGAGCTCGCCGGCCTTGACGGCGTGGTGCGTGCGCGCAAGGTCGGCGCCCGCAGCGAGTTTGGCCTGGGCGCCGAGTCGCTGGCCTGGTTCCAACGGCAAAAGCTGCACAGCGCCGATGATTTCTACGACAGTGGCGAAGCGGGAGACGGCGTCGCCCGTATCGTCAGCTACCGCACCATGGCCGACTACCCGCTGATGGTCACCGTGGCCACGGCCTACGACGAGGAGATGGCCACCACTTTGCAGCGACGCTACAGCTACCTGATGGCAGCGGTCGGCGTCACCCTTGTGGTCATGCTCTTGGTTGGTCTGCTGGCGCTGATGCTGGTTCGCCAGCGCTCGGCCACCGAGGCCTTGCAAGGCAGTGAAGCGCTGTTTCGTGCCACCTTTCACCAGGCGGCCATGGGCATCGTCCACATCAGCCCCGAGGGCCGGATTTTGCGGGTCAACGAGAAGTTCGCGCGGATGCTGGGGCGTCCGGCCGAGGCGCTGCAGGGTGGCAACATTTTCGACCTGTGCGACCCCGACGTGGCTAGTGCAGCCCGCCGCTTTCTGAACCAGCAACTGGTCAGCGAGGCGCGGGCACTTTCTCCGGAGATCGAGAAAACCTATCGCCGCGAGGACGGCTCGCTGCTCTGGGTGTGCGAAGCCTTGAGCGTCGTGCGCAATAGCCAGGGGCACCCGGAGTTTCTGGTGCTGGTGGCGCAGGATGTCACCGAGCGCAAGCACCTGGAGGCACGCCTTTGTCATGACGCCGAGCATGATGCCCTCACGGGATTGGCCAATCGTGTCAGGTTCCACCAGCGGCTCGATCAGGCACTGGCGTCGGTGCACGTCCAGGGGGAGTTATGCGCCGTGCTCTATATCGATCTCGACGGTTTCAAGGCGATCAACGATCGCCACGGTCACGCGGTGGGCGATAGCCTGCTGCAGATGGCCGCCAGGCGGCTCGAAGGCTGTGTACGCAGTACGGACACGGTCGCGCGCTTTGGCGGCGACGAATTCGGCATCGTCCTCGCCAAGCTGCACAGCAGCCAGGATTGTGAGCGCGTGGCACTCAAGGTTCTTGATGTGCTGGCCAAGCCGTTCGATCTGGACGGCTGTGTGGTGCGGATATCAGCGAGTGTGGGCGCCGCTCTGTTTCCACTGCACGGTGAAAACGGCCAGGATTTACTGAAGTACGCGGACCAGGCCATGTACGCGGCCAAGCATGCCGGCAAGAACCGCTTTCACTGCTTTGGCGGATAAGGGAGGGCGACGGCAGAGACAACGAGGGCTTTCGGAGGCGAAGCTGCGCCCAGCAGTTTTGCTTTGACGCTATGCTCTCCTTCGCTCGCACCCACAAGGACCTAAACGCTGATGGACTTCATTGCACGCAATTTCAGATGGCTGATGCTGTTATCCGGCGCTCTCACGGTGACCATGTTCTACGGTCTGTTTGCCCCGCAGGCAGCGCTGCAGGCGATGTTTGGCGCGTACTTTGATGGGCCACTGCAGTCTTTGCTCATTCGCAGTTGGTCGGCGCTGGTCGGGTTGATGGGTGTGCTGCTGATCTATGGCGCGCTGAGCCCGAAACATCGGGTCTTTTGCGCGGTCATCGCAGCGTTGAGCAAGGCCATATTTGTGTCGCTGTTGCTGCTTTATGGCCAGGATTATCTGAGTAAGGCCGCTCCTGCCATTGCTCTGGATCTGTTGGTGATCGCCGTTACGCTGCTGTTCCTGCTGGCCGTGCAAAAGCGGCATCACGTTTGAGGCGAGCCACCATGCGAATGGTCAGGCATATCCTCTGGCTGGACTGCATGGCCGCTGCGGTCGCAGGTGTTGTGGTCCTGCTGTTCGCCCCTTGGTTGAACGATTGGTATAGCTTGCCGCGCGAGCTTCTCAGCTTCATCGGCGCGGTCAATATCGCCTACGCCTGCTATTCCTTTTCGCTGGCGGTCCGCGTGCGGCGCTCCGAAACGCTGATCAAGCTGCTGGCATTGGCCAACGGATTCTGGGCGTTGGTATGCCTGGGTATCGCTGCGACCTTCGCCCCGGTCATCACGCTCCCGGGGCTTTGCCATGTGCTCGGCGAGGCAGCTTTCGTCGGAGGCCTGGGCCTGCTGGAGTGGAAATGGCGCAGGCAGTTGCGGGTGGCCGGCGAACGCGGCACTTCAATACCGCCTCTCGTGGACCAGTAGTCGTCTGTGCAGGGCTTCACGCGAAGCGCCTGCGCAAGGTGTGAGCACCGGGTTCGTCAGTCGCATTGGAGGCGTGCACAGGCACATTCAGTGGACGGTGCTCATGCTCTGGTGCAGCTTGGCAAGGTCGCTCCACTCCGGGTCTTCATAGAAGTTGATTTCGATGGGGTAGGCCGGATGATCGCTCAGCGCCTGGTTCAAATTGGCCATGAACGCCTCACGGTCCGCGATGTAATAGACAAACTCCTTCAGGCCGTTGCCGGTCGCCGTGTAGGCGTCCAGGTAGACCGAGCCATTGCCTCCTATCGTCTCTAATCCGTCCTCGAGCCTGATCATTTCCTTGTTGATTCGGGCCGGTGGTAAACCGTTGTTTTGCGCTGCCTCGTATTTCCAGGAGATAACGGTAAGCCATGGCATCGTGTGCTGGATGTTCAAGGGTGGTGCGTCGGCGATGAATTTATAGATGATCGGCTTGCCTTCGATCGTTGCTTTGGCGACTGACCAGATACGTTCTGCAGGTGCCATGGAAGATGCTCCGGCTAAATAAAGAGGGCGACTCTGATGTGGGTTTCGGCCATGCCAATGATGTGAAGTGGTGCATTTTCTCCCGAGGCAGTCTGCAGAGATGCTTGAGCGTGATATTCAGTTTCTTGTGGCAATCCAGTGTCTGCGGGGCGCTTTCGCCCAGCTGTCTGGCGATGATGTCACAGGCGATCTTCAGGTGCTCATGGGCCTGCCGGTACGGCCTGGACATGATCATGGCCCAGCCCATGTTGCCATGGGCGATGCCGATATTGAGGTGTTCTGCTGGGTAGTGGCGTTCGTCCATTGCTAGCGCTTTGTGCAGAGGTGTGATCCCCAGCTGAAACTGGCCATCGAACATGTCTCGTGACTCAGATAGGCGAGAGATGGCTTGTGCAGATAATCGTCGGTTCTTTCGAGGGTGTAGTGCTTGATCATCTTGCTCAGCGCCTCTTCGGCTGAAACCCATTGAGGTAACAGGCAGAGTTGTCACGACAAACGCGACAGGGGCCAGGGAGAAACGCGACATGAATGACGGTAAGCCCAAGCTGCTGGGTCAACTGCGCCAGCAGATTCGATTCAGAAGCTATTCCATCCGCACCAAAGCTGTCTACGCCGACTGGGCAAAAACGCTATATCCGCTTTTATCACTATCGGCATCCGGCTGAGATGGGCACTGTCTACGTTTTCGCGATGGCTTCGCTGAGTGCACGCCATTGGCGACGGTGTTACGAGAAGACGCTCGATGAGCAAGCAGGGTGGGCAGCATTGGCTGGCGCTTGGCGAGCGTGAAGGTTCAACGCCGGGTAAGTAAGTGCGCGCAGTGACTGGGCATATCGAACGGCGCCTGATCAGGTGCAGTGGCTGACGAAGAAGTTGCGCGATCTGTCAGTCAAAAGCTCGTAAAACAAGCTGTAACCTGCATATCTTCTGGGTTCTTGGCGGTTTTGAAAAAGTACTTTTCAGTCACGACCCATGCTTTATACTCGGCCTTCGGCTGCAGCAAGAACGCGAATCACTTGACCTGCTCCATGCTCGATTGCCAGGGGTGGTGAACGCTGAGAGGAACGTTTTTTACCGAGCCGTCAAAGCTCCTTCGGGATAATAAAAACATAGCGAGTTTGGAGAAGTTGGTAATGGCAGATCGTGAGACGGGAACCGTCAAATGGTTCAATGATTCCAAGGGTTACGGGTTCATTCAGCGCGAAAGCGGCCCGGACGTATTCGTTCACTACCGCGCCATCCGCGGTGACGGCCACCGCACTCTGGTCGAAGGTCAGAAGGTCGAGTTCGGCGTGACCCAGGGCCAGAAAGGCCTGCAGGCGGAAGACGTCTCCGCGGCCTGAATGGCAAACTCGTGATTCAACAAGGCCCGTCGATGACGGGCCTTGTTGTTTGTAGGGGGCTGTACTTCGTAGGGTGGGTGAAACCCGCCGAAGGGCGTGGTGGGTTGCACGGATAGCTCCCCTATTCCATTCACCGGGGCCACGCCTGGGGATGCTCTGAAATAGCCGTCATTCCCGCGCAGTCGGGACAGCAGCTTTATCGCTGAACAGCGCTTGCGCTGGCCCGAAGGGGAATAATCCAGAACCCCGCAGTACCTGGACTCCCACCTTCGCGGGAGTGACGGTGTGGGGCTTTTTCAGGGTTTCCCCAGTGGAATGGGACTGGGCGAGGGTAGAAAACGCTGCGAGACTGCCGGCTTTCCCTCTCCAGGGGGGAGGGTATTGATCGTGTTCGATATTTCCCCGGATTGCATCCGGGCTACGGGCTGTCGACTCAAACGCTCGTATCGCTAGACCCCTAGCCTTATCCCGCCCTTCGGTTTCGGCATCTTGCGTCGCCCTACCTCAGTCGTCTCCCATAAATGGGAGAGGGTCAGCAGATGGCAGCGAAGCGGCTGCTTTTATTCAGTACGCCAGACGATCTCGGTTTCGCCGTCGGCATCGACCTTGATCCAGCGATCGGCCTCTTCATCGCTTTCGTCTTCGACCCAGGTGCCCGGTGCACAGCGAACCTGTACGCCGAGTGCGCCATGGGCGGCGCGGGCGCAGGCAAGGTCGTCGTCCCAGGGCGTGGCGTCACTTTCCAGGTAGAGGCTGTGCCATTTGCCCACGGCTTTCGGCAGCCAGGTCACCGCTATGTCGCCGGCTTTGCATTTGAAGGTCTGGCCTTTCTGCTGCCAGTCACTGCACGGGCCAAGTGCCTCACCCAGCCACTGCGCCACGGCATCGCGTTCGGCGTCTTTCAGGTAGATCTCGATATCGGGTTGGCGCATGGCATTCAGTCCTGATCTTTGACGATCCAATCGTAGCGGATGGCGACGGTAACTTCGAAGGGCTCAGCGATTACCGCTTCGCGGCGTTCGGCGCTGGCGCGCCAGCCGTGCGGGGTCATGGCCAGCAGGTCGGCACGCGCCTGGGCATCGCTCAGGTGCAGCGGAAATTCCAGGGTTTCGCTATGAGCCAGGTGCATGCCCGCGGGAATCAGCGCCAGGTGTTTCTCATCGTCGTAGTCGCGCACTTCGTCGTACAGCTGCTGGCGCAATTCCATCAAATGCACGCGGGTTGGCCCCATGCGCAGCAGGCCGCCGCCAGGAGCGAGCAGGCGTTTGGCCTCGCTCCAGTCGAGTGGGCTGAAGACGCTGGCCAGCAACTCGCAACTGGCGTCACTCAGGGGCACACGGGCCATGCTCGCCACTAGCCAATTCAGTTGCGCAGCGCGCTTGCAGGCTCGTTTGACCGCCTCGCGGGAGATGTCCAGGGCGTAGCCGTCGGCGGCGGGCAGGGCGCGGGCGATCTGCTCGGTGTAATAACCCTCGCCGCAGCCGATATCCAGCCAGCGCGCGGGCCTGTACTCAGCCGCGAGTGAGGCCAGTCGCTCGGCCAGCGGTGCGTAGTGTCCACCGTCGAGAAAGCGCCGACGGGCCTCGACCATGGCGGCGTTGTCGCCGGGGTCGCGGCTGTTCTTGTGCTGCACCGGCAGCAGGTTGTAGTAGCCCTGCCGCGCCCGGTCGAAACTGTGGCGGTTCGCGCAGGCCAGGCTGTTGCCGTTGGGCTCGAGCGGCGTTTGGCAGATGGGGCAGATCAGGCTCATGCCAGCAATTTCACCATGGTCTGGTAGTAAACCTCGGTGAGCAGGTCGAGATCCCTGGCCAGCACACGCTCGTTGATCTGGTGGATGGTGGCGTTGACCGGGCCGAGTTCGACCACTTGGGTACCCAGGGTGGCGATGAAGCGGCCATCGGAGGTGCCGCCGGACGTCGACGGTGTGGTTTCGCGACCGGTGACGCTCTTGATGCTGGCGGCCACGGCGTCCAGCAGGTCGCCCGGCTGGGTGAGGAAGGGCAGGCCGGACAGTGCCCACTCCAGGTGGTAATCCAGGCCATGCTTGTCGAGGATCGCGGTGACACGCTGCTGCAGGCCCTCGACCGTGGATTCGGTGGAGAAGCGGAAGTTGAACACCGCTTTCAGTTCACCGGGGATGACGTTGGTGGCGCCAGTGCCGGAATTGAGGTTGGACACCTGGAAGCTGGTCGGCGGGAAGTAGTCGTTGCCATGATCCCAATGCTCGGCTGCCAGCTCGGCCAGCGCCGGGGCGGCCAGGTGGATCGGGTTCTTCGCCAGGTGCGGGTAGGCTACGTGGCCCTGCTTGCCATACACGGTGAGGGTGCAGCCTAGCGAGCCGCGGCGGCCGTTCTTGACCACGTCACCGAGCAGGGTGGTGCTCGACGGTTCGCCGACGATGCACCAGTCGAGGCGCTCGTTGCGCTCGCGCAGGCGCTCGACCACAGCCTTGGTGCCGTGCTGCGCCGGACCTTCTTCGTCGCTGGTGATGAGGAAGGTGATAGCGCCCTTGTGCTTCGGATGGTCAGCGACGAAGCGCTCGACGGCGATGATCATGCTCGCCAGGCTGCCCTTCATGTCGGCTGCACCACGGCCGCAGAGCATGCCGTCTTCATCCACGCGTACGTCGAACGGCTGGTACTGCCAGGCATCCAGCGGGCCGGTGGGCACCACGTCGGTGTGACCGGCAAAGCACAGCACCGGGCCGTCACCACCACGTTTGGCCCAGAAGTTCTCTACCTCTTCGATGCGCATATGTTCCACCTCGAAGCCGCAGGCGGCCAGGCGACGCATCATCAACTCCTGGCAGCCTTCATCGACCGGGGTCACAGATGGGCGGCGAATCAGGTCGAAGGCGAGTTCCAGGGTCGGGGTGAGGGTGACGGTCATTGCGGCTCCGGTACGACGGCTAGCGTGAAGGCTGGCCATCTTAAAGCAAAAGTCGCTACCGATCAGGTGATAAGGCGCGCCGTACGGCGCATTCAGCGTAAATGCAAACTGCGACTGGCCGACGGCTGACCTGTTCGACAGGCTTGGGTGGGCAGGGTGCTATCTCTATAATGCGCGCCTTCTTGCAGGGGGTGTGATGGGTACTGACGATCAGCGATTTGGCGGCATAGCCCGGCTTTACGGCCAGGAGGGCTATCAGCGACTGGCTGCAGCGCACGTGGCAGTGGTCGGTATCGGCGGTGTCGGCTCCTGGGCGGCTGAGGCGCTGGCGCGTTCCGGCGTCGGCGAGATCTCCCTGTTCGACCTGGATGACGTCTGCATCACCAATACCAATCGCCAGGTGCACGCCGTCGAAGGCGCGGTGGGCAAGGCCAAGGTCGACGAGATGGCCGAGCGTATTCGCGCCATCAATCCAGCTTGCGTGGTGCACGCCGTGGCGGATTTCGTCACCCGCGAAACCATGGCCGAGTACATCACCGAGCAGCTCGACGGCGTGATCGATTGCATCGACAGCGTGCCGGCCAAGGCCGCGCTGATTGCCTGGTGCAAGCGGCGCAAGATTCAGATCGTCACCACCGGTGGCGCGGGTGGTCAGGTTGACCCGACGCAGATTCAGGTCACCGATCTGAACAAAACCTTCAATGACCCGCTGGCGGCCAAGGTGCGTTCGATGCTGCGTCGCGATTACGGCTTCTCTCGCACGCCAGGCCGCACCTACAGCGTGCCCTGCGTGTTTTCCACCGAGCAACTGCGCTATCCCAAGCCGGACGGCACGGTTTGCCAGGCCAAGGGGTTCGTTGGTGAGGGTGTGCGCCTCGACTGCGCGGGCGGCTTCGGCGCGGTGATGATGGTCACCGCCAGCTTCGGCATGGCCGCTGCGGCCAAGTTGGTGGACAAGCTGGTGGCTGGGGTTCGGCGTCCGGCGGAGCGTCTGCCCAAGGGTTGAAAAATCCCCGCAGGCGCTGGGCTTGTCTATGCTGGGGCGAAGGAGAAGTTGTCGTAGCGGACAGGGATACGTCGGAGATGATTCGTATCAGAGGTGATTTGTGTCGTACCTGTTTTATAGCGTCGCGCTGAGACGACGCTGGGCACGGATGCTCGCCTTCCTGACATTGCCGGCTTTGCTGGTGATCCTGGGGCCGGTGCAGGCCGAGCCGCAAAAGTTGCGTATTGGAACCGGCGACTGGGCGCCCTATGTCGATCATGAGCGCAGCGACGGCGGCGCGCTGGCGCGGCTGATCAGTGCGGTGTTCGCCGAGGCCGGTTACGAGGTTGAATACATCTTCCACCCCTGGGACCGCAACGTGCTGATGCTGCAGCAGGGCCAGTTGCATGCGATCATGCCCTACAGTTGCACGCCCGGCCGGCTCAACTACGGCATTTGTAGCGACACGCTGGTACGTGGCGAGATCGTTCTGTTCCATCGTCGCGACCAGGCGTTCGACTGGACCACGGTCGAAGATCTGCTGAACTACCGCATCGGCACCACCCTGGGCTACTCCTACGGCCCGGCGTTCGACGAAGCGCTGCAGGCGGGACGTCTGGACGTGCAGCAGAGCGGCAAGGAAGACACCAGCTTTCGCCTGTTGGAACTGGGGCGTGTCGACCTGCACCCACAGGACAGGGCGGTGGGCTATGCCATGCTGCGCCGCTTGTTTCCGAAAGATGGCGGCAACATCATTCATCATCCGCGTCAGCTAAATACCGAGCCTCTGCGGCTGTTGTTCCGCAAGGATGACCCCGAGAGTGTCATGCTGTTGCGCATGTTCAATGCCGGTCTGCGCGAGTTCGCCAAGCGTGGTGATCTACAGCGACTGCAACAGGCACTCAACACCGGTGATGCCGACGACTGGAAACCCAGTCAGTCATCTCCAGTAGCGCGGGATTGAGCGGCACCCGTCGAATTTCTGTTCTCAAGAGTCTTTTGCATGCTCAATAACGATGTACTGCGCAGCTTGCGTTATCTGCTGGACGTCAGCGATGGCAAGCTGGAAGAGTTTTGCCTGTTGGCGGATTATCCCGTCGAGCCGGGTTTGCTCTCGGCTTGCCTGCTGCACGAGGAGGAGCCTGGCTACCGCCCTTGCAACGATGTCCTGCTGGCTCACGTGCTCGAAGGCCTGGTGTTCTACAAGCGCGGCAAGGACGACAGCCGGCCGCGCCTGCCGGTGGAAAAACGCCTGAGTAACAACCTGATCCTGAAGAAGCTGCGCGTGGCCTTCGAGCTGCGTGACGACGATATCCAGGTGATTCTGCAATTGGCTGACCTGCCGATGACCAAGACCGAGCTCAGCGCTCTGTTTCGTGCGCCGGGTCACAAGCATTTTCGCGAGTGCGGCGACCAGATTTTGCGCAATTTTCTGCGGGGGCTGACGCTGCGCGAGCGGGGCTGAACCCCGCTGCACATTGCCTAGGGATGTTCTGAAAAACCACTTTTCGTCACTCCCGCGAATGCGGGAGTCCAGCAAATCCGCAGGTCCTGGATTCCCGCCTGCGCGGGAATGAAGGCTTTTTCAGAGTTTCCCTAGATGATTTCGGAGGTTGGCCGCTGCCGGCGGCGCGGGACCAGCAATATGCCCAAGGCTACCCCCAGAAAGCTGGTCAGCAGATCCCCAGCGATGGCGCCTGCGCTGTCCCAGCCAGTCTCAGGCAATAGGCAGTCGTAGCTGACGCTGGTGAGCGCACCGAATTGCAAGGGTTGCTGATCCAGCGGTTGTCCCAGGTTGTACTGGGGTATGGCAGCCCAGTCATCATGGATACGCTGCGTTTCTTCTGGGCTGCATAGATTGCTGTAAAAACTGATGCTGGCTAGGGCTATCAAGCCGAATGCGACCAAGCCGCTGGTGACGAGGCGCCGATTCGGAGCCATCAGCGCCAGGCAAATCCCGGCAAGTAGACCGGACAAGAGCTGGATCAAGATGAAGGGATGCATCGGCAGTGCCTCGTAGAAGGCGTCCGGCAGAAATGCCAGCATTCCTCCAAGCAGCTGTGGGCCGAAGTAAACCAAGGCGATGCTAAGCAGGGCGGCTAGCCCCACGCGGATAAAAATAGGCATGACTCGCTCCATGAGTTCGGGGGAGGCGAGCATACATTATCGACGCGGGGCGAGGCCGAACCTGCTTCTAGCTTTCTGGCGCCAGTTCTCGCATACGCTGCAGCACCGCATTGAGACCATTGCTGCGTGACGGCGAGAGCTGCCGTTGCAGGCCCAACTGTTCGAACCAGTCGACCAGGTCGAGAGCTGCCAGTTTGTCACCGCTAAGTCCATCGACCCGGGCCAGCAATACGGCAAGCAGGCCGCGCAGCAGACGAGCTTCGCAGCCAGCGCGGAAATGCCAGACGCCATACTGGTTTTCTGCCACCAGCCAGACCAGGCTCTCGCAGCCATGCACGCGGTGCTCGTCGACGCGTTCGGCATCGTTCAATGGCTCCAGACGCTCGCCCCATTGCATCAACAGGCGCGCGCGCTGTTCCCAGCCTGGGCAGGCGCAGAAGGCGTCCAGGGCTTGTTGGGCGGCAGGTGGTAGGTTCATCGCGACATTCGTCCTGCACCCGTAGACCCGGCTGGGCGGCATTGCGCGTTAGCCGCGAAGTGGGCGAAGGTATTCGCGGCTGAAGCCGCTCCTACGACGAACCATTGGCCGCGTTTCACCGCAGCAGCTCCAGGGCGTTATCCAGGGCGCTGAAGAATCGCTGCAGATCCTCGCCGTTGTTGTACAGGCCGAGCGAGACGCGGATGGCACCACTCAGGCCGAGGCCTTTCATCAGTGGCATGGCGCAGTGATGACCTGCTCGCACGGCGATACCCTGTTCGGTCAGCAAGTGGGCCAGGTCGGCGTTGTGCACGGCCTCGACGCAGAAACTGGCCAGGGCCAGCTGAGGTTGGCCGAGCAGGCGGACACCGTCACGCGCTTGCAGGCCGGCCAGCAGCTCGGCATGCAGAGCCGCTTCATGCTGACTCACGGCCAGGTGCTCCTGGCTGCCCAGCCAATCCAGTGCAGCGCCCAGGGCGATGACCGCTGAAACCGCTGGTGTGCCGGCCTCGAAACCCAGTGGCGCAGGGCGAAAGCGCGCCTCGTGGTAGTCAGCATCGAGCACCATCTCGCCGCCGAATTGCCAGTGCTGCAGTTGGTCCAGCGCTTCGCGGCGCCCATAAAGCAGGCCGACGCCATCCGGGCCGTAGAGCTTGTGCGACGAACACACGTAGAAGTCGCAGCCCAGCGCCTGCAGGTCATGACGACCATGCACCGCGCCCTGCGCCCCATCGACAACGGTGATGGCGCCTTGCGTGCGCGCCAGCGCCAGCAGTTCAGTCAGTGGCTGCCAGCGGCCAAGTACGTTGGACAGTTGCGAGACCGCCAGCAGGCGGGTGCGTGGGCCGATTAGCCTGGCTGCTTGCTGCAGATCGATGCTGCCCGTGTCATCGAGCGGCAGGATCACCAGCTCCAGGCCGCGACGCTTGGCCAGTTGCTGCCAGGGCAGCAGGTTGGCGTGGTGTTCCAGCGCACTGATGACGATCTGCTCGCCGGGCTGCAGCAGGTGCTCCAGGCCGTAGGCCAGCAGGTTCAGGGATTCGGTTGTGCCGCGGGTAAAGATGATCTCCTCGGCACCGGCTGCATTCAGCCACTGCGCCGCCTTGCCGCGTGTCGCCTCGAAGGCGCGAGTGGCGCGCTCACCCGGGAGGTGCTGGGCGCGATGTACGTTGGCCACGCCGCTGGCCAGGTAGCCGAGCAAAGCGTCCAGCACCGCCTGCGGTTTTTGCGCCGTGGCGGCGCTGTCCAGGTAGGTCTGGCCTTCTGCTTCGAGGGCGAGAATGCCGGGGAAGTCGGCACGCCAGGGGGAGATCAGTGACATGAGGAGCCTATCCCGTAGAGTGCGCCATGCGTACCGGGGCGCATGGCTGAGCGGTGCGCACGGCGCACCCTACGCGGGATCAGTTGTGGGCGTGCAGGGCTTCGTTCAGTTCGATGGCCGACTTGTGGGTCTTGCACTCCACGGCGCCGGTCAGCGAGTTGCGACGGAACAGCAGATCCGGCTGGCCGGCCAGCTCGCGTGCCTTGACCACCTTGACCAGAGCGTTGCCCTCGTCGAGCAGGTTCACCTTGGTGCCGGCGGTGATGTACAGGCCGGCTTCCACGGTGTTGCGGTCGCCCAGCGGGATGCCGATGCCGGCGTTGGCGCCGATCAGGCAGCCTTCGCCGACGCTGATGATGATGTTGCCGCCGCCGGACAGGGTGCCCATGGTCGAGCAGCCGCCGCCCAGGTCCGAGCCCTTGCCGACGAATACGCCAGCGGAAACGCGGCCTTCGATCATGCCCGGGCCTTCGGTGCCGCCGTTGAAGTTGACGAAGCCTTCGTGCATCACGGTGGTGCCTTCGCCGATGTAGGCACCCAGGCGCACGCGCGCGCTGTCGGCGATACGCACGCCGGCCGGTACCACGTAGTCGGTCATTTTCGGGAACTTGTCCACCGAGAACACTTCCAGCAACTCGCCTTTGATGCGTGCTTCCAACTGGCGCTCGGCCAGTTCGCCGAGGTCGACGGCGCCCTGACTGGTCCAGGCGACGTTAGGCAGCAGCGGGAAGATGCCGGCCAGGTTCAGGCCGTGCGGCTTGACCAGGCGATGCGATAGCAGGTGCAGCTTGAGGTAGGCCTCCGGAGTGCTGCTCAGCGCGGCATCTTCAGCCAGGAAGGTGGCGACCAGCGGGTTGTGGCTTTCGGCCAGGCGGGTCAGCAGCGCTGCTTGAGCAGCGTCCACGCCTTTCAGCGCTTCAGCCAGATCGGCGGCTTGCGCAGTGGTAAAGGCGATAGCCTGGTTGCCGCCCTGGTAGCCGAGCTTCTCGGCGACCTTGGCCACCAGCTCGCTGGCCGGGTTGAGCAGCGGCAGGGCGTAGAAGACTTCCAGCCAGTTGCCCTGGCGGTTCTGGGTGCCAACACCAAAGGCGATGCTGAAGAGAGAGGTGCTCATTAGATGGGTTCCTTACAACGAAATCGGGTGAGATTGATCAGGCCAGCGCGGCTTGGTAGTTATCCGGTTTGAAGCCGACCAGGGTCTTGTTGCCCAGGTCGAGTACCGGGCGCTTGATCATCGACGGTTGGGCCAGCATCAGTTCGATGGCCTTGGCCTGATCGAGATCGGCTTTCTGTGCGTCATCCAGCTTGCGGAAGGTGGTGCCGGCACGGTTCAGGACGGTCTGCCAGCCATGCTCGTTGCACCACTTTTCCAGGTTTGCACGGTCGATTCCGACGCTCTTGTAGTCGTGAAAGGCATAGTCGACCTGGTGTTCATCGAGCCAGGTTCTGGCCTTTTTCATCGTGTCGCAGGCCTTGATGCCGTAGAGGGTGTAAGGCATTGATTCTCCTACTGGTTTTGGTTCTCCCCAAAACCGCTCCAAAATTCCTCCAAAACGTCTTCTATTATGCCACGTCGATCCACTCGGCGCCCCTGCTGTCCTTGTAGAGGTCCGTCATCTTGGCCGACTTGTGCCCGAGCAGTGCCTGGGCGTTGCGCCCTTCGGCTGCGTGCAGTCGAGCTGCCAGGGAGCGCATCTCATGGAAGGTCGGAGGGCTCCCGCTGACGACGATCTCGCCGGCCGACACAGCGGCGTCTCGCGCCTCGGCGAATTTCTTGCTGATCGTATCCAGCATGATCGGGCTGCCGGCCTTGGCCTTGCTGATCGTGCGTGCATGATGCACCAGGTGCTTCGATACCACGTTGTCGCGGCACAGCTTGATCACGCTGGCCAGATCCAGGCCGATGCACTGCAGGCCTATGGACGTGCTGAGGCGCAGCCGCTGCTTGGTCTTGTGCTGGATGACGTGCAGATAGCCGTCCTGCTCGTCCTTGAAGAGCATGGACGCGATGTCATCCCGACGCTGTCCGGTTATCAGGGCCAGTTCCATTGCACGCTTCAGCCACGCCGTACCAGCTCTGGCATGAATCGCCCGCCACATATCGAGAGTCAGGCGCTCGCGCTTGACCTTGATCCTCGCTGCCTTGGTCACTTCGACAGGGTTCGCCTCGGCCCATCCTGCCGCTATCGCCTCCATGAACACATCGCGCAGCAATGAGCGCATTGCGCGGCTCATCTGCGACTTGCCAGCCTTGACCATGGCGCCAAGGTAGTCGGCAATCATGATCGTGGTGACGGCGTTGATGTCGTGCTTGCCGAACTCGGCATCAAGCCGCTTGATCCGCATGCGCAGATTGCGCTTGGTGTTGTCCTCGATCTCGCGCTCTTCGATGATCCGGCCGTACTCTGCCAGCCACTTACCAAATGCGCGCTTCGCTGGGCGCTCCATGCGTTCAGCCAGGGCTGGCTTAGCGAACATGGAGTGATTGCCGGCGACGGCCTGGGCGATTGCCGCTTCCTTGTCGGTGCCAAGGCCGTAAACCTTGCCTGTGGACGGGTTGCGGTAGCTGTAGTAGGTGACGCCATTGCGTCTGTCTTTCTTGCGGTACAGGTTCGGCGGGAGGTCTTTCGATCCCGTCTTACGCGGCCTGGGTGCCATAGTGGTCCCTCATCATTCGGCTAACCAGCGAGTTGTCTTTGGGCAGCTCTACCGGCACTTCAGGTTCGCAGTATCGGGCGTGCTCGTCCACCCGGTAGCAGCGGCCGACCTTCTGCGCGGGTGGGTCGAAGCGGTTCGTCCTGGCCCACATGCGCAGCGTTGCTGGCGAAGGCGCCGGGTCAAGGTGCGACTCCGCCCACTTCTCAAGCGTGACCATCTTGCTCATGGCAGTTCTCCTTTCATGAACGTGATCCAGTGCGTGCCGCCCTTCTTGCCGGATGGGTGGCCAAACAGTGGTTTCTGATCAGTCAGGGCCAGGATCTGGCCGACAGTGATCTGTGTTTCGTTCCACTTGAAGATCAGGAAGCCGCCAGGTGCAAGCACGCGAAAGCACTCGACGAAGCCCTTGCGGATGTCGTCGCGCCAGTCGTCGGTCAGGATGCCGTACTTGGCGCGCAGCCAACTGTCACGGCCGGCGCGCACGAGGTGCGGCGGATCAAACACGACCATGCGGAACTGACCATCGGGGAACGGCAGCGAGCGGAAGTCCATCAGCACGTCGGGTTCGACCTTGAGCACGCGACCGTCGCACAAGACGTGTTCGGCGTCGCGGATATCGCCAAACAGAACGCCCTGGTTGGCCTTGTCGAACCAGAACATGCGGCTTCCGCAGCATGGGTCAAGGATGGATGCGCTCATTGGCTCACCTTCTCAAGCGTGATCAGTTTCATGGCTACGCTCCGAACTTGATCTTGACGCCGCTGCCCAAGCTGACAACGCCAGGCTCTTCGCCCATGACCTCTTTCATCAGGGCGTAGGTTTTCGGCGCCGACTGGGCCTTGCTCCAGTTCAGACCCGCCTCATCGAGGAAGCAGGCTTCGATCTCTGGCCAGCGGCCTATAAGGCGACCCCAAACCACACCGAGCGCGGCAATCTTGTCGAAGTGCTCGCGCACCTCTGGCACTGCCTCCAGTAGCAGTAGGCATCTGTTCAGGTCGGCAGGGTCGTTCGGGTAAAAGCGGTCACTTGGCAGGCCGCATGCGGTCATGGCCATAGCCTTCGAAGAGTCGCCAACGCGCCCGGTGGCGATCCAGCGCAGGACTTTCGATTGAATTTCAGACACAGCAAATCCTCCCGCCCTATGTGGGCAGATAGAAAAGGGGATGGGTTGGGGTGTTACTTGATGCGGAGGCCTAGGCCGGTGGCGGTGATATTGCGCGTGTACTCGTCAATGCAGTGATTCCACGCCATAGAGCCTGGGCTATCCGCAAGCTCAAGCTTGCCTGGCGTATGAATCTCCAGTGCGCTCAGCGCCGCATTCCAACCAACCCATGCGCGCTGCAAGGACTCATCGCAGTATTCCCCGTAGCGCGGATCGTTCTTTGGCAGAGCATCGCGAACATAGTGCAGCGGCGCTGTCGGCCACTCTCGAGCCACCCAGGCCTCAAACAACTCCCGCCGCTTCTTCTCGACTTCAGGTGTCATTGCTGTCTCCTTGTTGCGCCTGGCGGTGGGCGGCAATAGCCGGCGTCAGACGATAGCACTCAGACGGGAAACCGTACTCAGCGCAGTCGCAGTGCTCACCGCAAGATTCCTGACGCTGTTCGACAGTCAGCAAGCCATGGCGAACGCCTGCTTCCTGAATGTCACCGCCGTCGAAGCTGCCGCCTTCCCAGGCGCCATAGATCAGTTCCAGGGCGAAGGCTGCCAGCGCCCGCACGTCCGGGCCTGGCTGCGGGGTTGAGAACGCAAGCTCAACACGCACATCCTTCACTGCCTGGCCGCACAAATCAACGAAGTTATCTGGTGGCGGGCCGTCATGCCAATCGGTCATGACCTCGCCAAGATCATTGATCAGTCGATGCGCCACCGCCTCCTGCCGCTCTCCCTGCTCGGCCATTTTCGCGGCTTCACGCAAATGGTCTGGCACTTCCGGCGCTGGGGTGGCGTTCAGCTTCTTGACATGCTCAAGAGCCATGTTGTAGCCCTTGGCGTACTCCTGAGACTCGGCCTCTTCGCCGTCCCACATCTTGCATGGGTAGCGAATCATCCCTCGTGCAGAATCAGCGCGCCGCTGCCGCTTTTCATTCTCAGCCCGCAGCGCCTCTCGGTCGCTGTTGATGTTGCTGGCCGCAGTAACCAGCATTGCGTTCTGCAAGCGCAGCGCCTCGGCCTCTGCGTGCAGGGCGTCGTAGTCTTCACCGCGTACCCATTCGCCATGCGCATCCTCTTTCATCATCGCGCTCATGCCGTCGTAGCCGTATGAGTCGCACCGCTTCACTTGCTTACTCATCTTGACCTCCTGCTGGTCGGTAGTAGACAACGCGCTCTAGCCCAAGAGCGGCCAGCACTTCGTCACTTGGGTTCATCTTCTCGGCGTTCTTGAGCCTGAACAGATACCCAGGATCTATGCCCAATGCTTTTGCTGCAGGGCGCAGGCCGCCATACTTCTTATCGGCCAGCTCAATGCGTTGGATAATCGGCGCAATCGAGTGAACAGGCTGATCTCCTGCCAGATCGCGCGCGACGTGATCCATCAGCAGCGTCACCGCCAGCACGCTGCCGAACTCTACACAGTGGTCTTCCCGCGTGCGTCCGCCGACGTGAGCGATACGCTGACCTACGTTCATTCCTGACGTTGGGCTCGGCATCACACCTCTCCTTCTTCTGCGGCAGCGGCGGGGCGCGAGCGATCATCCGCGCCTCCTTTCTCGACCCATTCCCAGCATGGCCGTCCGCTGCTCACAATGTAGGCGCCAGCGTGCGGCATCCCTGGCGGTACTCGGCGCTGCTGGCGGATCATGGTCACGCCCTTGACGACCTTCTCGTCGCCGGCCTTTGGCTTCTTGCGGCTCGGGCCGCTTGTGATGTGGATGCGCGTCTTCATCCTTCCTCCGGGTGATCGGGCTGCTGGGCGGAAAGGGCGGCGACGATGCGCTCATGCTGGGCGACGGTCATGAGGGGTTCGTAGGTGCGATTTGCGGCGGGAATTTCTGGCACTGGGCCGATCCGCGTAAATCGCTCGCCGGCATAGCTTCCGCCGGTCGGCACTTGGAAATGGGCCACCACCTCCACCTCTTCCGCAGCCGATCCAGCAGCCGGCAGGGAGGGGGCTTGAGCTGTCAGTGCGTTCCAAATCGCGTCAGTCAGGTAATCGCACTCGTTGATACCGTCCGATACCGGCTGTCCCTCGGCGGTCATCGCATCAATCAGCGGGTAGCCGTCGCCGTCCTGATCTACGAGTGTCGTCAGTCGGTAATTGCGCAGCGTGTCGTGGATGATCTGCCACCACTCTTGCGGCAAGCACTGCACCTGCTCAGCCTTGCCGGTTGGGGCGGCGGCGAGCATGGATTCCCATATCCCAGCAGCGCAGTCGTGACCGGTCGATTGCCGAGAAATCCAAGACATTAGATTGTTGTCGTATGCCCGGTGCAGCATGGTCCGCGTCGGCTCAACCGGAACCAGCGCATAGCCATCCGGCACACCCACCGGCAGGCTGCGGGCTTGCCAACCATACCAAGCGTCTCGCTGAGTGCGCAAAACGTATTCCCCGTCATCGCCGCGCCGCATGTGAATAGCTATTGCGTTCACGTCCCCGCCAAAATGGTCTTCCGCGTACTGCGCCTCAAACGCCGCCCGATCCGCATCTTTGTTCTGTTCGCTCATGGCTGCTTTCTCCGGTTATCCGCCAGAAACTTGGTTATCGTCTGGCTCAGCTGTTGGGCGCCGATGCTGTTGCAGCGGCTGACGTAGGGTTTGGCCTGTTCGAGCAACGCCATGGCTTCGGCGTAGAACTGCGCGGCGACTGCCTGGGCCTGGTAGTGCGCCATGGCGTTTGGCTGCTGGTTGCTGGCGCGCTGTTCATCGTGGCTTTCGTTGAGGCATGGCATGGCTCACCTCTGGTCATGCCTTGGCGGTGTGCAGGCGTGCAGCGCGGGCTTCTGGTCTGGCTGGCTGCTCCAGCCCCGGAATCACCTGCGGTGAAAGGAAGGAATGAATCAATGGATCAGCGGATGATGGGAATCCTGCGGACGAGGCGCGCGGGGCGCTCGTAGTACTTGGCGCCGTTGATCTGCCAGCCATTCTCGAAGTCCAAGCAGTAGGCGCTGTTGGCGGAACACTGCGAGCTCGTCCAATAGGCGATGTCCTCGCGCAGGTCCGTTACCAACCCCATCTGTTTGGCATACATCAGCAAGTGACACTCGGCCACCGAGGGGATGTAGGCGCCCGCTTCGAGTGCCTGCTTTGCCAGGTCACTGCCGGCATCCGCCATGGCGGTGGTGTTGGCAATGCCGTCGCCGTGATTGGTGGCGACCTCTTGATCGCGCTTGCCCCAGGCGCCCTCGATCTCGGCAGCTGCGCCCAGGTCAATCAAGGCGTACTCGACGCCACCGATCCAGTGACGAGCGAAGATCACGCAGCCCTCGAAGCTGGAACCAATTGCCATGCTGCGCTCGGCCTGGGTCACTTCAAGACTGCCAACAAACTGAGCCGGCAGCTGCCGAACCACATCTGGGCACAGGTGCTGCAGGACTTGCAGGGCCAGTGCGGGGCTTTGGGTGCGCAGCGAAGAACCGCCTACGCTGAGGGAGATTTCCTGGGACATTGGGTGTCCTCCGATGAGAATCAGTGAAGGAATGAATCAGCGAATAACGGGAATCTTGCGGACGAGGCGCGCGGGGCGCTCGCCGCCCTTGCCGCCGTAGTACTGCCAGCCATCCTCGAAGGCCATGAGGTAGGCGAGGTAGGCGGAATACTGCGTGCTCAGCCAGCAGTAGCGATCCTCGCGCAGGGTGATCAGGCCTTCAGTCTTGGCGGCCATCAGCAGATGCGCTTCCAGGCACGCCGGGATGTGGCCGCCGAGCTCCAGCGCTTGCTTGGCGATTTCGCTGCCGGCTTCAGCCATGGCGCGGGTGTTCTTCTCGCCGTCACCGTGGGTGGTTTTGACGTCCTGGCCGTATTCGCCCCACGCGCCTTTTACTTCAGCCGCTGCACCCAGGTAGACCAGTGCGAACTCGACACCGGCCAGCATGTAGAGGGTGACCAGCTTGCCGCCGGCCAGATCGGCGCCGATGGCTGGGAGGGTGTCGGCGTGGATGTTTTCGGGTATTTGCATGGTGGTTGCTCAGTGGTTGAGGGGTGGCCGAATGCCCAGGTGGCCAGCCTGTCGTTACGGCGCGGCTCCAAGCTTTGCCGGTGGCGCCGCGTGTCGTGGTGGCGGGGTTTCGTTATGCGGCTTTCATCCGCAGCTTGGCTTCGTACTCGTCGACCAGCAGCTTGAACTGCCACAGATCGGCCTCGAGCTTTTCGATGTAGTCTTCGTCGCGCTGTAACTCGCGCCACCAGAGCTGCTTGCCGACCGGCTCGAGGGCGGGGCAGTACATGCCGACATGCCAGAACTTGCGGCCAGTGATCCACATGCAGCCCATGACCTGATCCATGATCCCGCTGGCGTCGTTGTCGATGTGGAAGGCGCGCAGCTTCTCCGGGGCCAAGAAGCACTTGTACTCACTGCCGCCGTCTTCACCGATCAGGCCGTCAGCACTGGCACCGAAAGCGCCGTCGTCGGTAGTGACGAAGCCGGCTCGCTGAATGATCAGGCCGGTCTGCATCTCGTGTTCCATGCGCGCTTCCGGCTCGAGTTCGTGGCCGCGCTTCATGTGCCAGGTCTCGAAGCCGTTATCGAGTGGTATGCCGCTGATGCGTTCGATTGCTAGGCTGAATGCGTAGTTGAGCGCCGCGTCAGACGGGCGCCCGACAGGTTCGCCGGCCAGCGCCTTCTTCACGGCCTCGGCCTTCGGCGCTGCCTTGTACTCGGCAGCGTCTCGAGCCTCAGCCTCAGTCTTGCCGGCCAGCAGCGCGTCGACGTACTTCTGTTGCTGGGCTGTCAGGCCATCGACTCGAGAACGGGCGACCTCGAACATGCTCGCCGTTATGCATCCTGCTCTGGCCTGGTGCCACTCGGGGCTGCCTTGTTCGCATTCGATCAAGATCATACGGTCTCACCTTCGATCGGCTGATTTTCCGGCGCCTCGAGTTCAGCCTTGCGCTTCTCGACGGCGGCCTTGAACTGTGGGTAGGCAACCTTGTCCTTCGCTTGCTTGATGTCAGCCAGCCCGGATATCCAGACTTGCTGGAGCGCTTCCTTGGACTGCGCCTTGACGGCTTGATCAATCCAGCGCACGGCCAGGTCGGAGTCATTGGCCGGCTTGTTCAGATTGGCCAGGCCTTCGTTGCCTTCGGTGTTCAGGTAGTGAATCGCTTCCTCGAGCCGATCGGTCTTCGGCCAGAACTTGTAGGCGCGCTTGACGCAAGTCTTCTTGGCCATCTCGCCAGGGTCAGTCACCCACGGGCACGACTTGCCTTTCTCGACGTAGGCCTTCCATGCGCTCGATCGATCGCGAATCGCGTTGACCTCATCCATGCTCATGGTCTCGGTCAGGTAGTCGCCGTCTGCGGTCTTGACGACCACATAAACCCCTATCACCTCGCCGCGATCCTTGGCGAATGGGTTGAAAGAGTGCGTCGGCGGCTTGTCGAAGCCGTTCAGCGCGAAGTTGTCACCGCTGTAGACCAGTTCGGCCTGAGCCCAGCGGATGGCGCCGGTATTCATGGCCAGGTCCATCAGGCCGATGTAGCTGATGTCGAGGCAGATCTTGCCGTCTCGAGGGACCAGATAGGCCTGCTTCTTCGCCGGGTTAAGGCTGATTCCGATCGCTGCGATGTTGGTCACGGCATTGACGACTGACTGGCGGTTGTTCAGGGCCAGCTTGGTCGAATAGTCGTTGGCCGCGATCGTCTGAATCGCGAACTCGGCTTCGCGCTCGAAGTTGAGCGATCGATCGGTCAGGACGGATGCAAACGCATCGCGAGCACCGTAGATATCGCTCGTGATGGTCGTGAGTGCGTTAGACATAGCTTCGCCCTCCAGGGCGCTGGTGATGTTGTGGGAGAGGGTGGCGCTGGCTTACTTGCGGTTGGCTTCTTTCGAGAAGTACCGGTGCCAGATATCGGGATGATCGGCGCGCATCATGTCTACGCGCCGCTGTAAGACGCTCAATGCCGTGCGCTGGGCGTCACGGATAAGCGGCTTGCTCTCATGCATCAGTCTCTGACTGATCCACTGTTCTTGAGTTGCGCACTTGATGCGCAGCTTGCGAAGTTCTTCGCGCTCGTCGGCTGACAGAGGAAGAAGGTTTGATAGGAATCCCATGGTCTACCCCGTAATCCGATCCACGACGCCCAGAGCGCCGATGTAGAAAGTGAAGACGCAGATAGCGCAGAACAGCCCGCGATAGATGGCAGAGCGGCGGGCGCGTTGGTAGCGGGTGCTCATAGCCATATCGCCATCAGTATGCCAATCACAATTGCTACAACTGACATAAGCCCGCAGATGGCCACTGCATAATCAAATGAGCGCCAGACGGGTTTGTCTTTGTCCGAGCAGTAAACGCAGAGCACGAAAATCACAAGCCCGGTTAGGGCGATCTTTAGTCCGATTATCATCTCACCACCTCGGCCATAGCCGACGCAAATACATAGATAGACCCAAGGAAGCAGGCCACAAAAAAGCCCGCTTTGATCATCTCGGCGGGCTTCGGGAAGCGGAGGGGTGGGGTCATGGCTTGCGCTCCATGGCTGCGTCGATTAGCGGCCCGTAGGCATCAACCGTGTCTGAGTTGTCATCAAGCACAACGTCGATTACCTCTTGTACGCGCCAGTTATCGATTAGCCAGTGGTATCGCTTGGCATCAGCCTCTGCGGCGCGCAGCCGGGCGATAAGGTTAAGGACTTCCTCAGCGGGCCAAGTTATGTCCCTCTCGGTTGAGCGAGGCTCGCCGCAGCAAACTCTCTCCCATTGCCCCATGTATTCGCCACCTACCGAATAATTTCCGCAGCACTCAAAAGCCTGCTGACGGCAAATTTCTTCCAGCTCCGCCAGGTCTTCATCGTTGATGCTTTGCACGATTGCCGTTGTCATCCCGCCATCCTCCCAATCATCTTCCCATCGCGGATTCGTTCGCGCTGCTTGTTGGCTACGTGGCGCGCAAGGCTCAGGAGTGAGTCGCGCCGTTCTGCGTCGTAGTAGCGCGGACAGCCGGACTCAATGAAGCCGATAACCGGGTGAAGCTCCGTCTCCGGTGCGTCAGAAAAGGCCAGCTTGTCGATGGCCACCTTGGCGCACTGTTCGTAGATGCTGGTTGACTTAGTCATGATTGGCTCCTTGCCTTGGCGATTGCGGCTGCGTTGCGCTCAATGTGCACATCAAGAACTCGGCAAACCTCAGAGTTCTCGCACGCATGACGCTTGGTGCGCAGCAGCAGGTTTGATGCCTCAAGCGCCTCCAGCAGATCGGGGGCAGCCTGCATAAGGCGCATGTCCGGGTGTGATACAGCGGCGCACCAGTCTTTATGATGTGCTCGCCCCGGGAATGGAACGATCCAATCTGGACGCTCGTGAACCTTGTGCGTCAGCTGGAATCCGTCAGCCTCTGGCGCTGTGTCGCGCATCGAAACACCAGCGCCCCACATGCCCCACCGGCAAAACTCCATGATCGTCAGGTCATACTGTGGACGCCCGCCGACAAGCGTCAGCTGGCGATGTTTCTCGTTGAACTCCCAGCGCCAAGGGCCAGGCGTGTGCTCACTCATAGTCATCCTCTCCCCGCGATTCCGCATACGCCTCAGCGTGTTCAGCGGCCATTTCGTAGGCCAGGTTCTCGACGCACTTGGCGCCCATGAAGGCTTCGAAGCAGGCCTTGGCGCGATCACCGTCACCCAGCGCAGCGGCCAGGATCATCGCGGCATAGTTGCCGTCAGGGTCGAAGGCGCAGGCGGTGAGCTCGGCCAGCTTGTCAGCCAGGTCGAACGCCTTGATCACCTCTTTGCCGCCGATCACTAGCGGCTTGCAGGCCATCAGGTCGTCCGCAATGCCGCACGCCCAGGAATGGCCCTCGGCGGTGTCGATGAACTTCGTGTCGCACTCCGGCTCGGCCATATCGTGCCGCCACTGGAGAAGCTCTATGGCTGCGCTCATGAGGCACCTCGGGCTTTGGCTATGGCGGCGCGGGCGCCTTCCAGGTAGTGACGAGCAGGCTTGTTTTCTTTTGCGGTGAGCACGATCAATTCCAGCATTTCCAGAAGATCGGGCGCGGCCGCAATAAGAGCCATGTTTGCCGCGTCTTTCTCGTCGCAGTAGCGAGCGGGCCACATACCTTCAAATTGCGCGTAATCCAGAACAGCGCCATTTGCCGAGTTCAGGCATGAACGCCCAGGCTTTCCAAGCCAGACCCATGGGCCTGGCGTATGAATTTCGGACATGATCAATCCTCGCTATGTGTGCGTGGAGAGGGGGAATATGGAGCCGGCTAACCGGCAAAAAGGCCGCGGGGAGCGGCAAGAGGGTGGTGCGGTAGAGCGTTTTAAGAGTGGTGCCCACTAAGGCGACCTCCATCCTCCGCGGATGGCGAGCTAAGCCTCGGCGTCAGTTAATCCTCACAAGCCCTGCAGTGCCTGTGCCTTTGGCTGATGCCTACGCAACCCTTCACGCCATCGCGAATGACCGTTTACGGGTTCCACTGCTCCAACCACTCTCAAAACGCTCTATGAATCCAGATGACATCGGTTGATGGATGGCCGGTGATGCAATTCCGGCTTGCGTCTCGTGCTATTTCAGGGCGCCTGTCTGTTGGCTTGGCCCAACCATCGCGGATCATCATTCCGCATTCATCCATCACCGATGCCATCTGCCCTGCTAGGCAGGGCGGTGGGTTAGCGGCAGTAATTAGCCGCTTCTTGCTCGCTTCCGAATACCTTCCATACGCAGATAAGGCCGAGCCAGTCGTAGGTAAAGCAAATCCATCCGCCACTCCCGTAATAGCCTGCTGTCTCGCTGTACTTGTATTGCATTGCAGTTCCCCTGTTTCGCTAAAGTCATTGCTCAAGCTCCATAAACAAACCATGGGTTTAAGCCGTCGCTGTATCTCCAAATGAAGCGATCAAGCTCAATTGAGCGTGGAGGCTTGAAAATGCAAATGTTCCCATCAACTTTTTCGCACCATCCGATCAGCTCTCCAGCTGGCTTGGTCATGTGCTGCTCGCTTGCAAATATGCGGCAGCCGCGCATCGGCTTGAAGAAGACCTTCATCACGCATGCATCCGCACGGTGATGTAGCCGTTGCTGGCAACAACGCGCTCCCAGCGATTGAAGAAGACGGCCTGGCCGAACTTCTTCATTGCCGCCTGGCGAACTTGAGCCTCCACGTCACCCGGGCGCTCGCCAGAATCTGGCAGAGCAAGCCACTGAAGGCTCTTGCCGTTGCTGATGTGTGAGTCGATGTTGAATTGGCACATATCTCTATCTCCTATGCCATACGGCGTTGATCACCGATGCGAACCCTAAGCGCGCATTGGTGATGGCCCTGTTGCCAAGGCCAGCAGGGGACCTATGCAGGAATGACCACGATCACGCTGTTGACCATGGTTCCTGACTCTTTGAAAGAACCTTCTGGAAGTTCTTCGATGAAGCCGCCGCTCTGCTCTACGATCCCGCGAAAGTCTCGGCTCAGCGCGTCTTCGCGAAACACGATCCCGGAGGGCATAACGGAAACCAGTAAACCCCCAGGCTCCAGAAACTTGAGGGCGTGCATCACATGGCGGATGTCGCTGCGCTTCTTGTCGAAGGGAGGATTCATCACGACCCGCTGATAGCGCGGTTCGGGCTCAACGGTAAGGAAGTCGGTTACAAGCACGCTTTCGTAGCCGGCCTCCATCAGATGTTTAGCGTTATCCGGCAGCAGCTCAACGCAGTCGACTTTCAAGCCGCATGTTTTCAGGCGTGAGGCGATTGCACCTCGCCCAGCCGATGGCTCTAGCGCCTTCATTCCCTCACGCGCGTCAGCTAGCTCGATCAGGCGATCGACAACAAAGGCTGGCGTTGGGAAGTAGCCAAAGTCCTGAGGAACGGTCACCTCACCGGTGAGGATAATGTTCTCAATAGCTTCGGCAGCATCACCATCAAACAGGTGGGCCCTTGCCTTGGTGTTCCACTTCCCGCCCGCCGCTTTCAGAACCTTGTCCAGCCGCTGATAAAGGCCTCGCTCAAGCTGTCCGCCAGTAATGAAAAGCTGGCGGCCATCTGTTTTGCTTGCACTCAAAACCTGCATAACTTCGCGATCTACTTTCATGGATTTCTCCTAGTTGACTTCCCTGATGCCACTCTTGCGAATGGCATCGAGGAAATCTGTCTTGCTCGCCCCGCGCAGCGATCTGGCTTCTTGCGTGGCTCTATCGATGTCTCACAGTCCACGGCTCTGCCCGACTGCACTCTTGTTCATCCAGGCTCTACGCTGCGCCTGGCCGGGCGAGGCAGGATCTCTGATCCCTTTTCCCGGTGGGTCGATTTGGGCTCGACCTCGCTAAACCCCTTCTTGCTCTGGCCGGTATCGATCCGGCAGTTCGAGCTGGCTTTCGCCGTGCCAGTTGTGGCTGGCTTGAGTTCAATATAGGCATGCCTGTTTTTATCGTCAACAGGAAATCCTATATTTCGATTTGCGCAAATTCATTTGGCGTGCAAATTTTCAGGTGGCCATGAAAAAGCCCGCACTAGGCGGGCTCTATTTGCGGAATGGCTGCGGCTATTGGCTCATGATCTGCCGGTAGCGGCGCTGATATTCTTCGTAGGGCAGACCCTTCTCAGCCTGAAGGGCCCTTATCCTTTCTTCTCGCGACATCTCTACTTGCCTGGCGGCTTCCTTCGGGGCTTGCTGATAGCGCTTCTTGCTAGACGCCGTAGTGATTTCGGAAACTATTTCGCGCGAGATAGCCTGAATCTGCTCCTTGGTCATCGCAGAGAAGACGCCCTCCCATGCACTGGAAGAGGTGTCGTATGTGCGCGCGGCGTATTGCTCGCTGGTTTGCCAATCGCTAAATGTCACTTTGGAGTTCACCCAGGCGTTGCCGATCATGACGCCAAGGCCGTATCGCTCATCCTTGCTGACATACCGGAAGTTCGAAACGTCAACTGCGACCACCGTTGCCGGGTATGGCGCAAGCCTTTTGGCCTTGCCAATGTCGGAATACTTGATACCTACCCGGGTCGCCTCTGAGCGCATCGCGGTTAGCCATGCAGCCCTGAATTTCAGCCATTCCGGGTTGCTCTCCACCCACTCGCTACCGCTCACGCTGAAGATGATCTCTTGCTTAGCGTCTGTGTAGACCGATAGCGTTTCATGATTGCTCTTTTTAACCGATGCAGCGCATCCAGAAAGGGCAAAAGCGATTGCTGTGGCGATGACGGCGGCGCGCATGGCGACCTCCTTGTCCAATTTTCAGTTACGCGGCAGAGACGGTGATGGACCGTACTTGCGCTCGAAATCAGCGACCATGGCGCGGCATGCTTTGTCGGCAAGACTTCTTGCGGCGCTTCCTGTAATGACCGTTCGCGCACTTCTCCAGCACTGATCAATGGCGGCGCGATCTCTGCTCTTTACGGCGTCAGAACTGAGGAAGCCAAATGTCAGAAAGGCAGCTATCGCACCGACCGGCAAGACTAGAAGCCATAGGTAGCTCGCCCGCCTGCTCTGCAGCGCGCCACAGTGCGGACAGGCCTTGGCTTCAGTCGATAAGATCCCGCCGCACTCCTTGCATTTGACCAAAGCCATACAACCTCCTTCTGTTCTACAGTCCGCCTTTCCCACTCTTATCCCGCACGCGGCCGATTATGGTTATGTGTTCCTGGGCGACATCGGCGGCGATGTCTTCAATGGGGTAGGCCTGGTTATCGCTGACCAGGCGAAGGCTGCCGTCCAGCTTCTTGAACAGCCGCTTGATGCGCAGGTCGTTACCGTAGCGAAGCGCGTAGACCTTGCCGTCAATGATCTTAGTGGGCTCGTTCTCTTCCATGTTGACCAGCACGGAATCGCCGTCGAATAGCGTCGTCTCCATGCTGTCGCCCCTCACCCTGAAGCGTTTGCATTTCTCTGGCTTGATCCGCTCGGCACGGAACCACGACAGCTTGTAAATCGCTGGGTCGGATTCCTCGATGATCTCGTACAGCGCCTGGTGTCCATTTCCGGCTGAGAAGTTCACTTGATACTCGCTTATGGCAACGGCATCGTCTGGCAGTTGGTCTTCTGGGTCGTAGGCCTGGACGTTTCCAGAGCCTGCCGGCTCGAAGCCCTTCATTTCTTTGTTATGCACGGCCAGCTCAAGGCGAACCGGAATCATGGGGCCGGTGCCGTTCTCCAGCCATATAGCGCTCACGCCGCAGTTCTTGGCAATGCTGGCGTTGTATGAGGATGAGGCAGATTTGCCCCTCTCCAGATCAGAGATAGAGGTCTGAGTAATGCCCACGCGCTGAGCCAGTTCTAGCTGGGAAAGCTTCGCGTGCTTGCGTGCCTGTTTCAATCGGTCTTTGTATTCCATGCGCCGATTTTCAAAGGTTTCCCTATGTGCTTGCAAACAGGATTGCCTATGTCTAAGATCATAGGAAATCCTATGGAGGATTGAGGAATGACGACTTACGAGCGCCTTGTCGCGCACTTCAAAAGCCAAGAGAACACCGCCACGGCCCTTGGCGTTAAGCAGGGGACCGTTTCCGGCTGGATCACTGGCAAGCATGGCATGAGCGCCGTCACGGCACTTCGAGCCGAGCGCGTCACAGGCGGCGCCTTCAAGGCACATGAACTTTGCCCTGCGCTGCTGGCTGTCGCTTAACCGCCAGCGACGTTACCACCTGATCAAACCCGTCCTGACGCTCGCCACGCTGGCACGGACGGACGAGTAAGCAGGCGGATTCCAGCTTAGCCCTGAACCGCAGCTGGGATTGAAGAGGCTGCAGCTCCATGAGCGCAGCGATGTGGCAGCGAAGGGCAAGCAGTTCGCCCTGGAGAGTTTCGATGGTCGGTTGCATGGGTTTTCACCTGTCGGCTGATCGAGTGATGACAGGTTGCCAACGCCAAGTCGATGGCGCCACGGAAACACCAGCGAGGTTTTACGAATGGACGATTTTCTGAGGGCTTGCCACGACGCCGTGAAGGACGCCGACGCGAAGCGCCTGGCTGCGGACATGGGCCTGCCTCACGTCAGCCTGCTGCAGCGTGCAAACCCGGACAACGACGCTCACAAGCTCACGATCAATCACCTGTTCCAGATCCTGACCCACTCCGGCGACATGCGCCCGCTGCAGGCCCTGGCCGCTGAGTTCGGATATGCGCTGGTCGCCAAGGAGGCCGTATCGGCGAAGAACCTGCCCCAAGCAGTCCTGCACATGCATGCAGAAGTGGCGGACGTGACCAAGGCCGTTACCGAGGCGATGGCAGACGGGCTTGTGTGCCAGACCGAGAAGGCCCTGATCAAGCGCGAGATTGCCGGCGCACGCGATGCGCTCGACGTGCTCGAGCAGTCGGTAAAGGCAGCCTGAAATGGCCGGTGATTGGATCAAGTTCGAACTGACCACCCTGGATAAGCCAGAGGTGTGCCAGATCGCCGACCTCGCGGATATCGACCTTGATGCAGTGGTCGGAAAGCTCCTGCGCGTGTGGGGATGGTTCGATCAGCAGACAGAAAATGGTAACGCTCCGAGCGTTAGCAAAAAGTTACTGGATCGTTTGGTCGGCGTTACTGGTTTCTGCGATCACATGAAATTCGTTGGCTGGATGATCGAAGAGGCGGGCGCGATCAGTCTTCCTCATTTCGAGCGCCACAACGGCAAGACCGCGAAGAATCGGCTTCTCACGGCTAAGCGCGTAGCGAATCACAAGGCCGCTAATGCAAAAGGTAACGACAAAGGTAACGCTCCGAGCGTTATCGATGCGTTACCTAAAGAAGATGTAGAGAAGATTAAAGATCAAGAGCAAAAGCCCCCCTTACCCCCCGAGGGGGAAACCGGAGCTGCCGCACCGGTTGGTGACGAGAAACCTGCCAAGCCTGAAAAACCTGCGAAGCCATCCGCCAAGTTCGATCCGCTGACCGCTTGCCCGCCAAACGTGACGCATGGGGTGTGGGCTCGCTGGGTCAAGTGCCGCAAGGAACTCGGTAAGCCGCTGAAGGAAACCACCTGTGAGGCTCAGGCTGCGCTACTCGCTGACTGCGCGAACCCTGATGCCGTTCTTGAGAAATCCATCGCTAACGGTTGGCAGGGGCTTTTCCCTGATTCCGTGCCGGCGAAGCCTGCGAAGACCGTAAGCCGCCACACCGGACTTAACCAGATCGACCACCGCGCAAACCTAGGGGAGCAGAACGATGACGGCTCATACCCCATCTGAAATCATCGGCCTCATGGGCGGCTTGGGCACAGTGCTCAAGAGCGAGCAGCGCACCTGTGCAGCCCATGGCCCGTACACCGACAACCTGATGGGACTGGGCAAGTCTCGTCCGGCAGCCTGGGTTGGTTGCCAGAAGTGCATGGACGAGAAGCGCGAGGCCGATATCCGTGCCAGCCAAGAAGAGCTGATGCGAGATAATGCCAAACGGTCCATCGAGATGCGCGTTGGTCGTGCCTGCATCCCGCCTCGCTTTGCTGAACGCACCCTGAGCGGTTATCGCGCTGTCACGGCCGAGCAGAAACGCGCTCTGCGTGTCTGCGGCGACTACGCCGAGAACTTCCTTGCGCATGCCAAACAGGGGCGTTGCCTCCTGCTCCTGGGCAACGTCGGCACCGGAAAGACGCACCTGGCCGCCGCCATCGGGAACCACGTCATGCGCGAGTTTGGCATGGCCGCGCTCTACGTCACCGCAAGCTCTGTAATTCGCCACGTGAAGGCCTCTTTCGACCGCGACAGCGATCACACAGAAGCGCAGGCCTACCAGCTATTCCAGTCGCCGGATCTGCTGATACTCGACGAGGTTGGCGTGCAGAACTCGACCGAGTTCGAGCGCACCGTGATGTTCGAGCTGATCAATGGCCGGTATGAAGCCATGAAGCCGACCGTGCTGATTTCCAACCGTGGCAAGGACGATCTGCCGACCTACCTGGGCGACCGCGTGATGGACCGACTGCGCGAGAACGGCGGAAAGCTTGTCGTGTTCGACTGGGACTCAGAGCGGGGTGCCATCCAATGAAATGGGCCAAGCGCTCTGACTGCGTTGCTGTGAGCGACAGCAGCCCACAGTACAAGGTCGCCAAGTTCATGGTGGCCGACCAGGCCAAGTACCGGGCCAGCGTTCACGGCGACTTCATCGGCCGCGTGTGCGACGACGCCAAGGATGCTCAGGCGATCTGCGAAAACCACCTGCAGATCATGGGCAGCGACATGGAGGAGGCAGCATGAACGAGCGTCCTACCAAGGAATTCCTGGCATCGCTGATCGTCGGCCAGACCGTGCGTGTGACTCGCCATACCGGCGACGTGACCGGTCGCATTGCCGACATCAAGCCGCTCCTGTTCCTCGTCCGCATCGGCAAGGAAACCCGCTGCTTTCTGCGCGAGGACGGCGGGGCATTCAACGCTCCGGACAAGTCGACCAAATCCTGGCTGCTGCCGCTGGAGGTGGCCAATGTCTGATGTTCAGCTCTACCGTGGCGACTGTCTGCAGTTCATGCAGCGCATTGATTCGGAGTCTGTCGACCTGATCCTGGCTGACCTTCCATACGGCGCGACCGAATGCGCCTGGGACTCGATCATTCCGCTCGAGCCGCTTTGGGAGCAGTACCTGCGCATTGCCAAACCGAACGCGGCCATTGTCCTGTACGCCGCCATGCCTTTCTCCGCCGTTCTGGTGGCAAGCCAGATCGGGCTGTTTCGTTACGAATGGATCTGGGAAAAGGGAAACGCAACCGGCTTCCTGAACGCCAAGAAGCAACCGCTTCGCGCCCATGAGAGCGCCCAAGTTTTCTACCGCAAGCAGCCGACATACAACCCGCAGATGACGCACGGCCACGAGCGGCGCACTGCCAAGCGCAAAACCGTGAATTCAGAGTGCTATGGCAAGGCGATCAGCCTCACCGAGTACGACTCGACTTCTCGGTACCCGCGTTCAGTGCAGTTCTTCAGCAGCGACAAGCAGCGCGCCAACTTCCAACCGACTCAGAAACCGCTGGCCTGGATGGACTTTCTGGTGAAGACCTACACGGTACCGGGCATGCGTGTACTGGATAACACCATGGGCAGCGGTACCACTGGCGTTGCGGCCGTCATCAACGGATGCGACTTCATCGGAATTGAGCGAGACGAAGACGAGAACGGCCGGCCGCTTGGCTATTTCGAGACAGCGCAGCGCCGCATATACGGCGCGCTTGAAGAAATGGCCACTCCGGTACCGCAGTTTGAACTGATGCTGGAGGCCTCTCATGCCTAAGTACGGCCTCCAGTACATGCACAACGGCGATCTGTACGAAGTGCACATCTACGCGGACAACCTTGACGACGCCTATGCCCGCGTCGAGTCGATAAAGGCCACTGGCGAGTTAGACGACGGGGAAATCATCCACGAAGAAGAGGCCGGCGACGACGTAGTTGCATGGGCCCAGGTGAGGGTAGAAGCCCTCAAGGAGCAATTGCAATGAACACCAAATGGCACTGCGAGCGCCACGAAGGCGGCTGGCTGATTGTTGCGGACTGGGACGGCAAGCAGTTTGCGCAGCATCTGAAGGCGGACCAGATGAAGACGGCGCATGAGCCGGGTTTCGTGTTCTGGTCGGCGGTCGGTTCGATCACTCGGGCGATCAGCGCATACCGGGCACTGCACGAGAACCAGCGCAAGCTGTTCGGCCTGCGCAAGCACCTGGACAAGCTGCTCACCAACGGCTGGCGCGTCACCTGCCGCGACCCTCTATGCATCGCCTGCGGTGGCCGTAGCGCGACCATCGTCGAGGGCATGCTGATCGAGCAGTCCGTGCCAGGCCTGCGCCGCGTTGGCGACGTGTACGAGCGTGTGGGGGTGAGCCAATGAGCATCGTGATCGCCTATCTCCTGATCGGCTTGGCTATGTCGCTTGGCCTGATGCTGGATCGCTGGAGTGCTATTTGCTCGGTATGCATCGGACGCCGGCCAGAAGTGGTCGTGGTGGCCATCGTGGCTGCCTTTGTCGTGCTGGCTTGGCCGCTTTTCTTCAACAAGGAGAATATGGATCGCTGCCATGACTGACGTGAACAAGGCCGAGCTGCGCAGGCTGGCTGAGGCGGCAACGCCTGGTAAGTGGTTAACTGACGGCGACGAAGTTGGAATCGTCGGTGGTAACGTGATCGGCGCCTATGTCGCGCAAAAGGATGGCGGGCGTATCGGCCAGGCCTTTGTGAACTGCCTGGTTCCGACAGCCGAAAAGTGCCGCGCTAACGCAGCCTTTATCGCCGCCGCCAATCCCGCCGCCGTCCTCTCGCTGCTGGATGAGTGTGAGTCCGGCGAGCAATGGAGAAACCTTGCCCTCCAGTTTGACATGCACCGTATGCAGGCCATGGCCCTGATTCGAATGGTGGCGTCCGGCGCTGCCTCTTCCTCGCAATGCTACGAGTTCGCGGCACGCGCCCCTATCCCTGGGCATGAGATAACTGAAAGGCTGGCAAAAGCCGAGGCCGAGCGCGACGCCGCTTTGGCTGAGCTTGCAGAGCTGCGAGAAGAGCTTTCCGGCGTGAAGAACGTAAGCACCGAAACAGCCAAGGCCATGAAGCGGCTAGTTGTGTGCGCCAGGACATCTGGCGGCACTGCCGGGCCTGATGCTGGCCTGATGGAGGCATGCGAACAGGCAGAGAAAATGCTCTCTCTTGGTGGAATCGGCCGCGCATACATGGAAGGTGCTGATGCCGCCATGGCGCAGGAGGCGAACCATGGCTGAGAAAATCCGCCTGAACCAGCTCAGCGACCTGGGCATCCTGCAAGCCGAGATCCGCAAGAAGGGTTTCCCCTGCAACGTCACCATTACCGGAGCCGGCCGCAGCCTTCCGCAGAACGCGCTGTTCCACAAGTGGTGCGAAGAGATCGCGCAGTTCTTCGTCCGCATGGGCAAAACCACATTCGCCACTGGCGCCGCGATGAACGCCGAGAACGTCAAGCGCAACCTCAAGCAGACGTTCCTTGGCGAAGAGGCAGTGCGCGACATCAACCTCAAGACGGGCGAGATCACCGAGCGCTACGAGCTGCGGCACACCAGCCAGCTCGACAAGGGCGCCATGCACTCGTTCATGACCTGCATCGACGCCTGGGCTCAGGAGCACGGCATCTACCTGCCGCACCCGGAGGACAGTGAGTACATGAAGATGCGCTGCAACATGGGAGAGGCCGCATGAACCACCAACGCCAAGAAGGCCGCATGCACGCAATCGACTGCATCAAGGCCGTACTCGGAGCGCCGCGCGCAATGTTCGACGAGCGCGGGCCGCTGATCACCGTACTCGACAACCTGGAATCGACCGCCAAGCAGCAGCCGGCGCAGTACGCCATGGGCGTGATGGACGTTTGCAGGGAGGTGCGGTCGTGAGCATGCCAATTCATCGCTACCCGCCGAATGAGAACGGCGGCCGAGACTTCGCAGTTGGCGACATCCATGGGCACTTCACGCTTCTACAGGAGGCTCTGGATAAGGCCGGGTTCGATCCAGAGATTGATCGCCTGTTCTCCGTTGGTGATTTGGTGGACCGTGGGCCGGAGTGCCGCCAAGTGCTCAACTGGCTGGCCAAGCCATGGTTCCACCCGGTGCGCGGCAACCACGATGACTATGTGTGCCGCTTCGACACCTGTGACGTGGATAACTGGATCTACAACGGCGGTGCCTGGTTTGCCGGTCTGAACTGGGACGAACAGCGCGAGTTCGCCGCACAGTTCCGTGAGCTGCCCATCGCCATTGAAGTCGAGACTGACGCAGGTCTTGTCGGGCTGGTGCACGCCGATTGCCCGTTCCCTTCTTGGTTCGAACTGCAGTTTCAGCTTGAGAGCCTGACAGGGCAGAGCCTGAAACTCGTCAAAAACACCTGCATGTGGTCGCGCAGCCGTTTCGAGTTCGGAGACGCGGCCGGCGTCAAGGACGTGCGCGCCGTCGTGTGCGGCCATACCCCGGTCAAGGCGCCGGTATTGCTCGGCAACGTCTACCACATCGACACGGCAGGATGGATGCCGGAGCGGGGCGGCTACTTCACCCTGCTGAACCTGCAAACCCTGGAAGCTATCCCGCCGCTGCCGGCCAAGATCGACTGGGAGGCGGCATGAAAGGTCGCACCGTCAGCGCCGATCAGAAGCGCTACCACGACATGCTCGCCCAGCACGTGGGTTGCATCGCCTGCTTCAAGGAGTTCGGCGCCCGCAACTTCCACGTCTCAATCCACCACGTCGACGGCCGCACCAAGCCAAACGCGCACTGGCTCGTTCTGCCGCTGTGCGCTGGCCACCATCAAGACGGCACAGGTCTCGCTGGCCTGATCGCCGTCCACCCGTACAAAGCCCGCTTTGAAGCGCGCTACGGCACCCAGCGCGAGCTGATGATCGAATGCGCAATCCAGCTCCAGCAGATGGGCTTCAAGGTTCCAGTGACTATTCAGGCCCTCTTCGGGCTGAAGGAGGCGGCATGAAAAACGCTCTGATCTCAATACTGATTTCTACTGCGCTTAGCCTGTGCTTGCTGTTTGGTGATGAGCTCGTTGCAGAGTTTGCTTTCTACGTGTGTGCGGCCATGAATTTCCTTTCTTGGTCTGGCGTACTGCTTGGGGTTATGGACAAGGAGGTGGCCGCAAGAATCCGTAGAAATTTCTGGCTTGTACTCCCAAGCGGAATTTTTGCTGTCTATGCGCTCATCCAAAGCGGCCACACCTTTCTGGCTGCATCCTCATTCATGGTGCAGTTCTTCATCGTCGCCGCCGCGTTTAAACAGGAGGCTGCATGAGCAACGTCAGAACCCTATCGCCGGGCGGAATCGTCACCCGCCAGGAGCAGACCGCCTTCGTTGAGATGGAGCAGTCGATCATCAGGGCCATCGACGAAGCCAAGCAGGCCGGCGTACCTCAAGGCTTCATCGTCGCCGCCCTGGCCGGTCACTTCCACATGCAAACGCAAAGGATGGTGTCCGATGCCTGATTTCAATATCCGCATTCCGAAAGGGTGCGCCTGCTCTGATGTGCACCCTGGCGATTACACCAACCAGGTCGAACTTAAGACTCCCGATCACATGCTGCGGGTCCGCAACATTGGCTGCCTGCAGTTCCGTGATACGACCTGTGTCGACAGTTGCATTGCAGATGCCGTGCAAGCCCTGTGGGCTCTGGGGGTGGTCACAACTGGCTGCTGCTGCGGCCATAACCAAGTCGATGGGTATATCGGCGTATGGGAGGCACCATGAGCAAAGTCACCCCGCTGAACGTGAAGCCGGATCGGCTGGCCAATCAACTGGCGATGCACGAATCGATGATGGATGAGCTGCGCCAGGTGCTGGAGAAGTATCGCGGCCTCGATCTACTGCAGGTCTTCATCAGCGATGCATTCGCCGAGATCTGCTCCGAAGCAACAATGGGCCCTCTGGTCATGATTCTGGATGGGGATGAGCCGGCATGACCTACCAAGCGCTGTGTTATCTGCTAATCGCCTGGATGCAAATCATGGGGTTTGCTGAGTGCTTTTCCGAAAAGGCAATCGATCGGTTTTTCGGATTTGTCCAGTTCGGAACAGCCACAGCCCTGCTTTTCTCAATTGAGTGGTGGGTGCAATGACCAACTCCCGCGCAAAGGGCGCAATGCAGGCGCTTGGTCGTCTCAAGGTCGGCCAGATGAACAAGACAGAAGCAGCATATGAAGCTCACCTGAAGCACAAACAGCTCACGGGTGAGATTGCCTGGTACCGCTTTGAAGGCATCAAGCTGCGTCTGGCCGACAACACCTTCTACACGCCCGACTTTGCAGTCATGCGCGCTGACGGTCTGATGGAACTGCATGAGGTTAAGGGCTTCTGGACTGACGACGCGAGGGTCAAGACGAAGGTCGCGGCCGATCAGTACCCGTTCCGAATCGTGGCAGTGAAAGCGCAATCTAAGAAAGCCGGTGGCGGCTGGAAGGTGGAGGAATTCTGATGAGCCCGAGAGAGCTGCTGATGGAGAAGCGCGACAAATCCATGCGCAGGAAGCTGATCACTTTTACCAGCCTGGCGCGCCATGCGTACTTCTGGAAAACCTTTGACCGGATCTTTGGAGAAGCCAACCAATGAAAGCGCCAGAGCTGCTGCACAGGGCCGCTTCGATCATGGAAGAGCGAGGCAAGGAGTACGACAAGCCAGAGGGCGAGAGGTCCATGGGTCGGGCAGTGCGTGCATTCAATGCAATAACTGGTCGCGACCTCAAGGAATCGGAAGGCTGGCTTCTGCTCCAGCAGCTGAAGGACGCCCGCCAGTGGCAGAACCCTGGCCGCTACCACGCCGATTCAGCCGAAGACGGCATAGCCTACTCAGCCCTCAAGGCTGAAGCACTGGCAGAGGGGAAGTGACATGCGAAAGGTGACCGACGAGCAGATCATCGAGGCATTGCAGACGATGAGCGGCAGGGCAGCGGCAGAGTACCTTGGGATCGACAGCAGAACGCTGTGGCGACGCAAGGCGCTGCTGGCCAAGCGTGGATTCAGCCCCGAGCACGACATGACGAAGATGGTGCCGGATGGCTTCCACCTGAAAGGCACCTCAACCCTGTATGACGCTGAGGGAAAGCCCAAGCTTCAATGGGTGAAGTCGAGCATCGACCATGATCGGCAGATGGCTCTGATGCAGGAGGCAATCCAGGCCATGGGCGAGGAAATCCCGCGTGTATCGCTGATGGCTGAGCCGCCGCACGGCAACTCCGACCTGTTGAACTGCTTCGTGATCACCGACCACCACCTTGGCATGCTGGCCTGGCATGAGGAAACACGGGGCGATGACTACGATCTGCGCAAGGCCGAGGACCTGCTTGTTTCGTGGTTCGCCAGCGCCATCCAGCAGGCACCGCACGCCGACACTGCGGTGTTCGCCCAGCTCGGCGACCTGATGCACTGGGATGGCCTTGATGCTGTCACGCCCAGCAGTGGACACTTGCTGGACGCCGACACCCGGTTTCAGAAACTGGTCAGGGTGGCAATCCGCGTGCTGCGCCAGGTCATCGATATGCTGCTGAGCAAGCACCAGCGCGTTCATGTGCTCATGGCCGAAGGCAATCACGACATGGCCTCAAGCGTCTGGCTGCGCGAGTGGTTCGCCGTGCTCTACGAGAACGAGCCGCGTATTACCGTCGACCGCAGCCCCGATCCCTACTACTGCTACGAGTTCGGCCAGACGGCCCTGTACTTCCACCATGGCCACCGCCGCAAGCCGGCGAACGTATCGGACGTGTTCGTGGCCAAGTTCCGCGACGTGTTCGGCCGTACCAAGCACAGCTACGCCCACATGGGCCACCTGCACCACGTCGACATCAAGGAAAACAACCTGATGATCGTGGAGCAGCACCGCACCCTGGCCGCAGCAGATGCATACGCCAGTCGGGGAGGGTGGATCAGCGGACGTGACGCCAAGGTGATCACCTATCACCGCCAGTACGGCGAGGTTGGGCGCCTGACAATTTCACCGGACATGCTCAAGGGGGCAGCATGATCACAGACAGCGATTTCCAGTACGCGGACTGGCTCCTGAATGAATGGGCGCGTTGGGTGAAAAGCGAGTACATGGGCACCAGCCTGGATCGCCGCAAATCGACAGGGCATCCGCTCATGGATGACACCACGTGCCTTGCCATCGACATGTCTATCGCGCGCTGCGATGAGTCGACCCGCAAGCTGATCAAGCGCCTTTACCTGTGGAATGACTTGTCGATCTCCCCTGAAGTGTTGAAGCGTTATATCGAAGAATTCATGAGGGCCTACCATGCTCATGTCGAAGCAGCTTAAAGCCAACTGGACTGCGCCTTATCCGATCCCGGCATACTCGAACTATTCCGGCATGTGCAAAGCGATGTTTGAGGATATCGAGCTAATGCTTGAGCTTGAGCAAAAGCTAGAGCGGAAAGAGCGCATCGAGTTGGACGAGGAAACAAAACGCCGGATGTTTCGCGCGGTTCGCGCCGCTACCAACATCTACTTTGTGAGCGCTCCAAATCAGGGGCTTATCAAGATCGGAAAGGCTACAGACGTCAACGCCAGGCTTAGCAGCTTGCGTTCAGGATCTCCTGCCGAGCTGAACCTTTTAGCGCAAGTGCGCTTCTTCCCTGAGCTGGAGAAATTCCTGCATAAGCAGCTAAAGGAGCACAAGAGCCATGGCGAGTGGTTCAAGGCCACTGACGAGGTATTGGCTGTTGTTGAAGCGGCTATTGATGAAGGACATCGAGGCATCATGAAAGCCCTCAAAGTGGATATTGCAACGCTTGCATAGAGAGGGTATAAATAGCTGGTATTTTGCGGATTTTGCGCGAAAGCAATTTTGAAGCCCTGGCCAGTGCCGGGGCTTTTCGTTTCTGGAGGCAGCATGCACAGACTCGCTCTGTTGGCCGTGCTGCTATCCGGTTGCGCGGCTCAGCCTGAGCCCTATCAGGTTGCCTTCAGCCGCGTTGCATCAGAGCGCGTCATGCAGCGTATGGAGTACTGCGCCAAAGCAGTCTCCGAGATCCCGCTGCCGCTTGATGACGAAGCCAAGAACGCCATTTAGAGCGACTGCCTGATCCAGGTAGGCGCCACGATTTAGCCCGCCGACCAGCCGAATTCATCGAAAGGTTGAGCCAACTGGTGGGCTTCCTATTACCCGCCAAGCCTAGAACGCTGGTCGTACCGGTAGTGCTGGCCCGAAAGGGCGATGCTCAAATCGTGCGGGTGCTTATTACTCCGCTGCTCCCAAGCAGTCTTGCCGGCTTCGGTCGGCCTTTTATTCCTCGCAGTGCCGGCCCGGCGAAGGGCCAGGAAATGCCTATGAGATTGCCAACCATGACAGAGCCAGCATCGACAACTGCGGGTGGATTCCTCCTGTGGAAGCTGGCCACTTGCCTTATCGTCCTGGCGGTAGTTCTCGCAACCATCGTCGTGATGGCCATGACCCTGCCGAAGACGGTGAAAGAGTTCTTGGTGGCGCTGATTAGCACGGTGGTGTCCAGCCTTGGCGGCGGGGCCTTCGTCGTGATGAAGCTCGGTCTGATTGGATGGGCGCATGACTACGTTGGCCTGGTCGCTTTGGCTGGCGTGGTGTTTGCCTGTGGCCTTCCTGCCTGGATCATGGTTCGCGCTTTCTACGCATATGCCGAGGTGCGCAGCCAAGGCACTGGCTTCATCGACATGATTCGCGATATCAAGCAGGCGGTGTGGAAATGACTGGCGTAGGAGCTGGCTGACATGCCCTGGCTAATCCCCGCACTCATGTTCATCGCTGCGGTGGTGTTCTGGCGCCTGTCGTTTCGCACTGATGACTATCTCGTCGCCTGGGTACGCTTCATGGCTGCCATGTTCCTGATCTGCGTTGCGCTGATCTACAGCCTGGGGCTGATGGCTGGTTGGGCGTTGGCATGAGCGTCGTCGAGCTGAAGCCGAAAACTCGCCATTCGGTAGGTGACGCCATATGCGGTAACTGCCGTCACGAATGGGTGGCGACTGCGCCGGCCGGAACAACTCAACTTGAGTGCCCGGAATACGCAACTCACCGTGGAGCGTTCAAGCATCCTTTCGGCCCTTGCGAAGGCGATGAAAGCTTTAAATGCAATTGCGGCAGCTTCGACTTCTACATCTCTCGCAAGCCTGGACATGCCAGCGGCGCTGTGTATTGCCGTGGCTGCGGTAACGAAGCGACCGGGTGGTTTGAGTGATGGCCAAGTACGGAGTTATCACCTTCAGCCTTGCCTGGTGGTGGCGCCCATATGCCTGTGGCCTGCTACTGACTGCCTGGCTGACCGGCCTTGAGCCTGACTGGCAGAAAGTCGAGCGCATGGCTGACAAGGCGATTCGTATCAAAATCGAGGGGCGGAAGGCGTGACGCGCCCAATGCCACCAGAGACCATTGGCCAGTTCGCCGATGGCAAGGACTGGGCAGACGCTTACATACCGGCACCTGAAGTACTGCAGTGGGCTATGGGCACCTTCGTGATCGAGGGCGCTCCGCTGTTCAACGAAGACCACGCACACCTGAAGGATGCGCCAATCGCTTTCCTTTGGGCTGCCGGTGGATTCGAGAAGCAAGGCCGCTGGGTGCTGGGCCAGTGTGAGGACGTGACCTTTCGCTGTGGCGCCTGGCAGAAGGGCAGGCAGGAGCAGCAGATGCTGCAGTGGTTCGGCTACGTGCCGAGCTTCCTGATTACCCTGGCCGCCGATTACTGCGCAGAGTGCTCTGATGCTGAGTTCTGCGCCCTGGTAGAGCATGAGCTGTACCACATGGAACAGAAGACCAACTCTGAAGGTGAGCCGCAGTTCACCGACGAAGGCCAGCCCAAGCTGAAGCTGCGCGGCCATGACGTGGAAGAGTTCGTTGGTGTCGTTCGCCGGTACGGTGCGAGCGAAGGCGTTAAGGCCATGGTTGAGGCAGCCAACAAGGCGCCCGAGGTGGCCAAGATCAACATTGCGAGGGCCTGCGGAACCTGCCTACTGAAGTCGGCCTGAGTTTGGACAGGCACTGGACAGGTGATAGCCGATGGCAGCTTTGAGCAATGAGGTCAAGGGCTTCATAGTTCAGGCCCTTGCCTGTTTTGACACGCCCTCTCAAGTAGCAGAGGCAGTCAAGAACGATTACGGCGTCGAGGTGAGCCGCCAGCAGGTGGAGTCGCACGACCCGACCAAGGTTTCAGGAAAGGGATTGGCCGCCAAGTGGGTGACGCTGTTCCACGACACCCGCAAGCGGTTCCGAGAGGATACCGCCGAGATCCCAATCGCCAATCGATCGTACCGGCTCCGGATGCTGGGGCGACTGGTCGAGAAGGCCGAGAGCAGCCGCAACGCTCGCCTTGCACTGCAGGTGCTCGAGCAGGCTGCGAAGGAATGCGGTGACATGTACGTGAACCGCAAGCAGGAAGCGCAGCCGACCACTCCCGGCGATGGCGATTCAATCCCGTCTGTCGAATACACCCTGAGCCCTGACGAAGATGTCCCAGCTAGCCCGGTTCTCTGAAGCTCCGGTCAAGCTGACGCCGAAGCAGGCCAACATCTACGTATGGGGCTGGCAGGCGAACGCCCGTTTCCGTGACGCGGTGTGCGGTCGCCGGTTCGGCAAGACGTTCCTGGGCAAGGCTGAGATGCGCAGGGCTGCCAGGCTGGCAGTGCACTGGGGCGTCAGCGTTGAGGATGAAATCTGGTACGCCGCTCCTACGCAGAAGCAAGCGCGCCGAGTGTTCTGGCGCCGGCTGAAGCAGGCAATCCCGGAATCATGGCGGGCCTGCAAGCCGAACGAGACGGACATGCTGATCACTCTGAAGAGTGGCCACCTGATCCGCTGCGTGGGGCTTGAGAACTACGACGACCTACGCGGCTCCGGCCTGTTCTTCGTGCTGGTGGACGAGTGGGCAGACTGCAAGTACGCAGCATGGGAAGAAGTCCTGCGCCCGATGCTCTCGACGTGCCAGTACACGATTCCAGGCGTTGGCACCTTCAAGGGCGGCCACGCGCTGCGGATCGGCACCCCAAAGGGCTTCAACCACTGCTACGACACCTACCGTGACGGGCAGGAAGGCGGCGAGCCGGACCACAAGAGCTGGCAATACTCGTCGCTCGCTGGCGGCAACGTCCCGGCTGAGGAACTGGAAGCGGCTCGCCGCACCATGGACCCCCGGACGTTCCGGCAGGAGTACGACGCCAGCTTCGAGAACTACTCGGGCGTCGTCTACTACACCTTTGACCGTCGTGAGTGCTCTACCACTGAGCGCATCAAGCCGGCCGAAGCGCTTCATATCGGCATGGACTTCAACGTGATGAAGATGTCCGCCGTGGTGTTCGTGGTTCGCGATGGCCTGCCTCTCGCCCTGGACGAGTTCCACGACGTGCGCGACACGCCGGACATGATCGAGAAGATCCAGGCCAGGTTCCAGGGCCACGGCATCGCCGTCTACCCGGACGCCAGCGGCCAGAACACCAGCAGCAAGAACGCCAGCGAGTCCGACCTTTCCCTGCTCAAGAAGGCCGGCTTCACCGTAGTGGTGAACTCGACCAACCCGAGCGTCAAGGATCGCGTCAACTCGCTGAACGCTATGTTCCTGAACACCTACGGCGAGCGCCGGCTGAAGGTCAACATCGACCAGTGCCCGAAGCTCACGCAGTGCCTTGAGCGGCAGACCTACACCGACAAGGGCGAGCCGGACAAAGACCCGAAGAAGGGTCACGACCACATGAATGACGCCGCAGGCTACTTCATCGTCAAGCGCTACCCGATCAACCAGCGCACTGCCACCGCAACCACCCTGAGAATCTGAGAATGGCCAACGACCCGAGCACAGTAAGTCCTGCCGTCAAAGCGATGCGCGAGGACTTGGCTGTGGTTGCGCCTTTGATGGGTGGAACCAAGGCCATGCGCGATGCCGGCGAAGCTCTGCTGCCCAAGTTCCCGAAGGAAGAGGCGAAGGAGTATAAGGACCGTCTGGCGCGCTCGACGCTACTGCCGGCGTACAGCGAGACCGTGCAGAACATGACCGGCCGCGTCTTCGCTGAACCGATCACCATGGGCGACGACTCGTCTGACGCAATCAAGGCCTACGCCGAGAACATCGACCAGCAAGGCAACAACCTGCAGGTCTGGTCTCAGGTCTACTTCGCCGAGGCGCTGGCGAACGGGCTGTGCCACGCCCTGGTAGATTACCCGTCGACCACGGATGAGGAAGGCCGCAAGCTCTACCCGACCCGCGCTGCCGAGATGTCTGCCGGCGTTCGCCCCTACACGGTGATCATCAAGCCTGGCCAGGTGCTGGGCTGGAAGTCCGAGACGCGCAACGGCGCCGAGTTCCTGACCCAGTTCCGCTACATGGAAGTGATCGAGGAAGAGGACGCCGAAAACGAGTTCGGAACGAAGCAGGTCCAGCAGATTCGAGTGCTGGAACCCGGTCTATGGCGAACCTTCCGCAAGCAGAAAGGCCAGGGCGGAAAGGACGAGTGGGTGCAGTTCGGCACCGGTACCACCTCGCTCGACATCATCCCGCTGGTGACCTACTACACCAAGCGCACCGGCTTCATGACTGCAACGCCGCCGCTGATGGAAGTGGCGCATCTGAACGTCAAGCATTGGCAGAGCCAGAGCGATCAGGACAACATCCTGCACGTGGCTCGGGTGCCGATGCTGGCCATCATCGGTGTGGATGCACCAGGTCAGGATGCCGCGCCAGGCAGTGCAATTACTGTTGGCAGCTCTACCGCTACCTACCTGCCACGCGAAGGCGACATGAAGTTCGTCGAGCACACCGGCAAGGCCATCGATGCTGGCCGCCAGTCGCTGCTCGATCTGGAAGACCAGATGCGCATGGCCGGCGCCAAGCTGCTCCAGAAGGAGAAGCAGGCGACCAAGACAGCCGCCCAGGCCGAGGAAGAGGCCGCCCAGGAGTTGAGCCCGCTTGAGACCATGGCAGGCACGCTGGAAGACGCCATTGACCAGATCCTGCAGATGTTCGCGCTGTGGATCGGCGAGGCTGAAGGCGGCCACGTTAAAGTCAACGGGAACTTCGACGTGGATTACGCCCCCGAGACGACTTTGCCGCTGCTGAAGGGCATGGTTGACTCCAACTACCTGTCGATAGAGACCCTCTTCCGTGAGGTGCAGCGCCGTGGTGTGCTGAATGGTGACATCCAGTGGGAAGACGAGCAGCAGCGCATCAGTGATCAAGGGCCGCGCCTCGGCACGCTCTGATGGCCACCGTCAACGAGATTCTTCAGGACGAGGCCGTAGCGCACAAGGTCTCGCTTGAGCAGTACAGCCTTGGCGTGGTGCGCAGGATCATCGCGCTACTGAATAGAACTGATTCCAGCTTGGCCGCGCAGCTGATGCAGGCGCTGGATCTGATGCCGGCCGAGTCTTTCACCGTTGAGCGGCTAGAATCGCTGCTTGGTTCGGTGCGTGAGGTCAACGCCGACGCATACCGGCGCGTCGAGCAGGAGCTTACCGGCGAACTGCAGGAACTGGCCGGCTACGAATCGCAATGGCAGTTCGATCTGTTTGACAGGGTGCTGCCGGAGCCGGTGAAAGTGCGCTTCCCGATTGCCAGGATCAGCGCGCAGCAGGCATACGCCGCGGCGATGTCGCGGCCATTCCAGGGTCGACTGCTGCGGGGCTGGGTGAAGACGGTCGAAGCTGATCGCATGGCTAGGGTGCGCAACGCCGTGCGCCAGGGCTACATCGAGGGCAAGACCGTCTCGCAGATCGTGAGCGAGATACGTGGAACTCGGGTAAACGGATACGCCGATGGCTTCCTTGAGCGCTCGCGGCACGAGCTGGCAACCATCGTCCGGTCGGCGATCAGCCACACGGCAGCGACTGCGCGTGAGCAGTTCACCGCAGCGAATGAGGACGTGGTAAAGGCCGTGCGCTGGGTCAGCACGCTGGACACCAAAACGTCGACAATGTGCCGCATCCGCGACCAGCTGAACTACACAGCCGGCGCCCACAAGCCAATTGGCCACAAGGTGCCATGGCTGCAAGGGCCTGGTCGGCTGCACTTCGGATGCCGTTCGACTGACGCCATCGTGACCAAGTCCTGGCGCGAGCTTGGCATCCCTGTAGACGATATGACCCCTGGCGAACGGGCAAGCATGGACGGCCAAGTGCCGGCCGGCATGAACTATGCGGACTGGCTGGAGCGTCAGTCGCGCGAACGGCAGGAACAGGTGCTAGGCGTGGAGCGCGCCAGGCTGCTGCGTGAAGGCGGCCTGAAACTTCCCGACTTCTACAGCCCAACCGGTCAATGGCTGACCCTGGACCAGCTGCGAGAGATCGACGGTGCTGCATTTGGGCGGATCGCGGCGTAAGATCGCCGCATGACCGATAAGCACCCATTCACCGTAATCGACGGAACGCCACCTACAGACACGCCGAAACAGCGCGTGCTGGATCGGGTCAAGGCGTCGCGGCCGGCTGATTTCGTCAGCTGCCACCGATGCGGCGGAATGGAAGTCATCGAAACCAAGACCGGCGTGACCATCAAGGCCGGCAAGAAGAGCGGCGGCACGAAGCAGTTGCTGTGCGCTTCATGTTTTATGCGGGGGGAGCGCGTTGTCATCGGATAGCAAGCCCGGAGCAGTCGCTTAGCCGGAACACCAACGAACATCAAAGCCCGCCACTGAGCGGGCTTTTTCTTGTCCGCCGTCCTGGGACAAGGGACATACAGAGCACAGATTTCCAGCCTCGGCAATGCCGGGGCTTTTTTATGCCCGAGTACCGGATGGGGTAGGGCGCCACGGGCCGGATGGCTCAGCAGATGGGCGGATGCCCGGAGAACCACATGAAACTGAAGCTCGACGAACAAGGTCACGCGGTACTGCAGGAAGGCAAGCCGGTTTACATCCACGACGACGGCAAAGAGGTGGCATTCGATGCGCCTGGCACCGTTGCCACGATCACCCGGCTGAACGCTGAAGCCAAGACCCACCGTGAAGGCAAGGAGGCGGCTGAGAAGCTGCTGAAAGGCTTCGAGGGTATCGAGGACGGCGCCGCTGCGCGCAAGGCTCTGGAGATCGTGGCAAATCTCGATCAGAAAAAGCTGGTGGATGCCGGTGAGATCGAGCGGGTGAAGAGTGAAATCAGCAAAGGCTATCAAGCCCAGCTGGAAGAGCTCGGCACCAAGGCCAAGACCTTCGAACAGCAACTCTACGAAGAGAAAATCGGCGGCGCATTCAGTCGCTCCAAGCTCATCGCCGAGAAGCTGGCCATTCCCGCAGACCTCGTACAGGCACGCTTCGGCCAGGCGTTCAAAATCGAGGACGGCAAGACCGTCGCCTACGACCAGCACGGCAACAAGATTTACAGTCGTGAGCGTCCCGGCGAGCTGGCCGACTTCGACGAAGCGTTGAGCGCACTCGTTGAGCAGTACCCCTACCGCGACCACATCCTTAAGGGTTCCGGCGCCAATGGCGGCGGCGCACCGAACGGCGGTGGCGCTCCATCCGGCAAGAAAACCATTAACCGCCAGTCCTTCGACGCGATGGGCGCGTCAGAGCGTCAGTCATTCCTCAAGGAAGGCGGGACCGTTACTGACTGATCAAGGAGTCAATCATGGCTAACACCCTCACCGGGCTCATCCCCGACATGTACGAAGCGCTCGACGTGGTGTCGCGCGAGCTGACCGGTTTCATTCCGGCTGTCTCCCGCAGCTCCGACGTAGCGCGAGCAGCACTGAACCAGCAGGTTCTGGTTCCGGTTACCACCGCTGCCAGCTCCGCTGACAACACCCCCGGCGTAACCGCGCCGAACACCGGTGACACTACCGTCGATAACGTCGCGGTATCGATCACCAAGTCCAAGCACGTCCCGGTTCGCTGGAACGGAGAGGAAACCCGTGGCTTGCAGAACGCAGGCACTTTCTCCACCATCCAGGCCGACCGCTTCTATCAGGCGATGCGCACTCTGGTGAACGAGATCGAGGCTGATCTCTGGGGTGAAGCCTACAAGAACGCCAGCCGCGCCTATGGCACTGCCGGCACCACTCCGTTCGGAACTGCCGCAGACATGAGCGATTTCGCTGGCGTGTTGCGCATTCTGGAAGAGAACGGCGCGCCGACCAACGATCTGCAGCTGGCTCTGGGCCACGCCGCTATCGGCAACCTGCGCGGAAAGCAGTCTGGCCTGTTCAAGGTCAATGAGGCTGGTTCCAGCGACATGCTGCGCAACGGCATGACCGACCGCATCATGGGTATGGCCCTGCGTCACTCCCATCAGATCGGCGTGCACACCAAGGGCACTGGCGCCAGCTACGTAACAAGCGGCTCCACCGCTGTTGGCGTCAGCGACGTTGCCCTGGTGACGGGCACCGGCACTGTGCTGGCCGGTGACGTTGTTACCTTCGCGGCTGATTCGGCCAACAAGTACATCGTCAATACCGGTGTCGCCGCACCCGGCACCATCAGCCTTGGCAAGCCTGGTGCTCGCGTGACCATCCCGACTGCCAACGCGCTGACTGTCGGCAACAGCTACACCCCGAACGTCGCTTTCGCCCGCTCGGCAATCGTTCTCGCTACTCGCGCCCCAGCCCTGCCGGAAGGTGGTGACTCGGCCGATGACGTGATGATGATCACCGACCCGCGCACTGGCCTGTCGTTCGAAGTGGCCGTGTACCGCCAGTTCCTGCAGACCGTCTACCACGTCCGTCTGGCTTGGGGCTTCCGCGCCATCAAGCCGGAGCACATCGGCGTGCTGATGGGCTAACCCACCGCAGCGACAACCAGGGGCTTCGGCCCCTGCGTTGTTTCAGGAGACTGAAATGGCTGGACTGAACAAAGAACAGAAGGCCCTCAAGAGCAAGGCCATCGAGCTCAGCGGCGTTAGCTCGCAAGAGTTCGCCAAGCTCACCAGTGAGCAGCAGGCCGAGCACATGACCAAGGCTCAAGAGGCTATCGACGCCGCGACCGAGGAAGCCAAACTTCTGGCTGCCGAGCAGGCCACTGCCGCAGCTGCTGCCAAGGAACAGGCCAAGCCCAAGGATGATCACCTGGTCAAGATGGCCAAGGGTGAAGATTTGCTGAGCGTGCATCCCAGCTGCGTGGCCGATCACAAGCGTCTCGGCTGGACTGAGGTGTAACCATGGCCCTGGTGATCGAAGACGGGAGCATTGTGGCCGGCGCCGAAAGCTTCGCCACGGCTGCCGAATTGGTCACCTACGCGGCCAGTTTCGGCCGCACTATTCCCAGCGACACGACCGCACAGGAAGCCCTGCTGCGTCGTGCCGCTCTGCAGATGAGCGCGATGTCATGGAAAGGCGGCCTGGTCAGTGAGCTGCAAGCCCTGTCGTGGCCGCGCTACGACGTATACCGCGAGAACTGGCTGGTGCCGTCGAACACGATCCCGGCGCAGATCAAGGCCGGTCAGATGGCTCTGGCGACAGAGATCCACGCTGACGACCTGGCGCCGCCTGAGATGAAGACGGGCGCCATTGAATCAGAGAAGGTAGGCCCGATCAGCACCACTTTTGCAAAGGCTGAAAGCTACATCTCGCGCCCTGCTGCAACCCGCCAGTCCTATGCGCAGTTTGGCCCGTTCATGAACTCTTCCAATCAGGTGAGGCTTGTCCGTGGCTGACATCTACGACCGCGCCAAGGCTACCGCAGCGCGACAGCTTGCGCCGCGCAGCCAGGGTGGTAAAGGCCTGGAGCTGACCCTGCGCCGCACCGTGCCAGGCGAGTACGACCCGGACACCGGTAGCAGCGAGACGGTCACCGATTACGCCGGATCTGGCCTGCGCGAGAACTACCGCCTGGAGGATATCGACGGTTCGCTGGTCAAGGCCGGCGACGTGCGTTTCATGGTCTCGCCCGTGCTGCTGAACGGCGACGACATGCCGGAGCCGAAGACGCTCGATAAGGTGCTCTTCGACGGCGAGACCTATACCGTCCAGCGCTGCGACCCGGGCGATTACGCCGGCCTGGCCTGCTTCTTCTACGTGCAGGCCCGCAAATGAGCTTCAGCCTGCAGCTGGCCGAGTTCATCGAGAAGGCCAAGGGCAATACCGAGCAGGTTGTGCAGAAGACGGCCATCGACCTGATATCGGCGGTGATCGACCGCTCACCGGTCGGCAACCCGGAGCTGTGGGCGGTAAACCAGACCGCCCGCGAGTACAACCTTGAGGTGGTGCGCTTCAACGCATCGTTGCGTGACGACCCGAACAACCTGACCAAAGCCGGACGACTCAAGCGCGGACTGAAGGTCAACGACAGCATGGACATCATCAGCCAGGACGGCTACGTGGGTGGCCGGTTCCGTGGCAATTGGCAGGTGACCTTCGACACCAAAGCGACCGGACAACTGGAGCGCATTGACCCCCAGGGCGACAGCACCAAGTCGGCGGCGAGCCAGGTGGTGCTCGGCTTCACCTACGAAGTCGGCACGATATGGGCGGTGAACAACCTTCCGTATGGGCCGCGCCTCGAGTTCGAAGGCTGGTCAAGCCAAGCGCCGAGCGGAATGGTCCGCATCAGTGTCGCCGAGTTCCAGACCTTCGTTAACCGCGCCGTAGCGAGCCTGCCGCAATGAGCAACAAGCTGATTCGCAACCTCTACGAGACTCGCCTGAATAACTGGGCCGCAGCGCGAACGCCGGCACTTCGCGTGGCCTATCAGGACGCGCCATTCACACCAACGTCTGGCGAGACGTACCTCGAATGCTTCCTGCTGCCGGCTACCACCGACAGCCAGGATCTGGCGGGCACGCACAAGCTCTATCAGGGCGTCTGGCAAGTGACCATCGTCAAGCCTGCCGGTACTGGCCTGGTTGCCGCTGGTGGCATAGAGGACGAACTAGCCGCGCTGTTCCCGAACAACCTTCAGCTGACCAGCGGTTCGTTCTCCGTATTCGTTCGCTCGCCAATGAGCGCTGCGCCGGCCCTGGTCGGCACCCCATACACCCGAGTTCCAGTGTCATGCCAGTACCGGGCGGACACCCCGTAGTCGCCCGTTCGGGCACAACCTAACCCCGCCGAGTGCGGGGTTTTTCATTTCTGAATGAGGAAAACATCATGGGCTTTCGTCTCCCGAACGGCGCTACCTTCGACCTGGCGTCGACCTACGATTCGCCGATCACCGTCGCAACTATCAGCAACGCCAACCCTGCAGTCGTCGGTGCCGTGGCGCACGGTCTGAGTAACGGCGCCATTATCGAACTGACCACCGGCTGGACCCCTCTCAATGGCCGGCTCTTCCGAGTTGCCGGGGTTACTACCGACACCTTCGAACTGGAAGATATCGACACCACCGACACCGTGCGCTATCCGGCGGCTGGCGGTGCCGGAACCTGTCGCGAGATCACTGCTTTCGTACGCGTGTCGCAGATTACCGACACCAACACCAGTGGCGGCGAGCAGCAGTTCTATCAGTTCGCCTTCCTCGAAGACTCTGACCAGCGTCAACTTCCTACCACCCGCAGTGCGCAGGCCATGAACCTGGTGGTTGCCGACGACTCGACCCAGCCGTTTGTGCCTGTCGCTGACGCCATCGACGACTCGCGTAACGTTGCCGGTCTGCGGATGAATCTGCCTGGTGGCGACATCATCCTCTACAACGGCTACGCGACCTTCAGCAAGACGCCGACCACCACGCGCGACCAGCTGATGACCCGCACCCTGAGCTACTCGCTCTCCGGCCAACCGACCCGTTACAACGCCTAAGGAATCCACATGGCTGCCAAGTTCAAGATCGAGCAGAACCCGACCTTCGAGGCGAAGGTAGGCATCCATCGCGCCGGCGGCGAGAAGATCGAGGTCGGGATGATCTTCAAGTATCGCACTCGCACGGAAGCGGCCGAGCTGAGCGAGAAGTGGCGCAAGCGCGGCGAGGATCTGCACAAGAAGTACGAAGGCAAGGAGGCCGGCCTGCCGGCTTTGGTAAATGCCCAGATCGGCCTGGAGGTCGAGCGCATTCTGGACATGATTGAGGCCTGGGAGTTCGAAGACGTGCTGTCCAAGGAGTCGGTTCGCCGGCTGCTGAATGGCGGTAAGGCCATCCACGACGCTATCACCAAGGCCTACTTCGACGGCCTCGACCCGGCCCGCCTGGGAAACTAACCAAGGCGGCCGGCGCACTCTACGAGAAGGGCGAGGACGCCGAAGCTCTGGCGTTCTTCGGCCTGACCTTGGAGGACATGGGCGATGACGTGATCGGCGTCTACCCCGACTGCGCCGAGCCGCTGGCCGTCTTCAGCGAGCTTGCAACTCAATGGCGAATCGGAATGTCGGGCCCCACCGGGCTCGACTATTCCGTCCTCGTCGACGTGTTCCGCATCAAGCAAATCCCAAAATCCCGATGGCAAGACCTTTTCGCAGACATCCGCGTGATGGAGCGAGAAGCGCTTTCCGTCATCCATAAGAAGGACTAGGCCGTGGTTGATATCGCCAGCTTGGGCTTCAGCATCGATACCAGCGATGTCGCAAAGGCCGAGACTGCCCTTGATGGCCTGAACGCCACTGGCGCGCGCACGGAAGCGGCCGCAAAGGGGGTAGGGGAGGCGTGGAGCGGTGCGTCGAAGCAGGCTGCGGGCTCGGCCGGGGAGTTCCGCAAAGGCTCCGACGCCCTGCGCGAGCAGCAGCAAGAGCTGGCGCAGCTGCTCGGCAAAATCGACCCGGTTGTCGGCGCCCTCGGCCGCCTGGATGAGCAGGAAGCCAAGCTGCGCCAGTTCCGCGGCCAGGGGCTGCTCGATACCGAGACCTTCGGCGAGTACCAGACCAAGATCGACCAGGCACGGCGCAGCCTTTCGAATGTCGACGGCGCGATCATGCGCACCGGCAACACCTCCAAGCAAACCGCAAATGCCCTGCGCCAACTCCCGGCGCAGTTCTCCGACATCTTCATTTCCCTCCAGGCCGGCCAGAGCCCGCTCACCGTGTTCCTGCAGCAGGGCGCACAGATCAAGGACTCGTTTGGCGGCGTTGGCCCAGCCCTGGCCGAGACGGCGCGTTACGCCCTGGGCCTGGTCAACCCCTTCACCGTCGCCGCGGTCGCGGTTGGCGCCCTGGCGCTGGCCTACAAGCAGGGCAGCGACGAGTCTACGGCCTTCAATAATGCCCTGATCCTCTCTGGCAACATCGCCGGAACCAGCGCGGATCGCCTGGCGAACGCTGCTGCAGCGATTGACCAGGTGACCGGAACCCAGCGCCAGGCCGCCCGCGCGCTCGCGGAGGTGGCCGGCACTGGCAAGTTCACCGCCGACCAGATCGAGACCATAGGTTTGGCCGCTGTGGCCATGGAAGAGGCGACCGGGCGCGCGATTTCCGAGACGGTTAACGAGTTCAAGCGCCTGGCAGACGAGCCAGCTGCTGCCGCAGCGAAGCTGAACGAGCAGTACAACTTCCTCACCGCGGCCGTGTTCGATCAGATATCTGCCCTCGAGCAGCAGGGTGACGCTGCTGGCGCCGCCCAACTGGCCATCGATACCTTCGCGCAGACCATGACTGAGCGCGCGAATGAGATCGAGCAGGGCCTGGGATTCATCGAGCGCGCATGGAAGGGCATCAAGGACGGCGCCGCCGAGGCATGGGACGAGATGCTTGGCGTCGGCCGCTCGCAGACGCCTGAAGAGCGACTTGACGAACTCACCTCCGGCAATCGTTTCAACTTTGGGCGAATCGCAGCCAATGCCGCCGTGCTCGGGCCTATCGGTGGCGCTAAGGAGCTGTTCGACCAGTTCACTCGCACCGGCTCAGAGCAGAACGAGCAGATCGCCGAGATATGGCAAGAGATCCAGGAGCGCGACGAGAAAGCCTGGGTAGAGGGAATGACCGCCCAGCAGGAGCAGGCTGCTATCTCTGCTCAGCAGCGCATTGACCAGTTGCGCAAGTCGACCCTGACCAACGCCGAGAAGCGCGTCAAGGCGCTCAACGACCTGCGCACCGACCTGGCCAAGATCGAACTGGTAAACCCTGACGATCCTCGCCTGGCAGCTGACAACGTGGCGAGGCTTGAGCGGAACATCGCCGAGCAGTACAAAGACCCGAAGGTCGCCAGAACCCCAGCCGTCCGCGACGACGCCGCAACCCGCATGCTGCTCGCCCTGAGGCAGCAGAGCGCCGAACTCGAAACCCAACTGCTCAGCGAAACCAAGCTCACCGCAGAGCAGAAGAAGCGCGCCGAGTTCGAGTCGCTGATCGCCGACCTCAAGACCAAGGACATCCTGACCGCCGACCAGAAGTCGCTTCTGGCCAATCAGGGCGCTATCAAGGCTCAGCTCGACAAGAACGTCGCCATTGCCGAAGAAGTGCGCCTGCACAACGACAGCATCAAGTTGCAGGAGCGCTCGGCCCAGTTGCAGGAAACCATTCGCGCGTCGCTGGAAGGGCGCCAGGAACAGCAGCAGCGTCAGTTGGATGCCTTCGGCCTGGGCCGGCGCGAGTTGGAGCGCGTGCAAGCCGAGGCATCAATCTTCCGCGAGTTCCGCCGCTACCAGGCGCAATTGGACAAGGCTACGCCGTCCGATCTGCTTGGCAGCGAGCAGTACAACACCGCTGTTCAAGAGATCAAGGCAGGGTTGGCCGACGCCCTGGCTGCGAACGAGGACTATTACGAGAAGCTGGACGAGCTGCAGGCAGATTGGAAGAACGGAGCTAGTTCAGCATTCGCTGACTACATCGACGAGACAAAGGATATTGCCGGACAGACATACGATCTGTTCCAGAACGCGCTTGGCGGCCTCGAGGATGCTTTCGTAGAGTTCGCCATGACCGGGAAGCTGTCTTTCAAAGACCTGGCCAACTCGATCATCGCTGACCTGGCTCGCATTGCCGCGCGTCAGCTAACCGCTAACCTGGCAAGCGGGCTCGCCGGGGCGGCGGGCGGCTCTGGTGGAACCGCAGGCTTGTTTGCCAGCCTGTTCAGCGCAGCATCCTCTTCTGGTGGATATACCGGCGCATACGGCTTCGACGGGGGCGGATACACCGGCAATGCCCCGCGCTCTGGCGGCATCGACGGCAAGGGCGGCTTCTTGGCCATCTTGCATCCGCAGGAGACCGTCACTGATCACACCAAACCATCGCGCAGCCAGAGTTCCGGTCCTTCCGGCAATAACGTCGTCATCAATGCCGACTTCTCCGGCATGCGCACAGCTGGTGAGGCCCGCGAGGCCACTGCAACCCTGGCGCGCCAGGTCAACGGCGCCATGGTGCAGTCTGCGAGGTACAGCTAATGGCTGAGTTTCTGGAAGAGCGGTTCCCGCACGACATCAACTATGGCAGTGGTTTCCGCGAGATCGGTGCGGTGCGCGTGGTGACTACATCCGGCGGCGATGAGTACCGCAGCCTTGAGCACCCGTTCGTGCGCTGCGCCCTTGAGGTCGAATTCTCCCGTCAAAAGGAAGATGTGATCGCGCGCATCATTGACCTCAACCGGCGCGCCAACGGCACGTTCCGCGGCTTCCGCGTCTACAACTACAACGACTTCTCGACCAACGCCTATACCAAGGCGCACACGGCGTTTGATCAGCCAATGCAGCTCATCAGCACTGGCCTGTACCAGATGGTCCGGTGGTACGGGAACCCTGCCGACAGTAAGTGCGCGCGCCGGATCATTCGCAAGCCAGCTGCTGGCACGACCATAGTTGGCGTAGCTGGCCAGCTTCTGCCAACGGCGCAATGGAGCGTCGACACAACCACTGGCCTTGTGACCATGGCTGCCAACAAGTCGCGCTCGATCACTGGCATTACCAAGGCCAGCCAGGCCGTTTTGACGGTAGGCACGAACACGTTCCTAATCGGTGAATCGGTGGCTATCAGCGGCGTGGCAGGCATGACGCAGATCAACGGCCTGCGCGCTCTGATAACTGCCAAGCCGACCACAACGACTATCCAGGTCGCCATCGATTCATCGCTGTTCAGCGACTACCTGAACAGCGGCACGGTGCAGACCCAGCCAATCGCCGGAGAGGCGGTCACCTGCGGCTGCGTCTTCGATATCCCCATGCGCTTCGATGCCGATCTGTCCGGCACATTCATCGGCCCCGGCGTGCTCGGCACCTCGGTAGGCATCCGCGAAATACTCAACCCCTGAGCCAATCCCATGAAATCACACGTCGCAGACTGGCAGACGCGGGTTTACTGCGTCCGCATTGAGCCGGCCAATGATTCGCCGATAGTGCGCCTGGCCGGCTACCCGGTGGATCTGCCGATGAGCAATGGCCAGGTCTACCTGACCGAGAGCGGGTATGAGTTCTCCGGGATTGATGCAACGACCACGTTCGCAAGCCAGAGCCTGGATCTGCAGGGAATCCTGCAGCAGGGCGCCATCAGCCGCGACGACCTCAAGGCGGGCGTCTACGACAATGCCCGCGTCTATCTGTTCGCCACGTCCTGGTCTGACCCTATTGAAGACGAAGAGCCAATCGGCCTTGGGTTCTTCGGCAAGGTGAACACTGACGACGACCGCTATACCGTGCAGATCATGGGCGCTATTGACGTGCTCAGCCAGTCGGTCGGCCGCTCGTTCTCGCCATCCTGCCCGTGGACACTCTTTGACGAAACGCTTGATGGGCGCGTTCTCCCGGTATCCCAAAGCCGGTGCACCGGACCGCGCGCCAATCCAGACGGGCCCGCGCTGGCCGATTTCAAGGTCACCGGCACGCTGACTTCTGTCACTGACCAGTACCAGTTCCGCGATTCTGCCAGGACAGAGGCTGATGACTGGTTCGGCTACGGGTCGATTCGCTTCACCACAGGGCCTAACGCTGGCCTCAAACCTCTCGAAATCAAGGCCTACACCTCAAACGGCACGATCCTTCTGCATGAGGCGATGTTCTATCTGCCGGAGGTAGGTGACGAGTACGAAATGATCCCTGGCTGCCGCAAGACGCCTGCAGCGTGCAAGGACAAGTACGGGAACAAAGTGAACTACGGCGGCCAGGACCACGTTCCTGTTCCATCGGTTGCTGCACAGGTTGGGAGGGGGCGATGAAGGCTGACGACATTATTTGCTCTGCCCGGGCTTACCTGGGCGTGCCATTCCGGCACCAAGGCCGCACGCCACCCCTCGCGCTCGACTGCGCCGGTCTGTTCGTACAGGTGTGCCTTGACCTGGGCCTGCCAGTGCTCGACGAGCAGGGCTACGGACGCAATCCTTTCCGGGGCCTACTTGAGCAGTGCATATCTCGCCAGACATTCCTCTTCCGAGTGCCGAAAGAGCAAATGCAGGCTGGTGACGTACTGCTCATGAAGTTTGAAGGGGAACCACAACACATCGCCATCCATGCAGGCTCGACCATGATCCATTCCTATGAGCACGCGGGCCGCGTGGTTGAGCACCGCATCTCTAGCATGTGGCGCGCACGGATCGTTCATGTCTACCGCTTTGAGGGCGCGCTATGAGTTCTGGCGGTCAGATAGTTGGCGGTATCGTAGGTGCCGTAGTTGGCTTCTATGTGGGCGGCCCTGCTGGCGCATTTCAAGGCGCATTACTGGGGGCCGGAGTTGGAGCCGCGCTAGATCCACCAAGAGGCCCTACTGTTCAGGGTCCTCGCCTGAGTGATCTCGCCGCCCAAACAAGCACATACGGAAACTTTGTGCCGCGTCTGTATGGAACAGTTGCCATCTCTGGGAACATATTGTGGCTTGAGAATAATCAGCTCAAGGAAACTGTTCGCAAGAAGAAGTCGGGCGGCAAAGGTGGCGGGTCTAGTCAGACAGTCGAAACGTTCAGCTACAGCGCGACATTTGCTCTTGGCCTTTGCGAAGGGCCAATTGTAGGCGTTCGTCGCATCTGGTGCATGGATAAGCTTATCTACAATGCTGGGTCTTCTGATCCGGCTACGGTGATTGCAAGCAACAGGAATGCACAAGGTTGGAGGGTCTACCTAGGCAGCGACAGCCAAATGCCAGACACACGCTATGAGGCAAATGTTGGATCTGGGAATGCATCTGCCTTTAGAGGTATGGCCTATATCGTCTTCTATGATTTCCAGCTTGCTGATTATTCAAACACTCTGCAGGCAGCACAGTTCAAGGTTGAAGTAGTAAAGAAAGGTCAGGATATAAATGTTATCTATAACAAAGATCCTGGCACGGAGCGTAACTTTTCATATTCTAGTGTGTTTAGTGTAGATTCAGATATTTACGGCGCAACAGTATTGAGCTATGCCTCAACTGTTTCAGATGTTGGCTCAAGATTTTATAGGCATGCGCGTTTCGATTTGGGTTCGCTTCGCGGGCAGTCTAAAGCGATAGCCGTATCTGATGCAAATGCATTGGCTGATATTGAATGCGTTAGATCAACTGACGGCAATAGATGGTTCCAATATCTTTCTAACAACACGTTTGTCAACGAGTGCTTTGCGAAGTCAAGTGAAGGCCATTGGCTTACACTTGGTATTATTTCGAAAGTTCAAGACATGCTTAAAATTAGCGAGCAAGGAACTAGTCAGGAGAACTATGTATTCGTTTACTCAAGTGATCCGTCTAACTACGGTTCTTTCAATAGAATAGGCTACGCTGGTCTTGTAAAAAATTCATCAGCAAAAAGCGTAATTCTTCGCCACCTTGTTCAGTCGGCAAACTGGAATGTCTCCACGTGTGGAGATGAGCCTTACGAGTGGCGCATACAGAGTAACAGTTTTCAGATTAGAATTTACGACGATAATCTTTCACCAGTCGTAACTTCATTTAGCGTTTCGCTGCCTGCAGGCCAGTGGCCGACCATGAATGCTGGCGCAAGTTTCGGTCCTGCTGACGTGTGCTGTAGGCTAATTAATCGAACGGTTTATCTATGCAAGATCGAACCTGGGACTGGTTATAGATATTGCGCACTGAACAGCAATGGAATATTGTTCAATTACGTCATTGAAACAGATACAACTGGGCAGACAGGTGTGTCAGCAATATGGCCGTACGACGCAGACCAAGCCGTGCTGCAGACGAATGCACGACTCGTACAGTGGAGGCGATACAATTATGGAACGGAAGCTCTTGCAGACATACTCGTAAGTGAATGTGTTCTTTCTGGTCAACTCTCGGAAAGCGACATAGATGTTTCTGGAGTTGCAAATGTGGTTAAGGGTTATCGCGTATCTGGCGGATCAATACGCTCAGCGGTAGAACCATTGCAGGCCGCATATCCATTTGATGTGATACCGTCAGGATACAAAATAAAGTTTCTACCAAGAGGCGGCAGCAGCTCTTTATCTATTCCATGGCAGGATCTAGGCGCAAGCGACGGTCAGCCAGGAGCGATTATCCCTGCATCGAGGGAAATGGACTCACAGCTTCCAGTCAGGACTAATATAAAATACCTCGATGCCAATCGAGAGTATGCATCATCTGAGCAGTACGCAGAGCGCACAAATACTGAGTCTGTTAATCGGGTTGATAGGGAGCTTCCGATTGTTCTTGATGCTGATGAAGCTGCTGGCGTTGCTGAAGTGCTCACCTTCCTGCCGTGGCTTGAAAGGACTGAATACAGCTTAAGCTTGCCTCCGATATACTCTGCCATTGAGCCGGCCGACATATTTAGCGTCATAGACAGAGATGGCTCCATATACCAACTAAGAGCTGTTGCGGTAAAGGATTCACAAAATGGTTCTATCGCGATTAACGCAAGGCCAAACAGGGCTGCACTTTATTCGCCTGAAGCTTCTGGCTCAGAGCCTGAAGTGCCAGATGGAACAGTCCCGCTTTCTGGTGTGTCAATCTTCATTCCGCTGGATATACCAGTCGTTGACGAAACACTGCAAAATGCAGTTGGCTTTGTTGGGCTGGTCACATCAGAAAACCAGGCATGGCCTGGCGCGCTACTTGTGCGAAGCGGTGACGGCGGGCAGACATGGACAGATTTGCAGGCGTATGCCGATGTTGCAACAGTGGGCACGGCTAGAAACGTGCTCACCGTCAACGCATGCACGCTGATTGATCAAACAGTTCTGACCGTAGATATGATATCTGGAGAAATCTTCAGCATTACCCGCGATCAGATGCTCGATGGGAACAACTATGCAGCATATGGCGTTCCCGGGCGCTGGGAAATAGTCAGGTTCCAAAACGCACAGTTGAACGCCGATGGCAGCTATAGGGTAAATGGTTTTGTACGCGGCGAGAAAGGTACTGAGTGGGCGTCTGGCCTTCACGAAGAACGGGATTACTTCGTCTATTTGGCAGATCCTGATAATGCCTTCATAGGAATGTCGGCGGAATCGATCGGAACTGCGCTCGCATACCGCCCCGTAACGTCTGGCGCTGCTATTGATGATGCTGAAGAGACGCAGTTCACCTACGATGGCGTTAATCTTCAATGCCTTTCCCCTGTTTATCCAAAAGCGACGCGCGACGGCTCTGGAAATTTCACAGCCACATTCATGCGTAGAACGCGATTGACAGGAACTTGGTGGACAACGGGAACAAATAACCCACTTGGTGAAGAGTCTCAGAGTTTTGAGGTTGAGGTTATTAACGGTTCCGCAGTGGCCAGAACAATAAACACCTCAACCTTGGGATTCAGCTACTCTGCCGCCAACCAGACAGCGGACTTCGGATCTCCACAAAGCTCTATCACATTCAGGATCTATCAAATGTCCGCCGTTGTAGGGCGCGGATATCCTCTGGAGGTTACTCTGTGACTACCCCTCGATTTCAGATGCCTGAGCTTGCAAACAGTGCCGGCAATCAGGTCAATGCAAACACTACGTTCGGAATACTGGATATAGCGGTTCAATTGACAGTCCTTGACAAGGATCTGAGCACTGCTCCTTCTTCTCCAGAAGATGGCGATGTCTATATCGTTGCATCCGGCAACTGGGGTACTGATTCAAGTAAAGCGGGGCAAGTAGCCTACTGGAGAGATTCAGCAAACGCATGGCAGTTTATAGTCCCGTTTGTCGGCATTTCTGCGCGCGTACTTGATGAGCTGGATTCTCTTGGTGTGCCAAAAGTCTATTCGTGGAACGGTTCGTCTTGGGTTCAGCCAGAAGTCACTGCGACAGCTGCGCCGTCAGAGGTATTTGAAGTAACCGGAACAACGCGAACGCTGGGGCTGACCGATGCAGGCAAGTACCTGCGATGGACGAATAGCTCGTCAAAGACGGTTACGGTAGCGCCTCAGGCTGATGTCGCTTGGCCGAGCAGCACTGAGGTTCACATGCGAAACGCCGCAGCAAGCGATCTGACTATAGCGGCTGGCGTTGGTGTGACAGTAAATCTTCCGTCAGGAGGAACCTTGGCGATCCCAAATGGCGGCACGGTTACTCTGAAGAGAGCTGCATCCAACATTTGGGACGTAATCGGCCAAACGGTGCCAGCATGATACCTGGAATTGTTGCGGGACAAGCAAACTCAGGCGCGCCTTCACCAGCGACACGCCCAGTGCTCCGTGGCACGCGATCTTTTGGCGCTAACGCCGCTTCGCAAACCGTACTTCTACCTACCGGCTGGCAAGCTGGCGACCTTCATGTGCTTGTAGTTGCGGCATCAGACGCAAGCAGTATTTCAATATCTGGATGGTCTTCATGGGGTTTTACTTCAGGCACTGGGCTCAGGCTGCATGTCCTAACCAGGGTAGCCCAGGCAGGTGACGAAGGCGCTTTCTCTGTTCCTTCTGGCGGGCGTCGCGCATGTATCCTGGCTGGGTTTCAGGCTGGAACATACAACACTTCTGTGCCGTTTGTTTCAGCGGCTTCTAACTTCTCTGGCTCTGGAACTAGTGTCACTGCAGGCGCAGGGGATACTGAAATTCCTGCCGGATTGCACTTCTTGATTCAGCTAGGCGCAAGTGGAACCGCATCGGGAATTGAAACAATCACCTACCCATATTCACAGATCAACACTCGTCGCGGCGCAAACTCGACCGTGAGCATTTACACGTGGTGTATGGCGAGTGGTGGTGAGTTCAATGGAGGATTCTCGCCCTCATCGTCTTTCACTATTGGAACCAGTATGGACTGGGCATCGCGAGTTGTTGTCATACGTGGGAAAGACTGATTAGTGATTCCATAGCCCGCTTCGGCGGGCTTTTTTGTGCCTGGAGAAATCATGACCAAACGTGAGCAAGACATCGACGTGTTGGCCCGTACCATCTGGGGCGAGGCGCGCGGCGAAGGGCAGGGCGGCCAGATCGCCGTTGCATGGTGCATTCGCAACCGGGTGGAGATGGACCTGCACAACGACGGCAAGCCGGACTGGTGGGGCGAAGGCTATGCGGGCGTGTGCAAAGCGCCCTGGCAGTTCAGCTGCTGGAACAAGAACGACCCGAACAGCCCTTACCTGCGCGGTGAAAAGCAGATCCCGGCGGCGCAGTTCATGCAGTGTCGTGAAGCTGCGGTAGCAGTGATCGACGGCCACGAGCCTGACCCCACTGGCGGCGCCACGCACTACTACTCCACTAGCATGAAGAAGCCCCCGGCTTGGGTGAATGGTGCTACCCGCACCTGCAAGATCGGTCGGCACATCTTCTTCAAGGACGTGCCGTGATGGCCGCCTGGCTGAAGCTGGTCCCGTCCTGGGCCTGGGCCAGCGCTGCAGGTCTGGTACTGACCTTGGTGGTAGGCGGCGTTCAGCAGGTGCGGGTTTATGGGCTGCAGGTCAGCCTGGCCAACGAGCAGTCCGCGCACAGCAGCTACCGCACCGAAGTCGCCGAGCGCGACCGGCGTGCTGCCATGTTCGTCATTCAGGAAAACCAGCGGCGCCAGGCCGCTACGGAGAAAGCAGATGCAGAAGCCCAGCAACAACTGGCTGCAGCGCGTGGCGATGCTGAGCGTGCTGGTAGTGCTCTTGAGCGGCTCAAGCTGCGCCTCGCAGCCGCTGAGCAGCGCAGTCGTGACGCCGGCAATTCCATCACTGCCCAGCTCGGCCAGGCAGCCGAAGACGCCGCCAGAATGCGAGCCGACATGCTCGGCCGGCTCGGAGAGGCTGTTCGATTCTATGCTGCAGTCGCCGACGAGCGAGGAGTAGCTGGGGCGACGTGTGAGAAAGCGTATGAAGGTTTGAGGGGAGAGTAGTTGCCCAGAACGGGCGAGGCGGGAGCGTCTGCTTTCCCCAAAACCATAGCTGCATGCCTGATTCTGTGGTTACGCCAGAGGACGCTTTTTGCATGGCCAAAATTGGCCTAATGCGTTGATATTGAAGGAGAATCTGCGTATTGCTGCCGTGTCCCAGGCCTTGATGCCATACAGGACGTAACTCATTGATCTTCCTCTGATGAGTGGCGTGCCGGAAGGTCCGGGGAATACGGCGGGCTATTATGCCACGTCGTGTCCTTGCATGGCGGCGGCTGTCGCTGCGATGTGTTACGGCGCTAGAATCGCAGTCTCTCGCTCGTTCCCGCCGGTTTTGCGCCATGCAATTGCTCTACACCATCCTGATCATGTTGCTGGTGGTCAGTGGCACCCGTATTTCTGCTCAGTTCATTCCCTTGCCATTGCCGCTGCTGCAAATTCTGATTGGCGCGCTGTTGGCGATTCCCGTGCTGGGGCTGCACGTGCGGCTCGACCCCGAGTTGTTCCTGCTGCTGTTCATCCCGCCGCTGCTGTTCGTCGATGGCTGGCGCATGCCCAAGGGGCAGTTTCGTCAGTTGCGCACGCCGATCCTGTTGCTGGCGTTCGCGTTGGTGTTCTTCACCATTCTCGGCGCTGGGCACTTCATCCACTGGCTGCTACCGCAGGTGCCCCTGGCTGCCTGCTTCGCCCTGGCGGCGGTGCTGTCACCGACCGATGCGGTGGCGGTTTCGGCAATCACCCACGACCGCTTGCCGAGCACTTTGAACAACCTGCTGCAGGGCGAGGCGCTGATGAACGATGCCTCCGGTCTGGTGGCGTTCAAGTTCGCGGTAGCGGCGACCCTGACCGGCGTGTTCTCGATCACCGATGCCAGCATGCAGTTCATGCTGGTGGCCTTTGGCGGCCTGGCCATCGGTGTCGCGCTCAGTTACATGCTGGGCCGTTTGCGCGCCTGGATGATCGCTCGCGGCTGGGAAGACCCAGCGCCACACGTGTTGCTGCTTCTGCTGCTGCCGTTCGCGGCTTATGTGGCGGCCGAGCACCTGGGGTTATCCGGCATTCTGTCGGCGGTCGCGGCGGGGATGATGCAGAGTCGCCTCGACCTGCTGCCGAGGCAGACCTCCACGCGCATGCTCAACCGCAGTGTCTGGGCCTTGCTGGAGTTCACCTTCAACGGCCTGATCTTCCTGCTGCTGGGCCTGCAGTTACCCGACATCCTCAACGCGGCATTGGGTGAGCATGCGGCGCCCTGGTCGTTCGCCCTGGAAGCGGTGGGCATGGTGCTGGCGGTCTATGCGGTGCTGATGCTGCTGCGCTTCGGCTGGGTCTACAGCTATTGGCGAGTGTCCGGTACGGTGCGCCGCCTGCGTGGTGAGCCTACGCGGTTTGCCGGGCAGTCGCGCATTGCCTTGAGTGCGGTGCTGACCCTTGGTGGTGTACGCGGCGCGGTGACGCTGGCGGGTGTGATGTCACTGCCGTTGCTGCTCAACAGTGGTCAGGCCTTTCCCGAGCGTGACCTGCTGATCCTGATCGCCGCCGGGGTGATCCTGGTGTCGCTGCTGGTGGCCAGCGTAGCGTTGCCGCGCATTCTGCCGCGGCTTCCGCAGGACAACGGTGCTCTGCGCGAGCGCGAGCTCAATCGCCACCGTGCGCTGATGCTGGAGTCGGCGATTCGCTACCTGGAATCGGAGGATGAGCGTGCGGCCGATGCCGAAGGGGCGATCACCTCGGTGGAGGTGAAGGCGCGTTTGATGAGCGAGTACCGCGATCTGCTGGAGCGCGCCCGCGATGGTGACGAAGCGCACGAGCAGCAGCGCGAAGTGGATCGCCTGGAATACCGCCTGCGTCTGCAGGCGCTGCGCACCCAGCGGCTGGAGCTGTATCGCATGCGCAAGGACAACGAGCTGGACGACGATATGCTGACCGAGATCCTGCGCGATCTGGATATCGCCGAGGCGCGCCTGCACAAGGGTTGAGTCACAGATAGGCGTAGCCCGGATGCAATCCGTGAGGCCCTATGCAGGCTATCCCCGGATTTCATCCGGCTACACCGTCAGAAGTGCGCGGCTCAGGCCCCTCCATCGCTGCGGGAGGGGCTTTAGCCGCGGCTGTAGACGGCTTCAGGCGCCGCGAATGAAGCGGGCGATGCGCTCGGCGGCCTCGATGCACTCGGCCAGCGGTGCAACCAGAGCCATGCGCACGCGACCCGCACCTGGGTTGACGCCATTCACTTCACGCGACAGGTAGGAGCCGGGCACCACGGTGACGTGCTCGGTGGCGAACAGGTCGCGGGTGAACAGGGTGTCGTCACCCGGGGTGCGCGCCCACAGGTAGAAGCCGCCATCCGGGCGCTGCACGTCCATCACCGGCGCCAGGATGTCGAGCACGGCAGCGAATTTCTCACGGTACATGTCGCGGTTGGCGCGTACATGCGCTTCGTCGTTCCAGGCGGCGACGCTGGCCAGCTGGGTTTGTACCGGCATGGCGCAGCCGTGGTAGGTGCGGTACAGCAAGAAGTGCTTGAGGATGTTGGCGTCGCCGGCGACGAAGCCCGAGCGCAGTCCTGGCAGGTTGGAGCGCTTGGACAGGCTGTGGAACACCACGCAACGGGCGAAATCGCTGCGGCCCAGTTCCGCGCAGGCGCTGAGCAGGCCGGGCGGTGGTGCATCCTCATCGAAATACAGCTCGCTGTAGCACTCGTCGGCGGCGATGACAAAGTCGTACTCGTCGGCCAGGGCGATCAGTTTCTTCAGCGTCTTGACCGGGATCAGCGCGCCGGTGGGGTTGCCCGGCGAGCAGAGGAAGAGAATCTGGCAGCGCTGCCAGGTTTCGGCCGGCACGGCATCGAAGTCCGGGTTGAAGCCGTGGGCTTCCAGGCATGGCAGGTAGTGCGGCTCGGCGCCGGCGAGGAAGGCGGCACCTTCGTATATCTGATAGAAGGGGTTGGGGCTGACCACCAGGCCCTTGGCATTGCGGTCGACCACCGCCTGGGTAAAGGCGAACAGCGCTTCGCGCGTGCCATTGACCGGCAACACGTGGCGCGCGGCATCCAGCCAGCCAGTCGGCACGCCAAAGCGGCGTTCGCACCAGGTGGCGATGCTCTGGCGCAGTTCCGGCAGGCCGAGCGTGGTCGGGTAGACGGCGAGTTTGTCGAGATTGGCGGTCAGCGCCTGGCCGACGAACTCGGGCGAGCGATGCTTGGGCTCGCCAATGGACAGGGCGATTGGGCGCTTGTCGGCGGCCGGTTGCACGCTGCCGAGCAGTTCGCGCAGTTTCTCGAAAGGGTAGGGCTGGAGCTGGTCGAGGGCTGGGTTCATCGTTATCTCGCGTACTTCGGAAAGCGCGGCGGCGCAATCATATGTTTATCTGCATGGCCTGCGGTTGAGCGCTGGGCTCGGACAGGCGGCGGACGATGGTTTCCTGCAGGCGCGCGCAGAGCTCGGGGTCGGACAGCGGCTGGTTGTTGGCGTCGGTGACGAAGAATACGTCCTCGACGCGCTCGCCGAGGGTGGCGATCTTGGCGTTCTGCAGTGACAGGTCGTATTCGAGGAAGATTCGCCCGATCCGCGCCAACAGGCCGGGGCGGTCCGGTGCGGTCAGTTCGAGGATGGTCACCGGGCGCTGCGCGTCATTGTGGATGGTCACCTGCGGCGCGAAGGCGAAGTGTTTGAGCTGGCGCGGTACGCGGCGCTGGATGATGGTCGGGTAGTCGTCCGGGTTCTTCAGCGCTTCGATCAGGCCTTCGCGGATCTGCTGGATGCGAGCAGGGTTGTTGCCGATCGATCCACCGTCGGCATCCAGTACCACGTAGGTGTCGAGGGTGAACTGGCTGGTGGAGGTGATGATCCGTGCGTCGTGAATGTTCAGGTTGAGCTGGCTCATCGCGGCCACGGTCACGGCGAAGAAGTCGTGCTGATCCGGTGCGTAGATGAAGATCTGCGTGCCACCCTCGAACTCGCGCTGGGTGGTTTCCTTCATTAATACCAGCGGGCCGCCATCGTTGGGATGCTGGAGAATGGCGTCGGTATGCCAGGCCACGTCGGTGGCGGTGTGGCGCAAGAAATAATCGTCGCCGAGCTGGCTCCACAGTTGTTCGGCATCGTCCGGGTCGGTGCCGCCGCGTACCAGGGTGTCCAGGGCGGCGTTCTGGGTCTGGCGAATCTGCTCTTCACGGTCCAGCGGGTTTTCCAGGCCGCGGCGCAAGGCACGCTTGGTCTCAGTGTAGAGCTGGCGCAGCAGGCTGGCGCGCCAGGAGTTCCACAGGCTGGGGTTGGTGGCGTTGATATCAGCCACGGTCAGCACGTAGAGGTAATCCAGGTGAGTCTGGTCGCCGACGAACTGGGCGAAATCGTGAATTACCTGGGGGTCGGAAAGGTCCTTGCGCTGGGCGGTGGTGGACATCACCAGGTGGTGCTGCACCAGCCAGACGATCAGCGCGCTGTCCCATGCCGGCAAGTGATGGCGGCGGGCGAAGGCTTCGGCGTCCACCGCGCCCAATTCCGAGTGATCACCACCACGGCCCTTGCCGATATCGTGATACAGGCCGGCGAGGTAGATCAGCTCGGATTTCGGCAGCTTGTCGATCAGCTTGCTGGCCAGGGGGAATTTCTCCGCCAGTTCTGGCCAGCGGAACTTGCGCAGGTGCTTGATCAGATTGAGCGTGTGTGCGTCGACCGTATAGATGTGGAACAGGTCGTGTTGCATCTGTCCGACGATATGGCCGAACTCCGGCAGGTAGCGGCCGAGGATGCCGTAACGGTTCATCCGTCGCAGGTTGCGGTGGATGCCTTCCTTGCACTTGAACAGCTCGATGAACAGGCTGGTGTTGCGGATGTCCTTGCGGAACTCGTCATCGATCAGGTGGCGGCTGTCGCGCAGCAGGCGGATGCTGTCGGCGCGCACGCCCTTGATCTCTGGGTGCTGAGCCATCAGCACGAAGATCTCGATGATGGCGAAGGGCGTGCGCTTGAACACGTTCGGGTGGGTCACTTCGATATAACGATCGCGCACCTGGAAGCGGCTGTTCAATGGTGTGGCCGGACCACTTTCACCAGCGCGCAGGATAACTTCCTCGAAGTGCTGGTTGATCAGGTCCGACAGCTCGGAAATCCCCATCACCACGCGGTAGTACTTCTGCATGAAGTGTTCGATGCTGCGCTTGCCATCGCCGTCCTGATAGCCGAACAGGGCGGCGATCTTCACCTGGTAATCGAACAGCAGGCGGTCTTCGGCGCGCCCGGCGAGCATGTGCAGGGCGTAGCGCACCTTCCACAGGAATTCCTGGCTGGAGGAGAGCAGGGCGTACTCGCTCTCCAGCAGGAAACCGTGACTGACCAGGGCCTGCAGATTGAGCGTGCCGAATTGGCGGCGCGCCACCCAAAGTACGGTCTGGATGTCGCGCAGGCCGCCGGGCGAGCCCTTGACGTTGGGCTCGAGGTTGTATTCGGTGTCGTTGTACTTGCCGTGGCGCGCTTTGCGTTCCTCGCGCTTGGCCAGGTAGAAGTGCTTGCTTGGCCACATGGCGTCGGTGCTGGTCACCTGCTGCATGCGCTGGCGCAGGTGTTCCGGGCCGGCAATGGTACGGCTTTCCATCAGGTTGGTGATGACCGTCAGGTCGGCGCGCGCCTCTTCGGCACACTCATCGACCGAACGCACGCTCTGGCCGACTTCCAGGCCGATGTCCCAGAGCAGGGTGAGAAAGCCTTCGATGGGCTCGCGGAAGATTTCGTGATCGTCGCTGCCCAGCAGAATCAGCAGGTCAATGTCCGAATAGGGGTGCAATTCGCCACGGCCATAGCCGCCAACGGCGAGCAGAGCGATGTCGGCATCTTCGCTCCAGGTGAAGCGCTTCCAGGCTTCCTGCAGGATCTGATCGACGAACCAGGCGCGGTCTTCGACCAGGCGGCGAATCTCGCGGCCGGCGCGAAAGCGGGCGTCGAGAACCTCATGCGCACCCCGGATGGCTTTCTTGAATGCGGCGATGGGGCTGGATTTTAGCGCCAGCTCGGCCTGGAACTGACCGCGGTCAAACAGTTCGGGGTCCATCTGCGGCATGCAGGTGCCTTCCTTTATATAGGGTGGGGCGCGCTATACGCACCACAAGCTTAAATGGTGCGCATGGCGCACCCTACGGATCGCGCTCAGGCCGAGGTGCGTGCGATGGTGTCGTCGCTGCGCAGGGTCAGGATTTCGTAGCCATCAGCGGTGACCAGCACGGTGTGCTCCCACTGTGCCGACAGCTTGCGGTCCTTGGTGATGGCGGTCCAGCCGTCGCCGAGCAGGCGGGTTTCCGGGCGGCCCTGGTTGATCATCGGCTCGATGGTGAAGGTCATGCCTTCTTTCAGTTCCATGCCGGTGCCGGCCTTGCCGTAGTGCAGTACCTGCGGCTCCTCGTGGAAGACGGCGCCGATACCATGACCGCAGTATTCTCGGACCACGGAGAAGCCGTTCTTTTCCGCGTGCTTCTGGATCACTTCGCCGATATCGCCCAGGCGAGTGCCGGGTTTGACCAGCTCGATGCCTTTATACATGCATTCCTGAGTGATCATGGCCAGGCGCTCGGCCCACTCGGCGACCTTGCCGACCATGAACATCTTGCTGGTATCGCCGTGGTAGCCGTCCTTGATCACGGTGACGTCGATGTTCAGCACGTCGCCGTCTTTCAGCGGCTTGTCATTGGGGATGCCATGGCACACCACGTGGTTGATCGAGGTGCAGATCGACTTGGGAAAACCCTTGTAGTTGAGTGGGGCGGGGATGGCCTGCTGCACGTTGACGATATAGTCATGGCAGATGCGGTCGATTTCCTCGGTGGTGACACCTGGTTTGACGTGCTCGCCGATCATCTCCAGCACTTCGGCGGCCAGGCGGCCGGCGACGCGCATTTTCTCGATTTCTTCGGCGGATTTGATGGTGACGGTCATATCAGGCTCTCGGGTGCACACGGAAAGGGGCTTATCTTAGCAGCTAGAAGTCACAAGCTATAAGCCGCAAGTAGGCAGTAGCTGGTTCGCCTGGCTCTGCTCTAGCTTGGACTGGTAGCTTGTCGCGGCTTTGTGTGGTATAAAACGCGCCGCTTTGAGGGCGTACGTGCCCGAAAGCTTAAACCCACACACGTATCGACACGGTTTCCTGGGTGCCTTTCGACAAGTTCGAGGGTTGGAAGCTGGGATACGTGGAGGCCTAACCCGACTTATCAAGGAACTATCATGTCCC
>Ga0208645_1000102_pt1 | contig 133390 bp, 122 predicted proteins | sample VirMetDEL_Sep_01_FD_184519 | JGI IMG/M metagenome (GOLD analysis project Ga0208645, IMG submission 184519) | Aqueous microbial communities from the Delaware River and Bay under freshwater to marine salinity gradient to study organic matter... | ecosystem: Environmental > Aquatic > Marine >...
TCGCCAGGCCCAGGCGGCGGAGAAGTACCAGGAATACAAGGCCGAGGAACGCCAGCTCAAGGCGCAACTGCTGGCCCTGCGCTGGCAGACGCTTAACCAGCAGGTCGGCAGCCGCGAGCAGGTGATCGGTGACCAGGAAGTGGCCTTCGAGGCCCTGGTGGCCGAGCAGCGCAGCGCCGACGCCAGTATCGAACGCTTGCGCGACGGTCATCACGAATTGAGCGAGCGCTTCAACCTGGTGCAGGGCCGCTTCTATTCCGTGGGCGGTGATATCGCCCGCGTCGAGCAGAGCATCCAACATGGCCAGCAGCGCCTGCGCCAGTTGCAGGACGACCTGCGCGAAGCGGAAAAGGCGCGCCTGGAAACCGAATCGCACCTCGGCCATGACCGCACCCTGCTGGCCACCCTGGGCGAAGAGCTGGAAATGCTCCTGCCCGAGCAGGAGATGACCGCCGCCGCTGCCGAGGAATCTGCTGCCAGCCTGGAGGAGGCCGAGGCCACCATGCATGGCTGGCAGGAGCAGTGGGACAGCTTCAACCAGCGCAGTGCCGAGCCGCGTCGTCAGGCTGAGGTACAGCAGTCGCGCATCGCCCAGCTGGAACAGAGCCTGGAGCGCCTGGTCGAACGCCAGCGCCGCCTGAACGAAGAATTGCAGCAACTGGTGGCCGACCCCGAAGACGCCGCCATTCTCGAATTGAACGAACAGCTTGCTGCAGGTGAACTGGAGCAGGAGTCGCTGCAGTTGGCCGAAGAGCAGCAGGCCGAGCGCCTGCAGCAACTGCGTGAAGAGCTGCAACAAGCCGGTCAGGCCCAGCAGCAGGCGCAAGGTGAGCTGCAACGCCTGAACGGTCGCCTGGCGTCGCTGGAGGCGCTGCAACAGGCTGCGCTCGATCCGGGGCAGGGCGCTGGCGAGTGGTTGCGTGAGCAGGGCTTGCAACAGCGTCCGCGCCTGGCCGAAGGCCTGCGCGTTGAGGCTGGTTGGGAGCTGGCGGTGGAAACCGTGCTCGGTGCCGACCTGCAGGCCGTGCTGCTGGATGATTTCGCTGGCCTGGATTTCTCCGCGCTGGAGCAGGGAGAACTGCGTTTGGCCAGCCCAGCCAGCGGTGGTGCTCGCCGCGTTGGTAGCCTGCTGGACAAGGTCGAGTCGAGCCACGACCTGTCGCCCTGGCTGGCGGGTGTGCGCCCGGTGGAATCGCTGGAGCAGGCGCTGGCCGCCCGTGCGCTGTTGGCCGAAGGCGAAAGCCTGATCAACCGCGATGGCTATTGGGTCGGACGGCATTTCCTGCGCGTGCGTCGCGCTGCGGAATCCGACAGCGGCGTGCTGGCGCGTGGTCAGGAGCTTGAGCGTCTGCAACTGGAGCGCGAGGAGCGCGAAGCGGCGCTGGCGCAATTGGATGAACGCCTGCTGGGACTGCGCGACGAGCAACGTCTTCAGGAAGAACAGCGTGAGCAGCAGCGCCGTCAGGGACAGGCGCTTGCTCGGCAGCTAGCCGAGCTGAAGGCGCAGCTTTCCGCCAGCCAGGCCAAGGCCGAGCAACTGGGTCTGCGTCGTCGCCGTCTGCAGGATGAACTGCAGGAGGCTGCCGAGCAGCGCGAGATCGAGCATGAGCAGCTGGGCGAGTCGCGCCTGCAATTGCAGGACGCCTTAGACGCTATGGCACTGGACAATGAGCAGCGCGAAAGCCTGCTGGCCAGCCGCGATAGCCTGCGCGAGCGCCTCGATCGCGTGCGTCAGGAGGCGCGTCAGCACAAGGATCATGCGCATCAATTAGCGGTGCGCGTTGGCTCGCTCAAGGCCCAGCACGACTCCACTCGCCAGGCGCTGGAGCGCCTGGAGATGCAGGCCGAGCGCCTGCACGAGCGGCGCGAGCAGCTCTCGCTGAACCTGGAAGAGGGCGAGGCGCCGCTGGAAGAGTTGCGCATCAAGCTCGAGGAGTTGCTCGAACGGCGCATGGCGGTGGACGACGAACTGCGTCAGGCACGCCTGGCGCTGGAGGACGCCGACCGCGAGCTACGCGATGCCGAGAAGCGCCGCACCCAGGCCGAGCAGCAGGCGCAACTGCTGCGCAGCCAATTGGAGCAACAGCGCATGGACTGGCAGTCGCTCAACGTGCGGCGCAAGGCCCTAGCGGACCAGCTCGCCGAGGACAACTACGACCTGCACGGGGTGATCGCCACGCTACCGGCCGAAGCCAGCGAGGGTGGTTGGGAAGAAGAACTGGAGCGCATGGCTGCGCGCATCGCCCGTCTCGGGCCGATCAACCTGGCAGCCATCGACGAGTACCAGCAGCAGTCCGAGCGCAAGCGCTACCTGGATGCACAGGACGCTGACCTGGTCGAAGCGCTGGAAACCCTTGAAAACGTCATCCGCAAGATCGACAAGGAAACGCGCAACCGTTTCAAGGACACCTTCGATCAGATCAATGGCGGTTTGCAGGCACTGTTTCCAAAAGTTTTCGGTGGCGGCAACGCTTATTTGGAACTCACCGGCGAAGATTTACTCGATACCGGTGTAACCATCATGGCGCGGCCCCCGGGCAAGAAGAACAGCACCATTCATTTGCTCTCCGGTGGAGAGAAAGCGTTGACCGCTTTGGCATTGGTGTTTTCCATCTTCCAGCTCAATCCGGCGCCGTTCTGCATGTTGGACGAAGTGGATGCACCGCTGGATGACGCCAACGTTGGGCGCTACGCGCGCCTGGTCAAGGAGATGTCGGCCACGGTGCAGTTCATCTACATCACCCACAACAAGATCGCCATGGAAATGGCCGATCAGTTGATGGGGGTTACCATGCACGAGCCGGGTTGTTCGCGTCTGGTGGCAGTGGATGTCGAGGAGGCGCTGGCGATGGTGGAGGCGTGATGGCAGAGCGCCGCGAGATTAACTGAATATAGGCGAAACCTTGTGTGGCTCCCTGTGTAAAGTTGCCTTTCGTCGTGCTAGCTTATTGCCCACTTTTGTTACACGCGGAAAACGTCAGATAGAACATGAAGTTGGCGTCGCGTTTTATAGTCGAGTTGTGATCCGTTTGATTGGATCTTTTTTTCACCAGAATTGTTAAGGGTCAGGTATTTCATGGAATTCGGTCTGCGCGAGTGGCTGATCGTTATTGGCATCATCGTTATCGCTGGCATTCTTTTCGACGGCTGGCGCCGTATGCGTGGTGGCAAGGGCAGGCTCAAGTTCAAGCTCGACCGCAGCTTCGCCAACATGCCCGATGATGACAGTGACCCGGATCTACTCAGCCCGCCGCGTGTGGTCAATCACGACCACGAACCGCAGCTGGACGAAGACGACCTGCCGTCGATGAGTGCCAAGGACCTGCCACGTCGCCAACGTAACGAGCCACAGCAGGGCGACCTCAACCTGGCCGTCGACGAGCCGGTGCCGACCTTGCTCAACCCGGTCGACGACGATCCTCAGGCGCCGAAGAAAGCCGCCAAGCCGGCTGCCGATGCCGCACCGGTGGAAGAGGTGTTGGTGATCAACGTGGTCGCCCGTGATGACTTCGGTTTCAAGGGCCCGGCACTGCTGCAGAACATCCTCGAAAGCGGCTTGCGCTTCGGCGAAATGGACATCTTCCACCGCCACGAAAGCATGGCTGGCAACGGTGAGGTACTGTTCTCCATGGCCAACGCTCTCAAGCCGGGCACTTTCGATCTGGACGATATCGAAGGCTTCAGCACTCGTGCGGTGAGCTTCTTCCTCAGCCTGCCTGGCCCGCGTCATCCCAAGCAGGCCTTCGACGTGATGGTCGCTGCCGCACGCAAGCTGGCCCACGAGCTGGACGGCGAGCTGAAGGACGACCAGCGCAGCGTGATGACTGCGCAGACCATCGAACATTATCGCCAGCGCATCGTCGAATTCGAGCGCCGGCAGCTGACCCAGAAACGCTGAAACACCAGTGCATTGCAAAAGAGCAGCCGAGGCTGCTCTTTTCGTTTGAGAGACCGAGCATGACCGACGCCGCCCACCGTATTTCCGAACTGCGCAACGAACTGGACGCGCACAACTACCGTTACTACGTGCTGGACGAGCCGAGTGTGCCGGACGCCGAGTACGACCGCCTGTTTCGCGAGCTGCAGGCGCTGGAGGCCGAGCACCCGGAACTGGTGACGCCGGAGTCGCCGACCCAGCGTGTCGGTGGCGAGGCGCTCAGCGCCTTCGGCGAGGTGCGTCACGAAGTGCCGATGCTCAGCCTCGGCAACGCCTTCGAAGAGGACGACCTGCGCGCCTTCGACCGCAGTGTGCAGAGCGGTCTTGGCGTGCAGGGCGGTGATCTGTTCGGCGGCGGCGCCGAGATCGAGTACAGCTGCGAACCCAAGCTCGATGGTCTGGCCGTCAGCCTGCGCTACGAGAATGGCCAGTTGGTGCGCGGCGCCACGCGCGGCGATGGCAGCACCGGTGAAGACATCACCAGCAACGTGCGCACCATTCGCAACGTGCCACTCAAATTGCAGGGCGAAGGCTGGCCGCAGGTGCTGGAGGTACGCGGTGAGGTGTTCATGCCCAAGTCGGGCTTTGAAGAGCTCAACGCACGTCAAGCCGAGAGTGGTGGCAAGACCTTCGCCAACCCGCGTAACGCCGCTGCCGGCAGCTTGCGTCAACTCGATCCGAAGATCACCGCCAGCCGCCCGCTGGAGTTCTGCTGTTATGGCGTTGGCCAGGTCAGCGGCGAGCTGTCGGGTAGCCAGGTGGCCATGCTGCAGCAGTTGAAAGCCTGGGGCGTACCCATCAGTCGCGAGTTGAAACTGGCCAAGGGCGTCGAGGCTTGCCTGGATTACTACCGTGACATAGGCCAGCGACGCATGAGTCTGGCCTATGACATCGACGGCGTGGTGTTCAAGGTCAACAACATCGAAGACCAGCAGCAGCTGGGTTTTCGTGCGCGTACGCCACACTGGGCCATCGCCCATAAATTCCCGGCGCAGGAAGAGCTGACCGAGCTGCTCGACGTGGAGTTCCAGGTCGGCCGTACCGGCGCGGTGACGCCGGTGGCGCGGCTGAATCCGGTCAAGGTGGCAGGCGTGATGGTGGCCAACGCCACCCTGCACAACATGGACGAGGTGGCGCGCCTGGGTGTGATGATCGGCGATACGGTGATCATCCGCCGCGCCGGCGACGTGATCCCGCAAGTGATGGCAGTGGTGCCTGAACGTCGCCCGGCCGACGCGCGCCCGGTGCATATCCCTGAGCAGTGCCCGGTGTGTGGTTCGGCCGTGGAGCGCACGCAACTGGTCAAGCGCAGCAAGGGCAAGGAGTCGCTCAGCGAAGGCTCGGTGTATCGCTGTGTCGGTCGCCTCAGCTGCCAGGCGCAGCTCAAGCAGGCGATCATCCACTTCGTCTCGCGCCGCGCCATGGATATCGAAGGCCTCGGCGACAAGACCATCGAGCAACTAGTGGACGAGAAGCTGATCGCTTCGCCGGCGGACCTGTACAAACTGACCTTCGAGCAGATCATCGGCCTGGAAGGCTTCGCCGAAGTTTCCAGCAACAAGCTGCTGAAGGCCATCGAGGACAGCAAGCGGCCGACCCTGGCGCGCTTCATCTACGCACTTGGCATCCCCGATGTCGGCGAGGAAACCGCCAAGGTGCTGGCACGTTCCCTGGCCTCGCTGGAGCGTGTGCGTCAGGCGCTGCCGCAGGTGCTTACCTACTTGCCGGACATCGGCCTGGAGGTGGCGCACGAGATCCATAGCTTCTTCGAGGATGCGCACAACCAACAGGTGATCAGCGCCTTGCTGGGTGAGTGTGGCCTCGAGTTGCAAGAGGAAGGTGAGCTGAGCGCCGAGTTCTCGGCTGTTGCCACCCTTGGCGGCATGCTCGACAAACTGAATATTCCCAGCGTTGGCCCTGGTGCTGCGCAGAAGCTGGCCGAGCGTTTCGGCAGCTTGGAAGGCGTGCTCGGCGGCGACTGGCTGGATATGCGCCAGACCCTGCCGGAGAAGCAGGCCAAGGCCGTGCGTGAGTTCTTCGACAATGCCGATAACGCCCAGCTCGCGCACGCCATCGAGCAGCAACTGCGCGATTTCGGCATGCACTGGGAAAGCGAGAAGAAAGTCGCTGAAGGTCTGCCGCTGGCCGGTCAGACCTGGGTGCTGACTGGTACGCTGGAAGTGATGAGCCGCGACGTGGCCAAAGGCAAGCTGGAAAGCCTGGGGGCCAAGGTGGCCGGTTCGGTGTCGGCCAAGACTCATTGCGTCGTCGCAGGACCGGGCGCTGGCTCGAAGCTGGCCAAGGCTAGTGAGCTGGGGGTGAAGGTACTGGACGAAGCGCAGTTCATCGACCAGCTCAAGGTCTACGGCATCGAAGTGTAGGGCGGGTGCAACCCGCCCTGTGAACTCCCGGATTGCGTTCGGGCTACGAGCCGAACCGTATGGCTCGGTGCGCACGGCGCACCCTACATCCATCGACACGAACCGTAGGGTGCGCCATGCGCACCTTGGCGTCTCCGATCAGTTGCGGGATAAGGTTCAGCCCGCGAAGCGCTGATCCAGATAGGCGATGATCGCCTTCGACTCGTACAGCCAGGTGCTCTGACCGCTTTCCTCGATGCGCAGGCACGGCACTTTGATGCGGCCACCGTGCTGCTCCAGCGCCTGGCGATGCTCGGCATCGTTCTTGGCGTCGCGAAGCTGCACCGGCAGGTTCAGGCGGTGCATTCTGCGCCGCACCTTGACGCAGAACGGGCAGGCGTGGAACTGGTACAGCGCCAGGTTGGCTGTCGCGCGCTCGACCTCGGCTTGCGCCTCGGGGCTGCGCTTGAGCTTGCGCGGGCGGCTGATCCAGTCGACGAACACGACGAGCTGGCCCAGGCCGATACGAAGGGCTTTGAGCAACATGTTTCAAACTCCTGAGCGGGCATGCCGCGAGCAGCAACCCTAATGATGAATATCTTCGCGGCCCAGCCTGATCCGGCGCTTCGCAGGGAGAAGGGCATCAAGGCAGGCGTCGCTACGCGACTTTTGCGCTAAACAGCGACGGCCGTTCACGCAAGTGAGCGGCCGTCGTCTAGGGCCTGGCTCAACGAACCAGATTGAGGAATTCGCCGCGAGTCGCCGGGTTGCTGCGGAACTCGCCGAGCATCACCGAGGTGACCATGGAGGAATTCTGTTTCTCCACGCCGCGCATCATCATGCACATGTGCTGCGCTTCGATGACCACCGCCACACCCAGTGCGCCGGTGACCTGCTCGACCGCTTCGGCGATCTGCCGGCTGAGGTTTTCCTGGATCTGCAGGCGACGGGCGAACATGTCGACGATGCGCGCCACCTTGGACAGGCCCAGCACCTTGCCGTTGGGGATGTAGGCAACGTGGGCCTTGCCGATGAACGGCAGCAGGTGATGCTCGCACAGCGAGTACAGCTCGATGTTCTTCACCAGCACCATTTCGCTGTTGTCGGAGCTGAACAGCGCACCGTTGGTGACTTCTTCCAGCGTCTGCTGGTAGCCACGGCAGAGGTACTGCATGGCCTTGGCGGCGCGCTTGGGCGTGTCCAGCAGGCCTTCGCGAGAGACGTCCTCACCGAGCTGGCCAAGGATCGCGGTGTAGTGTTGTTCCAGGGACATGGAAAATCCTGTTGGGTATCGAATGGGCGCAGGGTAGGGCGCCGACAGGGGCCTGGCAAGAGTGCCAGGTTCTCTGATTACTCGTCGCGACCATCCATCATGGTGCGCTTGAGGATGATGTACACCGCGCCGGTGCCGCCGTGCTTGGCCAGGCAGGAGCTGAAACCCAGCACCTGCGGGTGCTGGCGCAGCCAGGTGTTCACATGGCTCTTGATCATCGGCTTGCGCCCGTCCATGCGTACCGCCTTGCCGTGGGTAACGCGCACGCAGCGGATCTCCAGCTTGGTGGCTTCGGCGAGAAACTCCCACAGCGTATCGCGCGCCTTCTCGACGCTCATGCCGTGCAGGTCGAGGCTGCCGTCGAAGGGAATCTGGCCCAGCTTGAGCTTGCGCATCTGGCCGTCCTGCACGCCGTTGCCGGCCCAGTACAGCGGGTCTTCGGCGCCAACGTCGATGACGAACTGGTCGGACAGGCCATCCACCTTGGTCTCGCCCTGGCTGATCGTCGCAGCCTGGCGCAGGGTGTTGAACTGTTTACGGTCGGCTTTGGGTTTGCCGGTGTCGGCGCGGTCGTGCTTGAGCGGCTTGACGCCGCGCAGCTCGGCCTGGAACAGGGAAAGGTCGTCGTCTTGCATCGGAGGCTCCGCGAAACAGGCTGGCATTTTACCCAAATGCCAGCCGTGTAAGCGTAGAAAGACGAATTTGTAGGCGCAGGCTTGTTGCGGCGATTGACGAAAAGCATCGCTGGCAAGCCAGCTCCTGCGGTTTCGGGCTCTGTCTTCGGGTGGTCAGTCGCGCTTTTTCATCAGCGAGGGCGACAGGCTCAGATCGCTGGGGCGACGCAAGCGTCTGCGGCAGCGACGCCAGAAGGCGATGCCGGCCCATAACAGGAACAGGCCGAGCAGCAGCAGAACGATGGCCTCGCCGGTGGAGTCGTTGAGTGCTCCCAGCACCGGCGCACGGCCGGCTAGAGAAGCGACGCCGGCCATCGCCAGGAGGATGCCGAAAGCGGCGAGCAGCGCACCCAGGCCTGCTCCGATGCGCAGGCGCCAGTTTCTCGGCTGGCGTGGGCGCAGGCGGCGTGCATCGAAATCGTCGGACAGTTTCATTCCGATTTCCTTTGGCTTATCGGCGATATGACCGACTGGTCGCGCTCGGGTTCCACAGCACTGACGATACTGCTAGCGCTTTCACACCAGCGACTTGGCGTGCGGCACCAGGGTGGCGAAGTTATCACCAAGGGCGATCATTTCGATGCGGTGCACCTCGGCGGCATCGATCACGCTGCCATCCGGCGCGGGTAGATCGCGGGTGGCGCAGGCGGCATCGACCAGAGTACAGCGATACCCATAGTCCTTGGCGGCGCGAACGGTGGTGCTGACGCTGGAGTGAGTCATGAAGCCGCAAACGATCAGGTCGAGATGGCCGAGCGCCTGCAGGCGATCATGCAATTCGGTACCGGCGAAGGCGTTGGGCAGGCGCTTCTCCACGACGATCTCACCAGCCAGTGGAGCCGCTTCCGGCAGGTGACGACCGCGCGGGCCGCTGGGATCGAGCAGGCCGCCGGGAATGCCGAGGTGCTTGACGTGAACGATGTCGGCACCGGCACTGCGTGCTGCTGCCAGCAGGCTGGCGATCTCTGCCAGCGCAGGGTCGAGGCCAGGAAGGGCGAGTACGCCGCTGCGGTATTCTTCCTGGGCATCGATGATCAGCAGGGTCGCATTGTTCAGGCTGGCCGGCGCGTGGCCACGACCGGTGAGCTGGAACATGGTTTGCGGATGGGACATCTCGGGCTCCTGGCTGATGGTGATAATGTGCCATTGTCCGCTTGCCAGGGCGCTCTGTGAACCTCTATCTGCGCCAATGCTTGCTCAGTGCAGTTTGCCGGAGCAGAATCGGAACTGCCCCGAAGGACTTGGGGTCGTACGCAAAAGGAGTTGCCATGTCACTTTTGTTGCAGTTTTCCCCGTATTTCTGGCTTTTGTTCTCCATCGCTGTGGCCATCGCCGTTCTGCGCGAATTGCGCCGCCCTGATGACGATGTACTGCGCAAGAAGCGCGAGCGGTTATGAGCACTCGTTAACCCCTCGTTCATGCGCTAGCCACCCGCACTGGGCTAAACTTCCGCACTTTTCACCCGGAGGCCGCCCGTGACTGCTCTCACTACCCGTTTACGCACCCTGCGTGATTACATCCGTTGGGCCGTCAGCCGTTTTCAGGCCGAGCAACTGTTCTTCGGCCATGGCACCGATAATGCCTGGGACGAGGCTCGCCAATTGGTGCTCGGCGCGCTGCATCTGCCTTGGGAAATCTCCGACGCCTACCTCGATTGCCGTCTGGAGGACGATGAGCATGCTCACCTGCAGGCATTGCTCAAGCGCCGTATCGAGGAGCGTGTGCCCACCGCCTACCTGCTGGGCGAAGCCTGGTTCTGCGGTTTGCCCTTTGTCGTCGATGAGCGTGTGCTGGTGCCGCGTTCGCCGATTGCCGAGCTGATCGACCGTCATTTCGCCCCCTGGCTGCCGAGCGAACCGGCACGCATTCTTGACCTGTGCACCGGCTCCGGCTGTATCGGCATCGCCTGTGCCTACGAATTCCCCGAGGCGGAAGTGGTGCTGGGCGATCTGTCGTTCGATGCGCTGGAAGTGGCCAACCTCAACATCGAGCGCCACGGCCTGGAGGAACGCGTTTACTGCGTGCAGGGCGATGGCTTCGCCGGGTTGCCGGGGCAGCGCTTCGACCTCATCGTCTCCAACCCGCCTTATGTCGACGCCGAGGATTTCGCCGACATGCCTGCCGAATACCAGCACGAACCGGAGATGGGCCTGGCCTGCGGCGCTGACGGCCTGGATCTGGTGCGACGCATGCTGGCCGAAGCGGCCGATCACCTCAGCGAGCGTGGCGTGCTGATCGTCGAGGTGGGCAACAGCCAGGTGCATGTCGAAGCGCTGTACCCGGAAGTGGACTTCACCTGGCTGGACTTCCAGCGCGGCGGGCACGGCGTGTTCCTGCTGGCGGCCAAGCAGTGCCGTGAGCATCAGGCATTGTTTCGTTCGCGAGTGAATGGCTGAGCGGACATTTTTCGCGGCTGAAGCCGCTCCTACAGAGGGCGCGTAGTTGCGTAGGGTGGATGTCGCTTTTTACATCCACCACAACGGTGGATCGATAGAGCGCGATCCATCCTGCATATAAGTGTAGGAGCGGCTTCAGCCGCGATGGCTCAGCGTGTGGCGATCCAGATCAGCAAGCCCGCCTGAAACAGGCTGAACGCCACCAGGCAGGTGATGGTGAAGCGCAGGCCGCTGTCTTCTCGCTTGAGGCGTTCGATCCGATCTTCCAGTTTGCGCAGTTTGACGTCCTGCTCCTGCAGCGTCTGGTCGGCCTGCTGCAGCATCGCGGCGGCATCCAGCAACTCGATGATTTGCACCTTCTCGGCCTGCCAGTCGCCATGCAGCGAGCTGACCCGTGGCGCGCTGTAGAACGGCTTGAGCTGCAGCGGGTCGCTGTACTCGATGGTGAAACCCTGGGCCTTCAGCGCGTGGTCTCGGCGGGCGCGGGCCGCTTCGTTGAAGTTGTCCTTGGTCGGCAGGGCGCCACCCTCGACCTGATAGTGCGCGTATTGCTTGCGCGCCCAGGCGATGCCTTGGGCCATGAGAAAGCGCCCCAGGCCGCGATTGGCGGGGTCCACGCTGAGGCCCTTATCCGGGCCGAAGCGAACCTCCTTGCGCTGATGATCGGCCCAGACCTCCAACAGGTTGTTCTGCCGATGCAGGCGTTGGCCCGGCACCTGGATAGTCAGGCGCAGCAGGCTCAGATCCTTGGCATGACGCTCCACCCGGCCGAGCTGGACGAAACGCAGCGGCCGCGGCCCGGTTTCTCGGTCGACCGGCAGCGGCGCCAGGCGCAGCAGGCTGAATTGCTCGGCTGGCAGGTCCGCCCAGGGATGCGGCGCGGCAGGCGTTTCGCTTGTCGCCGCGTCGGCATCTGGCGCTGGTGCCTGCGGGGCTGGGTTCTCGCTCATGGGCGTCCTGTGTACTGTTCGGTGGCCTTCGATGCGTTATCGGCCATTTTCCTCAGCACTGGAGCGAATAAAGGACACGATCCGTTCGCCCAGCGCACGGGCCAAGGGTAGCTGCGGATCGTCGTAGGACGCTACCTGTTCGTTCCACGGCGCTGGGGTGATGCGCATGACGTGGTTCATGCTGGGGATCAGCGCCAGCTCGGCATCGGGTTTGGCCTGCTTGAGCACCTCGGCGTTGTCCGGGCTGACCTGGGCGTCGTGGGTGCCCTGCACGATCAGGGCGGGAATCTGCAGCGCGGCGAAGTTTTCTGCCGGGTCCTGACGCAGCAGGCTGATCAGGTAAGGCTGCACGCTGGGGCGATAGATCGCTTGCAACTCCTTGGGCACCTTGGGCTGCAGTTTGCCGCGGATCAGGTTGGCGAGGATGTGCCGGCTCTCGTCCAGCAACGGCGCTGGCAAGCGCATGGCCAGTTGCATGTCCAGCACCTGGCCGATCGGGTAGGCGGGGCCGGCGATGGAGACCAGCGCATCGGCCTGGCTACTAGGCGCGGCCAGGCTGGCGATCAGCGCCCCTTCGCTGTGGCCGATCAGAATCAGGCGGTCGAAGCGCGGATCCCCTCTGAGCAACCTGGCCCAGCCTTCGGCGTCGGCCACGTAGCGCTCGACGCTGAGGTCTTTTTCGTCAGGCGTGGCGGCGCGGCTGGCAGCGACGCCGCGCTTGTCGTAACGCAGGCTGGCGATGCCATGGCGTGCCAGTACCTGGGCCAGCTTTTTCAGTGCGTCGTTATGGCCGCCCTCGGGGTTGTTGCCATTGCGGTCGGTGGGGCCGGAGCCGGCAATCAGCAGCACCACCGGTACTGGCTTGTCGCTTTGCGGCACCAGCAGGCTGCCGTACAGGGTGCCCTGGGCGGTGTCGAGGCGGATGGGTGATTGCTGGGTGGTGCTGGCCTGGGCCAGGCCGGTGATCAGGGTGAGGGACAAGAGCAGTGCTCGTAGCATGATGAGGGCAGGGTAGTGGCAGACTGGCATTGGACGCGTTCGGCTGGCCAAGGTTCGGGGTGAACTGCAAGTTATCGGCAGGTATACTCGCCCACCTTGTGAATCGGGCCTGCGCAGCGCCGGGCCTGAGCTGAATTTCGCGGAGCGTCTTCCCATGTCCGGCAATACCTACGGCAAGCTGTTCACCGTTACCACCGCTGGCGAAAGCCATGGCCCGGCGCTGGTCGCCATCGTCGACGGTTGCCCACCCGGTGTCGAGATTTCCCTGGAAGACCTGCAGCGTGACCTCGACCGCCGCAAGCCGGGCACCAGCCGCCACACCACGCAGCGCCAGGAAGCCGACGAGGTGGAAATCCTCTCGGGTGTGTTCGAGGGCAAGACCACCGGCTGCTCCATTGGCCTGCTGATTCGCAACACCGACCAGAAGTCCAAGGACTACTCGGCGATCAAGGATCTGTTCCGCCCGGCCCACGCCGACTACACCTACCACCACAAATACGGCCTGCGCGATTACCGCGGCGGCGGCCGCAGCTCGGCGCGTGAGACGGCCATGCGTGTGGCGGCCGGGGCCATCGCCAAGAAATTTCTGGCCAGCCAGGGCATCGTCATTCGTGGCTACATGAGCCAGCTAGGCCCCATCGAGATCCCGTTCAAGACCTGGGACAGCGTCGAAGACAATGCCTTCTTCAGCCCCGATCCGGACAAGGTGCCGGAGCTCGAGGCCTACATGGATCAGTTGCGCCGCGACCAGGATTCGGTCGGCGCGAAGATCACCGTGGTCGCCGAAGGGGTGATGCCGGGCCTCGGCGAGCCGATCTTCGACCGTCTCGACGCCGAACTGGCCCACGCCTTGATGAGCATCAACGCGGTCAAGGGCGTGGAGATCGGCGCCGGCTTCGCCTGCGTTGCCCAACGCGGCACCGAGCACCGCGACGAGCTGACCCCGGAGGGTTTCCTCTCCAACAATGCTGGCGGCATCCTCGGTGGCATCTCCAGCGGCCAGCCGATCGTTGCCCATCTGGCACTGAAACCGACCTCCAGCATCACCACGCCGGGGCGCTCCATCGATGTCGACGGCAACCCGGTAGACGTGATCACCAAGGGCCGTCACGACCCGTGCGTGGGCATCCGTGCCACGCCGATTGCCGAGGCGATGATGGCCATCGTGCTGATGGATCACCTGCTGCGCCACCGTGGGCAGAACGCCGACGTGCGCGTCGCCACGCCGGTGCTGCCGCAACTGTGATCCGGGCGGGCGCGGCCCTGCCGTACTGGCGGCTGTCCGGCTTCTACTTCTTCTACTTCGCTCTGCTCGGGGGTACGGCGCCGTTTCTGGCGCTGTACTTCGACCACCTGGGCTTTTCCCCGGCTAGGATCGGCGAGCTGATCGCCATTCCCATGCTGATGCGTTGCCTGGCGCCGAACCTGTGGGGCTGGTTGGGTGACCACACAGGTCAGCGCCTGCTGATCGTGCGCTTCGGCGCGCTATGCACCCTGGTCTGCTTCGCCGGCATCTTCTTCAGCCAGAGCTACGCCTGGCTGGCGCTGATCATGGCCACCCACGCGTTCTTCTGGCATGCGGTGCTACCGCAGTTCGAGGTCATCACCCTGGCCCACCTGCGTGAGCAGGCGGCGCGCTACAGCCAGATTCGTCTGTGGGGCAGCATCGGTTTCATCGTCGCTGTGGTCGGCCTCGGCCTGCTGTTCGAGTGGTTGAGCCTGGACGCCTACCCGGCAGCGTTGCTGGTGATCATGGCCGGTATCGTCGTCAGCAGTTTCTGGGTGCCCAATGCGCAGCCTGTGCTGCGCCCGAGCACGCAGGAACCGGAGGGTTTTCTGCGCCAATTGCGCCGCCCCGGCATCCTCGCGTTCTACCTCAGCGTTGGGCTGATGCAACTGAGCAACGGCCCGTACTACACCTTCCTCACCCTGCACCTGGAGGGCGTTGGCTACAGCCGCGGCGCTATTGGTCTGTTCTGGGCGTTGGGGGTGGTGGCGGAGATCCTGCTGTTCCTGATCATGGCGCGGCTGCTGCAGCGCTATTCACTGCGTGCGGTGTTGCTGGCCAGCTTCCTGATCACCGCCGTGCGCTGGCTGCTGTTGGGGAGCCTGGCCCAGCACCTGCCGGTGCTGCTGCTGGCGCAGTGCATGCACGCTGCCACCTTCGGCGCTTTTCATGCCGCGTGCATCCACTTCGTGCAGCGCGGTTTCGCCGATCGCCAGCAGGGGCAGGCGCAGGCGCTGTATGTCAGCCTGGCCGGAATCGGCGGCGCGTTGGGCGCGCTGTATGCCGGTTACAGCTGGAAGAGCCTGGGCCCGGCCTGGACCTTCGCCATCGCCAGTCTGGTAGCCTTGCTGGCCGCCTTCATCATTGCCACCCGTCTGCCGCCCGAGCGGCCCTGAATCGAGTGAACCCGTCATGAGCAGCCTCGCCGTCTACCTGCATACCGCTCCGGAACTGCCGAACAAGGTACTGAACCACGCCGAAGACATCGCCAGTACCCTGGCGACGGTGGGCATCGACTATCGCCAGGTGGAGCTGCCGGCTGCATTACGCCCTGGCTGCGAACAGGCCGAGTTCGACGCGGCCTATGGCCTGTGGCTGCAGGCGTTCATGAGTGAGGAAGGCCATGTGCAGCAGGAGCTGTTCAACCTGCAGCGCAACCATCCGCAGAAACTGGAGCTGCGTGCGCGGCATCTGGATGAGCAGTCGCAGTCGACGGCCAGTGCCTGGTTGTTCCTCGGTGGTTTCGCTCAGCTCAGCCTGCACCTCGACGACCACGTTTACATGCTGCAGGGCGAGAAGGGCGACCTGCTGTCACTGCCGGCCGGCACCCGCTATTGGTTCGACCTGGGGGAAGAGCCGCATGCGCTGGTGGTGCGCCTGAGCGCCAGCGAGGATGCACCTGTGCGCAGTGACGACGATATCGCCAGCCGTTTTGCCCGGCTCGGTGATTGAGGGAACCTGCGCCACTCGGCAGCTATCCTATGAAGGCAACCTTTCAGACAGGAGTGTCGTCATGGGTTCTACCTTCAATGGCCTGATTGGCCTGGTCATCCTCGCCCTGGATATCTGGGCCATCATCAACGTGATCAAGAGCAGCGCCGAGACCGGGATCAAGATTCTATGGATTCTGCTGATCGTGCTGTTGCCAGTGATCGGTCTGATCATCTGGGCGCTGATGGGGCCGCGCGGCAACGTCAGGATATGAAGCGCCTCTGCCTGCTGGTCTTGGTGCTGCTGCCGCTGTTCAGTGTGGCAGCAGATAACGCCGACGCCTGGCAGGAACTGCGCGAAGGCCGTGCGCTGTTGCTCATGCGCCATGCCACGGCGCCAGGCACAGGCGATCCGGCGAACTTCCGTCTGGATCGCTGTGAAACCCAGCGCAACCTGAACGATCAGGGGCGCTCTGAGGCCCGCCGCTGGGGCGAGTTGCTCGCCAGCCAGGGGATCGAGCAGCCGCGCCTTCTCAGCAGTCGCTGGTGCCGCGCGCAGGATACGGCCAGCAACATGCGGCGCGGCCCGGTACAGCCATTCGCTGCATTGGATTCGTTCTTCGGCCAGCCCGAGGATGGTGCCGAGCAGACCGCCGAGCTGATTCGCCAGATCAACGAGTTGCCTGCTGGTGAGCCGTTGGTGCTGGTTTCCCATCAGGTCAATATCACCGCCCTGACCGGCATCTTTCCCGCTTCGGGTGAGGGGCTGATTCTGGCTTTGCCACTGCGTCCACGTGCTGAGCCTTTGGCGCGTATACCCGTGCCCTAGACTACAAAGCCAGTTGTGCCTGTGCCGGCTGCAACACACCCTCGAGCTCCAGCAACTGCTGCTTGCGCGGCAGCCCACCGGCATAGCCGGTAAGGCTGCCGTCACGGCCGATGACGCGATGGCAAGGCACGATGATGGAGATCGGGTTGGCGCCATTGGCTGTCCCCACTGCGCGCACTGCCTGCGGCTTGCCGATGACATGGGCCAGTTCCGAATAGCTGCAGGTGCGGCCATAGGGGATGGCCAGTAGCGCTTGCCAGACCGATTGCTGGAATGCCGTGCCCTTCGGCGCCAGGCTCAGCTCGAATTGCCTGCGCTTGCCGGCGAAATATTCGTCCAACTGGCTGCAAACGGCATCCAGCTCGCGGCCAGCCGGCTGCCAATGATCTTCGATGCGCCAGGGGCGACTGTCCAACTCCATCAGCAGCAACTGCAGGCCGCTGGCGTCGGCTGCGATGAACAGCGGGCCGACCGGGCTGTCGTGGTAACGGTAATGCATGGCTCAGCCTCCCGAATAGTTATGCCAGAGATGCGCCGCCGCATAAGCGCGCCACGGACGCCAGGCTTCGGCGCGTGCTTTCAGGCGACGTGTATCGATGCCTTCCGCTCCCCAGACGGGCGCCTTGAGCAGGCCCAGGTCGCTGGCCGGAAAGGCGTCCGCTTCACCGAATGCGCGCAGGGCGATGTATTCCGCCGTCCACGGACCGATACCCGGTAAGGCGCAGAGTCGTTCGATCAACGCTACGCTGCCTTCTTCCAGATCAAGTCTCAGGCTGCCGTCGGCGATGCGCGCGGCGAAATGCTGCAAGGATTGCACACGCTTGCCGGGCATGCCGATGCCGCTCAAGTCTGCTTCGGCAAGTGCTTGCGGCGAGGGAAACAGATGGCTGATGCCCAGCGATTCCGGGGTTTCGATGCGTGCGCCGACACGCTGCACTAGACGCCCGACGATGGTGACCGCCGCCTTGACCGTGACCTGTTGGCCGACGATGGCGCGCACCGCCTGTTCGAACGGGTCGAACGCCACCGGCAGACGCAGCCCGGGATTGCGTTGCAACAGCGGCGCGAGCAATTCATCGGCGCTCAGGTGCTGGGCAATTGCCTCGGGTTCGCTGTCGAGGTCGAACATGCGCCGCACACGTTGTTCGAGTTGATCGAGATGCGCTGGCGTGGCCAGACGACAGCGCAGTTCCAGCGCGTTCTGCCCCGGCAGCGGCGCAACCCGCAGCCAGCCGGGTGTGCCATCGAGGCTGAAGCCGCGGCTGTAACTGTCCACGCTCAGTGACTCCAGCCCGGGAATCGCGCGCAGGGCGAAGTGGCTGTGGAACTGTTGCCAGTCCCAGGGCGGTTGGTAGGGCAGAAGCAGCGTGATGATATTCATGGCTGCACCCTAGCGCGGGGTTCGAGCGTTGTCAGCGTGAAGATGACTTTCAAACTATGCCGACCTGGCCAGTATCCGGGGCGCGGTGCGCACGGCGCACCTGAAGCGCATACCGAAGGCGCACGAGCTTTTAGTAGAGTGCGCCGCACGCACCAGGGGCTCCACGACACCCTAGGTGCCACGTTGATAACGCCCCGGCGTGGTGCCTTTCCAGCGCTTGAAGGCGTGGATGAAGTTGGACAGCTCGCCGTAACCCAGGCGCTCGGCGATTTCCTCCAGGCTCAGGCCGCCGGCGGCCAGCAGCTCTTCGGCCAGCGCCTGACGCACTTCATCCTGCAGCGCGCGGAAGCTGGTGCCTTCTTCGATCAGGCGCCGGCGCAGGGTACGGCTGCTCAGGTGCAGGCGCTCTGAGACCTGCTCCATATCGGCGATCTGCCCCGGCGATTGCAGCAGCAACTGGCGCACGCGTCCGGCCAGGCCCTGATGCCATTGATGACGCGCCAGCAATGCCTGGCATTGCTGCTCGCAGGCACTGACCAGTTGCGGGTTGGCGCGTGGCAATGGGTTGTCCAACAGGTCGGCGGTAAAACCCAGGCGATTGTGCGCCGCGCCAAAGCGAGGCATCTGGCCGAAGGCAGCGATAAAGGGCGAAACGTCAGCCGGCGCAGCTTGGCGCAGCTCCACGTCCAGCAATCGCAGCGTGCTACCGAGCAGCTCGCGCACGACCACCAGGGCACCAAGCATGTCGCGCTGCACGATGAAGTCATGCAGCGCCGGGGGCAGGGCGCTGTCGTCGAAATTCAGGTTGGCGACGGCGTCATCCACGCTCAGGCTGATGCGGGTGAAGGCATAGGTCAGGCCGTGATAGCGCAGGCCCAGCTCGGCGGCCTGGCGTACCGTGGCGCTGCTGAGAATGGCGTAACCCCAGGCGCCATAGGTGGTCAGGTGGTAGCGCCGACCGGCCTGCAGGCCAAGGTCACCGACTGCGGGCAGCGCCTCGATCAGGTTGGCGATCAGTTGCAGTTCACGCTGCGCGTCGATCTCCCCGTTCAGGCTGGCCAACTGCAGCGGACTGAGCCCGGTTTCATGCAGGCATCTGTCCAGGCTCAGGCCAAGGTCGAGCCCCAGCTGGGTGAGCAGCTGGATACTGATGATGCTGCGGCGTGCGGGCCAGGGCGCTGACATAGATTGTCCGAAAATCACAATATCCTGGCCGACTATGCCATAACCCGGGTAGGGCGAGGCAAGTAGCATCTGCTCATCGCCATACACGGGTCACTACAATGCACAACAACCCCCGTACGAACGCGCCTTGGCGCGTATTGATCATCGGCAGCGGTTTTGCCGGTCTGGGCCTGGCCATGCAATTGCGCAAGGCCGGTGAGGACGATTTCCTGTTACTGGAAAAGGCCGGCGAGGTCGGCGGTACCTGGCGCGACAACAGTTATCCGGGCGCTGCCTGCGACGTGCCTTCGCACCTGTATTCCTTCTCATTCGAGCCCAAGCACGACTGGTCACGCAAGTTCGCCCCGCAGGCGGAAATCCACGCCTATATCCTGCAGTGCGTGGAGAAACACCGGCTACGCCCGCATATCCGTCTCAATAGCGAAGTGCTCGGCGCCGAGTTCGATGCCGAGCGCGGTATCTGGCGCGTCGAGTTGGCGGGAGGCGAGGTGATCAAGGCCCAAGCGCTGGTCAGTGCTTGTGGCCAGCTCAACCGGCCGGCCTACCCGAAGCTGCCCGGTTTGGAGCATTTCCGTGGCGAGGCTTTTCACTCGGCGCGTTGGCGGCATGACCTCGATCTGACCGGCAAGCGCGTAGCGGTGATCGGCACCGGCGCTTCGGCGATCCAGTTCGTGCCGCAGATCCAGCCCAAGGTCGCCAGCCTGAGCCTGTTCCAGCGTTCGGCTGCCTATGTGCTGGCCAAGCCGGATCGCCCCTACCGCGCTTGGGAGATGGCCCTGAAACGTCATTTGCCGCTGTGGCAGCGCGCCGACCGTCTTGTGCAATACCTGCATCATGAGGTCCGGGCGCTGGCCTTCATCCGCTTTCCCTGGCTGATGCGCCTGTTCCGCCACAGCTTCACCCGCCATCTGCAACGGCAGATGCCCGAGGCTGGCAAGCGTGCGCACTTGCAGCCGGATTACCCCATGGGCTGCAAGCGCATCCTGATCAGCAACGACTACTTTCCTGCGCTGGCGCAGGCCAATGTCGAGGTCGTCGACGCGTCGATTCGCGAGGTACGTGAACATTCGCTGGTGACGGCCGATGGCCGTGAGCACCCCTGCGATGTGCTTATCTACGGCACCGGCTTTACTGCCACCGATTTCCTTGCGCCGATGCGTATTCGTGGCCTCGATGGGATGGAGCTGAACCAGGCCTGGAAGGAGGGCGCTGAAGCTTACAAGGGCATCAGCGTCAGCGGCTTTCCCAATCTGTTCCTGCTCTATGGGCCGAACACCAACCTCGGCCACAACTCCATGCTCTATATGCTGGAGAGCCAATACGCCTACGTGCTGGGCTGCCTGCAGGCGCTGCGCGAGCAGCGGCTGCGCTACCTCGACCTGCGGCCGACGGTGCAGCGTCACTACAACGCCGAGTTGCAACAGGCGACTCATCGAACGATATGGGAACAGGGCTGCGACAGCTGGTACAAGACCGCTACCGGCAAGAACACCAACAACTGGCCGGGGTTTACCTTCACCTACCGCCTCATGACCCGTACTCCGGAGCTTGCCGACTATGACTGCGTCCGCTGACTTCAAAGCCCCCGCTGCCGAGCAGATGCTGCTGCGTGGCCTGTTGCGTGGCTTTCTGCGCCTGTTCTTCCGCGGCCTGGTGCGACCGCCGATGCCGGTGGCCGGGCAGCGGCGTGTGCTGCGTGCACTCACCACCATCACCCTGACCCCGCGCGGCGTCAGCCGCAGCGCCGCGACCTTGGCCGGGCGCCCCTGCGAATGGCATCGACCGCCTGCCAGCAGCGGCAGCGTGCTGCTCTATCTGCACGGCGGCGCCTTCATGATCGGTGGGCCGGATACGCATCGCGGCATCTGCGCCAGCCTGGCCAAGCGCGCCGCCCTGGAGGTCTGCGCGCTGGACTACCGCCTGGCGCCGGAGCACTCCTATCCGGCGGCGCGCGATGACGTGGTGGCGGCTTACCAGGCGCTACTGGAGGCCGGCTATAAGCCACAGCAGATCGCCATTGGCGGCGACTCGGCCGGCGGCAATCTGAGCCTGGTCGGTTGTCTGCGCATCCTCGAACTTGGCCTGCCGGCGCCTGCCGCACTGGTGTGCTTCTCGCCGGTTACCGATTTCACCGGCGAGCAGATGCACGAACCGCTGGCCGGTGACCCGTTGATCCACCCCAGCTGGGTCGAGCAGGCCGCGCAGTTGTATTGCCCAGCAGACCTGCCGCGTAATGATCCGGGCATGTCGCCGCTGTTCGCCGACCTCAGCCAACTGCCGCCGACGCTGATCCAGGTGGGTGAAGACGAGCTATTGCTCAACGACAGCCTGCGCCTGGCCGAGCGCGCCAAGGCGGCCGGGGTGAATGTGCGCCTGGAGCGTTATTCGGGGGTGTGGCACGTGTTCCAGGCACATGTCGGTATGTTACGCGCGGCGGATTACGCCATCGCCCGTGTGGCGGCCTTTCTCCGTGAACGGGGCGTGTGATGAACAACATCCTCATCAGCGGCGCCGCATCGGGCATTGGTGCCGCCACCGCGCGGCTGTTTCACGCGCGGGGCTGGTGCGTCGGGTTGCTCGACGTCGATGAAAAGGCGCTGGCAGCCTTGGCCAGCGAGCTGGGCGGTGCCTGGCATGCGCCGCTGGATGTGGTCGATGCCGCGGCGGTGAAAGCCGCGCTGGCCGACTTCTGCGCGCAGAGCGGTGGCCAGTTGCGCCTGTTGTTCAATGGCGCAGGTATTCTGCGCACCGGTGCCTTCGCCGATATCGAGCTGGAGCAGCACACACGCCTGGTACAGATCAATGTGCTCGGTGTGCTCAACCTCTGCCATGCGGCCTTCGCTTATCTCAAGGCCACGCCAGAGGCGCAGGTGATCAACATGGGCTCGGCCTCGGGGCTCTACGGCGTGCCACAGCTGGCCAGCTATTCGGCCAGCAAGTTCGCTGTACGCGGCCTGACCGAGGCGCTGGAGCTGGAGTGGCGCGAGCACGGCATCCGCGTGGGCGACCTGATTCCGCCATTCGTCGACACACCGATGGTGCGCAGTCAGGCGCAACGTCCGCCCGTGATGCGTCGCCTGGGCGTGCGCCTGGAAGCCGAGCAGATCGCCGAAGCAGCCTGGAAACAGGCCCACGCCAGCACCGTGCATCGCCCGGTAGGGTTGCAGTTCGGGTTGCTGTTCAACCTTGGGCAGATCACGCCGGGGTGGATCAACAGGTTGCTGATGGGCTGGCTCAGTCGCCCGTGAATTCAGGTGAGGTGCTCAGGCTGGCCAATTGCCGTCGGTCGTCGGCTTTGTCACAAAGGCTTTCTGCACGACGCCAATCTCGCGTTTAGCGGCTACTCTAGAGGTGACGGTTTTCAGCCCGGCGTTCTGCCAGGCAGTCGTCGATACGCTTGCAGTAGACACATCGAGCACCAGCTCGATTCTCGGGGCGGCGCCAGTTGGGTGCTTCTGTAAACGCAGGGCGTTTTCAGAGGTTTCCGGTAGGAGCCGCGACACCGTCCGTAGGGCGGTCGCATTGGGAAAGCGGTTAATCCATCCATAGCCTGAGAGGGGGTCGTTTATGAGCACAGCCTTCCACGAAGACTCCAGCACCTCGGTGCTGCGTCGGATGAAAGAAGGGGGATTCGACTTCGCCCAGTTTCACCCGATCGAGTTCTACGCCATCTTTCCCGACGAAGAACGGGCCAAAATGGCGGCCAGAAACTTTCGCGGCGAGTCGCTCAACGCTCAGATATCCGCCCGTGAGGACGGCATCTGGCACCTGCAAATCAGCAAAGTGATGTACGCCACCCATGCCGGTATCGGCGAGTTCGAACATGACCTGGAGTCCATCGTCGTCCCGCTGGGCGGCAAGATGGATGGCTGGGGCGTTACCCAGGAGGTGAAAGCGTCAGCTATGCGTTAGGGAAACACTGAAAAAGCTGTCATGCCCGCGCAAGCGGGCATCCAGAACCAGCGAATTACCTGGGCTCCCGCCTTCGCGGGAGTGACGATAAATGGCTTTTTCAGAACACCCTCAGGTGCGGACGCAGCGGCGTCCATCAGCTCAGACCATCGGCCGGTTGTCCGGCCGATGGCTTCAAACCCCAGCCCACCTCGACTTGCCAATCCTTCTCGCGCAGACTGCGCGGCGGAGGTAGCTATGGCCGATGTTCTGATCCTGACTCATATCGATTATTGCCCGCCAGCCCACCTGGCGCAGGTGCTGCAGGCGCGTGGCTGCAGTTTCGACGTGCTGCGCGTCGATCTGGGTGAACTGCACGGTTACGACCTGGAGCGGCCCAAGGCGGTCGCCGTGATGGGCGGGCCAATGAGCGTCAATGACCCACTGGCCTGGATCGCCGACGAAGTGGCTGCGCTGCAGCGTTTTATCGCACGTGACATTCCCATCATCGGTCACTGTCTGGGCGGCCAGCTGCTGGCCAAGGCTCTGGGCGCCACCATCCGCCGCATGCCCTACACCGAGGCGGGTTGGCAGCGTATGCAGCGTCGCGCAGAGGCAGCCGATAGCCCCTGGCTGGCGCATTTGCCTGAAGCGTTCAGCATTTTTCAGTGGCATGGCGACACCTTCGCCCTGCCTGAAGGCGCCCAGCTGCTGCTGAGCAGCCGCTGGTGCGACAACCAGGCTTTTGCCTGGGGTGACAAGGTGCTGGCGCTACAGGGCCACCCGGAGATGACCGAAGATCTGATCGAACTCTGGCTAGACGACTGGGCGCATCTGCTCGATGCCAGCCAGCCCAGCCAGCAGAGCATCGCCGACATGCGCGACGACCTGGGTGGCAAAGTTAGGGCGCTGAATCAAGCCGCGAAGGGTTTCTACGTGCACTGGCTGAGACTGGCAGGGCTTTGAGCTTGGAGAAGGGCGAGGCAGCATCGGCGCTTCGCCGCAGCTCAAAGCTCGTCAGGGATCAATGCCAGAAGATCCGTCACACCAATATCCACGCCGGCCTGGGTCAGTAGCGTCGTTGCCTGCCCGCGATGATGCGTCTGGTGGTTGAACAGGTGCATCAGCAGGGCGAAGAAGTGCTTTTGCGCGGCCACACCCTTCATGTTGTGGTAGCTCAGCGGCTGGTCTAGATGTTCTTCGCCCATCTCGGCGGCCAGGGCTTCGATGTAACTGTCCAGCTGTTTACGCAGTGCGGCCAGCTCGCGTATATCCGCACCCATCGGTTGATCCAGGCGCGTCGGCGCTTCCAGCTCTACGAGAGTCTGCAATGCCCGGAAGTTCGCTGGGTGCGTGGTATAGCGCCCAAGCCAGATCCGGTCGGCCACCAGCAGATGATTGAGCGTGCCGAGGATCGAGCCGAAGAACGCACCTCGCTCGGCACTCAGCGCTTCGTCAGGCAGGGTGGAAGCTGCCGCGTAGAGCCGTTCGTTCATCCAACTGTTGTAGCGCGCCATCAGGCGGATATGGTCGACTCTCTGCATGGCCATTACCTGTGCTTGTTCTTTCAGAAACGCTCATCGGCAATGGCCGGTAGCACCAGCTCACGCACGTAACTGGCATCGGACAGGCTCAGTAGCGTTCGCACCAGAGCGACGACATCGTGCAGTGGAATCAGCTGACCTTCGCCATTTTGCGCCGCCTGTTCAACCGGTGTATGCAGGCCATCCTGGGTATTGAGGTAGCCCAGTTGCAGGCAGGTGACGGCCAGACGCTGATCGCGAAAACCTTCGCGCAGGGTCTCGGCTATGCCTTTGAGGGCGAACTTGCTGGCGCCGAAGGTGACTTCCGGGCGGCCACTCTGTGGCAGGGCCGAGGTGGAACCGGTGAGAATCAATTGCGGCTTGGCGCCGCCGAGCAGGCGCGGTAGCAGGCGTTTGAGCAGCAGCAAGGTCGCGCCGATATTGACGCTGACCATCTCGAGAATCTGCGCGTCGTCGTCCTGCAGAAAGCTGTAGTCATCCTCGAACGCGCGGGTTTCCCAGATCCCCAGGTTGTAGATGATCGCATCCAGATGCTGTGGCGCCTGGGCTTCGATGTCGTCCACGGCCTGCAGCGGATCACTCATATCCGCCTCGATCCACTGGATACCCGTGGCCAGGTCGGCCGGGCGGCTACGCGAAATCCCGATCAACTCGTGGCCTTGCGTCAAGCCGTCTACCAGCGCACGGCCGAGACCTCGGCTGGCTCCGATCACCATGATGCGCATCCTGTGCCTCCTTGATTCATGCAGGGTTCTTCCATGGCTCCGGCGAGGGCAACGCTCGCCCGAGAGGAAGACTGGGACGTTAAGTGGGGAACTGGTGGTGGGTCAAACGGGGTATGCCAGACAAAGACTTATCGTGTGGGGGATTGCTCTCACCGTCACTCCCGCGAAGGCGGGAGCCCAGAGAGTTGTTCTGGGTTCCCGCCTGCGCGGGAACGACGTTCGCTGCAGGTGATGCAGGCTCGCAGGTGGTGGCGACTACTGACCGTCCGGCTCCGACCATACGGCAAACTCGTTGCCACCCGGTTCGACGAAATGAAAACGCCTGCCACCGGGGAAGGAAAAGATCGGTTTGACGATTTCCCCACCGGCAGCCTCGACCTTGGCCAGGGTGTCTTCCAGCTGTGCGCTGTAGAACACGATCAGCGCGCTGCCGCTGTCGCTGCGCGCGGACATCTCGGCGCTGAAGAAACCACCATCCAGGCCTTCGTCGGCGAAGGCGGCGTAATCGGGACCGTAGTCCGTGAATCGCCAGCCGAAAGCGGCCTGGAAGAATGCCTTGGTGGCCGGCAGATCGCGGGTTGGGTATTCGACGTAATTGATCTTCTCGTGGGCAGGCATGCCGGGTTCCTTGGCAGTGAAAGAGTGGGAGTTACTGACGTGATTTGGCCAAGTCGATGGCGGCCTGGATAGCAGCACGTGCTTGCGGGCTGTTTTTCCAGCAAGTCGAGCCCAACTGACCGGCTACTGCGATGACGACATCGCCGACGCTGGCTTCGGCCAATTCCTGAAGCGAGTCGATGCCGATCTGCTCGAGTCGTTGCACGACAGTCGGGCCTACGCCTTTAACGTTCAGAAGGGCTTGGTGTTCGTCGGTTGGGAAGGGCATTGGGTCGGGAACCGAATAATGAGTCAGGGAGATAAGCGGAGCACTATCCACCTGAAGGGCTATTAGTTTTGTGGCCGAGATGGGTGAAAAGTCAGATTCCCGTCCCGATCTTGTTACCGAGCTTTATATCCAGCTCATACAGAATACGGTCGGCCTCCTCGAACGGTAATTTGGGACTGACTAGCTTGTGTAAGGCGTCGAGGTAGTCGAAGTAGATGTCGCAGGAGATGCTCAGATACCGCTTATTAAGCTTCTGAGGCTTGGTAGGGTATTTGGCTTTGCCAGGATGGATGATTCGATAAACGCGATCATCGATTATCTGAAACACCGATGGATTCAAGAACCTGAGGATCGTCGAAGCCATTGGTAGTGCGACCCCCGGGGTCGTTAACAGCTTTTGCAGGAGTTCTTCGGCTTGCCGGTGTTCTTTAGCTTTAAGTGTTCCGGCACCCTTGAGTTCGTCCAGAAGATCGCTCTGGATGTTCGGGAAACGATTGAGCTTCCACAGCACAATTTCGTAGAAGGTTTTGAGGTCAAGATCTTCTGGTTTGAGCATATCAAGCTTCGTAGTCAGCTCGCTTTGGTAGTTGTACTCCTCCAGCAATGTCCTGGGATTGTCACCCCAGATATGTTTGTACTTGGAGATTAGTTCAGTCATCCGGCGTTCCTCATAAGGTCTTACGAGCACGCAATGGGGAAAGCGCTGTGCTTATTCGCCCGCAACTGCGTCCGTGAGCTAGGCGAAGCATCATGCTGTCGCCATCGACCAGATTTGAAACCCGACAGAACAGAGTAGTCCGAGCAGGACCAGGGCTCTGTCCCCAAAGCTCTTGGCAGAGCGTGCGGACAGTGCTGCGAGAAAGATGCCTACCGATGCGCCGGTATTCGCGATGGCGAAGCTTCTTTCATAGTTGCTGAACCAGAATGCCGCCGCGCAGAGGATGAGAGCGGCCAGTAGCAGTACGAGTATCGAGTTGAAAAAGGTGAGCGCGTAGTTTTTGTCTTCGCTGCTATCCATGCGAGAAAAGTCCTTGTAACTGGTAAGTCTGGAGGAGGGGCAAGCCGCCTGCGGGAAGGATGAGGATTCGCTCGCCCACCTGCAATGGTCTTCGTCTGAACGAACAGAACCGTGGCAGGTTATACACCAGACCGTGCAGCTGCTGGCAAGTGGTAACCAGGCGAACAGCTTCGATTTAGAGGGGCTATGGGGGGCGCGATTGTTTGCAGAGCTGCCTGCCGTGCTGTGGAGGAAAGGCGCAGCGGTTGAGCCGCTGCGCCTTTTGTTTCAGCGGTTGAAGCGTTCGACCAGGGCGTATTGGCCCTGTGCGGTGTTGGTCAGGGCTTCGCTTAGTTTGGCGGTATCGTTGGCTTCGCCGGCGGTCTGGTCGGCCAGTTGGGCGATGGTGGTGATGTTCTGGTTGATCTCGTCGGCGACGGCGCTTTGTTCTTCCGCTGCTGCGGCGATCTGGTTGGCCATGTCGGCAATATTAGCCACCGAGTCACTGATGCCGGACAGCGCCTGATCGGCCTGCAGCACGCGCTCGACGCCTTCGTCGGCCTGCTTGCGGCCGATTTCCATGGTCAGCACGGCTTCTTCGGCAGTGCGCTGCAGCTTGGCGATCAGGGCGTGGATCTGTTCGGTGGACTCGGCAGTGCGTTGCGCCAGCGAGCGCACCTCGTCAGCCACCACGGCGAAGCCGCGGCCCATTTCGCCGGCGCGGGCCGCTTCGATGGCGGCGTTGAGGGCGAGCAGGTTGGTCTGGTCGGCGATGCCTTTGATCACGTCGACCACGCCACCGATTTCGCTACTGTCCTGGGCCAGGCGGGTAACCGTTTCACCGGTATCGCCCACCGATTGCGACAGGCGCTGGATGGCTTGGCGGGTTTCCGCGGCGATGGTGCGGCCTTCGCTGGTCAGGCGGTTGGCTTCCTGGGTGGCGATGGCAGTGCGGGCGACGTTGCTGGCCACTTCCAGGGTGGTAGCGGCCATTTCGTTGACGGCGGTGGCAACCTGTTCGGTCTCGCTGCGCTGGCGCTCGAGACCGGCCGAGCTGTTGTGCGCGAGCTTGTCGGCTTCACGCGCTTGTAGGGTGAGTTGCTCGGCCGTGTCTTGCAGGCGGGTGAGGCAGGTTTTAAGCCGTGCTTCCTGGCTGAGCATGGCCATTTCCAGGCGTGCTTCGGCGCCACGGCTGTCAGTGTACATCTGCGCGATCAGCGGGTCTGAGGTGCTTTGCTCGGCAATGCGTAGCAGGCGTTTGACGCCGCGAGTCTGCCAGGCGATGCCGGCCAGACCCAGTGGTACGGAGAGCACGGCGGCGAGGATGAAGCCCCAGTTGCTGCCCATCCAGTGACCGATCAGGAAACCGATCTGGCTGACCAGGATGAAGGGCATCCACGCCTGGACGATGGGCAGCCACTGGTTGCTGGATGGAATGGCCGATTTGCCGGCGTTGATCCGGGCGTACAGCGTTTCGGCGCGGCGTACTTGCTCGGCGGTCGGTTTGACGCGGACGGATTCGTAACCGACGACCTGGTTGTTTTCGGTCACGGGTGTGACGTAGGCGTTGACCCAGTAGTGGTCACCGTTCTTGCTGCGGTTCTTGACGATACCCATCCACGGACGGCCCTTCTTCAGGGTCGTCCACATATGCTCGAACACGGCGGACGGAACGTCCGGGTGGCGCACGATGTTATGTGGCGCTCGCAGCAGCTCTTCACGACTGAAACCGCTGATGTCGACGAAGGCGTCGTTGCAGTAGGTGATTTGCCCTTTGAGATCGGTGGTGGATATCAGGCGTTGTTGCGCAGGAAAAGTGCGCTCACGCTGAGTGACCGGCTGGTTGTTACGCATGGCAGGTATCCGTCGTTGTAATGCCCTGTCATCGGCCGACGAGCGGCAAAGTTGAGGGCTGAATCCATTTTTGGCGAGTGTAAACGCTTTTTGAATGACGTCACATTTCTGTCGCGGCGTTGGCCATCTCTGGCTCGACGGATAAGGAGGCCCTACCGCCAGTGGCGGCAGGGCAGGTGCATCAGTTGGCGATCATCTGGCGCAGCACGTAGTGCAGGATACCGCCGGCCTTGAAGTATTCGACCTCGTTGAGGGTGTCGATGCGGCACAGCACCTCGACTTCCTCGTGCGCGCCGTCTTCACGGGTGATGATCAGCGTCAGTGGCATCTGCGGGCGCAGTTCCACGCCTTCCAGGCCTTCGATGGCCAGCACTTCCTGGCCGGTCAGTTTGAGGCTGGTGCGGTCGGTGCCCGGTTTGAACTGCAGCGGCAGCACGCCCATGCCCACCAGGTTGGAGCGGTGGATGCGCTCGAAGCTCTCGGCGATCACCGCCTTGACCCCCAGCAGGTTGGTGCCCTTGGCCGCCCAGTCGCGGCTGGAGCCGGTGCCGTATTCCTTGCCGGCGATGATCAGCAGCGGCATACCTTCGGCCTGGTAGCGCATGGCCGCGTCGTAGATCGCCAGCTTCTCGCCGCTCGGCACGTACAGGGTATTGCCGCCTTCCTCGCCGCCGAGCATTTCGTTGCGGATGCGGATGTTGGCGAAGGTACCGCGCATCATCACTTCATGGTTGCCGCGGCGCGAGCCGTAGGAGTTGAAGTCGGCCTTGTCCACGCCGTTGTCGCGCAGGTAGCGTCCGGCCGGGCTGTCGGCCTTGATGTTGCCGGCTGGCGAGATGTGATCGGTGGTCACCGAGTCGCCAAGCAGGGCGAGGATGCGCGCCTCGCGGATATCGGTGATGCGCGGCGGATCGCCGGCGATGTTCTCGAAGAACGGTGGATGCTGGATGTAGGTGGAGTCGCCTTGCCAGGCATAGGTATCGGCCTTGGGGACCTCGATGGCCTGCCATTTCTCGTCGCCGGCGAAGACTTCGGCGTATTCCTTGCGGAACATGGCGGTGTCGACTTTGGCGATGGCCTCGGCGATTTCGGCCTGGGTCGGCCAGATATCCTTGAGGTACACCGGTTGGCCATCCTTGCCGGTGCCGAGGGCATCGTTCGTCAGGTCGAGGCGCACGCTGCCGGCCAGGGCGTAGGCGACCACCAAGGGCGGTGAGGCCAGCCAGTTGGTTTTCACCAGTGGATGCACGCGGCCCTCGAAGTTGCGGTTGCCGGAGAGCACCGAGGCAACGGTCAGATCGGCCTGAGTGATGGCTTTCTCGATGGGCTCGCGCAGCGGCCCGGAGTTGCCGATGCAGGTGGTGCAGCCGTAACCCACCAGGTCGAAGCCGAGCTTCTCCAAGTAGGGCGTCAGGCCGGCGGCGTCGAAGTACTCGGTGACCACCTTGGAGCCAGGGGCCAGCGAACTCTTCACCCAGGGCTGGCGCTGCAGGCCCTTTTCCACGGCTTTCTTGGCCAGCAGGCCGGCGGCCATCATCACGCTGGGGTTGGAGGTGTTGGTGCAGGAGGTGATGGCGGCGATCACCACGGCGCCGTCTTGCAGGCGATGGGTGTGGCCGTCGTCTTCATAGTCGACTCCGCCGCTTTGCTTGTCGCCGCCCACGGCGGTACCGCCGCCACCCTCGCTAAGCATGCGGCCCTCTTCCTTGGCGGCCGGCTTGAGCTGCAGGCCGACGAAGTCGTCAAAGGCCTGGCTGACCTGGCCCAGGGAGACGCGATCCTGCGGGCGCTTCGGCCCGGCCAAGCTGGCTTCGACGCTGCCCATGTCCAGGCTCAGGCTGTCGGTGAATACGGGTTCGGCGCCCGGCTCACGCCACAGGCCCTGGGCCTTGCTGTAGGCCTCGACCAGTTGCACGGTGGCGTCCGGACGGCCGGACAGGCGCAGGTAGCCGAGGGTGATGTCGTCCACCGGGAAGAAGCCGCAGGTGGCGCCGTATTCCGGGGCCATGTTGGCGATGGTGGCACGGTCTGCCAGCGGCAGATCAGCCAGGCCGTCGCCGTAGAACTCGACGAATTTGCCCACCACGCCTTTCTTGCGCAGCATCTGGGTGACGGTGAGCACCAGGTCGGTGGCGGTGATGCCTTCTTTCAGCTTGCCGCTTAGCTTGAAGCCGATCACCTCGGGAATCAGCATCGACACCGGCTGGCCGAGCATGGCCGCTTCCGCCTCGATGCCGCCGACGCCCCAGCCGAGTACGCCGAGGCCGTTGATCATGGTGGTGTGCGAGTCGGTGCCGACCAGGGTGTCTGGGTAGGCGAGGGTGACGCCGTCTTCTTCCTTGGTCCACACGGTGCGCGCCAGGTACTCGAGGTTGACCTGGTGGCAGATGCCGGTGCCCGGCGGCACCACGCTGAAGTTGTCGAAGGCGTGCTGGCCCCAGCGCAGGAAGGCGTAGCGCTCGCCGTTGCGCTGCATTTCCAGCTCGACGTTGTCGTGGAAGGCGCTGGAGGAGGCGTAGCGGTCGACCATTACCGAGTGGTCGATGACCAGATCCACCGGCGACAGCGGGTTGATCCGTTGCGGGTCGCCGCCGGCCTTGGCCATGGCATCGCGCATGGCGGCCAGGTCGACCACGGCGGGTACGCCGGTGAAGTCCTGCATCAGCACGCGTGCCGGGCGGTACTGGATCTCGCGGTCGGAGCCGCGCTGGTCGAGCCAGTCGACCATGGCTTGCAGATCCTGCGGTTGTACGGTGTGGCCGTCTTCGTTGCGCAGCAGGTTTTCCAGCAGCACCTTGAGCGACTTGGGCAGGCGGTCGATATTGCCGAGTCGCTGGGCGGCCTCGGGCAGGCTGAAATAGTGGTAGGTGGCGTCGCCGATCTTCAGTTCGCGGCGGCAGTTCAGGCTATCGAGGGAGGGCATTGCACATCTCCTTGGGCCCGCACGGTTCGGGCTGTGTCTGATGGCGGCAGACCTTCAAGCTAGTTCGGCTTGGGCGGTCTGGCTAGCGCATATCCTTTATGGGTTGCCATGCGCTGCCTGATTTATCGGATGGCCGGGCTTCATCGAGGCGCATTCGCCAGCGGCCGGGTTGCCGATCCGTATCTGTGGGCAGCACATGTATAGCTGGACAGGTTTAACGGCTCGGGGTTCCGGTCTCGGGTATCATGCGCCGCCTGAGGAGACCTTTCGATGAATACCCTGTTTCTGCATTGCCGCCCCGGTTTCGAGGGGGAGGTCTGCGCTGAGATCTCTGACCTCGCTGCGCGTCTGGATGTACCGGGCTACTCCAAGACCAAGCCCGGCAGCGCCTGCGCCGAGTTCGTTTGCAGCGAGGCGGCCGATTGCGAACGGCTGATGCGCGGCGTGCGTTTCAATCAGTTGATCTTCCCACGCCAGTGGGCGCGCGGGGCCTTCGTCAGCCTGCCGGAAAGCGACCGTATCAGCGTGTTGCTGGAGGCGCTGGCCGACTACCCGGTGTGCGGCAGCCTGTGGCTGGAAGTGGTGGATACCAACGACGGCAAGGAGCTCTCGACCTTCTGCAAGAAGTTCGAGGCGCCGCTGCGCAAGGCCTTGCTCAAGGCCGGCAAGCTGGTGGACGACGCGAAGAAGCCGCGCCTGCTGCTGACCTTCAAGAGTGGCCGCGAGGTGTTCGCCGGTATCGCTGAGGCCGACAACCAGGCGATGTGGCCGATGGGCATTCCGCGTCTGAAGTTTCCGCGCGAGGCGCCGAGCCGCTCCACGCTGAAACTGGAGGAAGCCTGGCACCACTTCATCCCCCGCGAGCAGTGGGATCAGCGCCTGGCGCCGGGCATGACCGCCGTGGACCTGGGCGCTGCACCCGGCGGCTGGACCTGGCAACTGGTCAATCGGGAAATCCGCGTCACCGCCGTGGACAACGGACCGATGGCCGAAAGCCTGATGTATTCCGGCTTCGTCGTGCACCAGCGCGCTGACGGCTTCACTTTCCGCCCGCGGCATCCGGTGCACTGGATGGTCTGCGATATCGTCGAGAAGCCGGCACGCACGGCGGCGATGATTGAAACCTGGCTCGGCGAGGGGCTGTGCCGCGAGGCGGTGGTCAACCTCAAGTTGCCGATGAAGCAGCGTTACGCCGAAGTGCGGCGCCTGCTCGATCGCATCGAGTCTGGGCTGGCTGAGCGCGGCCTGAAGGTCAGCATCGGCTGCAAGCAGCTCTATCACGACCGTGAAGAGGTGACCTGCCACCTGCGCCGTCACGGCAAGTGACGAGAGCCAGTTTTTAACGCAGTGGCGCAGCAGGCGTTAAGCAAACCGGGCGCGGGCCTGGACAGGCCCGGCCCGGACTCCCGCGTCGCTCCAGGCTCCACCTGAAGCTGGCGTGCGTACCCTCCATGATCCGCCAGAGCGCAGGCACTGTGCCGCAGTTGGCGGATGCGCGCTGCCCATCCAAGGTTGTGCGCGCAGGGTGACCTGAAGGTCAGCTTTGCGCGACAATGCGCGCCTGCCTGTGGAGCCCCTTATGTCCGAAGCCCTGACCCTTAATCACGATGACCTGCTCGACGCCAGCGGCCTGAATTGCCCGGAGCCGGTGATGATGCTGCACAACAAGGTGCGCGATTTGTCGCCGGGTGGCTTGCTCAAGGTGATCGCCACTGATCCCTCGACCCGTCGTGACATCCCCAAATTCTGCGTGTTTCTTGGCCACGAGCTGCTCGGCCAAGCTGAAGAAGATGGCAGCTATCTGTACTGGATCCGCAAGAAGGCCGATTAGGCCGCGCATGTCACAAGTAGGGTGCGCCGTGCGCACCTGTGCTGTGCTTTGAGCTGTGCTTGCCCGTGGTTATAGGTGCGCGCGGCGCACCCTACGGGTTTTCAACGCCACTCCATCCCGCTTGTCCCGGCGCCAGGCCGCAGCTGTTGAGCAAGGTCTGCCAGGCTTTGACGTGGCGCGCCGTGGCCGTGCGGAAAACCTGCCATAACGAATCCTGCTCGCCGGCCAAGCGCAGCAGGTGCTCGCGGGTAGCTGGAGGAATACCGTCGATGCGCTGCAATTGCAGCAGCGCGGCCTGCCACTGCTGGCCGCGCTGGTCGACCTGCGCCAAATAAGGCTGCAGGCCGCCTGCGTAGAACTTGACGAAGATGTTCTGCAGGATGCGCCCGCGTGGCGTTGCCTGGCCCAGTGGGCACAGCGGGTGGCTCTGCTGGCGTTGCTCCAGCAATTCGCTGCCGGCATCGAGGGTGTGGCGCAGGCTGGCCAGGCTGGTGATCAGCTGGCTACCTTGCTCGCTGGCGTAGAGGGCGAAGTACAGCGGCTCCAGCTGTTCGGCGCTTGGTGGGAGCTGCGCGGGCAGGGCGGCGCCGATGTGCGCCAGCCGCTGCAGGGCGTCCAGTGCGGCGCTGTCTTCCTGGGCGTCCACTGGCAATGCCTGGTCGGCGAAGCGCAGGTAGTGCTCGAACTCCGGGCTACCGTTGAGTGCGTTCCAGAACACCGCAGGCAATTGCTGGCGCTTGTCGTTGGCCAGGCGTTGCAGGGTGGCCTTCAGGCTGGAGTCGTCTTGCAGGTACGGCAGACAGTTGTCGATGGCCCGCAGCAGATCACCTTCGTAGCCCAGGCGCTGGCTGGGCATCAATTGCTTGCCCAGGCTGCTGTTGCGCTGGCTGATCAGTTGTTGCAGGTGCGGACAACGACGCGCATCGATGACCAGATCGAGCAGGCCGATACGCAGTTCGGGAAGCGCCTGTATCCGCTCTCGCCGCGCCGGCAGGCGATACTGACTGACGCTGCGGCTGTCGAAGGCATTGACATCAGCGGCATCGAGCGAGCGTTGCAGGCGTTTCAGGTAGTCGCTCTGCAGGGCCAGGCCATCGTTGGCCGGGCCGCAGCCGGCGAGCATGAAGAAGCAGAGAAGCAGGGTGAGTCGGGTCATGCGCTCAGTCTAGAGGCGATGGCCTACCTATCCAACACGTCAGGCCGCCCGGCGAATGCGCTTGCGCGCGCTGCGGGCCAGACGCACGGTGAGCATCGCGGCAGCGCAGGTCAGCCCGACCACCAGGCCCTGCCACAGGCCGCTGGGGCCACTGGGTTCGCCGAACAGATCGGACAGGCCCAGCGCATAACCCACGGGCAAGCCAATACCCCAATAGGCGAACAGCGTCAGCAACATGGTGATGCGTGTGTCTTGATAGCCGCGCAGTGCGCCGGCAGCGGTCACCTGGATGGCGTCGGAGAACTGAAACAGCGCGGCATAGACGATCAACGTTGCCGCGACCGCGATGACGGTCTTGTCCGGGGTGTAGATTTGCGCGATCTGTTCGCGCAACACGAACATCAGGCTGGCCGATATGCAGGCATAACCCAGCGCCGCGGCCATGCTCACCCCGGCGGCGAAGCGCGCTTCACGCGCCTGGCCACGGCCCAGCGCCTGGCCGACGCGCACGGTGGCGGCCATGGCCAGCGAGTAGGGGATCATGAACACCATGGAGCTGAAGTTGAGCGCGATCTGGTGCCCGGCCACCACGGTGGCGCCGAGGCCGCCAATCAGCAGAGCGATCACCGCGAAGATGCTCGATTCGGCAAATACCGCGATGCCGATCGGCACGCCGATGCTCAGCAGACGTTTGATCACCGGCCACTGCGGCCATTCGAAATGAGCGAACAGCGCGCTGTTGCGGTAGTAGGGCGCCCATTTCACCCAGACCAGCATGCCGATCAGCATGAAGCCCATCACCAGGGCGGTCGCCCAGCCGCAGCCAACGCCACCCATGGCCGGCAGGCCGAACTTGCCGTAGATGAAGATGTAGTTGGCCGGGATGTTCAGCAGCAGGCCGATAATGCCCAGCACCATGCTCGGGCGGGTATGGCCAAGACCATCGCTGAAGCAGCGCAGCACGTGGTATAGCGCCACCGCCGGGAAGCCACAGGCCACCGCGCGCAGGTAGCCCATCGCCGGGGTGATCAGCGCCGGGTCGACGTTCATCGTGCGCAGAATGAATTCGGCGTTCCACAGCAGCGCCGCTGCGCTGCCGCCGACGGCCAGCGCCAGCCACAGGGCCTGGCGCACCAATGGGCCGATTTCGGCCTCTTCGCCAGCGCCGAAGCGTTGTGCGACCTTGGGCGTGGTGGCCAGCAGGATGCCGGTCATCAGCAGGAAAACCGGCACCCAGATCGAGTTGCCCAGCGCCACGGCGGCTAGGTCCTGCGGGCTTACGCGCCCGGCCATCAGCGTATCGACGAAGCCCATGGCGGTGTGCGCCAGTTGAGCGATGATGATCGGTGTGGCCAGGATCATGAGGCTGCGCAGTTCCGTGCGCACGCGGCCAAGGCGGGTGTCGGTGGACATTTCGACTCTTCGGGATAACAGGAAACCGCGCAGTCTACGCCTTGACGTAGCGGTCAGGAAAGCGCGATCTGCCCCTCTGCCTGGCGGCCTGTGGGGCGACGCTAAGGTATCGGCTGGCTTAGAATGGCGGCCTGCCCGATGGAGCCCGCCATGCATATAGTCGCCGACGAAAACATTCCCCTGCTCGATGAGTTCTTCGCCGCGTTCGGCAGCATCCGCCGCCTGCCGGGGCGCAGCATTAGTTCGGCCAATGTGCGTGATGCCGACCTGCTGCTGGTGCGCTCGGTGACCCAGGTGAATCGCACCTTGCTCGAAGGCAGCCGGGTGCGCTTCGTCGGCACCTGTACCATCGGCACCGACCATCTGGATCTCGATTACTTCGCCGAGGCTGGCATCGCCTGGAGCAGTGCGCCTGGCTGCAACGCCCGTGGCGTGGTGGATTACGTGCTGGGCAGCGTGCTGACCCTGGCCGAGCGCGAGGGCGTCGACCCGGCTGCGCGGATTTATGGCGTGGTCGGGGCAGGGCAGGTTGGTGGACGTCTGGTCGCGCTTTTGCGCGGTCTCGGCTGGCAGGTGCGGGTGTGTGACCCGCCGCGCCAGGCGGCTGAGGGTGGCGACTTCGTCAGTCTGGAGCGGATCATCGACGAATGCGATGTGATCAGCCTACATACGCCGCTGGATGCTTCGACTCGCCATCTGTTCGATGCGGCGCGCCTGGCTGCACTCAGGCCTGGCACCTGGCTGATCAACGCGAGTCGTGGCGCGGTAGTGGACAACGCTGCGCTGCGTGCATTGCTGCCTGAGCGAGACGATCTCAAGGCCGTGCTGGACGTCTGGGAAGGCGAGCCGCAGGCCGATGTCGAGCTGGCCGCCCTGTGCCAATTAGCGACGCCGCATATTGCCGGCTACAGCCTGGACGGCAAGCTGCGCGGCACAGCACAGATCTACCAGGCTTGCTGCCGAGCGTTGGGCGTGGGTGAGCAGGTGAGTCTGGCCGATCTGCTGCCGGCGCCCTGGTTGAGCGAGTTGAGTATCAATAGCAGCGCCGATCCGGCCTGGGCGCTGGCCAGTATTTGCCGCTCGGTGTACGACCCACGGCGCGACGATGCGGATTTTCGCCGTAGTCTGGTCGGCGATGCCGATGCCCGTCGCGCCGGCTTCGACCGCCTGCGCAAGCATTACCCCATGCGCCGCGAAATCGACGGCCTGCGCGTACGCATTCAGGGTGATGCAGCACCACTGACCGCACTGGTGCGAGCCCTGGGCGCGACCCTTCTGTAGGGTGCGCTGTGCGCACCGGCTGATATCGCAGAGCCCCGAGGTGCGCACAGCCTAGACGGCCGCGCGATACCCTACGATAAGGCGCTATCCATGCGCCTTATTTTGCATTAATTAAATTGCATGCAATTTAATTGCTCGCTACCTTGTTCGTCACTTTCAGCCCATTCAGGACGATTCCCCATGAGCAACGCGCTTTTCGATATCCCGGTCACCACCATCAAGGGTGAGCAGAAGACCCTCGCCGATTTCGCTGGCAAGGCCGTGTTGGTGGTCAACACCGCCAGCAAATGCGGGTTCACCCCGCAGTACAAGGGCCTGGAAAACGTCTGGCAGCAATACAAGGACAAAGGCCTGGTGGTGCTTGGTTTCCCGTGCAATCAGTTCGGCAAGCAGGAGCCGGGTGACGAGGGCGCGATCTCCGAGTTCTGCGAGCTGAACTTCGGCGTCAGCTTCCCGCTGTTCAAGAAGGTCGACGTCAATGGCGCCGATGCTCACCCGTTGTTCGTGCAGCTGAAGAAGCGCGCGCCGGGCCTGCTGGGCAGCCAGGGCATCAAGTGGAACTTCACCAAGTTCCTGATTGGTGAGGACGGCAAGGTGGTCAAGCGCTTCGCCCCGACCACCAAGCCCGAAGAGCTGAGCAGCGAGATCGAAGCCCTGCTGAAATGAGTGCGTTCGATGCCGCTGGGCTGCAGCTGGACAACCAGCTGTGCTTCAAGCTCTACGCTGCTTCTCGCGCGGTGGTCCGCGCCTACAAGCCGATGCTTGACGCCCTCGGCCTGACCTACCCGCAGTATCTGGTGATGCTGGTGCTGTGGGAGTGGCAGGAGCGGGCGCCTGAACAGCCGACGCTCAAGGCGCTCGGGCAGCGCCTGCAATTGGACTCTGGCACCCTGACACCGCTGCTCAAGCGCCTGGAGCAAATGGGCCTGGTCCAGCGCCGCCGCGCCCAGGCGGACGAGCGCGAAGTGCATCTGGCGCTGAGCGAGGCCGGCGGGGCGTTACAGGCGCAGGTCCTGCCGTTGAAGGCGCAGTTGCTCTGCCAGTTCGGCGATCAGGACCTGCTGGAGATGGAAGGGCTGCGGCGTAGTCTGGATCATCTGTTGGCCAGGCTCAGCGAGTGAGGTCGGCGGGCAGCCAGCTGTCGAGAATGGCTGCCAGTTCCTCGCGGCGGAAGGGTTTGGCCAGGTAGTCGTTCATGCCGGCGGCGCGGCAGCGTTCGCGTTCGTCGGATAGCGCATTGGCGGTCAGGGCGACGATGGGCAACTCCGGCCAGCGGCCATTGCTGCGAATGCGCCGGCTGGCCTCGTAGCCGTCCATCACCGGCATGTTGCAGTCCATCAGGATCAGGTCGACAGGCTCCTGCTCCAATACTTCCAGCGCTTCACCACCATGCCCGGCCACCAGCACCTGGTAGCCGAGCTTGGCCAGCATGCCCTTGGCCACCATCTGATTGACCGGGTTGTCTTCAACCAGCAGCACACGCGCCGTACTTTCTCGCGCAGGCTGAGCCTGAGTGCTGCTGTGAACATCGTCGTCGTCGCTGTGCAGGATGTGCCGCAGCACCTGCAGCAGCCCGTTGCGTGCCAGCGGACGGGCAATCTGCTGCAGGGGCATCAGGCGTTGCGCCTGGTCGTGCGGCAGGAAGTTGCCGTAGGCGGTGACCAGCAGCATCGGCGTGCCAATCGTCGGGCGAATGCCGAGCAGGCACTCCGGGCAATCGCTGATCAGCACGTCGGCCTCTACACCGTGCAGGTTGGCATCGGTATCCAGGCGCCGATAACTCAGGCCCCAGGCCGGCAGCCACTGGTTGAGCATCTGCTGCAGGCCACTGCTGGCTGGGGTAAGCGCGACGATGCGACCTTGTAGCGCAGGTTGTGGGCTGGCTTGCGCATGGGCTGGCAGCGGCAGTTCGGCGCTGAACTCACTGCCGAAGCCTTCTTTCGATTGCAGGGTCAGCTTGCCGTGCATCGCTTCGCACAAGCGGCGTGTCAGTGCCAAGCCGAGCCCGGTGCCGCCGTATTCACGGGTAATGCCCACTTCTGCCTGGGCGAAGGGCTGGAAGATGCGCGCCTGGGCATCCTCGGCGATGCCGATGCCGGTGTCGCGCACGCGAATGCTGATGCCGTCCACGCCGCAGGCGACGATCAGGTCGACGCGGCCGAAACGGGTGAATTTGAGCGCGTTGGACAGCAGGTTGCTGACGATCTGGCGCACCCGTGTCGGGTCGCCCTGCACCTGAGCCGGCAGTGCCGGATCGATCAGACAGGTCAGCTCCACTGCGCTGGCCGCGTTCTGCGACAGCAGGCTGGCGGTTTCTTCGGCCAGCGCGCCGAGATCGAAGGGAATTTCCTCCAGTTCGAGCTGGCCCGCCTCGAATTTGGACAGGTCGAGAATGTCGTTGAGCAGCTCCACCAGTACCTTGCCGGAGTCATGGGCTATGCCCAGTTGCTGGCGCTGTTCGGCGCTAAGCGGCCCGTCCAGCGCCAGGGCGAGCATGCCTAGCAGGCCATTGAGCGGGGTGCGAATCTCATGGCTCATGTTGGCGAGGAAAGCCGAGCGCGCCTGCGCCATGTTCAGGGCGGTGGTGCGCGCGGCTTCCAGTTCGGCGTTGGACTGGCTGAGGCGCACGTTGGTCGCCTTGAGTTCAGCGGTGCGCGCCGAAACGATGTTTTCCAGTTCGCTCAGGTATTGGGTCAGGCGGTCTTCGGCATTACGCCGTTGCTCGATCTCCAGGGCGATGCTCGACAGCTGGCGGTTGGTGACCTCGACCAGGGTGCCGATCTCGTCGCGTTCGTGGCCTTTGGGGCAGGGCACCGGGCGGTGTTGCGGGTCCTGTGGATTGCGCTCGCTGAGGGCGCGAATCACCCCGGTCAGGGGTTTGGTCAGCATGAAGTAGAACAGCACCAGCAGAATCAGCGACAGCAGCAGGCTGCGCGCGAAACCGGTGAGCAGGGTGAGCATCGAGCGTTTCAGGAAGTGACTGCCAAAGGCGTAGGTGTCGATTTCCAGGCGCAGAAAACCCAATGCCTCGTCGGGGGCGTGGCTGACGTAGAGCGGGTCCTGGAACTGCCGTTGTGCGCCGAACAGGCTATCGCTGAATAGCCGATAACGGCTTTCGCTACGTGGACGGCTGACGCTGGCCAGGACCAGGCCGCTGTTGTCGATCAGTTCGGCACGGGTCACCGCGGGTGAGCGCAACAGGCCGAGGACCAGTTCCTGGGCCAGTTCGGCGTCGATGTTGTAGGCGATGCGGGCAGCGGGGTTGTGGCTGATTTCCAGTAGCGCACGAATCTCGCGGTTGATGGAGGCTTCTTCGCTGGCATAATCGATCGCCACCTGGGTGACGCTGAGCAGCGTGCCAAGGATAAACGCCACCAGGACGGTCAGGCCGGCCTGTTTGAACGACAGGCGATTGGTGAGCGAAATATCCATACAGGCGTGCGTAGTCTCTGATCCTTGGGCGCCTGCCAAGCATAGCTGATAGCGACACTGTACCGGCAGAGCCTGCAACGTGCGGTTCTGCGCAAAAGGAGTAGTAGACCGTGGATTCCCGATTGCTGGATTTTCTCGCTCGCGCCGAGCAGGTGCTGGAGCGTATAGAGCCGATGCTGCCTGCGCTGCGTCCGCAAGTGGATTGGAACCAGTGCGTGGCGGCGCGCTGGGTACGTGATGGTCGCAGCGGTTACCTGTTGCCGCTGGATGTCAGCCTCGACCTGTCGCTGAGCGATCTGCTGGGGATCGACGCCCAGCGTGAGCAGCTGGCACGTAATACCCGTCAGTTCGTCAGCGGCATGCCGGCCAACCACGCCTTGCTCTGGGGCGCTCGCGGTACCGGTAAATCGTCGCTGGTGCGTGCCTTGCTCGCCGAGCATGCCCAGGCCGGCCTGCGCCTGGTCGAGATCGAGCGCGACCACCTGGCCGACCTGCCGCGGTTGGTCGAGCTGCTGGCTGGTTTGCCGCAGCGCTTCGTGCTGTTTTGCGACGACTTGTCGTTCGAGGCGGGTGAGGGCGATTATCGGGTGCTCAAGAGCGTGCTCGACGGCTCGTTGGAGCAAGCGCCGGACAACGTGTTGCTGTATGCCACTTCCAATCGCCGTCATCTGGTGCCCGAGCATCAGAGCGACAACGAGAACTGGAAGAGGGTCGACGGCGAGCTGCACCCCAACGAGGCGGTGGAAGACAAGATCGCGTTGTCGGATCGTTTTGGCCTGTGGCTGTCGTTCTATCCCTTCAGTCAGGATCACTTCCTGATCGTTGTGCGCCATTGGGTGGACGTGCAGGCGCGTCAGGCCGGGCTGAACTGGCGCTGGGACGAGGCGCTGGAAAAAGCCGCCATCCGCTGGGCGCTGGGCCGTGGCAATCGCAATGGCCGCTGCGCCTATCAATTCGCCCGGCACTGGGTCGGGCTGCAACTGCTGGAGCAACAGGCATGATCGATCTTTCTCAGGCCGGCGGCGATCTCAACGGTTATCCGCTGCTGAGTGCGCAGTTGCAGGCGCTGCTGTCCGGCGAGCGCGACTTCATCGCCAATGCCGCGCAATTTTCCGCCTTCCTGTTTCACGAGCTGGCTGACCTGAACTGGGCCGGCTTCTACCTGGCCAAGGATGGCGAGCTGGTACTCGGTCCGTTCCAGGGCAAGGTGGCGTGCGTGCGCATCGCCTTCGGTCGTGGCGTCTGTGGCGCGGCAGCGGCCAGCCAGCAGACGCAGCGGGTCGAAGATGTACATGCCTTCCCGGGGCATATTGCCTGCGACAGTGCGTCGAACAGCGAGCTGGTGGTGCCCTTGGTCAAGGAGGGGCGCCTGATCGGCGTGCTGGACCTGGATAGCCCGTCGGTGGGGCGTTTCACCGAGGTGGATCAGGCCGGTATCGAAGCGCTGGCAGCGATTTTCCTGGCCGCCAGCGATTGTTGAATACGCCTATGGCGATGCGGCAGTCCGGGCGCGATTCAGTAGGGTGCGCCGTGCGCACCGGTTACTGAAGCTGATTTCGAAGTCGGTGCGCACGGCGCACCCTACGAAACGGACATATTCAGCGCTTGGCGCCGATCTTCTCCAGCGTACGCAGCTCGCGCGGCAGTAGCTGCTGCGTGGACGCGAGATTCTTGATGCGCACGTAGTGCGCCATCAGCTTCGGCCAGCGGCCTGAGTCCAGGGTTTCCCCGCCATGCTCCATGTTGATCAACTGGCTGGCCAGTGCCAGGTCGGCCATGGACAGCTGTTCGCCGAGGAAATACGGCGCGTCGCCCAGTGTGGCCTCAAGGTAGTCGAAATTGCTGGGCAGTCTGTCCTTGAGCGCCTGCTGCACCTTTTCCTCATCGCATGGCTGGCCCATGGTGGCCTTCAGCACGCGGTTGCGGAATACGGTGAGGGTGCATAGCGGTGCCAGCTCGTAGTCCGCGTATTTTTCCAGCCAGCGCACTTTGGCACGCTGCTCCGTATCGGCGCCATACAGCGGTTTTTGCTCTGGGTAGCGCTCCTCCAGATACTGGCAGATGACGCTGGAGTCGGCCAGTTTGAGGTCGCCATCGCGAAAGGCAGGAATTCGCCCCAGGGGGTTGAGCTCGCGAAACCAGTCCGGTTGGCCGAAAGGCATGACCACTTCGAGTTCGTAATCCAGGCCCTTCTCGATCAGGCACAGGCAGAGTTTGCGGACGAAGGGGGACAGTGGTGCCCCATATACGGTCAGGCTCATTGCAGCTCCTATCGGCGATCAGCGGGCTCGATTGAGCGAGGGCGAGCAAACGGCCGCTCAGTCGTAGATGTTCTTCTTCTTCCAGTCGTCGTCTTCCAGGCCCTTCAGACCTTCGGTCAACTGGCTGGGTTCTTCTGCCATGGGAGCACTGTTGTTGAGCACCATGGCATTGGCGCGCGCCAGCTGCTCTTCGAAACGCTTGAGCTGGGTCTGATAGGGCGTGGGGTCAGGCTGCTTGCGCAGGTACTGTACGCCGCGTTCGAAGGCCAGACGGGCCTGGCCGGGCTGGTTCTGCTGCATGGCCGCCTGGCCCAGGGTGCTGAAGAACTCGATATGCACCAGCACCAGCATCTGGCGAACCTGCTTGAGCCAGTGCTTGCCGTCGTTGGCAGGCAGCAGGCCGCCCTGTACCGAACCGGTAATCAGGGCATGCAGATTTTCCAGCAGGAAACGCACGTCCTTGGCCTTGGCTTCGTTGGCGATGGGCTGCGGCGGGTTCTTCACGGCAATGGATTCGCCTTGAGCGACCTGGGCCTTGAGTGTGTCGATATCGCTCTGTAGCGTGGCGTTCTGTTTATCCAGTGGCAGCAGGCGTTCGCTGACCTGCAGCTGCAACTGACTCAGCAGCAGCTTCAGCTGTGGCGTCATCAACTGGCCGGGCATGCGTTCGGAGATGTCCTGGCAGCGCCGAATGCGGTCGAGCAGGTCGGCGCGCTGGCGTGCTTTCTCCAGTTTGCTGTTCTCAACGGCATGGTTGACGTAGGCAATCACCATCAGCAAGGCGATGCCGCCGACGATCAACATGGTTATCACGAGTGCGGACACTGCTTGGGACCTCTCGAGAATCGACTTTTCGACCGAGTGTAGTGGCTTGCTCGCATGGCTCCTAGTGGCATATCGATTTATGGGCTGAAGTCTTTGATTTTAAAAATTTTTTAGAGAGAGGTTGACGACCCTTGAAAGGCTCCATAGAATGCGCGCCACTTCCAGCGCAATGCCAGAAACAGAGCGAAGGAAGCCGGAAAGTTGCTTGATGTTCCGGGGTGTGTCCCCTTCGTCTAGTGGCCTAGGACACCGCCCTTTCACGGCGGTAACAGGGGTTCGAGTCCCCTAGGGGACGCCACTTTCAAGCTGTAATGCGGGAATAGCTCAGTTGGTAGAGCACGACCTTGCCAAGGTCGGGGTCGCGAGTTCGAGTCTCGTTTCCCGCTCCAAAATTTGGAAATGCTGCTTCGGCAGGGTTTCAAACGAAGTTCCAAGGTCCCCTTCGTCTAGTGGCCTAGGACACCGCCCTTTCACGGCGGTAACAGGGGTTCGAGTCCCCTAGGGGACGCCATTTTTGTTGTACCAAGTTGTATTGCGGGAATAGCTCAGTTGGTAGAGCACGACCTTGCCAAGGTCGGGGTCGCGAGTTCGAGTCTCGTTTCCCGCTCCAAATAAACGAAAACGCCGCTCAATCGAGCGGCGTTTTCGTTTCTGTCGCTTGCGTTCAGGCCATTCGTGCCAGATACAGTAGTCCGTAGCCCAGTCCGCACAGCCCCCAGCCTAACCAGGGCGAGAACACGGCGCGCCACAGCCAGTGACGCGGGGCGAAGCCGACGCCGTGGATGAAGGCGTTGGACACGCCCCACATCACCAGCATCAGCAACGAATGGCTGTAGCGTCCCTGGCTGTCGAGCATCGCCCCGGGGTGGATCAACAGCAGCAGCGCCAGCGGTGTGGCCAGCAGCCAGGAGAGCATGCGCATGGGCGCACGCTCGCTCAGGGTGATGTCACTCATGCTCGCTCTCGGTGTCGAGATTCTGCGTGGTTTCCAGCCACAGTGCGTTGATGATGCCGAAGCTGCTGGCTAGCAGCACGCCAAGAATCCAGGTGAAGTACCACATCGCATTTCTCCTCAATACAGGCCGTGGGGGTTGGCTTCGATGCTGCTGTCATTCAACTTGCCCCACATCTTCACGTAGCCCCACAGGGTGTAGATGAGGATGAGCGGTACGAAGATGCAGGCGACGACGAACATGATGCCCAGGGTCTTGTGGCTCGACACCGCGTCCCATACGGTCAGGCTGGAGGCCGCATCGAGGCTCGATGGGAAGACGAAGGGGAATAGCGCGAAACCGGCGGTGCAGATGGCGCCGACGATCATCAGGCTGCTGCCGATGAACGCCAAGCCGGCACGGCGCCAGGTGCTGGCGAGAATGGCCAGCAGTGCGCCGAATACGCCGAGTGCAGGGGCGCCCATGGTCAGCGGATAGCGTGCATAGTTGCCGAGCCAGCCGGAATTGTCGGCCAGTACCTGCTTGTTCAGCGGGTTCAGTGCGGCGCCGGTGTCGATGGCACTGGCCAGGCTCATGCCTTTGATACCAAGAGCCAGCCAGCTACCGGCCAGCAAGAAACCGATCAGAAACACCAGAGCGCTGTAGTAGGTGGCTTGGCGCGAGCGCGCTGCCAGGTCGCCTTCGGTGCGCATCATCAGCCAGGCGCCGCCATGGGCGCAGAGCATGCTTAGACTGATCACACCACAGAGCAGGGCGAAGGGGTTGAGCAGGGCGAAGAACGAGCCGTGGTAGGTCGAGCGCATCATGTCGTCGAGCTGGAATGGCAGGCCGAGGAACAGGTTGCCGAAGGCCACGCCGAACACCAGTGCTGGCACCGCGCCGCCGACGAATAGCGCCCAGTCCCAGGCGCTGCGCCAGCGGGTGTTTTCCAGCTTGCTGCGATAGTCGAAGCCCACCGGGCGGCAGAACAGGGCAAACAGCACCAGTAGCATCGCCCAATACAACCCGGAGAAGGCCACCGCGTAGACCATTGGCCAGGCGGCGAACAGCGCGCCACCGGCGGTGATGAACCATACCTGGTTGCCGTCCCAGTGCGGGGCGATGGTGTTGATGGCGACGCGGCGCTCGTTGTCGGTCCTACCGACGAAGGGCATCAGCGCCATGGCGCCCATGTCGAAGCCATCGGTCAGGGCGAAGCCGATCAGCAGTACGCCGATCAGCACCCACCAGACGAGTTTCAGGGTTTCGTAATCGAACATGACGAAGTCCTCAGGCGTGGGCCGGCTGCTGTTGCTCGAAGTGGTAGCGTCCGCTGTGCAGGCTCGAGGGGCCGAGGCGGGCGAACTTGATCATCAGGTACATCTCCACCACCAGCAGCAGGCTGTAGAAAGCGATCAGCGCGATCAGCGAGCCCCAGACGTCTCCGGCCGACAGGCTGGAGGTGGACAGGTGGGTGGGCAGCACCTCACCGATGGACCAGGGTTGGCGGCCATGTTCGGCAACGTACCAGCCGGTCTGCGCGGCGATCCAGGGCAGCGGCAGGCTCCACAGTGCCCACTTGAGCAGCCAGGGCTTGCTCTCTTCGTTCTTCTTCGCCGAAGCCCAGAAGGCGCAGGCGAACAGCGCCAGCATGAGGAAGCCGCTGGCGACCATGATGCGGAAGCTCCAGAACAGGCTTAACACGTTGGGGATGGTGTCCAGCGCCGCTTGCCTGATCTGCGCCTCACTGGCATCGACCACGTTGGCGGTGTACTTCTTCAGCAGCAGGCCATAACCCAGGTCGTTCTTCACCGCATTGAAGGCGGCGACGGTTTCGGCCGACTTGTCGCCGCTACGCAGGCGCTCCAGCAGCCCGTAGGCGGTCATGCCGGTGCGAATACGTGCCTCGTGCTCGACGAGCAGGTCCTTGATGCCCTTTACCTCCTTGTCCAGCGAGCGGGTGGCGATCAGACCCAGTGCGTAGGGGATCTTCACCGCGTAGTCGGTGCGCTGCTCCTCCTGGTTGGGCAGGCCGAACAGGGTGAAGCCCGCCGGTGCCGGGTGGGTGTCCCATTCGGCCTCGATGGCGGCCAGCTTGGTCTTCTGCACGTCACCGATTTCGTAGCCGGATTCGTCGCCGAGGACGATCACCGACAGGATCGAGGCCAGGCCGAAGGCCGAGGCGATGGCGAAGGAGCGGCGGGCGAAGCCCTGGTCGCGCTTGTTCAGCAGGTAGTAACTGGAAATGGCCAGGACAAAGACCGAGCCGGTGACGTAGCCGGCAGCCACGGTGTGCACGAACTTGACCTGGGCCACCGGGTTGAACAGCAGGGCGCCGAAGTCGGTCAGCTCCATGCGCATGGTCTCGAAGTTGAACTCGGCGCCCACCGGGTTCTGCATCCAGCCATTGGCGATCAGGATCCACAGTGCCGAGAGGTTCGAGCCAATTGCCACCAGCCAGGTCACGGTCAGGTGCTGCAGCTTGCTCAGGCGATCCCAGCCGAAAAAGAACAGGCCGATGAAGGTGGATTCGAGGAAGAAGGCCATCAACCCCTCGATCGCCAGCGGTGCGCCGAAGATGTCGCCGACGTAGTGGCTGTAGTAGGCCCAGTTGGTGCCGAACTGGAACTCCATGGTCAGCCCGGTGGTGACACCCAGGGCGAAGTTGATGCCGAACAGCTTGCCCCAGAACTTGACCATGTCCTTGTAGACCTGTTTGCCGGTCATCACGTAGACCGACTCCATGATCGCCAGCAGGAAGGCCATGCCCAGGGTCAGCGGCACGAAAATGAAGTGATACATCGCTGTCATGGCGAACTGCAGACGTGACAGATCGACGACTGATTCCGAGATCATCTCGGTTTCTCCTCGGTGGGTATTGAAGGCGGGAGGGGCTGACCGAACAGGTGCTGCTCGACGCGCTGTTGGCCATCCTTTGGCACTGTCGGCTCGTTGAACCAGATGGCCTTGATGCCCAGCAGCAGGCTCAGCTTGATCAGCAGGATCACGGCGATTTCGCGTACCAGCGGAATGCGCCAGGGAGAGGAGGGCTCGCGCTCGGGCATCTCGATGCTCCGCGTATACCGGCGCAGGCCATGAGGCCACACCGGCAGAATTGATGTGTCCTAATGTTACTGAGTACTCATGGGAGTATGTAGCTGCTGGGATTGATGCAGATCAGGGGAATGTCGATTAGTGGATGAATGCCTGCATCGGCAAACCCTAAGAAGTCAGTCGAAAGCCGGCAGCGTTGGCGTCAGTACGGCACGGCCGGCTGCTTGCCAGGCCTCTATACCGCCGGCCAGAGACAGCACATTGCGATAACCCATCTCCTGCAGCACGTCGGTAGCCAGAGCCGAGCGCCCGCTGTTCTTGCAATAGAGCACCAGCTTGAGCGTGCGCTCGGCCAGTTGCGCATCGTTGCTCAGCTTGAACTCCAGTAGGCCGCGGGGAATGTTGATGGCCCCGGGAATGTGTGCAGCGCTGTATTCATCCGCCTCGCGCACATCGATCAGCAGGTCGGCATCGTGGATAGCTGCTTCGGCCTGCGGCAGATCGACTTCGGTGATGCGGGTCTTGGCGGCGAGCACCAGGTCATGAGCGCTTTTCATGGGTATTTTCCTGCATGGGAAGTGGCTGAGAGGGTAGCAATGGAGGCACGGGGGCGAGCTGCTTGAGCGCTTCGAACTGGCTGATGAACACCTGGCCGCCGAAACGCTCCAGAAAGTCGGAGCGGCGCAGCTGATCCATCACCGGCCCCTTGACCTCGGACAGGTGCAGTTGCACGCCAGCGGTATGCAGGCGCTCGACGATGGCGTGCAGTGAATCCAGAGCGCTGGCGTCGATCAGGTTGACTCCCGAGCACATCAACACCAGGTGACGTACCTGCGGCCGGCTGGCGATCAGCTCGCCGATGCGATCTTCCAGGTAGCGGGCATTGGGGAAGTACAGGCTTTCGTCGACGCGCAGCGACAGAATGCTGGGCGTCTCGATCACGGCGAAGCGCTCGACATTGCGGAAGTGCTCACTGCCCGGTACCTGGCCGACCACTGCAATGTGCGGCTGGCTAGTGCGCCAGAGAAACAGCAGCAGCGACAGGCCGACACCGATCAGGATGCCGGTTTCGACACCGATCAGCAGTACGCCGAGCAGGGTGGCGATCTGCGCGGCGCCGTCCTGGGGCGAATAACGCCAGGTCTGTCGCAGTGACTTGAGGTCGACCAGGCTGAGCACAGCGACGATGATGGTGGCGGCCAGCACGGCTTGCGGCAGGTCGTGCAGCAGCGGGGTCAGCAGCATCACACTGATGCCAATGCCAACGGCGGTGAACACGCCGGCCATGGGCGTGCGGGCGCCGGCATCGTAATTGACCACCGAACGGGCGAAACCGCCGGTGACCGGGAAACCTCCGCTGAACGCCGCGCTGACATTGGCCGCGCCAAGGCCGAGCAGTTCGTTGTCCGGCTGGATGCGCTGGCGGCGTTTAGCGGCCAGGGTCTGGCCGACCGAGACTGATTCGACGAAACCGACCAGGCTGATTAGCAGCGCGGCAGGCAGCAGTTTTACGGCTAGAGCGATATCCAGTGTCGGCAGCGTGAGCCCTGGCAACCCTTGCGGCACCACGCCGACCACCCTGACCCCGGCTTGCTCCAGTTGCAGCAGGCTGACCGTGGCAATGGCGACGATGATCGCCAACACCGGCCCGGCCTTGGCCAGATTGCCCGCCAGTTGTGGCGACAGTCCAAGGCTTTGCAGCAAGGGCTGGAACCGGGTTCTGGCCCACCACAGCCAGGCCAGGCTGAGAACGCCGATAAGCAGGGTCGGCCAGTGCGTACTGGGCAGCGCCGCGAAAAGTTGTGGCAGCAACTGCGGCAGATTTTCCCCGGAAGCCGAGACGCCGAGCAGGTGCTTGAGCTGGCCGACGGCGATGAGAATGCCCGAGGCGCTGATGAAACCCGACACCACCGGATGGCTGAGGAAGTTGGCGATGAAGCCCAGGCGCAGCATGGCCATGGCTGCCAGCAGCAGGCCTGAGAGCAAGGCCAGGAGCATGGCAGCGCCGACGTATTCGGCACTGCCGGCCGGGAATAGCGGTGCCAGGGTAGCGGCGGTCATCAGCGAGACCACTGCCACCGGGCCGACTGCTAGGGTGCGGCTGGAACCGAACAGGGCGTAGGCCAGTAACGGCAGGATGCTGGCATACAGGCCGGTCACTGGCGGCAGTCCCGCGAGCATGGCGTAGGCGAGGCTCTGCGGAATCAGCATCAGGGTGACTATCAGCGCGGCGAGCCCATCCTGCGCCGCGCTGCCACGGTTGTAGCGTCGGCCCCAGTCCAGGCAGGGTAGCCAGTGGCTCAGTTTCATTTCTGTTCCTTGCCGAAATCACAGGCTGCGGGCGCCTCGACCACCAGTGGTTGGTGCGGCAGGTGCTTGGGCTCGGCCAACCACTCGCGGCCGCGCAGCATCAGGTCGAAGTAGATGCTCGGCATCATCCGTACCTTGAGATCCCAGGCCAGGCGCCGTGGCACGGCCGGATCCAGCGGGAAGGTGGGCAGCAGTTTGCCGCCGTAGCCGAATTCGGCCAGTACCACCTTGCCGCGTTCCACGGTCAGGGGGCAGGAGCCATAACCATCGTAGATAGCCTGTGGGCCCTTACCGGCCAGAACAGCCAGTACGTTCTCGGCAACCACGGGCGCCTGTTTACGCACCGCTGCAGCAGTCTTCGCATTCGGTGCGGCGCAAACGTCGCCCAGACTGAACACGTTGCCGAAGCGCGGGTGGCGCAGGGTTTCGTGATCGGCCTCCACCCAGCCGTCGGCGCCGGCCAAGGGGCTCTGGCGGACGAATTCGGGCGCACGCTGCGGCGGGACTGCGTGGAGGAAGTCGAAGGGCTTTTCCAGCGTCTTGCTTTCGCCGCTGGCATCGGTCTGCTTGAACCAGGCGCGGCGGCCCGGGCCATCGACGGCGATCAGGTTGGTGCTGAAGTTGAGCTGGGCGCCGTAGCGCTCTACGTACTGCATCAGCGGCGGTACGAAGGTCGGTACGCCGAACAAGACGGCGCCGGCTGAACACAGTTCGACATCGATCTGTGGCAGCACACCCTGCTTCAGCCACCAGTCGCAGGACAGGTACAGGGCCTTCTGCGGCGCGCCAGCACACTTGATTGGCATCGGCGGCTGGGTGAACAGTGCGCAGCCCTTGCGCAGGCTCTGCACCAGTTGCCAGGTGTAAGGTGCCAGTTCGAACTGGTAGTTGGATGTCACACCGTTCTTGCCCAGGGTTTCCTTGAGGCCTTCGATGCCGTCCCAATACAGGCTGAGGCCGGGGCAAACGATCAGGGCGCGATAGTTCACCCGGTTACCGTCTTCCAGCACCACGCGCTGTTGATCCGGCTCGAAGCCGGCCACCGCTGCACGGATCCAGTGCGCGCCATGGGGGATGCAGCGCGCCATTGGCCGTTCGGTGCGGGCGCGGTCGAAGATGCCAGCGCCCACCAATGTCCAGTCTGGTTGGTAATAGTGCTGCTCACGTGGTTCGATCACGGCGACGCGCAAGTCGGCATTGCGCTTGAGCAGGCTGGCGGTCACCGCGCAACCGGCGGCGCCACCACCTACCACCACCACATCATAGCGTTGGGTCGGTGTGTTGCTCGGTTGCGCCTGGGTAAGCGGTACCTGCTGCCAGCGTTGCTCCAGGCGCGGCGCCAAACCGCTGAGGTCGTAACCCTGTGCGCCTGCCGTGCTCAGCAACACCTGCGGGTCCAGATGGTGGGCTTCGCTCAGCGCCCACAGGCTGGTGGAGCGGGTACCTGTCCGGCAGAACGCCAGCAGTGGGCCACGTATTTCTCCGAGCAGCGCGCTGAAGGAGCTGACATCTTCATCGCTGATCTGCCCGGACGTTACCGGCAGGTAGTGGTAGTCGAGGCCGCTGGCCTTGGCCGCGGCAGCCATTTCGGCGGAGCTGGGTTGGCCTTCACCTTCACCATCTGGGCGGTTGTTGATCACGCTGCGAAAGCCGGCAGCGGCGAGCATGCCCATGTCGCCAGGTTGTAACTGAGCAGCCACGGCGATGAAGGGTGTCAGACGCTTGAGCGATTCCATGGTGATGACCTCAAAGGACGTCGAGGGGGATCTTCAGGTAGCGGGTGCCGTTGTCTTCGGCAGGTGGCAGCTTCCCGGCGCGCATGTTGATCTGCACCGAAGGCAGGATCAGGTTGGGCATGCCCAAAGTCGCGTCACGTTTGCGCCGCATGGCGACGAAATCAGCTTCTGCGATGCCCTGGTGAACGTGGATGTTGTGCGCGCGTTCCTCGGCCACCGTGGTCTGATTGCGGAAGTCATCGCGGCCCGGCGCCTTGTAGTCGTGACACATGAACAGACGGGTTTCGCCGGGCAGGGCGAACAGTTTCTGGATCGACTGGTAGAGGATGTGCGCATCGCCGCCGGGGAAGTCGCAGCGCGCGGTGCCGTAGTCGGGCATGAACAGGGTGTCGCCGACGAAGCCGGCATCGCCGATCAGGTAGGTCATACAGGCCGGGGTATGGCCGGGCGTATGAATGGCTCGTGCCTGCAGTTCGCCGATGCGGAAGGAGTCGCCGTCGTGGAACAGGCGGTCGAACTGGCTGCCATCTGTGGCGAACTCAGTGCCGGCGTTGAACAGCTTGCCGAAGGTATTCTGTACCACGGTAATGTGCTCGCCGATGGCCAACTTGCCACCCAGCTCACGCTTGAGATACGGCGCAGCGGACAGATGGTCGGCGTGCACATGCGTCTCCAGCAGCCACTCGACGTGCAGGCTGCGCTCCCGGACGAAGGCCAGGATGCGGTCTGCGCTGGTATGCGAGGTGCGTCCGGCGGCAGGGTCGTAGTCCAGTACCGAGTCGATGATCGCGCAATGCCGAGTGGCCGGATCGATGACGACATAGCTGTAGGTGTAGGTGGCTGGGTCGAAGAATTCGACGACATCGGGGTGCATGGTCAGGCTCCTCTCATATACCCATGGGGGTATTTAATTAAGATTGAGCGTAACTGTTTTTTGGTTCTATGCTTAGATTAAAATCGAATAATAAAAAAGACCTTGTTCGGGTCAGCTATAACCCTTTTGCAGCCTTTTCAGTGCCTGGCCTGCGCGGGATCGCCAGGTGTCGGCGCGCACGAGCGGCACGCCGGGAGGGCATCAGGTGTACTTCGTGAATATCTCGCGCACGCGTTGCAGTGAGGCGTCAATGTCTTGCTCGGGGTCGAGCATGGCCTCTTCGATCAGGCAGGTCAGCATCAGCCGGTAGGACTTGTCCAGTGCGCTGCGCGCCGCCGAGAACTGCTGGGCGATGGCGGCGCAGTCTTCACCGCGCTTGATCATTGCCTGGATGCCGCGGATCTGCCCCTCGACCCGGGCCAGGCGCTTGAGCATCGCTTGCTGCTGCTCAAGCATGCGTACTTGCAGGTCGGTAGTCTCGGTCATGGAGCTTCCTGGGCAATGGGGCGGCTGAGGGTAAAGGCGCCGCGCAGTTCGCCGACCTGATAACCGCGGGCCTGATCATGCGGATAGTACTGGTCAATGGCCTCTTGTACCTCTGTTTTGATCGCCGTGCCGTGGCAGGCCAGGCAGGGTTCGCCCACGGCGATGGCCTGCATATAGCGGTACTGGCCGTCGACCTCTTCGCCATGGCGTAGCTCTTTCACCGGAGTACCGGCCCCGGCCGCGCTGGCGAAGCGTTCGAGCACGGCTCGCTCCCAGGTATCGGGAGCGTTGTCCGGATTGCGTACCTTGAGCGAGGTGCGGCCCAGTTGCCAGGCTTGCTGGCTGTGCTCGCTGGCGATCTGCGGCGCTAATGCCTGGCAGGCCCGCACCGCTGCGGTCGGTCCGCCCTCGGCGATGGCCTGACGGACCGTACCCAGCAAGTGCTCGGCGAATGGTGGGATCTGCGCCGCCGCCTCGTTTTGCCAGGGGGTAGCAGCTTGTGCGGCGGTGCAGGCGAGCAGGGTGGCGAGTAGAAGTGGGCGCATGATCGATTCTCATAAATACTGGTGGGGGTATTTATGCATGAAACATGAAGGCTGTCACCGCTGTCACCTGCGGCATTCTGACCAATGAGGTGTTGGCAGTGGGTCAGTGCTTGGAGCCGTCGGTGGGCAGGGCCAGCAGCTGTTTTTCCTGATTCCAGTCGAAGGGCTCGTCGTTCTCCTCGGCTTCGAAACGGCGCTCGTCGAGGGCCTGGTACAGGGTGATTTCCTCGTCGGGCATGAAGTGCAGGCAGTCGCCACCGAAGAACCACAGCAGGTCGCGCGGTACCAGATGGGCGATCTGCGGGTAGCGGTGGAACACCTGGCTGATCAGGTCTTGGCCCAGGTACTGGCTGGAAACCGGATCAAGCGGTAATTCTGCGAGCAGTTCGTCGTAGCGCTCGAGGAACAGGGCGTGGCTGTCGTCGAGCACCTGTTCGGCTTCGCCCAGGGCGACGAGAATGCCGCGCAGGTGGTTGAGCAGGGCGAGGTGGTGGTCGAGATGGCTGGCCATGATGCAGGTTCCTGAAGGGTAAAACGGGCGCAGGAGTATAGAGTTCCTGGCGCCCGCTGTCCTGTTTGGCTGGCCTTTGTGTAGGAGGGGGCTTTCGGCTCGGGCATCCTGCTTCGCTCTACCTCCTGCATCCCTGCAGTCGTAGCCGCGATACAAGAAGCTCGCGGCTGAAGCCCCTCCCACGAGCGGCTCGAGTCAGCGCACCTTGCCGCGGCTCAGCTTGAGCTCTTCCTTGGCGAAGTCGTCGACGTCGATCACCCGACGCCGCGCCGCTTCGGCCGCTTGCAGGCGCTGGCCCTGTTCGCCGTCGAGGATACCGGCGGCAATTGCCGCCTCGATGACGTCCTGGCCCGGTGCTGGCTGCAGGCTGCCGTCCTTGAGTGCCTGATGCAGGCGCTTGCGCGCATCCTGGCTGGCCTGTACCAGGTTCAGCGCATGCTGCAATGCCCCAACCGAATCCTGGTCGGCCTGCGGGCGGTAGCAACCTTCCAGTACCGCTTCCAGTGCCGGATCGCCGGCCTGGCGGCCGATGATCGCGGCCACTTCGGCGTCCAGTTCGTCGCTGGGTCCCTGATGGCGGCGGCCCAGCGGGAACACCAGCACTTTCAGCAGGCAACCGAACAGGCGGTTGGGGAAGTTGCTCAGCAGGTCATCCAGCGCTTGCTCGGCGTGGCAGAGGTTTTCCTCCATGGCCCAGCGCAGCAGCGGCCGAATGGCTTCCGGGTAGTCCAGGTCGTGGTAACGCTTGAGTGCGGCCGAACCCAGATAGAGGTGACTGAGCACGTCGCCGAGGCGCGCAGACAGACGCTCGCGACGCTTCAGGTCGCCACCGAGCAGCATCATGCTGCTGTCGGCGCACAGGGCGAAGGCTGCGGCCAGGCGGTTGAGGGCGCGGTAGTAGGGCTGGCTGAGATCGTCGCCGGGCACCTGGCCCAGGCGGTTCAACGTCAGGCCAAGGAGGAAGCTGCTGGCGGCGTTGCCGACGGCGAAGCCGATATGGTTCATCAGCAGCGAGTCGAACTCGGCCAGCGCCTGGTCCTTGTCCTCGCGGTCGGCCAGGGCCATTTCCTTGAGTACGTACGGATGGCAGCGGATGGCGCCCTGGCCGAAGATCATCAGGTTGCGCGAGAGGATGTTGGCGCCCTCGACGGTGATGAAGATCGGCGCACCCTGCCAGGAGCGGGCCAGGTAGTTGTTCGGGCCCATGATGATGCCCTTGCCGCCGTGCACGTCCATGGCGTGGCCGATGCACTCGCGTCCGCGTTCGGTCAGGTGGTACTTGAGGATCGCCGACAGCACCGAGGGTTTCTCACCCAGGTCGACGGCGTTGGCGGTGAGGATGCGCGCGCTGTCCATCAACCAGGCGTTGCCGCCGATGCGCGCCAGGGCTTCCTGAATGCCTTCGAAGGCGGCCAGCGGCACGTTGAACTGCTCACGCAACTGGGCGTACTGGCCGGTGGCGAGACTGGTGAACTTGGCCGCACCGGTGCCGACTGCCGGCAGGGAGATGGAGCGACCCACCGACAGGCAGTTCATTAGCATCATCCAGCCCTTGCCGAGGTACTTCTGGCCACCGATCAGGTACTCCAGCGGAATGAACACGTCCTTGCCGGAGTTCGGGCCGTTCATGAAGGCTGCGCCGAGAGGCAGGTGACGACGGCCGATTTCCACGCCGGGGGTATCGGTGGGGATAAGTGCCAGGCTGATGCCGAGGTCTTCCTTGTCGCCCAGCAGATGATCCGGGTCGTAGGCCTTGAAGGCCAGGCCAAGCAGGGTAGCTACCGGGCCGAGGGTGATGTAGCGCTTCTCCCAGTTCAGGCGCAGACCGAGCACTTCCTCGCCGTTGTACTGGCCCTTGCAGATGATCCCGGTATCCGGCATGGCGCCGGCGTCAGAGCCGGCCAGTGGGCCGGTGAGGGCGAAGCAGGGGATGTCATCACCGCGCGCCAGGCGCGGCAGGTAGTGCTGGCGCTGTTCGTCGGTGCCGTAATGCAGCAGCAGTTCGGCTGGGCCGAGGGAGTTGGGCACCATTACGGTGGAGGCCAGATCGCCGCTGCGGGTCGCCAGTTTCATCGCCACCTGTGAGTGGGCGTAGGCCGAAAAGCCCTTGCCGCCGTACTCCTTGGGAATGATCAGGGCAAAGAAACCGTGCTGCTTGATGTGCTCCCAGGCTTTCTCCGGCAGGTCCATCTGCTGGCCAACCTGCCAGTCGCTGATCATCGCGCAGAGCTCTTCGGTGGGGCCGTCGATGAACGCCTGCTCCTCTTCGCTCAGCGTGGCCTTGGGATAGGCCAGCAGCTTGTTCCAGTCGGGCTTGCCACTGAACAGCTCGCCGTCCCACCACACGGTGCCGGCTTCGATGGCGTCACGCTCGGTGGCCGACATCGGCGGCAGTACGCGTTGGAACCAGGCGAACAGCGGGCTGGTGAACAGTTGTCGGCGCAGATCGCCGAGCAGGATGAACGCGGCTATGGCGCCGGTGACGATCCACAGCAGCAGTTGCAACCAGCCCGGTACCGGGCTGAACAAGGCCATGGCCACCAGGTAGGTTGCGGTGATGCCGAGGGCGGGTAGGGCGGCGGTACGGCTATGGGCCAGGTAGGCGACCCCAAGCAGCAGAACCAGCAACCAGATGACGAGCATGTGCATTCCTCCATGATTCGAGCGGGCGACGCCCCGAGCATAGCCATAAATGGCGGCAGGGGCGGTGAGCTTGGCCGGATCGTCGTCAACGTGGCGCAATCGGCGGGTTTAGACTGAAGCGAACTTCAGGAGTACCCGTCATGCAAACCTGTCTACGTCCCGGCCGCTTCATTGACAGTGACCACCCAGCGGTAATCGAGTTCGCCGAACGTTGGCGTGGCGCCTCACGAGAACCGACCAGTCAGGCCGTGGCCTTGTATCTGGCGGTGCGTGACGAGGTTCGCTACAACCCTTATGCCTTCAGCCTCGATGCGCAGACATTGAAGGCCAGTCATGCCCTGGCGGCAGGGGAGTCCTACTGCGTGCCCAAGGCCAATCTGCTTGCCGCCTGCGCCCGGCATTGTGGTATTCCCGCGCGTATCGGTCTAGCTGACGTGCGCAATCATCTGTCGACACCGCGCCTGCTGGAGCTGCTGCGCAGCGAGGTGTTCGCCATGCACGGCTACACCGAGCTGTATCTGGATGGGCGCTGGGTCAAGGCCACGCCGGCTTTCAACGCAGCGCTGTGCCGGGTGTTCAAGGTGGCACCGCTGGAGTTCGACGGCATGCATGACAGCGTTTTCCATCCCTACAACGACAAAGGCGAACGCTACATGGAGTACCTGCACGATCACGGCCAGTTCGAAGATCTGCCCGAGCAGTTGTTCTTCGGGCATTTGCGCGGTTGTTATCCGCATCTGTTCGAGGCCGGTGCGCTGCAACTGAGTGGCGATATGCAGCATGAGGCAAGTGTTATCGACTGAGTCGATAATCAAGATCGCCAGGACGGCCTTTTCTCCGCGCGTCAGGGTCGGTAGGGTGCATGCCAGCGAAGAGCGGACGAAACAGATAGTTGCAATCGAGCGTCTTCGCCCTCATCTATAACGACTTCACTCTCGCGCGGGAAACCCCATCTTCATGAGCTCCGCCCTGACCATTCGCCAGTTGACCAAGACCTACGGAAACGGCTTCCAGGCCCTGCACGGCATCGATCTGGACGTTGCCGAAGGTGATTTCTTCGCCTTGCTCGGCCCCAACGGCGCCGGCAAGTCCACCACCATCGGCGTGCTTTCCACGCTGGTGAACAAGAGCAGCGGCACGGTCAGTGTGTTTGGCCATGACCTCGACCGCGAGCCCTACGCGCTCAAGCGCTGCCTGGGCGTGGTGCCGCAGGAATTCAACTTCAACCAGTTCGAGAAGGTGTTCGACATCGTCGTCACCCAGGCCGGCTACTACGGCATTCCGCGCTCCATCGCCAAGGAGCGCGCCGAGCAGTACCTGACTCAGCTCGGCCTGTGGGACAAGCGCAACGTCGCCTCGCGCGAGCTGTCCGGTGGCATGAAGCGTCGGCTGATGATCGCCCGCGCCCTGGTGCATCAGCCTCGCCTGCTGATCCTCGACGAGCCGACCGCCGGTGTGGACATCGAGTTGCGTCGCTCGATGTGGAGCTTCCTCACCGAGCTGAACAAGCAAGGCACCACCATCATCCTCACCACTCACTATCTGGAAGAGGCCGAGCAGCTCTGTCGCAACATCGGCATCATCGACCACGGCCGCATCGTCGAACTGAGCAGCATGAAGGATCTGCTTAAAAAGCTGCACGTCGAGACCTTTTTCTTTGACCTCAAGGGCTCCTACAGCACGGTGCCGACGCTGCAGGGCTATCCCGCACGCCTGGTCGACCACCACACTCTGGAAGTGCAGGTGGAGAAGAGTCAGGGCCTCAATGCGCTCTTCCAGCAACTGGCGCAACAGCAGGTCGAGGTACTCAGCCTGCGTAACAAGAGCAATCGCCTGGAGGAGCTGTTCGTCTCCCTGGTGGAAAAGAACCTGGCCAAGGTGGCGCAATGACCTCTCAGTACCTCAATAGCGAATTTGCCGCCAATCTGGTGGCCCTGCGTACCATCGTTCACCGCGAAATCCGCCGGTTCGTGCGTATCTGGCCGCAGACGCTGCTACCGCCAGCGATCACCATGGTTCTGTACTTCGTCATCTTCGGTAACCTGATCGGCCGGCAGATCGGCGACATGGGCGGCTTCACCTACATGGAGTACATCGTGCCGGGGCTGATAATGATGTCGGTGATCACCAACAGCTACGGCAACGTGGTGTCGAGCTTCTTCGGTAGCAAGTTCCAGCGCAACGTCGAGGAGCTGCTGGTGTCGCCGGTGTCGCCGCACACCATCCTCATCGGTTTCGTTGTCGGGGGCGTGTTGCGCGGGCTGGCGGTGGGCGTGATCGTCACCATCCTGTCGCTGTTCTTCACCCATCTGCAGGTACATCACCTGGGGGTGACGGTACTGGTGGTGTTGCTGACGGCGACCATCTTCTCTCTGGGCGGCTTCGTCAACGCGGTGTATGCGCGCAACTTCGACGATATTTCGATCATCCCGACCTTTGTGCTGACACCGCTGACCTACCTGGGCGGGGTGTTCTATTCCATCAGCCTGCTGCCGCCGTTCTGGCAGACAGTGTCGCTGGGTAACCCCATCCTGCACATGGTCAACGCCTTCCGCTATGGCATTCTCGGCGTGTCCGACATCAGCATCGGCGTGGCTATCGGCTTCATGTTGCTGGCGACCGCGGCGCTCTATACGCTGTGCATTCGCTTGTTGATCAGCGGGCGCGGCATGCGTCAGTGACGTTTGCCGCTCATGTAGGAGCGGATTTATTCGCGATTCTCGCGGCTAAAGCCGCTCCTACAGAATGTGGCGGCGACCGAAAAAACATAGCGAAATAACTTGCGCCGCTGTCAGTGACCGAGCAGCCGGTTAGACTCCGCCTCTACCAAGAAAAAGGGGCTGATCATGACCGTGCTGCTACGTGCTCTTCCGTGGCTGTTGCTAGGCGCATTCGCTCTGCCAGCGAGCGCAGCCGACGGGCCTATGGTCGAGGTCGTGCCCGTGCGGCAAATGGAAGTGCGTGACGAGCTGATCACCTTCGGTTCGCTGCGCTCCGACGAGTCGGTGATGATCCGCCCGGAAGTGGAAGGGCGCCTGGCGACTCTGCATTTTCGCGAAGGCCAGGCGGTGACGGCTGGCGATCTGCTGGTCAGTCTCGACGACGCGATTACCCGTGCCGAGTTCGCCCAAGCTCGGGCCAATCTCGATCTTGCCGAGAAGAACCATCAGCGCGCGCAAATGCTGTTCCAGCGTGGCGCCAGCAATGCTCAAGCGCTGGACGAGGCACAGAGCCAGTTGCAGGCCGCGCGTGCCAGCCAGGCCCTGGCCCAGGCGCGGCTCGACAAGACCCAGATCAAGGCGCCATACGACGGCACGCTCGGCCTGCGCCAGGCCAGTGTCGGCGACTACCTCAGCGCGGGGCAGAACATCGTCAACCTGGAAGTGCTCGACCCGCTGAAGGTCGACTTCCGTATCCCGCAGAAAGCCGTGGCCCAGGTTCGCCTCGGCCAGACCGTGGAAATCACCCTCGATACCTACCCGGGCGAACGTTTTCGTGGCGAGATCTTCGCCATCAACCCGCGCCTCGACGAAGCTGGGCGCAGCCAGGCAATCCGCGCGCACATAGCCAACGACGACCGCCGCCTGCGTCCGGGCCAATTTGTGCGCGTTTCGGTGATTCTCGAAGAACGACCCAATGCGCTGGTGATCCCCGAAGAGGCGGTGATGCCTCAGGGTGACAAGCTGCTGGTCAACCTGGTGGTAGGCGGCAAGGTCGAACGCCGCGAGGTCATCCTGGGCAAGCGTTTCGATGGTCTGGTGGAGGTGCGTGACGGCCTGCAGGGCGACGAGACGGTGATCAGCGCCGGCTGGCAACGCGTGCGTGAGGGCCTGGACGTACGCACCAAGAGTGGGGAGCGCCAGCCGTGACGCTCTCCGACGTCTGCATTCGCCGGCCGGTATTCGCCACCGTCCTGTCGCTGATTGTGGTGCTGCTGGGCCTGATGGCCTACGACCGCCTCAACGTGCGCGAATACCCCAACATCGATGTGCCCATCGTCACCGTGCAGGTCACCTATCCCGGCGCCAGCCCGGAGATCATGGAGTCGCAGGTGGCGCAGCCGGTGGAGGACGTGCTCTCTGGCATCGAAGGCCTGGATTTCGTCACCTCCATCAGCCGCGCGGAAAACACCCAGATCACCGCGCAGTTTCGCCTCGGCCGCAGCGCCGACGAAGCCGCCAATGACGTGCGCGACCGCCTGGGACGGGTACGCAGCCTGCTGCCGGACGAGGTCGACGAGCCTATCGTGCAGAAGGTCGAGGCCGATGCCCAGCCGGTGGTGTGGATCGCTTTCCACAGCCAGCAGCACAGCGCCATGGAGATCACCGACCTGCTCGAGCGGGTGATCAAGGACCGGCTGCAGACCATCCCTGGGGTCTCCGAAGTGCAGGTGCGCGGCGCCCGTACCTTCTCCATGCGCATCTGGCTCGACCCCGAGAAGCTCGCCGCGCACGACCTCACCGTGCAGGACGTGGAAGACGCCCTGCGCCGGCAGAACGTGGAGATCCCGGCTGGGCGCATCGAGTCGCGCGAGCGTGAGTTCAGCGTGCTGTCGGAAACCGATCTGCGCACGCCGGAGCAGTTCAACGAGCTGATCCTCGACGACTCGCAAGGCTATCTGCTGCGCCTGTCCGATGTTGGCCGCGCCGAAGTGGGGCCGCGCGACGAACGCACCGTGGTGCGTTTCAACGGCTTGCCGGCGGTGACCCTGGGCCTGGTCAAGCAGGCCACGGCCAACCCGCTGGATATTTCCGACGGCCTCCAGGCCGCCTGGCCCGATGTCAAGGCGCTGCTGCCCGACGGCATGAAGATGACCGTGGCCAACGACAACTCGCAGTTCATCCGCGAATCCATCGACAACGTTTTCACCACCATCTGGGAGGCGGTGGCGCTGGTCATCCTGATCATCTTCATCTTCCTGCGTTCGTTGCGTGCCACGCTGATTCCGCTGGTGACCATTCCGGTATCGCTGATTGGCGCCTTCGCCCTGATGTCGCTGATGGGCTTCACCATCAACACCCTGACGCTGCTGGCCATGGTGCTGGCCATCGGCTTGGTGGTGGACGACGCCATCGTCATGCTGGAGAACATCCACCGCCATATCGAGGCGGGAATGAAACCCATGCAGGCGGCGTTCAAGGGCAGCCGCGAGATCGCCTTCGCGGTGATTGCCATGACCCTGACCCTGGCTGCGGTATTCGCGCCTATCGGCTTCATGCAGGGCACCACCGGCAAGCTGTTCACCGAGTTTGCCTGGACCCTGGCCGGCTCGGTGCTGGTATCTGGCTTCGTGGCGTTGACGCTGACGCCGATGATGTGTGCGGTGTTGCTTAAGCCGCATCAGCACAACGAGCAGCATGGCCGGGTGTACAACCTGATCGAAGGCTTCCTCAACGGCCTGACCTATAGCTACAAGCACAGCCTGGACCGTGCCCTGTGCGCCTGGCCGTTGGTGCTTGGCTTACTGCTGGGTGCCTTCGTGCTCTGTGCCTGGTTGTTCGGTGGTCTGCGCTCGGAGCTGGCGCCGACCGAAGACACCGGCACCATCGTCGGCGTCTTCAATGGCCCGGACGGTGCCACCATCGATTACACGGCGCGCTATGGCCGCGAGGTCGAGGTCGCTTACGCGAGCATTCCGGAGACCAATCGCTATCTGATGGTCGCCGGTTTCCCCACGGTGGCCCAGGGCATCTCTTTCATGAAACTGGAGGACTGGAGTGATCGTTCGCGTACCCAGTTCGAGATTCGCAACGAGCTGCTGCCGCAGTTGCAGGACATCGCGGGTATGCGCGTGACCCCGGTCAACCGGCCGCCATTGGGACAGAGTGCGCGCAACCAGCCGATCAACTTCGTCGTGCGTTCGTCCATGGAATACGCCGAGCTGCAGGGGTATGTCGATCAACTGATGGAGCGCTTGCGTGATTATCCGGGGCTGGAGGGGTTGGACAGCGACCTCAAGCTCAACTCGCCGCAGCTCAAGATCACCGTCAACCGCGAGCAGGCAACAGCGGTTGGCACCGATGTCTCGGTGATCGGGCGTAGCCTGGAAAGCCTGTTCGGCAGCCGTCAGGTGACGCGCTTCAAGCAGAACGGCGAGCAGTACGATGTCATGGTGCAATTGCAGGATATCGACCGCAGCAATCCGCAGGACCTGGATCGGGTCTACGTACGTGATCGCGACGGTGGCATGGTGCAGCTGTCGAACCTGATCGAGGTGCGTGAGACCGTTGCACCGCGCGAGCTCAACCACTTCAATCAGTTGCGTGCGGTGACCATCAGCGCCAACGTCGGCACCGGCTACACCCTGGGTGAGGCACTCAATCATCTGGAGGTCGCCGCACGTGATGTGTTCCCGCCGGAGACGCAATACGACTACACCGGTACTTCGCGTGACTTCAAGGAGTCCAGCTCGGGCATCCTGCTGATCTTCGCCCTGGCGCTGGCCTTCATTTTCCTGGTGCTGGCGGCGCAGTTCGAGAGTTTCAGCGACCCGCTGATCATCCTGTTCAGCGTGCCCCTGTCGATGGCCGGGGCCTTGCTGGCGTTGAAGCTGTTCGGCGGCACCTGGAACATCTACTCGCAGATCGGTCTGGTGACCCTGATTGGCCTGATCACCAAGCACGGCATTCTTATCGTCGAGTTCGCCAACCACCTGCTGCGCGAGGGCAGGGCGCTGCGTGAAGCGGTGATCGAGGCGTCGGTGCAGCGCCTGCGGCCGATCCTGATGACCACCGGTGCCATGGTCCTGGGCTCGCTGCCGCTGGCCATCGCCACGGGCGCGGGGGCTGAAAGTCGCCAGCAGATCGGCCTGGTAATCGTCGGCGGGCTGCTGGTCGGTACCTTCTTCACCCTGTATGTGATCCCGACGCTGTATCTGCTGCTGCGCCGTTGGGCGCCGCTGCGGGTAATCGAGGACGAGCCGGTCGCAGCGTAGGGTGCGCCGTGCGCACCGGCTTTCTCGATCTCGTGGCATGTACCTGTGCGAGATGCTTTGGCGGCGAGCTTTGGTCGTGGCTACAGCCCACTCCTATGGTGTTGGCTCTGTAAACTGCCAGTGCACGTGGCGCACCCTACGGCGAGGTCGCATCTGGCTTGGTGCGTGCGGCTAGCCGGCCAACCCGTTAAACTCGCGCGGTTTTTCGCCACCCTGGATTGCGCATCATGCAGCACCCCGCCGAACACTCCCCGCTGGGCAAGTCCAGCCAGTACATCGCCGAGTACAGCCCCGAGCTGCTGTTCCCCATCTCGCGCACGACCAAGTGGGCGGAGTTGGGGCTCGATGGCGCCAACCTGCCGTATCAGGGCGTCGACTACTGGAACTGCTACGAGCTGTCCTGGCTGCTGCCGTCCGGCAAGCCGGTAGTAGCCATCGGTGAGTTTGCGATACCGGCCGATTCGCCGAACATCATCGAGTCGAAGTCCTTCAAGTTGTACCTCAACTCCCTGAACCAGTCGGCCTTCGCCAACTGGGACGAGGTGCAGGCCACCCTGGTACATGATTTGTCGAACGTGGCCGGCAAACCGGTGGCGGTGCGCCTGCGTTCGCTGGGCGAAGTGTCTGAGGAGGGCGTGGTGACGCTGCCGGGTCAGTGCATCGATGAGCTGGACATCTGCGTCAGCCAGTACGACCACCCGCAGCCCGAACTGCTGCGCTGCGACGCCGGCCGCGTGGTGGAGGAGAGCCTGCACAGCCATCTGCTCAAGTCCAACTGTCCGGTGACCGGCCAGCCGGACTGGGGCAGTCTTGTCGTGCAATACCGCGGTGCCGCGCTGGATCACGCCAGCCTGCTGGCTTATCTGGTGAGCTTCCGCCAGCACGCCGATTTCCACGAACAGTGCGTGGAGCGCATCTTCCTCGATCTGCAGCGCCTGCTGCAGCCGCAGTCACTGACCGTCTATGCGCGTTATGTGCGCCGTGGTGGGTTGGACATCAATCCGTATCGCAGCAGTGAGGCGATCACGCCGGAAAATGGCCGTTTGGCGCGTCAGTAGCCCATGAAAAATGCCGCTAAATAGCGGCATTTCTTGGGGCGCTGGATGTCATTCGGGGTTGGGTATTCAGATGCCCATGTTGGCCAGGCTCTGCATGATGTTGCGCAGGGTGCCGGCGAGGGTGGGGTGGCTGGCTTCGAAGCGCTCCACCGCCAGATTGACGCCATCGACCAGCGTGGCGTCGGGTGCTGACGCGGCTTCGCGCGCCAGTTGCACCTCGATTTCCTGGGTTAGCAGGTAAAGCGATGCGCGTTCTTCCTCGCTGAGCGGCGTGTCCTGGGCGAGGTGTTGCTGAAGGGCTTCCAGTTGCTGCTGCAGGTCGCTTGCTGGCATAGAGTTCTCTCCTTGTCGAATCGGCATAACAGGCCGTTGAAAAACTACCTGCGTTGGCAATACTGCGTTAAAAACTCCCTCAAAATGCTCATTTACAGCAGTAAACTCCGCTTTTTCGGTCGTTTTTCCTTGTCTTGCCCGCCTCGCCTACGTTTTTCAAAGGCCTGGTAGGCATTGACCCCCGGCAACGCCGGAAGTTTTCAGCCTGTACCTGAAGGTTAATCCAAGCACACGGGCTTTGCCTGATCCGAGTCAAGCACTCAGGGTTTTTCGCCTTTGCTGCGACGTATACCGATATCTTCCAGGCTGGCTTCGATTTCACCCAGATGATCGATCACTGAGTGCACGCCCAGACGATAGAGCTGCAGCGTGGCGTCGGCGCGCAGGCGCTCCTGTGCGCTTACGTCGAGCGCGTGCCAGTCAGCCGGTGCATAGCCGCAGAGTGGGCCGCAGGCAGCCAGGCCTATGGTCCAGCAGCCGGCATTGAGTCCGGCTTGCAACAGCAGTGGGTTGCCGCTGACGACAATGCAGCCATCCAGCCGCTCGACACCCAACTGGCTCAATGCCTGCCAGCAGCTATCAGGCGCCGGCCAGCACCGGGTTTGACCTGTCACTACTGCTTCGATAGCAGCCGGCAAGGCCTTGGCCAAACACAGGCTGGCATCGGCTGGCAGGGCATCGAGCCAGGCGCAAGGTATGCCGTTGCCATGTAGCGCAGCGAGCAATTGAGCGGCACCGGGTGTCAGTTCGCCATGCTCGCCGGCCACTTCGCTCAGCGTCAGCTGCAGAGCCTGCAGCTGGGCAGTGTCGGGAACCGCCCCCAGTATGCTGGCCAGGGCCAGTTCGACAGTGTTGGCGAGGGCGGGGCGTTCACGCTGCGGATACAAGCGCTGTAGCGCGACTGGCAGGGTACGCGCACCGAAATCGACCAGGCAGCCGGAAAGCTCGAAGATCAGCGCGGTTGGGGAGGTGTGGGGCATGAGGTCATCCGTGGCGGTAACCCCAGCCAATCTAGCGCCTGCGGATGACCGAAAGATGACCGTCAGGTTACGCCGAAGAGCGTGCGCACGTGCTCGGGCAGGGCCACGGAATGGCCTTTGGCATGATCGATCCACACCAGCTTGCAATAGCCCTCACCGTAGACCGTCTGTGGATCTTCCACTGTCATCAGCTTGTGTTCTATCACCAGACTGCTGCGTCCGACTGCGCCGGCGCGCAACTCGACCACTACGGTGGCAGGGTGCACCACGGGCTTGAGATAGGTGTGCTGGGTCTGCAGCACCACCGGGCCGAACGGCACGTTGCTCATCGCTACGCCGGCCAGCTCGAACCAGGCGACACGGGCCTCTTCCAGATACTGCATGTAGATGATGTTGTTGACGTGCCCGTAGCTGTCCATGTCGCCCCAGCGTACGCGGATGTGTGCGGTGTGTAGCAAGGTTTCATCGGTCATCGCATTTCTTCGCTATGCTGCCCAATCAGAGCTCCAGGCTTTATACTACGCGGCCTTCGGCCCGTTGGCGGTGGCCACATTGTTTCCCTCAAGGAGAGATTTCAAATGCATGTGATCGGTGCTCGCTGGATCGCGCGCCTGGGTGGCCTGATGGCCCTCGTTGGCCTGAGCCTGCTGCCTGCGATGAGTCAGGCCGCTTCGGAAGAAGATCCGTGGGAAGGTTTCAATCGTCCTATCTTCCGCTTCAACGATACCGTCGACACCTATGCGTTGAAGCCGATCGCACAGGGTTACCGGGCGGTCACCCCGCAGTTCCTCGAAGATGGCGTACATAACGTCTTCGGCAATATCGGCGACGTTGGCAATTTGGCCAACAACCTGCTGCAGGGCAAGCTGCACAACGCCGGTGTCGATACCGGCCGCCTGATCTTCAACACCACCTTCGGTGTACTGGGCTTCTTCGACGTAGCCAGGCACATGGGCCTGCGCAAGAGCGACGAGGACTTCGGCCAGACTCTCGGCGTCTGGGGCCTCAACAGCGGGCCTTACCTGGTGATTCCGTTCCTTGGCCCAAGCACCGTGCGTGATGCCACCGGTCGCGTGCCGGACAGCTTCCTGACGCCGTATCCGTATATTGATCACGTACCAACTCGCAACGTCACCCGTGGCATGCAGGTGGTCGATACGCGCGCCAACCTGCTGCAGGTCGAGCGCTTGGTGAGCGGTGACAAGTACATCTTCATCCGCAACGCCTACCTGCAGAGCCGCGAGTTCAAGGTCAAGGACGGTCAGGTCGAAGACGACTTTTAAGTTCTGGCAGATGCAAAAAAGGCGGCTCTAGAGCCGCCTTTTTCGTAAAAGCAGATTTCAGCTCATGGCGATGATCGCCAGCCCCAGCGACTGGCGACCGTCGCCGAGATCGCTGACGCGAACCACTTCGGCCTGAGCATCGAGACCGGGCAGTTCGCTGTGCTCGGAGGGGATGTGGACCTTGACCTTGTCGCCCATGCTCAGCGCGACTTCAGCCTCGATTTGCATGCCAGTACTGGAAAGATCCAGGCACAGTGCAGGAATTTCCCGGCCAGCATGATGGAGGACGACTGCTGCTTCCAGTCGCATGCGGATGTAGTCGCGTTTCTCGCTGTACGCTCGATCATTCTGACTCATGGACCCTGTCCTCTTCTTATGAGCTCTCCCGCGGCTCTTATAACCCTCGTCGATTTGACCTGTAAAGCCGCCGAACGACGACCGGTCCCGGCTTGAATCGGCCGGCAGATGGGAGTACCGTCTGCCCCTTGAAATCGCCCTGGCGCCACTGATGTGGCGCCGCGCCACGGGCAGTGACCAAAAATTGCCCTGGCGCAGTTTGCCTGGATACCCCATGCACAAAACCAGTGCCACTCTGCTGATCATCGACGACGACGATGTCGTACGTGCAAGCCTCGCGGCCTACCTCGAGGACAGCGGCTTCAAGGTGTTGCAGGCCAACAACGGATTGCAGGGGCTGGAAGTGTTCCAGCAGGAAGGCCCCGACCTGATGATCTGCGACCTGCGCATGCCGCAGGTCGATGGTCTTGAACTGATCCGTCGTATCAATGTGCTTGGCGTCGACGTACCGGTGATCGTCATTTCCGGTGCTGGCGTGATGAACGATGCTGTTGAAGCCCTGCGTCTCGGCGCTGCCGACTACCTGATCAAGCCTCTCGAAGACCTTGCAGTGCTGGAGCATTCCGTGCGCCGTGCGCTCGATCGCTCGCGCCTACGGGTCGAGAACCAGCGCTATCGCGAGAAGCTGGAAGCGGCCAACCGCGAGCTGCAGGCCAGCCTGCACCTGCTGCAGGAAGACCAGAATGCCGGCCGCCAGGTGCAGATGAACATGCTGCCGGTGACGCCCTGGCAGGTCGATGGCCTCAACTTCGCGCACCAGATCATTCCTTCGCTGTACCTGTCGGGTGACTTCGTCGATTACTTTCGTATCGACGAGCGCCGCATCGGCTTCTACCTGGCTGACGTTTCCGGCCACGGGGCGTCCTCGGCGTTCGTCACCGTACTGCTCAAGTTCATGACCACGCGCCTGCTCTACGAGTGGCGACGTGGCGGTACGCTGCCGGAGTTCAAGCCTTCCGACGTTCTCGGCCACATCAACCGTGGGCTGATCAACTGCAAGTTGGGCAAACACGTGACCATGCTCGGCGGCGTGATCGACGAGGAGAGCGGCATGCTCACCTACAGCATTGGCGGGCATCTGCCGCTGCCGGTGCTGTTCGAGAATGGCCAGGCGCGCTACCTGGAAGGCCGTGGCCTGCCAGTCGGGCTGTTCGAGGAAGCCGAATACGGTGACCTGGAAATGCAGTTGCCGGAGTCTTTCAGCCTGACGCTGCTGTCTGACGGCATTCTCGACCTGCTGCCGGGTGACACGCTGAAAGAGAAGGAATTGGCGCTGCCACAACTGGTTAGCCAGGCTGGTGGTACGCTGGGTGGTTTGCGTCAAGTTCTCGGTCTGGCCAATCTTGGCGAGATGCCGGATGATATCGCCTTGCTGGTGTTAAGCAGGAACCTTGCATGAATCCTGGGATAAGCCCCGGTCGCATCCAATTCGCCGAGCAGGATGGAACATTCGTCCTGAAGTTTGTCGGTGAAGTCCGTCTGACGCTGTGTTCAGCACTGGATGCCACGATTGAAAAGATTTTCACCGCGTTGAATTTTTCGGCCATCGTCATCGATTTGACCGAAACCCGCAGCATCGACAGCACCACCCTAGGTTTGCTGGCGAAGCTGTCCATTCTGTCGCGGCAGAAGGTGGGCTTGTTGCCGACCGTTGTCACCACTCACGACGACATCACGCGCCTGCTGGAGTCCATGGGCTTCGATCAGGTGTTCAACATCGTCGATCGGCCGATTCCCTGCCCGGATTGCCTGGATGATCTGCCTTCGCAGGATCAATCAGAAGAGGTGGTGAAGGCCAAGGTGCTGGAAGCGCACCGCATCCTGATGGGGCTCAACGACTCCAATCGTGAGGCCTTTCACGACCTGGTCAGTGCGCTCGAACGGCACTGATCGATTGCTTTCCGTAGGGAGCGCTGTGCGCACCGATATCTGTCAAGAAAGTCGTTGGTGCGCACAGCGCACCCTACCTTGGAACTCGCAATGAAAAGGGGCGTCAGCTTGGCTGGCGCCCCTTTTTCATTCAGACCTTGGCGGCCAGTAGGGCTTCGAGTTTTTCCTGATCGCTGGCGAACAGGCGGATGCCTTCAGCCAGCTTCTCGGTGGCCATGGCGTCTTCGTTCAGGGCCCAGCGGAAGCCACCTTCATCGAGGCTCTGACGAGGTTCGCCGGTGGCGCCAGGGGCAAGCTGGCGACTGAGTTGGCCATCGTCTTCGGCCAGTTTCTGCAGAAGGTCGGGGCTGATGGTCAGGCGGTCACAACCGGCCAGCGCTTCGATCTGACCAAGGTTGCGGAAGCTCGCCCCCATCACCACGGTGTCGTAGCCGTTTGCCTTGTAGTAGTCGTAGATGCGCGTGACCGACTGCACGCCAGGATCATCGTTACCTACAAAATCACGGCCCTCGGTCTTCTTGTACCAATCGTAGATGCGCCCCACGAACGGCGAGATGAGGAATATGCCAGCATCGGCACAGGCCTGCGCCTGGGCGAAGGCGAACAGCAGGGTCAGGTTGGTCTGTACGCCGGCTTTTTCCAACTGCTCGGCGGCGCGGATGCCTTCCCAGGTGGAGGCGATCTTGATCAGTACGCGTTCACGACCGATACCGGCTTGTTCATACAGACCGACCAGGCGTTCGGCGCGGCGCAGGGTCGCGTCGGTGTCGAATGACAGGCGTGCATCTACCTCGGTGGAAATGCGTCCCGGGATGACCTTGAGGATCTCCTGGCCGACGGCAACCGCGAAATGATCGCAGGCCAGGCTCAGGTCGCCCTTGCCAGCGCCCACCGCCTGATTCAGCAGATCGGCATAGCGAGGCAGTGCGGCGGCCTTGAGCAGCAGCGAGGGGTTGGTGGTGGCATCCACCGGTTGCAGGCGGGCGATGGCGTCGAGGTCGCCGGTGTCGGCGACTACGGTGGTGAACTGCTTGAGTTGTTCCAGCTTGGAGGTCATGACGGGGCCTTGTCGTTGCAGATGGCATGACCTTACCCGAGGCGCCGCAGGCGCTCAACGGTCGGATCACTGACAAAATTTACCTTTCGGGGCTGTGCTTTTTGCCGGTTCGTTCGTCTTTATCTATGACGGTACGGGAGAACGTACCGAAGTCGGTGGAGTCCGACTTCTGATGAGCCGCCAAGGAGCCCGAACATGTCGACCCAAACCCCGTCTCCTCGTTCAGTCGTCGGCGGGCCGGATACCCGCCAATGCCGCGAATGGCTACAGGCCGTCGGGCTGCGCTTCAGCATGCCCCGGCTCAAGGTGGTGGAGGCGCTGTGCGGCGCCAATGACGAGCAGGGCGTATCCGCGCGCGAATTGCACCGGCAACTGAACGAGGCCGGCGAGCCGCTATCACTGGTCAGCGTGCGCCAGGTGCTGCGCCGCATGGAAGAAAACGGCCTGGTACAGACGACCGGGCGCAGTCGCTATCGACTCAGCGCGCGGGGTTAATGCCCGCGTAGCAGTTCTGCTGCCTGATCGAGCAACGCCAGCGGGTCCTTCACCTTGTGGATGTCCACCGACAGCAGTTGGCGGAAACGCCGCGCACCGGGGAAGCCCTGAGCCAGGCCGAGTACGTGACGGCTGACGTGATGCAAGGTGCCGCCCTCACGCAGATGCTGCTCGACATAGGGTTTGAGTGCGAGCAGGGCATCCATGCGGGTGATGCCCGGGTCTTCGGCGCCGAACAGGCGGCTATCGACCTGCGCCAGCAGATAGGGGTTGTGATAAGCCTCGCGGCCAAGCATCACGCCGTCGAAGGCCTGCAGGTGCTGTTCGCATTCCTCCAGCGTCTTGATGCCGCCGTTGAGGATGATCTCCAGATCCGGGAAATCCTCCTTGAGCTGGGCGGCAATGTCGTAGCGCAGCGGCGGAATCTCGCGGTTTTCCTTTGGCGACAGGCCTTCGAGGATGGCGATACGGGCATGCACGGTAAAACTGCGGCAGCCGGCGTCGTGCACCTGGCCGACGAAATCGCACAGTTCGGCGTAGCTGTCACGGCCGTTGATGCCGATGCGGTGCTTGACCGTCACCGGGATGCTCGTAGCGTCCTGCATGGCCTTCACGCAGTCGGCGACCAACGCCGGGTGGCCCATCAGGCAGGCGCCGATCATGTTGTTCTGCACCCGGTCGCTGGGGCAGCCGACGTTCAGGTTCACTTCGTCATAGCCGTGTGCTTCGGCCATCTTCGCGCAAGTCGCCAGGTCCTGCGGGTTGCTGCCACCCAACTGCAGGGCAATGGGATGTTCGCATTCGCTGTAGCGCAGAAAACGCTCGCGATCACCGTGGATCAGCGCGCCGGTGGTGACCATCTCCGTATAAAGCAGGGCATGGCGCGACAGCTGGCGCAGGAAGAACCGGCAGTGGCGGTCCGTCCAATCCATCATCGGGGCCACGGAAAAGCGGCGGGACAGGGCGGACGGCGTGGCTACAACATTTTCTAAAGACATGTGGGATGACGCGTTCTGACGTGTTGACGGGGTTTTCAGGCAAGAAACTCTGGCGCGGCGCTGTTCTACTGGTATCCGTCGCGCAGTGGCGCAACTGCTGGCAGCGGCGTGCAAGTCTACCAGAGCTGTGACTTTTCTCTCGCGGCGCGTATCGGTTTAACGCTACAAGCTGCATGCTTTAGGTCGAGCCGTTCTCCAGACAGCGGCCAAATAACAACAACGCCTGCGTGAATTGCCTGCATGAAGATTCAACCTCTGCCTCCACTGAACAGCCTGGTGGCGTTCGAGTCGGCCGCGCGAAACCTGAGTTTCACCCTCGCGGCCAAGGAACTGAACGTCACCCAGGGTGCGATCAGCCGACAGGTGCGCCTGCTCGAGGACTACCTCGGCAAGACCCTGTTCGAGCGCACCACCCGCGAGATCAACCTCAGCCCGACCGGTAGCCACTACTACGACACGGTGCGCGAAGCCTTGCTGCAACTGGCCCACGCCACCGGCGAGATCCGCCACTGGCGGGGCGCGCAGCAGGTCACGGTGGTGACCAGTACCGCCATGGCCTCGCTCTGGCTGTTGCCGCGGGTCGCCGAGTTCCAGCGTGACAACGAAGAAGTGGACCTGCGCATCATCGCCTACGACCACGTCAAGGATTTCTCCCGTCTGGACTGCGACCTGGCGCTGTACTACTGCCGCACGCCGCCGAAGAACATGCAGGTGACGCCGCTGTTCGCCGAAGAAGTGTTCCCTGTGTGCAGCCCTGGCTACCTGGCCAAGCATCCGGATTTCTGCGAGCCGACGCAGCTGGCCACCGGCACCTGGCTGTGGCTGGAAGACCCGCAGCGTGACTGGATCAGCTGGCCGGAGTGGTTCCAGCGCCTGGGCTACAAGGCGCGTGAGCCAAGGCATCGGATCAACATCAACAGCTATTCGATGCTGATCCAGTCGGCGCTGAGCGGGCAGGGTATCGCGCTGGCCTGGTCGAACCTGGTCGACAACTACCTGCAGACCGGCGCACTGGTGCGGCCCATCGATGTCGCGCTGCATACCGATGCGCAGTTCTGCCTGCTTGAACCGCTTGGCCGCAGCAGCCGGCAGAGCGTGCAGCGCTTTCGTAACTGGTTGATGGATCAGGTCGCCAACGCGCCCGAAGATGAGGCGCAGAGCGGCTGAGACGAGGCTGGCGCAGGCTTGTGGCCTGCGCCAGCTCGTGCATTGCCTGCAGTGCAGGCGCTCAGTGAGGAGGGCGGTGCTGCCGCGGGTGGCGTAGAACCGCTGCGCAGCAGGCAACGTTGCCGGCTTGGCGAATGCCTGCGGAGCGTTGCGCAGTGGCGGCAAGATGGCACCGGTGACGACGCCGGAAAAACTATTTCTGATCATGAGTCGATGAGCTCATGACATGCATGAAGCCCCGTTTTTGCTGGGCTCACTCACCTGTCTCTATCGATATTTATGATTTTTAATCATAAATATCTGCGCAAAAAATCGTTTGTCGAACAATCCCCTGCTTTTCGACACTGGTGACCAACGAGCAGCGCCCGAGCGCCTGCCGATCACCACCACCGTGCCTTGCAGGGGATAACAACAATGACTCAAGCCACTTCTCAGCAAATCCCAGTGCGTCAGCTGGAAACCATACTTGCGCCGATCCACCAAGCTACCGGCCTGTCCAACGCGTTCTACACCGATCAGAAGCTTTTCGAGCTCGAGCGCGACGAGGTCATGGGCAAGACCTGGGCCTGCGTCGGCTTCGCCAGCGACCTGAGCCAGAACGGCTCGGTCAAACCGGTCGACTTCATGGGCTTGCCGCTGCTGCTGATGCGCAACCGTGAAGGCCTGGTGCAGGTGTTCCACAACGTCTGCAGCCACCGTGGCATGAAGCTGGTGGAAGAAGCCGGCACCGTGCAGGGCGTGATTCGCTGCCCCTACCATTCCTGGACCTACGACCTCAACGGCGGCCTCAAGGGCACGCCACATGTCGGTGGTATCGACAAGCACAAGGACGAGCGCTTCGCCTGCGAGAAGCATGGCCTCAAGGCCATCCGCAGCGCCATCTGGATGGACATGGTGTTCGTCAACCTGTCCGGCGATGCGCAGCCGCTGGAGGAGATGCTGGCGCCGCTCACCGCGCGCTGGAGCCAGTTCCTCGGTGACGACGGCATGGGCCTGATGCGCCGCCGCGCCAACATGGACTCGACCACGCTCGACATCGCCTGCAACTGGAAGCTGGCCGTGGAGAACTACTGCGAGGCGTACCACCTGCCGTGGGTGCACCCGAGCCTGAACACCTATTCGCGCCTTGAAGATCACTACAACATCCTCTTCGACGAGCAGTTCGCCGGCCAGGGCAGCTACGCCTACAACCTCTCCGACGTTGCTGGCACTCACCTGCCGCAGTTCCCCAGTTGGCCGCAGGACCGCCTGCGCAACGCCGAGTACGTGGCCTTCTTCCCCAACGTGCTGCTGGGCATCCAGGCCGACCACGCCTTCGCCATGCAGCTGGAGCCGGTCGCACCGGGCCGTACCATCGAGCACCTGCGCCTGTTCTATGTCGGTGACGAGGCGCTGAGCGACGAGTACGCCGCCTGCCGCAACGCCATTCTGGAATCGTGGAAGGTGGTCTTCGCCGAAGACATCGCCTCGGTCGAAGGCATGCAGAAGGGCCGTCACTCGCCGGGCTACGGCGGCGGCGCGTTCTCGCCGGAAATGGACATCCCGACGCACTACTTCCACCAGTGGGCCGCACGCAAGTTGCTGGCCCTCGCACAGAACGCCTGAGGAGGTCGTCATGTATCCGATTGCCTCTCACTGGCTCAATTACATCGACGGTGCCTGGGCCGACAGCGCCCAGCACCTGGGCGTGAACAACCCTGGTACTGCCGAGCCCCTGGCGACCATCGCCCAGGCTACCGTCGAGGACGCCGAGCGTGCGTTGCTGGCGGCGCGTCGCTGCGCCGACAGTGGTGAAATGACCCGTGCTCGCCCGGCGCAGCGGGTCAGCTTGTTGCTGCGTATCGCCGAGGAAATCCGCGCGGTGGCGGAGGAGGGCGCCTGGGTGCTGTGCCAGGAGAATGGCAAGAGCCTGAGTGACGCCCGCGACGAGTTCATCGAAGCCGCGCGCTACTTCGAGTACTACGCCGGCATGGCGGACAAGATCGAGGGCACCTCGATCCCGCTGGGCAATGGCTACATGGATTTCACCGTCTACGACCCCATGGGCGTGTCGGCGCAGATCGTGCCGTGGAATTTCCCGGTGTCCATCTGTGCGCGCTCCCTGGCGCCGGCGCTGGCTGCCGGCAACGCGGTGGTGATCAAGTCGCCGGAGCTGTCACCGCTGGGCATGTGCGTGCTGGTGCGCGCCATCGTCAAGGCCGGTTTGCCGCAAGGCGCGATCAACCTGATCTGCGGCCGTGGCCGTGAGGTCGGGGCGCACCTGGTAAGCAGCGCCAAGGTCGACCAGATCGTCTTCACCGGCTCGGTGCCTACTGGTCAGTCGATTCTGCGTGATGCGGCTGCCAACGCCATTCCCAGTGTCATGGAACTGGGCGGCAAGTCGGCCGCCATCGCCTTCGCCGACGTCGACCGCAAGCAACTGCTGGCCAGCGTCAAGAACGGCATCTTCTTCAATGCCGGGCAGGTCTGCTCGGCCATGTCGCGCCTGCTGGTGCAGCGCGAGATCTACGAAGGCATCGTCCAGGCGGTGGTCGAGCTGGCCGAAGGGCTTAGCGTAGGCCTCGGCCAGGACAACCCGGACCTCACCCCGGTGGTCAGTGCAGCTCAACTCGCTGGAATCGAAACCCTGTGTCGGCGCGCAGTCTATGAAGGTGCGGTACTGGCCACCGGTGGCGAGGCTCATAGCGAACTGGCCGGGCACTTCATGCGCCCGACGGTGTTCCGCGACGTGCGCGCGGACATGTGCATCGCCCAGGAAGAGGTGTTCGGCCCGGTACTGGCCATCATCCCCTTCGACAGCGAGGAAGAGGCCATCGCGATTGCCAATGGCACCGATTTCGGTCTGGTCGCCGGCGTCTTCACCCAGGACATCAGCCGTGCCATGCGCTGCGTGCGGCGCCTGCGCGCTGGTCAGGTGTTCGTCAACGAATGGTATGCCGGCGGCATCGAAACGCCGTTCGGCGGCGTCGGCCTGTCCGGCTTCGGCCGCGAGAAGGGCCAGGAAGCGCTGTACAGCTACGTACGCACCAAGAACGTCGCCATTCGCGTGGCGGGGGAGTGAGCGAGATGTTCAAGACCTGGCTCTGTGTGGTTTGCGGCCTCATTTATGACGAGGCTCTGGGCTGGCCGGACGATGGCATTGTCGCCGGCACCCGTTGGGAAAACGTACCGGCGGACTGGAAGTGTCCGGAGTGCAAAGTCGGCAAGGAAGATTTCGAGATGCTCGACATCAGCCCGGTAGTCGCGGCTGCGGCAGCGCCGCTCAGCACGCCGCTGCCGCAGCCGCCGCAACCGCTGCAGGCCGTGGCGACCGACGTGCGCCAGCCCATCGTCATCATCGGCAGCGGTTATGCCGGTTATGGCCTGGCCCAGGCCCTGCGCCGCGTCGATGCCGAGGTGGAAATCCGCGTGCTGACTCAGGAATCCGGTCACCTGTATTCCAAGCCGGCGCTGTCCATCGGTCTGGCGCAGGGCAAGAGCGCCGACGCGTTGGCCGGCGAGTCTGCGCTGGCCATCGAGAAGCGCCTGAAGATTCGCGTCTACCCGCATTGCACGGTGCAGCACATCGACACCACCGCGCGGCGCCTGCACACCAATATTGGTGAGATGGAATACGGCCAACTGGTACTGGCCAGCGGCGCCGCACCGATTCGGTTGCCCATCGAAGGGGTCAGCGAGGCGCTGATCAGCGTCAATAACCTGCATGACTACCGCAGCTTCCGCGAGCGCCTGGTTGGCGTGCGGCGCGTGGCGATTCTCGGCGATGGCCTGATCGGCTGTGAATTCGCCAACGACCTGGCGGCCAGCGGTTTTCAGGTCAGCGTCATCGGTCTTGGCAAGTGGCCGATGGAGCGCCTGCTGCCGGCTGAAGCCGGGCAGCACCTGCAAGACGCGTTGGCGGCGCTGGGCGTCAGTTGGCATCTGCAGAACACCGTGCGCCGCGTCGATGCGCTGGAACAGGGCTACCGCTTGACCCTGGCCAATGGCGAAAGCCTGGAGGCCGATCTGGTGCTCTCGGCTGTTGGCCTGCAGCCCAATCTGGGCCTGGCCAAAGGCGCTGGGCTGGCCGTGGGCCGTGGGATACAGGTCGATGCTCAGTTGCAGAGCTCACAGCCGGGCATCTACGCCCTGGGCGATTGCATCGAGGTCGGCGGGCAGCTGCTGCCGTATCTGGCCCCGATCAATCAGGGCATCGCCGCGCTGAGCAAGACCTTGCTCGGCCAGCCGACGGCGGTGAGCTATCCGCTGATGCCGGTGACGGTGAAAACCCCGGCCGCGCCGCTGTGCCTGCTGGCGCCGGCGCCAGGCACCACCGGAGAGTGGCGCTGCACAACGAACGCCGATGGCCTGAGCGCGGGTTTCTACGATGCCCAGGGGCTGGCCTGCGGCTTCGTCCTGCTCGGACGACAGGCGCAGACCCAACGCAACAGCTGGCTGCAAAGCTGCCAGAACGCACAACGATCAGTGGCCTGAGGGCACGCGCATGAGCAAGCAAATCAATCTGCCCCATGATGACAGCAGTTGCGGCTGGTATGCCGCGTTGGGGCAACAGCCCGCGTGCAAGCGCCTGCAGGGCGAGCAGCGCGCCGATTACGCGGTGATCGGCGCCGGTTTCGCCGGCCTGGCCGCTGCACGCCGCCTCGGTGAACTGCTACCGGACAAACGCATCATCCTGGTCGACGCCCAGCGTGTCGGCCAGGGCGCTTCCGGGCGTAACTCCGGTTTCGTCATCGACCTGCCGCACAAGTTCGCCCTGGAGCATCCCGACCCGGCGCACAAGCAGCGCCTGCTGTCGCTCAACCGCGCCGCCATCGCCCAGCTACAGGGGTTGATCGAACGCCACGGGATCGACTGTCAGTGGTCCCACGCCGGCAAGTATCAGGGCGCCGTGGGCCAGCGCGGCCTGGTGTATCTGCAGCACTTCGAAACGTTGCTGACGAACCTCGGCGAACCCTTCCGCCTTGTCGAACGCGACGAGCTGGCGCAGGTGCTGGGCAATACCTATTACAGCCGCGCAATCTTCACTCCGGGTTGCTACTTGATGCAGCCCGCGGCGTTGGTCACCGGTCTGGCACGTTCGCTGCCTGACAACGTCGAGCTGCTGGAAGAGTCGCCCATCACCGGTCTGCAACGCAACGGGCAGGGCGGCTGGCTGCTGCAAGGTAGCCAGGGCACGATTCGCACCGAGCAACTGCTGCTCGGCACCAGCATCTTCACCCAGGAGTTCGGCTACCTGCGCAACCGCCTGCTGCCGGTGATGACCTTCGCCAGCTGGACGCGTCCGCTAAGCGATACCGAGCTGGCGGCCTTCGGTGGTCAGCTCGACTGGGGCCTGACCCCGGCCGATCACGCCGGCACCACGGTGCGCATGACCCAGGATCGCCGTCTGATCATCCGTAACACCTACAAGCACGTGCCCAAGTACGGCAAGAGCACCAGCGACGCCATGCGCGAGTCGGTGCGCGACGACCATCGCAAGGCCTTTCTGGCGCGCTTCCCGCAACTGGCCGATGTGCCGTTCAGCCACACCTGGGGCGGTGTTTACGCGATCTCGCGCAACTTCACCAACTTCTTCGGCGAGCTGGAACCGGGTGTATTCGCCTCGGCCTGCGACAACGGCGTCGGCGCGGCCTGGGGCACCATCTCCGGCATGCTGCTGGCGGAAATAGCGGTCGGTAGCGACTCGGCGCAGTTGCGCGATATCCAGGCCGTCACCGGCATGCCGTCGCTCAATCCGCCGGAGCCATTTCTCGGTCTGGGTGTGCGCTCGCGCATTCGCCTGGCGGCCTGGAACAGTCGGAGCGAGCTATGACTCAGGTCGTTTCCGGGAAAGGTCCGGTGCTGTTGGTCGATCACCATGATCTGGAGTTCCTCCCCCGTGGCGGCCCGCCCGGTGCTGCTTTCGTGGCGCGGGCGATCAGCAACGAGATCTCGCCGAACATCGGCATCGGTTTCGCCCGCTGGGAGGGCGCCGAGGTGGCCTGGACCCTGCTGTACGACGAGGTGATCTTCGTCATCGAGGGCTGCTTCGAGCTCAAGGCCAATGGTCAGTTGTATCGCGTGCAACCGGGGCAACTGCTGTGGATTCCCGAAGGCACCGAGCTGGTCTACGGCGGACATGCGCTGTTCGGTTACGTGGTCCATCCCGGTGACTGGAAGCAACGGCATGGTCTGGCCTAGCAGGTAGTTTCTCAACAGCCTGCTAGTCAGGGGAGCGTTACCGATGGTCCAGCTTTGCTGCGCGCCCGGCTCAGGCGTGGTGGTTCTCCGTGAGAAAGGGGTGAGCAATTGCTCGGACTGACCCAGGCGTTCGCTGCACTGTATCTGGCCAGCCTGTTGATGCAGCTCGGCTCGACCCTGCTGATGACCTACCTGGCGCTGCGCCTGACTGCCGGTGGCATCGCCGAATTCTGGGGCGGCGCGCTGATGGCGGCCAATGCCCTGGGCATGGTGGTCGGCGGCAAGGTCGGCCAGGTGCTGATTGGTCGTGTCGGCCATATCCGCACCTACGTGGCCTGCTCCGGGATCATCTGCGCGGCGGTGCTGACGCATGCCTTCAGCGAGGCGTTGCCGCTCTGGCTATTGCTGCGTTTTGTCGTCGGCATGGCGATGATGTGCCAACTGATGGTGGTGGAGAGTTGGCTCAACGACTGCGCGCAGAGCGATCAGCGCGGCAAGGTGTTGGGCATCTACATGGTCGCGGCCTATGTCGGCATGATGCTTGGTCAACTGGCGCTGAGCATCGACGGCAACCTTGGCCTGCATGCGCTGCTCGGCGTGGTCATTGCCTTCGCCCTGAGCCAGGTGCCGGTGGCGCTGACCCGCAGTACCCATCCCGCGATCCTGAGCGCCGAGCCGGTCGACTTGCCCCTGTTTCTGCAGCGCGTGCCGCAGTCGCTGATCACCGTGCTGATATCGGGGATGATCAACGGCAGCTTCTATGGGCTGTCGTCGATCTACGCCAGTAGGCAGGGCCTGAGCACGGTCGAGGTAGGGCAGTTCATGGCACTGGCGATCGCTGCTGGTCTGCTCGCGCAACTGCCGCTCGGCTGGCTGTCGGATCGGCTGCCACGCACCAGCCTGATTCGTGGTGTGGCGGCGCTGCTGATCCTAGCTTGCCTGCCGCTGGCGTTCTATCAGGGGGCGTCGTTCGGTGTGCTGCTGTTGTTCAGCGCCTGCATCGGTTTTCTGCAGTTCTGCCTGTACCCGCTGGGTGTGGCCCTGGCCAACGACAACATGGAGCCGCGCCTGCGTGTTTCGCTGGCGGGCTTGCTGCTCGCCACCTTCGGCGTGGGCGCCTGTATCGGCCCGTTGCTGGCTGGCGCGCTGATGGAGCACTTCGGCTCCGCAAGCCTCTATTACTTCTTCGCTGCCTGCTCCGGTCTGCTGGTGCTGGCGGTGAGCCAGAAACGAGTGACTGGCGAATTTCTCCAGGCGGATGCGCCGCTGCAACACCAGGCCACGCCGGTTGGCCTGGCCTGCGCCACGCTGGCAGCGGCCGTGGAGCCCGCGCAGAGCGGTGAGGCCTCGCAAGCCGAGGCGCCATTGAGCGTCATTGAGCCGCCCGCGTGACGGCGTCTCCCCATTTTATTCCCTAGGAAGTCTGGCCATGTTCGAAAACAAGAATAAGTACCTAGCAGACGAGACCGCCGCGCAGCCCCTGCGCAACCCAGTGAGCGTCGAAACGCATAAAGCGGCTTGCGCCTATCGTCTGCAACGCGTGCGTCAGCAATTGAAGGCCGCTGATTGTGCGGCCATCTTGCTGTATGACCCGGTGAACATCCGCTACGCCACCGACACCTCGAACATGCAGGTATGGACTCTGCATAACTACGCCCGCTATGCGCTGGTGTTCGCCGAAGGGCCGGTGGTGCTGTTCGAGTTCCACAACTGCGAGCACCTGCATGAAGGCAATGAGCTGCTCGACGAGATCCGTCCGGCGATCAACTGGAGCTATTTCGGCGCCGGTTCGCGGATCAGCGAGAAAGCCTTGGCCTGGGCCGATGATGTGTGCGCAGTGATCCGTCAGCATGCCGGTGGCAAGGTGCACCTGGCGGTGGATAAGGCCGATCTGGAAGGTCTTGAGTTGTTGCGTGACAGCGGCATGACCTTGGTCGAGGGGCACAGCCTGATGGAGGAGGCGCGCAAGATCAAATCAGCCGGGGAGCTGGAGTTGATGCGCTGGACTATCGCGGTGTGCGAGCGCGGTATCCAGCGCATGCATGACGAGCTGCGTCCGGGGATGACCGAGAACGAGCTCTGGGCCTGGCTGCATTACGAGAATGTTCGTCATGGCGGCGAATGGATTGAGACCCGCCTGCTGGCCTCCGGGCCGCGAACGAACCCCTGGATGCAGGAGTCCAGCAACCGGGTGATGAACGAGGGTGAGATCATCAGCTTCGACACAGACCTGATCGGTCCCTACGGTTACTGCGCCGACATATCTCGGGCCTGGACGGTTGGACACGTACCGCCCACCGCCGAGCAGCGCAAACTTTACCGCTTGGCCCATGAGCAGGTGCAATACAACATGAGCCTACTGCGTCCAGGGCTGAGTCACCGCGAGTTCGTCGAGCGTTCCTGGGATATCCCCGCCGCCTATTTGCATAACCGCTACTGCTGTGTGGTGCATGGCGTCGGCCTGGCTGACGAGTACCCGGCTCTGGCGCACAAGGGCGCCGATTGGTCGATTAGCGGCTACGACGGAGTGTTCGAGGAGAACATGGTGCTCTGCGTGGAGAGCTATATCGGCGAGCAGGGCGGTGCCGAAGGGATCAAGCTCGAACAGCAAGTGCTGATTACAGCGAACGGATGTGAAGCCCTGTCGCGTTATCCATGGCAAACGGACTGGCTCTGATGGCCTGCACTAGAAGACTTCCCGAATCTGACGAAATACGCCGATCCCGCTGATGGTCATGCTGCGCGTGCACCCGCAGGACGATGCACCGCTGCAGCTTCAGGCCGCACCCAATGGTCTCGTGTGTACGGCCTTGGCGGCGGTCATCGAACCAGCGGTCAGCGTGGAGGCGCGAGTCGAGGAGGCACCCAGCCAGAGGCTCTGAACGGTCCATCCCGATCCGCGAATGGATGCGCAAAGCTCAGCCAGAACAACGAGCCGGCAGGTGCCTGCCTGGAGGCTCGCCAGCGCCCGTGAAACATGGCTTTGGCGCGCTGTCGAGGCGCCCTGAGCGGCTGCTTATATTGATGATTAAAAGTCATAAGTCGCGCAGATTAAATGGTTTGTCGGTGGATTCGGGCCTGATCGACTATTGATCATCCGCAGCGCTTGCCGAGCCACCAACTGCACCAGCAGGGCTCGATCCGAATGCGGAGAAAACTATTACAAGAACAAAATCGAGGTGCGTGCATGAAGCCTATGGTTGCGCAAGACATCGTCGGTCGAGACTTCAATATCCGAGTGCTCGGCTTGAACTTCCATCGCGTCATATTCCCTGTTTCCTTCTCCATCATCCTGTTGCTGGTTCTCCTGGCACTGAGCAATCCCGTGGTCTTCGGCGAGACGTTGGAAGGCATCAAGGGCTGGATCCTGAAGAACTTCGACTGGTTCATCATCATCATGGGCAATCTGGCGGTGCTGTTCTGCGCCGGCTTGGCCCTGTCGCCGCTGGGCAAGGTGCGCCTCGGTGGTCGTGATGCCAAACCCGAATTCAGCACCCTGTCGTGGTTCTCCATGATGTTCGCCGCCGGCATGGGCGTCGGCCTTCTGTACTGGGGCGTCGCCGAGCCGGTGGCGCAGTACACCGCCTGGTGGAAAACACCGCTGAACGTGGCTGCCAGCACCCCGGAGGCCGCCCATGCGGCAATGGGCGCGACGATGTATCACTGGGGCTTTCACCCCTGGGCGATCTACCTGACCAGCGCGTTGGTGGTGGGGTACTTCTCCTACAACAAGGGCCTGCCGCTGTCGCTCAGCTCCGGTCTGCAACCGCTGCTGGGGCGCGGGCACCGTGGCTTGCCGGGGCAGATGGTCGACGTGTTCACCGTGGTGCTGAGCATCTTCGGCCTGGCCACTTCTCTCGGTCTGGGTGCGATGCAGGCCACCGCCGGCATTGCCCACGTGCTGGGTACACCGAATACCTTCGCCTTCCAGCTCATGTTTATCGTTGCGGTCACCTGTCTGGCAGGGTTCTCGCTGTGGCGCGGACTGGATGCCGGGGTCAAGGTCCTGAGCAACATCAATATGCTGCTGGCACTGGTGCTGTTCCTGCTGGTCGCGGTCGGTATCGGTGGCATGGCGTTCTTCTCCAACACCCTGAACGCGGCGGTCGACTACGGCCAGATGTTCCTGCCTCTGAGCAACTGGATCGATCGTCCTGATCAGGACTGGTTCCAGGGCTGGACGGTGTTCTACTGGGCCTGGTGGTGCACCTGGGGGCCGCTGGTGGGGATCTTCGTTGCCCGCGTTTCCAAGGGCCGTACCCTGCGTCAGATGGTCGGCATGGTGATGCTGGCGCCGACCGTGGTGACGCTGCTGTGGTTCTCGGCGTTCGGTGGCGGCGCCATCGCCCAGGTGATCGATGGCAGCGGTGCCCTGGCGGCTGGCCTCAGCGACGTCAACATGGCCATCTTCCAGTTCCTGGAGATGCTGCCGCTGGCTGGCATCGGCTCGCTGCTGGTGGTCGCCCTGCTGGTGTTCTTCATGGTGACCTCGGTGGACTCCGGCGCGCTGGTGATCGACAACCTGTCGGCTGGTGGTGACCCTGACACCCAGCCGGTGCAGCGCGTGCTGTGGCTGGTGATGATCGCGCTGGTGACCGTGACGCTGTTCGTGATCGGCGGCGATACCGCGCTCAAAGGCATTCAGGCCGGTGCCGTAGCCATGGGCCTGCCGTTCATGGTGCTGATGCTGTTGCTGATGATTGGCCTGGTCAAAGGCCTGATTGAAGACTGCCGCAGCTGACGTCTGCCAATCGACGCCCCGACACTCGCCGCAATGCGGGTGTCGGGGCGTTTGCGTTTCTACGTGTACGGCTTATTTACGACCAAAGGCGTGTTTTACCCAGTCGAAAGCAGCATTGTCTGTCGCTGGTACGTTATCGAAGCTTGACGGTACGCTGCCCAGAGAACCTTCGATGCCCCTGCACGCCGCACCTTCTGCCCCTGTTCGGCGCCTGGCCAATGGCGCGCAGTTGTGCGCGCAGCAACAGCCCTGGGCGCAGCAGGTGGGTGTGTGCCTGCGGGTGGCCGCCGGCAGCCATGACGAGCCGCATGCCTATCCTGGCCTGGCGCACTTTCTCGAGCATCTGCTGTTTCTCGGTAGCCGCGATTACCCAAGCGACCAGGGCTTGATGGCCTTCGTGCAAGGCCATGGCGGCATGGTCAATGCCTCGACCCAGGCGCGGCACACCGATTTCGTCTGCGAGCTGCCGGTCGAGCAGCTGCAACCGGCGCTGACGCGTCTGCTGGATATGCTCTGCCAGCCGTTGCTGGCGATCGATGCGCAGCTGCGCGAGCGCGAGGTGCTGCACGCCGAATACCAGGCGCGTAGCCAGGATGCCGACAGCCGTATCGATCATGCCCTGGGCCAGGCGCTCGCCGCCGGGCATCGCTGTGGCGCGTTTCTGGCCGGGGATCGCCGCACGCTGGCTGTGGAATCTGCGGAATTTCAGCAGGCGCTGCGTGATCATCATCAGCGTCACTATCAGGCCGGGCGCATGTGCCTGATCCTGGTCGGGCCACAACCGGCCGAGCAGTTGCTGGATATCGCCGAGGCGCTGCTTGGGGCGTTGCCAGCGGGCGAGGGCGATGCCTGTTCCGCGTCGCCGGCCAACCTGTTGCCGCTGCGGGCGCCGTGCCTGCACCTGGAACACAGTCGCCCCGGAGTGCATCTGGGCGTTGCCGTGCAGCTCGACACCCGCAATCTGGATGCGTCATTGGCGCTGTTACTGGATGCCCTGCAGGATCCTGCGCCCGGCGGCCTGCTCGCCGGTTTGCGTGAGCTGCAACTGTGCCTGCAGTTGCAGGCGCGGGTGCTGTATCGGCACGCGGGGCAATGCCTGTTGCGCCTGGACGCTCCTGGCACCAGCGCAGGGCAGGGCGCCGCGTTGCGCGCGGCCGTGCAGAGCTGGGCCGCGCAACTGCATGGCCACGCAGGCTGGCCAGTGCGGTTGCAGCACCAGCGGCAGGCGGCAACGCTCAGGCTGCTCGGGCTCAGCCCGTTGGCACTGGCCAGGGAGTTGCAATTGTCTGCTCAGGACGACAGCCACACTTTGCGTGACCTGAATGCGCTGCTGGCGTGCCTGGCTCGTGGTGATGGATTGATCGAATTGCAGTGTGGCGAGCAGGCACGCCCCCAGTGGTCGGCAATCGGTCTGGATCTGCCATTGCAGGCTTTGCCCATGCACTCAGCAGCGTCGTTACAGCATCGCGAATGGCGGTTGCCTGGCAATGATTCGTTGCTGGCCGGCGCTACCGTGGTATCGGCCGTTCTGCCATTGGCCGCGCTGCGACATCATTCAGGGCAGGCCGAGGGTGGTCCGGCTGCGCTTTATTGGCGTGGTCCCTGTTCAGGCGCGGGCGACGCGGCGGCCATCGAAGCGGGGTTGCTGGCGCGCAGTGCCGATCTGCGCTGGCGCGGTGAGCAGCTCGGCATCGCCTGCCAACTGAGCGTGCAAACAGCCGGCTGGACGCTTTCATTGCGCGGGCCTGCGCCGCTGTTGCCGGCCTTCAGCGCCTTGTTGCTGCCGTTGCTGTTGGCCGAGCTCGATCAACCAGCGGAGCCCGCTTCCCAGGGCATGCTGCTGCGGGCGCTGCTGCAGCGTTTGCCGCAGCTGTGCGAGCTGCCCGCGGCATCGCGTCTGGCGGGGCTGAGTGTCGGGCTTGGGGTGAGCGAACAGGCGCAACTGACCAGGCTGTGCACGGCTGTCGAGCCGCTTGCGGATCTGCCGCCAACGCCACGCATCGAGCCAGGAATCGACTGGCACCAGGTCGCGCAGCCGGGTACGGATGCCGCCTTGCTGCTGTTCTGCCCGCTGCCTGCCGACGATGCCCGTACCGAGGCCGCCTGGCGTCTGCTTGGCCAGGTGTTGCAAGGGCGTTTCTACCAGCGCCTGCGTGGCGAGCTGCAATTGGGTTACGCGCTGTTCGCCGGCTTCCGCCAGGTGGAGGGCTGTCGCGGGCTGCTGTTCGGCCTGCAGTCGCCGGCGTGCGAGGCGGCCGGTATCTTCGAGCATATTCGCGCCTTTCTGGGCGAGCAGCGCCAGTCGCTCGCAGCCCTGGACGACGCAACAGTGTCGCGGTGTCGCGATGCCTTGTTGCCAGCGCTGAGCCCGGCCAAGGCCAACCTGGCGCGTGCCGAGCAGCTGTGGCAGCTGCATCTGGCAGGTTTGCCCGAGGTGCACCTGCAACGGGTGCAGCAGGCGCTGACAGCCCTGACCAGGAACGATCTGCTCCTGGCACATGAGCAGCTGCTGAGCGCCAGCGACTGGCGTGTATTGGCCAGCGGAGCGCTTTCGCCGGTCTAGGCTGCGCAGTTTTTCCTGCGTCTCTCCAGCCTGATGCACAGGCCTGGGCACCTGCGTTCACCTGCGGGCATCTACTCCTTTTCCGTTGCGCAGCGTCTGCGCGGCGCCTTGCCGTGCGCGTCTACATCCTAGGGCTGGCCCGGTACTACGACCTTTCTCCCACTACCGGTAGCAGATCGGTTGCTAGCCGGCGGAAGCGCGACGGTAGCGCCCGGCCAAAGCAGCAGCGAATCGCTGCCAAGGCAGCGTATGGCCCGCCGGAGCCGCTTTCGATAATCGCCTCCGACACGACTGCCCTGGCGGTCGCCACTCAAGCGGAGAGCGTTATGCACAACAACAAGATCGCCATCACTCGACTTCTGCCCCTGACCCTGGCCACTGCCGTCGCTCTGGCGACCGCGCAGCAGGCCGCCGCCGAGATCGTCCTGTACGACAAGGACGACACCACTTTCTCCACCGACGGCTACATCAACGCCTTCTACGTCAACAGCGACGTGGATCGCGACGGCGAGCAGTTCGACCGTCGCCAGTCGCGGGTGAAGATGGGCTTTCTGCCCAACTGGATCGGCTTCAACTTCGGCAAGCAGATCGACGGTCTCAAACTGACCGGTCGCTCGTCCTTCTGGGTCACCATCAACGACAGCGAAACCAACGGCACCGATACCGCCATCGACGTTCGTCAGTTCTACGGCACCGTCTCCAGCCCGGAATGGGGCGAGGTACTGGTGGGTAAGGACTTCGGTCTGTTCTCGCGTTCCAACATCTTCCTCGACGAGCTGCTGGCCGGTTACGGCAACGTATCCGACACCCTGGGCCTGGTGGACGGTACCGGTGTGTCGTTCGGCAATATCGGCACCGGCTACCCGTACCCGTTCCCCACCTCGCAGATCACCTACCGCAACAACAACCTGGCCGAAGGCCTGCGCGTCGCGGTCGGCATCATGGACCCGGTCGACACCAACGACGACAGCGCGACCGGCAAGGCCTACCAGGAAAACCCGCGCTTCGAATCGGAAGTCAGCTACCAGTTCGATGTCGGCGGCTCGACCATCTACACCTGGGTCAACGGTGCCTACCAGACCTCCGAGAACACCGACGACACCGTCGACAAGGTCACCTCCAAGGGCCTTGGTTATGGCGTGCAGGCCAAGTTCGGTGGCCTGTCGCTGACCGGTTCGGGCTTCCAGGCCAAGGGCATCAACCCGTTCTTCACCAACAACCTGGGCGAGCCGACCCTGCGCGACATCGACAGCGACGGTTACCTGCTGCAGGGCTCCTACACCTGGGGCAAGAACCGCGTGGCGCTGTCCTACGGCAAGACCGAGGACGACGGCAACGGCCTGGGCGTGGCGGCGGACTACGAGACCCGCGGCATCGCCTATTTCCGCACCATCAACGACAACCTCAAGCTGGTCGCCGAGTACAACCAGTACCAGATCGATGCCGCCGCCGGCAGCGGTCTGAACGAGGACACCGACACCTTCGCGGTGGGGGCGGTACTCAGCTGGTAAGCCGCATGGCTTGTCGACGACGGGAGGCCGCATGGCCTCCCGTTCTTTTAGGGATCGAAAGAGAAAAACCTGATGATCGGACTCTGGAGCGAATCGGCTCAAACGTACTTGCTGGTGCTGGCGATCAGCACCACGCTGGTGTTCGCGCTGCCCATCTTCCTCGTGCCGCTGACCTGGGCACGCCTGATGCGCTGGCGCATTCCGCAGGACATCGACCTGGCGGTGTATTTCGGCCGCTGTCTGGGCGCCTTCATCCTGATCGTCGAGGCGCTGATGCTGCGCGCCGCGCTAACCGGTGAAGCGTTGCACACCACCTTCGAGGTCCTGGCCGCCGTGGCCCTGTCGATGGTGCTGGTGCATGTGCACGGTGCGATCCGGCGCATCCAGCCGTGGACGGAAACCCTGGAGATCGGCTTCTACGCCGGGATGTTCGTGCTGACCCTGATGTTTTGGCCGGCTCTGTAAGAACGCTGGTGCGCACGGCGCACCCTACACAAGCATGGCGGCGTCCCAGGTAGGGTGCGCCATGCGCACCAGCGGTCTCCCGTTCGTGAAGGCGAACGAGGTGGCCCGGATTAAATCCGGGAACGCATCCCCCGATTGCCCTTGTCGCCTGGCGTACTGCTTCGCGAGTACGCCCTACGGATCGACTACCCAGTACTCAAGTAGCATGGGGCGGCTGGCGCCGGCTTCGTAGAATTTCCCCATGACCAGCAGGTGCATTGGGGCGTGATATGGCCTTGCAACAGTCCGAAGGCGTGCTCAGCGCCGTATCCAACACGAAGGACGTCGAGTTGGCCGCCCAGGAACTGGCGCGCCAGCTGATCCACCCTTATCTCGGTTTCGTGCTGTTCTTCTGCTCGGCCGAATACGACCTCGATGGGCTCGGCCAGGCGCTGGAGGCCCATTTCGGCGGGGTTAGCCTGGTGGGCTGCACCAGCGCCGGCGAGATCACCCCACAGGGCTATGACCGTGGCTGCGTGGTGGCGCTGGGCTTCGACCTGCGCTGCTTCTCCATCGCCAGCGTGCTGATCGACGAGATGGAGCGCTTCAACCTGCTCGACGCGCAGCAACTGGTCGACGGCCTGGTCAAGGATTGTCGCAGCAACGAGCTGGCCTCGATCAAGGGCCACAGCTTCGCTCTGACCCTGCTCGATGGCCTGTCCAGCCGCGAAGAACTGGTGCTCGGTGCGCTCAGCGCGGCGCTGGGCAGCATTCCGCACTTCGGCGGCTCGGCCGGCGACGACAATCACCTGACCCACACCCATGTCTACCACGGCGGGCGCTTTCACAGCGGCGCGGCGGTGGTGGTGCTGTTCAACACCTGGCTGGAGTTCGAGGTGTTCAGCACCCACCACATCCAGCCCAGTGCGCAGAAGCTGGTGGTGACCCGCGCCGACAGCGCCACGCGCCGGGTGTACGAGCTCAATGCTGCGCCAGCGGCGCAGGAATATGCCGACATGATCGGTGTGCCGGTCGAGGCCCTGGATCTGCGCGCGTTCGCGGCCTATCCGCTGGCGGTGCGGATCAGCGATCACTACTACGTGCGCTCGATCCAGCAGGTGCATGACGACCTCAGCCTGACCTTCTACTGCGCGGTAGAGAACGGCATCGTCCTCACCGCCATGCACCCCGGCCCCTTGCTGCCGAACCTGCAGCAGTTGTTCGCCGGGCTGGAGCAGCGCCTTGGTCCTCTGCTGCTGACCATCGGCTGCGATTGCTTCCTGCGCCGCCTGGAGATCGAGACCGATGGCGGCGTCGAGTCGGTCGCCACACTGCTGCGCGAGCAGCGGGTGATCGGCTTCAACACCTACGGAGAGCAGTTCAATGGCATGCACATCAACCAGACCTTTACCGGTGTCGCCATTGGCCGACCTGTTGGGCGTGCCGAGCGCTGAGCTGCAGGCTCGTTGTGCGGCGCTGGAGCAGGAGAACGCCAAGCTCAAACGCATCAACGCCGCGCTGATCGAGCGGGTCGAGTCGATCCATTCCCGTGGTGACGATGCCTATGCGGCCTTCCAGCATTCGGTGGTGCTGTCCGAGCAGGTGCGCGAGCGCACCGACGCGTTGAACCAGGCGATGGCCGAGCTGAAGTCCAGCAACCAACTGCTCAGCGATGCGCGCCTGCGCGCCGAGACCGCGCACCAGCATTTGATCGACGCCATCGAGAGCATCTCCGACGCCTTCGTGCTGTTCGATGATCGTCAGCGCATCGTACTGTTCAACAGCCGTTTCAAGGCCCTGTGGGCACGTAGCCGCGCGCACATCGGCACTGGTACGCGACTGGAGGAGATTCGTCGCCTGAGCCGCAGCACCGGCCTGGTGGTGGAGGCGCAACTGGGCAAGGAGGGCGAGCCGAGCCTGTTTCGCCTGCAGGACGGGCGCTGGGTGCAGGTCAGCGAGCGGCCGACCCGCGAAGGCGGGCTGGTGATCCTCTACACCGACATCACCGAGGTGAAGCAGAGCGAGGCGCTGCGCCGCGAGCAGGCCCTGGCGCAGAAGTCGCGCCTGCTGCAGCGTGCGGTCGACAACCTGTCGCAGGGCATGGCCATGGTCAATGCCGAGGGCGCGCTGGAGCTGTGGAACCACCGTTTTCTCGAACTCTGCGGCCTGGCGCCGATCAACGCCCATCGGCCGTTCGCCGAAGTGATGGCGGAAAGCGAGTTGGAGCCGCTGACCCCGGATAGCCGCGATGCTGGCGGCAAACCGCTGCGCCAGGTGGAGGTGCGCCTGTTCGACGGGCGCATGCTCGAAGTGCGCACCCATCCGCTGCCCACCGGCGGCTTCGTCAACACCTTCACCGACATCACCGAGCGTCATCGTCAGGCCCAGGCGCTGAGCGACAGCGAGCGCTGGATCCGCCTGATCACCGACCACGTGCCGGCGCTGATCGCCTACCTGTCGGCCGATCTGGTCTATGAATTCACCAATAAGGTCTACGAGGAATGGTACTGCTGGCCGCGCGGCGCCATGCTCGGCCAGAGCCTGCGCGAAGTTCACAGCGAGGAGCATTGCCAGCGTCTGGAGCCTTATGTCGAGCTGGCGCTGTCTGGCGAGAGCGTGACCTTCGAATTCGCCGAAACCAACCACAACGGTCAGGAGCGCTACATGCTGCGTTCCTACGTGCCCAACCGCCAGGCCAGCGGCGAGGTGGTCGGTATCTTCGTGCTGATTCGCGACATCACCGAGCGCCGCCGCACCGCCGAGGCGCTGCATCAGGCTTACCAGCATCTGGAGCAGCGTGTGCGCGAACGCACCGCCGAGCTGACCACGGTGAACGACCAGCTGCGCCGCGAGATCGACGAGCGCACGCAGATGGAGGCGCGCCTGCGCGAAGCCAAGGGCGAGGCCGAGCAGGCCAACCTGTCCAAGACCAAGTTCCTCGCCGCGGTCAGCCATGACCTGTTGCAGCCGCTCAACGCGGCGCGGCTGTTCACCAGTGCCTTGCTGGAGAAGCGCGACCTGTCCGGTTGTGCGCCGCTGGTGCGCAACGTCAGCAACTCACTGGAGGACGTGGAAAGCTTGCTCGGTACGCTGGTGGATATCTCCAAGCTCGATGCCGGGGTGATCAAGCCGGATATCGCGCCGTTTGCCGTCAGCGAGCTGCTGGAGAACCTGGCCGCCGAGTATCACCAGATCGGCCGCAGCGAAGGCCTGCGCCTGGATTTCCTGCCCAGCTCGGCACTGGTGCGCAGCGACGTGCAATTGCTGGCGCGGATTCTGCGCAATTTCCTCAGCAATGCCATTCGCTACACCGCCAGCGGGCGCGTCCTGCTGGGCTGCCGGCGGCGCGGCAACAGCCTGTCCATCGAGGTCTGGGACACCGGCATCGGCATCGCTCAGGACAAGCTGGTGGAGATATTCCAGGAGTTCAAACGCGGCGATAACGTGCAGCGCAAGCAGGATCGCGGCCTGGGCCTGGGCCTGGCGATCGTCGAGAAAATCGCGGGCATGCTCGGCCACCGCATCCGCGTGGCGTCGCAGCAGGGCAGGGGTTCGATGTTCGCCGTGGAAGTGCCGCTGACCCGTCGCGCGCCGCGTGTGCGTACCGTGCAGGACAACCCGAATCAGTTGCTCGAACGCCTCAGCGGTGCGCGGGTCTGGGTGCTGGATAACGACGCGGCGATCTGCGCCGGCATGCGCACCTTGCTCGAAGGCTGGGGCTGCCGGGTGGTCACCGCGCTGAGCGAAGAAGACCTGGCGCGCCAGGTGGACAACTACCACGCCGAGGCCGACCTGCTGATCGCCGACTACCACCTCGACGACGAGCGCAATGGCGTCGACGCCGTGGCGCAGATCAACGCCCGGCGCAGCACGCCGCTACCGGCGCTGATGATCACCGCCAACTACAGCAACGAACTCAAGCAACAGATGCGCGAGCTGGGCCACAGCCTGCTACATAAACCGGTGCGGCCGATGAAGCTGAAGGCGGCGATGAGTCACCTGATGGAGCGTGGGGCGGGGGGTTGAACCCCGGTGCGCACGGCGCACCCTACGATTCAGCGATACGCCAAAGATATCGAAGGCTGCGATAGCCCCGTAGGGTGCGCCGTGCGCACCGAAGCTAGCCCGTAGCTCGGTGAGCCTGCGTTATCAATCATCCGCGATCAGGCGCTTGCCCAGGCTGACCGAGGCGTCGACCTTGTAGCCAAGCCGCTCGTAGAAGGCCAATGCCGCCGCGTTGGTGTCTCGCACTTGCAGGCTGAGTTTGGGGCAGCCCAGGGCCAGCAACTGTTCTTCGATGTACGCCATCAACTGACGGGCCAGGCCCTGCTGGCGTTGCTCTGGGCACACCGCCAGGTAGTTGACCCAGCCGCGATGCCCTTCGTAGCCAGCCATGGCCGAGGCCACCAGCTTGCCGTCGATCTCACCCACCAGAAACAGCTCGGGCTGCACCTGCAGCTTGCGCTGGATGTCCTTGTGCGGGTCGTTCCACGGGCGGGTCAGGTCGCAGCGCTGCCAGAGGTCGACGACGGCGGCTTCGTCGGCGAGCCGGAAGGGGCGGATTAGCATGGTGGGCTCCAATCGATGAGGCCGCCGTTTTAGCACGGCTTGATGACTGGCGTCAGGACAACCTCGCTTGTCACTCCCGCGCAGGCGGGAGCCCAGGTGCTTCTTGGTTTCTGGTTGCCCGCCTGCACGGCAATGGCGGCCAACCTATCGAGTGTTAGCGCCGCAGGTAGGAGGCGAAGTCGATATCGCCGGCCGAGAGAATCGCCTGCACGCGGTTGTGCACGCCGAGCTTGCGCAGGATGGCCGAGACGTGCGCTTTGACCGTGGTTTCGGCGATATCCAGGCTGTAGGCGATCTGCTTGTTCGACTCGCCCTTGGTCATGCGCTCGAGCACCAGCAGTTGCTTGCGCGTCAGCGCCTGCAGCAGTTCCGGGGCGATGCTGTGGTTGTCGTGGTGCTGGCGTGAGCTGTTGCTCTTCTGCGAGCGGATGATGTCCGGCGGCAGGTAGACGTTGCCGTCGAGAATCTGTGCGATGGCGTCGGTCATCTGCGCCCGTGGCGACGACTTGGTGATGAAACCCACCGCGCCATAGGTGATGGCCTGCAGCACGATCTGCTTGTCCTGCTCGGCCGAGACGATCACCACCGGAATGGTCGGCGCCTCGTTGCGCAGGTTCATCAGCCCGCCCAGGCCGTGCATGCCGGGCATGTTCAGGTCGAGCAGGATCAGGTCCAGGTCGTCGTGGCTCTGGGTCAGCTCCAGGGCGCTGTCCAGGTCGGCGGTTTCCATGATCTCGCTGCCGGGAAAACCGTCGGCGATGACGTTATGGATGGCTTCACGAAACAGCGGATGGTCGTCGGCAATCAGAATCTTGTACATGGCCTTGCACCTCGTTGTTGTGATTATGGTGTGGCGGTGGGCGTGAGGAAAGCAGCAGGCAATTCGGCAGGTTGGGCAGGCTCCAGCGGCAGGCCGGCCTGTTCCCAGGCATCGACGCCATCACGGTACCAGTAGAGCTGGCGATAGCCCATCGCATGGGCGCGGCGCGCGGCGTTCCAGCTCAACCAGCAGTCGGAGCGGCAGTAGAACACGAAGGGCTGGCGCACGTCGCCGTGGCTCTGCTGGTGCAGGTAGTGGGTGAAGTAGCGCTGCCATTGCGGGGCCAGGTTGCCGTCGCCGGCGTTGGCCAGCCACAGGCTGCCGGGCAGGTTGGCGTGTGGCGCGTCTTCGACGAAACGCCCCTGCACCCAGGGCCGACGGTAGACGTCGATCAGACGGGTATCCGGGCGCTCGGCGAGCAGCTTCTGTAGCGCCGGGGTATCGACAACCTGCACGCCCTCCAGGCTGGTTGGCGTGGGACTGCGGTACTGGTTGTTGCGATAGCCGTCGGCATCGAACAGGTCGTCGGCACGCACGACGCAGACCAGCAACAGGGAGGCGAGCATCAGGCCAGCTTGCACGGGCAGGCGGTACTTCATGGCAAGGTCTCTACTTATTGTTGTGCCGGTATTACAGGCCATGGTCGCGGGCTTGGGAATTCTACGATGGAGAGGAAAACCAGTACCAAAGTAGTAGTTGTGAGCGGTGATGGCTCCCACGCTCTGCGTGGGAGCAGATCTGCGCCCGTTCTGACTGACCGTCAGGTTCGACGCTGGACGCGGAGCGTCCTGGGATATATTCCCACGCGGCGCGTGGGAACGATCATGATCAGCCCACCTTGCGTAGCGCGGCATGCTGCGGGTTGAAGCTGGCCACGGCGAGCAGCGTCAGCAGCACGGTGAGGCCGGCGCAGATCAGCAGCGCGTCGAGGTGCAGACGCAGGTACAGGGCATTGCGCACCAGCTCCACGGCGTGGGTGAAGGGATTGGCCGCGCACAGCCAGTACAGCCATTCACTGGACTCGCGCATCTTCCACAGCGGATACAGCGCCGACGACAGGAAGAACATCGGAAAGATGACGAAATTCATCACCCCGGCGAAGTTCTCCAGCTGGCGAATACCGTTGGATAGCAGCAAGCCCAGGGCGCTGAGCAGCAACGCCACCAGCAGCAGCGCCGGCAGCGCGGCGAGCAGGCCCCAGGCCGGCGGCTGCACGCCATAGACCCAGGCGATGGCGAGGAAGGCGTAGACCTGCAACAGCGAGATCAGCGCCGTGGCCAGCAGCTTGGCCACTAGCAGAAAGGCGCGTGGCAGCGGGCTGGTGAGCAGCACGCGCATGCTGCCCATCTCGCGGTCGTAGACCATCGACAGCGAGCCCTGCATGCCGTTGAACAGCAGGATCATGCAGGCCAGTCCCGGCACGATATAGGTGTCGTAGGTGATGTAGGTGTCGTACGGCTCGATGATGGCGATGCCCAGCGCGGCGCGAAAACCGGCAGCGAACACCAGCAGCCACAGCAGCGGGCGCACCAGGGCGCTGAGAAAGCGCGAGCGTTGCAGGACGAAGCGCAGCCATTCGCGCAGGACGATGCCGCGCAGGCATTCCCAGTAGGCGATCATGGTTGCGGCTCCTCGGCGGGGTGTTCGCGGCTGAAGCCGCTCCTACGGGCCTGGGTATCCAGGTTCGGTCGAATCGCCTCACGCACATGGCCACGCCCCAGCGCCTCGTCGCCAGTCAGGCGGGCGAAGCTGATGGCCAGGTCGTCGCCGAGCTGGTTGGCCTTGCCCCAGGCCACACGCGCACCGCGATGCAGAATCAGCAGGTCATCGCTGGACTCGATCTCGTCCAGCAGGTGGGTCGTCCACAGCACGCACAGGCCCTGTTCGCGGCACAGGTTACGCACGTGCCGGCCCAGCGCCAGGCGGCTGGCCGGGTCGAGCCCGGCGCTGGCTTCATCGAGCAGCAGCAGGCGTGGTTGGTGGAGCAGGGCGCGGGCAATCTCCACACGGCGACGATGGCCGCCGTTGAGTGTGCGCACTTTGTCGTGACGGCGTTCGGCGAGATCCTGACGCAGCAGCTCCTCGTCGATACGTGCCTGCGTCTCGCGGCGCGGCATGCCGTGCAGCGCAGCGTGGTAGGCGAGGTTCTGCTGCACCGACAGATCGAGATCCAGCGTGCTTTGCTGGAACACCACGCCGAGCTGGCGCAGCGCCTGGCGCGGTTCGTCGCGCAGGCTGTGGCCGAAGATGCGGATATCGCCCTGCTGCAGGTCATACAGGCGGGTAAGCAGGGCGATCAGGGTGGACTTGCCGGCGCCGTTGGGGCCGAGCAGGGCGCCGAAACGCCCCGGTGCCAGTTCGAAGGCCAGGTCGCTGAGCGCCTGGCGCGCGCCATAGGCGAAACCGACACCGATCACCTCCAGGGCGTTCATGGCGTCACCACCACGCCCCAGGGGTAGCGGCCGACCTTGATCGACTTGGTCACCTTGAGGCTGTCGACGTCGATCACCGAGACATCACCGCTGACGCCATTGGTAGTCAGCAGGCGCTTCTGGTCCGGGGTAAACGCCAGGTGCCAGACGCGGCGGCCCACCAGCAGGTAGTCGAGAATCTCGAAGGTCTTGGCATCCACCACCGCCACATGGTTGGCCGGGCCGAGGGCGACGAAGGCGTACTTGCCGTCGTCGGTCAGCTTGACCCCGACCGGCTGCACCTTGTCCGGGTGCACGCCCTTGATGGCGAAGTTGAGTACCTTGAGTACCTGACGCGAGTCCACGTCCAGCACCGTCACCGTGCCACCGATCTCGGCCGAGGCCCACAGGCGCTTGCCGTCCTTGTCGAACTCGACGTGACGCGGGCGCTGATCGACCAGGGTGTTGTCCACCAGTTGATTGGTGCTGGTGTCGATCCAGTGCAGCATGTTGGTGGTTTCGCTGGTGTTGACCGCCCACTTGCCGTCCGGGCTCACCGCCATGCCTTCGGGCTCCACGCCCACTTCGATCTGCGCCAGCACCTCGTCGCTCTGGGTGTCGACCACGGTGACCAGCGCATCGTCCTCGTTGGAGATGTACAGCCAGTGGTCGTTGGGGTGCAGGGCGAATTGCTCGGGGTCGGCGCCGGAGGGCAGCTCCTTGATGATCTTGTGCGTGGCCAGGTCCATCACCTGCACGCGGTCCGAGTCGCTGGCGCAGATGTACAGAATCTTGTTATCGGAGGACAACAGCAACCCGCGCGGGCGCATGCCGACGTCGAGGGTGGCGGTGACTTCGAGGCTGTCGAGGTCGATGACGCTGATGCTGTCATCCTTCTCGTTGGACACGTAGGCGGTGGCGGCGAAGGCCGAGTTGTAGACCAGGCCGAAGGCGACGGCGCAGGCGAGACGGGTCAGACGCATGGGGTTGATCCTCTTGTTGTAATCGGGGCGACGGCCTTGGCCTGTGCGCTTGCTCCCCTCTCCCCAGAGGGGCGAGGGGACAGAATTTATTTGCCTGCGACCATCACCTTCAACAGGCCAATCGTGCTGAATGTTGGGCCGCTAAGGCGTATTCGCCAGATCACAGCTCACTTCTGGCCGGTCGTATCCGAGGCTGTCCATTTCGTTGTTGGGGTGCAGGAAACCGTCCTGCGGCGAGGTGCTGACCAGTGCGCGTGGATGCACCAGCGGGATCGGTTGGCGCAGCTCGCCGTTCCAGGGGCGGAAGCTCAGCTTGCGGCCCTTGAAGCCGTCCAGCGGCAGCTCGGCGGACAGCGCCAGATCGCGCATGGCCTGCGGCTCGGCGGCACGCAGTTTGGTTACGGCGGCGGCGATGCTGCGCACGGCCATCCAGGCGGCGAAGTCGCGGTCGTTCATCCAGCGCCCGGCCAGCGCCTCGAAGCGTTTCTGCAACTGCGCGGCGCCGAAGGTTTCCACCGTCTTGTGCCAGGCGGTCGGGGTCAGGCCCTGGGTGCCGGCCACCGGGCGCGGATACCAGGTGTTGTAGGGCAGGTACTCGCCGAAGTCGCCGCGCTCGTCGGCCACCAGCACCACGTCGTATTCGCTGGCCTGGGTGAACAGCGGCATCTCTGCCTGAGCGCTGCGGCGCTGGTCGTTGTCGAAGCTCCACGGCTTCTCGGCGACGATCTTGTGGCCAAAGCGTTTGGCCGCGCGCTTGAGTGCGTCGGCATAGGCGATGTCGTCCGCGGTGACGCCGGTCACCAGCAGCCAGCGCGTCCATTTGCGCACCGCGAGAAACTGCGCCAGGGCGTCGGCCAGCATGGCGCGGCTGGGCAGGGTGTGCAGCACGTTGCCCAGGCATTGCGCGCGGCGCAGGTCGTCGTCGGCGCTGCCGGCATTCAGCAGCAGGCTGTCCGGCAGGCGTTGGCTGAGCTGGCGCAAGGTATCGGCCGGGGCATTGATCACGAACAGGCGGATGCCGGCCTGATGTTGCTGCTCGGCGGCGGCGAACAGCTCGTCAGCCTGGTCGCTCTCGGCGCTCTGCAATTCGAACTGCTGCTTGAGAAAACGCCCGGTGCTGTTGCTGTCGATGATCGCCAGCTCGGCGCCACGGCGGCCGGCGTCCAACGGTTCGGGAATGACGTTGGACAGCAGCGGTCCGCGTGGCGGCAAGTGCGCCAGGTAGCCGATGCGTACCTGCAGCTCGTCCGCGTTGGCGCCGCTCGCCACGCCGAACGCGGCGGCGAGGCAGAACAACAGGCGGCAACTGATCCGGTGCATGGGGCGACTCCTGCAGAGGGTGTCGCCAGCATAGGAAGCGCTGCGGGCTCGGGAAATATGCCCAAGGTAGCGCCGGACACGTACGAAGGTCGTAGTTCGCCTGGTCGCAAAGGCTGGGGCAATGCAGCGCTGCGTCGGGAAATATGCCCAAAGTACCAGTGCGTCAGTACCAAGGTAGTAACCCGGCACAGGCCGTTACTTCCTAGCATGGCAGGCAACGTCCAATAACAAGAACAGGTGAACGCCATGCGTATTCTCAAGGCCCTGCTGCTGCCACTGCTGTTGATCATCAGCCTGCTCGGCGTCGACCAGCTGCACGCCGCTGGCGACATGACCCGCCGCCCGGTGGCGCTGCCCGATCTGGTGCTGGGCAGTGAAGACAGCGACTACTTCATGTCGCAGACCGAGTACCAGCTGGAAACCGGCCAGGCCTACCAGCTCAAGATCATCGCCAGCGGGCAGAAGGAGTACGCCTTCCAGGCGCCGGAATTCGCTACCTCCATCTACCTGCGCAAGGTCGAGGCTGGTGGTGTGGAGGTCAAGGCCGTGACCCTCACCGAACTAGAGTTCGAGGAGGCTGGTGAGGCAGAGATCTTCTTCCTGCCGGTCAAGCCGGGCAAATTTCGCTTCTACGCCAAGGGCCTGGAAGGCAAGGGCATGCTTGGTCATTTCGTGGTCAAGTAGATGACTGCCCTGGGCCGCATCAATCTCGGTGTCAGTCTGCTGTTCGTGCTGGTGACCCTGGCCGGGCTGGCGCTGCTGTTACGCCAGGCCAGCCACGATGTGCAGCGCGAGCTGCAGGCCGCCGAAGCGGTGGTCGAATACCTCGGCGAAGTGGCGCGCAGCAACCCCGGCAGCCTGCGACCGGAGCTGACCGAGAACCTGCGGCACATCCGCGTGAGCTGGCTGCGCCCAGGCGAACTGCCCAAGGCGCAGAGCGAAAGCGTCATCGAACACTGGATCGCCGAGCGCTTGCTGGGCTCGTCGTCGCTGGTGGCCGACGCCTGGCCGTTGGAAGACGGCCGTGAGCTGCGCATCGCCCTCGACCCCTTCGATGAGATCGAGGAAATCCAGGACTCGCTGCTGCAACTGCTGCTGCTCAGTGCCTTCGCCCTGATCCTCAGTCTGCTGACCATCCGCTTCGCCGTGCTGCGTGCCCGGCGTGTGCTGGACGAACTGTTCGCTGGCCTGCGTCAGGTCGGTGCCGGTCACTTCGATACGCGCTTGCATGACCACGGCCTGGCCGAGGCCAAGCACCTGGCGGCGCACTTCAACGATATGGCCATCACCCTGCAGCAAGTGCAGGCGGACAACGTCGAGCTGACCCAGTCTCTACTGGAGCTGCAGGAGCGCGAGCGCACGCGCCTTGGCCAGACCCTGCATGACGACCTGGGCCAATACCTCAGCGGCATCCGCGCCCAGGCCTGCCTGCTCAAGGTGATCGCCGACCGGCCGCAGCAGGTGCAGGACACCGCGCGCCTGCTCGACGACAACTGCGAGCGCCTGCAACAAGGCTTTCGCAGCCTGATCCGCGACCTCTACCCGGTGGTGTTGGAGCGCCTGGAACTTGGCCCGGCGCTGCAGCAACTGGCCACCGACTGGCAGCAGGCGCAAGGCATTCGCTGCCGCCTGCAGCTGGGCGAGCAACTGCCGAGCCTGCCGCTGGCGAGCAAGGCCCACCTCTATCGCCTGGTGCAAGAGGCGCTGACCAACGTCGCCCGGCATGCCGATGCCAGCGAAGTGCGCATTCGCCTGCAACGCCGTGGCCAGGGCCTGCGCCTGCTGGTGCGCGACAACGGCCAGGGCACCGCACTGCCGCTGCGCCCCGGCATCGGCCTGCGCTCGATGCGCGAACGCAGCCGCAGCCTCGGTGGCGAACTGCGCCTGCACAGCCGCCCGCAATCCGGCTGGGCGCTGTGCCTGAATATTCCTCTGGAGGCAACGCGATGAAGATTCTGCTGGTCGACGACCACGCCGTGGTGCGCCAGGGCTACGCCAGCCTGCTGCGCGCGCTGCTGCCGGACGTGCAGCTGCGCGAGGCCTGCGATGGCGAACAGGCCCTGCAACGGGTGCAGGAAGAGATCCCCAACCTGGTGATCATGGACATCGGCCTGCCCGGCATCAGCGGCCTGGAAACCACCCGCCGCCTGCGCCAGCGGCTGCCGCAACTGCGCATCCTGTTCTTCAGCATGCACGATGAGCTGCCGCTGGTACGCCAGGCGCTGGACGCCGGCGCCATCGGCTACCTGACCAAGAACTCGTCACCGGAAGTGCTGGTGGAGGCGGTCAAACGCACTGCCGCCGGCCATGCCTATATCGAGCAGCCACTGGCCACCCAACTGGCCTGCAACCCCACCAGCACAGATGGCCTCGACCCACGCCTGCGCGAACTGACCCAGCGCGAGTTCGAAATCTTCGTCATGCTCGCCCGCGGCCTGCCGCCTAGGCAGATCGCCGAAAAGCTGTGTATCAGTGCCAAGACCCTGTCCAACTACCAGACCCTGGTGAAGAACAAACTGCAGATCAGCTCGCAGGCGGAGTTGGTGCATCTGGCGATTGATAGTGGGGTGGTCAGGGTGGGCTTGGAGAGTGCTTGAGGGGGGAGGGCGGGCTGCATTGGTCTGCTCGCTGAGCCGCCTCCCATACAGCCGTAATCCCTGTGGCAAAAGGCGCAGTTTGGCTAACGCTGGGTACAGCTTTCAGACTCGCCGCAAGTCATTGATCGTTCCCACGCTCTGCGTGGGAATGCAGCCCTCGACGCTCCGCATCCGCTTGTAGGCCGTGGCGCATATGCATCCGCTGGCGACGCAGAGCGTCGCGGGCTAGCTCCCACGCGGAGCGTGGGAGCCATATGTCGCTTGCCTCAGCTTCACTCGCTACCTTCGCGCACCACCCGACAAACCGTATTCACCAGATCATCCGCGACGATCAGCGCGCCGCGTGGATCGACTGTCACGCCCACCGGCCGGCCTCGGGTCTTGCCGTCTTCGCTGCGAAAGCCGGTGACGAAGTCGATGGGGTCGCCTGAAGGACGGCCGTTTTCGAAGGATACGAAAATCACCTTGTAGCCCAACGGGTTCTTGCGGTTCCAGCTGCCATGCTCGCCGACGAATACGCCGTCGGCATAGTGCTCGCCCATCACCTCGCTGGAGATATCCAGGCCCAGCGCCGCGACGTGAGCGCCGAAGGCTAGGCACGTGCGGGGAGCGACTCGGGCTTTTCGTAGGTCGGGTGCAACCCGCCAGAGCGTTCTCTATTGGTGGGCTGAAGCCCACCCTACGTGCCCGGGAAGGGACTTGCCGGCGGGGGGGCATGTTTCTGGGTTTTTTGTGCTGAGGCAGATGGGCGATGGACCGGTCAGAGGCGTCAGCCTGGTGATCGGATGGGGCGTAGGAGCGGCTTTAGCCGCGAAGCGCTGGTGAGCATCGCGGCTGCCGCCCCAACGGGGTTAGAGGATGGATTGGTGTTGGTGTGCGCTCTGTCGGTGGGCTGAAGCGGATCGCCGCCCGGCCCACCCTACGCGGGATTGGCCTCAGTCCCAGCCTTTGGGGCATTGCACGCAGCCGGGCATGTTGGCGTCCTGAAAGTTGCCGAAGCGGGTGCGGGCGCCGGTGAGGTTGGCGTTTTCCAGGTTGGAGCCGCTGAGCTTCACTTCTTGCAGGTTGGCATCTTCCAGATGCGCGCCCTTGAGGTCGGCCTTGCTCAGCCAGGTCATTTCCAGGTTGGCCGCCTGCAACTGGACGTTGTGCAGTTTGGCCCCGGAGAGGCGGGCGAATTCTAGGTTGGCGGCGCGCATGTCGGCGCCTTCGAATTGCGCGGCCTGGGCGAACAGGGCCCAGCCGCTGATGGCCACCAGGTTGGCACCGGACAGGTCGGCCAGGCGTAGGTTGCTTTGTTGCAGGCTGGCGCGGGTCAGGTTGGCGCCGCGCAGCTTGGCCTTTTCCAGGTTGGCCAGGTCGAGGTTGACGTGGCGCAGGTCGGCGCCGGAAAGGTCGGCGCCGGAGAGATCCATGCGGCGCATGTCGAGGTTGCGCAGGTCAGCACCGCGCAGGTTGGCATTGGGGCATTTGCTGTCGGGTTCGATGCGGCAGCCGTTGATCTGTGGCACGCCGTCGTTCTCGGTTTCGGCGCCGATGGCATGGCTGCCGAGTACCAGCAGCAGGACCGGGATAAGCAGGGGCAGATAGTTCATGGCGAGTTCTCGGGTTGGTTGCCTGATGCGCTTCGCGGCTGAAGCGGAATGCCGCCCAGCCGCGCCTACGGGAATGGGTAGGGTGCGCTGTGCGCACCGCAGGTGAATGCGCATGGCGCACCCTATGGTGCGCCATGCGTGAGCCTTTAGCGTTTGGCGGTGGTCTTGTCCCAGCTCGGCAGCTTGAACACCCAGAAGGAACCACCCTGGGCGACCGGCTTGGTCAGCTCGGCCATGTCGCCGCCCCACAGCGGTACGGCGCCGCCGTAACCGGCAGTCACGCCGATGTACTGCTCACCGTCCTGTTCCCAGGTGATGGGCGGGGAGATGATCCCGGTGCCGACCTGGAACTTCCACAGCTCCTCGCCGTTCTTGGCGTCGAAGGCCTTGAAGTAGCCGTCGCCGGTACCGGTGAACACCAGGTTGCCCTTGGTGGCGAGCACGCCGGCCCACAGCGGCAGTTTTTCCTTGTGTTCCCAGGCGACCTTGCCGGTGGTCGGGTTCATCGCCCGCAGGATGCCGACGTGGTCGTCGAACAGGCGCTTGATGCGGAAACCCATGCCCAGGTAGGCAGAGCCCTTCTTGTAGTGCGCCTCTTCGGCCCAGTAGTCCTCTTTCCAGTGGTTGGCCGGGACGTAGAACAGGCCGGTGTCCTGGCTGTAGGCCATCGGGTTCCAGTTCTTGCCACCGAGGAAGGGCGGGGAGACTTCAACCGATGCACCCTTGCTTTCGCCCGGTTTCGGCTTCGGCGGACGCTGGCCTTCGTTCTCGACCGGGCGACCGGTTTCCAGGTCGATGTGGCTGGCCCAGGTGATCTTGTCGACGAAGGGGAAGGCGTTCTTCAGCTTGCCGGTGGCGCGGTCGACCACGTAGAAGAAGCCGTTGCGGTCGGCGTGAGCGGTGGCCTTGGTGACCTTGCCGTCCTTGTCCTTGTAGTCGAACAGCACCAGCTCGTTGTTGCCGGAGAAGTCCCAGGCATCGTTCGGGGTGTGCTGGTAGAACCACTTCACTTCGCCGGTGGTGGGGTCGACGCCGACCTGGCCGGAGGTGTACAGGCTGTCGTAGTCGTGCGGGTTGCCACCGTCGGCGGTACGCGCCCAGCCGTTCCACGGAGCCGGGTTGCCGGCGCCGATGATGATGGTGTTGGTCTCGGCATCGAAGCTCGCGCTCTGCCACGGCGCACCGCCGCCCTGGCTCCAGGCTTCTTTCTTGCCGGTCGGGTGGTTGGGATCATCCGGCCAGCTCGGCGCCTTGACGTCGCCGGTCGGGGTGCTGTCCTTGCCATTCAGGCGGCCCATGTGGCCTTCGACGAACGGACGCATCCAGACTTCTTCGCCGGTATCCGGGTCACGGGCGAACAGGCGGCCGACCACGCCGAATTCGTCACCGGAGCTGCCGTGGATCAGCAGGACTTTGCCGGTCTTGCCGTCTTTGACGATGGTCGGTGCGCCGGTCATGGTGTAGCCGGCGGAGTGATCACCGAACTTCTTGTTCCAGACTACCTTGCCGGTGTCCTTGTTCAGCGCCACGACGCGGGCGTCGAGGGTGCCGAAGTAGATCTTGTCGCCGTAGATGGCGGCGCCGCGGTTGACCACGTCACAGCACGGGCGGATGTCGTCGGGCAGGCGATGATTGTAGGTCCACAGGCGCTTGCCGGTCTTGGCGTCGAGGGCGAATACCCGCGAGTAGGAGCCAGTCACGTAGACCACGCCGTCGTGGATGATGGCTTGCGACTCCTGGCCGCGCTGTTTCTCGTCACCGAAGGAATAGCTCCAGGCCGGGGTCAGCTTGAACACGTTCTCGGCGTTCACCTTGGCCAGCGGGCTCCAGCGCTGGGCGTTGGTGCCCATGCCGTACTGCAGCACGTTGCTGGTGGTGGTGTGGTCGTTGGCAATGTCTTCCCAGGTGACCGGCTTGGCGAGCGCGCCTTGGCTCAGCGCCAGGCCGCCAGCCAGCATCAGGGCAAGCGCCAGAGGGCGCGGGGTGCTGGGTAGGTTTCTTGTTGTCATCGTTGTGCTTCCCATTGGAGGTGGTAGGTCGCCGCAGTTCACCTCGAGAAAACGATCCGCGTGGTCATCGCCGTCGCTTCTGGAGAGGGCTGCAGGGGCAAGCCGATGGTGGAACCGAGCTCCTCCGGCGCCTACGGAAAAACTCCCGCCCTTGCCGGGAGGATTTCCCGACCGGTACATGACTTGGCCTTGCTGCCAAGGCATCGGCACAACCCCCTCCCAAGCCCTACTACCAAGGGACTAGAACGCGACCACCAAAGCAGCATTCGGCGCGTTGCACGGCCTTTCTAAGATGGTCGCCACGAGCTCTCTACGGGCTGTCTTGCGTGCATTAGATGAGGTCCTAGCCATGAACAAGAAGATCCAATCCACTCTGGCGCTGTTGCTGCTCGCCGCGTCGACCGCCCTCTGGGCGCACGGCGACGTGGTGCCACAGGCGGTCAATACCGATGGCCTGGAACCGCTGGGTGAGGAGTGGCTGGAGGAGAACCCCTATCGCGACAACCCGCGCGCCATCGAGATCGGCGCTTCGGCCTACAACCAGAACTGCGCCGCCTGCCATGGCCTGGAAGCCAAGTCTGGTGGTATCGCCCCGGACCTGCGCCTGCTGGAGCCGGGGGCCACCGGTGACGAGTGGTTCAAGGAGCGGGTGATCAACGGTGCGGTGCGCGATGGTCGCGTGTACATGCCGAAGATGGCCAACTTCCTCAGCCAGGAAGCGCTGTGGGCGGTGCGTAGCTACCTGGAGAGCGTGCACGTCGAGGAGTGAGGGCTTGATGATGAATCTGCTGCGCTCGGCATCTCGCGCTCCAATGGTGCTAACAGTGCTCGTGCATTTGAATGCATTCCGCTTGCTGCGCGCCGGCCCAACGCGACCTGCCAGCGCTCGCGACGATTTCTTCATGAGCACTCGCGCTCTGCGCCAGCTGGTCACGCTGTGTGGCCTGCTGCTATGCCTGGGCACTGCCCAGGCACAGGTGCGCGACTTCGACCGCATCACCGAGTCGGGCACCCTGCGTGTGGCGCTGTACCAGAACTTCCCACCGTACAGTTACGAGCAGGATGGCCAGCCGCGCGGCGTCGACTACGAATTGGCCAAGGCGCTGGCCGAGGGCCTTGACCTTAAGCTGGAGGTTATGTGGGCGCCGCCGGGTGAAAAGCTCGACGATGACCTGCGCGACTACATCTGGCGTGGCCGGGTGACCGCGCAGGGTCAGTTGGCCGACCTGATGCTGCGCGTGCCTTACGACCGCGACTACGCGCAGATGCGCAATGAACTGGGCGAGCTGGTCAACGAGCGCGTGGTGATGTTCGGCCCCTACCAGCGCGAGCGCTGGCAACTGGCCTTCGATCGGCGGCGCCTGCCCGAGGTGCCGAGTATCGTTGCGTTGCGCAAGCACCCGGTCGGGGTCGAGGTCGAGAGCGTGCCCTCGTTCTACCTGAGTTCGGTGCAGGGCGGCATGCTCAGACAGGAAACCCGTCACTACCCGACGCCGAGGCTGGCCTTCGCGGCCATGCAGGGTGGGGACGTGGACGCGGTAATGGCCCTGCGCGGCGAGGTGGACTGGCTGCTGCACGAGGCGCACGACCCGCACCTGGCGCTGGCCGAGAACGCCTACCCGGACATGGGCCGGCAGATCTGGGAAATCGGCATGGCGGTGCACGAAACCAATCGGCAACTGGCCTACGCCCTGGAAGAACAGCTGGAAAACCTGATTCTCGATGGCTCGCTCGAACGCCTGTACGCGCGCTACGGGCTGCGCTACGAGAAACCAGAACAATACCAATAAGAGTCGAGCCGGAGGTGGGCGATGGATTGGCGTAGCCTGGTGTTGCTGGCCCTGTTTACCTGGGCCTGGGAAGCGCGGGCCGCTGTGCCCGATCCGGTCACCTCGGTGATGTGGGACTACTACCACCAGCGCCTGCTCAACGGTGAGGCCTTCGTCTTCGACGACAAGGTTCGCCTCGAGGTGCCGCCCTTTGCCGAGGATGCGCGCCAGGTGCCGATCCAGATCGACGCCAGCGCCTACCGCGGCAAGGTCAAGCGAATCCTGGCCTGGGCCGAGCTCAATCCGATCCCGCGTATTCTCGACTTCGCCCCCGGCGAACACTTGGAACCGAGCCTGGCCATTCGCATCCGCGTCGAGCAGGCCACGCCGATTCGCGCGGCGGTGCTGACCGATGATGGCGTCTGGCATATCGGCTCGGCGCGCGTCGAAGCAGCGGGCGGCGGTTGTACCGCGCCCAGCGTAGTGCGCTCCGAGGCGGGCTGGGAAGAGCGGCTGGGCCAGGTGCTGGGCAAGCGCTTCGTGCGCGGCGAGGACAGCCGCCTGCGCCTGCAGGTGTCGCACCCGATGGACAACGGCCTGGTCGGTGGCATCCCCGAGTTCTACATCGAAGAAGCCGAGCTGCGCGATGCCGATGGCCAGGTGCTGGGGCGCATCGAGCTGTTCCCGGCAGTCAGCGAGAACCCGACGCTGACCTTCGACCTGCGCGACGACCGCCAGGCCGAAGTGTGGCTGCGCGACAACAACGGCAACGAATTCCAGGCCGCGTTCTGAACGCTGCGACCGGTAGGGTGCGCCGTGCGCACCAACCCCATCTAGGAGGCCTTCATGCGTTGGGTGCTACTGCTGACCTGTCTGTTCGCCAGTCTGGCGCAGGCGCTCGACTATCACCTGCAACCCCGGCAGATCGCCGATGGCGTCTGGCTGCTGGAGGGCAGTACCGATAATTTCGCCACCGACAACGGCGGCAATATCGTCAACGTCGGCTTCATCGAAACCGCGGACGGTGTGGTGGTGATCGATACCGGCCCGTCGCGCCGCTACGGTGAGGCGTTGCGCCAGAGCATCGAGAAAACCACCGGCAAACCGGTGCTGCGCGTGTTGCTGACCCATCATCACCCGGATCACGTGCTGGGCAACCAGGCTTTCGCCGACGTGCCCATCGCAGCGCTACCCGAGACCACCCGGTTGCTGGCCGAGCAGGGCGATGCCATGGCGGAGAACATGTACCGCCTGGTCGGAGACTGGATGCGTGGCACCGAGGTGGTGTTGCCCAGCGAAGAGGTGCACGAAGGCGCGCTGGAGATCGGCGGCCGGCGCCTGCAGTTGCTGGCGTTGCGCGGGCATACCGGCGCCGACCTGGCGATTCTCGATGAGCGCACGGGCGTGTTGTTCGCCGGCGATATCCTGTTCTACCAGCGCGCGCTGACCACGCCGAACAGCCCCGGGCTGGACGTGTGGCTGGCCGACCAGGATCGGCTCGAGGCGATGCCCTGGAAGCAGATCGTGCCGGGCCATGGTCCGGTGACCACTGATGCGGCGCCGTTCGTGCAGATGCGTGATTACCTGGGTTGGCTCGATGGCTTGCTGCGCCAGGGGGCGGAGCAGGGCGCGGAGATGAACGAGCTGATCCGCGCGCCCATCCCCGAGCGCTTCGCCCAGGTCAACCTGTCGCGCTACGAGCTGATTCGCAGCGTCAGCCACCTCTACCCGCGCTACGAGCGCAACGCGATGGGGCGGGTGGATCGTCAGGATTAGAAACCTGGGTGTTGCCGGTGCGCCGCGCGCACCCGCTTCGTAGTCCGGATGAAATCCGGGAGAAATATACCTGCGATCCCCCGGATTTCATCCGGGCTACACGCTGATTTGACTCGGGCTACATGTCGCTCTTGTGGGAGGGGCTCTAGCCGCGACCCGCGCATAAGGGTGTCGCCGCTGCAGCGCCTCCCACGCTCAGCGATCAGAGCTCTTCGTCGTCACGAATCAGTACGTAATGACGGCCGTGATCGGTCTCTTCGTGGTCGTAGACGTAATACATCACTACGTCGCCCTGGCCGGACTGCACGGCCACGTAATCACCGCTATCGGGCATGAAGAAATCCCGAGTCGCTGGCTTGGCCACGCATTCGATATGGGCGGTGACGAAATGGGTGGGGTCTTCTTCGCCGAAGTAGTCCTCGCGCTGGTGCGCATCCCAGTCCTGCGGCGGCTCGAAGGCACCGGTGATCAGGACCTTGCCATCGCCCAGGTCCTGCTCTTCGGCATCCGGGTCCTGCTCGTCGGGGCGATAGACCGTGCAATCCAGTGCATCGGCGTGGTTGAGGATTTCCTGGCGAGGGTGGGGCACGGGCGTCTCCGATCAATGTGTGCGGGCGGCCAAGTGTCGGGCAAAGCCGTGGCCGCCGCAATCATCGTAGAACCTGTCTGGCCTGCTTGCTGACGGACGTTCACTGCAGACTGAGCACTTCGCCTCGTTCCTGGATCCACTCGTCGTGGCTGGGCGCGGCCTGCTCGCCACTCATGCGGTGGATGATCTCGAAGTAATGTTGCTTGAGCGTGTCACGCATGATCTGGTCGCGTTTGCGCACGCGCACGGCGTAGATGCTCTGCAGGTTCTGGTGGTCGAAATCGCGCCATTGCTGCTCGTCCTTGAGCAACTGGTAGCGATGGCCTTCGAGTGCTGCGATCAGGGTTTCGGCGTCGGTGCTGGCGCTGCGCCGGACTGCATCTGCCCATTGCTGGACGATGGTATAGGCCGATGCGGCGGTGCCGCCCGGGTACTCCTGATGCGCCTGCAGGTAGCGTTCGACGAAGCGCTGGCCGGCGCTACTGTTTTCCAGCCTGGGGGTGTCCCAGGTCCAGGTTTCGGTGCCGATCACGTCTTCCATCACCTGCGGGCCGACCTGCTGCACCAGGCTCTTGGTCAGGTTCGGCACGATGATCTGCATGCGTTGCTTGAGGCCCATGTTATGCGCCAGGCGCATGCTGCGCTGCAGGTTGTCGCCGAGCAGCGCCAGTACCAGCACGTCGGCGCCACTGGCTGCCGCCTTGTCCATGGCGGCGCGATATTGCTCGCGGCGCAGTGGGCCGGAGGGCAGGGCAGTGCGGCCGTGGCGCGCGCGGTCGGCGCTGCCGGTGGCCAGGCGCAGGGTCTGCTCGATGCTGCGGCCCCAGGCATCGTCGATGACGATGTAGTGATAACGCTGGCGCGGCAAATGCCAGGACAGGTACTCACCGAGTACCCGCGCACTCATCCAGGCACTGCCGGATTCGCGAAACAGGTAGCGTTGCCCGGCCTGGCCGGTGACTTCGTTGGCGTAACCCAAGGTGGCGAAATACAGCAGGCCGAGTTCCCGGGCACGTTGCCCGGCGGCCATGGCTTCTTCACTGGTGGCGCCGCCGAAGACCATGCGCGCGCCCTGGCTGGCGAAGTACTCGACGTTGCGCGTGGCCTGAGCAGCATTGGAGTCGGTGTTCTCGCTGAGCAGCTCCAGCGGCTGGCCGAGCAGGCCGCCTTGCTGGTTGATCGTTTCTACGGCGAGCAGGGCGCCGCGGCGCAGCTCCAGGCCTTCGTCCTTGTAATTGCCGGTGCGTGGATAGTTGAGGCCGATCTTCAGGCTTTCGGCCTGTGCCTGGCCCAGCAGCAGCCCGGCCAGCAGCAGCGCGATCAGGATGCGTCCCATGGGCATTCTCCTTGTAGATGGGGAGTTGCCTTTCTACGGGGCGTGCGGCCCCTGTGCCATGGGCTTTTGGTGGCGTCCGCCTGCTACTTGCGGCGGCCTGCAGCCAGATGTGGGGCCGTCGGCAGCAGTGCAGGTATTGCTACCAAGGAACGAGGAAAATCGGCTGGGGGTGCAATTGTTGGCGTGCCGGGGTGAGCCAAGAATTCGTGGCAGACCGGGAAATTTTCCCGGCAATAACAATGAACCCGCAGAGGTAGCCGCAATGAAACACGCCGGTCTTCGCCAGCCCTTACTCCTCACCGCACTCTGTGCCGCCATGCTGTTGCCGTCCGCCGCCGCGCTGGCGGTCACTGATGCCGAGATTCTCAAGGACGCCACCACCACCGACCAGATCGTCACCAACGGCCTGGGGCTGCAGGGCCAGCGCTACAGCCCGCTGAACATCCTCAACGATCAGAACGTCAAGGAGCTGCGCCCGGTCTGGACCATGTCCTTCGGCGGCGAGAAGCAGCGCGGTCAGCAGGCCCAGCCGATGATCAAGGACGGCGTGATGTACGTCACCGCCTCTTATTCGCGGGTGTTCGCCGTCGATGCACGCACCGGTCGTGAGTTGTGGCAGTACGAAGCGCGCTTGCCGGACGACATCCGTCCCTGCTGCGACGTGATCAACCGCGGTGTCGCCCTGTATGACGACCTGGTGATCTTCGGCACCCTCGACGCCAAGCTGGTGGCACTTAACAAGGACACCGGCAAGGTGGTCTGGCGCAAGAACGTCGCCGATCACAAGGCCGGCTACTCCATCACCGCCGCGCCGCTGGTGGTCAACGGCAAGCTGATCACCGGCGTATCCGGTGGCGAGTTCGGCGTGGTCGGCAAGATCGAGGCCTATGATCCGAAGAACGGCGAGCTGCTGTGGAGTCGCCCGACCGTGGAAGGCCACATGGGCTATGTCTACAAGGACGGTAAGGCCGTCGAGAACGGCATCAGCGGTGGCGAGGCCGGCAAGACCTGGCCAGGCGATCTGTGGAAGACCGGCGGCGCCGCGCCCTGGCTGGGCGGCTACTACGATGCCGACACCAACCTGCTGTTTTTCGGCACCGGTAACCCGGCACCATGGAACTCGCACCTGCGCCCGGGTGACAACCTCTATTCCTCTTCTCGCCTGGCGCTGAACCCGGACGACGGCAGCATCAAGTGGCACTTCCAGACCACTCCGCACGATGGCTGGGACTTCGACGGCGTCAACGAGCTGATCTCCTTCGACTATCAGGAAGGCGGCAAGACCGTGAAGGCTGCGGCCACTGCCGACCGTAACGGCTTCTTCTATGTGCTCGACCGCACCAACGGCAAGTTCATCCGTGGCTTCCCCTTCGTCGACAAGATCACCTGGGCCAAGGGCCTGGACAAGAACGGCCGGCCGATCTACGACGACAGCAACCGTCCGGGCTCGCCGAGCGCGAAGGAGAAGGGCACGAGCGTGTTCTCCGCTCCGGCCTTCCTCGGCGCGAAGAACTGGATGCCCATGGCCTACAGCCAGGACACCGGGCTGTTCTACGTGCCGTCCAACGAGTGGGGCATGGACATCTGGAACGAGGACATCGCCTACAAGAAGGGCGCGGCCTACCTGGGCGCCGGCTTCACCATCAAGCCGCTGAACGAGGAATACATCGGCGTGCTGCGCGCCATCGATCCGAAAACCGGCAAGGAAGTCTGGCGCCACAAGAACTACGCGCCGCTGTGGGGCGGGGTGATGACCACCAAGGGCAACCTGGTGTTCACCGGCAACCCGGAGGGCTACCTGCAGGCGTTCAATGCCAAGACCGGCGAGAAAGTCTGGGAATTCCAGACCGGCTCGGGTGTGATCGGCTCGCCCGTGACCTGGGAAATGGACGGCGAGCAGTACGTCTCGGTGCTGTCCGGCTGGGGTGGTGCGGTACCGCTGTGGGGCGGCGAGGTGGCCAAGCGTATCAAGCACCTGAACCAAGGCGGCATGCTCTGGACCTTCAAGCTGCCGAAGGAGCTGGTGGCCAAGCACTGATCGTTTGAAGCGTCAGACGATGGCCGGACCTTGTCCGGCCATCGTCATTTCTGGCGCCTGCCTACCAGCGCCGAGCTGCTGCGAAATGCCACGGGCGAATTTCCTTACTGGGGAACGCAAGACCGGGCGAACGGGTCTAGCCTTTAGCTTCCATGGCCTAGTACCTCGCTGCCAAAGGCCCGTGCCAGACCGCTCTACTACCAAATGACGAGACGATCTGTGCCATGGGCGCATACCGAGGTTTCAGGGGGCTTCCTAAGATCGAACCATGACTCGCTCCCCCGATTGGGAGCGGGCTCCGACAACAAGAGAGGTCAGCATCATGATTTACGCGAATCCGGGTTCTGCAGGCGCCGTCGTTACCCTCAAGCCGCGCTACGGCAACTACATCGGCGGTGAGTTCGTCGCCCCACTGAGTGGCCAGTATTTCACCAACACCAGCCCGGTCGACGGCTCGGTTATCGCTGAATTTCCCCGCTCCAACGCCGCCGACATCGACAAGGCGCTGGACGCCGCTCACGCCGCTGCCGATGCCTGGGGCAAGACCTCGGTGCAGGAGCGTTCGCACATCCTGCTGAAGATCGCCGACCGCATCGAAGCCAACCTCGAGCTGCTGGCCGTGGCCGAAACCTGGGACAACGGCAAGGCCGTGCGCGAGACGCTGAACGCCGACGTGCCGCTGGCCGCTGATCACTTCCGTTACTTCGCCGGCTGCATCCGCGCTCAGGAAGGCAGCACCGCCGAGATCAACGAAGGCACCGTGGCCTATCACTTCCACGAACCGCTGGGCGTGGTCGGGCAGATCATTCCGTGGAACTTCCCGCTGCTGATGGCAGCCTGGAAACTGGCCCCGGCCCTGGCTGCCGGCAACGCCGTGGTGCTCAAACCGGCCGAGCAGACGCCGCTGTCGATTACCCTTTTCGTCGAGCTGATTGGTGATCTGCTGCCACCGGGCGTACTCAACATCGTCCAGGGCTTTGGCCGTGAAGCCGGCGAGTCGCTGGCCACCAGCAAGCGCATCGCCAAGATCGCCTTCACCGGTTCCACTCCGGTGGGTTCGCACATCATGAAGTGCGCTGCCGAGAACATCATCCCGTCCACCGTCGAACTGGGCGGCAAATCGCCGAACATCTTCTTCGCCGACATCATGAACGCTGAGCCGGCCTTCATCGAGAAGGCCGCCGAAGGCCTGGTGCTGGGCTTCTTCAATCAGGGCGAGGTGTGCACCTGCCCGTCGCGCGCACTGGTGCAGGAGTCGATCTACGACGCCTTCATGGTCGAAGTGCTGAAGAAGGTCAAACAGATCAAGCGTGGCAACCCGCTGGACACCGACACCATGGTCGGCGCCCAGGCTTCGCAGCAGCAGTACGACAAGATCCTCAGCTACCTCGAAATCGCTCAGCAGGAGGGCGCCCAGGTGCTCACCGGCGGTGCCGCCGAGCAACTGCAAGGTGACCTGGCCAGCGGCTATTACATCCAGCCGACCCTGCTCAAGGGCACCAACAAGATGCGCGTGTTCCAGGAAGAAATCTTTGGCCCGGTGATCGGTGTGACCACCTTCAAGGACGAAGCCGAAGCCCTGGCCATCGCCAACGACACCGAGTTCGGCCTGGGTGCGGGCGTGTGGAGCCGCGACATGAACGTCGCCTACCGCATGGGCCGCGCGATCAAGGCTGGCCGCGTATGGACCAACTGCTACCACCTGTACCCGGCTCACGCTGCCTTCGGTGGCTACAAGAAGTCCGGCGTTGGCCGCGAAACCCACAAGATGATGCTCGACCACTACCAGCAAACCAAGAACCTGCTGGTGAGCTATGACATCAATCCGCTGGGCTTCTTCTGATCCACCGACCCGCCGCATGCTTGCTCCGGTGTGCGGCGTTCTTGAGAGCGTAGGGTGCGCGGTGCGCACCGCTTGCCGGTTCCCAACCTCGGTGTGCGCAGCGCACCCTGGTGGATGGCACGGCAGATGTTTATCGCGACGCGGCTTCGGCCGCGTTTTTTATTCGCGCCTGCAAAGAAAGCGCGCTGATGCAGCACGCGTCTGACTGGTAGGAGCGGATTTATCCGCGATAGGGCTGGCCCCGCACCCTGTTTCGTAGCCCGGATGCAATCCGGGGATGACCTCGATACTTCCCGGATTTCACCCTGGCTACCAGCTGCTTGCATGCACGTCTGGCAAAGCCCTGCCGTCTACCTACCAATGCCAGCCAAATCTCCTCCCAAAGTACCATTTGGCCGCCTGCTTGGCGGGGGCTTAATGGGGTTGCCGGAATGCCCCGGCTCAATAACAAGAGGACCGCATCATGTGGACTAAACCCGCCTACACCGATCTGCGTATTGGCTTCGAAGTGACGATGTATTTCGCCAACCGTTGATCGCTCCTGGCCCCGGCTCGTCCGGGGCATCCCCGCTGGTGACTTTCATGCATATCCAGATTCTCGGCTCCGCCGCTGGCGGTGGCTTCCCCCAGTGGAACTGCAACTGCCGCAACTGTCGTGGCGTGCGGGCCGGTACGCTGCGGGCGCAACCACGCACGCAATCGTCCATCGCCATTTCCGATGACGGCGAGCAGTGGATCCTGTGCAATGCCTCGCCGGACATCCGCGCACAGATCGAAGCCTTTCCGGCGCTGCAACCGGCGCGCAAGCTGCGTGACACGGCCATCGCCGGCATCGTCCTGCTCGACAGCCAGATCGATCACTGCACCGGCTTGCTGACCCTGCGCGAGGGCTGCCCGCACCAGGTCTGGTGTACCGAGATGGTGCATCAGGACCTGATCAGCGGCTTTCCGCTGTTCAACATGCTCAGCCACTGGAACGGCGGCCTGCAGCACCGCCTGATCGAGCTGGATGTCGCACCCTTCAGCATTCCCGCCTGTCCGGCGCTGAACATCACCGCCATCGCCCTGCGCAGCAGTGCGCCGCCGTATTCGCCGCATCGGGGTAATCCGCACCCGGGCGACAACATCGGTCTGTTCATCGAGGACGGTCGCAGCGGTCGTAGCCTGTTCTACGCCCCCGGTCTCGGCCAGGTGGACGAGCACCTGCTGAGCTGGATGCGCCGTGCCGATTGCCTGCTGGTGGACGGCACGCTGTGGCGCGATGACGAAATGCGCGTGTGCGAGGTCGGCGACAAGCTCGGCAGCGAGATGGGCCACCTGTGCCAGAGCGGCCCGGGCGGCATGATCGAGGTGCTCGATGGTCTGCCATCTGCACGCAAGGTCCTCATTCATATCAACAACACCAACCCGATTCTCGACCTGGATTCGCCCGAGCGCGCTGAGCTGGACGCGCATGGCATCGAGGTCGCGTTCGATGGCATGAGTATCGTTTTGTAGGGTGTGCGGGGCCGCCTAGGCTGTGCGCACCAGTACTCCAGATGGCGAGCACTGGTGCGCGCGGCGCACCCTACGGCAATGCGTACCGGAGCGTTCTGATGAGCCAACCTGCCATGACACCTGCCGAATTCGAGCAGGCGCTGCGTGCCAAGGGCGCGCTGTACCACATCTCTCACCCCTTTCACCGTGCCATGTACGAAGGGCGCGCCACCCGCGAACAGATCCAGGGCTGGGTGGCCAACCGGTTCTACTATCAGGTCAACATCCCGTTGAAGGATGCGGCGATCCTCGCCAACTGCCCGGATCGCGAGACGCGGCGTGAGTGGATTCAGCGCATCCTCGACCACGATGGAGCCCCAGGCGAGGAGGGCGGTATCGAGGCCTGGCTGCGCCTGGCCGAGTCCGTTGGCCTCGACCGTGAGCAGGTGCTGTCGCAGGAGCTGGTGCTGCCTGGCGTGCGTTTCGCTGTGGATGCCTACGTCAATTTCGCCCGCCGTGCGTGCTGGCAGGAAGCGGCCAGCAGTTCGCTGACCGAGCTGTTCGCCCCGCAGATCCACCAGTCGCGCCTGGATGCCTGGCCGCAGCACTACCCGTGGATCGATGCCACCGGCTACGACTACTTTCGCAAGCGCCTGAAAGAAGCGCGCCGCGACGTCGAGCATGGTTTGCGCATCACCCTCGAGCATTACCGCACTCGTGAGGCGCAGGAACGCATGCTGCAGATCCTGCAGTTCAAGCTGGACGTGCTGTGGAGCATGCTCGACGCCATGAGCATGGCCTATGAGCTGGAGCGTCCGCCGTATCACACGGTGACCAACGAGCGCGTATGGCATCGGGGAATCGAGCTATGAACCTCGAAGTGTCGGTGCGCACGGCGCACCCAACGGCCGAGTCCTTTGTAGGGTGCGCCGCGCGCACCAGTGAGGAGTCTGAACAATGACTGCCGTCATCCTGCGCCCCAGCGTACCCGCCATTCGCCGCGGCTTCCGTCTGCAGTTCGAGCCGGCCCAGGGCTGCCATGTGCTGCTCTACCCGGAAGGCATGATCAAGCTCAACGACAGTGCCAGCGAGATTCTCCAGCAGGTCGACGGCAAGCGTTCGGTGGCCGAGATCATCGGCAACCTGCACCAGCGCTTCCCGGATGTGCCGGGCATCGACGAAGACATTCTTGCCTTCATGGAGGTGGCCCATGCTCAGTTCTGGATCGAGCTTCGCTAAGCCGGGCGTGCAGGTCGGCCCGCCGCTCTGGCTGCTGGCCGAACTGACCTATCGCTGCCCGCTGCAATGCCCGTACTGCTCCAACCCGCTGGATTTCGCCAAGCAGGGCGCTGAGCTGTCGACCGCCGAATGGATCGAGGTATTCCGCCAGGCCCGTGAGCTGGGCGCGGCGCAGCTGGGTTTTTCCGGTGGCGAGCCGCTGGTACGCCCGGACCTGGCCGAGCTGATCAAGGCCGCGCGTGATCTGGGTTATTACACCAACCTGATCACCTCCGGCATCGGCCTGACCGAAGCGCGCATCGCCGAATTCGCCGAGGTCGGGCTCGATCATATCCAGATCAGCTTCCAGGCCGCCGACGAGGAGGTGAACAACCTGCTGGCCGGCTCGAAGAAGGCCTTCGCGCAGAAGCTGGCCATGGCCCGTGCGGTCAAGGCGCACGGCTATCCGATGGTGCTCAACTTCGTCACTCACCGGCACAACATCGATAATATCGAGCGCATCATCGAGCTGTGCCTGGAGCTGGAGGCGGATTTCGTCGAGCTCGCCACCTGCCAGTTCTATGGCTGGGCCGAGCTCAACCGCGCCGGGCTCCTGCCGACCCGCGCGCAACTGGAGCGTGCCGAGCGCATCACCAATCAGTGGCGCGACAAGCTGGCGGCCGAAAACCACCCGTGCAAGCTGATTTTCGTCACCCCGGATTACTACGAGGAGCGTCCCAAGGCCTGCATGAACGGCTGGGGCAACCTGTTCCTCGACATCACTCCGGACGGCACGGCGCTGCCTTGCCACAGCGCGCGGCAGTTGCCGGTGCAGTTCCCCAATGTGCGCGAGCACAGTCTCGAACACATCTGGCGCGAGTCGTTCGGCTTCAACCGCTTTCGCGGCGATGACTGGATGCCCGAGCCGTGTCGCAGCTGCGACGAGAAGCACAAGGATTTCGGCGGCTGTCGCTGCCAGGCCTTCATGCTCACTGGAGATGCCAGCAACGCCGACCCGGTATGCAGCAAGTCGGCGCACCATGGCGTGATTCTCGCAGCACGTCAGCAGGCCGATGAGGCACCGCTTGGTCTGGAAGCCCTGCAGTATCGCAACGAGAAGGCCTCACGAATCATATGCAAAGCGTAGGGTGCGCCGTGCGCACCGATCCTGACGCGATCTGGAGCGCCGAACAGGCCGCGGCCGCCAGTGCCGATTTCGCCGAGCTGCACGCTGCCCACGGCGGCGTGCTGTGGGTGGCGTTCGATCCGCTGCTGGCGCGTTGCGGATTGTTCTTCTGCCTCGATGGTGTCGTGGCTGAGCTTACGCCGCCGGGGTTCTCCGTGCGTAGCCGGGTCTACGAGTACGGCGGCGGCGCCTGCTGTGCCACGGAGCAGGGCGTGGCGTTCGTCAATGAAAACGATCAGCAGGTTTACCATCTGGCGATTGCGTGTAGTTCCGTAGGAGCGGCTTCAGCCGCGATTTCTCTTGAATCACCAAGATTCGCGGCTGAAGCGGAATGCCGCCCAGCCGCTCCTACGAGCAATGAGCCGCAGGCGCTGACGGCTGGCGTCAACTGCCGTTATGGCGACCTGTCCTTCGTACCCGCCTGGCAAGCGTTGCTGGCTGTAGAGGAAAGCCATGAAGGCGGCGCGGTAGTGCATCGTCTGGTGCGCATCGGCCTCACCGGTAAGCGCGATGTGCTGGTGGAGGGCGCCGATTTCTACGCGGCGCCAGTGGCAGACCCCACTGGCCAGCGTCTGGCCTGGATCGAATGGGATCGCCCGCATCAACCCTGGGTCGCCACGCGTCTGTGTCAGCGTGAATCGGGTGAGCGCAGCCTTGTGCTGGCCGGGCAGGACGGCGATCAATCACTGCAGCAGCCACGTTTCGATGCGCAGGGCCGACTGTGGGTGTTGAGTGACCAGGCTGGTTGGTGGCAGCCCGCGTGTGTCGATGACGACCTGAAGCGCGATGCCGCCCCCGGCGATCACGCACCGGCGCCCTGGCAACTTGGCGGCCGCACCTACCTGCCGTTGGAGCACGATGAGCGGCTGCTGACGCGTTTCGAGGAGGGCGTTGGCGTTCTCGTAGGGTGCGCTGCGCGCACCGATTCCCTTGCCGCCGAGACCGCTGGTGCGCATGGCGCACCCTACGGTGGGCCAAGCACAGAGCGGCGACTGGCTGAAGGCTTTACCCGTTTCCGTAGCCTGGCCGCGGATGTCGAGCACTTCTACTGCATCGCTGGCGCGCCGGATCGTCTGCCGGCGGTGCTTGCCATTCGCCGAAGCGATGGAACCGTGCGGATACTCGCCGGTGGCGAGCAGCCCTTGCCTGAAGAACAGCTATCACAACCTCAGCCCTTCAGCTGCGCGGTGGGTGAGGGCGAACGCAGCCACGGTTTTTTCTACCCGCCTGTATCAACCTGCGAGTGCCCACCGCTGGTGATCTTCCTGCACGGCGGCCCAACTTCGGCCTGCTACCCGGTGTTCGACCCGCGTATCGCCTTCTGGACGCTACGCGGCTTCGCCGTGCTCGACCTCAACTACCGTGGCAGCAGTGGCTACGGTCGCGCCTATCGTTTGCGCTTGGCTGGCCAGTGGGGCGAGTTGGAGGTGGAGGACATTCGCGTCGCCATCGACACGTTGGCGCGCGAGGAGCGTATCGATGCGCAGCGCGTGTTCGTGCGCGGTGGCAGCGCCGGCGGCTTCAGTGCGCTGCGGGCATTGGTCGAACTGCCGCAATTGCGCGGTGGTGCCAGCCTCTACGGCGTCAGTGACCCGCTGGCGCTGGGTCGGCTGACCCACAAGTTCGAGGCGGATTATCTAGGCTGGCTGATCGGCGACCCGGAGCAGGATGCCCAGCGCTACCGGGATCGCACGCCTCTGTTGCAGGCCGAACGGATCAGGGCGCCGGTGATTTTCTTTCAGGGCGCGCTGGATGTCGTGGTGGTACCGAGCCAGACCGAAAGCATGGTCGAGGCGCTGCGCCTGCGTGGTTTGCCGGTGGAATATCAGCTGTTCGCCGAAGAACGCCATGGTTTCCGTCAGGCGCCCAACCTGGCTGAGGCACTGCGGGCCGAGCATGCCTTCTTTCAGCGCCTGAGCTGATCGCAGGTCGCATTGCATTAACCCGGCAATGCAGTAGGCTGATCGCCATTCCATAACAAGAAATTTCAGGCCGTTGTATGAGCCACGATTTGAGTCAGCTGCGAAAATTCGTTTCCCCCGAAATTATCTTCGGCGCCGGCTCCCGGCATAACGTCGGTAACTACGCCAAGACCTTCGGTGCGCGCAAGGTGCTGATCGTCTCCGATCCCGGTGTGGTCGCCGCCGGCTGGGCCGGCGATGTCGAGGTCAGTCTGCAGGCGCAGGGCATCGCTTATTGCCTGTACACCAGGGTATCGCCCAACCCGCGCGTGGAAGAGGTGATGGAAGGGGCCGAGCTTTACCGCAGCGAAGGTTGCAACGTCATCGTCGCCGTCGGCGGCGGCAGCCCGATGGATTGCGCCAAGGGCATTGGCATCGTCGTCGCCCATGGTCGCAGCATTCTCGAATTCGAGGGTGTGGACACCATTCGCGTGCCGAGCCCGCCGCTGATACTGATTCCGACCACCGCCGGCACCTCGGCCGACGTGTCACAGTTCGTGATTATCTCCAACCAGCAGGAGCGGATGAAGTTCTCCATCGTCAGCAAGGCGGTGGTGCCGGACGTGTCGCTGATCGATCCGGAAACCACCCTGAGCATGGACCCGTTCCTCAGTGCCTGTACCGGCATCGACGCTCTGGTGCATGCCATCGAGGCGTTCGTGTCCACCGGCAACGGCCCGCTCACCGACCCGCATGCGCTGGAGGCCATGCGCCTGATCAACGGCAACCTGGTGCAGATGATCGCCAACCCGGCCGACATCGCCCTGCGCGAGAAGATCATGCTCGGCAGCATGCAGGCCGGCCTGGCGTTCTCCAACGCGATTCTTGGTGCGGTGCATGCCATGAGCCACAGCCTGGGCGGCTTTCTCGATCTGCCGCACGGTCTGTGCAACGCCGTACTGGTCGAGCACGTGGTGGCGTTCAACTACAGCGCGGCGCCGGAGCGTTTCAAGGTCATCGCCGAAACCCTCGGCATCGACTGCCGTGGGCTCAACCACGCACAGATTCGCCAGCGCCTGGTCGAGCACCTGATCGCCTTCAAGCACGCCATGGGTTTCCGCGAGACGCTAAGCCTGCATGGTGTCAGCACCTCGGACATTCCGTTTTTGTCCAGCCATGCCATGGACGACCCGTGCATCCTCACCAACCCGCGCGAGTCGACCCAGCGTGACGTCGAGGTGGTGTATGGCGAGGCGCTCTGACGAAGCGCTGGCTGGGCTGCTAGGTCTTGGCAGCCAGTCTGCGCGCAAGAGCCACTACCCCGAGCTGCTGACGCGCCTGGAAGAGCTGGAAACCGAGCGCAACCGCTACAAATGGCTGTTCGAGCACGCGGTGCACGGCATCTTCCAGGCCAGTCTGCAGGACGGTGTGCTGGCGGCCAATCCAGCAATGGCGCGCATGCTCGGTTATGACGACCCGCAGCAGGTGCTGTGGTCGCTGGGCGATCTGGCCCGGCACCTGTTCGTGGGCGGCTTCGACGAGCTGGAAGTGATTCGCCAGCGACTGAGCCAGGGCCAGGCCCTGCTCGGCTACGAGACGCGCCTGCGGCGGCGCGATGGCAGCACCATCGACGTGCTGATGAACCTGCTGCTCAAGCCCGAAGGCGAGGGCGTCTTCGAAGGCTTCGTCGCCGACATCACCGAGCGCAAGCAGGCGCAGCAGCGCCTGCAACAACTCAACGACGAACTGGAGCGCCGCGTTGCAGCGCGCACCTACGAGCTGCTCGAATCCAACCGCAACCTGCAGCGGCAGATCGAGGAGCGTGAGCGCATCGAACTGGCCCTGCGCGAGGCACGCGACGCTGCCGAGGCGGCCAACCGCAGCAAGGACAAGTACCTGGCCGCAGCCAGTCACGACCTGCTGCAGCCACTCAACGCAGCGCGATTGCTGATCTCAACCTTGCGTGAGCGTGAATTGCCGAGCGCCGAACACAACCTGGTCGAGCGCAGCCACCTGGCGCTGGAGGGCGCCGAAGACCTACTCGCCGACCTGCTGGACATCTCCAAGCTGGATCAGGCGGCGATCAAGCCAGATGTCGATGTCTATCGCCTCGAAGAGCTGCTGGCGCCACTGGCGTCCGAGTTCGACAGCGTCGCCAGCGCCAGTGACCTGCGTCTGCGCGTGCGTATCGCCGACTACGCGGTGCACACCGATTTCCGCTTGCTGACGCGTATCCTGCGCAATTTCCTCAGCAATGCCTGCCGTTACACCGAGCGCGGTGGTGTACTGCTCGGCGCGCGGCGCCGTGGCGATTTCGTCGAGCTGCAGGTATGGGACAGTGGTCGGGGCATCGCGGTGGATCAAATGGACAAGATTTTCCTCGAGTTCAATCAACTGGAGGTCGGGCGTGCCGCTGAGCGCAAGGGCGTTGGCCTGGGCCTCGCCATCGTCGAGCGCATCGCGCGCATGCTGGGTTATCCGGTGCAGGTGCGTTCGCAGCCAGGGCGCGGCTCGGTGTTCAGCATTCGCGTGCCACTGGCGCAGGCCAGGCCGCAGCGCCAGGTGCCGTCCGTGGCGCAAGCGGTTCTCGGCAACCCCTTGCCGGGCCGGCGGCTGCTGGTGATCGACAACGAAGTGGACATCCTGCACAGCATGGACGCGTTGCTCGGGCAGTGGGGTTGCGAGGTGGTGACGGCTGTCGATCTCCCCGAGGCGCTGCAGCGCCTGCAGGGCAGGGCGCCGGAGGTGATCCTGGCGGATTTTCACCTCGATCACGGGGTGCTCGGTTGTCAGGTGATCCAGCAGTTGCGTGAAGAATTTTCCCGGCCGATTCCGGCGTTGATCATCAGCGCCGATCGCAGTGATGCTTGCCGACGCGAGCTGCAAGCGCTGGGTGCGCCGCTGCTGAACAAACCAGTCAAGCCGAACAAGCTGCGTGCGGTGCTCAGCCAGCTTCTGATGGAAACGTGAACATGCGCAGACTGGCGGAGTGAACCTGAGCGATTTGGATGCTGTCTATTGGCTACCTCGTCCCTCAGGAGATAACCACAATGACAATTTCCATGAACCCCGTTATGCGCCGTCTGGCAGCCATTACCGCGCTGTTTCACCTGCTGCTGGTGGTACAGATTCCTGCTGCGAATGCGGCGATGGTCGGCACCCACGAGGTGATCGCTGAGCAGCAGCACAAGGTGGATCAGGAGCAGTTGATGGCCATGCTCGATGACGAGCAGGTGAAGGAGAAACTGGTGTCGATGGGCGTCGACCGTGATCAGGTCGAATCGCGTATCGCCAGCCTGACCCCGGCCGAACTGGCGCAGTTCAACCAGCAGCTGGATCAGGCGCCTGCCGGTGCGGGTGTGGTCGGTATCATCGTGTTGTTTCTGGTGATCTTCATCATCACTGATATGCTGTGCGCCACCAACATCTTCAGTTTCGTTAAATGCATAAATCGCTGATTCGCCTCTGCTGTATTGCATCGATCGTTCTACTCACAGCCTGCGCTCGCTCCCCGGTGTTATCACCGGTGGGCGAGCGTTTGCCTGAGCGGGTGGAACTCACCGACGTTCCCTTCTTTCCTCAGGACGCCTACCAGTGCGGACCGGCGGCCTTGGCGACCATGCTCAATCAGCGTGGTGTGCTGACCACACCCGGTGCGCTCAAGGACAAGGTCTACATCCCCAGCCGTGAAGGCAGCCTGCAGGTCGAGATGGTCGCCGCCGCACGCAATCACGAAATGCTGGTGTATCCGCTGCAGCCGCGCCTGGAGGCCGTACTGGCCGAGGTCGCAGCCGGCAACCCGGTGCTGGTGCTGCAGAACCTGGCGTTTGACTGGTACCCGCAGTGGCACTTCGCGGTGGTGGTGGGTTACGACCGTCGCGAGCGCACGCTGATTCTGCGCTCAGCCACCACGCGCAGGCTTGAAGACAGCTTCAACAGCTTCGATAGAACCTGGGCACGCGGTGGTCGTTGGGCGGTGGTGACCCTGCCACCGGAGCGCCTGCCGGCGCAGGCAGACATGCATGTCTGGATGAAGGCTGCCAACGACCTCGAGCAAACCGGCAATGCCCAGCCGGCAAGGCGAGCCTATCGCCGCGCCGCCGAGGCCTGGCCGGAACAGGCGCTGCCCTGGTTCGCCCTGAGTAACAGCCGCTATGCCGATGGTGATCGCAAGGGCGCCGAGCAGGCATTGCGTGAGAGCATCAAGCGTGAGCCGGATTTCGCCGCCGGTTGGTTCAACCTGTCGCAAGTGCTGGGGGAGCAGGGTTGTGCTTCTGCGGCGCAGCAGGCTCAGGCCTGTGCGCAGCGTCTTGCGCCGGAGGATTCGCGATTCGCCGTGCCGCCCAAGGCCAGTGGCTCTGGCGGGCAGTGTCAGGCCTTGTCGGTCTGCCCATGATGCACATGAAAACGGCGCCCGAGGGCGCCGTTTTCATTGATCTGCAGGATGATCACACGCCAAGTTTGTCGCGCAGCGTGTAGTACCAGGCACCGAGGGCGCTGAACGGTACCTGAAACATCCGACCGCCTGGGAAGGGGTAGTGTGGCAACCCGGCGAAAGCATCGAAACGCTCGGCCTGGCCGCGCAGCGCCTCGGCCAACACCTTGCCTGCCAGGTGCGTGTAGGTTACGCCATGGCCGCTGCAGCCTTGCGAGTAATAGATGTTGTCGCCGATGCGACCCACCTGCGGCAGACGCGACAGCGTCAGCAGGAAGTTACCGGTCCAGGCGAAGTCGATTTTTACGTCCTTCAATTGCGGGAAGGTCTTGAGCATCTTCGGCCGGATGATCGCTTCGATGTTGGCCGGGTCGCGGGCGCCGTAGACCACGCCACCGCCGTAGATCAGGCGCTTGTCGCCGGTGAGGCGGTAGTAATCGAGCAGGTAGTTGCAGTCTTCGACGCAGTAGTCCTGCGGCAACAGGCTGGCTGCGACTTCGTTGGACAGCGGCTCGGTGGTGATCACCTGCGTGCCGCACGGCATCGACTTGGCCGCCAGTTCCGGCACCAGGTTACCCAGGTAGGCGTTACCCGCGACCACCACGAACTTGGCCTTGAGGCGGCCTTCCGGGGTGTGCACCACCGGGTTGGCGCCGCGCTCGATGCGGATAGCGGGGGACTGTTCATAGATCACGCCGCCGAGTGATTCCACCGCAGCGGCTTCGCCCAGGGCCAGGTTCAGCGGATGTATATGGCCACCGCTCATGTCCAGCATGCCGCCGATGTAGTTCTCGCTGGCAACGACTTCACGGATACGTTTGGCGTCCAGCAGTTCCGGCTGGTTGTGACCGTAGCGCTCCCACAGTTTCTTTTGCGATTCCAGGTGACCCATCTGCTTGGCGGTCAGCGCGGCGAACACGCCGCCATCCTTCAGGTCGCACTGAATGTCGTACTTGGCGATGCGCTCACGAATGATGCGGCCGCCCTCGAAGGCCATCTGCCCAAGCAGCTGTGCCTGCTTGGGGCCGACCGTGCGCTCGATCACGTCGATGTCGCGGCTGTAGCTGTTGACGATCTGTCCGCCGTTGCGACCGGAAGCACCGAAGCCGACCTTGGCCGCTTCGACGATGCTTACCTTGAAACCGTTTTCCAGCAGAAATAGTGCCGTGGACAGGCCGGTGTAACCCGCGCCGATGATGCACACATCGGTTTCCACTTCGCCTTGCAGGGCAGGGCGTTGTGGGACGGGGTTGGCTGAGGCGGCGTAATAGGATTGTGGATATGCCGTGTGCGCCATATTGAACCTCTGTTCTTTATTTTTTACGAATGATTCGATGCTACCTGAGTTGAAAATAGCCGGCTAGTGCCCGTGCAAAATATTCAACGATCCGGTTTCGATAAAAAATTGGCCTATTTCAGTGAGTTAGCGAAAAAATCTGTTGACGGCCAAAAAGATCTGCGTAGAATGCGCACCCATCGAAGGCACATAGCTCAGTTGGTTAGAGCACCACCTTGACATGGTGGGGGTCGTTGGTTCGAGTCCAATTGTGCCTACCAAATCGATAAAAAGGGGTCGCTAAGCGACCCCTTTTTTATTGCCCGATTTTGTTGGGTGAATATGCGTCAGGTTTTGCTTGTTTGTGTCTAGCGGCGGCTTGTCAGGGCTCAGGCTTTCTGAAAGCATCCGCACTCTTTACTTCCAGTGACTCTGGTTCGGTCTGGTTGGCCTTCGGGCTCCTGCCATCGTTAGGTGGGTATACCGCTGAATCGCTTCCTGGCTCATCCCAACCCACGTGACCTTTGGTAGGGGTCACCACTAGGAGAGGAGGCGCCATGCCCATTATTACTCTTCCCGACGGTAGTCAGCGTTCGTTCGATCATCCGGTATCCGTGCTGGAGGTCGCTCAATCCATTGGTGCGGGCCTGGCCAAGGCCACCCTGGCTGGCAAGGTCAACGGCAGGCAGGTCGATGCCTGTGACGTGATCGATGCCGATGCCACTCTGCAGATCATCACGCCGAAGGACGAAGAGGGGCTGGAGATCATCCGCCACTCCTGTGCTCACTTGGTTGGGCATGCCGTCAAGCAACTGTATCCGAATGCCAAGATGGTGATCGGTCCGGTCATTGACGAAGGCTTCTATTACGACATCGCCATCGACCGCCCCTTCACGCCGGAAGACATGGCGGCCATCGAGAAGCGCATGGCCGAATTGATCGAGAAGGACTACGACGTCATCAAGAAGATGACGCCGCGTGCTGAGGTCATCGAGCTGTTCAAATCGCGTGGCGAGGAATACAAGCTGCGTCTGATTGACGACATGCCGGACGAAACGGCCATGGGCCTGTATTTCCATGAGGAATACGTCGACATGTGCCGCGGCCCGCATGTGCCGAATACTCGCTTCCTCAAGGCGTTCAAGCTGACCCGTATTTCCGGTGCCTACTGGCGTGGCGACTCGAAGAACGAGCAGCTGCAGCGCGTCTACGGTACCGCTTGGGCGGACAAGAAGCAGCTGGCTGCCTACATTCAGCGTATCGAAGAGGCCGAGAAGCGCGACCACCGCCGCATTGGCAAGCAGCTGGATCTGTTCCACCTGCAGGAAGAAGCACCGGGTATGGTCTTCTGGCACCCCAATGGCTGGACTGTTTACCAGGTGCTGGAGCAGTACATGCGCCAGGTGCAGCGTGAGAACGGCTACGTTGAGGTGCGCACGCCGCAGGTGGTCGACCGCATCCTGTGGGAGCGCTCCGGGCACTGGTCCAACTACGCCGAGAATATGTTCACCACGGCTTCGGAAAACCGCGACTACGCCGTGAAACCGATGAACTGCCCGTGCCACGTCCAGATCTTCAATCAGGGGCTGAAGTCCTACCGCGACCTGCCGCTGCGCTTGGCCGAGTTCGGTGCCTGCCACCGCAACGAGCCGTCCGGTGCGCTGCACGGCATCATGCGTGTACGTGGCTTCGTGCAGGATGATGCGCACATCTTCTGCACTGAAGATCAGGTCAAGAAGGAAGCGGCCGACTTCATCAAGCTGACTCTGCAGGTCTATGCAGACTTCGGTTTCAGCGATATCGCCATGAAGCTGTCGACTCGTCCCGCCAAGCGCGTGGGCTCCGATGAGCTGTGGGATCGCGCCGAGAGCGCGCTGGCTGAGGCGCTGAACGAATCCGGCCTGGCCTGGGAATATCAACCGGGCGAGGGTGCTTTCTACGGTCCGAAGATCGAGTTCACCCTGCGTGACTGCCTGGGCCGTAACTGGCAGTGCGGCACGCTGCAGTACGACCCGAACCTACCTGAGCGTCTGGATGCCAGCTACATCGCCGAAGACAACAATCGCAAGCGCCCGGTCATGTTGCACCGTGCGATCCTTGGTTCGTTCGAGCGTTTCATCGGTATGCTGATCGAGCATTACGCTGGATCTTTCCCGGCTTGGCTCGCTCCAACCCAGGCGGTGATCATGAATATCACCGATAAGCAGGCCGATTTTGCCCGTGAAGTCGAGAAAACTCTCAATCAAAGCGGTTTTCGTGCCAAGGTTGACTTGAGAAACGAAAAGATCGGCTTTAAAATCCGCGAGCATACCTTGCTCAAGGTTCCCTATCTCTTGGTTATTGGAGATCGGGAGGTCGAGACTCGATCCGTTGCTGTCCGTACTCGTGAAGGCGTCGATTTGGGCTCTCTGCCCATCGAGCAGTTCGCCGCACAGTTGCAGCAAGCGGTTTCCCGGCGTGGTCGCCAAGATTTGGAGTAATAACTATTAAGCGTGAAATGAGACAGGACAAGCGGGCCGCCCCTAAGGCGCCGATCAATGAAAACATCACCGCTCGTGAAGTGCGCCTGATTGGCGCAGACGGCGAGCAGGTCGGTATCGTTTCGATCGATGAGGCATTGCGCGTGGCTGAAGAAGCCAAGCTGGATCTGGTAGAGATCTCTGCTGACGCGCTGCCGCCAGTTTGCCGCATCATGGACTACGGCAAGCACCTGTTCGAGAAGAAGAAGCAGGCTGCTATTGCCAAGAAGAACCAGCACCAGCAGCAGATTAAAGAAATCAAGTTTCGTCCAGGGACGGAAGATGGGGATTACCAGGTAAAACTACGCAACCTGGTACGTTTCCTTGAAGACGGGGACAAGGCCAAGGTATCTCTGAGATTCCGCGGTCGTGAGATGGCTCACCAGGAACTGGGTATGGAGCTGTTGAAGCGGGTCGAAGCTGACCTCGCTGAAATCGGCACCGTAGAACAGCATCCTAAGCTGGAAGGACGCCAGCTGATGATGGTCATCGCACCCAAGAAGCGTAAATAATCTACCGGGCACTGGCAGGCCTGATGGTTATCAGTTGTTAATGAATGCGGAGTACAAAACATGCCAAAAATGAAAACCAAGAGCGGTGCTGCGAAGCGCTTCCTGAAGACTGCTACAGGCTTCAAGCACAAGCACGCTTTCAAGAGCCACATCCTGACCAAGATGTCCACGAAACGTAAGCGCCAGCTGCGTGGCAGCTCGCTGATCGGTCCGTCGGACAAAGCTAAAGTCGAGCGCATGCTGCGCGTTCGTTAATCGGTCAAGATACTTAGAGGTAATTACTCATGGCTCGTGTTAAGCGTGGCGTTATCGCTCGTGCTCGTCACAAAAAGATTCTGAAACTGGCTAAAGGCTACTACGGCGCTCGTTCGCGTGTGTTCCGTGTTGCCAAGCAGGCTGTCATCAAGGCTGGTCAATATGCCTACCGTGACCGTCGTCAGAAAAAACGTCAGTTCCGCGCACTGTGGATCGCTCGTATCAACGCTGGTGCTCGCGTCAACGGTCTGTCCTACAGCCGTCTGATCGCTGGCCTGAAGAAAGCGTCGATCGAAATCGACCGTAAGGTTCTGGCTGATCTGGCAGTGAACGAAAAAGCGGCGTTTGCTGCGATTGTCGAGAAAGCTAAGGCCGTTCTGGCTTAAGTCCCCCGACAATCACCGGGCTCGCCCGGTGGCAACGTCAAAGATAGGGGAAGAGCCTTAACAGCTCTTCCCCTATTTCGTATCTGGAGTCTGTAAATGGAAAATCTGGATGCATTGGTCTCGCAAGCGCTTGAGGCCGTGCAACGAAGTGAAGATGTCAATGCCCTGGAACAGCTCCGGGTTCAGTACCTTGGCAAGAAAGGCGAACTGACCGCCCTGATGCAGACTCTGGGCAAGCTGTCGGCCGAAGAGCGTCCACAGGCTGGCGCCTTGATCAACACTGCCAAGAATCAGGTGCAAGACGCCCTGAATGCCCGCAAATCCGTGCTTGAGCAGGCCTTGCTCGCCGAGAAGCTGGCGTCTGAGCGTATCGACGTGACCCTGCCTGGCCGTGGTCAGGCCTCTGGCGGTCTGCACCCTGTCACCCGCACGCTCGAGCGTGTCGAGCAGTTCTTCACCCATATTGGTTTCAGCGTTGCCGAGGGCCCGGAAGTCGAAGACGACTACCACAACTTCGAAGCGCTCAACATCCCCGGCCACCACCCGGCACGGGCGATGCACGACACCTTTTATTTCAATGCGAACATGCTGCTGCGCACCCACACCTCGCCGGTTCAGGTGCGCACCATGGAATCGCAGCAGCCGCCGATCCGCATCGTCTGCCCCGGCCGCGTCTATCGCTGCGACTCCGATATCACTCACTCGCCGATGTTCCATCAGGTCGAAGGCCTGTTGGTCGACGAGGACATCAGCTTCGCCGACCTCAAGGGCACCATTGAGGAATTCCTGCGGGTGTTCTTCGAGAAGCCACTGGGCGTGCGTTTCCGTCCGTCCTTCTTCCCCTTCACCGAGCCGTCGGCCGAAGTCGACATGCAGTGCGTGATGTGCTCCGGCAAGGGCTGCCGCGTGTGCAAGCAGACTGGCTGGCTGGAAGTGATGGGCTGCGGCATGGTGCATCCGAACGTGCTGCGCATGAGCGGCATCGACCCGGAAAAATACTCCGGTTTCGCCTTTGGCATGGGCGTCGAACGCCTGGCCATGCTGCGTTATGGCGTCAACGACTTGCGCCTGTTCTTCGATAACGACCTGCGGTTCCTGGCGCAATTTCGCTAGCAGTCGCCCCTCGTGATCGAATTCGTTTAAGGAGAACAGACAACATGAAATTCAGTGAACAGTGGCTGCGCAACTGGGTGAATCCCGATGTATCCCGCGAGGATCTGGTCGCGCGCCTGTCCATGGTCGGCCTCGAAGTCGACGCGGTACAGCCGGTGGCCGGTGCCTTCAGTGGCATCGTGGTCGGTGAGATCCTCAGTGCCGAACAACACCCTGACGCCGACAAGCTGCGTGTGTGTCAGGTGAGCAACGGTGCCGAGACCTTCCAGGTCGTCTGCGGTGCGCCCAATGCCCGCGCCGGCATCAAGATTCCGTTCGCCATGATTGGTGCCGAGCTGCCGGGCGACTTCAAGATCAAGAAGGCCAAGCTGCGCGGCGTAGAGTCCCAGGGCATGCTGTGCTCGGCTTCCGAACTGCAGATCAGCGAAGACAACAGCGGCCTGATGGAGCTGGCGGCCGATGCACCAGTGGGCAGCGATATTCGCGCTTACCTGCAACTGGACGATGCCAGCATAGAGATTGGCCTGACCCCCAATCGTGGCGACTGCCTGTCGCTGGCTGGTCTTGCCCGCGAAGTTGGTGCCATGTACAGCGCTGCCGTTTCGCCAGTCGCTATCGAAGCCGTTGCGCCCGCGCATGACGAAGTGCGTCCGGTCGACGTACTGGCCCCCAAGGCCTGCCCGCGTTATCTGGGCCGAGTTGTACGCAACGTCGACCTGTCTCGTCCGACTCCGCAGTGGATGGTCGAGCGCCTGCGTCGTTCCGATATCCGCAGTATCGATGCGGCGGTGGACATCACCAACTACGTGATGCTCGAGCTGGGTCAGCCGATGCACGCCTTCGACCTCGCCGAGATCAATGGCGGCATTCGTGTGCGCATGGCGGAAGAGGGCGAGAAACTGGTGCTGCTCGACGGCCAGGAAGCCAGCTTGCGTGCCGACACCCTGGTTATCGCCGATCACAGTCGTGCTCTGGCCATCGCCGGTGTCATGGGTGGTGAGCACAGTGGCGTGAATGACAAGACGCGCGACCTGTTCCTGGAAAGCGCCTTCTTCGACAACATCGCTGTTGCTGGTAAGGCTCGTTCCTACGGTTTGCATACCGATGCCTCGCATCGCTTCGAGCGCGGAGTGGACTCGCAACTGGCGCGCAAGGCGATGGAGCGCGCTACTGCGCTGCTGCTGGAGATCGTCGGCGGCGAAGCCGGGCCGATCATCGAGGCCTGCAGCGAGGCTGATCTGCCCGTTGTGGCGCCGATCACCCTGCGTGCCGAGCGCATCAGTCAGATGCTGGGTATGGAGATGGACAGCGCCGAAGTCGAGCGCCTGCTCACTGCGCTGGGCCTGAGCGTTACTACCCAGGGCGAGGCTCAGTGGCTGGTCAAGGTGCCAAGCCATCGCTTCGATATCAGCCTGGAAGTGGATCTGATCGAAGAGCTGGGCCGCCTTTACGGCTACAACCGCCTGCCGGTGCGCTACCCACAAGCTCGCCTGGCGCCGCAGACCAAGGCCGAGGCGCGTGCCGAGCTGCCTGCGCTGCGCCGGCTGCTGGTCGCCCGTGGTTATCAGGAAGCGATCACCTACAGCTTCATTGATCCCAAGCTGTTCGAGCTGTTCACCCCAGGCGTCGAGCCGCTGCAACTGGCCAACCCGATTTCTGCCGACATGGCTGCCATGCGTTCCTCGCTATGGCCGGGCCTGGTCAAGGCGCTGCAGCACAACCTCAACCGTCAGCAGTCGCGCGTGCGTCTGTTCGAGGGTGGTCTGCGCTTCGTGGGTCAGTTGGACGGCCTGCAGCAGGAAGCCATGCTCGCTGGTGTGATCACCGGCGGCCGTCTCCCTGAAGGCTGGGCCAACAGTCGCGATAACGTCGACTTCTATGACCTGAAGGCCGATGTCGAAGCGTTGCTGGGCTATGCCGGTGCAGCCGATGTCTTCAGCTTCGTGCCAGGCGAGCATCCTGCTCTGCATCCGGGTCAGACTGCTCGCATCGAGCGGGAAGGGCGCCTGGTCGGCTTCATCGGTGCCTTGCATCCAGAACTTGCCAAGACCCTGGACCTGGATCAGCCAGTGTTCCTCTTTGAACTGGTGCTGGCCGAAGTAGCTGCTGGCCGCATGCCTGCATTCAGCGAATTGTCGCGCTTCCCTGAAGTGCGTCGTGACCTGGCGTTGCTGGTTGATCGCGAGCAGCCTGCCGAGGCTGTGCTGGGAGCAATCCGTGAAACAGCGGGCGAATGGCTGACAGACCTCAAGCTATTTGACGTCTATCACGGTAAAGGCATTGATCCGCTTAGAAAAAGCCTTGCCGTCGGCTTGACCTGGCAACATCCATCGCGCACTCTTAATGACGATGAGGTGAGTACTACTACGCAAAACATCCTCACCTGCCTCGAACAAAGGTTCAACGCCACGTTAAGGAAGTAGCGTATGGGGGCTC